>Ga0209118_1000001_pt1 | contig 586642 bp, 563 predicted proteins | sample BlaSpr_A8_Ref_M1_FD_187988 | JGI IMG/M metagenome (GOLD analysis project Ga0209118, IMG submission 187988) | Forest soil microbial communities from Thunder Bay, Ontario, Canada - Black Spruce, Ontario site 2_A8_Ref_M1 (SPAdes) (version 2) | ecosystem: Environmental > Terrestrial > Soil >... | reverse complement strand
CGGCGACGACACGCTGGTGCCGCCGAACACGAGCCAGCCGCAGCCGCGACGGCAGAAGCTGTCGTACACGGCCACGCCGGTGCTCGGATCGGCGACCGCGGACACATCCGCGATGGTGCGATTGGCGCAGCCCGGGTCGGTCTGCCAGCTCGGCTTGGGCTCGAACGCGCTGCAGCCGCTGCCGGCGCCGCTCCATGCCGTTTCGGACCAGCCGCGCGAGGTGCCGGCGCTGACCAGACTCGTGCCGCCGACGGCCGTCACGAATTGCGACGCTGCCGGATACTGCGCGCCGAAGCCGCTATCGCCGGAGCTTGCCGTGATGGCGACGCCGGGATGGTTGTAGTGCGTATCCGACGACAGCTCACCCGAAGACTCGCCGCCGCCGTAGCTGTTGCTGACCGCGTTGGCTCCCAAGTTTGCCGCCGTATCCACCGAAGCGGCGAGGTCCGCCAGCGAATTTGAATTCGCTTCGACCAGCAGGATGTGGCAATTGGGGCACGTCGCGGAGACCATGTCGACATCGAGCGAGATCTCTTGGGCCCACGAAGCGTTCGAACTTGGATAACTGCCCTGCGTGCCGCTTTGGTTGACTTTGCGGAAACAGCCGTTCGCGGTCGTGCACGGCGCGATGCCGAACTGCGCGCGATACACGCCGAGGTCGGCCTCGGCATTGGGGTCGTCAAAGGCGTCGACGATCGCGACCGTTTGGCCGCTGCCGGCGCTGGACGGCAGCTTGTACGCCGACTGCAGCGTGCAGGGCGTGTAGCCCGGCGGCGGGTTGGTGCAATTGAAGCCGGTCGGCGGAGGCGTCGGGGTCGGACCTCCCGTCGGCGTCGGCGTCGGTGTTGGGCCGGGCGTCGGGGTCGCGGTTGGGCCCGGGGTCGGCGTGTGATGCTTGAGCGGTTGGATGCCCTGCGTCGGGATGTCGATGCGCATGAGCGCGTAGCAGCGGGCGTATCCCGACCCGACGTTAGCGCACGCGTGCGCGGCATTGCCGCGCACCCCGTTCGCTATATTGGAAGCCAGAATATCGACGTCGGAACTCGCCGCCACGTTAGCGGCCGGCGGAGCGCTCGTCGCCGTGGAGAGGTTCGAACACGCGGCTGCGCTCGCAGCTAACGCGAACAAGGTGATGAATCGGAAAAGTTTAGACATCATGCATGCTCCCTGCAAATGCAACGACACCCGGATACAAGCGATCCCGCCCCGCGTTTCGGCGCAGGGACGGCAGCGACCTTGCCTCGACGCGACGCGCTTCGCTTACGTATGGTTGAGGGTCGCGAGCGCGTCGATGCGTCCCTGGCCTTGATGCGCGTCGCCGATGTTGTGAGCCCAGGTCCTTATGGTGATGCGTGCGGTGTTCGGCGAAATCCCCGGCGTCTTCGAGGCCATGAGCGCGGCGAGACCCGCGACGTGCGGCGTCGCTTGCGACGTGCCGGCGAAAAACGCGCTGTGGAAGCCGGTGCCGCTGAACGCCGTGGTCGAGTAGTTGTTGATGACCCACTGGAGATAGTCGCATGCCGGCGAAACTCCGCAGCTCTGCTGGGCAAGTGTCGGATCGCCGCCGGGCGCGACCACGTCAAGCCGCGAACCGAAGTTCGAATACGACGCTACGTATTCTGTGGGCGAGGACGGAGTCGTGGTGTCGTCAATGGCGCTCGCACCGACCGCGATCACGCCGGTATACGCTGCGGGGAAGTCGACGATGTTCGCCGAGCCGTTGCCTGAAGCGCCCACCAAGATGACGCCCGCGGTGATCGCCGCGGCCGCAGCCGCCGATTCAGTCGGATCGGAGCTGGCCGAGCCGTAGCTCATGCTGATGACTTTCGCGCCGTGCGCGACCGCGTAGTTGATCGCCGCGGCCGAGTCCGCCGACGACGCGGTTGGGTTCGGGGTTCCGCTCGTCGGGTGCGGGAAGATGCGGATCTCCATGAGGCTGACGTTCCAGCCCACGCCGGCCCAGCGCAGCGCGTTGTTGGTCGATCCGGCCGCGATGCTGCTGACGTTGGTGCCGTGGCCGTCGTTGTCTTGCGCGGTGGCGAGCAGGTCTTGGACGCCGGTTCCGAGATCGAACACCGCGCTGTTCACGACCTTGGCGCACAAGTCCGCGTTGTTGGCGTCATAGCCCGTGTCGATCATGGCGATGATCACGGACGACGAGCCTGTCGTGATATCCCAAGCGGCGGGCATGTTGGTGATCCACATGTCCTGCTGCACGTGCGTCGTCTGCGGACCCGTGAGCATCTGACTTGCTGTGCCGAAGCCCGGATCGTTGGGGATCGTCGTCTGGAGATAGCGCGGCACGACCGGCGCCGCGTCGACGATGCCCGGAGTTCCGCGCAGAGCGGCGGCCGCCGAAGCGGCGTCGCGGCCCTGCGGCAGATCGATGACGGCCCAGCCTTGCGGATTGACCGGCGCGGACTGCTTGCCGCCGATGCGACCAAGCGCAGCGGTCACAGCGGGTTCTTGGCCCGTTCCCGAATATTTGACTGACACGCGCGCGAGCGGCATGCTCGGTTGCTGCTGGCCGCGGTTCACCGGGCGCACGAACGGCGTGTCGGGCACGCCCGCGGTGATGCTCGATGCCCCGCTATTGCATCCGGCGATACCCGCTGGTGTCGGCGTCGGGGTGGGGCCCCCGCCGCCGCCGGTGCCGCCGCCGCCGCCGCTGCACGCGGCGAGCGCCAAAGCGGCGATGATCGAAAGCGCCTTGAGGCGCGGAGCAAGATTGCGAAGCTTCATTAAGGCAAGGCCTCCAAATTGGGTTAGGTGAGCGCCCCAGGCTCAAACGGAGGGTTCCGTTTGCGGCGGCCGGCGTCCCGCCGCGTTCCCGAATCATTCATCTATATATAACGACATAATGGCGCACAAAGTGCAGTGCCCGCCGGAGGTCCCGCTCGTCACGGACATAATTGACCGCGCATGGCGGTATCCCGGCGCACCGACGACCTGAGCATCCTTAATGCCATCGCGGAGGAGCTCAATCGCACGGTGGATGTCGACGAAGCGCTCGATCGCACGCTCGCCCTCGTCACCAAACTGCTGCGCCTTTCGACCGGCTGGATCTGGCTCCTCGACCCGGAGACCGCGCATTTCTACAAAGCGGCGGCGCACAATCTGCCGCCGTACTTGCAAGATCCGGTGCGCATGGCGGGCAGCTGGTGCACCTGCACCGAGGAGTTCGGTGAAGGCCATCTCGCCGCGAAGAACATCGACGTGATCGAGTGCAGCCGTCTCAAGCCCGCGGTGGAGAAAAATCTGACGGACCTGACGCAGGGCTTGCGCTTTCATGCGAGCATCCCGTTGTATTTCCAAGACAAGCCGCTGGGCATCATGAACCTCACCGGTCCGAAGTGGCGGCGCCTCACCAAAGACGAACTGCGCCTGCTGTCGATGATCGGCTATCAGATCGGCATCACGGTCGAACGCGCGCGGTTGGCGGAAGAAAGCGCGCGCCTGGCGCGGGCCGAGGAGCGCACGCGCATCGCGCGCGAGATCCACGACACCCTCGCGCAGGGTCTGACGGCGATCGCGCTGCAGATCGAGGCGGCGCTGCAGCGGATCGATGGCTCGGCGGTCGAGGCGCGAGCGCGTTTGGAGCGCGCGCTCGACGTCGCACGCGAAAATCTCGAAGACGCGCGCCGCTCGGTGCTGGCGTTGCGCTCGTCGCCGCCGCGCGGCCCGCTCGGCGAGGCGCTGACGGCATTGGCGCGGGGCTTCACGTCCGAAACGGGCGTGCGCGTGCGCGTGCGCCGGAGCGCCGGCGATCTCGCGCTGCCGCCGTCGTTCGAAGATGAATTGTTCCGCATCGCTCAGGAGTCGCTGGCCAACGTCCGCAAACACGCCGGCGCCACCGAGGTCGTGATGACCCTGCACGCGCGCGCGCGCGCGGTCCGCCTCACGGTCGCCGATAACGGCCGCGGTTTTCGGATGTCCAAGACGAGCGGCGCCGGCGAAAGCGGGCAAGGCATCCTCGGCATGCGCGAGCGCGCGCGCTTGCTCGGGGGCGATCTTCGCATCAGCAGCATACCCGGGCGCGGCACCACGGTGACGGCGAGCGCCAAAGTGCCCGCGGTTGGTGCGCGCTCGTGATCACGATCGTGTTGGTGGACGACCATCCGGTGGTGCGTGAAGGCCTGAGCGCAGTGTTGGAGCAGGAGGCGGATTTTCGCGTGGTGGGCGCTGTGTCGAGCGGCGAGGAACTGCTCCGCGTTTTGGAACGCCAGCAGCCGGATGTGATCTTGCTCGATCTCGAATTGCCCGGCATGAGCGGAGTGGAAGCCCTTGGGCGTCTGGGCCGCTCATCCGCGGCGCGCGTCATCGTCTTCACCGCGTATGGAACCGACGACAAGATCATCCCCGCGATCCGCGCCGGCGCCAAAGGCTATCTGCTCAAGGGCGCTCCGGCGCAAGAGATCGTGAAGGCCGTGCGCGCCGTGCACGAGGGCGGCACGCATCTCGCGCCGCACGTCGCAGCCAGACTGATGGCCGAGATCACGCAGCCCAAGAGCGCCGGCGCGTTGAGTCCTCGAGAAGTCGAAGTGATCCGCCTCGTGAGCGATGGGCGCAGCAACAAGCAGATCGCGAGCGAGTTGGGCATCACGGAACGCACGGTCAAGTACCACGTGAGTTCGGTGATGAGCAAACTGGGCGCGGACAATCGCGCTCAGGCGGTGGCGCTGGCCTCGCAGCGCGGCCTGTTGTAAATTCTCCGAGCTCGCTGCGCTCGCTCGGAACACTACATTCACGTTCGTCCCCCATATCCACGTTCGTCCCCGTCCCTTCGGACAGGTGAGGCCCGACCGCAAGCACGGTGTGCCTGTCCCCCGGCGCGCCGCATACTGTAGGCATGGACATTCGAAATAGGGTCGTCCTGGTCACCGGCGCTTCCCGGGGCCTGGGCTTCGAGACGGCGCGTCTGCTCGCCCGGCGCGGCGCGCCCCTTGCCATCGTCGCGCGCGACCCGGTTCAGTTGGAAGTGGCTGCGAACCAGCTTCGCACGTCAACGGAGGTTCTCGCGATCGCGGCCGACGTCTCCGAAAGGGCCGAAGACATCGTCGAGCAGACGTTGCGCCGCTTTGGCCGCTTGGACATCGTGATCAACAACGCGTCCGAGTTGGGCCCCAGCCCGATGCCCAAACTCGAAGATCTGGATTGGGCCGACTTCGCGCGCATCATGCGCGTCAACGTCATCGCCCCGCTGCACCTCATCCAGCTCGCGTTGCCTGCGCTGCGCGCGGCGGGGACCGGCGTCATCGTGAACATCACGTCGGATGCCGGCGTGAACGCCTATCCCGGTTGGGGCGGCTACGGTTCCAGTAAGGCGGCGCTCGAGCACGTCTCGCGCGTTTTGGCCGCGGAGATCGAAGGCAGCGGGATTCGCGTGTACGTCGTGGATCCGGGCGACATGAATACCAAGATGCATGAGGACGCCGAACCCGGCGTCGACTTGAGCCATTTGCCGAACCCAAGCTTGGTGGCTCCGGCGCTCCTTGAGATCATCGAGCGGGAGACCGCACCATTCGGCAGGTTCGAAGCGCAGAAACTCGTCGTGGCGCCGTGATAGACGTTAACAACGGTCTTGCGTTTGAATTCACGCTGCCGCCGGAGTTGGAGGCGAGCGAGCCGCCGGAAGCGCGCGGCATCGCGCGCGATCAGGTCCGCATGCTCGTGAGCCGGCTCGACCGCGGCGAGATCGTGCACGGACGCTTCCCGCAACTGCCGCTCTTCTTGCGCGCGGGCGACCTGCTTGTCGTCAACGAATCGGCGACGATCCCCGCGGCCTTGAGCGCGCGGTCTTCGGACGGCGCAACATTTGCGTTGCACGTCTCCACAAAGCTGCCCGGTGGGTTGTGGGTTGTCGAGCCGCGCGAGACGAGCGTGCAGCCTGGCGAAGCGTTCGCGTTGTTGGGCGGGGGACTCGCGCAGCTGCTCGCGCCGCACCAGGATTCCCGGCGCTTATGGATCGCGCGATTGGAGTTTCCCGGGGCCAAAGCCCCGGCACTACATGATCCTTACGAGTACTTCGCGCAATGGGGCAAGCCGATCAAATACAAATACGTTCGCGGCGAATGGCCCATCGACGCGTATCAGACGATGTTCGCGGCGACCCCCGGATCGGCGGAGATGCCTTCCGCAGCCCGGCCGTTCACGCCCGAGATCGTGCGCGCGGTGCGCGAGCGCGGCGTGGAGATCGCGCCGATCCTTCTGCACACCGGCGTCGCCAGCCCCGAGCGCGATGAAGTTCCCGGCGAAGAATATTTCAGCGTCTCCGCGGAGACGGCGCAAGCGGTGCGCCGCGCGAAAGCGGACGGCGGCCGCGTAGTCGCGGTGGGCACGACCGTGGTGCGAGCGCTCGAGAGCGCGCTCGACGGCTCCGGCCGGAGCATCGCCGCGCAAGGCTGGACCGACCTGGTCATCACGGCGCAACGCGGCCTTCGCGTGGTCGACGGTCTACTGACCGGCTTCCACGAGCCGCGCTCCACGCACTTAGCGATGCTCGAAGCGGTCGCCGGCGCGGACACCATCGCTCGCGCCTATCGAGCGGCGCTCGAGGCCCGCTACTTGTGGCACGAGTTCGGGGACGTCCACCTGCTCATTTGAGGCTCTAGCGCCCCGAGAGAATGTAGCTCACTATCGCGGCGGACTGCTTCTTGACGGGCTCCCAGTCTCCGGCGTTAAGACCCGCTAGGTGCTGGCGCATTGCCGCCATCTTCGGCATGGTCGCATCGAGCGCCGAGTCCTGTGCGATCGTCCCCCGGAAAAAAGAATCAACCCTGGTGTCTTTGGTGAGAGCGGCGTTATAGCCGGCTTCCTCCGCGTACAGGCCGATGAGGAAAGCGCCTGTTTGGCTTGCAGAAAGCTGATTCGCCACGCTCTGCATCGCTTGAACGAACGCCTGACTGCTCCGTTGCCGGTCGAATGAAGCATCGACGACGAGCAGGCTTCGCTGCTGTTTGAGGAAGGTTCGCGCGTTCTCGGTCGGGAGCATTTCCTCGAAATGCGAAAACCAGTCGTCGATGAAATGCTGCGCATCGGGTTCGGCGAGTGCACGCTGGTCGTCCAGGAACTCGGTCATGCGGCCGGCTCCGATTCCCGCCTGCGCGAACCCGACGAGGTCGCTTGAGTATTTGATGGGCTTTGTCAGCACGCTCCCGGTGAGCCCGACGACGCCTTCGGGACGCATACTTGTGGCGTATGCTGACCGGTCCTGAGCCAGCAAAGCGACAAGTGCGTGCCGGTTCTTGTATGGGTCCGAGACGCCAGGTGCTTGCAGCAGATCTCGGTGAGTCGCGTCGGCGAACATGGACTTCCATCTCGGACCGGCGAGCCCACCGTCCATCGCGACCATGAGCATGGCGGACAATATCTGCGTTGCGATTGAAGGATCGACGGCGGCGAGATTATCGAGCGCGCGTCGATAGCGTTCGTTCAGCCATACGTTGTAGACTGATTCACCGTTCGGCATCTTCTTGAGTCCAACGTAGTGCGCGATGGGATCCCACGCGGGCATCTCTCCGGCCGGCGTCAACTCCGTGTACATCGTGAAGTTGTGATCGGTGGCTATCCGCTGATAGCTTCTGATAGCCTCACGCGCTTCCGCCGGCGTATAATGGTAACCGTTCGAGGTCTCGATGACGGACGGAGATGCGTCGACGACTGCGATGCCGGAGGAGAGCAGGACTAGCGCGACAACAAGCGCTCCCATATCCGGTCTTTTCCCTGCGCCCGGGAATGGGGCCTGTTCAAGAGGCGCGAGAACGGTTTAGCCTGTTGCAACGGCGAATCTCGCGGCATGATCTTAGAGACCAAGCGACTTTTGCTGCGCCCTTTTACGGCCGATGACTTCGAAGCGTACTACGAGCAGATCTACGGCGATGCCGAAGTCAATCGTTTCTTGCCGACGGGCACGGCCGTGCCGCGCGACCAAGCGCACGAGCGATTTTTCACCCGCTTTCTCGGTCCGATCCCGGAGCCCGAGGGTTTGTGGGCGGTGATCGACCGCGACGCTCAGCGGCTCATCGGACACGCCGGCATCAAGGCCCTACCGGAATCGGAGTTCATCGAAGTATTCTATGCGCTCGGCAAGGCTTGGTGGGGAAAAGGCCTGGCGACGGAAGCGGCGCGCGCCTGCCTCGGCTATGGCTTCAACGAGAAGGAGCTTGGCATGATCGTCGGCATCGCGCTGCCGGCCAATATAGGCTCGCGCCGCGTGCTCGAGAAAAGCGGCATGACCTATCACGGTATCAGGAAGTATTACAATTTCGACGTCGCGTTCTACGATCTCAAACGCGAAGAGTTTAAATGAACTACCTTGCCGCTTTCCAGAGCAGCGTGAGTGCCGCGAGGGCGGCGCGGCGCTGAATGAATTCGCGGTCGCCCGGCAGCATCAAGCGCCGGACGTCGACCGCGGCCTCCGGCCCCGCTAACGCGACGTACACCAGGCCTATCGGTTTCTCTTCGCTGCCGCCGCTGGGTCCGGCGACGCCGGTGATGCCGAGGGCGAGCGTCGAGCGGAATGCGGCTTGCGCTCCCACAGCCATCGCGCTCGCGACCTCTTCGCTCACCGCCCCATGAGCTTCGAGCAGATCGGGCGCGACGTCGAGCATCGCGATCTTCGAATCCTCGTCGTAGGCCACGACGCAGCCGCGAAAATAATCGGAAGCGCCGGCGACCGACGTCAACATCGCCGCGACCAACCCGCCGGTGCACGACTCCGCCGTTGCGACGGACCAGTTCCGGCGGCGCAGACACTCGCCCGCAACCTCCTCGATCGAGCCGCGGTCGACTGCGAAGATGCAGTCACCGAGCCGCTGGCGCAACTGCGGCTCGAGCGCATCGAGCATCGCGATCGCCGCCTCGCGCGTCCGCGCCTTAGCTGTGACTTTGACGTCTACCGCGCCGGCGTGGGCGAGCACCGCGATGCTTGGGTTGACGCCGGCCCGGAACAGGTCGGCGATGCGCTGGTCGAGGTCGGATTCGCCGACGCCGATGGTCTTGAGGACGCGCGTCACGATGGTGGCCTGGGGCTGGAAACGCGCGACCAGCCACGGAATGAGCCGCTCTTTCAACATCAGATGCAGCTCGCGCGGCACGCCCGGCATCGCGGCGACGACCTTACCCTCGCGCTCGACGATGAACCCCGGAGCGGTGCCGAGGGGATTGTCCATGACGCTCGCGCCGCGAGGCATCATCGCTTGCCGGACGTTGCTGTCGGCCATGCGCCGGCCCAGCCGATCGAACATCGCGCGGATCGCCTGCAAGCTCGGCTCGTGCAATTCGAGCGGGCGATCGAGCGCGTCGGAGATGCCGTCGCGCGTCATGTCGTCGACCGTCGGACCCAGGCCGCCGGCGCAGATCGCGCAGTCCGCTCGCGCCAGCGCGGCGCGCACCGCTTCGGCGATCCGCTCGCGGTTGTCGCCGACCGAGGTCTCGAAGTGCACGTCGATCCCCGCGTCGGCCAGCGCTGAAGCGATCACCGCTGTGTTCGAATCCACCAGTTGCCCGAGCAAGAGCTCGGTGCCCACCGTGACGATCTCCGCCGTCGGCACGCGTTACTTGATGGAACCGGACTTTGGTTCGAGCAGCTCCACGACCACGCCGTTGGGATCTTCGACCATGGCGAGCGAGCGCGTGCCGCCGGGCGACTTCTTCGGCTCCTTGACGATCTTCACGCCGCCGGCGCGCAGGCGTTCGACGAGCGCCGGCAGATCGCCGTCGACTTCGACCGCGAGATGTTCGTAGCGGTTGCCGACCTCGTACGGCGGATGGGCCTCGAGATCGAAGACCAATTCGATGTACGCGTTCCAGTCGCGCCCGACGAATGCCATGTCGGCGTTGCCCGGGTAGTGCGCCTTGTCGAGCAGTTTCAGGCCGAGCTTCTCGGTGTAAAAGGCGATCGTCTCGTCCATGTCGTTGACGAAGATCGAGGTGTGCAGATATCTGGAAATGTTCGTTCCTCCTACCAAACGCAATGTAGTGCCGGGGCTTTAGCCCCGGATGCGGGCTGGTCCCGCCTGAAAAAGCCCTGAAAAGCGCTGCGGGCGGCCGGCGTATCGGACGCGAAACTTTTTCACGGCGTCAGCAGTAGTCAGCGTTCAAAGGCAGCCGGTGCACGGTCCGCGCTGTTGGGGGTGTCATGCGGGCAGCGAAAGCGTGGACCGGTGCGTTTCTTTCCATTGTGCTCTTCGGCGTTGTGCCGCAAGCGGTTTACGCCGCGGCCGCGCAGCCGTTCTCTCTTGACGCCGTGCGGGTGGACACGCCGCCGAAGATCGACGGCACGCTTGACGACCCGCTGTGGCAGAAAGCCGCGCACGCGCAGCTCGAGTGGGATTATTCGTTCCAGCGCCCGGCATCGGAGCAAACCGACGCCTACGTGTTGATGGACGCGCAACATGTCTACGTCGCGTTCGTCGCCAAGCAGGCCGAGCCCATCACCGCAACGCTGCGCACGAACAACGTCACGCTTGCGGCAGACGACGTCGTGCGGATCTACCTATGGCCGGGCGGCGATCACGGTTTCGAGTATGTCTTCGCCGCGACGCCGATCGGCACGCGCAATCAGATCTCGACGGAGAACTCGGCCTTCACGCCCACCTGGACCGCCGTGGCCAAGACGACGCCGTCGGGCTACATCGTGACGATGCAGATCCCCCTCAAAGTGATGCGCAGCGACGGCCGCAAGTCGTGGCGCCTACAGTTCGATCGGGGCGTACATGCCACGAAGCAGACGTTCGAGTGGAGCCACTCGGGGTCACAGCAGTCGACCGACGACAGCACCGCGATCGGATTTTTCGAGGGCGTCACGGCGTCTGCGGGAAGCACGCGCACCAAGCCGAGAATCGGCGTGTACGCGCTCGGCCAGGCAGCCTCGCAGCGGGCGGGCGGCTCGACTTCGCGCATGGGGGCCGATTTCGCATTCCCGATCACGCCGACCGCGTCGTTCATCGGCACCATTCACCCCGATTACTCAAACGTCGAACTGGACCAACAGACGATCTCGCCCACCGCGTTCCCGCGGCAGTTCACGGAGATACGTCCTTTCTTCACGCAGGGCTCGAACTTCTATAACAATTTCAACTGCAACGACTGCCCGGTCTTCCCGCTTTTGTACACGCCGAGCATTCCGACGCCGCGCACCGGATTCGCCGTCGAGGGCGTGCAAGGGCTCCTGAACTTCGCCGGCTTCGCCGCGATCGGCAACCAGCGGACCGATGCCGCGCAGGCGATGCGATGGACCAGCGCGGATCACCGCTACAGCCTTATCGCACAGCACCAGACGGTCACCACGCTCGGTCTGATCGACAACACCATGACCTATCAGGCCAGGGTCGGTAACGCCCACAATTTCAGCGTCTACGAGACGTATTCGCAGGATCGCGGCACGGGCGTCACCGATCCGTCGCTCGGCAACATGAACGAGTTCGGCTTGAATCTCTACACGCCGAAATCAGGCTTCTTCCCCGCTTGGCACAACGTGGGCGCAATGTATGCGCCGGCGGATGCTTTCGTTTCGCTCGCCGACGTCAGGGGGCCGTCGCTGTACACCTTCCGGGAGTTCGACTTCGCGCCGCAGCGCTTTATCCAAAGCGTCACCGTGTCTGAAGATCTCCAGCGCTACCGTAACCAAGCCGGGCTGCTTGGCTATGCCAACAGCGGATCCGGTCTCACCATCCTGACGCGCAATCAGCTATCGCTTTCGGCGTCAAGCGGAACGCAATATCTTGTGCTCTTTAACGGCACCGCCGCGACGATCAACCAGAACGGCGCAACCCTCGGGTACGGCACCTCCGGCTCCCTGCCGAGCACGATCTCGTACAACGTGGGCCGCTTCGGCAACGGCTACCTCCATACGACCACACGCACCTCGAGCATCAAGGCCGGACAGCGCGGCACCCTCTCGTTCGAGGCGGACGACACCGACTTCTTGCCGGATTCAGGCGTCAGGGAAGTCCAGTGGCTTGAGCGCGCCAGCTATGCGTTTCACTTCTCAGCGGAATCATCGCTGGCGATCGGCTTGCGCCGCATCATCGGTACGGCGCCGCCGTTGACGCCTGCACCGCGCGTCGTCAACGCCGGGAACGTCACGATGGCGTATTACCGCAAGAGCGGCCAAAACGAGCTGTACCTGGCTTATGGAAGTCCGAATACGCTCGCCACGAAGCCCGCGCTCATCCTCAAGCTGATCCGCTACTTCGGCGCGGAAAAAGGCTCGTAGTCTAGTAATCCACCGGGCGCAGGTAGAATTCGTTGATCGCCGTGCCTGACACCAGCGCAGTGGTGGCGAGATGCCGCTTCCAGTGCGTCGAGTCCACGCGCCGCTTCACCAGCTCAACGTCGGCTCGTGCAAAGCCTCGGCTCACGATGTCGTCGACCTGGTAGCCCGTGAGCAGCCGGTGCAGGATGCGGTCGGCTCGCTCGTAGGTGATGCCGAGATCTTCTTCATCCGTTTGACCGCGGATGAGATCCGCGGTGGCCGGCTTGTCGATGATCTCGTTCGGCACGCCGAGGTGCCGCGCAAGCGCCCACACTTGGGTTTTGAAAAGATCGCCGATCGGGTTGATGGGGGGCGAGTCGTCGCCGTGCCACGTGAAGTAGCCGAGCATGCGCTCCGATTTGTTGCCCGTGCCGATCGGCAGGCCGCCGCTCTTCGCGGACTGATCGAACAAGACGATCATGCGCATGCGCGCCATCACGTTGCCGCGGCGTTGACCCGAGGCGGCGGGTTCTTCTTTGAGATAGCCGTCCACGGCTTTGCTGATGTCGACGACCCGCTCGCGGATGCCCGTCTGCGCTATGACCAGCCCGCCGTGCGCTGAACTCTCGGGGCTGGACGTCTTGTATGGCATGCGCACGCCGAGCACGTGACCCGGACCGAGCGCGCGCGCGCATAGGTACGCCACTACGGCCGAATCGACGCCGCCGGACACCCCGACGACAGCTTCGGTGATGCCGCGTCTGCGCACAAGTTCGTCGTGCAAGAACCCGACGAGCCAGCGCTCGACCAGAACAGGATCGATGGCGAGTTCGTCTGCCGCTCGCTCCTGTTCGCGGACGATGGGAAACACCGGTGAACGCGGATTCATCGCTTGGCCCGCGCTGTGGCCTTGCGCGCGCCGTTTCGGCTCGCTCTTCCATCCAGCGACGCCAAGAGTTCGGGAAGATTGCTTTCGAGATCACCGAGCGCCGGCAGCGCGGCGCGCGCAACGGCGACGTCATGGAGATTGATGCGCGCGCGCAGGATGGCGGCGCCGTCGAAGGGCGCCTCTACGCGCAGGTCGCCAAACGGTCCGACCACGCGCGACGAACCGGTGAAGCCCTTGCCGCCTTCGAATCCGACGAGGCCGGCATACGCGATGAAGACGCCGTGTTCCGACGCTGCGACTCGGATGATGTCGCGCCACATGCGGACGTTGGACGGTTCGAAAGATTCAAGACCTCGGCCCGGCGATGCGCTAGGGATGTAGATGATCTGCGCGCCGCGCAGCGCGGCGATGGTGGTCGACAGCGAGTGCACGGCGTCCTCGCAGATCAGGATCGCGGCTCTGCCGTGCGGTGTGTCGAAGGCGCGAACGCCGCGGCCACGCGAAACGAAACGCTCTTCGTCGAAAACACCGTAGGTCGGCAGGAATATCTTGCGATGGACGTGGCGCAAACGCGGGCTAGGGCCCAATGTCGCGTAGAGCGCGCTGTTGTAGAGCACGCCGCCATCGTCTTCATAGAAGCCGAGCACGACGTCGAAGTTCTTCAGCTTCTTCCCGACGCCGCGGCGCGCCGCGGCCTGCAGCCGCGCGAGCACTTTTTTGGCCGGCAGCGCGACGTCGCGCACGCCGCCTTCGACGAAGTAGCCGGAGAGCGATGTTTCGGGAAAAACGACGACGTCGGGAAACGCCTCGACGTCGCCGGCAAGGCGTTTAAACGCCTTTTCGACGCTTGCAAGATTGTCGTCGACGTCGCCCTTCTTCGGAGCGAATTGCACGAGTGCGAGCGCGACTTCTTTTGCGGTTTTCGGCACGTTTGATTACTTCGCCACACGGCCGGCGCGCACCCCGCCGGAGGGAACTAAGGGCACGCCGCGCTACGTTATAGGGCTGGCAAGGCACGCTTGTGCCAAGTAGCTTTTAGTAAGTATTTGTATTCCGGGCGTTGCCGGATGATTGGGGCAAAACGGATGAGGAACTGGATGCGCTGGCCGATCGTGCTGACGGCTTTGCTGCTGTGCGCGCCGCTCGTGGCGGCTCGAGCAGCCGCTGACGTCACAGCGACGTTCGCGCCGGTGACGCCGTCCTATACCGGCTCTTGCCCGGCGACCATGAAGTTCAGCGGTTCGATCGTGAATGGCACGGCAGCGGGCGCTTCCGGAACGTACACGTTTACCCATAGCGACGGATCGCCGTCAGGTCTTTTTCCATTCCATCTGGCAGCGGGCGCGAAGTTGCCCATCACGGATTCGTATGCAGTGGCGGCTTCCGGCACGGGTACGCTCGCCGTGACGTATTCGGCTTCGTCGCTCTCCGCCACGATCACGGCTGCGGCGCCCTTCACCGTCACCTGCGCGACTCCGACGCCGACACCGAGCGCAACCCCGACGCACTCTCCGACGCCGACGCCGACCCCCACGCCCGTTTCGACGCCGACACCGAGCCCCACGCCTACACCTACGCCATCGCCGTCGCCCTCGCCGACGCCGGTTTCGGGCGGACTCAGGGCGCTGGCAACCGTGATGCCGAGCCCGACACCCACGCCGACGCTCGCCCCCGGATCGTCGCGGCTCATTTTCAAACCGGCGAACTACACGACGCGCGTTGCGATATTTTCGAGTCACGCCGAGGTGCAAGGTTGCGACCAGACCGCTCTTCCCGGCTTGCTCGGCTCGACCATGGTCGATGAAGTCCTCGTAGGCTACGACCTTGAGTATCAGGCGTCCGGCAAGTGCTGGCAGCGCACCGGTCGTTCGGATCGCGGCGCGGTGTGGTTCGGCGATTTCATCAAGGGCAAGAAAGTGCTCGCAGCGACCCTGTCCTTCCACGTGACGCGCAGCTCTTCGACATCGCAAGGCCATCCCTTGAGCGGCAACGTCTCATGCGCCGGCCAACTGATGACGGCGCAAACCCCATGGATGAACGAAAGCGGCTCGCCTTCGACATTCGCGGCGACCCCGTTCTTGACGCTGCCGGCCGATCGGCCCGGCGATTCCGAGAGCTTCGGCGGTTTCAGCATCCTCAACGGCTTGCTCGTCTCGATCGACGTGACGAGGGCGGTGAGCGATTGGTCCCAAGGCGGGCGGCCCAACTACGGTTTTGTGTTGACCCCGCCCGTGATGGAGAGCAGCGCTCAGGATCGCCGCTGTGCTTCGTACTACGCAGGCTTCACGCTGACGGTAGACGTCGCCAACGCGACCCCAAAGCCCGGCTACTAAACTTCTCCACACGCGGGACGAGCTGGGGATGGTTTCTGCGGAAAACCCCTAGATTGCCCATGCCGTAAGGCTTCGCCGTTGCACGAACGGCCGTTCGAATTTCTCTTGAAAACGGCCCTTTTTCGCTATATAATGGGGTCCATCAGCCGTTCTGCCACTATAGGTGGTGGGGGCCAAACGTTCGTCGAACAGTAGTACGTTATTGCGGCGGTCGTAGCCGCGGCCCTTAAGGGCCGCGGGTCGCCGGGTCCGCTTTTGAGAGAGAGGCTTCACCCATGAAGATCGAGCGGCGCTTCACCCAGCCAGGCATCGACCCGTTGGATGCCGTCGAGTGGGATCGTCGGGAGTCCGTGATTCGCGAACCCGACGGCACAGTCGTGTTCGAGATGCGCGACCTCGAGGTCCCCAAGAGCTGGTCGCAAGTCGCCACCGATATTCTGGCCCAGAAATACTTCCGCAAAGCCGGCGTGCCGCAGCCGGATGGCTCGCTGGGAAAAGAGACGTCAGCGCGCCAGGTGATGCGCCGTTTGGCCGGCTGCTGGACCGACTGGGGACGTCGCTACGGTTATTTCGATACCGATGACGACGCCGCCGCGTTCGACGCAGAGTTGACCCACATGCTCATCAACCAGATGGCGGCGCCGAATTCACCGCAGTGGTTCAATACCGGCCTCGCGTATGCGTACGGGATCAAGGGCACGCCACAAGGACATTATTATGTAGACCCAGCGACGAATGAAGTCCGAGAATCGGAAGATTCCTACTCCCGAATTCAGGGCCATGCTTGCTTTATCCAATCGGTTGACGATGATCTCGTAAATGCAAACGGCATCATGGACTTATGGGTTCGTGAAGCGCGCATATTTAAAATGGGCTCAGGTTCAGGAAGTAACTACTCGAATTTGCGCGCTGAGGGCGAAACGCTCGCTGGCGGTGGCACATCGAGTGGGCTAATGTCATTTCTTCGGGTCGGAGATCGCGCAGCAGGTGCCATCAAGAGCGGCGGCACAACTCGCCGCGCCGCGAAGATGGTCGTGCTCGATATGGATCACCCGGATATCGACAAGTTCATCAATTGGAAGGTGGACGAGGAGAAAAAGGCGGCAGCTTTGATTGCTGCGGGCTTCGATGGTTCGTACGAGGGCGAGGCTTATCAAACGGTTTCGGGCCAAAACTCCAACAACTCCGTGCGCGTTCCTGACCGATTCGTTGACGCAGTGCTCAACGACGGAACGTGGGACCTTACTTGGCGGACGAATGGGCAGGTGGCCCGCACGGTCCGCGCGCGAGATCTCTGGAATCAGATTGCAAGCGCAGCGTGGTCGTGCGCAGATCCTGGAGTCCAATACGATGACATCATTAATTCGTGGCACACATGCCCAGCTGGTGGACGTATTCGCGCAAGTAATCCCTGCAGCGAGTACCTCCATCTAGATGATACAGGATGCAATCTTGCTAGCCTGAACCTCATGAAATTTTACGATACCGAACGCAACATATTCGACACTGATGTTTTCAAGCATGCCGTTCGCCTCTGGACAATCGTTCTTGAAATAACAGTAGTCATGGCGCACTTCCCCAGCGCGAAGATCGCTCGGAATTCGTACGATTATCGTGAACTCGGCCTCGGCTATGCCAATCTCGGTACGCTGCTTATGGTGTCTGGTATCCCATATGATTCACCGCGAGCTCTCGCCATTTGCGGCGCAATCACTGCAATGCTGACAGGCGAGTCTTATGCAACATCGGCGGAGATGGCAGCGCAGCTTGGGCCATTCCCACGATACTCCGAAAACGCTGATGCGATGCTCCGGGTGATCCGCAATCACCGGCGTGTGACTTACAACGCCCCAGCACAGGAATACGAAGGCCTGCGTATCCTGCCAATGGGGATCGACCAAACGCTTTGCCCGCCATATCTCCTCGCCGCCGCGCGCGATTGTTGGGATCGTGCGCTGGCTGTTGGCGAGCAACATGGATACCGAAACTCGCAAGCCTCGGTACTGGCGCCGACTGGAACTATCGGTCTCCTTATGAGCTGCGATACGACCGGTGTTGAGCCCGACTTCGCGATCGTGAAATTCAAGAAGTTGTCGGGCGGCGGATATTTCAAGATCGTAAACGAGTCGCTTGTGCTCGCTCTGCGCAACCTACGCTACAAGCAATCGCAGATTGATGACATTATTCGATATGTGAATGGAACCGGCACCCTCAATGGAGCGCCTTACATCAATACTGAAACCCTTCGAGCGAGGCGCTTCACTGACGAGGACCTGGCGAAAATCGAGAAGGCGCTCCCGAGCGCGTTTGAGATAAGCTTCGCTTTCACATCGTGGGCATTGGGCGAAGAGGCGATGAACCGCCTTGGATTCACAACGGAGCAGTACTCAGTACCTGGTTTTGATCTGCTTCGCGAGCTTGGCTATAGCCGAGAAGAAATAGATGCGGCGAACAATGCAATCTGCGGCGCCATGACCGTCGAGGGTGCCCCGCACTTGAAGGAGGAGCACTACGCGATCTTCGATTGCGCGAATAAATGCGGCAAGATCGGCAAACGCTTCATTCACCACATGGGTCACGTTCGAATGATGGCCGCTGCCCAACCGTTGATCTCAGGCGGGATTTCCAAGACGATCAATATGCCGAACGAAGTCTCCGTAGCGGATGTTCAAGAAGTGTACATGCGCTCTTGGGAGCTTGGAGTGAAATGCATCGCCCTTTATCGAGACGGTTCTAAGCTCTCGCAACCGCTCTCGAACAAAGGCTCTGATAAGACAACCCGGGGCGAAGACGACCGTCAGCTGGCGCTTTCTGAAGACTTTGAACGCCGCATCGAGGAGGCGCGCCATCAACGCGCTGAGGAGTTGCGACCTGATGAGATCCTTGCCGCAGCGCAACGCATTCTCGCCAACACGACCAACACCGAGTTTCGCCGGAATATTGCCAAAGTCGTCGAGCGCAACCGCCTGCCGGCCAAGCGCCGCGGCTGGACCCAAAAGGCTAAAATCGCTGGTCATACGGTATTCTTGCGTACCGGCGAGTACGGCGACGGAACGCTCGGTGAGATATTCATCGATCTCCACAAGGAAGGTGCGTCCTTCCGAAGCCTGACAAACTGTTTTGCGATCGCCATTTCGATCGGCTTGCAATATGGCGTGCCACTGGAAGAGTTCGTCGACAAATTTGTCTTCACGCGCTTTGAGCCGAACGGTTTCGTCGATCATCCGAACATCAAACATTGTACGAGCGTAGTTGACTACATCTTCCGCGTGCTCGGCATGGAATATCTAGGACGCACCGATTTCGTCCAGGTCAAACCGGAAGACCGCGATGTCGACTCGACCAACCACGAAGAGCTAGCAGAGGCAGAATTCGAAGCCCGCGTGGCCGCGCAGCAGGTGGCTGAAGAATCGTCTGCCGGGCGCTTGGCGGATGCCCGATCCCCCCAAGCAAGAGCGCAGAACGGCAATTCCAACCGCAGGAAAGACTCCAGCCGTGCTAACGTCGGTCAGGGGACGGTCGATCCCGTACTTGCTGATGTCATGGCGGCGATGCGTTCGCGCGAAGCGCAAATGGCCTCGATGATGGGCGACGCCCCGCTGTGCGACGTCTGCGGCTCGATCACGCGGCGCAACGGCGCATGCTACGTCTGCGACTCGTGTGGTCGGAGCATGGGCTGCTCCTAATCGAGCAACTCAAGAAAAGTGCAAAATGTCTACGATACTCTCTCCAAAAATTGGCCACGCTGACATTGTCGCGTTCGCGGAAGAGCGTGTAAACCTAAAACGCGACGACGTCAAGGAGGAACGCGCACAGGTACAGCGCTTGCGCGACCGACTCGCTGATCATATCGCGGCAAATCCTGAGTTTGATCTTGTCAAGATGATCGGGTCGGGCAGCCTTGCTAAAGGTACGTCGCTGAAAACGATCAACGACATCGACGTTGCAGTGTATGTTAAACAAGGCGAGGCGCCTACAGACGAGTCGGCCCTTCTCGAATGGATAGCCGAACGGTTGCGCGATGCCTACGGTAAGCTCGTGCGCCCGGATCAGATTCAGCCCGGTGTCCACGCCGTTACGATTTCGTTCTACGGCACTGGTCTCGACGTCGATGTTGTGCCTATTCTCTACGAAGGTGACGAAGAGCTGTACGGATACCTCATAACGGATACGGGCGATCGCGTACTGACGTGCATTCCTCGACATCTTGAGTTTATCCGGACGCGCAAGAAGTCATGGCCAAAGCACTTCAGACAACTGATTCGCCTCACCAAGTGGTGGGCGAAAACGCAAGGGGAAGCAAACCGGGCTTTTCGATGCAAGAGCTTCATGCTCGAGTTAATCGTCGCAAAAAGTTTCGACGACGGCCTGGACGGGTCAGACTATCCACGTGCGCTGGAACAAATCTTCTCCTGTATCGTCAAGGGCGGGCTCAAAGAGAAAATCGTCTTCGGCGACTACTACTCTCCGGCAGACGTGAAGACCGACGGCAGACCCATCCAAATTTACGACCCGGTTAACCCCGTGAACAACGTCGCTGCTCGGTATTCCGACGGGGAGCGCAGCGCAATCGTGGCGGCGGCCACGGCTGCCCTTGAAGCCATCACATATGCGAGCTACGCTACGACGAAGGCTATTGCGCTCGGACAGTGGCGGAAAGTTTTCGGACCGGAGTTCTCAGCATGAGTTTCACCCAAACAACAACTGCGTCTTTCACGCGCGTCCACGCCCTTTATTTAACTTCGAAGCTGAAGACCGATCTAAAACTCCTGCAAGACTTCTATGGTTCCCCTTCGGACAAAGCCATCGAGGACTATGGCGAGGAGATCGCCCTGTACGTCAACGCCATGTACCTGGACCGAGTGTGCTTCGGGTTCAAGCGGAATGGGCGTTGGATAGCGCCCACAATCGAATATACAGCCGCACAACTCAGCGGAGTTGACCACGATCCCGGACGAATTCGACCGGGGCTCGACATCCAAGGGGCGTCCTTCTCAAGCTATCTCTGGCATAGCAGCTACTTTGACAGACTGTCGCAGGCCGAACGCGAGGTCTTCAAGGCTTCGCTGCCAGTGCGGCGGACGCCGGCCGAAGAGGCCCCCGTGTCCGGCATCTGGACGTCCGACAACACATACTGCGCCGCCGGCCGGGCTCTGCGTCGGAGAACCCTTTCATGAACGGAGAAGTTGCGGTCGAAACGCTAGACGTTTCTTCCTTCCCTGAGATGGATGCGAAACGACGATATGAATCCCTTGTAGGGCTCGAAGATCACAAATCTCGTCTGGCCAAGCAAATCGCCGTCGTGTTCACGCCGACCTACTTACATTCATGGGTCAAACGGTTCGGAAACGAGAAACTAGCTCAGATCGTCAGGAACCGTCCACCCCTCTTCATCTTCGCCGGTGATGTTGGTTGCGGAAAAACGGAACTTGCGGAAACGCTTGGAGACGCCGTAGCGCGCAACCTGGATATTGGCGTCAAGCTCTACCGACTGGCCCTTACGACTAGAGGTAGCGGTTTGGTCGGAGAAATGACCAAGCTGATTTCAACCGCTTTCGCCCGGGTGCGCACTGACGCGCAATCGTGGCGGGCCGCCAACGGAGATGCACGCGTCGGAGCGATCCTCTTTATTGATGAGGCCGATTCGCTCGGTGAGAGCCGCGAGACTGCGGAAATGCACCATGAAGATCGGGTCGGCGTGAACGCGTTGATACGAGGGATTAATGATCTCGCACGTGCCGATCCACCTGTTGTTGTTGTCATGGCAACAAACCGCCCCGACTCCCTTGACATGGGGATTGTTCGACGTGCTGCTGACATCTTGATCTTCGATCGGCCTGGTGACGCTCATCGCCGACTAGTGCTGAACAATGCGCTCTGTCCTCCGCTTGACGTGCCGGACATTGATACGCTCGTGCGCGAGACTGGCGTTGTTGGGAATCGACCTTTCGGATACACATATTCCGATCTGACCCAGCGCTTAATCCCAAACATCGTTATCGCCGCATTGCCAAATAGTCGAATCGACATGCCGCTCGTGCAGCGTATTCTAGAACAAACACCGCCGACAAAGCCATTTCGGAGTGAAGCGCAACCTGCACGATGACGGATCCTCGAGGCCGGTGGTTCGTTAGCTACAAGCGCGAGAATAGTGATAGAGTCGGCACGCTAGCGTCAGCGCTTCATGAACATGGTATCCCTACTTGGCTTGACACCGAGAACCTCAAATCCGAACCAACTGATGATGCGACTAGGGCGGCAATCCGCCACGCCGAGACTGCCGGCGCAATATTATTCGCGACTGGACTTGTCGCAAGCTCAGACGCCATTCGACTCGTTGAAGCGCCGGAGATACTCGGGCGGTGGCGACGGGATCCAAGCTTCGGAGTGGTGCCGGTTATTTCAGGTGGCCTGAACTACGAGGATGCTGGTCAAGTATATGGGGACTCAATAGCCGATCATGACCTGTCCCTCTGGAACATCTACAAAGCACGTGATGTGAAGTTCTCCGACCTTGACGCTCGGGCTGTTAGTCAACGAATCTTAGAAGCGCGCCTCTCCGCTCTGCACGGCTATCTTCCTCCCAACGAGCCAATATCGATTGCGCTGTACACACGTGAGCGACCTCATGCTACTCTTGGGCGTTCGCTAAGCATAGACTGGTCCCACTGCTTCGACCCGCGTCACTGTTCAGCGCTTGATTGGAGTGATCGGTTGCTGCCAACGCTAGATAATGTGGCTAAGGCTGTGCGAAGGCAGGCGTCCGGACGCACGGTCATTGCCGAAGGGCTTCTAGGAATACCGGCAGCCTTTGCTCTTGGTGCTTGCTTCTCCACGACGCGCGGTGTTCGGATTTATTGGCGACAGGGAGCCTCGGATACCGCCGACCAATTGTGGGGCCTCGATGCCCCTGCCGTTGCTGCAACCATCCAGGTGAAATCGGAATCTCGTACTCTCGGTGCGAAGGACCTAGCCGTTCTGGTTTCAGTAACGGGAGATGTTCGAGAAGATTTTGCTCGCACGGTAAAGGCGGTGCCGCCACTGCGATGCATCGTGGATGTGCTCCTCAGTCCGCCGTCGCGCCGCATAACCGGAGCCGAGGCGGCGATGATCGCACGTGCGACATCTGACGCCGTGCGCGACGCACGAACTACGTATGGCGCAACCGGCAAGGTCCACCTCTTTTTTTCTGGTCCCGTCGGACTGGCGATGATGCTGGGCCAATTGTTCAACACATTTCCTCAAATCGCAACCTATGAATATGGTTCGGACCAAGACCCACCTTATAGGCCAGCCGCTATAATAATCAATCCGTGAAGTTCGAGGCTGTAGCGCGATCAGCATCGAAGTCGGCTCGCTTGGTCGCCCTTTTTCTCAGGCTATTCAAAACCGGCGCAAGCCATAATTGCCGTGGCATCTTCTTAATTCTTGCCTAATCCCCCAACATAACTCAAGGAGCTCAAAACCGTGACCCACCCAGTTCGGAACACGGCCCTCGCGGCCGGCATGTTCCTATCATGCCTTATCGCCGTCGCAGCCCAATCAATGGCGGCGGTGCCCTCTGCGCTGCTCCCGCCCGTGGGAGCATCACAGACGTTCACAGCCTCGATCCACTTCGATCGCCCGAGCGGCGCCGCGTTCAGCCCCAAGCCCGAACCCCAGGAAAGCGGCGGCAACTCGACCGACAAGAAAGAGACCAACGAGCGCGGCGGTGCCGAGCGCGGCTTCCGTCACGACCAATCCGGCACGCTGACCATCAAGCGTTCCTCGCAGGACGCGATTCAAGTGAGCAGCGGCGGCGCTCTCGATTCCTTCAACGCCTCGTATCCCGTCAATCCGACTTCAGCGGCCCCGGGCTCAAAGCCGAACCCGTTTGTCCAGGCCGTCTACAATGCGCTCGCGCTCGCGCCGAACAGCCCGAACCAGCTGCGCGCCGGCGATGAGTGGAACGCATCCATTCCGATCCATGCGGGTCGAAATTCGCACGGCGCTCTGCCGATCAAAGTCAAGGTCATCTCGGTGAACGGCAACAGCGCCAAGCTCGAAGGCACTGGCAGCCAAACCCTGACCTTCACCTCGCCGCGCGGCCAACGACAAGCAGACGTCAGCGCCACGATCGCCATGACCCTCGTCGGCGGCCGTCTCAACGCCTACACCGAAAAGGTCTCGCGAACGATGCACGGGCAAGCCGGATCGTTCACGACCAGCAACACGACGATGCTGACCTCGCCCTAAGCAGGCGGCTCAAGCTCCAATAAAAGAGCGGCAGCGTCCATCGCGACGTTGCCGCTCTTTTCTGCGCCCGGGGCAAAGGGCGCTGGTTTTTCAGAGCGAACGAGCGCCTGCATGTGGATCGTGTTCGCCCACGTCGCGATCGTATTCGTGGGTTTTGCCCTGACGGTCGGCACCGGAATTTTTCTCACGCAGATCATCCAAGGCGGCGACGTCCGTTCCATTCGAACCGCAGTGAATGCCGCGATTCCGGCCCAGACGACGGGTGGCGTTCTGGTGCTGATCTCCGCTATCATCGGCTTTTTCGCGGCGATCAACCTCGGATTCGATCTGCACGCCCGATGGCTTTCGATCTCGATGGTTCTCGTCGTTATCCTTCTTCTGGAGGGCTTTGGGCGGCGTTATCCCCGCCTCTTACGGCTCGCAAAAGCCGCGAAGGACAGCCCGGAGGACCAGCCGTCGCCGGAGCTGCGCGCCTTGCTGGTCGACCGCTTCGAGGGACTTGGCAACGCGGTAAGCGGCATTATTTGGCTCAGCCTCCTCGTGATGATGATCGTCAAGCCATAGGCCCCTTCTGGATTCGGTAGACCAAGTGCTCGATGCCGCGACGCATGACGATTTTCCAAACAACCATGCCCACCCGTTGCGCCACGGCGCGTGACGCTTCGTTCGCCGGACGGATGAGCGAGATGAGCTGCGAACGGCCAAGTTCATTGAACCCGTAGTCGCGGCACGCGATCGCGGCCTCGGTCGCGTAACCCTTGTGCCAGTAGGCGCTCTTCAACAAGTAGCCGATTTCCGTCTCACCTACGCCGTCGACGGTCTGTGCGAGCAAACCAACCTGACCTACGAACTCCTGGGAAGAACGCAGCTCCACTGCCCACAAACCGTGGCCGTGCCGCGCGTAGCTCTCGCGCTGCCAGGCCAACCACTCCGCAGTCTCGCTGCGGTCCTTCAATCCCGGATAGTAGCGCATGACCAGCGGGTCGTTGAACATCGCGTACAACTCGTCGAAGTCGCCGTCCGTGAGTCGGCGAAGCGCAAGCCTTTGCGTTTCCAGAATCAATGCGCGAGTTTTTGGGGCTCGTCGATGTAGCCCTCGTACACCAAGCCGACGGCGATCTCCAACGACAACCCCAGCATGTGCTTCTGCAGCGTATAATCCTCGCACGTGCCGCCCGACGCCTGAACGTCTCGGAGCACCGCGTCAACGGGCGCCTTCGTCTCAAACGAGATCCACGACGCGCACGCGATATCGCCCGGCAGCGCGCCCGACTTGATCGCAGCGGGATAATCCGGAACGACGATGCCGTTGAAGCGATACGCCAGCGCCTTCGCATACGCTGCATAGCGCTCCGGCGCCGAATACAGGTCCAGCAGCGAGATCTCCGCCGAAAGATTGCGCGTCTGCGACACGTACATGAGCCCGTCGGACGCCTGTGCGTTGGCCGCGAGGTCATCCCACGTCGAGACCGCGTGATCCACGATGCTCTTCACCGTCGCCATCTTCTGATCCGGGATGTCGCCGGTCTGCGGATCGACCAGGTGCGTCAGCCCCATCACCGCGCTCACGGAGTTGGCTTCGGTATCGCCCCGCGCGACCGACGCGCGCGCGGCGTCCATAGCCGAGAGCAGCCCCTTGTCCGAGGTCGACAGATTCGCGATCAAAGATGGATAGTACGTCAGCAGCGTCTGCGTCTTGGGCGTCAGCCGCGGGTCCGCCATGAGATCATCCATCTCGCGCAGCGTCGCGCGGTTCTCCGCGATGAGGCCGGCAGCCGAGGAAAAGACGTCGCCGTCGAACTCCAGCGTCGCTGTCATGTCGCGCGCGATGCGCTCGAGCGCCCCCGTGATCGAGTGCAGGTTCGGCTGTTTGCCCTTGCCCGGCCCCGGACCGCTTCCCCCGCTGTCGGTCCCTTCGCTCGTGATGCGCTGCAGGCGCCCAGCGAGGGCATCGACGTTGCCGAGCCCGTCCCTCGCCTGCTTTTTCGCGGCGGTGAGCGCTGCATCGGTTTCGCCGATGACGGCGCGCAATTTGTTCATCGCATCGGCGCGAGCCGAATCACCCGGCAGCGTCAGACTTGCGACGCGCGTATCCGCAGCCGCCCGCGGACCAGATTCACGCAGCGCGATGTCGAGCTGCGAGAGATGGCTCTGTGCCAGCGGATCACCCGCTGACGCTGCGCCCACCTCATTGAGCCGGGCGCGCGCGTACTGATAGCGGCCTTCTTCCTGATCGTGGATCGCCTGCGTCACCTGCGCGCCGGTAGAAGGGCGGTCAAGCTCCTGATATCCGAGCAGGTGCGAAACGCGATCGCGGGGATTCGGGTGATCCCGGAACGCTTTATCCGCGCGGCTGTCCGGGCCGGGGTCCATCTTGCCAAGCTTCGTCATCATGTCGACGGTCGCGCGTGGATCGTAGCCCGCGGCCGTCATCATGGTGAGCCCGTAGTGATCGGCCTGCAACTCATCGGCGCGCGAGTAGCGGTCCATCGCGAGTTCGCCGCCCAAACCGCCGAGCAGCCCGACCACCGGCGACACGATCGAGAGGATGCCGAGCAAAATGCTCATGATCGTGGATTGATTGGCCTGTTTGGTCACGTGGTGCATCTCGACGTGACCCATCTCGTGACCGAGAATTCCAGCGAGCTCATCGTCTGCCGAGACGAAATTCAAGAGTCCGGTATTGACATGCACGAAGCCGCCCGGCAGCGCGAACGCGTTGATCTGGGGCGTGTCGATGATGATGAACTTGTATTGGATGTCGGCGCGCTTGCGATGCTCGGAAAGCCTTTGGCCGATGCGCCCGACCCAGTCCGTCAGGAAAGGATCATTGACCAGCACGCTTTGCCGGTCGACTTGATCGCTCTCGTCGCGGCCCCTTGCGACCTCTTGCGACGTGCTCATCGCAACGGCCGGACTCACGTTGGACCATAGGAGCAGGGAGAGGCAGGCGGCGCTTGCCGCTCGCAGGGCCTTTTTGGTCATGGAATTCCTTTTGACGAAATAGCGCTGTGACTCAGAATACGACCTTTCGCTGGGACAATCCTTAGATTAGATGACAGCCCGCAGTTTTGCGGGAAATCTGCTCGGCAGAACGGAGGACTTCCATGCGACCCCTGTGCGCCGCGCTTCTCCTCGTCGCCTCGCTCTTCGGCGCGTTCGCCCACCAGAGTCCGGCGGCAAGCGCTGCCGATGCCGGCACGCCCGTCGAATCAGCGCGCGGGCTCTTCGCCAAGGGCGATTACTACGGCGCCATCTCGATCCTCGATAAGGCGCTCGCGCTCAATCCGAAAAACGCCGAGGCGCTCGTCCTGCGCGGCGATTGCAAAGACAACGTCGGCGACATCAAGGGGGCGATCGCCGACTATACCAAAGCCATCGCCATCCAGCCGGGCTATGCCTACGCGTACGCGACCCGCTGTGATTCGAAGCGCGAACTCGGCGACTACCAAAGCGCGGTCGCCGATTGCAACAAAGCCATCGCGCTCGATCCCAAGGACGGCTATGCCTTCGACCGCCGGGGCAAACTGCGCGACGATCTCAACGACTATCGCGAGGCGATCGCCGACTATGACAAGGCCGTCACCTTGGATCCCACGGACAAGCGCTTTCGCCTTGATCGGGCCAGTTCCAAGCTCAACATCGCCGATGCGGACGGCGCGGTCTCCGACACCAGCATCGTCCTCACCGCGGACCCCGCGTCCGCGCGCGCCCATGCGTTGCGCGGTCGGGCGGAATATCTCAAGAAAGACAGCGCCTCCGCGCTTGAGGATTTGAACCAAGCCATCGCCCTTGACGACCAGTACGCCTACGCATACGTGTCTCGCTGCATCATCCAGCGCTCGTTGCAGCACTATGATGAAGCGTTGGCCGACTGCGCCAAGGCGCTCTCGGTCGACCCCAAGTACGACGACGCGTTGTACAATCGTGGTCTGGTCTACCGCAAGATGAAGCGCTACGACGACGCCATCGCCGACCTCACCGGTTACCTCAAACTGCATCCGAAGGATCCCGACACGCTCTTCTATCGCGGCCTCTCCTATGCGGACGGCGGCGATTACAACGCCGCCTTGACCGATCTCAACGCGTACGTGCGCCTAGCGCCCAACGATCCCGACGGCTACTACAATCGCGGACGTTTTCGCGCGAAGCTCGGCGACTCGAAGGGCGCGATCGCCGACCTGCAGCTGGCCGCGAAGCTTTATCGCGCCAACAACGACGCCACCAGCGCCAACGACGCGGACGATCTCATCCGCACGCTGCAAAGCGGCGGTCAGATCCTCTCCCGCGCGTGAAATATTTCGTCACGGGCGCCACCGGCTTCATCGGAGGCCAGGTGGCGCGGCAACTGGTGGCCGCGGGCCACTCGGTCGTGGCTTTGGCTCGCGATCCGCAAAAGGCGAGCGATCTCCAAACCCTCGGCGTGACCGTCGCACCCGGCGACGTCACGGACAAGCCGACACTGCGCGAGCCGATGCGCGGCGTGGACGGCGTCTTCCACCTGGCGGGCTGGTATAAAGTAGGGCGCAAGGACAAACGCCCCGGCGCCGCGATCAACATCGAGGGGACGCGCAACGTGCTTGAGACGATGCGCGATCTCGGCATCCGCAAAGGCGTCTACACGAGCACGCTGGCGGTCAACTCGGACACTCGCGGCAAGCTAGTCGATGAATCGTATCGCTACGACGGCCCTCATCTCTCCGAATACGATCGCACGAAATGGGTCGCGCACTACGAGATCGCCGAGCCCATGATCGCCGCAGGCCTTCCGCTCGTGATCGTGCAGCCGGGAGTCGTCTACGGTCCGGACGACACCAGCTCGATGGGCGACGCACTCATGCGCTATCTCAAGCGGACGTTGCCGCTCACGCCGCGCTACACCGCGTTTAGTTGGGGGCACGTGGACGACATCGCGCACGCGCATCTGCTCGCGATGGAGCGCGGCAAGACGGGAGAGACCTACATCATCGCAGGCCCAACGCACACCTTCATCGAGGCGCTGGAGATCGCCGAACGCATCACCGGCATCCGCGCGCCACGCTGGCACCCGGGGCCCGCGATGACCCGTTTCCTCGCCTTCCAGGCCGATATCGTCGGCGCGGTCTTCCCGCTGCCGGAGGCCTTCGCCGGAGAGAGCATACGCGTCACCGCGGGCACGACGTACATCGGGAACAACGCCAAAGCCAGGCGCGAGCTCGGCTATGCGCCCCGCGCGCTCGAGCTCGGGCTCAAGGAAACGTTGGAATACGATTTGGAGCTGCTCCAGCGCAAGGCGTGAGGATGCGCTCATTGGTCGAGATCCGCCGGCGCGAGACCCGCTGCACGCGCTGCCCTGAGCTGCGCCGTTACTGCGCGGACATCGCGCGCACGCGTAAGCGCGAGTTCGCCTCCGAGCGCTACTGGGGTCGCCCGGTGCCGAGTTCCGGCAGCGCGGACGCGCGCGTGCTTCTCGTCGGCCTTGCACCCGCGGCGCACGGCGGCAACCGGACCGGCCGCATGTTCACGGGGGACGGCTCCGCGACGTGGCTTGCCCGAGCGCTGCACAAGGCCGGCTTTGCGACGCAGTCGACGTCGGAGCGGCGCGACGACGGCTTCGAACTTCTCGACGTGTTCATGACGGCCGCGCTGCGCTGTGCTCCGCCCAAGAACAAACCGACGCCCCGCCAAATCGCCAACTGCGCCGGACACATGCGCGCCGAACTTGCGCTCCTGCGCCGACTGCGCGTGGTGGTGGGTCTGGGGAAGATCGGATTTGACGTCGCGCTGGCGCGCTTGAAGGAGCGCGGCTTTGCTATTCCGTCCCCAAAACCGCGCTTCGGTCACGGCGCGGAATACGAGTTGGCGTCCTCTGACGAGACGATCACCCTCGTCGGCTGCTTCCATCCCAGCCGCCAGAACACCAACACGGGAAAACTGACGGCCGCGATGCTCGACGCCGTGTTCCTGCGCGTCAGGCAGATCGCGCGCGCGCGAAATCCGCGATGACACCGGCGATCTGCTCCAGTTTGCGATCGCGCGCTGGCCGCGTCCAGCCGCTGCAGTGCGGCGTCATGATCACGTTGTCGAGTTCCCAAAAGGGCAGGTTCGCCGGCAGCACACGGTCGCCCGGGTTCTCCGGGTAGCGGTACCATACGTCGAGCGCCGCGCCTGCGATGCGCCGCTCGCGCAGCGCCTCGTAGAGGTCGCGCTCCACCGCGATAGGGCCCCGCGCCACGTTCACCAGGACCGCGTCGCGCTTCATCAGCCCCAGGCGCCGCGCGTCGAGCATGCCGCGCGTGAGCGGCGACAGTTCGCAGCACACGACGACCGCGTCCGACTCGCGCACGAGCGCATCGACCGCGCTCGAATCCGCTAGCGCTGCGACGGAGGCCGGCGCCTCCGGCATCCGCGGCGCGCGTTCCGGATGCAAAGTCACGGCCCGGCACTGCATGCCGAACGCAGCCGCGCGCTTGACGATCTCCTTGCCGATGCGGCCAAATCCGATGAGGCCCAGCATAGAGCCATACAGCTCTTCGATGTACGAGCGCGGCTGGTGAAAACCGTACGCCCATACGCCTTGCCGCAGGGCGCGGTCCGCCTCCAAGAGATGGTGGCGCAGCGCGATCAGACCGCCTAGCGCGTGCTCCGCGATGGGGATCTCCTGTCCGGCGCCGCTGACGAAAATGGTGTCGGCCGGGAAGGCTGAACGGTCGATCTCCTCCGTTCCCGCAGCGGGGCACACGATGAGCCCCAGCCTCGGGCATTTCGCCGCGAGCGCCGCATCGAAGCTCACGCTGATGAGGACATCGGCGCGAGCGAGCGCGGCATCCCGCTCCTGCGCCGGCAGCGCATCCGCCATGATAAGCTCCACGCCCGGCGGCAAGCGGCGTTGCAAATCCTCGCGCCACAAGGGCAGCAACGACACCGCGACCACCGCGCCTAATGCCTCCGCAGGACGACGACCATCTGCCATGCTTCGTCGCTCATATTCAAAGGTACGGCGGGGTTGATGTCGCCGTGCCAGCCGACCGCCTCGAAACAGCCTGAGGCGCGCGCCACGTGTCTGATCCCGCTGGGCAGCCACATGCGATAGAACAATTGATCCACGATCTTTTTCGGCGGCCGGCCATCGCGATAGCGCGCGTCGATCGTCAGGCTGGGCACGTGCGTCTCCGAGATCGGATCCGAGCGCGTGTGCGCGAGATGCGTCGTGACGACGACATCCTCGTACGTTTGGGTCCAGCGCGACACCGCCCGCTTCGGCTCCTTACCGAAGAAGTCGGCTGGGTGCGTCAACTCGAGGATCAGCAACCCGCCCGATCTGATCGCCGCGCCCGCGGCGCGCAGCGTCGCGATCGCATCCTCGTCGCTCGCGCAGTGGCAGAACGAGTCGAAGAGGCACATGCCGAAGTCGACCCGCTTGGGCAAGCGAAACGTCCGGATGTCGGCGCGGACGAAATGGAGCGCGACGCCGTCGCGCTTCGCCAAAGCGGCGGCGTAGGCGAGCATCTCCCGATTGTTGTCGACGCCGTAGGCGCGAAGTCCGCGCCGCGCCAACTCGCGCAAGTGATTGGCGGGCCCGCAGGCCAGCTCCACGACGCTTGTGGGCGATTCGACGCCATAGCGCCGAGCAAGTGCAAGGATGCCATCGCACTGCGCCTTGACGTTGCGGAATCCGAAAGCCAAATCGTACAAGCGAGGGTGTTCGAAGATCTGCTCGCCTGGCGCGCGCCGCTTACGGCCTGACGAGGACGTGCGTTTCACGTTCGAGCCGTTCGTTGAGCTCTTCCGCAGGGTACGTGATGATCTCCGCCAGCGTCGGATGCAAGTGCGGCATTTCGAGGACGTCGCGCACGTTGGCTTTGAAGTACAGCAGGGCGATCGCTTCGTGGATCATGTCCGATGCTTCGGCGCCTACTATGGCAACGCCTAAAATGCGGCCATCGCGCGCAGCCAGCATCTTAACGAACCCCTCGGTGAGATTCGTGGCGATGCCTTTGCCCAGATCGCTGAAAGGATAGACCGCCTTGGAGTAGGCTATGCCGAGATTCCGGCATTCGCGCTCCGTGCACCCGGCGATCGCGACCTGCGGGTCGGTGAACACCGCGCGCGCGTACTGCAAATCGTACTCCGCCGCGCGCGCCGTCTCCCCGAACGCGTTGCGCGCCGCGAGCTGGCCTTCGTACACCGCCACGTGCACCAGTTGGTTCAGACCGTTGCAGTCGCCGGCCGCATAGACGTCAGGATTGGAAGTGCGCAAATAGCCATCGACCTTGATCCCGTCGCGGTCGTACACCACGCCGGCGGCTTCGAAATCAAAGCCCTCGACCTTCGCCCGGCGCCCGAGCGCGAGGAGGATCTCATCCGCGCTTCGCTCCTCCAGGTGGCCGGCGCCCTCGAAGACGACTCGCTTCTTCCCGTCCTTGCGATCCACCGAAGCCAGCTTGGTGCCGGTCACGACCGCAATGCCCTCCTTCTCGAGCGCCGTTTCCAGCGCTTCGCCCACATCTTCATCCTCGTCCGAGAGCAAGGTCACGCTGCGCTGCACCATCGTGACGTCGGATCCGCAGCGAGCCAAGTATTGCGCCAACTCGCACGCGACCGGCCCGCCGCCGAGCACGATGATGCTTTTGGGCAAGCGCTCCAGCTCCAAAACGTCGTCGCTCGTGAGAAAGCCCGTCTCTTTGAGCCCCGCAATGTCAGGCACGTCGACGATCGAGCCCGTCGCGATCAGGAATTTTTGGGCTCGCAGCACATCCTCGCCGACCTTGAGTTCGCGCGCGCCGGTGAATCGGGGCGCGCCGCGAAAGAGGGGGAACTTCTCAATGCCCTCGACCCGGTACTCGGCGAAACCCTGGATGATCCGCCGCTTGCGTTCGATGATCGCCGTCATGTCGGGGCGGACGTCGCGGACGATCACGCCCACCTCCGCCGCCTTGGCGGCAAGATGCGCCACCTCGGCCGAGCGCAACAGGGTTTTCGAGGGCATGCACCCGCGCAGGATGCACAAGCCCGCGAGCGGTCCCGTGCCGTCCGCCAACGCCACGCTTTTCCCCAGATCTCGCGCGATGACCGCGGCCGCGTAGCCGGCGCTACCCGCCCCCAAGACGCAGAAATCGAATTCGTGAGTCTTACCCATGGCGCCGTACTTACGCGCGTCCGCGAAGCGCGCCTCTACAGGTCGCACGCATCATCATCGATAAGCGAAAGCGAATGAAGCATGTCCGTTTCAAGACGGCCGACGGTCGCATCGCGCAGGGCACGCTCGAGGGAGATGACGTCGTCGCCGACGGCGCGCGCCATCCGGCGGCTTCCGTTCAACTGCTTGCGCCGTGCGCGCCGACGAAGATCATCGGCGTCGGCCGCAACTACGCCGATCACGCCGCTGAGATGGGCAACGCGCCGCCGAAAGAGCCGCTGTTGTTCTTCAAGCCGCCGTCCTCGCTCAATCATACCGGCGGCGATATCGCGTATCCGGCGCAGAGCAGCCGCGTGGACTATGAGGGCGAACTGGCCGTCGTCATCGGCAAGCGGTGCCGCAATGCCCCGCGGACGAAGGCGCTCGATTTCGTCCTTGGCTACACGATCTGCAACGACGTCACCGCGCGCGACCTGCAGGAATCGGACGGCCAGTGGGCTCGCGCGAAGGGCTTTGACACGTTCGCTCCGCTCGGGCCTTGCATCGTCACCGATCTCGACCCCTCGGCGCTGCGCGTGCAGACGCGCCTCAACGGAGCGCTCGTCCAAGATTGCGCGACGAGCTTGCTCATCTTCGACGTCCCCGCGCTCGTCGAATACATCTCTGCAGCCTTCACCCTGGAGCCGGGCGACGTGATATCAACCGGCACGCCAAGCGGCGTCGGCCCGATGAAGCCGGGTGATGTCGTGACCGTTCGGATCGAGGGTATCGGAGAGCTGACGAACCGGGTCGTTAAGGCGCCGCGCTAGGCGCGACTCTTGGCCCCGTGTTCGTGGTCGTCGCCGTCGTCGTCGCGGTCGTGGTCGCCGTCGTCGCGGTCGCGCCTGCCGTCATGAACGCATCCTGCCTCACGGCGATGTGGAACGGCGAATGCGCGGCGAGCGTGACGTCCGAGCCCTTGCGCAGGAAATCGAGGATGAAGAGCCCCGGTATCGTCATATCGGCGATCTGCATGATGTCGCCGGCCATGCCGTTCTTCTCGTTCGCGTCCGCGTACACGCTCGCAGCGGTTATGCCGACGTCGATCTCGGTGCCGTCGTTCAGCACGATCGGATCGAATTCGAGTTTGAGCCGGCCATCGACGCGTCCGCCGTGCGCCGGGCTGATCGAGACGACCTTGCCCGTGCCTTTGGCGCCCGCGGGAACCGCCACGCGCGATCCAGCCATCACGTTGTCGGCGATCTCGTAGTCGAATTTGTCGCCCTTGTGATTGCGTGCCGACGTGACCGTCTGCAGCAAGCGGATGCGGATGAGCGTGCCCGAGCCGATCAGATTGTCCTTGGTCTCGGCGGTGATCGGGGTTGTGGCGTGGGGAATTGCGAGCACTGCCGCTGGGCTGCAGAGCAGGACGGCGGCGAGGAAGGGAGCGACACGAATGATCATTTGGGACACATCCCTAAGAAAAGTGGGCACCCTGATGCGTGATACGACGCGCGCCGCGCCCCTGCCTTCGGCGGTTTAAGGCGCGGCCGTAGGGGGTAGAAGCGCACTAAGCGAGCGCCTGCACGCGTGAGCCCGGTCACCCTCGCCGTCCCACCTGAACGCCCACTGAAAGTTTCTGCTGCCAGGTGAGGCTCATCATGGAAAAACTCAGCTTGACTGACGATAATGGGACTAGAGCGCGCCGCGGCGGCGTGCCCAGGCCAGATAGATTGTGAGTGATCACATGCGCACCGCGAATTACATGCAAAGCCAAGTACAACCGCATTCAGAGGATCACGGCGCTGCAGCCCTCTTCTATATCCTCTCCGGAGGGTTCGTCTCGCTGTTCGCCTTCATTCTGTGGTTCTTCCCCCGCCACTTTTAACGGTTCGCCGTCTAGGATCGCTCCAGCCCACCCGAACGCCTCATCTGCTGCCGGCCCGCGAGCCGGCAGATCCACATAACAAAGCCCGCCCTTTCGCTCGCGATACCACGAGGCCAGTATGAACAACTGGTCGATTTCTTCTTGGCGCGCGAACGAACGGGACTGCTCTTCAGGCTTGTAGTGCTGCGCCAGCATGTGCTCGAGCAAGCGACGAGCTTCGCCGCGCAGCGGAAGGCGCCGCGGAAGCAGGGCCTGCGCCGCGAGCCGGCCGCCGCAGAACAGAAAACTTTGCTCCATGGAAGGGTCGTCGGACGGAGCGAGGACCAGCACGTTGAGGCACGTCGCGCTCTGCAGGTTCGCGTGGCGCGCGCGCAGCCGCCGGAGCCGCTCCAGGCGCTGCTCTTCGCGCCCGGCGACGTCGAGCCGCAAACGCGCCGCAGCTTCGTCCCTGCGTCGCGCGATTGAAAGAAGCACGTCATCCGCATCGCCTTCGAGAAAGGCGACGGCTTCGTCGATGTCCGCTTGGCGGCGACCGGGAGGCAGCGCCGTCGCGGAGCCGTCCGGTGCGTCGATGCCTCGTAACCCAAGCGCATCTTGCAGGGAAGACACCGCGGCGCGGGCGCCTTCCATGCTGCCGTAAGGGCCGTAGTAGCGCGCGCCGTCGGCGGCGAGCCGCGTGGTGGCAAGCACCCGCCCCTGCGGCCCCGCCTCGAGTTTGATGAATGCGAATTCTTTGAAATTGCGCAGCCGCTCGTTGAACGGCGGGTTGTGGGAGCGCACGAGCGCCGCCTCCAGCAGCAGCGCTTCGAACTCCGAGCCGGCGACCCGGACATCAAAGGAAGCCACCACTCCGCGAAGCGAGCGGATCTTGGCTCCGGCCGGTTTGCCGCCCGACGCATAGGCGCGCAGGCGCTGGCGCAGATTGCCTGATTTCCCGACGTAGACGACGTTGTCGCCCGCATCCTTGAGCAGGTACACGCCCGGCTTTGACGGCACGGCGGACAGCTCGTCCATGAGGATCGCCGTCCACACCGGCATCTGAAGCGGCTGGTTTCCGGCGGCGCTTGAGTCCCGGCACGGCCGGCGCCGTCTCGGCAGCGCGCGCACGCGCATGTATTCGCGCAATGCGCCGTAGGTGAAAACGCCGCAATCCTCCAGCCTCTTGATGCAATGCACGAGCAGTTCGGCCGTGGCCGTCGCGTCGGCGAGCGCGCGATGGTGCCGCTCGACGTCGATGCCGAGTTCGCGCGTGAGCGTGCCCAGTTTGTAGTTCGTGACTTCCGCGATGGTGCGCCGCGCAAGCGTCAGCGTGTCGACGGTGGGGTTGAGGAGATCGGGGTATCCGTGAGCGCGCAACTCGTGGGCCAGAAACGCGGCATCGAAACGGACGTTGTGACCGACGAGGATGCCGTCCCCGATCAACTCGACGACGCTCGGCAGCAAGCGCGCGATCTGCGGCGCGCCGGCGACCATGCTGTCGGTGATGCCGGTAAGACGTGTGATGAACGGCGGGATCGGCTGGCGCGGGTTCACGAACGAGCGCCAGCGGCGCGCGATCTGACCCTCGACGACCTGGACCAAAGCGATTTCCGTCAGCGCATCTTTGCCCGCGACGCCGCCCGTGGTCTCGATGTCCACCACGGTGAAAGGGCACGACCACAAGTCGACCTTGTCGAGATCCGCCCGTGGGGCGGCCTCGAGGTCGTAGCGTGCGAGCATCGCACGCGCGTTCGGTATCGAACACCCGTTCGCCTGCCCCCGCGTTAGTTCGACGTAGCAACAGGTCCGTGGCTACGGCTGGAGGTATGCGCGGCTGCATGGAGCGCTTGTTGTACGTCCATGGATCCGGAGCGACCCAGGACAGTTTCCAAGCCCAAGTCGACGCCTTTCCCGGATCCGATGCGCTTTCGTTGCCCGGGCACCCGAAGGGCGAAGCGCTGACTTCGGTCGGCGAACTCGCAGACTGGCTTGAGAAATACATCCGCTGGACCGGCCTTCGCCGCGCGGTGGTCGCCGGGAATTCCTTGGGCGGCGCGATCGCGCTGGAGTGGGCGTTGCGCTATCCCGCCGATGTCGGAGGCTTGATCCTCATCGGAACGGGCGCACGCTTGCGGGTATCCCCCGAGATATTCGACATGCTGGACAACCAATGGCCGCAGTGCATCGATAAGTTCGCGGATTGGGAGCTCACAAAGACGGCGCCGGCCGATCTGCGCGCTCGCTTCAAGCAATGGCATTCGCTCGTGGGGCAAAAAAATACGCGGCTGGACTTCGCGACGTGCAGCAGTTTCGACGTCATGGATCGACTCGCCGAAATCGAAGCGCCCACGCTCATCATCGTGGGGACGCAAGACGAGATGACGCCGGTCAAGTATTCACGCTATCTCCACGACCACATCAAAGGCAGCGTCCTGCTCGAAGTCGATGGCGCAGGCCATCTCGTCATGGCGGAACGCCCCGAACCGGTCAACGCGGCGATCAAGAATTTCCTAGCGCGTCTTGCCTGATCCGCTCGCCGCCGGCGAGGGCGATGGAAGCACCAATTTCGTGTTCTGGAGCTGGATCAGCGTAATCCCGCGAATCGCAGTGAGCGTGACCTGCCGCTGACCGTCTTTCGCCCAGAATTCAAACGCCGCCGAGCCGCCGCCGCCCATGTGGAACAAGAACTTCCTGCTCGTGGCCGGCAGCTGCCCCGCATAGAAGGCGACGACTTTGTCGAAATCATCGGTGGTTTCCATGAAGACGAGAAGCACTTCGCTGCCGCCATAGGGAGTCTGCAAGAGCTGGCGCAGCGCGGGCGCATTGCTCGCCTGTTTCGCCGCCGGGTAGATCGGCAAGCCGATTTCGCGCAGCAGCTCAGGCGTGACTTGCACTTGCTGCTGCGAGATGACGGGCGCGTTCCGGCCGCAAGCGGTGAGCGCCAACAGCATGACCGCGATGGCGCGCGCCGCGGCGCGAAGCGTCGTCTTACGCAAGATCTTCGTACCCCGGCGGGAGGGCCGTCGCAATCGTCCGGGCGCTGCGGTCGATGCGCACCCCGTACGCGGTCAAGAGCGGGACCATCAACCGGCGCTGGCCGACCAGCAGCATATCACATGCCGGATACTTCGCGATCTCGACGACCTCTCCCAAATCTCCCATGCTCTCGTCAACTACGGTCATGCCTACCAATTCGTCGACACGATATTCCAACGGCGCAAGCGCCGGCAGGTCTTCCGGCGCAGCGTACAGCGCGGCGCCGCGGAAGTCTGCTGCGGTGTCCGCGTCGGCGAGGCCGGCGATCCGCACCAACAGCTGCCGGGCACCCGCGCGCACGGTCTCGACGCGCAGCGCGACGTCGGCCTGTCCTGCGCGCCGCGCGGTGACGCTCAGGCCGGAACGAAGCTCGTCGGCGCTCGCCGCCACTTTCAGCTCGCCCCGCACGCCGTGGACGCCGATGACGTGCCCGATCAGCACGTCAGGCTCCGCATGCCGCGATTCCGTCAATCGATGATCTCGACGCTGACTTTCTCGCCGGTGCCTACCGTGGCTGCTTTGACGACGGTGCGGATCGCTTGCACGATGCGTCCCTGCCTGCCGATGACCTTGCCTCGATCGTCTGCGGCGACGCGCAACAGCAGCACGGGACCACGATCGTCGGTCGTGGCGCCGATCGAGATCGCCTCGGGCTCATCGACGATGTTCTCGACGATGTATTTCAGCACCGCAGCGGCGCGGCTGACGCCGTCCCCCGGACGCTCAGGCGTTTCATCGTCCTCGTATGGCGCAGCGGGCGCGGCTATTTGAGGGCCTGCCCCCTGCTCGAGCTCCTCGTCGCCCTCGTCCTCCTCCCCTTCGACGTCGAGCTCTTCTTCGTCGTCTTCTTCTTCGAACTCGATCGGGCCGACGTCACCCTCCGGCTGGTCGGCCGGCTGCGCGCTGCGCTCTCGCTCGCTGTCGTCCTCTTCGTCCAGATCCACGTCGGTGAATTCCGGTGGTCGCTCGGTCATGTCCGAACTCCTTCTGCGGCGCCTTTGCCCTTGCGCGGTTTGCGCGGTTTGCGAATCGGCACTCTCGCCTTGTCGTAGAGTCCTCTGCTGGCGAGCAGGCGCGCTACGGTGTCAGAGGGTTGGGCGCCGTTACCGAGCCACTTCATGATTTTGTCTTCTTGAAGCACGAGTTCCGCCGGCTCCCGACGCGGATTGTAATGCCCGACGATCTCAAAGAAGCGGCCGTCGCGCGGCGAGCGCGCCTCGGTCACCACCAAGCGGTACGAGGGCTGTTTTTTCGCGCCGGTGCGGCGCAAACGGATCTTGACTGCCATTGGGTCTCCTTTTCCGGGGCTAAAGCCCCGGCACTACATTATTAGTTGTTATTTCACGAAACGGCTGAAGGTCTTCATCATTTTTTGCGACGATTCGAAATCACGGATGAGTCTGTTGACGTCTTGTACTTGCGTGCCGCTGCCCGCGGCGATGCGCCTGCGGCGGCTAGCGTTGAGGATCCGCGGGTCGGCCCGCTCGGCCGGCGTCATCGAGCAGATCACCGCCTCGATGAGCGAGAGCCGGCCTTCATCGATCGTCTGGCCGGCCACGAGTTTGCCGACGCCCGGGATCATCTTCATCAGATCTGCGATCGATCCCATGCGGCGGATCTGGCGCATCTGCTCGAGGAAGTCTTGCAGCGTGAACGCGTTGCGGCGGATTTTGGTCGCTAGTTCTTTGGCCTTGTTCTCGTCGTAGACTTTCTGCGTCTTCTCGATGAGGGTGAGCACGTCGCCCATGCCGAGGATGCGCGACACCAAGCGGTCGGGATAGAACGGCTCCAGCGCTGACACTTTCTCGCCCGTGCCGATGAACTTCACGGGCACACCGGTGACCGCGCGGATCGAGAGCGCGGCGCCGCCGCGGCTATCGCCGTCCATCTTGGTCAGGATCGAGCCGGTCAGTCCCAGCCGCTCGTGAAACGCGCTTGCCACTTTGACCGCTTCTTGTCCGGTCATGGCGTCGACGACGATCAACGTCTCCAGCGGATCGAGCGTCTTTTTCAGGCGCTCGAGTTCGAGCATCATCGGTTCATCGATCTGCAGCCGCCCGGCGGTGTCGAAGATCGCCACGCCGTTGCCGACCTGGCGCGCATGCGCGAGCGCTTGCGTCGCGATGCTGCCCGGATTGAGCGAACCTTCCACGCTGAACACCGGCACGCCGATGTCCTTGCCCAGCACCTGCAGCTGCTCGACGGCCGCCGGGCGATACACGTCGCAGGCGACCAGCAACGGCCGCCGGCCCTGCTCGCGGAATTGCAAGGCCAGCTTCGCGGCTTGCGTCGTCTTGCCGCTGCCCTGCAGACCCACGAGCATGAGCGGCGTGGTGCCCGTCGGCGCGAACCTGACCGGTGCCGCCTCCGACCCGAGCAGCGCGATCAACCCGTCGCGCACGATCGCGAGCACCGATTGGGCGGGCGTCAGCGACTCCGTGACTTCGACGCCCACCGCGCGCTCGCGGATGGACGCGATGAAGTCCTTGACGACCTTCAGGTTCACGTCCGCTTCGAGCAGCGCGATGCGGACCTCCCGGAGCACCTCCGAGACGTCGTTTTCGCTCAACTTTCCGCGAGAGCGTAACTGCCGAAAGATCGCCGCAAGGCGATCCGAGAGGGTGGTGAACATTGCAGTTACTTCAGCGCGGGTGCGGAGCTTTGGCGGAGCCGCGCGCGATGATCACGTCGTCTTTTCAGAAACCTCTTCGATATAGCGGACCGCGTCGCCCACGGTCTTGATCTTCTCGGCTTCTTCGTCAGGGATATCGAGGTTGAATTCCGTCTCCAAGGCCATGACTAGCTCTACCTGATCGAGGGAGTCCGCGCCGAGATCGTCGGTGATCGACGCATCGACGGTGACCTCGTCCTCGTCTACGCCGAGCTGCTCAACGATAGTCTTCTTTACCTTCTCGAACACTGACATCTGTATTGTACAAACCTCCTACATATGCAGCCCGCCGTCCACGGCGAGCGTTTGACCCGAGATGTACGCCGACGCGTCGCCGGCTAAGAAAAGCGCTACGCTTGCAACCTCATCGGCGGTCCCGAACCGGCGGAGCGGCACCCGCCCGAGGTACGTCGCCTTGACGGCGTCGGGCAGTTGCGCCGTCATATCCGTCTCGATGAAGCCGGGCGCGATCGCGTTGACGCGGACGTTGCGCGACCCGAATTCTTGGGCCAGCGATTTCGTCAGCCCGATTACCCCGGCCTTCGCCGCTACGTACGCGCTTTGTCCGGCGTTTCCCGTCAGCGCAACGACCGAGGAGACGTTGATGATGGAGCCGCCTTTCTGCCCTATCATGATCTTTCCCGCCGCGCCGCAGGTGTAGAACATGCTTTTCAGATTAACGGCGAGGGCTTCATCGAGCGCATCCCATTTCATGCGCAGGATCAGCGTGTCATACGGGCGCCCGGCGTTGTTGACCAGGACGTCCAGCCGGCCGAACTGCGCGACCGCGGCCTCGATAAGGCCCTTCGCCTCAGGCTGGACCGAAACGTCCGCCGGATGCACGACCGCGCTTCCGCCGAGCCCACGGACCTCCTGCATGACCGCCTCGAGGGGCTCGCGCCGGCGCCCGGAAAGCATCACTTTCGCGCCTGCCCGGGCGAACGCGTGCGCGATGGCCCGTCCGATGCCCGTGCCCGCGCCGGTGACCACGGCCGACTTGCCTTCTAAGAGCTTCATTGTGGTATGCCGGACTTTAGTCCGGCTATCGTGCCGACGAGGCGCGCCAGCCGCTCCACGCCTTCGGAGTCCGCCACGTGCAGGCAGCGCTCCGCGTTCACATTCGGCAAGCGCCTCATCATGGGGGCAAGCACGCTGCTCGCGCCGCACTCGACGATGAAATCAGGCTGTTCGGCTGCCAACGCGACCGACGTCTCGTGCCAGCGAACGCGCGCGCACAGACTCGCGGTCAGACAGCGCCGGATCTGCTCGACGCTCTCGTAGGGCTTGACTTCGACATTGCTGATGACCTCGAACGCCGGCTTTTGGATCGCGGCCGAAGCGACGAGCGCCGCGAACGCTCGCTCGGCCGGCTTCATCAGCTCGCTATGCCAGGCGCCCGAAACGTTGAGCATGACCACGCGCTTTGCGCCCGCCGCCTTCGCCACCTCGCACAGCGCGCTCACGCCGGCGAGGTCACCGGAGACCACGATTTGCACCGGCGCGTTCAAGTTGGCGATGTCCACGCGAGCGCCGCTTTGCTCACGCGCTTGCGCGCACAGCGCTTCCACTTTCGCTTGGTCGAACCCGATGATGGCCGCCATGCTGCCCGGCGCCGCATCTGCCGCCGCGCCCATGGCTTTGCCTCGCTCGTTGACAAGCCGCACGGCTTCCTCGAACGCGAGCGCGCCGGCGATGCTGAGCGAGCAGTATTCGGCGAAGGAGTGGCCGGCCGACACGATCGGCTTGAGCCCCACCGATTCAACCGCGCGATAAATCGCGACGTTGGTGGTGAAGATGGCCGGCTGGCTGACCCGCGTCTCGCGCAGAGCATCTTCGGAGCCGGAGCGGCACAGCGACAGCATGTCGTAGCCTAACACCGCGGCGGCGCGATCGAAGCACTCGCGCGCTGCGGGAAACTTCTCTGAGACGTCGACACCCATGCCGACTGTCTGCGATGCTTGCCCCGGAAAAATGACGCCGAGAGTTGCGGGCATCCGTCCTACGCTGTGCCCGCAGCCGAGGTCTGTAGTGCCGGGGCTTGTAGTGCCGGGGCTTTAGCCCCGGAATCCGGAACCTTCCCGACTCGTGCTCCCTGCCAACGCCACACCACCGCTCCCCACGACAAGCCCGCGCCGAACGCGACGAAGACGATGATGTTGCCCTTCTTGACGAGGCCTTCTTGGATCGCGTCGGCCAGCGCGAGCGGGATCGAAGCGGACGACGTGTTGCCGTACTCGGCGATGTTGCAGATGCATTTCTCGGGTGGGAGCTTCAACATCTTGATGGTGGCATCCACGATGCGCTGGTTGGCCTGATGCGGCACGACGAAGTCGACGTCGGCGGGCGAGAGGCCCGCTTGCTTGAGCGCCGCCAGGGTGGACGCCGCCATCTGCTGCACCGCGAATTTGAAAACGCTCTGGCCCTGCATGTGGATGAAGCCCAGCGGTCTTAAGTCCACGGAGCCGTTACGGTTCATGGGATTGCGACTGCCGCCGCCCGGCTGATACAAGACCGTCGGATCGGTGCCGTCGGAGCCGAGGTTGCTGCCCAAAAAGCAATCTTCGTCAGAGCGCTCCAGCACCACGGCGCCCGCGCCGTCGCCGAACAGCACGCAGGTCGCGCGATCGGTGTAGTCGACGATCTTCGAGAGCGTCTCCGCTCCGATGAGCAGCACGCTCTTATAGATGCCGGCGCGGATGAGCGCGGCGCCGGTCGCCAGTGAGTAAGTGAAACCCGAGCAGCCTATCATCAAGTCGAAACTCGGTTTGCCCGCGACGCCGAGGCGGGCGGCCACGATGCACGCGGTGGCCGGGAACAAGTAGTCGGGCGTGGCGGTGGCGACGATGATGCAATCGATTTCGGCCGGCGTTTTGCCGGCGGCGTCGAGCGCGCCCAATGCCGCGGGTACTGCGAGATCAGAGGTCGCCTCGTTGGGAGCCGCGATGTGCCGGCGCTTCATGCCGGTGCGCTGCACGATCCACTCGTCGGTCGTATCGACGAGCTTCTCAAGATCTTCGTTCGTGAGCACGCCGGAGGGCGCATACGCGCCGACGCCGGTGATCGTCACCCCGTACTGCTGCATCAGCCCTGCTTCGCGGTCGCCGTTTCGTCTTTTTGCGCGATCGCGGTGCGGCCGTTGTAGTTGCCGCAATTCGAGCACGCGAAGTGCGGCCTGCGGGGCTGATGGCACTGCGGACACGTGGTCAGAGCGACCGGGTGTGCTTTCCACGTGGCGCGGCGAATACGCGTATTCGACTTGCTGCGTCTTTGTTTCGGATTTGCCATTAGTTCACTCCGGGTTCTTCCATAAATTTGGCCAAGCCTGCCAGGCGTTCGTCGATGACGTGCTCGCTGCACGCGCACTGATCGCGATTGCGGTTGATGCCGCATGTCGGACAGATGCCCCGGCAACTTTCACTGCAGATCGCCGCCAACGGCTCGTCCACTTCCAACAATTGCGTCACGAGTTCGCCGACGTCGATCGCGCGTTCCACGAGCGGCGAGACCTCCGAGAACTGCGCCTCTGCCGGCGCGATCTCTTCGCTATATGCTTCCTCGATCGTCACGCGCGTGTGGCGTTCGAACGGCTCGAGGCAGCGCACGCAGGTCTCCTCCTCGCGGCCCTCGATGCGACCCTCCACATACGCGCCGCGCGTGATATGGCTGATGTTGGCCACGATGTGCACCCCCCTGGGGTAGCGCGTCGCGAGATCGCCCTGCAAACGCAAGGCCTGGTCGACCTCGATGGTGTCAGGGTGCGGGCCGAAGAGACGTTCAACGGAGATCTTCAATGAGGTTCACGCACACACGAGAAAACGGACCTGAAGGTCCGTTGCTACAGTTCCTTATTATAGAAAAGCCGACCTGGGCTGTCAAACGGCTCCTCTTTTGCGGGACAAGCTATGTAAGCGCGCGCAACTTGTTGAGAGCGTCCTGGAAGCTCTTGACCGGGATGATGCGGATGCCCGTGACATCCTTGATGTCTTTGTAATCGTGCTCGGGCACCAAGAAAACGGAGGCGCCCTGGTGGCGCGCGGCTTCCACCTTTTCTTTCACGCCGCCCACCGGCGTGACTCTGCCGTTGGCCTGCAAGACCCCGGTGCCGGCGATTTTTGCTCCGTTCGCAAGCACCGTGCCGGTCAGCGAGCGGTAGATCTGGAGCGCGAACATCAGGCCCGCGGACGAGCCGTTGATGTCGCGCACGTGGAACTCCACGTGCACCGGCAAACTGTACGCGCGCGTGATCGGTATGACGGTCATCCCGAAGCGCGGCTTTCCTTTATACATGACGGTCTTGCACGCGACCGGCACGACCGTGCCCTTACGCAGGATCGAGAGGTGGAAGGTCGAGCCGACCGGCCGCTTCGACGTGGTCTGGCTGACGAAATCAGAGTCCGACGGCTCCTTGCCTTCCATCTTCAAGATGCGATCGCCGGGGCGAAAACAGCCAGCCGCCGGCAGCCCCTTCACCGTCGACACGATCGTGATGTCTTCGTGCGCTCCCACTTTATAACCGGCCGCCCGTTCGGCGACCACTTGCGCGACGGTCTGGCTCTCCTTCATCGCGTCGATCCACTCTTGATTGATCGCTCTCTCGCTCTTGTCCGGCGGCGCGACGTAACTGCGGGGAACGATCTCAAAACCGGGCAACGTTTTGGCGGCGGCATAAAAGGCCGGGCGGCCGGGCATGACGGTGACGTCGGTGAGATACAGGTTGCCTGGCGGTGGGGAGTGTTCCGGCACGCTCATCAGTCCGTTGAGGTCTACCGCCGCACCGGGCCCGAAGATATAAAACGGCAAGGGGATGAAGAACAGCGCGGCGATCACGACGAGCACGATCGCGCCGCCGAAGATCAGCGCCCTAAGACGGCGCCGCCACCAGGACACTCTTACCTACTTCCGCTCGCGCGCTCTCGTGCTGCTCCCGTTGTGAGACAGGCTGTCGGCTAGTTGTTCGCGCCCTTTGTGCACTGCTGCTAGCGCGGAGGCGAGGCTGGTATCCAGCGAGGAGAGCACCTGCTCCGCGTATTCGTCGGCGCCGCGCCGGACCTCGCGCGCCCGGCTCTCGGCGTCGCTCATGAGTTCGTCGGCCCTTGTCTGGGCGAGCCGCACGATCTCGGCGTCGGACAACAACTGCGTCTTCGTGGTTGACGCTTCTTCGACGATGGCGGCGGCTTTGTAGCGCGCGTCTTCGAGCAGCCGATCCTTTTCTTTGGTGACGGCCTTTGCCCGGTTGACCTCGTCGGGCAGACTGGCGCGCAGTTTCTCGACGAGATCGAGCAACCGATCCATGCTCACGATGCGAGCGCCGAAGGGCAGCCACACGCCCTCCCTGACCGTCGCTTCCAGTTTGTCGATCACTCTATAGACGCTCATATTTTTTTGTCCGTCTTTCTTTCATCTTCCGCAGTACGGCTGCCGGCACGAAGTCCGAGATATCGCCGCCCAGCGAGAACACTTCCTTCACCGATGACGACGAGACGTACGCATATTCGAGGCTTGCGGGCATGAAAATGGTGTCAACGCCGCTCTCCAGTTTGCGGTTCAACAACGCCATCGAGAACTCGTGCTCGAAATCGGACACGATGCGCAGCCCTTTGACGATGAGGGCGTTGCCTCGGCCGCGGATGTAATCGACGAGCAGCCCCTCGAACGAATCGATTTCGACGTTGCGTAATCCGCGGCAAGCTTCGCGCAGCAGCGCGACCCGTTCCTCGAGCGTGAACATCGGCGACTTGCCGGGATTGGCCACGACGGCGACGCTGAGCCGTGGAAACTGCGCGGCTGCGCGACGGATGATGTCCAGATGGCCGTTCGTCACGGGATCGAAGCTGCCCGGATAGACCACGAGCATGCCGCCGCGCCGCGCGCCGTTGTCCCTTCTCATCGCTCGTCGCGCCCCCGCGCGTTCTGAGGCCGCATGCGAGCGGCGCGCGCCGAGCCGTGCGCCTCCGCCGCGTCGTCTCCGTCTTCGCGTACCGCCTCGCCGGCGCCGCGCACCACTGCGAACGTCAATGCGGTATCTCCGTACTTGGCCTTCTTCCAGACGCGCATGGACTCGGGGAGCGCCGCCTTCTCTCCGCTTGGGTGCTCGACGACCGCGATGCCATCCGGCGCGAGCAGCGCCTTTTGCATGAGCAGTCGCAGTTCATCGGCGGCGCCACGATCGTACGGCGGGTCGATCAGCACGACGTCGAACGTGCCGCGCAACGTGCGCAGCGCGCGCATGGCCGGCATCGGCATGATGCGCCAGTTGTCGCCGTCTTGCAGCAGCCGCACCGCGTTGCGGCGGATCGTCATGACGGCGGAGGCATCGTTGTCGACGAAAACGACCGAGGCTGCGCCGCGCGACATCGCCTCCAGACCCAACGCGCCCGAGCCGGCGAAGAGATCCAGCACGCGCGCCCCTTGGACCCGCTTGCTCAGAATCGCGAACAGCGCTTCGCGCACCTTGGCGGAGGTGGGCCGAGTTCGGTTGCCCTTCGGCGCGATGATCGTCTGGCGCGCGCGCGAGCCTCCAGCTAACCGCATGGGCTGATAATTGGACCCTTTGCGGGACAAATCCCCGCGGCTACGACGTGATGAGGAGCGCGGCTTCGCGATCGCGCGCCGCCAAGAAGTTCGCCAAACCAGCGTGCTCGGGCAAGGCGAGCGTCGGATCGCGTCCGACGACCGCCTCGGCCTCTTTTTTGGCCTCCACGAACACCGCGTAATCTCGGATGAGGTGGGCCAGGCTGAGGTCCGCGGTGCCGTGCTGCCGGGTTCCCGCGATGTCGCCCGAGCCGCGCAGCTTGTAGTCTTCTTCCGCGATCACAAAACCATCGTTGGTGCTCGCGAGGACCTCTAGCCGCGAGGCGCCTTCCGCGTCGGGCGAAGCCACCAGGATGCAATACGATGCCGCCGAGCCGCGGCCCACGCGGCCTCGAAGCTGGTGCAGCTGCGCGAGCCCGAAGGCTTGGGCGTCCAGCACGAGCATGACGCTCGCGTTCGCGACGTCCACGCCGACCTCGACCACGCTGGTGGTGATGAGGATCTGGATGAAACCGTCTGCGAACATGCGCATGGTCTTCTCTTTGTCCTGGCCGCTCATGCGCCCGTGCAGCAACCCGACGCGGAAGCCTTTGAAGGCCGTGGTGCGCAGCTCGTTCGCTTGCTCGACGGCGTTGTGCATAGCGCGCTCGGATTCGTCGACGGCTGGACATACGATGTATGCCTGCCTGCCCTTGCCGACCTCGTCGCGGATGAACGCGAAGATTTTGTCCTTGCCGTCGCCGGAACGGACGTAGGTCTTCACCGGTCTGCGCCCGGGCGGCAGTTCGTCGAGGATCGAGACGTCGAGATCCGCGTACACCGTCTGAGCGAGCGTGCGCGGGATCGGCGTCGCCGTCATAACGAGCGTGTGCGGCGTGTGGCCTTTGGCCTTTGCGCGCAGCGCCGCTCGCTGCAGCACGCCGAAGCGGTGCTGCTCGTCGATGATCACCAAACCCAGTTTCGCAAACGCGACGTCCTCGACGATCAAAGCGTGCGTTCCGACGACGACGTCGAGCTCGCCGTTTTGCAGCTGCTCGATGATGTCGTCACGCGTCTGGCGGCGCAAAGCCCCGACGAGCATCGCCGCGCGAACGCCGGCGTGCGAGAGCAGCGCACTCAAGCGAGAGAACTGCTGCGCCGCGAGGATTTCGGTCGGCGCCATGAACGCGGCCTGATAGCCGGACCGCTTCGCCAGCAAGATCGCCGCGGCGGCCACCGCGGTCTTGCCCGAGCCGACGTCGCCTTGCAGCAGCCGGTTCATCGGCGCCGCTTTCGTCATATCGGCGGCGACCTCTGCGATGATCCGCGCTTGCGCGCGCGTGGGCTCAAACGGCAACATCGCGCGCCACGCGCGCTCGAACTCTGCGCGCGCCGCCGTTGAGGCCGCGCCGGAAAAATCCGGAGCCGCCTCATGTTGACGAGCGGCACGGCGCAGCGCCGACTCGATCGCAAGCAAGAAGAACTCTTCAAAGACAAGCCGCTTGCGGGCTTTGGCGGCCTCTTCCGGGGAGCGCGGCTGGTGGATCGCGCGAATCGCCCAGCGCGCTTCGGCGAAGCCGCGCTTTTTGCTGATGCTTTGGGGCAGGATATCCAACTCTTCTCGCGCGTCGGCATCGGCGAACGTTCGCGTGAGCGCCTTGGCCGCGAGCCGGCGCAGCGTCAGGTTCGTCAACGACGCCGTCAGCGGATACACCGGCACCAGCTCGCCTTCATAACGCTCGTCTTCAGGCACCACGCGGTGACGCGAGACCATGACTTGCGGGCCGACAAGCGTGAACTCGAGGCGCCCGCGCAAGAACACATGCTGGCCCGCTTTCAACTGCGAGCCTAAATAGGGCCGGCCGAACCAGATGGCGGTGAGCGTGCCGGTGCCATCTTGAATGATGGCGGTCGTCTTCGCGCGCACGCGCCCGCGCAAACGTACGTGTTTCACGCTGACGATCGCGCCGAGGAGATTGACTTCGGCGGGCAGCGGGTCGCCCGCGGCGCGCATGGCTTGCAGCTGTCCCACCGATTGCGGAGAGCGCAAATCGTCGTAGCGGTAAGGATAATGGCGCACGAGATCGCCGACCGTCCGCACGCCGAGGCGCTCGAGCTGGTCGAGCGTCGATGGGCCGATGCCGCCGAGGACCGTGACCGGCGATGAGAGCAGCGAGGTTGCAGGCGACAGCCGGAGTCGAACCGGCGATCGGGGTTTTGCAGACCCCTGCCTTACCACTTGGCTATGTCGCCCCGAGCTGATCGCCCTCTCCGTCCCTCATGCTAGGGACAATTACGACTTCCATGTTTGCTTCTCATGTATATTTCCCGCGTAGCCACGGAGCTTTAGCTCCGTGCATATATCGCGCCGCTGCGCGATCAGTCGCCTGCGCGGGGACGGCGCGAAGAGTCGGGAATATTGAAGCTTCGCGCCTCGGGTCCGGCTGGCTCTCGCCGCCTTCCACGCCCCGCTTTCGGCGACCGCTCGCCGCAGCGGCTCACGTTGTTGCTCGTGCCTCACGGGAAACGAAGCCCGCAGCGTCAGCGGGGTACACGATTCGTAGCCACGGACCTTTAGGTCCGTGTATTGTCCCCGGGGTGTGACGACTGCATGCACGGAGCTAAAGCTCCGTGGCTACGTGAGTAGTGGCTGCCTGGCTACATGAAAAATTGGCCCAGGGGCTGGCGGCCGGGCCCAGCGAATGCACACATGACTATGCCGAACCTTCATGCCGCCGCGGCTGCGCAAGTGCTCGACACCGCCGCAGCCTCGGGCGCCGAATACGCCGATGTTCAATTCTGGCACGCCCGCGCTGAGCGCATGTTCGTCCGCAACGGCGTCGTGCGCGGCGTCTCGAGCAACGCGTCCGACGGTTACGCGGTACGGGCGCTGTATCAGGGAAGCTGGGGCTTTGCGGGAAGCGACCGCTACGACAAACAGGGCCTGGACGCAGCCGCAGCTCGCGCCGTGTCTATAGCGAAATCGAGCGCGCGCGTGAGCGACCGCATCCGGGCGATCACCCCGACCGACAAATATGTCGACACGTATGCCACCCCCGTGACCAAAGACCCCACGACCGTTTCGTTGAGCCAGCGCGCCGACCACCTGCTCGCCGCTGAAAAGAACTTGCACGTCGCCAAGAATGTGGTGGCGGGTTACGCCTACATGACGTTCTGGGTAACGGACAAAGAGTTCTATTCGAGCGCCGGCAGCGCGATCGCGCAGCGCATCGTGCAATCCGGCGCCGGCTGCGGCGCGACCGCCATCGGCAAAGACGGCGAAGCCGAAACGCGGGGAGGTCCGGGCGACTTCGGTCTTTTCCAAGCCGGCGGCTATGAGGTCGTCCAGCGCGCCGATCTCCTGAACAATGCGCCGCGCTACGGCAACGAAGCGGTGCAGCTGTGCGAGGCGCCCGTGCTGCCAACGATGACGACCGACCTCATCCTGCACGGCAACGTGCTCAATCTGCAGATGCACGAATCCATCGGGCATCCGCTTGAACTCGATCGCTCCCTTGGATGGGAGGCGAATTTCTCCGGCGTTTCCTGGGCCACCGTGGATAAAGTCGGTTCGCTCAAGTACGGCAGCGACTTGATGACCGTCTATTGCGACAACACGCTTCCGCTCGGTCTGGCCACCGTGGGCTACGACGACGAGGGCACAAAGCCCCAACGCGTCACGCTGATCGAACACGGCATCCTGCGCGCATTTCTCTCGTCGCGCGACACCGCGGCGCAGACGTCGCTGCCGCAGACCGCGTCGGTGCGCGCTCAGGACTGGGCCAGTGTTCCGATGGTGCGCATGAGCAACATCATGCTTGCACCCGGCGAAGGAAGCCTCGACTCGATCATCGCGGACACCAAGGCCGGCGTGCTCGTGGAAGGCATCCGCTCCTGGTCGATCGACGACCATCGCCTGAATTTCCAGTTCGGCCCGCAGATCGCGTGGGAGATAAAGGAGGGCAAGCGCGGCCGAATTCTGCGAAAGCCGACCTATACCGGCATCACGCCGCGCTTCTGGGCGTCGATGGATCGCGTCGCCGGCCCGGAGGAGTTTGTGGCGTGGGGGACGCCCAACTGCGGCAAAGGCGAGCCGGAGCAGGCCGGACGGACGGCGCACGCGTGCTCGCACGCGCGCTTCGCCGGCGTCAGCGTGGGGGTGCGCAGCAATGCATAGTCAAGGCGACGCGCTCGGCATCGCCGAGAAAGTCCTCAAGCTCGCCGGCGGCGCGGACCAGGCGCAAGTCATCGTGGCGGCCGCCGACAACGACTACGCGCGCTTCGCGCGCAACTACGTCACGCAGAATATCGGCAGCGACGAGACGCGCGTCGAACTCACCTACGTCAAGAGCAAGCGGCTCGGTTCCGCGTCGACGGGCGACATCTCCGACGCGAGTCTGCGTGCCCTGGTAGCGACCGCCGCGGACATCGCCTTGCGATTGCCCGCCAATCGCGAGTTCGTGTCGCTCGCTACGAAGAAGCCTATCAGCGCACCGGTCAGGGGCGTGTACGACTCGACCGCGGCGGCGACCCCGGATGACCGCGTCACCAAACTTCTGCCGGTGTTCGAGCGCATGAAGCGCTCGCAGCTCAACGCCTCCGGTTTCACGACCACGCAGCGCGGCGTCAACGCGGTCGCCAACTCGCTCGGAGTGCGCGCTTCCTACGATGCGACCTACGCGGGCATCGAGATCAAGGCGATGGCGCCGAGCACCAGCGGCTTCGCGGAGTATTTCACCCGAGACTACGCCACGCTCGATTCGGCCGAACGGGCCGAGCGCGCGGCCTCGAAGGCTACGGTGTCGGCCAATCCGGAGGACTTCCCGCCCGGCACCTACACGGTGATCCTGGAACCACCCGCGTTCGTCGATTGCCTCAACGAACTGCTGGGCGCGATGAACATCGGTCAAATGCTCGAGGAGCAAGATTCGTGGATGGTCGGGCGCATCGGCAAGCCGCTTTTCTCGCCCAACCTCACGATCGTCGATGATTGGAGCCATCCGCTGGTGGCGAACGCGCCCTTCGCCAGCGACGGCGCGCCGACGCAAAAGTTGACCCTCATCGAAGCCGGCGTGCCCAAGGCGTACGTCACCTCGACCTATCTGGCGAACAAATTCAAAATGCCGAACACGGGCCATGACGGTTACCCCACCAATGCGGTCGTGCGCCCCGGCACCAAGTCTCGCGAAGAGCTGATCGCCTCCGTCGAGCGCGGCGTGCTCATCTCGCGCACGTGGTACACGCGCTTGGTGGACGCCAAAGAATGCGTCATCACCGGGCTCACGCGCGACGGCGTGTTTCTGATCGAAAACGGCAAGCTCACCAAGACGCTCAAGAACTTCCGCTTCTACACGTCCATGGTGAAGGGGCTGGCCGACGTCGAACTGGGCGACAAACTGTATCTTGCAGAATCGGCGGACACGCCGGGCACGCTCGCCGTTCCAGACGCCAAGATCGCGAAATTCGCGCTCTCGGCGCAAGCGAGTTTCGCATGACCTCGGGGGGACCTCACATGAAACGCTCGAGCTTCTTGTGGCTATCCGCCGCGTTCGCGGCCTTCGCCGCACTATGCACGCAGACCAGATATGTAGTGTTCCGAGCGAGCGCAGCGAGCTCGGAACGCCTCGACATCACGCCTGGCCGCTGCGCCTCGGGTCGACGCCTATCGCGCTGGTCAGGCTACACGCTCGAACAAATGGCGGCGTAGCGTCGAGCGTCCCTTCGCGTGAAATACCGCGTCCTCGGCCAAACCGGCGAGCGCATCTCAATGATCGGCGTCGGTGGCTTCCATTTGAGCAAGCCGGAAGATCCCAAGCTTGCAGTCCGCATCGTGCGCACGGCGCTGGATAACGGCATCAACTTTCTCGACAACAGCTGGGACTACGCCGAGGGTGAGAGCGAGCGACGCATGGGCAAAGCTCTGCGCGACGGCTACCGCGAGAAGGCGTTCCTGATGACAAAGATCGACGGCCGCACCGCCCAGAGCGCCGCGAGCCAGCTCGAGCAGTCGTTGCAGCGCCTTCAGACCGACCACGTGGACCTCTTGCAGTTCCACGAAGTGATCCGCATGGACGAGCCCGAGCGCATCTTCGCCGCAGGCGGCGCGTTGGAAGCCGTGCTTAGGGCGCGCGAGCAGGGAAAACTGCGCTATATAGGCTTCACCGGCCATAAGAGCCCAGAGATCCACAGGCACATGCTCGAAGTCGCAGACCAGCACGGCTTCCGCTTCGATACGCTGCAAATGCCGCTCAACGTCATGGACGCGCATTATCACAGTTTCGAGCAAAGCGTGCTGCCGGTGGCGGTTCAAAAGCAAATGGGGGTTCTCGGCATGAAGCCGATGGGGGATCCATTCATTCTCGACAGTGACACGGTCAGCGCGCCGGAATGCTTGCGCTACGCCATGAGTCTGCCGGTGAGCGTGACGATCACGGGGATCGACTCCATGGCGATACTGCAGCAGGCGCTCGACGTGGTCGACAGCTTCAAGCCATTGACGCCGCAAGAACGTGCGGCGCTACTCGCGAGAACCAGCAAGGCTGCTAAGGATGGCAAATCCGAGCGCTACAAAGTGAGCCAACATTTCGATAGTACCGAGCTGCATCCCGAATGGCTCGGCTGAGCAGAGTCATTTCCAGGCTTGTTTGGCTTTTTGAAGCGCCGGTTCGAGCCGGTGCTCCTTCGCCGTAGCCTTCGTCCAGCTGTCGCCTTTGCCGCGCAGCGCTTTGAGCGCGGTCTTCATGTTGAAGCGCGCGAACTCGTCGGGCGGATCAGCCACCCGCTTACGCGCCATCGCCTCTACGTCGCGCCAGGAGAGCGGCATCGACACCGGCGCCTTTGGACGCGCCCGAACCACGTACGGAGGGACGATCGTCTTGCCTTTGCCGACCTGCACCCAGTCGATGTATACGGATCCGCGCCGGCGCTTGCCGACCGCGCGCTCCAGCGTCACATCGTCGCCGCACACGTTGCGCAGCCGGTTCGCGATCAGTTGCGCGAAGCCGCGCACGGTCTCGTAATCATACTCCGGCGCGAGCCGCAGCATGACGTGCAGCCCGCTGCCGCCCGACGTCTTCACCGCCGGCTTCATCCCCAAGCCTTCGAGCACGTCGCGCAGCGCGAGCGCGACGCGCGCCAGCGTGCCGAGCGAGCAGCCTTCCCATGGGTCGAGATCGAAGAGCGCGTAGTCGGGCGTATCCAGCGCGCCCGTCCGTGACAACCAGGCGTGCAGCGTGATGGCCGCGAGATTCGCCAAATAGGTGAGCGTCTTCGCGTCGTTGCAGATGACGTACTGGATGAAAGAGCGCTTGCCGCTTTCGGAGGCGATCTTCGCCGTTTTCACCCATGCGGGCGCTCCGCGCGGCACGTTCTTTTCGAAGAACGATTCCTTGTCGATGCCGTTCGGATAGCGCTGCAGCGTGAGCGGCCGGTCCTGCAAATGGGGCAAGAGCCACTGCGCCACGTCGTTGTAGTAGCGGATGAGGTCGCCCTTGGTGATGCCGTCGCGCGGCCAGAGCACCTTGTCGAGGTTGGTGAGCGGCACGCTTGCGCCGTCGGCGGTGCGGTTCGAAAGCCAGCGCTTTGAGCCCAGATCTTTGGCGACGTCGCGCAGCGTGCGTCCGGTGAGCACCGACTCGTCGTGGTCCTCCACCTTCCAGCGCCGGTCGGCGCCCTCGTCGTTCTCCTTGATGAGCAGCCAGGCTTTTTCTTCGGAGCGCCTGCCGCCCATGCGGACCAGCGTGAGGATGCCTTTGAGTTTTTTCCCGAAGATGCGGAACTTGATCTTGCCGGCGGCGATCATCTTCGCGGCGTTGTCGCCCTCCAGCGGCTCGTACGTCCCGGCATCCCACACGATGACTTCGCCTGCGCCGTAGTTGCCCTTTGGGATGATGCCTTCGAAGTCGTAATAGCTGAGCGGATGGTCCTCGACGTGCATGGCGAGGCGTTTGTCGGCCGGATTCAGCGACGGCCCTTTTGGTACCGCCCACGACTTGAGCACGCCCTCGGCCTCCAGCCGGAAGTCCCAATGCAGCCTAGTCGCGCGATGCTGCTGGACGACGAAGCGCAGACGGCCCGCGCGGCGCTTCTCCACTTTTCCCGCCGGTTCGGGCGTCGCCGCGAAGTCGCGCTTGCGCTTGTACTCGCGAAGCGGCGTCATGCAGGCTCTTCGCGCACGACTTGGCGCGCGTCTTTGTCGATCCGCAATCCCAAGAAAACCGGCGCACGCAGCAATCCGTCATGGGTCCATTCGGCGAACTTCACCTGCGCCACGAGCTGCGGTTTCACCCAATGGCTCTTCTTGAGCAATTCTTGCGGAAATTCGGCGAACGGGCAGCGTGACGTCGCCAACGGACGCAACTTCGCCATTACTTCGCCGAGCGTTTTTTGCGTGAAGCCCGTGCCCACCCCGCCGCAAAAGCGAAGCTTTCCCTTGTCGTACACGCCGGCCAGCAGCGCGCCGAACGCGTGACGCGAGCCCTGCGGGTCAGTCCAGCCGCCGATGACGAACTCCTGCTCGTGATGCGTCTTGATCTTCACCCAATCGTGCGAGCGGCGTTCCTGATACGGCGAGTCGCGGCGCTTGCCGACGATGCCTTCGAGACCCTGACGCTGCGCGAGCGCGAACAGTTTCTTGCCTTCGCCGATAACGTGTTTGGAGAACAGGACGCGCTTGGACTTGGACTTGATGCATGCTTTCAGACGCTTTTTTCGCTGCTCGAGCGGCAGGCTGCGCATATCACGCTTGCCGTCTTTGAGCAGGTCGAAGACCGAGAACCCGATCGTGCCCGCGTCTTCGCGCTGAGCCTCACCGTCGCGGGCGTGCCCGAAGCGGTTGCGCTCGGTCTTGAACCGCCCTTGCAGCCGTTGGAACGAAGAATGCCCGGCGGCGTCGAGACTGACGATCTCGCCGTCGACGACGATGGGCGCGCACGTGAATTCGCGCGCCAACCCGTCAAGTTCGGGAAATTTCGCGACCAGCGACAAGCCGTTGCGCGAAGTCAGCGTGACGCGGCCGTCGCGATCGATGGAGCAGATGGCGCGCACGCCATCCCATTTCAGTTCGAAAAGCCAGCCGTCGTCGTCAAATGGCTTATCCGCCAGCGTCGGCAGCATCGGGCGCGGGTCCATGCGCTCGCGCTTCGCCGCACGGCCGGCCGAATCCGCGCTTTAAGCCGCGAGTGCGCTCTCCACGTCCGCGAACAGCGGTAAGAAGCGGATAAGCCCGGTGATGTCTAAGAGCCGCCGCAGGTTTTGGTTCGTGCTCACCAAGCGAAGCCAGCCGCCGGCAGCGCGGAATTTTCGCGAGGCGTCTGCGAGCGCGCTCAGGCCGATCGAATCGATGTAACCGACCCTTTGTATGTCCAGCACCATTTCGCTGATGCCGTCGTCTTGAAGGCTGCGAAACTCTTTGCGAAGTTGCGCGACGGTGTCCAGATCGATCTCGCCTTCAAGCGCGACGACTTGCGTGCTGGAAGCATCCTTCACGGGTGACCGCGCTATCGACAAGTGCAAGAGCTGTGATTGCAGGTTCATACCTTTGGTGTGCCCCGCTTCGGACGCGGCAAAACGGGGAAGAAAGCTGTAATGAGCAAGGAGAGCAAGCCCGCGCCTAAGGTCCCCGACGTCGTTCCGTCCGCAAAAGTGGGCGTGCGCGAAGCCGCGCTCAAGAAAGAGCCCAATCCGGTTCGCCGTTTCTTGCGCATACTCGGACCTGGCCTGATCGTGGGCGCTTCCGACGACGATCCGTCCGGCATCGGCACGTACGCGGTGGCGGGAGCTTCGCTCGGTTATTCGACCCTGTGGATGGCCATCGTCACGCTGCCGATGATGTCGGCGGTGCAGTTCATCTGCGCCAGGATCGGTTTGCACACCGGCAAGGGCATTTCCACGCTTTTGCGCGAGCACTATGGGCCGTTTGTCGTCTATCCGCTTGTGATGGGCCTGGTCATCGCGAATACGGTGAACGCCGGAGCCGACATCGGCGCCATCGCAGCGGCGCTCAATCTTCTCATGCCGATACCTGCCGCACTGTTCATCATCCCTATCGGCGCCCTGATCTTGGCGTTCCAGATCTGGGGCTCGTACCGGCTCAGCGCGAACGTCTTCAAGTGGCTCACGCTCGCGCTGTTCGCATACGTCGCCTCGGCGTTTCTCGCGCGGCCGGATTGGTGGCAGGTGCTGCGCGGCAGCTTGGTGCCCAGCATTGTGCTCGACGCCGGCCATGTGACGACCATGGTGGCGATCCTCGGCACGACCATCTCGCCGTATATGTTCTTTTGGCAAGCCATCCAGGAAGTCGAAGAGGACGTGGACGCGGGGCGCCGTTTTTTATGGCAGCGCAAGGGCACGACGGACGCCGAACTGCGCTACGCCGCTTTGGATGTCAACGTCGGCATGCTCTTTTCGAACCTCGTGATGTACTTCATCATCCTCGCGACCGCCGCGACGTTGTTCAAGACGGGCCACACCCACATAGGGTCGGCGGCCGACGCCGCTCGCGCGCTCGAGCCGCTGGCCGGAAAAGCGGCCGAGATCTTGCTGGCCATCGGGCTCATCGGCGCCGGCTTCCTCGCGGTGCCGATACTCACGGGTTCGTCGGCATACGCGATGGCGAGCGTGTTCGGTTGGAAGTCCGGCCTCAGCACGCAGTTCGGCCGTGCGCCTCAGTTCTACGGCGTCATCGGGTTGTCCACGCTGGTCGGAATCCTGCTCAACTTCACGCATGTGAGCGCCTTTACCGCGCTGTACTGGACCGCGGTCATCAACGGCTGCATCGCTCCGTTCTTGCTCGCGGCGATCATGCTCGTCGCGAACAACAAGAAGATCATGGGCCCGCGCGTCAACGGACTGTGGGGGAATATCCTTGGCTGGACGACGACCGCGGCGCTTGGCGCGGCGCTCATCGCGATGCTTGCGTTGTGGGGCCGCTAGTCACTTCTTGGGTCGCGGAACCTTAGCGCCGCTCTTGCGCGCTTCCGAAAGGCCGATCGCGATCGCCTGCTCGCGGCTCTTCACCGTTTTGCCGGATCTTCCCGAATGCAGCGTGCCGCGCTTCATCTTATGCATCGCGCGCTCGACCTTCTGACCCGCTTTCGGACCGTATTTTTTGCGTTTGCGTTTCATGATGTATATTTATACCCACCTCACACGAATTTGTCGAGCCGAAAACGCCCTCGCGCGGCGAGCATCGGCTTCCACAGGTCCCCGAGCCGCTTGACGCGCGCCGGCACGTTGTCGAGCCGGAAGTCCTCGATCTCGATGCCGCGCTCGATCTCACGCCACGTCACAGGGGTGGAAACCGCCGCCTTCGGATGCGGCCGCACCGAGTAGATCGAGGCAAGCGTCTGACCCCAGGCGTTTTGGTTGTAGTCCATCAGCACGCGGCCGCGCGGTCGCGCTGCCACGCGATACTCGGCCGTGATCAATTTCGGGTACGTCTTCGCAAGCGTGTGGGACAAAGCTTTGGCGAAGGACCAAACCTGCTTCTGCACCGGACCGCGGACGATCGGCGTGTAGACGTGGATGCCGCGCGAGCCGGTGGTCTTCGCGAACGCCTGCATTCCGAGCGCTTCAAGCGCGGTGCGCACGACGAGTGCCGTCTCGCGAACGTTTGCGAACGACGCGCCGGGTCCGGGGTCGAGATCGAAGTGCACGTAGTCCGGGCGGTCGACGTCGTCGCAGCGCGAATACCATTGGTTCAGATCGATGCACCCGAGGTTCACGGTCCACAGGAGCGACGCGATGTTCTGCACCATGGGAAAATCGATGACGCTGCCCGATGAGTGCTCAATCGTGCACAACTCGAGCCAGTCGGGGTGCGGCTGCGGCACGCGCTTCATGAAGAAGAACGGCTTGCCCGCCCCATTGGGATAGCGTTTCATCACCATCGCGCGGTCGCGCAGGTGCGGCACGAGCGCGCTTGCGACGTCGGCGTAATATTGCAAGAGATCGCCCTTGGTGATGTGGAGCGCGGGCCAAAACTGTTTTTTCAGGTTGGTCACGGTGACCGAGCAACCGTCCACGCGCAAGATCGCGTCGTTCTTATCGCGTGGGATGACGACCCGGGCTGTCATGCGGCGGCGTTTTCGCAAGGGGATTGCGAAGCCCTCGATTCGAACAACAACGCATGAAGTTCTTAGGACCGGCGGGCGCGGTGGCGCTCGCTCTTTTTATGCCCTTCGGCGCCGCGTGGGCGGCGGGCAACGTCACCTGGTCCGCCGACCCCGGGCATTCCGCGGCGGAGTTCACCGTGCAGCATCTGGTCTTCACGCACGTGCGCGGATTAATAAAGGTCGTCGGCGCGAATGTCGTGGTGCCGCAGGGCAGCCACGTTCCGGTGTCGGTCGAAGCCACGCTGGACGCCGCCAGCATCAATACGCAAAACGCCGATCGCGACAAAGATCTGCGCGGCGGCGATTGGCTCGAGGTCGATCGCTATCCGACCATCACCTTTCGAAGCACCGCCATCACGCCGGGTGACGGTGACAATTTCCAAATGGCCGGTGATCTGACGATTCACGGCATCACCAAGCCCGTGACGCTCGCCGCTCATTTCGACGGACAGGGACTAGACCCGCGCGGCAATCAGCGCATGGCTTTTTCGGCGACGACGAAGATCGACCGGCGTGATTTCGGGTTGCGCTGGGCTCAGCAGACGCCCGGAGGCAGCTTGATAGCCGGCAATGACGTCAATATCTCTTTATCTGTCGAGGCGGTCGCGCGCTAGCTACAGAGAGAAAACCCACATCGTATCAGTTGGTCTGCCGCCGCCCTCCACCGCGCCGCCGGCAGGCAGATAGAGCTTGTCGCCGACCACGGCTGCGCCGGTTCCATGCCGTCCTGCCGGCAGCGGCGCAAGCGACGACCACGAGTCCGTCTTCGGATCGTAGGCTTCGTTGTCGACGAATACGCCGCCCGGCAATTCCCCGCCGATCACGAGCGCCCGCCCGGAGTAGGCCACCGCTGCGACGCCGCTGCGCCGGGTCGGCATGCGCGCTCGCTCGCGCCAAGAGTTGCTGACGGGATCGTATTCGTCGTTGAAGTCGGTGTTGTGCGCGTGCGTGTCGATGCGGCCCGCGAGCGCGTACAGTTTGCCGCCGATGGCGACGAGTCCCATATGATCGCGCCCGACCGGCAGCGCCTTGCGGGCGCTCCACGTATTGCTCGCCGGATCGTAGACCTCGTGCGCGGTAAGGCTGCTGCCGTCGTTGCCGCCCACCACGTGGATCTTCCCGTCGAGCACCGCGACGGCCGGCGCGCCGCGCTTGGTAGGCATCGGCGCGATCGCGCGCCAGCGATCGGATGTTGGATCGTACGCCTCGCACCTGGCCGTCGCGCCGCCGCTGTCAGCGAAGCCGCCGAACACATACAGCTTTCCATTATAGCCGGCCACGCCAGCGTGGTTGAGTCCCTGCGGCAGCGGCGCGAGCACCTTCCACACGTCCGACTTCGCATCGTATGCTTGCACGCTGCGTTCGCCGAAATCGCCGCCGCCGAACCCGCCGACGACATAGATCAGGCCGCCGAGTTCCCCAACGCCGTCTTCGGTGCGCGGCAGCGGCATGCGCGCCGCATCGCGCCAATGCCCGCCGTCCGCGCTCGATGCGCCGAAAAGAATGGCGGCCGATGCGGCCGCGACGACGAATCCGAGCTTCGCTCGGAACGCTACATTATGAGGCGCTGCAGGCATCGGGAAAGTTTCGGGACGACCCTGACGAACGCCCGCCGCACACATGATTCCCGATGTCGGCTCGAAGGCGCCGGATTTCGCGGTCTTCGATAGCGAGGGCGTGCAGCGGCGCCTTTCGGAGCTTGCAAGCGCCGCTAAGCGCCTGGTGCTGGTGTCCTACCGCGGACATTGGTGACCGTTCTGCCGCCGCCAGTTGGCGGAGTACCGCGATCTTGCGCCCGAGTTCGACAAGATCGGCGCGACGATCGCCGCTTTGTCCGTGGACGATCGGCCGCGCGCCGCCGCGCTCCGGCGCGAGATGCGCCTGCCGTTTGTCGTGCTGAGCGACCCCGGCCGCAAGGTCGTCGATGCTTGGGACCTGCTCAATCCCGAAATGGGCGGCATCTCCCACAACGCCACGTTCGTGATCGAACCGGACCTCACGATCTCGTTCCGATCACTCGACAGCACGGAGGAGCGCGTCCCAGCCGCGGCGATCTTCGCCTGTCTGAGCAGCGGGCGCGCGCCGAGCCGCAGCTCCATGTGGTCGCTCGCGAACTTCGGTCGCGTCGGCCTTAGCATCCTCAAACACGGCTGGCTCACCCCGCGATCTCGCTAGACGAAGAGAGGCCCGCTCGGCGGCGCCTTGCTCTGCTGTGCTGCCGAGCTCGCGTCGCTTTGCTCGGTTTTAGCGTTCGGGTTGAGGGAAACACTACCTCAGGTCCGCTCGCGGAGCGGAAAGGGGTGAGCCATGAGGACAAGCGTTTCGCTCAACGACCTCTTGGTCGACGAGCTAAAAGACTTGTATAGTGCCGAAAACCAGATGATCAAGGCGCTGCCGAAACTCGCGAGGACGGCCGAGTCGCTCGAGTTGCGCACGGCATTCGAAGAGCACCTGGAACAAACGCGCAATCAAGTCGCGCGGCTCGAGCGGATCTTCGAAAATCTCGACGCGAGCCCAAAAGGCAAGTCGTGCGCTACGATGGAGGGACTTCTCGAAGAAGGTTCGGAGCTGATGGACCAACTGGATGGAGCGGTGCTCGACGCAGGCTTGATCGGCGCTGCCCAGAAGATCGAACACTATGAGATCGCGGCCTACGCCACGGCTCGCACGCACGCCGAGGCGCTCGGCATGGACGAAGCGGTGAGGCTTCTCGAGGAGACGCTTGACGAAGAAAAGCAGGCGGACGAGCTCCTGAGTCAAATCGCCGACCAGGTGAACTAAGGGAGGGGACCGATGGGCAATCTGCTATGGACGATCATCGTCATTCTATTCGTCTTGTGGCTCTTGGGGTTTATCATACACTTCGGCGGCGGGTTGATCCACCTGCTGCTCGTCATCGCGGTGATTCTAGTCGTCATCAACCTTCTGACCGGCCGCCGCGTCGTCTAGCGCGCGTTCCTCAAGAAATGGGCGGACGATGGCGCTCAGCTGCGCTGCGTCCGCTAGGAACCCGTCGTGCCCGTGATCGCTTTGGAACTCGACGTAGTCGGCTGACGGGCCCAGCGATGCGGCCGTTGCTTTCACTTCTTCGACCGGATACAGCCAGTCCGAGGAGATTCCGACCAGCAGCGCCGGCACGCGCCACCCGGCGGGATCGAGGTCGAACAAGTCCATCGCCTTGGTGAGGTAAAGGAAGGAATCAGGATCGAGGCGCGCCGCGAGTTTATCGCCTTGATGCTCGAGGTAGCCCTCGACGTCAAAACGCGCGTCCAGCGCGGAGCCCGGATCCTCCGCCCCACGATTGCCTCGCCTGCCGTGCCGCTGCCACAACAACGCCGCGCTCTTGTACGAGAGCATGCCGATCATGCGCGCCACGCGCAGGCCCGCGCGCCCTTCGATGCGCACCGCGGCGCGCGCCGCCGAGTTCAAGCCGATGGCCATCGGCGACATGCGGCCGGTCGCACCCACGGATACCACGCCGCTCACCGCTGACGGATACGCGGCGCCCCATTGAAGCGCTTGCATGCCGCCGAGCGATCCCCCGATCGCGACGGCGATGCGATTGACGCCCAAGCGCCGCAGCGTATCGTGCTGAGCGCGCACCATGTCCTCGACGGTGACCACGGGAAAGCGCCGCCCCCAGCGCACGCCGTCCGGAGCGAGCGACGCGGGCCCGGTGGAGCCATAGCAGCCGCCGAGCGCGTTGCAGCACGCCACGCAATAGCGATCGGTGTCGAGCAGCAAGCCTGAGCCGATCAGATCGCCCCACCATTCCGCGGCGCGTGAACTCCCCGTCAGGGCATGACAGACGAGCACCACCGGCGCCTCGTCCGCAGTGCGCCCGTACATGCTGCACGCGATGTCCACGTAGGGCAAGACGCCGCCGTGCCTGAGCGCGAAGCCTTCGGGGGGTTCGATGCGGACTGTTTCGTCGCGCGGGGTCAGCGCTGTGCGGGCAAGCGTCACGAACCGGCGGCCGAAACGATTTCTCCGCGTGCGTGACCGAGCGTGACGTCTTCCCAGATCGGATAGGAGCCGCGAGCCTCGTCCAGCGCTAGTGGAACGGTGTTCATCTCCCGTATCGGTTCGGGCGCGGCAAACCGCGCCACAGAACGGCCGCCTGCGGCGAGCCATGCGGCGATGTCGGAGACGTCGCTGAGCACCGCGGAGGCGGTCGCGTCGCGCCCGGCTCCGAGTCCGGCCATGAGCACGGGACCTGTGCAGCGCCCGACGATGCGAACCACATTTTCAACGCCCTGCGGCGCCGCAAAGGGATGGTTTAAGGGAACGAACGCGGGCGTCACCGTAGCGGCGATGCCTTCTTTCTCTCTGCGCGCGTAGGCGACGAGGCGGAGGCGCGTGCCGTCGCGGCGCGCTTGCGCGAGATCGCCTTTGGAAACGTCGCTGATGCCGCGGCGAGCGATGGAGCGCCACGCCGGCCACGCTCCGAACGCGGTGGCGGCTAAGATGGCGAGCTTGAATGCGGCGTCGACGCCCTCGAGATCAGTGCTCGCATCGGCTTCTGCGAAACCGCAGCGTTGCGCTTCGCCCAGCGCGTCGGCCAATTCGGCCCCTTCTTCCATCGCGGAGAGGATGAAATTTGTCGTGCCGTTGATCACGCCGCCGACCTCGGTGATCTCGTCGACTTCCACCAGTTGACGAAGCGTCCGCACGACGGGGATAGCCCCGCCGACGGCCGCTTCGTAGCGCAGCGCGACCCCGCGCGCAGCCGCCACTGCGCTGAGGTGGGCGCCGCGCTCCGCGATCAGTGCTTTGTTGGCCGTGACGACGTGCTTGCCGTCGCGCAGCGCGCTCTCGACGTACTCGCCGGCGGGTTCGAGCCCGCCGATGCACTCCGCGATGACCGAGACTTTCGAGTCGCACATGACGTCGAGCGCGCTCGTCGTGAGGTGTGGTTTGACGCTTTGGGGAGTGCGCGGTTTCGCAAGATCACGGACCAGCACGCGAGCGAGCGAGAGCGTCAGCCCGTGCACCACCGGTCCGCGCAAAACGCGATCGGCGACGCCCCCGCCCACAACGCCGCAACCGAGCAGTCCGATGACCATTGCCGGATGCTGCTAGTGCGTCTTCACCATGTTTATGACGTCAGGGCCGATCCCGTGGATCTCGATTATCGTCACACCCTTGCTCATGGCGAAGTGGGGCAGGCCCGCGGGAATCGCGGCAAATGCGCCGGCGGCCAGCGGGTTCATCTTCGACGCATCCCATTTGCTGCCCACGCCGACCACCAACGTTCCGCTGAGCACGGTCACTTCTTCGAGTCTCGGATGGGTGTGGGGCGGGAATTTGACGCCGTCAGCGAGTTTCAATCGCGTGGCGTATTCAGCGCCGGCCTTGGCCGGATCGCCGAAGAGCACCGCGGTCTGAACACCCTTCATACCGGGGAACGGAGCCCACTTGATGCTGTCTGCCGTCACGACGGTCGGCGCAGCGCTCATGCCGGCAGCCAGCGCGGCCGCCGCGAGCACCGTTACTAAGGAAAGGCAAAAGAACAACGACACGATACGTTGCTTCATGAACGACCCCCTAAAAAGAAAATGTGGTAAGCCGGACCTGAGTCCGGCACACCACATCGATTCGACGGCGTTCGGGTTCTTCGCCTTCAGGCGGCTTGGCGACCCTCCTCGCGATCTTGCTCCTCGAGATGGCTTGCCATGTCGATGAGCACCCAATGATTTGCGGCATCGCGCTGCACGGCCGAGACGTAGCGCTCGAAGTGTTCGGCGAGATCATCGTCCGTGGCGCCGCCGCGGACCAGATCAACGAACGTATCATCCATGACGCCGCAGCGCTCGAGGAAGCCGCTATCCATCGCGCATAGCGAGACGTATTCGCCGAGCGTGCCGGCTTGCTTGGCGCGTGCTTTGTCAGCAGCGCGACCCAACCAAGCGAATCCGCCGATCAGTTCGCGGCCGCTTCGTGGGTAGTTCTTGGTCAAGTCGAGTGTACTCATATCTTTGATATACCCACTTTTCGGGTACATCTATTATGAGGAATCCGTGAGAGCCTGCGCCTTCCCAGGTCTTTCTCAAGGCCGTCGAGTTCTAATGAGATGAGGAGCAAATTGCCATACTTATGATTGAATCCACCACCCCAACTCGTCCCATCTCTTTTCCAGGTGCAGCGCTGTGGGACGCAGTGCGCAGGCGCTGGCTGCTCATCGCAGGGATCATCGCCGCCATCGCGATCGCGGTGATCGTGATCCAAAGCGTTCGCGGCGCTTCCTCGGGTCCGCGCTTTGTGACCGCCCCGGTCCAATATGGAACGATTCATTCGACGGTCGCGGAGACGGGCACCGTCAATCCGGTGAGTCAGGTCAACGTCGGCACGCAGGTGTCGGGCACGATCACGAAAATCGAGGCCGATTTCAACTCGGTGGTGCGTAAGAACCAGATCCTCGCGGTCATCGATCAAACAAGTTTCCAAGCTGCCAACGCTCAGGCGCAAGCGGCGCTCGCTCAAGCACAAGCGGGAGCCTCTGCGCAGACCAGCGGCATCTCGCAAGCGCAAGCGACTTTCCAAGCCGCGCTGGCCACCAGCCATCAAGTCGCGGCGGGCGTCGCTTCCGCGCAAGCCGAGGTCGCGAAGGCACAATCGCAAGCCACATTGGCGGAGTTGACCGTTTCGCGAGACCGCGCGCTCCTCGCACAAGGTTACATCGCGCAGAATCAAGTCGACTTGGACGCGACGAACGCCGCGGTGGCGCAGAGATCGCTCGCCGTGGCGATCGCCACGCAGAAAGCCGCGGAGGCGCAAGCGATGGCAAGCGCCGCGCAGGCGCGTGCCGCCGCCGCTCAGACGACCACCGCCGGGTTCCAAGCACAGGCCGGACAAGCGCAGGTCGCCGCGGCGACTGGACAAGTGGCGCAAAGCACGTACAATCTTGATCGCACCATCATCCGCAGCCCGATCGACGGCGTCGTGGTATCGCGCAACGTCAGCGTCGGGCAAACCGTCGCGGCTTCGTTCACGACACCGACCTTGTTCGTCATCGCTTCCAACTTGAAGGACATGCAGGTCGACGTCTCGGTCGCGGAAGCCGACGTCGGCAACGTCCGCGCGGGCGCCGCGGCGCTGATCCAAGTCCCCGCGTTTCCGAACGTCTCCTTCAAGGGAACGGTTGCGCAAGTGCGCGTCAATCCGACCGTGACCCAAAACGTGGTCACCTACGATGCCATCGTCACGGTGCACGACGACACCGCGCGGCTCATGCCGGGCATGACGGCAAACGTCAGCATCGACGTCGGTCAGCATAACCGCACGCTGCTGGTGCCGACCGCCGCGCTGCTCTATCAGTCTCGCGCCGCAGCCGGCTCGACTTCTTCTGTGTCAAGCGCCCCCGGATCTCGCGTGCAACTCACCGTGCTGCGCAACAATCGCCCGGTCCAAGTCTCGGTCGTCATCGGGCTCAGCGACGCCAATAATGTGGAGATCGCCTCGGGTGACCTCAAAAACGGCGATCGCGTGGTCACCGCCGTGCTGCAGGGCACCCAGTCACGACCGACCTCGCCGTTCTCCGGCGGCGCCGGCCGACGCGGCGGCGGCTAGGGTCAACCGTGACGAACGTAGGAAGAGCCGAAACGCCGGTCATCCGGGTCCGCGACCTCGTGAAGGTCTACCAGTTGGGATCGGAGCCGGTGGCTGCGCTCGACGGCGTGAGCGTGGACATCGCTTCGGGCGAGTTCGTCGCGGTCATGGGCCACTCGGGCTCGGGGAAATCCACGTTCATGAACCTGCTGGGATGCCTGGACAGCCCGACGTCCGGCACATATTGGTTCGAGGGCCGCGACGTCTCCGGGCTGCCGCCCGATGCGCTCGCGGACATCCGTAGCCGGCATATCGGCTTTGTTTTCCAAGGTTTCAATCTGTTGTCGCGCACGTCGGCGCTGGAGAACGTTGAGCTGCCCTTGCTGTACTCCGGCGCCCGTGCGGACGAGCGCGGCGAGCGAGCCGCTGCGGCGCTGCGGGCGGTCGGATTGGAGAACCGTTTCTCGCACGCTCCGAGTGAATTGTCCGGCGGGCAGCAACAGCGCGTGGCCATCGCGCGCGCATTGGTCAACGAACCGTCGGTGATACTGGCGGACGAGCCGACCGGCAACCTCGACTCGCGCAGCAGCCAGGAGATCTTGCAGATCTTCCGCGACTTGAACCACTCCAAAGGCATCACGATCGTGCTCGTCACGCACGAAGCCGACGTGGCGGCATGGGCCGATCGCATCATCGTCTTCAGCGACGGTAAGATCATCGAAGACCGCCAGGCTCGCTCCGCGGATATCGCGTCGTGAATTTCGCGAGTTTGGCGATCGTCGCGTGGCAGGCGCTTCATCGCAACGCGATGCGCTCGTTCCTCACCATGCTCGGCGTCATCATCGGCGTCGCCGCCGTGATCACGTCCATGGCCATCGGTGCAGGCGCTCGCGCAGCCGTGCAGCAGCAGCTCGCGCGCATCGGCAGCAATCTCATCATCGTCGAGTCGGGAAGCGTCACGACCGGCGGCGTGCGTCTTGGGGCCGGACAGCAGCAGTCGCTCAAGGCCGCGGATGCCGATGCCATCGCCCAAGTCATCCCAGAAGTCAGCGCGGTGGCCCCGCAATCGCAGACCTCGGGCCAGGCTGTGGCCGGCAACCAGAATTGGTATACCTCAGTGATCGGCTCGACGCCCGCGTGGACGACGACCAGCAACTGGACCATGGCGCAGGGCCGCTTCTTCGATCAGTCGGACCTGAACCAAACGGCGAAGGTGGCCGTGCTTGGCCAGACCGTGGCCAACAATCTGTTTCCGAACGGCCATGCTCTCGGCAGCATCGTCATCGTCAAGAACGTGCCGTTCACGGTCATCGGCGTGCTGCAATCAAAGGGCCAGAGCGGTTTTGGCCGGGACCAGGACGATCAGATCGTGGTGCCGCTGACGTCGTTCCAGTTGCGGCTCACCGGCAACAACTGGGTCAGCGAGATCATGATCTCCGCGAATAGTCCGGATGCGGTGGCGTCCATCATCACCTCGACGCAGCGCTTGCTGCGCTTGCGCCATCGCTTGGCTTCTTCTCAGGCCGACGATTTTCAGGTGCGCAATATCTCCAACATCCAACAGGCCGCCACCGCGACCGCGGGCATTCAGTCATTATTGTTGGCGATCGTGGCGACCGTGTCGCTGGTGGTCGGCGGCATCGGCATCATGAACATCATGCTCGTGTCGGTCACGGAGCGCACGCGCGAGATCGGCATTCGCATGGCAGTGGGCGCGAAGCAGCGTGATATCATGTGGCAGTTCCTGGTGGAGGCGGTGACGTTGGCATGCGCCGGCGGCATCATCGGCATCCTCACAGGGCTTGCCGTCTCAGGACTGACGTCGCATTTTGCGGGCTGGTCACTGCTCATCCCGCCGATGGCTATCGTGCTGGCGTTCGGATTCTCCGCGCTGATCGGCATCTCGTTCGGCTTCTATCCCGCGCGCCGAGCCGCGTTGCTCAACCCGATCGAAGCCCTCCGCCACGAATAGAACCAACCCCGAGTGTAGTGCCGGGGCTTTAGCCCCGGTAATTGGAGCATTGCTGTGGAGCAGGACCTTTAGGTCCTGCTGACTCCCCGTGTAGTATCGGACCTTTAGGTCCGGTGCCCGGCGGCGGGATCTAAAGATCCCGCTCCACTCCTTTTTCGGGATCTAAAGATCCCGCTCCACACCTTCCCCGGGGCTAAAGCCCCGGCACTACATAGACTTCCGTCAGTGCACCGCGATGCCGCCCACGCAACCGGAAGTCGTGATATTGGCATCGACGAACTTGACCGGCGCGAGCGTGGAAGTGAACGCTTGCGTTGCGGTCGGCCATTCATACACTCCGAAACCCCCAACCCCGCCGCAGTCGCCGTCGTAAAGATTGCCGGCGCCGTCGAAGGTGAGTTGCGACGGGAAAGCGCTTGCGCCCATCCCGGTGCCGTCGGTCACATCCGGCGTTGCACCGGAGGTCGGACCGGCGATTGCCGCAGCGACGGTCGCAGCGTTCCATCGCACGATGCCGATATTCTCACTGCCGGCGTAAAGGTTCCCCGCGGCGTCGACCGCTATGCCCTCGGGGCGTATCGCTCCATCGAGGGTCACGCGAGAAAGCTGTCCGTTCGTGAAACCGGAGCCTTTGAGAAAGATCGTGATCGCTGCGGTACCGATGGAAACGCCTTCGTTGGCGACGTAGAGGTTGCCGGCGGCATCGAATGCGGCGCCCTCCGGAAAATTGAGGTTATTGGTCAGCGTGATGGCCGGTGTGATGTTCGCATTTCCGGTGAAGGGCCCGACATACTCCTGCATCTTGTTGCCGCTGTTGCCGCAGATCCACATGTTACCGGACGCATCGAACGAGATCCCAAACGCGCCGGTAATGCCGGTGAGCGTCAGGATGAACGCGGCCGAGCTCGTGGACGTGACCGGCGGATTGAAGGCGGACACGGTGTTGGGCGGCGCACCCGCGTTGAAGTTCACAGCGAAAAGCCGCCCCGCGGAATCGGTGGCCACGTTATAGGCTTCCGACAGCCCGGTCCCCGACGAGTTCGACAAGATAGCGAATGGGACATTGCTGCCGGTGACGGGCGCGGTGATAGCTTCGAGAGCCGGCGGCGATGGTGAGCCGCCAAAGTAGACCGTGTAGTAGACCACGTGCGGAGGCAGGCCGAAGGTGGTCGAACCCGTGTTGCAGCCTACCACGCCGACCACCACAGCCGCGATTGCAAAACCGACGAGACCCTTCATTTCAGGCTCCTTGCGGGCTTATGGAAAACTCTGTGCCCCAGGCTTTCGCATTTCCCGAGAGCACGCGCATCGCCCTGGCGTTCGCTGGTCACACGAATCTCAGGAAGGTTGAATTGACACCGGGCCGAAGCTCGCGCTAGAATTGCGCTAAGAATCTGCCGGGACGCGTGTCGGACGGGGGTGCACTGTCGTGCTCGAAGTCGGTCGGCGGGATTTCCTCAAATTAGCGGGCTTTGGCATCGGGACGGCCGGACTCACGGCGCTTGGTTTCGATAAGGCCAAAGCCGAAACGCTCAAGCAAAGCTTCCGCATCGAAGGGGCCACTGAGGCCCATTCCCTCTGCCCGTATTGCGCGGTGGGCTGCTCGCTCATCGCCTACACAAAGACCGGCGCCGACGGCAAGCGTCAGCTGCTCCAGATCGAAGGCGACCCGGACAGCCCGGTGAACGAGGGCCGGCTGTGTCCCAAAGGCGCCACCGCCATGCAATTGGCCGTGGCCGCCCGGCGCGTGGACACGCCCCAATACCGCGCCCCCGGCGCGACGGCATGGCAGGACATTTCGTGGGACGACCTGATGGACAAACTCGCGCACCGCGTCAAGGCAGCGCGCGACGCCACTTTCGTGGCGGTAGACAAAAAGGGCAACACGGTCAACCGCACCGACGGCCTCGCCTTCGCCGGCGGCGCGGCCTTCTCGAGCGAAGAGGGCTACTACGCCACCAAAATGATGCGCGGCCTCGGGGTCGTGCATCTGGAGCAGCAGGCCAGGGTCTGACACGGTCCCACGGTGGCCAGTTTGGCCGCCTGCTTCGGTCGAGGCGCCATGACCAACCATTGGCGCGACATCAAGAACACCGATCTCATCCTGATCAACGGCGCGAACCCGGCTGAGGCGCACCCGGTCGGCTTCCAGTGGTTCATACGCGCCAAACTGGATCGCGGTGCGAAGATCATCCACGCCGATCCGCGTTTCACCCGCACCTCCGCCCTCGCCGACATGTACGTGCGCATGCGCACGGGCACCGACGCCGCCTATTTCGGCGGGCTCATCAATTATGTGCTGAAGAACAAACTGTACCACGAAGACTACGTGCGCAACTACACCAACGCGTCCTTCCTCATCAATAAGGACTTCGCGTTCACCGACGGCTTGTTCAGCGGTTACGATCCGGACAAGCGCCAGTACAAGTTCGACACCTGGACGTACCAATTGGACGCGGACAAATTCGCCCTGCGCGACATGACGTTGCAAGACCCGCAGTGCGTGCTGCAGTTGATGGCCAAGCACTTCTCGCGCTACACGCCGGAGATGGTATCGAGCATCACGGGCATCACCGTGCCGCAGTTCTTGGAAGTCGCCAAACTCGTCGGCGAGATGGGCAAGCCCGACAAGGTCATGACGATCGTGTATGCCGTCGGCCTCACCCACCATACCACGGGCGGCCAGTTGATCCGGTCGGGCGCGGTCTTGCAATTGCTGCTGGGCAACATCGGACGGCCGGGCGGCGGCATGAACGCCGAGCGCGGTCACGCCAACATCCAGGGCAACACCGACCACGCGATCTCTTGGGAGATATTGCCCGGCTACCTCAAGATCCCGGCCCCGGGTCAGACCGACGTCGACGACTATGTGGATAAGAGCGCTTCCAAGAAATTGCATCCCAACGCTTGGAACTTCTTTGGGACCAACTACAAGAAGTTCATGGTGTCGCTGCTCAAGGCATGGTACGGCGATGCGGCGACCGCCAAGAACGGCTTCGCGTTTGATTGGATCCCGAAGCCGGATGGCAACGCGTCGTGGATGGTCATCCATGACAAGGCGTTCCAGGGCAAGATGCACGGGCTCATCTTGTCGGGCATGACGGCCTCGAGCATCGGGCCGGACTCCAACCGCGTCATGCAAGGCTTGGGCAAACTGAAATGGCTTGCCGTCATGGACGCGTTCCCGACCACGAGTTCGGAGTTCTGGCACGCGCCGGGGGCGGACCCTGCAGCGATTCAGACCGAAGTCTTCATGATCCCGACGACGCACTGGATCGAGAAGGACGGCTCGTTCGTCAATAGCGGGCGCTGGTCGCAGTGGAAAGACCAGGTCATCGAGCCGCAAGGCCAGGCGCGCCACGACCATTGGATCCTTGCCGAGCTGTTCGATCGCGTCAAGAAGCTCTATCAAAAGGAAGGCGGCAAGTTCCCGGACCCGATCATGGCGCTCACGCACGCCTACAAAGATCCGCTCAAACCGGAACTCGACGAGATCGCGCGCGAGATCAACGGCAAGGACCTGACCACCGGCAAGCAGATGGCGACGTTCGCCAAGTTGATGGACGATGGCACGACGACCGCCGGCGACTGGATATACGTCGGCAGTTACACCGACAAGGGCAACATGATGAAGCGCCGCAAAGGCGTACAGGACCCCGCTAAGAACGACCCGACCGGCATGGGCTTCTACGGCGAGTGGGCGTGGAGCTGGCCGCTCAACCGGCGCGTGCTCTACAACCGCGCGTCGGCCGATATGGCCGGCAAGCCGTGGGATCCCAAGCGTCCGGGCATCAAGTGGAACGGCGCCAAATGGGTCGGTGACGTGCCCGACTACCCGCCGAAGATGGACCCGGCGGACCCCAAGGCGTGGCTGCCCTTCATCATGACCGGCGAAGGCACCGGCCGGCTTTTCTCGGGCAGCTCGCTGCTCGACGGGCCGTTCCCCGAGCACTACGAGCCGATGGAATCGCCCGTGCTCAACCCGCTGCATCAAAAGCAGTCGGAATCGCCGGTCGCGTTCATCTATAAAGGCACGAAGAAGAGCTTCGGCAAGGTCGATGAGTTCCCGTACGTCGCGACGACGTACCGGCTGACCGAGCACGAGCATTACGTCACGCAAAACGTGCCGCTGCTCGTGGGTCTGCAGCCGGAAGCTTTCGTCGAGGTGCCCTCGGAACTCGCGAAAGAGAAGAACATCCAGAACGGCGATCGCGTGCGCGTGTGGTCGAAACGCGGAAAGATCGAGACGCTCGCGGTCGTGACCCCGCGGCTTGGCCCGCTCATGATCGCCGGCAAGAAAGTTTATCAGATCGGCATCCCGATCCACTGGGGCTTCGTCGGCATCAAGACGGGAGACCACTGGCTCGCCAACGCGTTGACGCCGTTCGTCGGTGAAGCGACGACGCGCACGCCCGAGTTCAAGGCCTTCCTCGTGAATATCGCGAGGCTCGGATGATACAACAAACCACGCAACTGAGCGATGGCCGGCGGCTGCGCAGTCAGGCGCTGCGCGAACGCTATCCGTTCGCGGCAGAAATGCTGACGCTCTACGAAGCGCTCCTCGACGCTCAGCTGAATTGTGGTATACCGGACTTCACCTCTGGCGCGACGGCTTCCGCGATCGCCGTGTACGCGGCCGAAGAAATGATGCCGCGCGTGGTGGAAGCCACAGCGGCCCATGGGCCTGCGCATCTCGCCGCGGCGGTGAGCGAGCGCTTCGCGCTTGGCGGACTGGTCGACATCACCGCGCGCTGGCTGACGGATGATGAGCTTTCACCGCTGGACCGCTACCTCGCCCGCGCGGCCACGCAACCCGTGCTCGAGGCGTTGGGCGGCGCGGCGTCGATCTGGCCGGAACAACCGGAAGACGAACGGCGCTGTCCTGTCTGCGGAGGTCTTCCGCAATTGGCCTACTTCGAGGTCTCCGGCGAAGCGCTCGTAACCGGACCTCGCCGTCTGCTGTGCGCGCGCTGCTCCAACGTCTGGACGGCGCAGCGCCTCACCTGCATTTCGTGCGGCGAACAGTCGTCTGAGCGTTTGCCCGTCTTCCGCGAAAAGGACAACTTCCCGCACGTCCGCGTCGACGGATGCGAGACGTGCAAGCGCTATGTGCTCACCATCGATCTCTTAAAGGATATCCGAGCCGTCCCCGTCGTTGACGAACTCGCGGCGCTGCCGCTTGACCTCTACGCGCAGGAACGCGGCCTGACCAAAATCATGCCGAACGTTCTGGGGAACTGATCATGGCAAAACAGGTCGGCTTCTTGACCGACGTCAGTCTTTGCATCGGCTGCAAGGCATGCGAGGTCGCATGCAAAGAGTGGAATCAGCTTGCCGGCAACGAGCCTGCCTTCAAGGAAGGGCTCGACAATACCGGAGACCTCGACGCCGAGAATTGGCGCCACGTCAAGTTCATCGAGCAAGAGACGCCGGAGAATCCCAACAAGCCGGTCATGCTGCACATGATGAGCGACGTGTGCAAGCATTGCGCGGATGCGCCGTGCCTCAACGTGTGCCCCACGAACGCGATCGTGCGCACGGAATTCGACACCGTCTACATCAAGCAGGACACGTGCAACGGATGCCGCGACTGCATCTCGGCGTGCCCGTACAGCGTCATCGGCTTCAGCAAGGCGACCGGCACGGTGCACAAGTGCACGTTCTGCTACGACCGCCTGCAAGCGGATTTGAAACCCGCCTGCGCCACGGCGTGCCCGACTCAATCCATCAAGTTCGGCGACTTGGCCGACATGCGCGCCGAAGGGGTGGCGCGAGCCGAGACTCTCAGAGCCCAGGGCCACGAAAAGGCGCAAGTCTACGGCGACAAAGAGTACGGCGGCCTGCACTCCGTGTTCGTGCTGATGGACAAGCCCGAGGTCTACGGCTTGCCGAACGCCGCCAACGCGGTGACGTTGAACAAAGGCAACAAGCCCGGCTACTTTGGGATGCTCGCCACGGCGGTGATCGGAGCGATCGTCGGGCTGGTCGCGCTGCGCAACAACGGCATGCGCAAGGACAAACAAGCCCAATGATGCCCGAGCATTTCGTCCGGCCGCCCGATTGGGGCTGGTGGATCCTGCTCTACTTCTTCTTTGGCGGACTCAGCGGCGGATCGTACACGCTCGGGACGCTGCTGCGGCTGCGCGGATCGGCGCAAGACTCCGGCGTTGCGCGCACGGCGTTTATCGTCAGCTTTGTCACCCTGATCCTGTGCCCCATCTTCCTGACCATTGATCTCGGCAGACCAGATCGCTTCTCGCACATGCTCTTCGGCGACAACGGCATCATGTTCAAAGCGTGGTCGCCGATGTCGGTGGGCGCGTGGGCTCTGCTCATCTTCGGCATCTTCTCGTTCTTCTCGTTCCTCGAATCGCTCGAGCAGGACGGCAAGCTGAAAACTCGCGTCTTCTCCGGATTGCTCGGCGGCGCGTTCGGCAAGCTGTTCATGCTCGTGGGCTCGGCTTTCGGCTTGTATATCGCAGGCTACACCGGCGTATTGCTCAGCGTCAGCAGCCAGCCTGTGTGGAGCGACACCTGGATGCTCGGCGCGCTGTTCATCGCTTCGGCGCTCTCGGGCGCCGCGGCCGCGATCGCGTTAGCGGCGCCCAAGCGCGCGGACGCTGCCGCATCGGAAGACACGGTTCACCGGCTGGCCAGCGCCGACAGCGGCTTCATCGTCTTGGAATTGATCGTGCTGGCGTTGTTCCTCATCACGCTCGGCAGCGTGGCGGCACCGGTGATCGGCGGCGGCTACGGGATCCTGTTCTGGGTCGGGGCGGTGGCGCTCGGCATGCTCGTGCCGCTCATCGCGCACTGGTTCGCGCGCAGCACGTCGCCGGCTTTGATATTCTCACTCGTGCTGCTGGGCAACCTGGCCCTGCGCGCAGTCATCATCTTCGCCCCGCAAAGCTAGCTTTGCAGGCTCGTTTGGGCCTGCAGGACGCGGCTGAGTTGGTCGCGGTCGACCGGCCTGCCGAACAAGTAGCCTTGCATGAGATCGCAACGCTCCTGTTCGAGGAACGTGGCTTGTTCTTCTAGCTCGATGCCCTCGCCGACGACCGCCATGCCGAGGCCGTGCCCCAGTCCGATCACGGCACGCGCGATCATGTTGGATTCCATGCGCGTGCCGATGTCCTTGACGAACGAGCGGTCGAGCTTCAAGTGCGACGCGTTGTACTGCGTCAGATACGCGAGCGAGCTGTAGCCCGTGCCGAAATCGTCGATCGCGACGTTGGCACCCATGGCGCGCAGCTCGTTGACGACTTCGACGGTCTTCTCGGGCTTGCTCATCGCCTCGCTCTCGGTGATCTCAAACGTCAACTTGGAGAGATTGATGCCTGTCGGGTCGACGATGCGCTTGATCCTCTTGGTGAAATCTTTCTGCACGAACTGACGGCCGGAAAGATTGAGGGCCATGCCGAGATCCAAATATCCCTCGCTCTCGAACTCGCGAATCGTCGTGCATACCTGATGCAGCACCCACTCGCCGATTGGCTCGATCAGTCCGGTGTCGACTGCGATGCCGAGGAAGCGGGCCGGCGCCAGCAAGCCATGTCTCGGATGCTGCCAGCGCAAGAGCGCTTCAACGGAGTCGAACTCGCGCGTACCGCTCCGTACGATGGGCTGGAACACCAAACGCAGTTCGTCCCTGTCGAGCGCTTGGCGAAGGTCGTGCTCGATCTCCAGATGTTCTAGGGCCTCGGAGTGCATGGATTGCGCGAAGAAGCGGAATGTGTCGCGGCCAATCTCTTTGGCCTTGTACATCGCCGCGTCGGCATTGCGCAGCATCGTTTCCGCGTCGGTGCCATCGAAGGGGTAGACGCTGACGCCGATGCTGACCGAGAGTTGGAACTTGCGCTCACCCAGTTCAAAAGGCTGACGGCATGTCTCCATAATGCGTTCAACGGCAGGAGTGATGTTGTCGACCGAGCCCGCATCCGAGAGGACCACGATGAATTCGTCCCCACCTGATCGCGCGACGGTGTCTTCTTGGCGCACGCTGCTCACCAAGCGGCCCGCGAGCGTGACGAGCACCTCGTCGCCGGCGCCGTGCCCCATCGTGTCGTTGATGCTCTTGAAATGGTCCACGTCGAGGAAGAGCAGCGCCACGTGGTCACTGCGCCGGGCCGCAAGAGCGATCGCCTTCTCCAAGCTGCGGCGCAGCAAGAGGCGATTGGGCAGATCGGTCAGAGGATCGTGGACCGCGAGGTAGCCCAGCCGCTCTTCGGCTCGCCGCTGGTCGGACATGTCGGTGATGGACACCACCACGCCGTTGAGTTTGCCGGAGTGGTCGTAGACCGGCGCGGCTGCGCCCGACACGATGACGCGCGGACGCGTCGGCGTCTGGATGATGAACTCCTGATGGGGCGTGGCCTTGCCGGTGGAAAGCGCGCGCGTCAGAATGCCCTCGGTCGGCGGCATCGGCTCGCCGGTGATCTTGAAGAATTTCCAGGTCGACGGAAGTCCTTTCACGCCGATGGTGCGCTGCAGATCCACGCCGGCGATCGCGGCGGCCGCGCTGTTGGCTTGCCGAATCGTGCGATCGGCGGTGAAGAACAGCAGCCCTTCGCTTGCGCACTCGAATATACGGCTCAGTTTGTCCTCGCTCAGGTGCAACTCGCGCCTGGCCCTCAGCACTCCGATCGCCATGCTTAATTGGCCCGCGATCGCGCCGGCGAACAACGCTATGTGTTCTGCCGGGATTGCCTTTGCCGGCACGGCCAAGAGCAATCCGACGAGTTGCTCGGCGATCCGCAGGGGCACGACCAACGCCGAGTCCAGCGATGCGGCGCGAAGCACGCTCTGAGCGGGTCCCTTTCCTTTAGCTCGCAGCGCTTTTGCAATTTTCACACGGCTGATGCTCTGCATCAAGCCCGCGTCGTGGACTGATTTGATCAACGCGGCCTTGTTCGCGAAGCCGTACTGGGCCAGGAGCTCGGAGTCGCCCTTCTCGTCGCGACTGAAGAGAGCCGCTTTGACGATGCCGCCCGAGCTGAGGCATTCCTCGAATGACTCGCTTGGTAATGCCGTGACGTCGGGATCCATCAGCCGTGCAGCGCATTGACCAAGCGCCGACAACTCGGCCTCGCGCAGCGACAAACGCTTCAGAAGGTCGGCGTTGAGGCCGGGGGGTCGCTTGCCGCGCTTGACGACTCGTCGAGCGCCGGGCGCTCTCATCCCCGTTTCCTCGGCGCTCTTCGCTCTCCAATACGTTCACCGGCACGACGCTGCCGGATAAGGCCCAGGGCGAGGGCGATGGCTTCGGAGACCAGTTCGATGAAGTGGTCGTAGTACTCGTCCACCGGTTGCATGGGCACCGTCACCAACGCGCCTGCCAGCGAGCCTTCGAGCAGCAACGGCGTCACCGTCATGCGCGCGCAGCCGGCGCCGCGCATCACCGCGGCGTCCGCGCCCTTAGCTCCCTCGGCCTTCAGCGTCGTCGGGCCGCTGCGGCGTGCGAGCTTCGACAGAAGATCCGGGTGGTTGAAGAACGTCGCGAGACCGGCGCGTTTTCCGATCGGACCGAAGCGCGTGGTCAGCTCAAAAGAGTCGCCGCGAGAGAGCGCAAAAATGGCGCCTGATTCGATGCGTGCCGCGGTCATGCAGTCGGCCGCCAGGGCATCGGGAATCGCTTTTGCCTTGGTCGTCGTGACGAGCTTGGCGGCGCCCGCCAAAAACGCGAATCGGATCTCTTGAACGGCAAGGCGGCGTATGAGGCGGGCGTTCAACTCGGCTTGCAACTCGGCTTGGCGCAGCTTCCTCGCCGAAAAATCGCTCAGCTCGATCGGTTTGTCTGGAGCGCGCGCCCTGGATCCAGGCGACGTGATCGCACGAGCGACGGCGTTCACCAATCCTTGAGACTGCGTAGAGCGGACCACGAGCTCGCTTGCCCCTGCCCTCTTTGCGAGGTCTTGGTCCTCCGGGTCACCGATGACGGCGGAGTACAACAGCACGGGGATGTGCGAGAGTTTGGGATCGCGGAGCACGGCCTCGCACAAACCGAGCCCGTCAAGCCCGGGCATGAAGACATCCGAGACGACGGCTTGCGAAGGTTTCTCGCGCAAAGATTTGAGAGCCTCGAGTCCGTTGGCCGCCCCGCGGGTCGCAAACCCGGCGGCCTCGAGGCTGAAGCGCGTGAGCTTCAACTGGAGCGGGTTGTCGTCCACCACGAGGATGGTCTTCGCGCCGGCCACCACCCCGGCGAAGCCAAAGGAATGGGGTAGGTAGGTGCGCACGACCTCGATGAGCCGCGCGATTTCGACGGGCTTGGCCAAGAAGTCGACAAAGCCGACCTGCACGGCCTTCGCGAGGTCGAGCGCCGGCTGCAACCCGGACATCGCCACAACCGGCAGGCGATCGCCGCCAGGAATGGCGCGATAGTCGCGTGCGAGTTGAATAGCGTCCGTGTCCTCGATCATGAGATCTTGGATGATGAGGTCCGGCAGGGATAACCGAGCGAGGGCCAGAGCTGTGGCTCCGCTGGATGCTTCCTTGACCAAAAAGCCTTCCTTCTCGAGCGCGATCCGGCAGAGCTTCCGGACGATAGCGTTCCCCTCGACCAGGAGGATGGTCGACGGCGCTGTTGTCTTCGCTTGCGACGCCACGTTAACTCGCCCCGGGCCCTTCAACGGGGCCCAGCGTCGCGATGACCTCGCGCTGCGTCTCTTCGATGGTCGCGAGCAGTTGCCGGCCGCTCTTCAAGATATCGTCCAAAAACTCGCGTTGCTGATCCGTCAATGGCCCGGCCTTGCCATCGCGCAGCAGCTGGGCGAAACCGATGACGGGACCGAGCGGCGAACGCAAGTCGTGGAACATCTTGTGCAAGGATGCTCGGAGATCGGCCGTGCTATGACTCACGACCCTCACCTTTAGTGTTGGATCGCAGAGCGGCGGGCAAGTACTCGTCGACCTCCGCGACAAAACGCTGCGGAACGATCGGTTTTGAGATGTAGCCGTCGAAGCCGGCGGCGAGCGCATGCTCTCGGTCGCCCACCATGGCGGCCGCGGTCACCGCGATCAAACGCAGTTTCTGCGTCGCAGGATCCGTTTTCACGCGCCGCGCCATTTCATACCCGTCGATGCCGGGCATGCGGACGTCGGTCAGCACGAGGTCGAACGATCCGGCCTTGATCGCAGCGACGCCGGCCAGACCATCCATCACAGAGGTGGTGCTGTGGCCGAACGCCTGGAGCAGATACGTCATAAGATGCAGGTTCGCCTGATTGTCTTCGACGATCAAAATTCTGGCCGGCATCAGCGCTTACCGGTGATCGTCAACACGAACCTCGACCCTTTGCCGAACTCGCTCGTGAAATGTATTTGGCCTCCCAGCAGCAAGGCGAGCTTGAGGCTCAGGTACAGCCCCAAACCGACGCCACCGAAACGGCGCGTGCTGGACGGATCGACCTGCTCGAAAACTTGGAAGAGCCTCGCTTGGTCTTCCTTCTTGATGCCCACACCGGTGTCCGACACCGAAAGATCGACGAGCAGGCTTCCATTCACGCGTCTTTCTGCCAGCGCGAGTCCGACCGAGCCCTTCTGGGTGAATTTGATCGCGTTGTTGGTGAGGTTGATCAGTATCTGACGCACGGCTCGCCGGTCGGTGACGATCGGCGTGATCACTTCCGGCAAGCGTGCCGAGAGTTGCAGGCCCTTCGCTTCGGCTTGCGAGCGCAGCGAACTGGCAACCTCGGCGATCACATCCCGCAGCACGACCGGTTGGAGATCGAGTTCCACCTTGCCGGACTCGATCTTGGCGAGGTCGAGAATGTCGCTGATCAACGAGAGCAAGTGCTGCGCGCTCGAATCGATGGTCCGCAACTGCCGCTCCTGCTCCGCGCTCAATGGGCCGGGTAGCTTCATGAGCAACGTGCCGGTGAAACCGATGATCGCGTTGAGCGGGCTTCGCAATTCGTGGCTCATCGAAGCCAGGAACGTGTCCTTCGCGAGATTCGCGCGCTCGAGTTCCACGTTCTTCTGCTGGAGCGCGTGCTCGACGCGCTTGCGATCCGTGATATCGCGAATAGCGGTTGAGACGATGGTGCCGTCCGCGGTTTCAATCGGGCTCAGGCTGACCTCAACGGGGAACTCGCTGCCGTCCTTGCGCACCCCGTACAGCTCCAAGCCGGTGCCCATCGGCCGAGGGTGGGGATCTCCGAAAAAACCGGTGCGGTGTGCCTGATGCTTATCGTCGAAGCGCTGCGGGACCAGCGTCTCGACTTTTTGCCCGAGCAGCTCGTCGCGCCGATATCCGAAGATCCTCTCCGCTTGCGCGTTGACGAGCACGATGAGACCGCCACGGTCGACCATGAGCATCGCATCAGGAGCAGAGTCGAGCACGGCGACAACGGATTCGTCGAGGACCTGAGCGCGAAGGGGCGTCACGTTGGTACTAGTCCTGCCCGCCAAGAAACGAGTCTCAAAGGCATGTCCGACCTATGCCCACCGGTCGCTACTCTTCATTGTAGCACCGAGCCAAGCGCCGGGCCTGATACCTATGTACCAGGCGTCGCCTACTGCCATTCTCGGCATTTTCAGCCTTTGTTCTTAGCCGCGACCACAGCTCACAGGCCGCCTCGCTTCCAAAAAGGGGTTTCTCAGAATGAAGACGGCCTTAATGGTAGCCTATCAAGAAAGGCGCTCGTGGCCATCGGTGAACTCCGCAATGTTAAGCCGCTCGCCGGCCCACGCCCGCGGGTCAGAAAGCTGTGGGGAACTCCCCGGCGGCTATTTTCGTCGCTATCTCGATCCGCGACTTCAGGCCGGTCTTGCTGAGAATAACCGACACGTGCAGCTCGATGGTGCGCCGGCTGACATGCAGGTCCTTGGCGATGTCGCCATTGGTCTTGCCACGCGCGATGAGGTGGGCGACCGCCGTTTCGCGTGGCGTCAGGAAGTTCTTCGGCGGGGTCTTGCGCCCGGGCCGTAACCCAAGTGATCGCGCGGCCGCCCGCCCCCGGTCGGCGGCTGAATGCGCTTCCATCGCTTCGAACTCGTTGATCGCGGCGACGATCGTCTGCCGGCTGATCAAACCGAGGCCGGCTTCCAGTCGAAGGTAGGCTCTCCAATACGGGTGTTGGCGCGCATCCGCAGCGCCCAAGAGTCGGGCGCAGCCCACAGCAAGATTGCCGTCGAAGCGCTTTTGCCAGGCCTCGGCTTCGGCGAAGAGCGGATCCGCGACGCCCCACCCCCGCGCCTTCACGAGGCGAAGCCGCTCAAGGGCGGCGAGACCTTCTTCGGGCAATCCGAGCCGGTAACTGGTGCGCACGAGCCCGGCGAGCGCCCGGATCTCATGCGCCTCTAGCTCGTCGCCGCCATGTCTTCCCTCCAGCGCTTCTTCGTATGAGGCGTGTGCGGCTTCAAAGTTCTCTTGGATCTCGCTGACGCTTCCGGCGGTGTAGGCGATGGCGCGCCGCCACGTCGGGGGCGGCTCGAGCGATGCGGCCTCGCGCAGACTCGCTTCCGCGCTCTCGTAGTCGCCTAGGAAGGCGTTGAGAAATGCTTGCGCGCACAGCGAACGGCACAGGTACACGACGTTGCCGCGATCCAGCATCTTTGACGCGCTGATGTTCAGTCCCAGCGCTTCGCGAAGGCGCCCGCCATCAGACGAAACGCTGGCGAGGTTGGATTGAAGCAGGGCAGTGATCGCCCGCGGCACTGGTCCGACGACTTGCAGCCCACGGCGGCACCAGCGTTCGTACGCTTCGGTGTCGCCGACCAGATCGCACAGGAAGCAAAGCTTGGTGCACGTCTGCGCCACTTCGTTGTCGAGCCGCAGCGCGGCGGCTTGCTCCACGACCTTTTCCAGGATGGCGATGCCCTCGCGCGGAGTCTTCATACGTCCGACCACCACGCCGAGCCACGCCTGCAAGCGCAGCATTTCTCGAGCCGCAGGAGCCGGGCTGCGCAAGCTTAGGCCCTCTTTCAAAACCGTGCGCGCGCGCTCCAACTCACCGCGACGTTCTCGGGCGGAACCGAGCGCGCACAGCAGCCTGGGGAGTAAGCCGCTATCGGCGGGGCGCGCTTCGGCGATGGCGCTTTCAAGCAGTGCGACCGCGGTCGTGTCGTCTTGTGCGTCAAACCAAATCGTTTCCGCGTGGCGTCCGTGGACGAGCGCCTGCACCTTCGCGGAACGGCCATCGGCTTCGGCGTCGAAAACAGCCATCGCCAGGGCCGCTTCCTCGCGCCGGCCAAGCGCGTAGAGCGCGATCGCCGCGCCGCCCTGGGCCTCCCACTTCTCAGCTTCACCGGGACTCAAGTCTCGCGCGCACACGAAGGCGTTGAGCGCTTCACGAGGTGCGTCGCGGTCAAGGCATTGCCAGCCGATGCGAATGTTGAGCGCGGCGGCTTCCGCAAAGCGGGCGGCGCTCTCGAGGTGCCGGGCGCGCACCCGCTCGTCGTCGGATTGAGCCGCGAGCGCCGAGTGGCGCGCGACGCGCTCCTGTTCGTTCATCATCTCGTAGCGGGCGTCGCGCAAGAGCGTGTGGCGGAAGGCGAGGCCGCCCGGCGAGCGGCGCACGACGCGCGCCTCGATCAAGGTCGAAGCATGCGCTTTGATCGTGCCGACGGAGAGCCCGGCGAGTCTGGCGAGCCTTTCAAGGGGCAGCGGCTCGACGTTCGCCGCCAGCCAACCCGCGACGTTCAGCGCTCCTTCGGAGAGGATTTGGAAGCGCTCTGCGAGCGCTCTGCGAAGGTCGGGCGCGACGTCGCCGCCTTCCAGCGAGCGGTTATGCAGCACGAGTTCCGCGTAGAGAGGATTGCCGCCGGTGAGCGCGTGCAGGCGCGAAGCCGCGGCTTCATCGAGGCGAGCTTCCGGAGCTAGATGCGATGCGAGTTCGTAGAGGTGTTCGGGCGCGAGGCCGTCGACGTCGAAGCGCGTGGTAAGCTCCGCCCGCTCGAGGTCATTCGCCGTCTTGTCGACGTCGTGATTGCCGAGCCGGCTCGCGGCGTGCCAGTGGATCGGCAGATCTTGGAGACGGTCGACCAGAAAGTGGAGCGCCTCCAAGCTGGCCGCGTCGGCCCAGTGGAGATCGTCGATCTGAACGACCAGCGGACCGCTTTGCAGCGCGATTTCCAAAACATCGCGGATATAGGCGAGTCGATCGCGCTCGCCGGCCTCCACGATCGCCCGCAGCATGGCCCGTGAGATGCGGCCACGTCGGCACAACAGCCTCGCGGTTTCGATGAAACATTCCAGCGGCTGGCCTTGACCGCTCGGCAAACAGGACACGTGATAGACGTCTGCCCCGACAGCTTCTAAGCGAGCCCTCGCCTCCCGCAGCAAACGCGACTTCCCGATCCCGGGCTCCCCGAACAAAATGCCGGCGTTGCGCTGGTTTGAACACAAACTTTCCAGCAAAAAGGCGCGCCCAACCAGGGGGACCGCCTGTTGTTGCGGCCCCCGGATATGCTTAAGTTTGCGGAGTTCACTAATGGCTGCCATCGCAAAATCGCCTATTCTGAGTTCGGGGGAGTCGCAGATTCTCTTCGCACAGTGAGGGTGAAATGAAAAAATTTCGGAGTTTCGTCGTTTTGATGGCAGTTTGTTCGGCGCTTGGGAGCGCCATTGTGGGTTGCACGGGTGTGGGACCCGCTCTTCCAGTGCAGCCATCCCACGGCACAGCGCTGCTTCCGGCTGACGTCGTGCCGCAACTGCCCGGTTCCATTCATGTCAGAAAGCAATAGATCACACACCGAGTCGTTCCGAGTGATCGACGGCCCCCTGACTTTAACATCGGCAAAGCAAGCGCCGGCGGGTAGGCCATTGGATCGCCTGGATGCGATGCTTCTCGAGATGCTGCAGGCAGACGGCCGCGCGACCTTCTCGGAGATGGGCGCGCGGGTCGGCCTCAAGCCCTCTACCGTTCACGAGCGGGTGAAACGGATGGAGGCAGACGGCGTCATCGTGCGCTATGCGGCGCTGATCGACGCACGCGCGGTCGGCATCGGGTTTGGCGCGTTTCTCACGTGCCATGTCGCCGGCGCCGGCCGCGATTTCTTGAAAACCGTTTCCATCATGCCCGAAGTATGCGAAGTCCACCGGGTGACCGGCGAAGATTCATTCATGCTGCGGGTCATGGCGAAGTCGGCGGCTCATCTCGACGAGCTGGTGTCGCGCATCAAGTTGGCTCCGGAGCTGATCAGGACGAAGACGACCGTCGTACTTGCCACACCGTTTGAACGGCCGGGCTTCTCGATCCCAGAAATAGTGAGCGAACACAGGCGAACGTTGCGCAGCGTGGGTTAGGCTATGGCGATGCGACAACTCGCGAGCGGCTACCGCGCTCTGTTCGACTATTCTCCGCTTCCCATGTGGGTGTACGATCGTCAGACCCTGCGCTTCGTAGACGTCAACAGCGAAGCGTTGCGGCACTACGGCTATTCGCTCGAAGAGTTCATGGGGATGACGCTGCTGGACATCCGCCCGGCCGAGGACGCCGCGCGTTTGAAACAGCTCCACGAATCGGCGCAGCTTCCCTTCCGGCGAGTCGGCGAATGGCGGCACCGGAAAAAGGACGGATCGATCATCTCCGTTTTGGTGACCGCCAACGAGATCGAGTGGAACGGCCGGCCCGCACACGTAGCCGTCATGAACGACGTCACCGCGCAAAGGAGCGCCGAGCGCGTCGTCAAGGATGCCGAAGAGCAGATCGCCTTCGTCACCAGCCACGATCTTGTCACGGGCCTTCCGAATACGGCGCTCTTCCTAGACCGGCTTCATCTCAGCGTCGTCCAGTCCACCCGTTCGCAAGGTCACCTGGCCGTGCTGTCGGTGCACATCGATAAGTTCAGCATCGTCACCGACACACGCGGCCCGGCCGTTGGCGATTCGGTGCTGCGCGAGCTGGCCAATCGCTTGAGGGGCGCGCTCAAAGAAGGCGACACGCTCGCGCGTCCGGGCGGCGGCGAATTTCTCATCGTCATTCCCGGTTTGGAGCGCCCTGCCGATGTGGCGGAAACGGCGCAGACGCTGCTCGCCGCCGTCCGAGCTCCCGTCAATAGAGGCGAGAGCCAATACTTCTTGACCGCCAGCATCGGCATCAGTCTCCATCATAGCGGCGATCCGCATTTGGACCACCTCATTCGGGATGCGGGCGCAGCAGCGACGCAAGTCAGGGGGGCGGGCGGCGACGGATTTCAGTTCTTCACACCGGAGATCCACGCGGAGGCCGTGCGCCGCCTCTCAATCGAAAGCGAGTTGCGCCAGGCGCTCCAGCACGGCCGTTTCGAGCTCGTCTATCAACCCGTGCTCAACTCGACGACCAAGGCCACGGTGGGCGCCGAAGCGCTACTTCGGTGGAACCATCCGACCCGCGGCATCATATCGCCGATGGACTTCGTCCCGGTCGCCGAAGCCGCCGGTCTCATCGTGCCGATCGGCACGTGGGTGCTTCGGCAGGCGTTCGCCATGGCCGGTCAGTGGCAGAGGCAGGGGCGAAAAGACGTCGGCATCGCCGTCAACGTGTCGCCGCGTCAACTCCAGCAGCCGGACTTCCCTAAGGTGGTCGAGGAGGCTATCGCCGACAGCGGCATCGCCCCGGAGCAATGTATTTTTGAGATCACCGAATCAACGCTTGCCACGGAGGGTGAGTCCAATCGCGTTCGTTTCCTGGCGGACCTCGGCGTGAGGCTGGCGATCGACGATTTCGGCACGGGCTACAGCTCGCTTGGGTACTTGAAACGTTTCCCGATCTACTCGCTCAAGATCGATAAGTCGTTCGTCGACAACATCGACACCGACAGCTCCAATCGGGCGATCACGCAGGCCATCATCAAGCTCGCCACGACGTTCGGATTCCATACCGTGGCCGAGGGCGTGGAGACGCGCGAGCAAGCGCGTATCCTTTCAGAGCTTGGTTGCACGATGATGCAGGGCTACTATTTCGGACGGCCGATGTCGCTGACGTCCTTTTTGGAGACGCTTCAGGCTTAGCTCAGCCGCAACAAGAATCGATCAGCTTGGAGATGGTCTTCGCCTCCCGCCGGTACGCTTCGGCCTCTTCTTTCGCCACCCCGGCGGGCGTCAGCCATATGTAGGGCAGCGTGTTGTCCGGATGCTTGCGCATCACGCACTGCATAAAATGATACTTCTCGTGCGCTGCGATCAAGGCGCCCAGCTCCTTGCATGGGAGCGCTTTCTGTGCCGCTTTCAGCGCGTTGTTATCGATCAAGCATGTGACGGGGTTGGTCTTTGCCGTCGCAGAGACGGCCTTGCCGCAATCGGGAGCAGCCGGCACCTCCTCGTATAGGTTGTTCTCGGCCTTCTCGTAGGTAGCTTTCTTGCTATTGATCTCATCAAGTTTCGCCTGACGTTGCGCTTGCGTCAGCTGGTCCATATCGATGAAGTCGACCGCCTTGCCCGAGTCGTCCTTGATCGCCAAATCAGGCAGCTGCGCGATCTTGTCATAACCCACGGCAAGCGCATTCCGCTGCTTGAGCAGCTGGAAGAGGCATTTCAGGTGCTGGCACGGACAGCTCTCGGCCGCGCCCGCGGGCATGACGGCGAGCACGGACGCAATGGCAAGAAGAACCAGAGAGTACCAAAGCCTTGGTGTAGTCATGATGCACCCAGTCGAAGCGGGAGACGGGTCTCGAACCCGCGACCCTCAGCTTGGGAATTTGATTCAACGATATTCCGCCGACATCCGCCAACATGTGCCAACACCCGCCCTGCGTGGCTTTGGCGGCAATCCGGATTCCGCCGACATCCGCCAACGTACGCTGAGATTCGCCCATCAGGCTACAGTATGGCTACAGTTGGGGGATGGCAACTTTCAGCGCTTTTCTCTGCGCACAGCTCCGTTAGGCGCGAACTATTTGGCGCCTAATAGGGACTCAAGTTCATGCTGTGTCACCTCGCGTGCAGCCTGTCCGAACAACCAGACGCCGTCCAGGATGAAAAGGGTGAAGGCCAGCGTGCCAAAGCTTAAGACGAGACTTGGGAACAAACCGCTCCCAAGAGCATGTTGATTAATCAGGAATGCGCCTATCAATAAAGGGGTCAGCCCGGCGAGCAACACGAGGCTGTGCATACGAAACCGCCCGCGCAGCACTGGACCGAACTCGCTTTCCACAAACTTACCAGTAAAGGAATAGGGATTGAAAAGCAGCCTCCTACCTCCGCCAAGAAGCAGCGGGCCGGTCGCAGGGTAAAACAAGACGGAAATGTGATCCGGTTGTACTTCTCCCACGAAGCCCCCGGTCGCGCCGAAATAGTCGAAGTAGTCGCGTGTAGCCGAACGCAGCCGCTGAAATCCTACTTGCTCACCGCATGGGCACTGAAGGCGCATTTCGGCCGAGCCCCAAAACGGCGACAGAACTTGTCTAAAGAACGAAAGCAGCGACCTGTCGCAAGGAAGGCCCATCTCCATCGGCCCGGGATTCAAGAAAAACCGCGCCCACACCCTCCAGGGTCAACTAAACAACACCCGCGCCCAACGCAACAAAGCGAGGCCGTGAGTTGCGAATCCGATTGTCAGGAGCAGTTGTGCGGTAGGGCCACGGAGCGTGGTGATTGCGTTGGATTCGCGGCAGCTGTACTCGCGAAAAGGTCTAACCAGCTTCTATCTCATGGGATCTCGGTCGAGCGGCCTGAATGTGGCACCGCTGTTGATCGGCGGTAACCGGCAAATGCCGTTTCAGCCTTGGTCAGTAACGTAGTCAACATGCATCTAGTCTACCGTGTGTAGTTTATACGGCTTAGTCCTTAAATGCAAAGGTAAGACTGTCGAAAGCCCAGCCTCTTCCGTTGTTGATGATCTCGACGGCAATGATCGCTGGCTGCTTTGTGCATTGCGCCTGAAACTTGAAGCGCGCGATTTTGCTGGCGGTCAAGGTAAAATAGTCATACTTAAAGCTTTGATTACTCGTCATAAGCTGAAAGCTTCTTGCTTCGCCAAAGAGGCTATGGAATTGCCCAATTACCTTTCGCGCCCGTTCCGGTGTATTCAGGGGTGGTGGCAGCGCCGTCATGCGGGCGAGCTGGGCGCCATCTCCAGCGACGAACGCCGTCCTGAGTACGGACTCTGCAAAATCTCGGGCGTCTTGAGGGGGGGTGGTCACAGTGCATCCCTGGCATATCAGCACGCTCGCAGCTGCTAGCGCAGATGCCAACCGAATCCGGAAGTCGTGATTTCTGGTAATTCTCAAGTCACCCAATTGAATCGAGAACAGCAATAGAGAGCCATTAGGTACCCGTCACAGGAGGAGCGCCCCAGATGCTATCGGAGCCGACCTGACCAAAATGTACCAGTAATCCCAAATCCCCACAGGGGCCATGCAACCCCAACCTCCTGGGCAACATGGTTATTGCTGTCGAAAGTCAGCCCCTCGTTTAAGCCATAGACGGTCGCATTGACGTTCTTCGTGGTGTCGCTATCCAAGATGGCCTGCGCCGAGTTATTCTCTAATCCCGTAAATCCATACACTCCAGACGCACCGGGTTCAAGCGTCAATCCGCTAAAACTGAGGTAGGTAGATGCTGTATCAACATTCAAAGAGACGGTAGCAACGACTCCAAAACCCACCGAGAGGCTTTGGTAGTTCGGTATCCGCTGGCCTGTTAAGAGCAAAACTGCGCAGCGCCAGCACGCATCGGCCAGCACCCGAGTGGCGAATAAGGATCGATCTATCCAGTTACCGCTCCCCGTTGCGCCGTTCTGATTCGTGAGGGCACCGCCTCCGGGCATTTGACTAGAAGGGGTGCTTCGGCACACCGCCGCAACGCTGATGCTGTCGCAGGGCATACACCCGAAGGTCGTCCAGGAGCGGCTTGGACATGCGAGTATCGCCCTCACGTTGGATACGTATTCGCATAGCATTCCAACGTTGCAACGAGACGCCGCCGTCAAGATGGACGAGCTGCTTGGAGCTGCCTGTGAGGCCTGAATTGGGGAGATTGGCTACAATTAGGCTACAGTAGGCTCTTTCTGCTAGAGCTCCAAAAAAATAAAACCCTTGCAAAGCCTTGTACTGCAAGGGTTTTGATTGGAGCGGGAGACGGGTCTCGAACCCGCGACCCTCAGCTTGGGAAGCTGATGCTCTACCAATTGAGCTACTCCCGCTCGGAGAGTTCGCGTTCGTCGGTTAGAGGAACGCCTCCCGCCACGCGGCGACCTCCTCGGACGTCACGTTGCCGCCGCATAGCAGCACGGCAGTTGTGCCGGCGGCCGCGCGGGGTATTCGGCCCAAACGAAGCGCGGCATTGCAACACGACGCCGCCGGTTCCACGCTCACGTTGAGTTGATCTTGGATCTCGAGAATCGAGCGCACCGCTTCCGCATCTGATACCACGACGACGTCTTCCGCCAGCGCCTTCGTGGCGGCCAGCGTCGTATCGCTGACGCTTGGTGCGCCGAGCGTACGGGCGATGGAGGTGATCGCGGGCAAGGTGACGGGCCAGCCTGCGTCCAGCGCCTTGCGCATCGCATCAGCGCCTTCCGTCTCGACGCCGTAGATCTTGACCTCCGGGCGCATCGCTTTGACGACCGATGCGATGCCGGAGATCAAGCCGCCGCCGCCGATCGAGATCACGAGCGTTGCGAGGTCGGGCAGGTCCTCGAGCAATTCCAAGCCGATCGTGCCTTGCCCGGCCATCACGTGCTCGTTGTCGAACGGATGGATCAAGGCCTGACCGTCAGCTTGTCGCTCGTGCGCCGTCTTGAACGCCTCGGCGATAGTGGCGGTGAGCACCACCTCGGCGCCGTCGGCGCGGGCGCGCTCCACCACAAAAGGCGGCGTGGTTTGCGGCATGAGCACGGTCGCGTGAATGCCCAGCCGTTTGCCGACATGGGCGATCGCGAGCCCGTGGTTGCCGCCGCTCACACCGACGATGCCGCGTTCGCGCGCAGCGGCATCCAGTTGCAGCGCGGCGTTGAACGCGCCGCGTGGCTTGAACGAGCCGGTGACTTGCTGAAACTCGAATTTGTACGCGGTGCCGCCGGCGGCAACCGTAGGAGTACGGCGCACGTAGTTCGCGATGCGCTGTCGCGCGGCGCGTGCGATCTCGGGCGTTGGCAGCGGAAGCACGCGGGTGTGGTTGGAGGTCGCCGGAGCAAAGTCCGGCATGCCCCACGCATGACATTAATGAAAGGGCACTAGGGTGTGGAGCAGGACCTTCAGGTCCTGCTAACCCGGGGTGTGGAGCGCGACCTTTAGGTCGCGCTCGTGTTATTTTGGTGGCGGGACGATGTCGTAGTTCATCGCGGCCAGATCGAGGTTGCCGTGCCCGGCCTCGATCTGCCTTTGCAGCTTCTTCCGGATCGCTTCAAGCGCGGGGAGGGGCAGCCCGCCCAGCGCCGCAGCCTCGATCATCAAGCGCACGTCTTTTTCCACCATGGCCAGCGTGAACGACGGAGCATAGTCCCCCTTGGCCATGCGCGCGCCGCGCAACTTGATCGTGCCGCTCGGATCGAACTGATCGAAAAAACCGAAAGCGCGCTGCGCGTCGATGCCGCATCCTTTGGCGATGGTGTAGAACTCGTTGAGCGCGGACGTTATGCCGACGAGCATCGAGTTCCCCATGAGCTTGAACGCGTTGGCTTCGGAATTGTCCTCTGAGATGTACCAGTGGCGTTCGATGATCTGATGCAGCGTCGCAGCATCGCCGTCATACGCGGCCTTATCGCCGGCCACGAGCATCAGGCCCTCTCCCTTGCCGACATTTGCAGGCGATCCGAAGACCGGCGCGCTTAGGAACGAATGACCGAGCGACTTCAGTCGCGCCGCACGCGCTCGCGCCCCGGCGACCGAGACCGTCGAATGATCCACGATGAGCGCCTTGGTTTGTCCGGCTTGAGTGGAGCGCAGCGCCGCATCGAGCGCGGCTTCGACCGCTGCGTCATCTGCGAGCATCAGGTGAATCGCGCCGGCGCTGGCCGCCGCCTCGGCCGGCGTTGCGCACGCAGTGCCCCCATCTCGCGCCCACGCTTGCGCCTTAGAAAGAGTCCTGTTCCACACGCGCACGTCGTGGCCCGCGCTGCGCAAGCGCGCTGCCATCGGGGCACCCATCATGCCCATGCCGAAAAATGCGATCGTCGCCATCTACTGCTCGCCTCCCTTAGGCCCATAGAACACGACCCACGTGCCGAAGTCGTCGCTGAAGTCCTCAAAACGATGCACTGCCCGCGCTGCGATGAAAATCGCGTCGCCCGGACCTACCTGAACCCGCCCGTCGGGCGTCACGAACCAGCCTGAGCCGCGATCGACGATATACAACTCGTCTTGTTCGTGGGGCTGCTGCGTATCGGTTCCACGGGGTACGTAGTACATGACCGAGGCCGATCCGCGCGCTAAGAGCAGCGCGGCGTCGCCCGCCACGCGCGGATGATCCGCCGCTTTCGCGACAATGCTTGTTTCCATGCGACTCCGGAGAAGGGCCGAGGCCCGGGCTTAAGGGCCAGGGCCTCGGGTTCCGAGTATGCCGAGAGCCAGAATCGAACTGGCGACACCAGGTTTTTCAGACCTGTGCTCTACCAACTGAGCTATCTCGGCCGGCGTTTTTAGTAGCGCACGGGCATGCGAAGGGCCCTTTTTCTTGGCGCCGCCCCGCCCGGCCTCTCTAATCTTTCCCTGAAAAATGGCGGGGGTCGCCTAACAAATCCTCGGGGGTTTCTCGCCCGGCTTTGAGAACCAACGGCTCATTCCAGTGGTCTGCACGCTGTTGCGTGCAGCGCTGAACGCTATTTTTCAGGGCGAGGAGTCAGCCGATGCGAGATCCAGTGCGGTTGGTGAGCGCCGTTCTTGTGGCGCTGTGCATGCTTGTGTGCGGATGGCAGTCCGCAAGCGCCGGTACGACAGGCGAGTTGGCCGGCAAGGTCACGACTGAAAACGGCGCCGCCGTCGCCGGCGCAAAGGTGACGGCAACTTCGCCGTCGGGCAATCAATCGACGACGACCGACGCGCAAGGCAGATTTGCGATGATCTCCATGACGCCCGATACTTACCTCGTCACCGCTTCGAAAGACGGCTTTGAGCCCACCAGCCAACCGGGCGTTACCGTCATCGCCGACAACACGGTCACGCTCACGATAGCGCTTCGTCCGGCGATCCGAACCCTTGGCACGGTAACGGTGAGGTCCGCCGGCTCGCTGGTTAAACCGGGAACGACCGCCGACGTGTATTCCGTCAATGCGGTCACGCAAGCAAAGGCATCGGCGCTCGGCGGCGGCGGCGGGCTCGACAGCGCGTACAGCGCCATCGCCGCTGTGCCCGGAGCGGTCGTGCCGCCGGGTCAGTCCGGCTGGTTCCAGGCGATCCATATCCGTGGCGGTGACGTGGATCAAGTCGGCTACGAATTTGACGGCGTTCCCGTGCTCCGTTCCTATGACAACTATCCGACCACCAACGCCGCGACGCTCGGGCAGCAAGAACTGCAGGTGTACACCGGCGCGACGCCCGCCAACTCGGAATCACAGGGTCTGTCAGGATTCATCAACCAGGTCATCAAGAGCGGGACCTATCCCGGTTTTTCGAGCCTCGACCTCGGTGTTGGTTCACCGGTGTTGTACAACAAGGCGAGTTTCGAAGTCGGGGGCGCGACGCCCGACCGCAATTTCGCATACTTCGTCGGCATCGGCTTGGCCGATGCGGATCAGCGCGTGGTCGACAACTCCAACGGCGCGGCTTTGAGTTCGCTTTGGGGTGCGCCCTACGGGCAAATGCCTTGCCCGGGCGATGCGACGAACTTGAATTTCGCTTCCTGCTACCCGACGGGCGTCGGGCCCGGAGGCTGGTTCCTGGGGCCGTTCAACGTGGCGCTGCAGAACAACCTAGCCGCCTCGCGCATCTCCGACCGCGAGAACATATTCAATTTCCACATCGGCATCCCGCATCACCGTGACTCGGGCAAGGACGATATCCAAGTCCTCTACGACGCCTCGGAACTGTTCACGACCTATTACGGCTCGGCGATGGACTGGGGCATCCCCTTCGTCCAGATGGTCAACGCCGCCAGTAGCCCCCCAGTTACTTGCCCAACCGAAAGTGGGGGTACGGCTCCGTGCGCGGGCTGGCCGTTGGTCCAAGGGATCGTGTACAAAGGCGCCGTTGATACGCAGCTGGCGACGAACTATCAAGCCTTGACGGTGAACTACGCCTTCCCCAATCAACCATTGACGACGCTCGTCGATCCGAGCCATCGTGACGGCGGTTCCAACGGTCAGGGCATCTACAAACTGCAGTATCAGCGCAACTTCAGTCCTTCTTCGTATCTACGGATCTATGGTTATACCTACTACTCGGATTGGTATAACAACGGCCCCAACGGCGCGTGGCAGAGCTTCATCGCGCCGGCGAGCGCCGACTACGAACTCTCCAACCACACGCACGGGGTGAGCGCGACCTTTGCGAACCAATTCAACTCGCAGCACCTGTTGACGCTGCAAGCCGCGGTCATCGGCGCGACCAACTATCGCATGAACAACTTCACGATGTTCAACAATTTCGGTACGTTCCCGTTTGCCTACGTGGTCGATTCGACGCACCCGAAAAACGGCGTGTGCTACGACTTGACCACGGCGCCGGCGGCGACGCCGATTTCGTGCTATAATGCCAAGGCCGACGCCGGCGGCGCTGGCTCGTTCGATCTACTTCAATGGGCCTCGCTCAACGACGCGCAGAACGGAGTGATCCCCAGCCTTGCCGGCGACACTTGCGGGTCGGGTCCGTGTCAATGGTTCGTCGCGGAGAACGGCTTTACGGGCGGCGCGAACAATCAGAAGCCGCTTTTCACCTCGGCATCCATCACCGACCAATGGCGCCCAAGCGACCGGCTGACGTTCAACTTCGGCCTTCGTTACGACCGCTTTGCCTTCAAAGGAAGCGACACGAGCGGCGGCGCTCGCGATTTCTGGTTCAGCGCGTGGAATAAAGAGGCGTGCGCGCCTCCGATCCCTGGCGTCTCCCCGACCTTCAAGACCGACCCGACGGCGGCGTGCCCAGTCGGCCAGATCCCGGCGACGCTCTTCAACCAGCCAGGCGCCACTATCGCCAGCACGGTATGGCAGCCGCGTCTTGGCGGGACGTACTCGCTGACGCCGGACACGGTCCTGCGCTTCTCGGCGGGCAAGTACGCTGAAGCCCCGAGCTCTGCCTACACGCAGTACAACATCCTCGACCAGGACCTGCCGGGCTTCCTTGGCCCGACGTTCTACAAATATGGATTCACCGGCACGAGCCACCCGGTCGGACCGGAGGTCTCCTACAACTACGACGTCTCCCTCGAGCACCATTTCCGCAACAGCGACGTCAGCTTCAAACTGACTCCGTTTTATCGCAAGACGAACGGGCAGCTCGCCAACTTCTTCTTGGACCAAAAGACCAACTTCGTATCCGGCCTGAACGCCGGCAGTCAAGTGGCGACCGGTGTGGAGTTCGAACTCAACAAGGGCGACTTCAGCCGCGACGGTCTCTCCGCCATATTCTCGATGGCGTTCACGCACAGCTACGAGACGTTCAGCAAGCTGTCGAGCGGCGGGACCGTCCTCGACACGATCAATCTCGCGATTTCCGGCGATGCTCAAACCCCTGGCTACAATCAGTACACCAAATTCTGCTCGACGAACTTCGCAGATGCGCGCTGCGGCAACTTGGCGGCGCCGGCGCCCTTCGATGTGGCGTGTTACGATGGAGCGTCTCCGGGGACGCCCGATCCGACGTGCGCCACCCCCAATGCGATCGCCAATCCGTACTGGAACGCCCCGGCTCAGCCGCTCTTCGATCCGAACGCGCAGTACGAACCGTACAGCACGCTGCCCGGAGGATTCCAGTCGTCCGCGAATGGCTATGTCTGGCCGACGACGGCGACGCTGCTGCTCTCCTACAAGCACGACCGCTTTGCGATCACGCCGTCACTGCAGTACTTCACCGGAACACGTTACGGCGCGCCGCTTGAGACATCGGGCATCGACCCGGCCACGTGCGGTATCTCCGCCGTTGCCACACCCATCGCCACCGATCCACGCTATCCCTACGGCGCGCCTGGCGGCGCAGCATTCGACGCCCTGAATTGCTCGGGGACGCTGACGTCGATTCCAAACCCGTACACGAAGGTGTTCGACAATCTCGGAGCGTTCCGCAATCCAAGCCAACTGCTCGGACACCTGCAGTTGAGCTATGAGATGTCGGCGCACATGTCGCTCACGCTCAACGTCGCCAACATCATCGACACGTGCTTCGGCGGCGACGTGCGCCCGTGGACGGCGCTGGCGGATCATCGCGTGTGTTCGTACAGCTTGCCTGGATACGGCGGATTGGTGCCCTCGGTAGGCAACGTCTACAATCCGGGCGCGACCTTCCAGCCGTTCGTGCAATACCCGTATCAGCAGTACTTCGGCACGTCACCGACGGCGTACTACTTGGCCCTGAAGATCAAGATGTAGGCTTACGTACCTCTGAGCGTCTGCCAGATCAACACGAGATTGAGGCCGATGATGACGACTGCAGCGGCGATGCCGAGCGTGCGCATCAGCGGCCTCGTGATCGCGTCGCCCATGATCGACCTCTTGTTGGTGAAGAGCAGCAAAACGACGATCGGCAGCGGCAGGACCAGACTGAGGACCACCTGGCTGAGCACCAGCGCCTGAGTCGTGTTGACGCCGATGGCGACAACGATGACAGTCGGAATCATCGTAACCAGCCGGCGAACCCACATCGGGACCGTGAACCCTACGAAGCCCTGCATGATGACCTGACCGGCCATCGTGCCGACGACCGAACTGGATATCCCCGAGGCCATCAACGATAACAGAAATACTGCCGCCGCCGCCGATCCGAGCAGCGGCGTCAGCGTTTGGTAGGCTGATTCGATCGTCGCAACGCCGGGGTGGCCGCCGAAATGGAACACCGCGGCGGCCATATACATCATCGCAAGATTGACGATGCCCGCGATCCCGAGCGCGATGAGCACGTCGATGTTCGAGAATCTGATGACCGTCGCCATCTCGTCTCGATTGCCGGGGACGATCCGGTCCTGCGTCAAGCTTGAGTGCAAGTAGACGGCGTGGGGCATGACGGTCGCGCCGATGATGCCGACCGCGAGGAGCAAAGCGGTGGGACTTCCCAGCCACGGCACGACCGAGTGATACGCGATCTGGCCCCAGTCGGGTCGCGCGAGCAAGGTCTCCACGACGTAGCAGACCGCGATGATCCCGACGAGCCCTGTGATGAGCGCTTCGATCCTGCGAAAACCCGTCGACTGCATGAGCAGGATGGCGTAGGTCGCGATGCCGGTGATGATGACGCCGACGAGCAGCGGGATGTGGAACAAGAGGTTGATCCCGATGCTCGCGCCGAGGAATTCGGCAAGATCGGTCGCCATCGCCCCGACCTCGCTCACGAGCCACATCGATATCGCCGTGGGCTTGGAGAAGCGCTCGCGGCAGACTTCGGGCAGGTTTTTGCCGGTCACGATGCCGAGCTTCGCGGAGAGGGCTTGGAACAGCATCGCTGAGAGATTCGCGAACACCACCACCCATAGCAGCTTGTAGCCGAACGCCGAGCCGCCTTGAACGTTGGTCGCGAAGTTGCCGGGATCCATGTATGCGACCGAAGCGATGAATGCGGGTCCTGCAAACGGCAGCAAGGCCATGAGCCCTTTGCGGCGACCCTCCAAGACTTCTCTGGCGGCGGCGCGCGTGCGCTCGCTCAGCGGATCGAGCGTGGCAAGGTCCGCGCCGCTCATCGCGTGGACTTTCGCGGCTTTTCGATCGCGATCATGATCGAGGCGGCTACGCTTGGCGCTATCAGGCTGGCGCCTCGTGCGCTAAGGATCCTGATCGAGCCTTTCTCGCGGCCGGTGACGGTCGCTTTGTGACCGGGCAACACACCCTGCGCGGACAACTGCCGGACGACGCTTGCGTCTCGATCCGGAATGCTGTCGACTCGGATGCGGGTTCCCGGTTTGACGTCGGCCAGCGACTGACTCCGCGAGCGGCCCGCACCCTGGCCGGCAGTCACGATGGGATGCCCGTGCGGATCAACGCGAGGATTGCGCAGGAAGCGTGCCAGCCGCTCGGCGACGTCATCGGAGATGACGTGCTCGATCGCTTCGGCTTGGGGGTGCAGGTCGTCCAAGGGCACGTGCAGCGTTCGGTGGAGAAACGTCTCGATCAGGCGATGCCGCCGCATCAAACTAAGCGCCAAGCGCCGGCCACGCTCGGTGAGCTCGATGCGCTCGACGCGCGACGCGGCGCGCTTCACGAGCCCTTCTTTTTCTAACAGGCGCCGCGACTTCGTGACCGCGGCGCGTGAGACGGTCAGGTAGCGCGCGAGATCCGCACCGGCCACCGGCGAGTCGTTGCCGAGCTGATAGATCGCCTTGACATAGTCTTGGCGTGCTCGTTCCGGGGATCTATCCGGCCTCGCCCCAGGTGTTAACATTGGTTAACAAGAAATACGGACGCCTTGGAACAAGCTCCTGCCGCCCCGTCCACGGCGGTCCTTCAACGGCGCGCGCCGGCGCTGCGTCAGGCGCTGGTTTTGGAATGGATCACCCTAGCGTGGATGGTGGTCGAAGCCGGGGCGGCGCTGTGGGCCGCCCTCACAGCGGGTAGTCTCTCGCTCTTGGCATTCGGGCTTGACAGCGGCGTCGAACTCGCTTCGGCGAGCGTGCTCGTATGGCGGCTGCGCAGCGAACTCGAGCATCACTGCGAGGATGCCGAATGTCAGCGCACCGAGCGGGTCGAGCGCAGCGCTGCGCGCATCACGGCCGTTCTGCTCTTCGCCTTGGCGGTGTACGTCGGCGTCGCGGCCGTGCTGAAACTGTTTGCTCACACCGGCGAAGCCGTATCCGTGCTCGGACTGGCGGTGACGATCGTCTCGATACCCATCATGATCGCCTTGGCGAACGCCAAACGCAGATTATCCGCGGCGCTCGATAGCGGCGCCCTGCGCGCTGACGCCGCGCAGGGAACCGCCTGTTGGTATCTGGCTGTCGCCGTGCTTGGCGGAATTGCGCTTCAAGCTTGGTTCGGAGCGTGGTGGGCAGATGCCGTGGCATCGCTCGCAATCGTCGCGTTCCTGGTTCAAGAGGGCCGCGAGGCGTGGCAAGGCATCCGCTGCTGCTGATCGATGGAGTTATTGCTCCAACTGGCCATTGACCATCCAGTCAATGCCGTATTTGTCGGTGAACATGCCGAACATCGCGCCCCAGAAAGCCTTCTCCAACGGCACCTCGACCTTACCGCCTTGAGAGAGAGCGTCGAAGAGTCGCTTGGCTTCGCTCACGTCTTTCGTGCCGAGCGAGAGGGATATGGCGCCATCGCCGTATTGCGTAGTCGGCTGAGCGTCCGACGCCATGAATTTGACAGCGGGCGAGGTGAAGGTGGAATGCATTATCCTGTTGCCCAGCTCTGCCGGCAGACCCATTTCCGCCGGCGCTTCTTTCCAACGCATGATTTGGCCGATCTCCCCGCCGAAAATGCGCTTATAGAAATTGAGGGCCTCTTCGCATCGGCCGCCGGTGATGAAAAGATAGGGCACGAATTCCATGCGTGGTTCTCCTGTTCGGTTTTGAGTGAGGGACGTGCGGGTTCCGCGCCCATTCACCCCGTGCCTCTATGAAAAGTTGCTCATCAGCACAAAGGCGAATATATTTCACATGAGCACCTTCGAAGAGAAGCCGGAAACGGGGCTGGGGCGCGCGCTTTTTGAAGAGCTGGTGTGGATCCACGGTATGATCCGCCATGATCTTGCAACGGTACGCCAGCTTGCGGCCGACATCGCGACCAGCATGCCGGCTCACGAGGTGACGGCCGAGATTAAGGACCTTAAGCGGGATAGCAAGCTATGGCAGCTCAAGGTGGGATGTCTGCGCTACTGCCGTTTTGTCCACTCGCACCACAACCTCGAAGACGCTGCCTTTTTCCCGTCGCTGCGAGCCGCCAATCCTGCCCTTAATCCGGTAGTCGACAAACTTGAAGACGACCATCGCAAGGTTTCCGATTTATTGGATGCAGTCGAAGAAGGCGCCGACGTCCTCACCAAGATCGATAGCGATGCCGTGCGGCGCAGCATCGCCGACACGCTGACCGTGCTCGGCGAACGTCTCCTCGAGCACCTCGACTACGAGGAACTGAACGTCGGCCCGACATTGCGCCGGACGCAAGGGATCTAGGTGTCGTCCGTTTCGACGCTGTCCACGCGCTCGGGATAGAAGGCAAGGTGCCCCCTGATCGCGGCCACGGCGGGAAACGGGTTTTCATAAGTCCACACTGCGTTTTTCGAGCGCAATCCGCCGATTACAATGTCGAAGTACGAGCAATCGCCTTTGTACGGGCAGTACGTAACATGGGTGGACCGCTCAAGCAGCGACATGTTCACGTCTTTCCGCGGAACGTATTGGACCGCCGGATAATCCGCTTCGCAAAGCTCTAGGCCCGCATTTGAATCTGCGATCACCCTGCCGTTCATCCTCACGACCACGCGCCCCGGGGTGGGTTCGATTGCTATGGGATGATCGGGGCTAGGTTCCTTCTGAACCTTGACGCCTTCGGCTGCCATAGCAGGACTGTACCAGCAATACTAACTTATCGCAAGTACGCACCTAAAGGTTAGTGCTCGCTAGGCGCACGCCCGCTGGTGCGTTGTGCGTTAAGGGCCGGTGATGAATTGTGGATTCTTGACGCTTAGATGGAAGCGCAGGAGGGCTTGGCCCGCATGCGTGCCGCGCATCTGTACTATAGCAACTCCGTTGATGACCGGAGCCGAGGCGGTCGTACTTCCGTCGAGCATCGTCGCTGCGCCGCCAACTTCAAAGAACATCGTTGCTTGTGCGCCGGGAGCGAGCCCTTCGACATGCACCTTCACCGTTTGCACGACGCCGGGTGTAGACGGCGCAACCGGCTCAGATGTGAGCTTGACGATAGCTAGGTTCAGGGCCTTGCTTTGCTGACCGCCCGATTCCATAACGAGCGCATGATTCGCGAGCGATGTGCCGACTGGAATCTGAAAGAGCGCGCTGTTGTCGGAAACGCCGAGCGGGGTGATCTGCCGGCCGTCGAGCGAGAATTGCGTCGTTAGCGGATCGTTGCGAGCGATGTGCACGGTTACGAGGTCACCGGGTTGTGCCGAAGATGTGCACTCGAGAATGCTCGGCCCGCTGGAAGACGGATTCGCAACCACGTCGGTGCCCGGAATATGTACCGGGTTCCCGACGGTGCTACGGGAGAGGACGTCCGGTGCACCGTGCTCGTCGATGCGCTTCACCAATTCGACCGCCGCAGTGCCGATCGCGACGTCGATGAGAAGTTGTCCAATGGTATTTGGTTTGTGGCGTTGGTAGTTCTTATTGTGCTGCTGGTCTTCCGTCACCACTAAGACGCCTTGCGCGCCACCTTCGCCGGGCGTGAGCTGAACGGCGATGAGCGAACCTGAGCCAGCGTACGGAGGCAGCATCGTCACGCCTGGTCCGTAGCCGCCATCCTCACCAGCGACAGGCGTGACGGGACACGCGCTGCCGCCGCTGCGCGGCTGAGCGGGTCCGCCGCCGCTCACCGTGACCCACTTGCCGTTCTTGTAGATCGCTCGGCTGGGAGGCTGTGCGACGCCGCTTAGGACCTTCGTGATCGTCCGTTGTCCAGTGATCTCTTGGGTTCGCACGAAGTCGCCGGACTCGATGTGGGTAAGGCTCGAACACGTCGACGGGTCGTTGTCCATGGACTGCTCGTCTTTGTGGTTTCTCCCGTTTGCGATCGCCGCAAGTGTCGAATGGAACGTGTACGTACGCGTGCCGCATGTGGTCGCGATGCTGCGGATATTCTTCACGAACGCGCCGAGATGCGTGTATCGCGAGTTATCTTCGTGAAGATGACAGTCCCCGGCGACGTAATCCCATATCGTCGTCTCGACGTCGTATGCGCCCTCTTTGTGCGTCTCGTGGCGCGCAGTTGGTGGAGCGTCCGCAGTGGCCGGAATTGCCGTCACCAAGAGCAGGGCCGCCAGTGGAATCGCGAGAGGTAATCTCATCGACATTGCTACTTGACCTTCGTGATCTTGAACTTTATATCAAAGCAGGGACAACCGCTGCTCCACTCATCTTTACCAAGGTGGCCGGCAAGGTCCGCGCTGCCAGTCAGCGTGGGGTCCTGCGTGGCCGACAGCAAGCTTGGATCGTAGAACTGGGAGGCCGTTCCCGCGGAATCGCCACCGCCACAGCTGGTGCACAGGAAGCGCGACGCGTTGAAGTACGTCACGCGGAACGAGATGTGGAGCGGTTGATTGTCGACCACCGTCACCTCGAACGGAGCTGTGCTGCTCAAATCGATGTCATCTTTGTTGTGCACGTCCATGTACGATTCGTGATTGGAGTTGAAGCCACCGCCGAAGAGCAGACTGCCGCGCTGCTCCTCATTCACGTAGGCGTATAGTCCCCACGGTGCCGATCCGATCGTCGCGAGGTTTTTAATGACGTGCAGCGAGAGCGGTTGGACTTTGAAGATGTGGAGATTCTTGATGGCTGGCGCGTTCTTATCGGTCCACCTCACGCTGATTCGAGCGCCGAAAACCTCCGAAACGGAAACGGCACCCCCGCCCGAAACGACAGTCCCTGTGCTCGACGGGAATTTTAGTGTGAAGGTATAGCCTCGCCCGTCGGGTGTCGGCGTCCAGGTGAGCGGTCCAGGAGCGCCTTGCATCTGCTTCACGCCAGGAGGTGCAAGCACGGCGGTCGCGCTGGGCCTGGGCGGCGCCATCACGTCGAATGTGTAGGTGGGGACGCTGACGGGTTGATGCGTTAGTCCGGGGTGGCCGAACTCGATTCCGAACGCGCCGCCGCCGTAGCTCGAGGCAAAGACATCGACGTGCGTCGCCTCGTGATTGTCTGAGGGGTCAGAACTTCCCAGCCGCCCGTTCCAGCCGCCGAGCGGCGCGAGCGCCGCATTTCGATACGTGGCGACGAACAGCGGGGGGTGAATCTCAGTTCGGTAGTTGGGCTTGCCGTGGCTGCAATCGAGGATGTGCCAGCCGACGACCTTGACTTTGTCTCCGACGGTCGGCCATGCCCACTCAGGCAACCCATCATGCCCATGGCCGGCGCGCTCCCATTCCACCTCGAGGCGTCCGACTTCACTCGGCGTGTACTCGCTGGTCACCAAGAAGTTGCCGTGCTTCAGCAGTTTTCGGTAGCCTTGGTCGGGGTAGACGAAGAAGTTGTAGTCCGCTGCGAAGTGCAAGGAGTCCGGTCCCAGGACCGGTACATGCGTCGCGTCTTCGGTTGCGATGTGCCCTTCGACAACCTGACCTTCGAGCGTTTCCGGCGCGACAACCGGCGGGGGAGAGAGAAGCCCCCAACCGACCGTCTTGCCGAAAATGACGGTATGCGCTTTGCATGGGCTGGTCAGGGGATAGTGTGAGCCTTGTTCCTCGCCGACCTGACCATCGAGCAGATTGTGCAATGTCGTAGTGCCGCGTAGCGATACGTATTGCGGGCTATCGGTAGCATTGTCGGTGAGAGTCAGCTCGCCGGTCTCTTCGACCAGACCCATGTGCGTCGCCGTGAAAGAGACTTGAATGGTGCACGAGTCATCAGGATCGACGGAAACAACCGTTCCGCTTGCGTTGACGCACGTGGTACTCGGACCCAGCACGACTTTGAAGACGCTGCCGGGTATTGTGGCGCTGCTGATTTTCAGCGGTGTGTTGCCGCCGTTGGTGATTGTCAGCGTCTGCTCGTGCATCAACCCGGATTCCAGGTTTCCGAAATCCAGGCCGCCGTGGTCTGTGTTGGGAGTGACGTCCAAGTGGTCGAGATTGCTTGGATGGACGACGACCCATGGAACAAACGGCGTTGGGCCTTCCAGTGAGAAGTACGTGCTTGCGCCAGGGGCGAGGCCGCCTGGAAAATTGACGAAACCGTCGCTTGCGTCCGTGACGGTGAATGTGTTCTTCGGTCCTTCGTACCCCGTCGGATTCGGCCATGTGCACAAAATGTACGTGCACAGTCCGTCGCCGTCGAAACCGAAAATATCAGGGCCGCTCAGTGGAATGCTTGTCACGGTGGCGTGCGATTTGTTGATGATGCCGACGAGCGTGTCGTCGCCGCCGTCATATGGTCCCTGGCTGGGATCGTAGTAACCTGTGACGCGCCCCTTATCGTCGATCACGACGAGCACGCCACAGCTCAAGTCGGCGCCGATGGCAGGGCATTGGGTAAAAGGCGGGGTCGGACCGGATGCGAGGGCGTTCGCCGGAGCAAGAAATAGCAAGGGACCAACAACAGCAAAGGCGAGTGCGTAGCACCAAATCAGACGTCGCATCGCGTAACCCCCGCTACACGTAGTGCTTAGAGGCGCCGATGTCCTTGGACCTGACGTCGTCTTGAAACGCTGGGCGTGGGAATCCCTCCCGCGGTGATGGGCGAGCGTTGAGAGGACACTCGGCGGCTCCAGGCGCGGGATCAGCAAATCGTGGAAGGACGTCGGCCCGCAGCCAGGAGTTGGACACGGTGTCTCCAGTTCAAAACGTGCAAAATCGTAAAAAAAACCCGCAACGCTTTATGCGATGCGGATTTGAGTGGCGACGCTGATCGGGCTCGAACCGACGACCTCCTGCGTGACAGGCAGGCGCTCTAAACCAACTGAGCTACAGCGCCACGAAGCAATCTGGGGCGCTTGAATCTAATACGGTTTCCGCCGCGAGATGCCTGCCCGAGACGCGCCGAGTCACATGGCCATCAGTACGTCAGGGCTTTACTACGATCGCCCCGCGCATGCCGTCACCCAAGTGGTAGGCGCAGCCGAAGTAAAAGATGCCGACGGTCTTCGCGGTGAGGATCTGCGATTTTCCGCCATGTGACCGCAAAACGCCGCTACTCCACTCGCGCGCATCAAGCTGGCTGCCGGATCGCTTGGTTGGATCGCCGGCGAATCGATAATTCTTCGGGACAGTTTGACCGCCGACAGCAAATCCCGTTGCGGTGTGGATCGAGTCGTCGGTGTTGACGAATTGGATGCGATCGCCGACGCGCACGGTGGCTACGGCAGGATCGTATCCGCGAAGTTTTCCTTGTATTGGCCGAACCTTCGGACGAAAATCAAGGTCTGCGTTGATGATCTGCAACCGAGGTCGATGAGCGGCTGACGCCGCGAGAACCGCGGTGGCGGGGATGTGGTACGCTGCAGGCGCTGGTGCGAGCAGCGAAAACAGGACCAGGCCCAGCAGCGTCCGCAAGACACCTTTCAGCATACGATGCCTCCTTAAGAGGGTACGGCCTTGACTATGTACCCGCCAAGCAGGCGCTCTAAAACCGAGCTGTGCTTAGGGTGCGGGCGCGTCGACGTAGGTGAGCGGAACCACGCGCGATATCCCCGTGAGTTCGAAGATCCGCTGCGCAGCGCTTCCGGATGCCGCGATGACGCGCACGGCGAGATGCGGTCGTTCGGCGATCTGGAGCAGCGTATTGACGCAATACGAGTCCAAGTACGTGCACCCGGTCATGTCGATGACCACCGGACGGCCTGCCTGCGCTGCTTCCGCGATTGCGTTTCGAAAGAGCGGCCCGTTGAACAAATCTATCTCGCCCCTGACTTTGATCAGCTCCTGATCTTCAAGGGAGATGCGGTCGAAAGCGGCCTGGGGTTGAATGCTGGGTTCGCGCTTCTTGGTCGGCATTAGGGCCACGATTCACGAAAGCGGGCAGTTCTCCCCGCAATCGAACACCTGTTGCAGGTCGGGGCCTCGTTGGTCAGGGCTTGGCGGCGATCAGGTCCATTTCGGTCTTGATCTCGCGCTCGGTCATCGGCCCGATCTGCGCCGCCTTGATCTTTCCGGACGGTGCGATGAAAATGTGCAGCGGCAGGGCATTGACCCCGTAGGTGGCGCCGACGCGGCCGTCAGTGTCGGAAAGGATCCCATACTGCAGCCGGTACTTCTTCACGAATGCGAGCGCCGGCTGTGTCTGGTCGAGTTCGTCGATGCCGACCACCACCACGTTACGCTTGGCGTAGACGCGCGCGATCTTGCTCAGCCACGGCGCTTCTTCTTTACACGGGTCGCACCAGGACGCGAAGAAGTTCAGATACACGCCGTGACCTTTGAAGGAAGACAGCGCGATCTGACCGCTGCCGTTTGCGATGACCGGCAACGTGAAGTCCGGAGCCGGCTGGCCCGGCATCGGCGGTTGATCGGCGCGCGACGGTGCGAACGCGGCGAAGCTCAGCGCAAGCGCGACGAGCGACCCCAGCGCGCGTTTCACTGCTGTTGGTGAGCCTCGAGCCAGTCTAGCGTCTTGTTGACGTTGCCGAGCGGACTCCAGTCGAACACCATGTGGGCTACCTTGCCGTCGCGACCGATGATGAAGGTCGTGCGTTTGGCGTAGATCTTGCCCGCGTCTTCGAGCGTCACCCCATAGGCCTTGATCGCCTCGGCCTTGGGATCGGATGCAAAGCGCTGGGGCGCCTTTTCTTCCTTTTGAAAGCGGGCGAGCGTGTCGATGGGGTCCGGGGAGATGCCCACGACCTCGGCGCCGAGCTTGTCGAAGTCCGCCAGCCTGGCGGCGTAGGCTTTCGCCTCCACGGTTCAGCCGGCGCTGAAGGCTAGGGGGAAGAAATACAGGACGACGATCTTCTTCGATAATTCGTTCTTGAGATTGAAAGGAACGGTCTTGCCGTCAAGGACCGATTGACCGACGATGTTGGGCGCGACCGAACCCTCCGGCAAGATGCCGGCGGATTCGTCCGCGGCGGCAAAAACGGGGGCTGCGGCCAAGATCGCAGCCGCGGCGGCGGCTCCTATGAATCGACTGAAGGAATGCATGCTGACAGGATTTGAAGATATGCTCAGAGTTTCCCGTCGCGCAACCTTGGAAAAAGCATGAACGTTTTCATCTTCAGCCTCGCAGCGCTCGCTCTCTACGCCGCTCCGGGCCCTACGATCGCGCCTTCCGGGGCGACTGATCTCGAAACGCTGCGCGTGCGCAGCGCGGCGGTGGCGGCCGACTGCAAGTCGCACTTCGTCGACATCGACGCGCGCTCGGGTTTGGGGGCAGCGCTCTACTCGCGCGTGCAAAGCGACGCGGCGCGCATCGACGCGGCTGCGCTGGGAAAAACCGACGCTCGTTTCACCGCCGCTGATCTCACGATGCTCGTCGATCTCGACCGCAGCGTGATCGATCAACTTTCGACCGGAGTCTATCGCGATCTCGGCTCCGTGCGTGGCGCCGGCGCGGTGTTGTTGCGTTTGAGCGACGCCGGCAAGCCGCAGCCGGTGGCTGTCTTCGTGCCGCCGTCATATGGAGTTTCCGAGAAGGTCCCGTCGCTGATCATCTATCTCCACGGCAAAGACGAGCACGAGGGCGAAGTCATCGCATCGCATACGATCCGCCAGCTCGCCACCGACTCGGAGAGCGTAGTCGTCGCGCCGTTCCTCAACGGCAAGGACCTGATGTCGGACCGCAGCGTCACCGAACTCTACCGGCTCGTCGATCTCGTCGAGCAATCGTTCAGGATCGACCGGCGCTCCGTGTACCTGGCCGGCCACTCGCTCGGCGGCTTCGCGACGTTTAAAGCCGCAACCGTGCATCCGGATCGGTGGACCGCGTTGCTCGTGGCTGCGGGCGCGGTCGCGGAAAGCGACAGCGACTCGGTCGCGCAGCACCTGCGCGGCAAGCCCGTCTACTTGGTGGCCGGCTCAGCGGACAAGCAGGTCACGGCGACCTACATGCGCCAGCTTGCCGCCTGGCTCGCGCTCCACGGCGCCTTGCCCAGCTACTACGAGCAGGCGGGTGCAGCGCACGACTTCGCCATGCTTGCTCCCGCGCTGGGCCGAGCATGGCGCGATATGCTCGCCGGGGTACGCAGCCCCGTGCCCGACACGTTCGCGCAGCCAAGCGTGCCCCCGCAGACGCCGAAGCCGTTTTAGACCCTCCGCGCCTGCGGCGGACAAGGACGCACGGCCGCCGCGGCAAATTGCTCAATGTTATGAACAACGCGGGCTATTATCGTCACCCGACGTTATCGGGGGATGTCATCATATTTGTCTGTGAAGATGATCTTTGGTCGGTGCCGACCTCCGGCGGCGTTGCGCGGCGCTTGACCGCCGGGCTGGGCGAATGCTCGAGCCCGCGCCTGTCGCGCGACGGAAGACTCGTCGCCTTCGTCGGCCGTGAAGAGGGGCACCCCGAAGTTTACGTCATGCCTGCGGACGGCGGACCCGCGAAACGCCTCACGTTCATGGGCGCAGAGACCTGCAGCGTCGTGGGGTGGACGCCCGACGGCAAGGACATCCTGTTCGCAAGCGACGGTCGCTCGCCGTTTTTCCGGCACACCGAAGGCTTTCGCGTGAGCGGCTCCGGCGGCGCGCCGCGAGCGCTCGGCCTCGGCCACATGCTTTCGTTCGATATCCGGCGCGACGGCGCGACCGTGCTCGGCCGCAACAACAACGATCCCGCCCGCTGGAAGCGCTATCGTGGCGGCACCGCCGGCGAGCTGTGGATCGACGCGCATGGAACTGGCACGTTCCGGCGGCTGATCTCCTTGCCTGGCAATTCCGTCACCCCGATGTGGCTCGGCGACCGCGTTTTCTTCCTGTCCGATCACGAAGGCGTCGGCAATCTGTACTCGTGTCAGCCCGACGGCGGCGACCTGCGCCGGCACACCGACCACGCTGAATACTACGTGCGTTTTCCATCGACCGACGGCAAGCGCGTGGTCTACGGCGCAGGCGCCGAGCTGCATGTATACGACCCCGCGAGCGACACGGCGACGCGGCTCGAGGTCACCTGTCCCTCCACGCCGACGCATACCGCGCGGCGTTTCGTCGATGCCGCACCGCACCTCGAACACTTCGCGCCGCATCCGGACGGACGCTCGCTCGCTCTTGTGGTGCGCGGGCAGCCGTACACGATGCCGTTGTGGGAGGAAGCTGCCGTCCATCACGGAGTCGGCAGCCGCGTCCGCTACCGAAACACGGAATGGCTGCGCGACGGCGCGCGCTTCGCCGTGGTCGATGACGCCTCGGGAGCCGACCGGGTGGAGATCATCGAGGAGACCTTGATCGCTCCGACCTCGGCCGCGGGATCGAACGCGGCTCTCGACGTCGATCTCGGGCGCGTGGTCGAGATGGTGGCCTCGCCGGCCGCGGATCTGCTCGCGATCGCCAATCATCGGCACGAGTTGTTGCTGCTCGACATCGGCACGAAAACGGCGCGCGTCATCGACCGCAGTCCGGCGGCTCGCGTGCGCGACGTCGCTTGGTCGCCTGACGGCCGCTGGATCGCCTACAGCTGGGCTCCACAGCAGGACCAGGCTATCATCAGAGTGGCGGAGGCCGAAACGGGGCGGGTGCACGATGTGACGACTCCCCTGCGCATCGATCGCGCGCCGGCGTGGGATCCGGAAGGCAAGTATCTTTATTTCCTGTCGACGCGCGACTTCAATCCCGTCTACGATGCGCTGCAGTTCGATCTCGGTTTCCCCTACGCGGTCAGACCTTTTCTTGTGACGCTGCGCGGCGACGTGGCCTCTCCCTTCGTGCCCAAGCCGCGCGCCTTCAACGGCGTCTCCAAGAGCAAAGAGGATGAGTATCCGAGCGTTTCGATGCCCGGACTCGTCGCGCCGCCGGCCGAGGCCGTGGCCGCGCGGGTGAGCGATGCTCCGCCTGCCGCCGCGCTCCCGCCGACGATGGCGGAGGCGGTGCGGCCGCCGCTCGACATCGACATCGACTTCGATGGCATCGCCGGGCGCATCGTCGGCTTTCCCGTGGAGGAAAGCCGCTACGAGCAGATCGCCGGCGCTGTGGGCCGAGCGCTGTTCACGCAATTCCCGGTGCGCGGCAGTTTGGATCGCAACATCTTCAAGGACGAGCCGCGAGATGACGGCACCCTCATCGCGTTCGATTTCGGCGAGCAGCGCGCCGCGCCGATCGCGCACGAGGTGGGGGCGATCAGGCTCGCGGCGGATCATCACACGTTGGTGTACCTGTCCGGCCACAAGCTGCGCGCCATGGATGCGCTCGAACCGCTGACCGACGAGTTCAAGCCGCCGCTCGCCGGCGAGGCGAATCGCCGGACCGGCTGGATAGACTTGGGGCGCATCAGCGTGCCGGTCGAACCGCGCGAGGAATGGGCGCAGATGCTCGACGAGGCGTGGCGCTTGCAGCGCGAGCAGTTCTGGGATTCCGCGATGTCGCAGGTCGACTGGGAGCTGGTGCGTGCGCGCTACACGCGCCTGCTGCCGCGCGTGCGTTCGCGTTCCGAACTCTCCGACCTGTTCTGGGAGATGCAAGGCGAGCTGGGCACGTCGCACGCGTATGAGTATTTTGGAGACTATCGCAGACCGCCGCAGTACAAGGTCGGCTTGCTCGGTGCCGACCTCGAGTTCGACGAGCGCAGCAACGGATACCGGATCGCGCGCATTCTGCGGGGAGATTCGTGGGATCGCGATGCCGACTCGCCTTTGGCGGAGCCGGGTCTGCGCGTGCGCGAGGGCGATGTGATCCTGACCGTCGGCGGGCAGCCGGTGCGCAGAGATCGCTCGCCCGAAGAACTGCTGGTGAACTCGGCGGGCCGCGAAGTGGCGCTCGGAGTTATCGATCCGAAGGGCGAACGGCGTCGCGTCGTGGTCAAGGCGTTGCGCGAAGAGCGCAAGCTGCGCTATCGCGAATGGGTCGAGACGAACCGCCGGCACGTGCGCGAGCGCACGCAAGGCCGGGTCGGTTATCTGCATATCCCCGACATGGGTCCCTTGGGTTTCGCGGAGTTCCACCGCGGATTCTTGGCGGAGTTGAACCGCGAAGGCCTCATCGTGGATCTGCGCTACAATCGGGGCGGCCACGTCTCAGCGCTGCTGTTGGAAAAATTGGCGCGGCGGCGGGTCGGCTATGACGTCTCGCGTTGGGGTTTGCCGCAGCCGTATCCGTCAGAATCCGTGGCGGGTCCGCTGGTCGGCATCACCAATCAGTTCGCAGGCTCCGACGGCGATATCTTCAGCCATTGCTTTAAGCTCTACAAGTTGGGGCCGCTTGTCGGCAAGCGCACGTGGGGCGGGGTCATCGGCATATGGCCGCAGCATCCGCTGGTGGACGGCACCGTCACGACGCAGCCCGAGTTCTCGTTCTGGTTCATGGACGTGGGCTGGAACGTTGAGAACTACGGCACCGATCCGGACTACGAGGTGGACATCCCGCCGCACGACTATCGCGACGGCCGCGATCCGCAGATGGACAAAGCGTTGGAGTTGGTCGAGCAAGCGCTGGCGCAAAACCCGGTGAAGCTGCCGACGTTCGACGGGCGCCCGAACCTGGCGCATCCAAAACTCCCACCCCGCAAGTGACTGTGTAGCGACCCGATCGCGGATGTAGTGCCGGGGCTTTAGCCCCGGTTGTGATATGCTGATGCGACGTCTTTTTATCGGCGTGCTCCAAGGTCTGGCTGCGGCCGCGATCGTCGGCGCAACGCTGTTCAGCTGCGCTTGGCGACTCGATATTCCGCAGTTCTGGATCTAGGCCGGGATCATCGCCGCGACAACGGTCGCGAGCGTTCTCCTGGTCGACCCTTCCCTCTACGCCGAACGATTGCGGCCCGGCGGGCAGCCGCTCGATCCGCGCTACTGGCTGTTGAACGTGCTCATCGCCGCGCACTGGGTCGTGGCCGGATTCGACGTCGGACGTCTTCATTGGAGTCCGCCGCTGCCGCCCGTCGCGTGGATCGTGGGGAATCTGGTCCTGGCCGGCGGTATGGGGTTGATCTTGTGGGCGATGCACGTCAACCGCTTCTTCTCTTCTGTGGTGCGTATCCAGACCGACCGCGGCCACGTCGTCGTGACCCAGGGGCCATATGCTTTCATACGCCATCCGGGTTACGCAGCCGGCGTTGTCATGGCCATCGCGAGCGGTTTTGCGCTCGGGTCATTGTGGTCTGTCGCGGTGGCGCTCGCCGCCTTGCCGTTGCTCTACGTTCGCGTCGTTCACGAAGACCGCACGTTGCATGACGAGCTGCCGGGCTATGCCGACTACGCGAAGCGCGTCCGCTGGCGCATCATCCCCGGCATCTGGTAGCTTAGTGGATGATCGTCCCCGTCTGCACGACCTCGAACTGGCTTGCCGGCACTGACTTGAGCTGATTCAAGTCGGTGTCATCCCAGCCCGTGTCGGTGGCGCCGGTGATGAACCAATCGCTGCCATTATCGGCCACGAACATCCCGTATTTCTTGAGCGCGACGAGGATGACTTTTGACGCTCCGGTGAATCCGCTGATGTCGTAGCTCGCTTTGAGGCGCACGCGCAGGCCCATAGGCGGGTCGTTCGCATCGGTCGACGAGCTCGCGAAATGCGTCGCGGGGTGGATGAAGCCGCGCTGGGTCTGGTGGACCGTGAAGCGCAGGGCATGGTTGATGACGCCGGCGTTGGTCTCGTCGCGCCGTGCGAGGCCCGGAAAGATCGGCAAACCGGCGGCATCGGCCGACGTCCAGTAATCCGGCCGCAGCGCGTTCGAGTTGAAATGGAAGACGGCGCCCGAATACGCTTGCCAGCCCGGATTCGTGTAGTACGACAGGCCCGTCTCGTACAGCACGCAGTTGTCTTGATCGATGACGAGCACGTGCCGGTCGCCGGTCGAACTCGAGCCGCCTTCGATCGGCGCGCTAGGTGGATAGGGATAAGGCCCCGGATCACTTTCCGTCGGGACGGTGAACGACATCGCGACTTTGGCCTGCGTGCCAGATACCAAGATGAATGGGATGCCGTAGGTGGGATTTGACCCGAAGTCAGGATGGAGGTTCGTGGTGCCGGCGTTCATGTGCGAGAGATAATTCGTAGAGTTGGCATCCACCGGCAATCCCGAGATATCCTGATTCCACGGATTGTCGGTCGGAAAGACCTGGCACGAGGCGATCGTCGGAACCCCGCCCGAGCCTGGTGTCGGTGTCGGCGTTGGATGTCCGCCCGACCCGGAACCGGGTGCCGGCGCCGCTCCGCCACCCGAACACGCGCTTACGACTGCGCCAAGCAACGCCGCAAGAGCCAAACAAATGCTTCGCATATCTACCTTAGACATCGGTAGGGTTCGGCTAAGACGCCTGAAAGTGAGAGGTGCGTCACGGGGATGCACGGAGCTAAGACGCACGGAGCTAAAGCTCCGTGGCTACGAGGGTTAGTTCACATGCCGGGGGAGGGGGAACCCGCGAGTTCTTCGTCCGGCTCCGCGATCGCGAGGCGGCGCGCCATTCGTTTGGCATGGATGCGCTCCACCCAGCCGACCAGCACCACATACCAGACCGGAACGAGGAAAAGCGTGAGCAGCAGCGAGCTGATCAAGCCGCCGATGATCACCGTGCCCATCGACTTGCGGAACTCGGCGCCCTCGGTGATGCCGATCGCGAGCGGCAGCATTCCCAAGATCATCGCGGCGGTGGTCATGACGATCGGGCGGAAACGGACCACGGCAGATTCCCTCATCGCCTCGACGAGCCCCAGGCCCCTGGTGTGCAGCGTGTTCGCGTAATCCACGAGCAGGATGCCGTTCTTTGCGACCAGCCCCATCAGCATCACGATTCCCAGCATGGAGAATATGTTGAGCGTCTGTCCGGCGAAGTAGCGAACGTCCGGCAGGACGCCGTGGATCAGGTTGCTCACCGTGAGGATGCCGAGCGCGCCGATGAGCGCGACCGGTATGCTGAACATGATGACCCACGGTGTCAGATAATTGCGATACAAGATCACCAGCAGCATATAGATCAGCACGAACGACGTCAGGAGCGCGATGCCGATCTTATTGACTGTATCGCCCAGGAATTGAGCCTCGCCCTCGGCCTTGACGCTGACGCCGGGGGGCAAGAAGCCGGGCTGCGCCAGCACCTTCTTCACCTTCTCGTCGATGGGCCCGATCGGAGCGCCGCCTACGGTGCTCGCGAACACGCGAACGATGCGCTGGCGATCCTGCCGGCGTAGCGTCGGAGGCTCGCTTACCCAACGGAAATGTGCCACGTCCGCGAGCGGCACTAGGGTGCCATCGCTGGCTCGCACCTGCGCAGTGCGAATTTGCGACTCGTCGTTGCGGACCGCGGGAGAAAACTGCACGAGGGTGTCTACGAGCCCATCGGGCATGCGCAACTTGGTCGCGATGACGCCTGCGACCGCTGCGCGGGCCGTTGTCGCTGCCGCCTGCGGCGATACCCCGAGCAACGCTGAGCGATCGCGATCGATGTTCACTTCAAGACGCGGTCCGACAATAGCGCTCGTCGCTTTCACGCCAATGGTGTTCGGGATCTTCTTTATGTACGCGGCCAGCTTATCGGCCGCGGCGAACAGCTCGTCGGCCTGGCCGCTGAGCGTGTAGACCAGGTCTGCACCGCCGCCGTTTTGCGCGCCGCCCGCCTCGATCAGTCCGCCCGGTACCAGATTACCCATTCCGCGTATGGCCTCGACGACCTGATGCTCGTTGTGGCGCTTCGACGCTTTGAGGTTGACCTGCAGATTGGCGACATAACCGCCGTTGACGTCGTTGTTGTCCTGGCCGACGTTGACGATGACGTCTTGAACATCATCGCGCTTGAGCAGTTCGCGCTCCAAGCGGTGGGCGCCGGCCGACGTCACGTCGATCGGCGTGCCCACCCGATACGTCAGGCTCGCGACCGCCCAACCGTATTCGGTGTTCGGCTGGAACTCGAAGGGCACGATTCCGCTTGCTACGGTCGCAAGCGAAGCCACCACCAGGCCGACCGAACCGAAGATCACGAGATATGGGTGACGCTGCGCCCATGGCAGCAATTTGTCGTGATAGTTCACGCGCACGCGATCGAACCAGGCGGTAAAAGCGCGCACGAAACCCCAGCGGCTCGGCTTCGGTTTGCGTAACACGGCCCACTTCGCCGCCAGCAGAGGCGTGAGCGTAAAGGAGACCAACAGCGAGAACATCGTGGCGGTGACGATGACGAGCCCGTACTCACGCAAGAACTGCCCAACGATGCCGCCCATGAACGCGATGGGCGTGAACACGACGACGTCCACGAGCGTGATCGCGATCGCCGCGGTGCCGATCTCCGAGCGGCCGACGATGGCCGCCTCCTCGGCGGGTTTGCCCATCTCTCGATGGCGCGTGATATTCTCGATGACGACGATCGAGTCGTCGACTAAGATGCCGATCGTCAGTGACAGCCCCATCAGCGAGAGCAGGTCGATGGAGAACCCGAGGATCCACATCAGCAGGAAGGTCGCCAACAGCGAAGTCGGGATCGCGACCATCACCACCAACGCGCTGCGCCACAGATGCAGGAAGAATAGCAAGACGAGAGCCGTCAGCAGGATGCCTTCGCCAAGGTTTTGGAACACGCCCGAGAGAGCCTCGCCGAGGAACGTCGCGTCCGCCACGAGTTCGTTGAATTGCACGTCGGGGTACTTGGCCTTGAGGATCTTGAACTCGTCGCGCACGCGCGCGGTGGTGCGTGCCGTGTCGGCGTCTGAATCGTGGGCGATATTGAGCACGACCGCCACATTGTTGTTCACATCCGAAGCGAGGCGGTGGTCCTGATACGAATCCACCACCTTCGCCACGTCGCCTACTCGCAGCTGGGTCATCGAGGCGCCCGGCACGGACAGCGACAGTTGTGCGATTTGCGCGGGATCGGTGATGTCCGCGCGCACGCCCATGGTGGCCTCGCGGTATTGGTCGAGACGGCCGCCGGGCAAGCTGACATTGCCTTGCGCGACGGCACTGCTGACGTCGAGCAGCGTTGCTCCGAGTATCTGCAAGCGCGCCGGGTCCGGGTTCACCGTCACCTGTCGAACGTATTGACCGCTCTCGGCGACGAAGCCGACGCCTTGCACGCCCTTGAGCGCCGGGACGATCTGGTATTGAACGAGATTCGAAAGTTCGACCGGTGACAGCTTTGAGGAAGTGATCGTCTCGGTCATGATCGGCTGGGCGTTCGGGTCCTCCCGCGTGACGATCGGCGGAATGAGGTCGGAGGGCAGATTGACCCGTGCCGCGTCGATGGCTTGCTGCACGTCGATGGCGCCGAAATCGACGTTGGCGCCCAACTTGAGCTGCACTCCGATAATGCCGGAGCCTTCTTGAGCGCGAGCGGTGATTTTCTCCACATGGCGGACGCCTTGCAACTCGTCTTCAATGGGCCGGATGACGAGCCGTTCGATCTCCTGCGGGCTCGCGCCGGGATACACCGCGAAGACGTTGATGAACGGGAATTGAACATTGGGGTTGATGTTGACGCCCATCGAGAAATAGCCGATGACGCCGAACAGCGCGATCGCCACGAAGAACAACGTGACGATGGTCGGCTGTTTTATGGCAAAGCGTGTCAACCACATGATTAAAGGTGCCTACTGCGCCCGCGGGACGAAAGTTACAATGGGTTCGTTTCGGGGCTTTCGGACGCTAGTCCGGCTTTTTTAGGCCCGAGCCCGTGTTGATCAGCAGCACGCGCTCTTCGGGGTGGATCCAGCCTTGGGCCAGCAAAGATTGGGCGGCTGCGAGCGTGGCGCCGCCTTCCCGGCACGCGGAGATGCCTTCGGTCGTAGCGATGCGCTGCTGCGCTTTCAGGATGGCCTCATCATCGACCGCCACCGCGGCGCCGCCGCTTTCGTAGAGGGCATGCAAGATCAAGAAATCACCGAGCGCCTTTGGGACGTTGATGCCGAAGGCGATCGTCTTCGAGTCTTTCCAGAACGTAGAAATTGCGGCGTGCTTCTGCCACGCTTTCACGATCGGGGCGCAGCCCGTCGCCTGAACCGCCACGAAGCGCGGCATGCGTTCTTCGAGCAGACCCATCTCGCGCAGTTCGCGCAGCGCCTTATGAATGCCGATCAGGCCCACTCCGCCGCCGGTCGGATAGATGATCACTTCAGGCACGTCCCAATCGAATTGCTCGACGAGCTCGAAACCCATCGTCTTTTTGCCCTCGATCCGGTAGGGCTCTTTCAATGTCGAGGCGTCGTAGAGGCCGCGTTCGGCGACGAGCTGCGCCACCACGCGGCCGGCGTCGCTGATGACGCCCTCAACCAGCTGCACGCGCGCGCCGGCCATCTCGCACTCCAGTCTGTGGATGCTCGGCGCGCTTTTCGGCATCACGATGTGGGCGGCGATGCCGGCTCGGGCTGCGTACGCCGCCCAGGCGCCCCCCGCGTTGCCGTTGGTCGGCATCGCGAACGCCTTGACGCCGAGTTCTCTCGCGCGCGACACACCGACGCACGCGCCGCGCGCCTTGAACGACGCCGTCGGCAGCTGCCCTTCATCCTTTAGATACAAGTTGCGCAGGCCTGTGGCGTTGCCAAGCCGCTCCAGCTTGTGCAGCGGAGTGAACTGCTCGCCGAGCGAGATCGCCTGTTCGGGATCGCGCAGCGGCAGCAGTTCCGTGTAGCGCCACAAACTGCGCTGGCGGGTCGCCAGAGTCTCTCGGGAAAGCGTCGACGAGGCGGCATGAAGATCGTAACGCGCCAAGAGCGGCCCGCCGCACGTGCATAGCTGCTGGATGCGGTCCGCGGCGTAGCGCGCGTCGCACTTGGAACAAGCAAGTTCTGCGAGCGCGGAGCGCGGCGCCATTCTTATGACCTCAACCCAGGACCGTGTACAACCACCAACGCGGTTGATTCTTGCCGCCGCGCGCGATCTGGCGCATGCAGTACAAGGTCATGCGCTTCCCATTGGTCGTCTCGACGTCGAACCAGTGCTTATGGATGTATGTGTCGCCGCGATCGGTGCGCGTCGTCTTCCAGGTCTTATGCACGTTGGCGACCTCGAACTGTTGATCTCGCCATGTGAATAAGCGCGGTAAACCCGGTTCGCCACGCGACATGGCGGTGAGATCCGCCGATCCGGGCGCCGGCACGATCGGTTCGCTGACGAACTGCGGTTTCGAGGTCATCGCAGCAGCGGCGCGAGAGCGCGCGACAGCTCGTCCGTGTGGCTGATCACCGGTGAACCGTAACCCCGCAGTGGTCCGGGTACTTCTTTCCAGCGCGCTTTGCCATCGTACACGAAAAAGGCGTCCCAGCACAAAGCATTAGTGCCGAGGACGCGTCGTCCGAACCAATCGCCTATGGACAGGTTAGCGACCCAATAGTTTGTCACGCGTTTGTCGGTAAGGATGCTCGAGTCCCACCCGCTCTTGCTGTCAGATGCCAAGACCGAAAACCAGATCGCTTGAATGCGCAGATCGGTACGCGGATGCTTTGCGAGGACCTCTTGCTGCACCCAACGGGCGCCGGCTTGGCACACCGCTCAAGTCGGCGAAAGCAGGAGCACGACCCGCGGTTTACCTGTATCGCGGTTGAATGCCGCGGCCAGTTGATCGACGCCACCAAGGTCATGCAAACCGGTGACGGCACTGGAGTGCCTGCTCTGAACGAAATAGATCGCCGAAATGATGACCACGGCAGCGGCGGTAGCCAACCCGATGAATAGACGAACGCGCGATAGCGACATCACGTGGACAACGCGCCAAAGAGGCTGGTTTGCTTCGTCGCGCCCTCCACCAGTGAAGCGACGCGCACGCCGACCAATCGAACCGGTTTCCCGTCGAAGGCGCGCTTGAGACAAAACACCGCGGCCGCGGTGATGATGCGCGCGTCGTCTGCAGGCTCGGCGAGCGTGGTCTGCTTGCCGTGAATTGCGAAATCCGCCAGTTTGATCTTCACCCCCACGGTGAGCGCGCGCAGCTTGCGCCCGGCAAGGCGCTCTGCGAGTTCCGCCGCTTGCTCGCGGACGGTCTGGGCGAGCACGTTGATGTCCGCCACATCGCGCTCGAAGGTCTGCTCGCTTGAAATGGATCGCATCCGATCATCTTGATGCACGCGCCGGCTGTCCATGCCCCGCGCGAGATCGCGAACTTCAACGCCCCAACGGCCGAAGAGCTCGAAAGCCTGCGCGTCGCTCATGGAAGCGAGCTGCTCGATCCGCTCGATGCCCTTGCGCTGCAGTCGCGCCTGCGTCTTCGGGCCGATGCCCCACAGTCTGCCCACCGGTTTGCTTGCGAGGTATTCCGCCTCGCGACCCGGCTCGACGCAGACCAAGCCATCCGGTTTGCCGTCGTCGCTGGCGATCTTGGCGACCATCTTTCCCGACGCCACGCCGATCGAGATCGTCAACGAGGTCGCCGCGCGCACTTCTTCCTTGATCCGCCGGGCGATTGCTTCGGCCTCTTGTAGCGTGGTGTCGCCGACGTCGAGGAACGCTTCGTCCAAAGACATGCGCTCGACGACCTTTGCATGGCTGCGAAGGATCGCGACGACCGCCTTGCTCGCCTCGTGATACTTCTCGAAGTCCGGCTGGACCACGATCAAATCCGGGCACGATTCCCGCGCGCGATAGAGCGGCGTGGCGCTGCGGATACCGTACGGCCGAGCCTCATACGAGGCGGTCAGCACCACGGCACGGCGGCTCGACCCGGCGACGACCAGCGGCTTGCCACGCAGCGAAGGGTCGTCGCGTTGGGCCACGCTCGCGTAGAACGCGTCGAGATCGGCGTGCAAAATCACTGCAGGCCAATCTTCTTCGCGTCGCCCGCACAGCCCCGCGAGGGGCCGGCCGCGGCCGCCCTGAACAGCAAGCCCGTGCCGGACGCCCGCGTGTATCCCTACCTGCTCGAACCGCAACTCAAACCGCTCATCTGGGGCGGCGACGCTTTGGTCCGGCACTACTACAAGACGGGCGACCCGAACGCCAAGTACGGTGAGTCGTGGGAGTGCTGGGATCAGAACCGGACGCTCAATGGTCCGCTGACCGGGAAAACGGTGGCTGATTTGCGAGAGCGGCTCGGCGCGGAGCTGATGGGGCCGCTGGATCCCAGCCGCATTTTTCCGGTGCTCACGAAGATCATCGATGCGCGCGACTCGCTGTCGGTCCAAGTGCATCCGGGCGATGCCCACGCGCGAGCGCACGAGCACCAGCCAAACGGCAAGACCGAGTGCTGGTACATCCTTTCGGCTGCCGCGGGCGCGCATCTCATCCTGGGCTGGAAGCGCGACACCACCCGCGATGAGTATTTACAGCGCGTGGCTGACGGCTCGCTCACCGAGCTCCTGCGCCCCGTCCCCGTCAAGCCCGGCGACGTCTTTTACCTGCCTGCCGGCACTTTACACGCCATCGGCGCCGGCATCCAACTCTTCGAGACGCAGCAAGCCAGCGACCTCACCTATCGGATCTTCGATTGGAATCGCGTTGACGCCCAAGGCCGGTCGCGCGAACTGCACGTCCAAAAAGCCGCAGACGTTTTGGATTATCGCCGATCTGAGGCTGGCGCGCTCAACCCGCTGGAATACCGTACGGGCGGACTGAACCGCGCTGCGCTAGTAGCGGATCCGCGCTTCACCCTTGAGCGCATCGTTGTGACAAAAACTGGGGGCCAGATCGACCTCGACGGCATGCCGCTCATTCTGTGGGCGCTTGACGGTGGAATCGAGATTTCAGCCGGCGCTGAGTTGGTGCATTTGCCGCCTTACGCGACGGCGCTGATCCCGGCCGCTGCCGGAAGTGTCAAGGTGCGCTCCGGTGACGCAGATGCTAAGCTGCTCGCCGCGGCCGTTCCCGCGGACGCCCGTGCCTTAGCGCGAAGGTTTGCAGCGGCCGGCGTGGATGGCGCAAGCGTCGATAGGTTCGCGGCCCAGTTCTCTACGATCCAGCCTTGACAAGCGCGGGGAACTGCTCGCGCAAGTGCTTCAGCTTCGGCATGTCGTTGAAGACGATGTACGGGTTGTAGGGGTTGTGCGCAAGGAAGTGCTGGTGGTAGTCCTCGGCGGCATAGAAAGCCTTGAGCGGCACGACCTGCGTCACAATCGGATTGCTGAACTTCTTCTCGCGCTCGAGCTGCTTGATGTATGACTCGGCCGCGAGTTTTTGCTGCGGGGTCGTGTAGAAAATCGCCGAGCGATACTGCGTTCCCGTGTCCGGGCCTTGGCGGTTGAGTTCGGTCGGGTCGTGCGCTACCAGGAAATACACCTGCAGCAACTGGTTGAACGAGATCTTTGAGGGGTCGTACGTCACCTCGACGGATTCGGCATGGCCGGTCTCGCCGGTGCTAACGATCTCATAGTGCGCGGTGGCGGCATTGCCGCCGGCGTACCCGGAGACCGCGTTCGAAACGCCCTTCAGCGACTCAAAGACCGCTTCCACGCCCCAGAAGCACCCGCCGGCGAGCACCACTTTTTCGCTTCCGCTTGGCGTCGTGGTGGCCTGGCCCGCAGCCGTGCATCCGAGCAGCAGGCCCGCGAGCACGGCAGCTGCTAGGCTAATTCTTCTTCTCATCATGTCCATTACTACGTACGCGGCACCGGCTTGGATGCCCCAATGTAGCGTTCCGAGCGAAGCTCGGAATCGAACCTGGGCGAAGTAGGTTTCGAACCTACGACCCCTCGCGTGTGAAGCGAGTGCTCTACCGCTGAGCTATTCGCCCTTGTAACAGCGGACCTTTAGGTTCGCTCGGCCTTAAATCTTCCTTCGTTGACGGGCATTTCCTGTGATGCTACACTCTGGAGGTGGCCGTGCAGCCTTCATCTGCGCCGCAGATCGATCCGTTCAAATTCCAAGATTTCGTTCGCCGTATGCGCGACGGTCAAAATCTCGGATTGGGATTTTTGGGCGGGCTCATCGGCGGCTTGATCGGCGCCATCTTGTGGGCGATCATCACCGCGCTCAGCAACTACGAACTCGGCATCATGGCCATCGGCGTCGCGTTCCTCGTCGGCTTCGGCGTTCGCACGCTCGGCAAGGGCGTCGATAAGACGTTCGGCTACCTCGGCGCTGTCTTGTCGCTTCTGAGTTGTGCCGCCGGCAGCTTCTTAGCGGCTGTAGCGATCGCCTCGCGCCAACAACACGTCGACTTCCTGTTCGCCCTGGCGCGACTCACGCCGCATGCGTTCGATATTTTGAAGGACAGCTTCACCTTCATCGATCTTATCTTCTATGCCGTGGCGCTCTACTTCGGCTACCGTTACTCGTTCCGGCAGATCACGCATGCGGAGCTGGCCAACCTCACCTGAAAGGGCCCATTCTTGAGCGGCGCGAAACCGCTCGTCCGCGGGCGCGTAGCTCAGGGGTAGAGCACTACATTGACACTGTAGGGGTCAGAGGTTCGAGACCTCTCGCGCCCACCATCGGAAACCTTGATGCCGCGGACCTCCGTGGCTTTTTCATCCGGTGTGGTACCCTTACCACTATCCGAAAATGCTGACAGATGCTGACCGAATTTTGACCGCATTGCGGCGTCGACTTTGGTCGCCGCGCTCACGTCTAGCGCCGGCACGACGTGACTGTAAACGTCAAGCGTCATACGAGTTGTGCTGTGGCCAAGGCGATCCGCAACTACTTTGGGGTGAATGCCTTCGCTCAGCATTTCAGTCGCTGCGGTGGATGCCAACAATCGGATCAAGACCGTGACGAGCAATCCGACCGGCGTCTCACTGGTTTTTACCTACGACAGCGGGACCAACTGCGGCACGGGTGATCTCTGCTCGGCTCAGGAGTCAGACGGAAAGATTTGGAGCTATCAGTATCAGGATTTGGGGCCAAATCCGGGTGATCAGCACAACCTCACTCGGGTCACCGATCCGCTCGGGCACGTAGTAGAGCAAACCGCTTTCGCGCAGGTTCTGCAGTTCGGCAACTACTGTTGCATTAGCGTTCCGACGAGCCAGTCGACCGATGGCGGCCAGAATACGCTGACCTTCTCCTACGCCCTTTCGAACAATGGGTATAAGACGTGGCTTCATACCACGGTTACCGATGGGCTGAATCGAACGACAGTTTATTATTCCGACAGCATACGCTTTGTGCTCATTAGCGTCACGGGGACCATGACCGGCGGTGGCAATCAATCTGTCACCTACAACTACGATCCATACTTCCGCTTGATTTCGCGTGCCGATGGCAATAGCCACGCGACCACATATGGCTATGGGCGCGACACAACCGCAAGCGGTCTTGGTTACTCATACATCATCCAAGCCATTCCCGGTCCGAACTCGATCACGGAGCAACTGGCGAGTGGGCTTAACCGCGTAACGAATATCTCATACTACGCGCTCGGTGACCTGCGACAAGATCTCCCAAACACCATTTCAGTCCCATCCGTCGACACCCCGGGCAACACGGAAACGATAACGGACACATTCGGCACCAACGGACTACTCACATCGCAAGCGACTCAGGGTTACATCGGGGGTTCCGCAACGACCTACACCACTGGATTTTCCTACGATACCAAGGGTCGACTTCAGCAGATTACGGGTCCGCGGACCGACGTCGTTCAGCACACCACTGTCGCATACTACCCAGACACTGACTCCGACATGGCGCGCCGCGGCCAACCCCAAACCATTACCGATGCACTCAGCCATGTCACCACGCTTGCAGCCGATGCAGCTCCTAACAATACGTACAACGTTTTTGGGAACCCTCTGAGCGTGGCGGACCCCAACGGTGTCGTTACCGACTTGAGCTATGATGCGCGCGGGCGAACGCTTTCCTCAACCATCAAAGGAGTGACGGGCGATCCGACAGCGCTGACAACCTCTTACGTTTACGACGCCGCCGGCAGGCTCATCAAAATCATACGACCGTTGCTCAACGGGTTGAGTCTAACCTACGATACGAGCAATCGGTTAACGGACATGACCCGGTTCACCGCCAGCACGAATCTCCTGGAGGAACAAATCGTGCTTGGCTACGATGTCATGAGCCAGTTAACTTCCCGGCTCGCTCAGGCATGCACGACGCCGGCAGTTTCGTGCAGCGCGTGGAGTACAAAGCAACAAGAGAGCTTCCAGTACGATAGCTTCGGGCGTGTGAAAGAAATCGACCACCCGGTCCCGAGCGGATCAAAAATACTCTACGGCTACGATTTGGCGGGCAACCTTAACTCAATCCAAGACGAAAATCACAGCACGGCGAACTCGACATACAACTATGATTTTGCCAACCGCCTCACCAGCGTCGTGCAGACGTTAGCGGGCGCGCCGGGCAATCAAATTACGACCAGCTTTGGGTACGACCTACACGACAATCTGAACTCGCTTATCGACCCCAACAGCAATCAGACCACGTACGCCTTCGACGACTTCGATCGGGTAAGGCAGCAGACGTCGCCGGTGAGCGGAGTCAGCACCTATGCCTATGATCCTGACGACAACCTGCTGACGTTCTCAGACGCCAATGGAGCGATGACCACGCGCAGTTTCGATGCGCTAGACCGCGTGCTGTCGGCGATGTCTGTGCGCAGCGGGCTCACGACAGAGACCGTGAATTGGGCCTACGACGACGCCACCAGCGGCAACTTCGGCATTGGGGTCTCAAGAACATCACAGACCCCTCGGGATCGACGACCTATACCTACGACCGGCGCGGGCTGCTCAAAACCGAAGCGCCCACTATCTTGGGCAACGCGTATTCTCTGGCCTATGCTTACGACGGCAACGCCAACCGCACGAGCATTACATACCCGGACGCCAACGCCGTCATGTATACCTTTGATTTTGCCGACCGGCCTCTCTCGGCGACTTTGGGAAGCACGACCTTTGTGTCGAGCGCTACATACGCGCCGTTCGGGCCGCTGACCACCCTTTCGTTCGGGAACGCAAGGACACAGACGCTTACTACGACCTCCGCTATCGCCCGACCGAGAACAAGTTGTGTTGCGCGAGACACGGAGCGTCGCTCGCGGACTACACGTATGCCGAGGACGGGGTTGGCAATATCACGGGAATCACCGACACCGTGAGCACGGGATTCAACCGGACGTTTGCCTACGACGACCTAAATCGGCTGATCACGGCCAATTCTGGCGCCTCCCTGTGGAATTCCGGCTCCTACACCTACGATTCCATGGGCAACATGAAGACCTTGGGGTTGGGCAGTGCTCGGACGGCGACATTTAGCTATTCAGGCACGCTTCCAAAACTAACGTCGGTGACAGAGAACGGCACGCCGCGATCTGTGGCCTACGACGCGGTGGGCAACGAGACGGCTGTGGGCACGGCGACGTATGCCTATGGCACGCGCAACCAGCTCGAATCGGGCGACGCGCTCACCTACACCTACGACGGTTGGGGGCGGCGGCTTGTGACCTCTGGCAGTTTGGGCACCCGCTACTCGTTCTTTACTCCTGGCATGACGTTGCTCTCGGAATCAGCACTGACGATTTCCGGAAGACCTGCGATCGCTTACAAATACATTTGGTTCGCGGGCAGGCCCATCGCGCAAGTGGACGGCGCGGGCACGCACTGGACCTTCTCCGATCACTTGGGAACGCCTGAGATTCAAACCAATAGTAGCGGCGCGATCGCTTACCAGGCAGAGTACGAACCGTATGGAAAAGTCTTCGCGTTGCGCTCGGGCGACGTGCACCAGCCGCTACGACTGCCAGGCCAAGTGGCGGAACAATTCGACACTGGGGCGAATGGTGCGACCGAGCGAAACTATAATGTGTTTCGGTGGTATCGGCCGGGATGGGGTAGGTATTCGCAGGCAGATCCGATTGGGCTAAACGGCAATTATAATCTTTACCGGTACGTGGAGGACGATCCTGTATCTCTTGATGACCCCTTCGGTCTCAGGCATCTCACGCCGTGCGAAAAGTTAGTGCTCCGTCCCTACATTCCGCAAATCGACTTGAACAATGCGAATATTCACGAGGGTGAGGTTCCTTGGTGGCTCGGTAAAGACTATGGGGGAGTCACGCTAGAAAATAACATCTATTTTCGTCCCGGCGTATATGACCCCACGACCTCTTATGGGTTGGCTCTGCTCGGGCACGAATCGTTTCATGTTGGTCAATACCGAACGGGGATGACGCGTGCCGATTATCTGTGGGAAGGATTCTGGCATGGCGGTGGTCAGGAAAATAGGTACGAAAAACCGGCGTACGCCTTGCAACGACGCATCTATTCAGATTTGGTCAAAGCAGGATTTGAGGGCTGCGAACTATGCGGACGATAAAATACGCGGCTGCAGCATGTTTGGCAGCGGCGCTGAGTTTCATGGGATGCGCGCCATCTGTCAACGAGAGTCCTTGGCAGGGGCACGAACCCGTTATTGACGCCTTCTTCCAGCAACCGAGCAAAATTCAAATGTTGACATTCAAGTCCTATTCGCTTGACGACCAGTATGCGATATTCTTGTACGGCAACCAAGTCCTCGAACCTCCCGCGATACAGTTAGCGACGGCGTTTGGTGCGGAAGGCCAGCAGGTTGTCCCATATCTGTCCGCTCATCTTGAGCGCACGTCCCGTGACCTAACAGTCAGGGATTTGGTTTTCGTATTTCGCGAGATGGATCGCCAGAGAGCATACAATGTCGGCAAAGACACGACACTGATGAATCTCTTGAGGGAGGCCGTTTCCAAAATGAAGGATCCGGTTTGGAAACGGATTGCTGAGAGAGACTTAGCTGTTCTCAGATGAGAAAGTTCCATCGCAAAAATTCATCAGGGCGGTCTCCGGGTACGACGTCGTGGGTAATCTGCAGACCGTTCAAGACGAGAACCCCTCGAGCGCCAACACGAAGTACGCGTATGACGCGGCGCATCGTTTGCTCTCAGCCACCCAAACGCTTACCGGCACGTTCAAACTCTTCCTCTCGCCGTATGGCGGCTTTCGCTCGATGCAGCTTGTCCGTTCCCTAGCCTTCGTTAGCAGTGAGGGCCACCACCGAATTGCGTATGTGTATCATGCCACCTTCGAGAACGGTGACTTGCTGTACACCTTTTCCTTTGACAGCGACGGCTTTGTGGGGGGTGTGGCGGCTGGCAGACAAAAGAAGGTCAGTATATTTTTACCGTTAGCGCCTATCTAAACTCAACACATCGACCCTTTCGGTAACACGGTGTTCAAATCTGTACCGGGCAGTCGAGCTTGTCGCGGGTTTCAACGACCTGCCCTCTTATTGTGAATGTTCGCGTTGAAGCGAGAGCGGTAGCACCTTGAAGCTGCGAATAGTGGGCCAAACGTCGCTCGGCCTTATGCTGGGGTTCATTCCAGTTGCTCTGTTTTGGTGGTACTGCACACAGATTAAGGTGCATTATGTCCTAAGTTCGAACATCGAGGGCGAGGGAGTCCTGTGGACATCTTTCTTAATGACGGCGTCATGGATGCTGTGTGCCACGCCGGCATATATCGTCGTCTTCAAGCGTCCGGAGAAAGTTTCGCGCTTGGTTGCCCCGTTGCTCTTGGTACTATTGTCGCCCCTATTCGTGATATCGGCGTTTAACAGCATCGAGCAGATCGTTTGTTATGGAGCCATCGATCACCCGAGGTTGCTCTCTTGGTTTAGAGCGATGTCAGGCGATGTCGTTTACCTGCTGCTCGCATCTGTGCTAACTTGGCTAATTGGATTCGCGGCGGCAGGTGTTCGCTGGCGAGGTACGCGTGCTGAGCCAGTCCTTGGAATATTAGCCATGTTGCTAGTCCTCGGCTATGTGATTTTTTGGATCTGGTCCTTGAACCATATCCGTTGGTGAGGTCACCTTGCCCAAGAGGCGATTTGGCCGGAATCGAGGGTTGTAGCATCACAGGAAGGGCGCCCAGATTAACCGAGATAAGTGCTGACCAAATGCTGACCAACAGTCGGATACGGGGGCGAATTCAATAGCACTCAACAACACGGGGGCTGCCGCAATCACTCGAAAAGTGTCTTCTTCCGCTCTTTGACACTGTAGGGGTCAGAGGTTCGAGACCTCTCGCGCCCACCATCAGAAACCATGATGCCGCGGACCTCCGCGGCTTTTTCATCCGCTCCAGCACCCCTATCACTACCCGAAAATGCTGACAGATGCTGACCGAATTTGGACCGCATAGCGGTATCCAACTTGAGCGCCGCGCTCGTTTCTAGCGCCGGCACCACGTGACTGTAAACGTCGAGCGTCATGCGCGTTGTACTGTGGCCGAGGCGATCTGCTACTACTTTGGGATGAATGCCCTCGCTCAGCATTTCTGTCGCTGCGGTGTGGCGAAGCGAATGTGGGCCGATACTGCCAATGCCAACCCTTACAGCTAGAACGGGCTCAATCGCTTGACGAATATCTCGTACTACCCGCTCGGTGACCCGCGCCAAGATCTCCCAAACATCATCTCTATCCCGTCCGTCGACACCCCGGGCAACACGGAAACGATAACGGACACGTTCGGCTCTAACGGACTACTCGCATCGCAAGCGACTCAGGGTTATATCGCGGGTTCCGCCACCGCCTACACGACCGGATTTTCCTACGATACCAAGGGTCGGCTTCAGCAGATCACGGGTCCCCGGACCGACGTGGTGCAGCACACGACTGTCGCCTATTACCCAGACAGCGACACCGACATGGCGCGCCGCGGTCAACCCCAAACAATCACCGATGCACTCAGCCATGTCATCACGCTTGCAGCCGATGCAGCTCCTAACAATACGTACAGCATTTTTGGGGATCCGCTGAGTGTGGCGGATCCCAACGGCGTCATCACCGACTTGAGCTATGATGCGCGCGGGCGAACGCTTTCCTCAACGATCAAAGGGGTGACAGGCGATCCGACACCGCTGGCAACCTCCTACGTCTATGACGCCGCGGGCAGGCTCACCAAAATCACACGACCGCTGCTCAACGGGTTGAGCCTGACGTACGACACGAGTAATCGGCTGACCGACGTGATACGGTTCACCGCCAGCACGAATCTCCAGGAGGAGCAAATCGTGCTTGGCTACGACGTCACGAGTCAGTTGACTTCCCAACTCGCTCAAGCATGCACGACGCCAGCGGTTTCGTGCAGCGCGTGGAGTACAAAGCAGCAGGAGACCGTCCAGTATGACAGCTACGGGCGCGTAAGAGAAATTGACCACCCTTTCCCGAGCGGATCGAAGATCTTGTACGGCTACGATTTGGCCGGGAACCTAAACTCAATCCAAGACGAGAATCACAGCACGGCGAACTCGACATACAACTATGATTTTGCCAACCGCCTCACCAGCGTCGTGCAAACGTTGGCAGGTGCGCCGGGCAATCAAATCACGACTAGCTTCGGGTACGACCTGCACGACAATCTGAACTCGGTTATCGACCCCAACAGCAACCAGACCACGTACGCCTTCGACGACTTTGATCGGGTAAGACAGCAGACGTCGCCTGTGAGCGGGGTCAGCAGCTACGCCTACGACCCCGACGACAACCTCCTGACGTTCGCAGACGCCAACGGAGCGATGACCACGCGCACTTTCGATGCGCTGGACCGCGTGCTTTCTGCGATGTCTGTGCGCAGCGGTTTCACGACAGAGACCGTGAATTGGGCCTACGACGACGCCACCAACGGCAACTTCGGCATCGGGCGCCTCAGGAACATCACCGACCCCTCGGGATCGACAACCTACACCTACGACAGGCGCGGTCTGCTCAAGACCGAAGCGCCCACGATCTTGGGGAATGCGTATTCGCAGGCCTATGCGTACGACGGCAACGCCAACCGTACGAGCGTCACCTATCCGGACTCCTCAGTGGTTAATTATACCTTTGATTTCGCGGACCGGCCACTATCGGCGACCCTGGGAAGCACGACCTTTGTGTCATCGGCGAGCTACGCGCCGTTTGGGCCGCTGACCAGTCTTTCGTTCGGGAATACAAAAACGCAGACGCTCAGCTACGATCTCCGCTATCGCCCGACCGAGAACAAATTGTGTTGCGGGAAACACGGAGTAGCGCTCGCAGACTACACATATGCCGAGGACGGGGTTGGCAACATCACGGGCATCACCGACACCGTGAGCACGGGATTCAACCGGACGTTTGGCTATGACGACCTCAATCGCTTGATTACCGCCAATACAGGCGCTTCGCTGTGGGTCACGGGCTCATACACTTATGACTCCATGGGCAACATGAAGACCTTGGGGCTGGGCGGTTCTCGGACTGCGTCATTCAGCTACTCAGGAACACTTCCAAGACTCACGTCCGTGACGGAGAACGGCACGCCGCGATCTGTGGCCTACGACGCGGCGGGCAACGAGAGCAACGTGGGCACGGCCACGTACGGCTACGGCACGCGCAACTTGCTCGAATCGGGCGACACGCTCACCTACACCTACGATGGCTGGGGGCGGCGTCTTGTGACCTCTGGCAGTCAGGGCACCCGCTACTCGTTCTTTAGTCCTGCCACGGCGCTGCTCTCGGAATCGGCGCTGACCATGTCCGGAAGACCTGCTATCGCTTACAAATACATTTGGTTCGCGGGCAGACCCATCGCGCAAGTGGACGGCGCGGGCACGCACTGGGCCTTTGCCGATCACTTGGGAACGCCGGAGATTCAAACCAATACCAGCGGCACGATCACTTACCAAGCAGAGTACGAGCCGTACGGAAGAATCTTTTCGTTGCGCTCGAGCGACGTGCACCAGCCGCTTCGACTGCCGGGCCAGGTGGCGGAGCAATTCGACACTGGGGCCAATGGCGCGACGGAGCGTTCATACAACAATTTCCGCTGGTATCGGCCGGGCTGGGGAAGGTATTCTGAGGCGGATCCGCTTGGGTTGGTCGCTGGAGCGAACGGATATCCTTACGTTTTGGATAATCCCGGCGGGAGAATCGACCCTCTGGGGTTGCACCCCGGACCGAGTATTACGGCGGTGGGCTATTTCCAGTATGCCCTCGATCCCGTCTACAGGCAGCAGTACAACGACTTGCTACTTGGGGCGGGTATTGTTGGGCTAAATGTGGTTCCCGTCGTTGGTGAGGTCTTGGATGTCGTTGCCGCGGCCCGGATCGCCGGCCTGGGCGCAGCACTCCTTCGTTTGGAACAATCGGCGCAAGAGGAAGAACCTGGTCCGCTGTGTCCGAACTCTCCAATTGTAATCGGCGAAAACATGAATCGCGTCCGTGCGGCCGCCGCCGAATTAGGAGCTAGGACCTACTCGGGATTCCCAAACGCAGAGGGTCTAGCCGGTTCAAACCTTGCGGAGGCGCAACTTTCCCATAACGCCGAGTGGCTTCTTGGAGAACTTCGGGGAGGAAGCACTGTAATAGACATCGGGCCGGACATCCGCGGGTTAAATTACCCGGGAATAACCAGTGACAGTTACAGTTTGGAGCTGCAGCTCCTCGAGCAGTTTCCCAACACGCTAATGTTTGGGGTTAAGTATCCATGAGCAGGGGACCGAACGTCTTTTCAAAGGAAGCTTTCGTATCAAGCGTTCGCGAGCATTTTGGTCCGTTTTTGAGACGGCTCGGATACAAGGAGCAAGACACCCTGGAAGATCGCAACAATTTCGTGGAACACCGGTATATCGATCACGATCAATTCGTGAGCGTCGGCATCGAGCGTCGCGAGCGGCGCACATATATACTGGTTGGGCGTTTAAGCGAGGGACGAATCCCTCTTCTTCGCTGGCGAACACCAGCATCACCATCTGACGTGAACGAGGTTGGTCTTGAGAAACTCATTCAGGTTGCGCGTAGGGCTCGGCAGCTCAGCGGCCCCGAGCCCGGTCAGTACGAATCTGAAGGTCCGGCATCAGTGGATGCTGCTTTAGAATCTCTCGCTCATGCGGTTGAAGAGTACGCGCGGGACTTGTTCGCCGGAGACCGTGAGGCTTGGTCCCGTGCAGTCCAACTATTGTTCCAACGAATCGAATCGTCCGACCGCTAATCCAACTGTCCACGTGACACAAGTGAGGGTATATTTAAGGAGGGTGGAATCCGAACTAACTCTTTTGGATTGCGACTTAGGCAAGACAATCCTGTGGACGAATGCTCGCGTGCGATCCCTGCCTCAGAAGCGCAATAGTTCTGCTGACCAAATGCTGACCAACTACACGATACACGACAGACTGCCAGCCGGCCAGCCAGCACGAGGAGCGACTGAAAGACACCAGGAACTACGTCTTCCGCTCTTTGACACTGTAGGGGTCAGAGGTTCGAGACCTCTCGCGCCCACCATCGGAAACCTTGATGCCGCGGACTTCCGCGGCTTTTCATCCGGTGTGGTACTGTTACCACCATCCGAAAATGCTGACAATTGCTGACCAAGTACTGCTCGGACTGACTCATCTCCCCGACCTCTACACGTCGCTGAGGCTTGCGCTTGATGTCGACGCTTCCATCGGGGGTGGATGCGGACCGGACGCCGCAATGGTATCATAAGACCGGAAGAATGCGGAATAGTCGTGCTACCACACGCATCGAGGCTTTTCGTTCGGTTTGGACATGGGGAGGCATCATGAGACTAGTACATTCTACATTTGTTGGACTATTCGCGTGCGCAGCATGCCTGAAATTGGATCTGTCTGCCGCAATGGTGGCTGCCGCCGTTCTTATTCTCCCGTTGTCTGCGTTGGCCGCTACGAACCCATTGGCCCCACCGTCTTTCGTGCTCCAATGCGAGGAAGTCAACCAACAGGTCTGGATCAAGAATGTCGGCGCCGCGCCAGTACCTGCGGGGACGGTCTCGAAATGGCAAATCCCTAAACGTGTCGTTCAGGAGCAAGGGGTAAATTATACCGAGGTCGCCCTAAGCGGTATCTACAAATTCTCCCAACCTTTGAATCAGCAAGGAACGGTAGCCCTCAATATTGGCCCCACCCCTGCGCCCGTGCCAAGCAACGCGCCACCCCCCGATCCGGCCACCCAGATGGCGGTGGCGCTGCTGCTTGCGGGACTCATGCCGCGAGCATGCACGATTGGCGTGGCGACTAGCTCTGATCTGCTGCAGGCTCGGCCGTTTCATGTGGTAGCCGTCAACCCCGGTACGCCGACAGGCGTGTCCGCGGGCCGAGCAGGTGCGGACACGGTCTTCTTGACCTGGGTCGGCGGGGTCGCCACCGCCCATTTCTACGTTTTCGACATAACGACGGCATCTAATCCGCCGTCCGATTACCACAACTGGCGGAATCCAGTGATCGTCGAGGGTAACGTTCTCAAGGCGACCGTATCGATTTCGCGCGCGACGAAGCCGCAGACCAACTACTATATGGTGTGCGCGGCGAACGCCGGTTCCACAATCGTGAACTGCTCTCAGCCGTTGGCTGAGAGCATCGTACCCCTGACCCCGCAGCAAGGACCGTTGGTGCGGCCGCACTAGCACGCGCGCCTGGGGTCAGTCACCGCAGCGGGCGCTGTTGCGCGTTCGCCAAACTTCGATCTGTGTACGCTGTCGTTCTCGCACTTCGCGATACGCCGCCCAAACGTCCCGGTGACCTGGTGACCATATGGATCTTCACCGCGTCAGGGTCCAGGGAGAATGACTCCGCGAGAATGCTGACCAATTGCTGACCAACTGCCGATATTGGCAGCAACTAACTGGTACCAGACGGCACGAGAAGTGCCGTAATCACTCGAGTTCGGCGGGCCCAAGTCAGGCCCCGAGAAACGCGCACTCTGAGCACTCGTAAGGAGGCCTCTCATGCGGCGAGCTATTTTGTTGGCAGCAATCTGTGCTTTGACGGCCGGCCCTCTTCTGGTCCACCAAGCCGCGCGTGCTGACGGTTCAGCAGGCCCAGTGTACTATTCCAACGGCGACGTCGCCGTGGCGACCGCGAAATGCGGGCCAGGCGAGACGTGCGCCACGATCACGACAGCGAGCGGCGACCAGATCAAGATCCTGACAGGCGGCTCGGGTCATTGCAACCCATACGTGTTGACGTTTATGCGTTATGTCAAAGGGCAGCTCGACGCGGTCTGGTCCACGCCCACCGATCGCAATCCCGACCAGCCCGGCGGCAGGATGAGCGGCCCCAAGTGTGGTGGTTTCCACAATACACGCATGAATCTCGAAGGCGGAGTCATCGACATGGGCATCTTCCAGAACCGCGACGGCACCATCTTCGTCCAGTTCTTCCGAGGCTCGCTCACCAAACCGTCCTAGGCCACATGTGCATCTCCATCTGGGCGATCTGATCAGCCTGTTCGACGACACAAAACGTACTCTGGCTAAGGCCTAGCTGGCAGTGGAAGAACCTTCGCGTTGGATGTGTCCGCCGCCGCTCATTAGGCTAACTTCATTGCGTCGGCAGCTTCCCGTCGCAGGCCAGGGCCGCGCGCACTGATCTCCACACCGTTCGAGTTTCCCGAACCCGACACTGTGGTTGCGGTACTCGAAGCCCGATCATGCCGCGCGCAACCAGCAGAGGCTTGGCCCGTTGGCGGTCTTGTACGTAGTTAGCCCAACGGCAGCGTCGCCTCGGCAATGGTGGGTAATAGCACTAAAGGTGACGGTTCAATGTTATTGCGGGTCTCAAACGGAACATGAGCGGCGTGCAGGTGTATTTGATTGACGGGACCTATGAATTGTTCCGGCATTTTTTCGCACTACCGTCTGCGGCAGACGCGAATGGACGAGAGGTGGGCGCCGTGCGCGGTGTCCTGGCTTCGGTTTTATCCATGCTCGAGCGCGGCGCCACGCATGTCGGTGTCGCAACCGATCACGTAGTAGAGTCCTTTAGGAACGACCTATATAGCGGATACAAAACCGGTGAAGGTGTGCCTCCTGAACTGCTCTCGCAGTTCCCTATGTTAGAAGAAGCGCTAGAGGCGATGGGAGTCATGGTCTGGCCGATGGTTTACTACGAAGCCGATGATGCTCTGGCTTCCGCGGCGGTCAAGGCCTCGCGAGATGCTCGTGTAAGCCGCGTGTTCATTTGTACACCTGACAAAGATCTAAGTCAGTGCGTTGTGGGCACGCGGGTCGTTCAGCTGGACCGTAGACGCGACATCCTGCGCGACGAGGACGGCGTGGTGGCCAAGTTCGGGGTGATGCCGAAATCGATTCCGGACCCAAGGACGGAGTTGGCAACATCACGGGGATCACGGACACCGTTAGCACGGGATTCAACCGGACGTTTGTTTATGATGACCTAAATCGGCTGGTCACGGCCAATTCGGGGGCTTCTCTGTGGAATTCCGGCTCCTACACCTATGATTCCATGGGCAACATGAAGACCTTAGGATTGGGCAGCTCTCGGACGGCGTCATTCAGCTACTCAGGCACGCTTCCAAAACTCACCTCTGTAACGGAAAACGGCACGCCGCGCTCGGTGAGCTACGATGCGGTCGGCAACGAGACAGGCGTCGGCACGGCAACGTACGGCTACGGCACGCGCAACTTGCTCGAGTCCGGCGACGCGCTCACCTATACATACGATGGCTGGGGGCGGCGTCTCGTAACCTCTGGCAGTTCGGGCACCCGCTACTCGTTTTTTAGCCCGGGCATGGCGCTGCTCTCGGAATCGGCGCTGACGATGTCCGGAAGACCTGCCGTCGCTTATAAATACATTTGGTTCGCGGGCAAGCTCATTGCACAGGTGGACGGCTCGGGCACACACTGGACCTTCTCCGATCCCTTAGGAACGCCGGAGATTCAAACCAATAGCAGCGGCACAATAACCTACCAGGCCGAGTACGAGCCGTACGGAAAAGTTTTTGCGCTGCGCTCTGGTGACGTGCACCAGCCGCTACGACTGCCGGGCCAGGTGGCGGAACAATTCGATACAGGAGCGAACGGTGCAACGGAGCGCAGCTACAACAATTTTCGTTGGTACCGGCCGGGTTGGGGTAGGTACTCGCAGGCAGATCCGCTTGGACTCTTCGCCGGTTACAACACCTATAGTTACGCGGCCAATCAACCCGTAAACAATCGAGATTCATCTGGTTTGTACTGGAGGTACGTCGACCCGAAACTTTGGCGTACCCTATTCGATCCGAATCAAGGTATGCTGGCTCAAAGCGCGATCTTTAGATGCTTATGGGGAAAGGTAGCCAGCGATCCTCGGCCGTACACGATACAGTTATCCAAAGAAACAAAAGGAAACCCGGGGCTATTCACACCGAGCGGGGATGCCCCGGACCTTGGCAATCCCACGGGCAGCATAACAGGCGGCGCGATAAGGTTAGATCCCGGCCCAGCTCAAACGCCGTACAACCGATATTCGATCGAGGACACCATTGCTCACGAGGTCACTCATGCGACGGACTCTCTTGATGACTCGCGATACTGGGCAGATGTGATCGCGTTAGTTTACTTCAAATCACCGACTGGTGTGGGCCGTATCCTAGCTGACCAAGAAGAAGTAAACGGATATTGGGGTGAAGGCCGGGTTGACTCACAATTGAAAGGTGTGTCTTGGGGCGGTCCGTGGATGAACCAGGATTGGAAGGACTTCAGCAAGCATTACAAGCCGACTGCTTCCGCAGTGAGCGAAAGAGCGTGTATATGCACAGGACTATAGTGGGAGTGAGGATCAAGGCAGCAATTCCTGCCGTTGCCGTGCTCTTTGCGTGGCTGACTTTCGGGTGTAGCTCTACAGTGCGTGCAACGGAACCTGAAGGACCGCGCCAGGCCCGGCAGGTTGGGGCGCTCGAGGGGCAACGCGTATTAGCGCCGTTGAAAGGTTCAGTCTTGCGCGCAGTGTGCGTCGCGCAAGGCGCATTTCTGCACGACTTAAAAAAGAACGGAGTAAGTCGCCCTCAGAGCGATATCATTGTCTCCGCAGTTTCGTTCCAAGGGAGGATCATCGTAAGCTTTAGGATCCTAATGCCAGCTACCCAGGTTGAAAAACGTGTTTGGGACTACGAGGTTGACCCGACTTCCTTTCGCGTTCTTGCAGCGGAGGTAGAGAACCCAAGGAAGTAGAGAGCCAAAATCGCTACGCTGGCTGGAACCGCGGAGCCTGGTCCCGTGCCATCGGGCTACTGTTGAAATCCTTGGGCTTTTTCGAGGTAATCTGCTAGGAGCCACCGGGCTCCGATGAGCCAGGCGCTGCCCTTAGAGGCGTTTGAGGGGCTGCGTGCGTGGAGTCCGAGGGCCAAGACCTGGCTGGCAATTTTGCTGACCAAATGCTGACCAACTGCGTAATACGGGCGTGAATTCACCAGCACCAGACGGCACGAGGTGTGCCGCAATCACTCGAGAAGCGCCTTCTTCCGCTCCTTGACACTGTAGGGGTCAGAGGTTCGAGACCTCTCGCGCCCACCACCGGAAACCTTGATGCCGCGGACTTCCGCGGCTTTTTCATCCGGTCTGGTACTTTTACCACCATCCGAAAATGCTGACAAATGCTCACCAAATTTTGACCGCATAAAGGTGACAACCGCGCATTACCGCAACGGGGAAGAGCCAAATTGGTTTCCAAACGGCAACAGAGGAGGAACTCTATGGACAACCTTAATCGACGATCGGCTTTGGTAGTGTTAGGATGCATAGCCGCTACGGTTGCAGGGGTGAGGCCCGCGGCTGCGGATACGATGACAAAAAGCAATGACACGACGCTGGCCCCCGGTGTCGTGCAGCGTGTCTATGGCGGGAACCCATCAATTATTCCCGCATATAAGAGTGTCTCGATGCGTGACTTCATCGTGCAGCCAGGCTCGAAGTCTGGCCCCAACGCCTCGATGAAGAATGACATGGTCTGCCATATCACGCAAGGAGAGCTTCGGGTCACACAAGACGGCAAGACCTTTGCGGCGACGGCGAACTCCGTCTGGACTTGCGCTAAGGGTACGATAGAGCAAGTGTTCAACGACGGAACCGTGGTTGCCATAATGAGGATCACGGATCTGATGGCTTAAGGACCTCATGAAAAAAGAACCCGGTGCAGAGCCGGGTTCTCCCCTACTGCACGTACTCCGAATCCGTCCTCTTCGGAAAGAGCACCACACTCACGAAAATTGCTGACCAAATGCTGACCAACTGCACGCTACGTGACGGATTAGAAGCGACCAGCCAGCACGAGAAGCAACTCAAGAACACCAGGAACTACGGCTTTCTTTCTTTGACACTGTAGGGGTCAGAGGTTCGAGACCTCTCGCGCCCACCACTCGAAAGGTTGACGTCGTAGGAATTGAGTCGTTCCAGCGAGGCATTCTGAAATGTGTAGAAATATAAGGACACTCTTCAACTTCGAGCCGCCGGTGAGCGCCGAGGACGTTCGGTCGGCTTCGCTTCAGTTCGTAAGAAAAATCAGCGGTTTCAACAAGCCGTCCAAAATAAACCAAATCGCGTTCGGCGCTGCAGTAGATGAGATAGCTCGCGCCTCGACCCGTCTGCTTCGTGCGCTCGAAACGAATGCAGCACCCAAAAATCGACACGAGGAAACCGCACGGGCGAAGGCTCGCGCCCTCAAGCGATTCGGTCTCACCCCACAGGCAGGGCAATACTAGCGCGGAGTTTTCGTGCTTTTCGGATTCATTGACACTGTAGGGTCAGAGGTTCGAGACCTCTCGCGCCTCCAGTGCATCTACGTGGGCCGGTCGCACCCGAAGGGGTTTTTTTAGATGCGCCCGGTCTGCTCCATTCAGGGTCATGGCTGGATGATGACCTGCACGTTGAGCGAGAAGTTGCCGTACCCCGATGCGCACTGGTTGTTGTCGTGGAAACCGCTCGTATCTTCGTTACCGCCCATCAGCAAGAATCCGTAGTCCGGCCAATTCCCTTTCGCGAAGTTGTTGATCGCGGACGACACGTCGATGCTGTAGTTCGAGCCCGAGATCTTTACCCCGGGCATGTTGACGCTCTCGCTGTTGCTGCTCCACGGGATGCCGCTGATGAAGTCATTGTTCGGGATCAGGTCCTGCGCGTTCGACCAGTCGCTCGTCGGCAGGTGCACGGCGGCGAGGCAGCTGGCGTTGCTGCCATCCACCCGCTGGAACGCCAGGGTGGCGCTTTTGACGCTAGCCTTCGAATTGCGCAAGAGAATGCCCGCGCTACCTAGTTCGAAATTCACCGCGCCCTGATAGACGAGCGTGTCTTCGTAACAGGTGACGCCGATCGAGCTTCCATAGTCGTGGACAAAGCCGACCGTCAGACCGGGACCTGGCGCTGTGCCCGTTGTGCTCAAGCCGCACCCAGGACCGGGGAACGAGTAACTGTAGTGGTGGTATACGGTGCGCGAGTTATTAAGCGTCAAGTTGAAGTTGCGCACGACCGGCGTGTCGACCGCGCCGTTCACGCAATACGGTCCGCTGTCGCTCGACTCCGCATGGCCGGCAAAGGCAGTGACTGCGTAGCACTTGCCGCTAAAGCCGTCGCTCGGCTTGGTCACGAGCGCCAGCGTCACGTCTTTTCCATTGTTCTGTTTGACCACGAAAGTATGCTGCCCGCCGTCGACGCGATAGACATTATAGCCGCCGATGCAGTTGGAGCAGGCATTTGGGGCGCTCCAAATAAGCGCCAGCCAACCATTGCTGAATCCGGCCGAGCAGGCAAGACCGCCGCCGAAGCCGCCGTGCGCGGTGCACACCTGCGGATCGTTCGTGCTGTTCAAGGAGCCGGGAGTTGGAGGCGGCGTGGGTCCGGGGGTCGGCGTCGCGAGGACGCAGTTGACCGTGAAGTGGACCTCGTTCGAGTACACGTCGGCTTGGCCCCCGGAGATGTTGTGCACCCATATTTGGTCGAAGGTGACGCCGCTGGTCGACGACGAGATCGGGATGGAGTCGTTCACCGCGACCGGGCCGCTCGGCAGCGTCAGCGTAGCGCCGTTGACGACGTGTTGCGCGCTACTGACATAGCGGTTGAAGCTGTAGGTGACTTTGGTGCCGACCGTACCGCTGATCGTGCCGCTGAACTTGACGGTGACTGGACAGCCGTTATACGAACTCGGCCCGACGACCGAGAGCGCCGCGGTGACCGCCGCATTCGCAAGTCGCGGTTGGATGATCAAGAAGCAAAGCGCGAGCGTCGCGAACAGCCATATCTTCATATCGTCATGCCCTTTCAAAGCAATGAGTGTCTCCACGACTATAACGCCATCTTGGCCGCCGCTGTTACGCCAAACGCGACGTGCTCTTCGGGTAGTTCCCGTGCGGGTGGGTCGCCAGCCAGCGCTTCGCGCGCGCCGCGAGGTATTCACAGTCCTCCAAGAGCCATGGTTCGCGTGTGCTACGCATGCGCTTCACTGTCGGCGCCAAAAGCGTCCAATACTGAATGATGATCGGCGATGCGTACTCGAGGTAGGCTTCCTCGTCGATGAGACCATTTTTCATCCAGGCGCCGATGTGTTCGAACCACGCTATGACGTGACGCTCGGGATGAAGCGTACGATCCACAGGTTGTGGATCGAGCGACGCCCAAAACTGAGGGTCTTGCATCTTCGCGGCAAGCTGCGCCCGAACGAAGTGAAACCGATCTTCGAGCGCCGGGGATTGCTCCAGTTCGAGTAGCTTCAACATGGCGCTCAACTGATTGCTGGCGCGCAAGTGGTGGAGTTGAATAAATGCCGCAATGGCCGTGATCGTGATGACGATAAACGTGCCAACCGCACGACCGTCGTCCAAGCTTCCAAGGACATGGCGGTTTATGGTCCTCCTCCAGTGGCGTAATAATCGAGAACGGCCGCGCGAAATCCTCGGGCGCCTCCCAATCCAAGCCCTTATACAGGCATGAATTCCTCAGCACCAGAAAGCACGAGGAACAATGCGGCTCTTTCGCATCTCCCTCAGCGGAGTGATCCTTTGCGGCATCTTGGCCGCCGCGTCCCCGGCCCAAGCAGACCCGTTTTCCTTCACCGTCTTCGATTGTCCCGGCGCGACAAATACGTACGCCTTCGGGATCAGCCACTCCGGGTATGTCGTGGGCTTCTGCGCTGATGCGAGCCGCAGATCGCATGGCTTCGTACGAAGCACCCGTGGAGCGTTTGTCACGATCGACCCTCCGGACGCGATCAACGACAGCCTTGCCTACGGGGTCTACACCCTCGGGCAGATCGTAGGAACCTTCGAAGATGCGAACGCCAAACACCATGGCTATCTGCTGAAAACCCCAGACGCGTTCACGACTTTCGATGCTCCAGGCGCTAGCGACACCTGGGCTTATGGGATCAACGCCGCCGGCCAGATCGTGGGCAGGTTCGTTGAAGCGGGCGGCAAGACGCACGGCTTCGTGCGAAGCGTCGGCGGAAAGCTCTCGACCATCGACATTTCAGGCGCGATCTCTACTGAGGTTCTTGGGATCAATTCCGCCGGGCAAATTGTGGGAGACTTCGAAGATGCGGGCGGCAAGCAGCACGGTTACGTGCGAAGCGCCCGCGGAGCTTTTACCAACATTGACATGCCCGGTGCCCTCAGCACAGAAGCTTGGGGGATCAACGCCGCCGGGCGGGTCTCCGGTCTTTTCACGGACGCGGGTCATAAAGTACACGGCTTTGTGCGAAGCGCAGGTGGGGTCTTCACCACGATCGACGTTCCCAACGCGACGGGCACGTACGCCCATGGGATCAATGATGCCGGTCAGATCGTGGGGCACTTCTTCGATAGTAGTGGCAAAGCGCACGGTTTCGTAACTCGGCGACGGTGAGCACATAAAGCAAACCGCTACTCCGTGTAACCAAGCATGTAGACGCCAAGAGCCATCGCGAACAGCGGCCACAGCGTCGCTCCGAGACGGCCCCTCAGTATTCCGCCATCAGCCAGAAGTTTAGCAGCCGCAAATCCGAAGCCCAGGACGGAGAACCAAAGATGCTGCTGCTTGACCAACTTCATGGTGGCAAGCATGCTTTGCATGGCCGGGCTGGAGGCCATTGCCGGACACATGCTGCATCATTTGTTGCGCCTCTAGTCCCCCGTGTTTGTGGAAGAAAAGATAGATGGCACCAAAAACCGCGAGGCTTGGAACGGCGAACACACGCAGAAGCGACGGCAGGCGATCTGCGGCGCGAAGTAACTCGATGGTGCCAAGGAGCAGCAACAGCAGCACGAAGACGCGGTGTTGTACCACCGAAGGGTCCGCAAAGCTGATCCAAAATCCGTACGGGCCATTCGGCCAAGCCTTCGGGTCGATAAGCAGAATAAGGAACTCTACCAACCCGAACAACATCAGGGGCGGCACAAAACGCACCCATGTACGGCGCGGCCACTGCAAGCCCGCGATCAGTGCGGTCAGCCCCCACAATAAGAGAAAGAAACCGGCAGCGCGGTGGTTGAACACCGACCATTCCTTAGCAGACACGGGCGTGGCGGGTTGGCTCTCCAGATCCTGGGTGGTCTGGCTAGATTGCGCGGTGCCCATGGTCATGGGAGCAGGCGTGGAATCGGCCCTGGCGGCGGAGAGCGAGAAATATCCCAGACAAATGCAGGCCGCTATGAGCGCAATGGCCGCTACGACAGCAGCGGCCATTGCACGCAGGAGCAAACGATTCACGAACCGCTGCCGGCAGACGGCCTAGTGCACGTCACGCACATTCACCCGCAGCGTTCCTGCGGCATTTGCCGTCATCTTGACGTGCGCGGTGCCGTGAACGAAGGTGACCGTTTGCGACATTCCGCCGCCTTCAAACGTCCCGGGCCCGAGCAAGTTCACCGTGCCTTGCAGCGTGCGGTTGAGATTCTCCGGCATAAGGCCGTTGAGTTGCACAACCGCGTCGAGCGTTTGACCGACGGTTCCGCTCTTCGGCAGGATCAACTGCACTTCGACTGGATTGATCGTCTGAACGTTCGAGAACTTTCCGTTGCCGTTCTCGACAACCAGGCTGCACGGCCCCGGCGGCAGTTTCGGAATATCGACGCGCACCTGGGTATCCGATGCGGTCGTTATCCGGCCGGCGTCACACCCTTGCTTGGTGCACAACACGACCGACGGACCGTCTCCGCTCGCAAGGCCAGACCCGGAGACCGTTAGATTCGTGCCATCAGTTACCACAGGCGGTTCCTGCGGCAGCGAGATGACCGGCTGCGTAGCCGGGGGCTTGTCAATGATCTCAACGGACGCATGGCCGGGCAGCGGGTCCGAAATGATCCGCAGCCGCCCGCGCACGAGGTCGGCTCCAGTCAAGAGGATTTCGCCGACGTTCTTCATCCGAAAGTGCTTGCCGTTCGGCTCCGTGATGACCACGTCGCCGCTGGCGACGATTTGGCCCGCCGTGCCATTCGAGTCAGTGTAGTTCGCAACCACCACGCCCTGCAAGTAGCCTCCACGGCTCGCCGAATCCGGCATGATCGGCGCAAAACTCGTGAGATTGAGCTGCAGCAATTCGACCGGGATGTCGACCCAAACGCCCTTCGCCGCATCCCATTGCTGCCCGGTGACCGTTCTCGTCGTCTTACCGCCCGCGGTTTTGCGCTCGGTCTTCTTGCTCGAGCCGCCCGTGACGTTGCCCCCGCCATCGGGCTTATCGTGCTTCTCGGTGGATTCCGTGTGCTTGTATCCCGGCTGGCCGCCCGGATTGGTCTGCTGATCGTCTTTGTTCACGGTCGAGGTGCCGTCGGGATTGTTGTTCACGGTGACAACGGTCGTGTGGGATTCGATCAGCACGAAGGGCGCGGCCGGCGGGCAATTTTTTTTCTTATACTTACGCATGCGCGTGGTCGTCTTCCGGCTGACCACTTTGCCCGTGGCGTTGTCGGTCACGGTAATGGTCGTCTTGCTCGTATAGATGATGGTGCAACCCGTAGGGTCGGCCGGATCGGCCACCTCAGTGGATTGGCCCTCGCCGGATACGGATTGGCCCATGCCGTTATCCGGCGTCGAACCCGACCATTTGCCGGCGCTGGCTGGTGCGTTCCACACCAACGCGAGCCCGATTGCAATCGCCACCACTGTGGCTAAAAAGCGTGGCCGCTTCATGGTTGGCATCTCCGTGTGAACCAGGAATCGACCGCCATCGAAAACGCATGGCGATCATCCTTAACGCCGCCCGTTGGGGGGCCAACCTGACCTACCCTATGGCATACGGGACAGTTCCCACGCCTTTGAAGAAAGTGTAGCAAAAGACGCCGTCGGCCTCGGCCGTCCTGTGAAGATCTCGAACACCTGCATCAAAGGCGGCGGCATCGGTGATGCTAGCCTCGATCGCGGATTCGCGAACGCCCTCGATCATCGCGGTGAACGTCTTCCTGGTAAAGCCGTCGACGAGGTCGGGCCTGCTCGAATCCACATACACCATGCGTGGAGACACATGAACCGCCGCGAGACCCGCTTCGACCATGAGCGGATAAAGCTGCCGGCCGATCAACGCGTTGCCTCCCGCCAACCGTTGCAACTCGACGAGGCACTGGATCGCCTTTTGGGCTGCGCTGCTGTCGGGATGGAAGTACGTCGATCCGTGGTCACCCTCGATGACCGTCATGGTGCCGCCGGGTCGAAGCAGGCGATTAAGAATCGCCAGCGCTTCAACCGGCCGCGACAGATGCTCGAGGACGAAACAGACGAAGGCGTGGTCAAAGGTTTCAGGGGCGAAGGGTAGGGCGAAGATGTCCGCCTGCTGGAACTGCACGTTGGAGAGCCCCACCGCCTCCGCCGTCCTCGTGGCTTCGGCGATCGAGTCCGCGGAGAGATCGATCGACGTGAATCGTGCCTCGGGGCTGCGTCGCGCTAACGCGACCGTCTGAGCTCCAACGCCGCAGCCCGCTTCCAGGACCAAACTTCCGGACGGGTATGAGGTGTCGGAGTGCAGCAAGTCGACCAGCGTTCCGGCCTGATCCTGCAGGCGTTCGTTCTCACGTGAGCGGTAGCCGTGCACGTATCTTTCGTTCAGTGCACCGCTCTCCGAATGCCTCACGTGGTGCGGGTCTTGTGGGTTTGCACGTATACCTTGACGAGCTTCCCGCCGCGGAGCGCGTAGGTTCTGACCTCGCTCATCTCACAGTGGGAGTCTTTGCACGAATCCACGTAGAGAAAGCGCTTCGCAAAGCGTATGTGAATCGATTTTGGTCCGGCGCCCCAGTCTCCGCCCCAATCGGCGGTGCCAACTTTCCCGAGCAGCACTGCTGTATCCCCGCGTACGTCGTAAGCGTACGCTCCCGCCGTGCCGCCCATCGGAAATTGGCAAGTGAGCACCACGACCGCCTGCTGCGTGCCGGCACGTAGACTGCCTTGCTTCACGGAGTCGACGAAAACCTCAAAGCCGGTGCCCATGTTCTGGTCGAAGTATGAGTAGGTGCCTTTGCGGATCTGCGCGGGCGGCGGCACATTGCTGGAGCACGGTATATCCGTATAGTTGAAGTTCATGAAATCCACGGCCAAAAGCAACGGCACGATCATTTCTTAAAAACTCCTCTCCTCCATTATCCTGGGAAGTGCTTTCTCAGACGCTCGCCGACTTCGGCGATCCCGTGAACCAGGGCAGCCGTGAGATCTTCTTCACGCGCGCGCTGGGTGATCTCGGCGACCAGCTGTTGCCAATAGGCGTCACCGACCTTGGAATGGATCCCTTCGCCGCCCAGCACCACGATCTCGCGGCGCGACGGCACGACAAAGAACAGCACCGCGCCGCTCCCGGGCGTGCCGAAACCAAGACTTTGAAACACGCGCTCGGCGGCGCCCCGCGCACTGCCGCGAACATGCTTGGCCAGCGAAACGTGGATCGCGCCGGTGGTCCCTCGTTCGGCCGCGTCAATGGCGGCGCGGATGCGTTGTTCGTCGACATGGCGCTTGAGGTCGTCATGCAGTTCGCGCTGCGGGGTCATTTCGCGCTCGCCATATCGGTCACCAACCCCCGGACGCTCCGCCGCCCCCGGCCATGCCGCCGCCACCCGAGAAGCCGCCCCCAAAGCCGCCACCACCACCACCGCCACCGCCCCCGAAACCGCTGCCGAAGAACCCTATCCACGGCGTGCTCTGATAGCGGCGCCCTGGGATATGATACAAGACCGTTCGCAGTACCGTAGCAAAGATCAAGAAGAAAACCAAAAGGATAAAGAACGCTACCACTCCTACCGCGACGACCACGTCGTTCGTCGCCGCGGAAGTCGGTTGTGCGCTTTGGGGTTGCCCGCTGAGCGCGGCGAGAATCGCGTCGACGCCTGCGCTGACGGCGCCGTCCTTATCGCCGGCACGTAAGCGCGGAGTTATCTGGTTGCGAATGATCTCCGAGGCTGTTGCATCAGGCAAGACGCTTTCGAGGCCATAGCCGACATCGATGCGGATCTTTCTATCCTTGGCGAAAATGAACAGGACGATGCCGTCATCGAGACCCTTGCGTCCGATGCGCCATTTCTCGAAGGTGCGGATGGTCCAGTCTTCGAGCGCCGCGTCGCCGGTGGTGTCACCGATCCACACGATGACCTGATGGCCGGTGGAGCGCTCGTATGCCTCAAGCTTCTGATTGAGCGCTGCTCGTGTTTCCGGCGAGAGGAAAGCGGCGTTGTCGGTCACCCACTGGGTCGGAGCCGGCGGAATAGGAACTTGTTGTGCGGCGGCAGCGGTCGCGCCGAATGCAATGCACGCGACGAGCGCGGCGATGACGCGAAGCATCGCCTAGAAAGTCACCTTGGGAGCGTTTTGTGTGCCCTCTTGCGCCTTGAAGTACGGCTTTACTTTGAACCGGTCGCCGAACAGGCCGGCGATGACGACCGTTGGGAACGATTGCCGCGTCGTGTTGAACGCCTGCGCCACTTCGTTGTAGCGCCGTCGCTCGACCGCGATGCGGTTCTCAGTGCCTTCGAGCTGGGCTTGCAGGTCTAGAAAATTCTGATTCGCCTTCAAGTCCGGATAGTTCTCAACCACGGCAAGCAGTCGCGAAAGTGCGGACGACAGCCCCGCTTGCGCTTGCTCGAACTGCGCGAAGGCAGCCGGATTGCTTAACGCGTTTTGTCCTGCGCTGACGGTGACCTGGCCGACTCTGGCGCGCGCGTTCGCCACACTGATGTAGGTGCTCTTCTCGAAGTTCGCAACGCCCTTGACGGTCGCAACAAGGTTCGGGATCAGGTCGGCGCGGCGCTGATAGACGCTTTCGACCGTGCCCCACTGCGACTGCACAGCTTGGTCCTGCGCCACCAGATTGTTATACGTGCCTGCGACCCATGCCACGATGACGACGATGATGACGATGACGATCGCGAGGCCGACCCACGATCTGCTCATGTATGCTCCCCTTCTTTCATTTGCGCGACCAACATTAGCTGCCGCGGGAACGTGCTCCCGCTCCTGCTTCAGTCGGCGGCGATCCCGGGCAGTTCGGCCTGCTTCCGGCCGAACGCATATGCGCGAGTCACCTCGGCGCCAAAAAATACGATCAGCGCGAGGTAGTAGAGCCAGGTCATCACGATGAGGGCTGCTGCCGCGGCGCCGCGCACCGCATGAAAAGCCGCGTAGCGCACGTACATGCTCAGCAGCCATTGACCGAGCAGGAACAAGGCTGCCGTGAACATGCCGCCGGTGAGTGCGTCGCGCCACGCAACGCTTGCCTCGGGGATAAATTTGAAGAGCGACCCGAACAAGATCGTGATCACGACAAACGACGCAGCGAAAACGACAACGCGCGTGACCCCCCACGCCGGCTCGTGCGCTTTCACGGCTGTCGCGAGCGTCGCATCGAAGATCTGCGAGGCTAGCAGCAATGCGCCGATGAGCGTCACCATGAGAAACGAAAACAAACGAACCCGCAAAATGTAAGAGAATCGCGATGGCCGTCGCTTGGCGTCAAAAATGATGTTGAGGGCAGCGTAGAGTTGCATGAAGGCACCGCTTGCACCGAAGATCAGCGCAATGGTGCCTATCGCGGCCGCTACGATATTGGGTGCGGGAGCGTTCACGTTGGCGATGAGGCTCGTGACAAACCGGGCGCCGGACGTGCCGAGAAAATCGCGCACCGGACCGAGGACGTCTTGGGTGGCGGCTTTCGGACCGATGACGAGGCCTGCGGCGGCGATCGCGATGACGAGCAGCGGGGCCAGCGAGAAGGCCAAGTAGAACGCAAGCGCCGCGGCCAGATGCGCCGTGTTGTGCCGCTGCCAGCCCGCGTAGGCCTCGCGAAGTAGTCCTATCGGGGTGGCCACCTCAGCCTAGTGATGCGCGCGCATGCAGTCCGGGATCAGCGGTTTCTTCGCCTTCGCCAATTGGTCGATATACGTGCGGATGTCCTTGACCGCGACGGCGGTGATCGGTTTCGGCCATGCTTTTGTAGCGGAAGCGAGATGGTCGCGAGCATCCCGCAAATACCCCAACGCTAAATCGTTCTTACCTTCACCGAACATCGAAGCGGCTGCGCCGGCGAGGTTGGCCGCGGCGGTGAGGTTGTCCTGAGCCACTTCCCTGCTATTGCGCTCTTGACCGGCGAACATCTCCGCATGTTCCGCGGTGCTTACCTCGTCGTCGAAGTTATTGAAAGCTTCTTGGTACTTTCCGGCAGCTAGCTCTGCGCCACCAGCGAAATGGTTGGAAGACGAGTCCGGGATCAACCACTGATCCGTGCAGAGATACGATTGTTTGGCAGGCACGGCCGCGTTCGAGGCGAGCGCAAGTGACGCCAATGCGAGCGATACGAAGATGACCCGAGTGAGCACAGCGTGATCCTCCTCAAACTTCGGCAGCCATCACTTTCCCCCCGCGTTGCGTTCTGACCTCGCACTCCCAAGGCGAGGCTCCGGAGGCCGAAGAACTCTCCCTGTCGTGCACGGAATCATCTTCGTCGAGTTCCACAAATTTGTGGCAGAAAAGCTGGGCCCCACTGCCTGGAACGACGTCCTGCGCGCCGCGCTCCCGAAAGCTCGCCACTACTATCGCGGCAACCACTACCCGGACCACGAGTTCGCCGACCTTCTCGCCGCCGCAGCGTCGATGGCGAAAGTCGATCTTCCTGATTTCGGTCAGCAGTTCGGCGAGGTCATCGCACCCGACCTTATGCGCATGTACGCGATTTCAATCGACTCAAGTTGGAGGACGCTCGAGATGATCGAGAACACGGAAGTCGTCATCCACACCATCGTCCGGCGATCGCTCCACGGTGCGGCGCCGCCGCGATTACGGGTCGAGCGCCTTGGCCCGAACGAAATCGTCCTGCGTTATGACTCCCAGCGGAAGATGTGTTATTTCGCTAAAGGCATCGCGCTCGGCGTCGCCAAGCACTTCGGCGAGAGTATCACCATAGCTGAGTCGATGTGCATGCTCAAGGGGGCATCGCATTGTGAGATCACGTTTACGTCGAGCGGTTGAAAGGATCTCTTGTCATGTTTCGAAGCTTCGGCATCATCTTTTTCGCTCTCATACTCATGAGCACAGCGCCTGCTCGGGCGGCCGGCGTCGTAACCATAACCGACGCTCGCGTCGTACCGACGGCGGTGACCATCTACGTCGGCGACAAAGTGACGTGGACGAATAACGGCATACATACTCACACGGTGGCTGCCGCGCAAAAGGCCTTTGTGGGATTCACACTCGCCCCGAGCGGTAGCCACGGCGTGCGCTTCCCGAAGGCCGGGCGCTTCCCGTACCTTGTCGATGGAAAGATTACCGCGATTGTGATCGTCAGGGTCGGCGCGGGTGGCGCAAGCAGCACCACCAAGTCTTCATCGGGCTACGCTCGTTACGACGTCGATATCTCGGTCAGCGTTCACGAGCACCGGACCGGCCCAAAAGAGGACTGGGATGCGACCATTGAATGGACGGGCACGTGGAAAGACGTCTCCTACGCGACCGCTCCGGATGCCATGGGTGTGCGCCCACGCCCGATGGGTGTGTTCATGGGAACGATCTCTGCGTCAGAGAAAGCCTCACTTTTCAATGCGATGGATCCGAACAAGAGTCCGATCCAGTGCAAAGGTGACATCCCGTCGTACCCGGAGCCGGCGCGCTTGGTCTTTTCAGGCAGATACCTCGGCGCCAACGGAGGTATGAACTTCTCAGCTGGCCCGGTCGATGGGGCGCAGTCGTTCCAAAGCAAACTCGACTCGGTCAAGGCGAGCTGTTCGTTTCCTCCTATATTCATTCCGTACCCGATCGGCTTCGAATTCACAACGCCCGATGGCATTGACTTCTCCGTCGTCCCCGCCACGGCGCTGACCCTCGAGTTCACGGTGACCTCGAAGACAAAGATACCCTTCCCGCTCGACCATTTGATCGCGGGCCAGTCGTTCGGGATTGAGACGGGAAAACAAACGCGAACCAACGGGAGTGGACCAGAAACAGTCACTCAGGACGAGGCGGTGTCGGTACACTTCAAAGCGCGCTGAAGCGCTCGATTCGGAACAGGTAACAGCCGCGCGAAACGCTGCGCACATGGAGATACGCGACGTCTGGATTCTCGAACAGCGCGGCGGCCATTTCAGGAGCGCGGCCGGCTGGGGCGAATACTTGTGAATCGGCGATCGCATGCTCGCTTGTGTACGGCCGCAGAATGAGTGGGCGCGCGGCAAACGCGGGCGGGATCATTTCGGACCCGGCGTAGCGCTCGCAGCCGTCGGCATGGATGAACACCGGCCCGACCTCTTGATAAAGCGCCGGCTTCTCGAACGGTCGGTACGAAAAAAGGATCAAGCGGTCGCCGGGCTTGGCGTACTGTAAGCAGTGGCGGCACGGCCCGGTGCCGTCGTCGACCTTAGCGGTCAGGTCGTTGCCGTAGTCGTCGCGCATGCGAGCCCGTATCTGATCTGCGGTCGGCGTCGACATCGCGCTTGCGTGAAAAGTGGCTGTAAGTTGCGAGCTCATTCCATGAGTATAGGAGCAAGCGGTCCCGGGCGTCTATCCGTTTCTTGCGTTCACGTCTTTGCGTACGCCTCACGCGTGTCGGGAAGATCAGAAAACACGCCGAGCCGATGCAGCGCATAGATCAACAGCGTTCCCAACGCTAAAGGCACGACCATGATCGCCCCGGATTCAGGGCCGAAGGCGCCGCCGGTGAACCAGTCCGGCCCGCTCCCCGTTTGATCGATGAGCGACGGCGTCTTCAAGCCGCTCACCGCAAAGCCGTACACCGGTCCCTCGCAGATGTTCCAGGCGCAGTGCACGCCGATCGCGAGCCACAACGATCGTGTTAGGACGACGATCCAACATGCCAGAAGCCCGTAGAGGGCGATGCCGGTGACGGTCAACGCGGCTTGTGCATGAGCATTCGGGTTGCCCAGATGGAGCGCGCCGAAAAAAAGCGCGGTGGCGATGGCAGCGGGAACGGGACCGAACTCCTCCCACAGGTTTTGAAAAAGGTAGCCGCGCAGCCCGATCTCTTCGACGGCAGCCGCGGCGAGCCAGAACACGAGCGTGAGCGCCAAAAAAGCAAGAGTCCCCTGCAGCGGGGAGAGGCTGTTGATCCGCAAGTACCCGAGCGAAAGTTCCAGGAGAAAGACCGAGGATTGAATCACGACGCCGACCGCCACGCCGATCAACAGCAGCTTGAACCACGCCCTGCTGAACGTGAACCCAAGCGATTCGATGCTCCGGCGGTCGACGAAGCGGCGAAGGAGAAGCGTGGCTGTGAGCAGTGCGCCGAGAACTGCGAGCTCGAAGACGGTGAAGGAGAGAAACGAGCTTCCCGGATGCGAGCCGAACTTGCCGACAAGCCCCGACACTATCAAGAACGGGATCAAGATCAAGAAGAACACCGGAAAGAACACGAGGGCACGGAGGACGGGGCGGAGCCTGCCGTCTTTTAGGAAAATGCTGGTGCGGATCACCGTCTTTTAGATCACGCGCGCGGACTGGCCGGGGTCTGCGGTGGTGCCGGGCGAAGGTCGGCAGTCGTCGACGGGATTCTTCGAGACACGAACCGGCCACCGAAGCGGCGCGCGATCCATAGATACAGCGTCGGAACGACCAACAGCGACAAGCACGTCGAGGCGATGATTCCGCCGATGACGACGGTCGCGAGCGGCGCCTGCGTCGAACTGCCCGCCTCGATGCCGATCGCGAGCGGCAACATGCCGCCGGTCGTGGCAAAGCTGGTCATGAGGATGGGCCTCAGCCGGATCGGACCGGCGCGCAGGAGCGCTTCGCGCGCTTCCACCCCTTCTTCTCGCAGCTGTTTGGTGAACTCGATGACCAGAATCGAGTTCTTCACCGCGATCCCGACGAGCATCAAAGATCCGATGAACGCCGTGAGGCCGAAGGCGCGATGGGTGATCACGAGGGATCCGACGATGCCGACCAGCGACAGCGGCGCCGCGGTCATGATCACGAGCGGATCGATATACGATTCGAATTGCGACGCCAACAGCATGTAGATCAAGACGACCGCCAACGCCACCGCAAGGTACAGCGCATTGAAGCTGGTCTGCCCGCTTTGGATCTCGGGCCCGAATTCCCAGCGGTAACCGCTGGGCAACGGATAGTGCGCCATGATCGCCGCGGCGTCGGCGACTATCGGACCCAGAGGTCGTCCGCTGATCGGCGCCTGGATCTCGACGCGGCGCTGCCGGTATTCGCGGCTGATCGCTGACGGCCCGAGGCCGGGCTTCAGCGTCGCGACGCTGCTCAGCGTCAATCCGAGGGGCACGTTCGGCTTCGCCGATACGCCGATCGGAGCGAAATCCAGGCTCTGCAGCGACGGATACGAGCGGCGCTGGCTGGGCGAAAGCTGCACCACGATCGGATACTGGATCCCGTTGATCTGGTAGTAGGAGGCGACGGTGCCGCTTGTCGTCGTGTTGACGAGTGACGCGAGATCGCCGGTCTGCAGACCGGACAGCATCAAGCGCGTGCGGTCGATGCTGACGTTGATCTCCGGCTGCGAATTGGTGACGTTCTTGTCGGGCGTGCTCACGCCGGGGATGTCGGCGATCGCATTGATGACGCCGTCAGATACCGTTTGCAATTGATTGAGGTCAGGCCCGAAGATCTCGATTTCCAGCGCCGTTTGTCCCTGCGATATCTGCCGTTGCACGATGTCGATCGTCTGACCGCGCGCGACGACGCCGATCATCGCGGTGCGCAGCCCGGCGTCCTGGGCGGATTGCGAGCGCCCGCCGCCGGAGAGCCGGCCGCGCCATTCCTTGACGAATGCGGCGGCTGCAGTTCCGCTCGTGCCTCCCTGCAGCGCGACTTGAAGGCTCGCGCGGTTGGTGATCGATCGCCCGTTGCCGGCCTGCCCGACCGTCGCTCCGACGTTCACGACCCGTGGGTCCTTGCGAAGCGCATTCTCGACCTGTTGCGAGATGCTGTTCATCAAGCTCAGCGCCGTGCCGTTCGGAGCTTGCAGGTCGAATTGGACGAAGCGTGAGTCTGAGGGCGGAAATATCTCCGTTGGAACGACGCCGAGGCTCAACGCGATCACCGTGACCGCAAGCACCGCGCCGGCCGAGCCGAACACCCACCCCGGCCGATCCAGGCAGAACGAGAGCGCTCTGCGGTATGCGCCTTCGACCCGCCCATAGAACCGGTCAAATCGTGAGGCGAACGAGCCGCGCTTCTCTCCCGTGTCGGGCGGGCTCGGGTGTGTGGCGTCCTCGCCGTTGCCCCCTCCCTTGCGGCGCAGCAATTCCACGGAGAGCATCGGCACCGCCGTCACGGCGACGAGCAGCGAGATACCCACGCCGCTCATGACGACGATCGCGAACGGGCCGAAGATGAGCCCTTGCACACCCGGGATCAACATGAGCGGGAAGAACACGGTCACGACGGTGATCGTCGAGGCCAGCACGGCGCCGAAGATCTGATTGGTGGCGCCTTCCGCAGCCTCGGGCGCCGGCATGCCCGTGCGCAAGAAGCGCGAGATGTTCTCAATCACGACGACGGCGTCGTCGACGATCAACCCGACCGCAAGGGCCAGACCTCCCAACGTGATGACGTTGAGCGTCTCGTGGAACGCGTATGCGACGAACAGCGTGCCGAGAATGGAGACCGGCAGCGAGATCGCGACGATGATGGTGGTGCGCCAGGAGTGGAGGAACAGCAGGATGATGAGGACCGCCAGGATCGCGCCGTACATGGCGGTGTGTTCGAGCGCCGCCACGGCCTGGAGGATGAATTCGCGCTGATCGAGCATCGTCGCGAACTTGATCATCGGGTACTGCTGGTTGATATCCTTGATCTTCTGCGTCACGCCGTCTCCCACGGCGACGATGTTCGCATCGGGCTGCGCAGTGATCGTCAACTGCGCCGACGGCTGTCCATTGACGCGGGAAAAGACGCGCTGCTCCTGGAGCGCATCGCGCACCGTCGCGACGTCGCGAAGCCGGATGGGCACGCCGTTCGAGATCGTGACGATGGTGTCTGCCACTTCGGCCGGCGACTTGTACAAGGCGTTGGTCCGAATGCCGTACTCTTGCGTGCCGATTTGGACGACGCCCGCCGGAAGATCGACGTTTTCGTTCTTCACCCGCGTCAGGAGATCGTTGACCGACAGACCGAGCGCCGTGAGGCGATGCTCGTCCGGTTCGATCATGATCGCGCGCTGCGCCACGCCTGAGAGGCCGACGCTGCCGACGCCGCGCACCGATGCCAGCTCGTCGGAGAACTGGTTGATGATGAGATCTGAAAGATCGCGCTGCGTGCGCGTAGGGTCGGTGACCTGCAGCGCGAGCACAGGCGTCGCGTTCGGATCCGCTTTGCTGATCTGAGGTTCTTGGAGCGCGGGATCGTTCGGCAGGGACGCGCGGATGCGCGCGACCTGCTGCTGCACGTCTACCGCCGCGACGTTGATGTCCGTTCCGAAGCTGAACTGCGCGCGAACGGTGGACTGGCCCTGCGTCGAGGTCGATTCGATGATGTCGATGCCCGCGACGCGGCTGACCGCGTTCTCGATGGGCCGCGTCACCGTGGTCTCGATCGTTTCGGGCGAGGCGTTCGTGTAGGAGACGTTCACGCTGACGACCGGCGGAGCGAAAGTCGGCAGCAGCGCCACGGCGAGGCGCGGCGCGGCGAAGAGCCCGAGAACGACGATGGCGGCCGAGAGCATCGCCACGGCGACTCGGCGAGTGACGGCGAAGCGGGCGATGGACATGTCCTAAGGGTCTAGTCTACCCTTTTAACCTGGGAAGCTCCTGGACTTCCCTCTGCTCCGCCGGTCAGGGGTGAGGCGACGCGTGTGTCCGGTTCAGCGCGCCGCGCGCGATGAGTTCCGACGCATTCAGCGCGAGCTGTGACGATGCCAACCCGCCGACTTTCACTTTGTACAAGACGTTGTTTTGGAGGACGGTGAGCAAGCCGTTCGCCCAGCCGGCTTTTTCGCCCAATCCGGTGATCGTCTGCACTTGTCCGGCGGTGGACATCGCCTGATCGAAAAGCTGCGAGCCTGGGAGATTCACGCCGAGGCTACTGGTGACCGAGTGCGCCAACCACAGGCAGTTGATCCCCTTGCAAACGGGCTTCGATTGCCCATTTGCAGAGCGAACATCACTTGCGGAGGCACCGCTCCTTGCACGCGCGAGGTCGCGGCCCACACACATTCATCGGCGGTCGGCCGGTGCGGATGGGCCAGGTTGTGGACCGTTGTATGGAGCGCGCTGGCGACATCGGGCGCGGCAAGCAATGCGCACGGATCGACGCCGCCCGGTCTGGGGGTCGCGTCCGGCGACAGCGTCGCAGTATCCGCCCATGCTAGTACCGGCAATGAAACAATCGCAGCTCCGGCGAGCGCCGCCAATGTGCGAAGCATTATCAAACTCCCGCGACGAGACTCCGGCCTAGTAGGGATTCCATCAGGTGCTTGAGGCCGGCGCCTCGTCCATGACCATCTTAGCACTGCCCCGTCTTGCCCACGTCCGGCCTAGCGCCGGCGCATGCCCAGCAGCCCGGCGGCCTTCGAGCGCGCGTCGACGCGGACGAGCCGCCTGGCCATCCGGGGCGTGATCAACTGCTCGTGCGAGACATCGAGCAGGTGTTCCGGGATGAACCACACCGGCTTCTCGGTCGTCATCCAGGCCAGCGGATCGAAGCGCTTGAGGTTCACCGGCCGCGAAAACGTGCGCAGCGTGCGCTCGCCGCGCAGATTGAAATAGTCCTCGAAATAGGTCATGGCCAGCTCGCGCAACGTTCGGTAGACCGGCTCGCGGTAGCGGCAGCCCGAATAGTTCGACTTCGCAAGCGCGCCCCAGTGGCCGTCGATCTGGTAGACCGCGATGACGTGGTCCGTATCGTGCTCCGCTTCGAGATCCACGATCAGCGGAGGAAAGCCGATGACGCGGAGCGCCGCAGCCGCGAAGATCGCGCCTTCGAGGCAGTGCGCGGTGAGTTCGTGGAGGACGCGGCGCGGCGACCAGGCTGTGTCCGCGAGGTGGTACGGCATGGCATCCATGAGCTTCTGAATGCCCGCGGGCGTGCGCAGCGAGCGCAGCTTCCTCAATTCACCCGCATTGAAATTGACGATCACGGACCTAAAGGTCCGTGGCTACGGTTATCACGATCATATGGCGAGCCAGCCCCCGTCCACGGCGAGGATGTGCCCCGTCACATAGCTCGACGCGTCGCTTGCCAGAAACAGCAGCGGGCCGTCCAGTTCGTGCGCCAATCCGGGGCGCCCTATCGGCGTCATCTGCGAGATGCGCTTGACCATCTTCTCGTTCGAAAATATTTCTTCTGTGAGTTCGCTTTCGAAATATCCAGGCGCAAGGGCGTTGACCCGAACGCCGCGCCCGGCCCACTCGCTGCCGAGCTGGCGCGTGAGGTTCGCCAGACCGGCTTTGCTTGCGGTGTAGCCGGGCAACGACCTTAAACCTCCGCCGACCACGCCGAGCACCGACACGATGTTGATGATGCTTCCCTTGCCGCGCTCGAGCATATGCCGTCCGACTCGCTGCGACACCAAGAAATGCGCCGTCAGATTCAATGCGATGACCTCGCGAAACGCCTCGATCGGTTCGTCTTCAGACCTGTACGGATCAGCCGTGCCGGCGTTGTTCACGAGCACGTCGATACGGTCGCCGTGTTGCAACGCGGTGGTCACGAGCCGCTCGACGTCCGAGTCTTTGGTGATGTCGCATTCCACCGGCAGCGAACCGGGCAGCGCTTGGGAAAGCTCGCGCAGGCGATCCATTCGGCGCGCGGCGAGCACGACGCGAGCGCCCGCTGCGGTGAGCACGCGCGCGAAGCGCGCGCCGAGGCCGCTGGACGCCCCCGTGACGAGCGCCACGCGACCATCGAGCCGGAAGAGCGAAGCTGCGTCGACCGCCTGCGACTCACGAGGTGCGCTCATATGCGCACGCCTCCGTCGACGCGGATCATCTCTCCCGTGACGTACGCCGCTTCATCCGAGGCGAGGAACGCGACGACCGCTGCGACATCGGCGGGCTGACCGGGCCGGCCGGCCGGGATTTTTAGCACGCTCGCGCTGCGGATGGCTTCGGGAATGCCGCGCGTCATCGCGGTGTCGATGAAGCCCGGGCAAACGGCGTTAGCAGTGACGCCGTACTTCGCCAACTCGAGCGCCGCGCTGCGCGTGAGCCCGATGACGCCGGCTTTGGTCGCCGCGTAGTTCGCCTGACCGATGCCGCCCATCCAGTTGACGCTGCTCATATTGATGATGCGGCCTTTGCCGGCTTCGCGCATCACCCGCGCGGCGGCGCGCGTCATGTAGAACACGCCGCAAAGATTTACCGCCAAGACCTCCTGCCACTGCTCGTCCGTCATCTTGTGAAGCATGGCGTCGCGGTTGATGCCGGCGTTGTTGACGGCGATGTCGAGCCGGCCGCATCGCGCGATGACTTCGCCGACGCAGGCGTCGCAGCGCGCCGCGACCCGGACGTCCACTTCTTGGGCGAAGGCGCCGCCGCCGCACGCAGCCGCCGTTCGTGCGGCCGCTTCCTTATCGACGTCCGCGCAAGCCACGCTCGCGCCTTCGGCCGCAAGCCTGCGCGCGATCGCTTCGCCGATGCCGCGCCCGGCGCCGGTGACGATGGCGACCTTGCCGGCCAAGCTCATGCAGCCGGCTTCTTGCGCGTGAACAGATGGATCAGTTCGCCGACGATGCCGCGCCGGAACAGGCTGACGACGACGATGAAGAGCGCTCCCATGACGAAGCCGGGCGAATTGGTAAGCGTGGACAAGCGGTCGTTGATGAGCAGATATAGCGCAGCGCCGAACATCGGCCCGAAGATCGTGCCCATGCCGCCGAGCACCGTCATGATGACCACCTGGCCTGACGTCTGCCATTGCACGGTGTCCAGCGACGTGAAGCCGTGCGCGATGACGTACAGGCTGCCGGCCAGACCCGACAGCGCGGCCGAAAGCACGAACGCACCGAATTTGTAGAGATTCGACGCGTAGCCCAAGCTTATCGCGCGCGGTTCGTTTTCACGGATCGCAGTGAGCACTTGGCCGAATGGAGAGTGCACTACGCGCAGCGCAAATGCGACGCCCAGCACGGCGAAGGCCAACGCTATGTAATAGAAGGCGCGGTCGTCGTTGACGGGCAAGCCGAACAGCCAAGGCCGCGGCACGCCCTGCAATCCGTTCTCCGCGCCCGTGAAATCCTTGAACTGGTTCGCGAAGAAGAACACGAGCTGCGCGAAGGCCAGCGTGATCATCGCGAAGTAGATGCCCTGCCGGCGGATCGACACGGCTCCCACGATTGCGGCGATGATCACGGCCGCCAGGATCCCGCCCAGGACCGCAGGCACGAACGACCAGTGCGCGCGCACGATAAGGATGCCGCACAGGTAGCTCGAGGCGCCCCAAAACATCGCGTGGCCGAACGAGAGCAGCCCGGCATAGCCGAGCAGCAGATCCAGCGCGACGGCGAAGAGCGCCCAGATGACGATGTCGGCCGCCAGCCGCGGGAAGACGAGCCATGGCAGCGCCAGGCCCAGGGCGAGCCAGACGACCGCCAGCCATATGCCGATGCCGCCGCTCATGCGGAGCGTCCGCGCAATCATATGCTGCGCCGCTCCAAGACGCCGAACAGACCCGCGGGCCGCACGAGCAGCACGAGCGCCATGAGGATGAAGACGCCGGTATTGGCCACCGGCGGATACACCATTGCGCCGATCGCCGCCACGAGTCCGACGATGAAACCGGTGATGATCGAGCCGCCGATCGAGCCCATCCCGCCGATGACCACCACCGCAAACGTGGTGATGATGATGTCGGATCCCATCGCGGGCGTGACGCTCGTGGTCGGCGCCGCCAGCACGCCGGCGAGCGCCGCGAGGGCGACGCCGAAGCCGAACGTCAGCGTCGCAAGGCGCGAGGTGTTGATGCCGAAGGCCTGCACGAGCGGCGGGTTCTCGGTCGCGGCGCGGATCTTCGCGCCGAGCGGCGTGCGCTCGATGGCAAGCCACACGGCCAGACACACGAGTGCGGAGAACACGATGATGAAGAGCCGGTACGTCGGGTAGAACGTGACGCCCAGATTGACCGCACCCTGCAGTTGCGACGGCACCGAGTACGGCGTGCCCTGCATGCCGAAGAACTGTTTCATGCCTTCTTCGATGACCAGCGTGAGTCCGAAGGTGAGCAGCAAGTTGTACAGCGGGTCGAGGCTGGTCAGTCGCCGGATAAGGGTACGCTCGAAGGCCATGCCGAGCAATCCCACGGCGAGCGGCGCGATGATCAGCGCTCCCCAGAACGGCAGGTGGAGGTATTGCGCGGCCATATAGGCGCCGAACGCGCCGAGCATGTACATCGCGCCGTGCGCGAAGTTCACGATGCGCATCATCCCGAAGATGATGGCAAGGCCCAGGCTGAGCAGCGCGTAAAACGCGCCGCTCACCAGGCCGTTGAAGAGTTGGAGCGCGAGGAGGCTTAGATCCACACGCTACATCTTACATGTCACCTGCGATAGCGGACGATACGCCTGCTCGCCGGGCACCGTCTTCACGATCTTGAAGAAATCCCATGGAATGGTGACGGCGGATGCAGGTTTGACGTCCGCTACGTACATGTCGTGGATCAACAGGTGGTCCTGAGCGCGGATGTAGGCGTGGCGCGCGAACAGGTCCTCGAAGTGGTAGCCTTCCAGCGCCTTGACCACCGCATTCGCGTCGATAGACTTCGCGCGGTTGACCGCGTCGAGGTACTGATACGCGGCGGAATAGTCGGCGATCTGGATCCACGTCGGCCGCTTGCCGGTCTTCGCCTTATAGCGGTCGGCAAACGCGCGCGTCTTGTCGTCGAGATTCCAGTAGGACCCGATCGTGATCGTGGCGCCGTTCCAATAGTCCGGGCCGAGCGAAGAGACGTCGCTGTCGAACAGCAGGCCGACGCCCACCTTGATGCCGCGCTTTTGCAGGCCGAACTCGTTGATCTGCTTCATCGAGTTGATCGTGTCACCGCCCGCGTTCATCAGGCCGATGACGTCGGGCCGCATCGCTTGCGCCTGCAAGAGGTAGGTCGAGAAATCGGTGTTGCCGAGCGGCACGTAGTCGTTGTGGATGACCGAGCCGCCTGCCTGTTGGACCGCGGCCGTGAAATTTCGCAGCATCGATTCGCCGAACGCGTAATTCGCGGTGATCATGTACCAGCGCTTGCCGCCGGCTTCCGTCACGCGTTTGCCGGTGTTCTGCGCGAGCGCATACGTGTCATAACCGTAGTGGAACGTATACTTGTTGCACTTGCTCATGGTGAGATCGTCGGTGGCGCCGCCGACCACGATCACGAGCTTGTGATCTGCCGCACCGACCGCCGAAACGGCCAGCGACACGGACGATGTCGGCAGTCCGATGATCACCGAAGCGCCTAGCGACTCGAACAATTCGTGCGCCTTGGTGCTGGCCAGCGCGGGATCGTTTTGGTGATCGACGGACAGCACTTTGATCGACTTGCCGAGCACGGCGCCGCCGTAATCCTGCACGGCCATCCGGACCGCCGACACGCCGCCCTGACCGTCGAGATCCGCATAGACCTTCGACTGATCGTTCATGACGGCGATCTTGATCGTGTCGTCGGCGGACGCTTGAGTCGCCGGGTACGACGACGCGAAAAGCAGTACTCCCGCGCCCAGCGCGAGCATTATGAAGCGCGATAGTCTTTGCATGCCTATACTCCCAGATGTTCGAGCAGTTCGTGCTCTCTATGGATGACTTCAGCGTTGTCGAGAGCTTCGACAACCCTGCCGTGGACCATCAGATAATGCCGGTCGGAAACCTTCGTCGCGAAGCGGACGTTTTGCTCTACCAGGAGCACCGTCAGCCCGGTCTTTTTCATTTCGAGGATCAGGTCGCGGATGGTCGCCACGAGGGAGGGAGCCAGGCCCTCCGTCGGCTCGTCCAGCAGCAGCAGCTTGGCGCCCGTGCGCAGCGCCCGGGCGATGGCCAGCATCTGCTGCTCGCCTCCTGACAGCGTGGTGCCGACGGCACGTTCGCGCTGATGCAGGATCGGGAAGAGCGCGAAGATGCGTTCGAGCGTCCATTGGGTAGCGCCGACCACCGGCGGCAACAACAGGTTCTCTTTGACGGAGAGACTCGAAAAGATGCCGCGCTCTTCAGGCACGTAGGCCATGCCGAGCCGGGCGATTCGATCGGAGGGCAGATCTTGGATCTCGCGGCCCTCGAACTCGATCGTGCCCGTCTTCTTGCGCAGCATGCCCACGATGGACTTGAGCGTCGTCGTCTTGCCGGCGCCGTTGCGGCCGACCAGGGTCACGACCTCGCCGCGCTTCACATTCAGGCTGACGCCGTGAAGCACATGACTCTCAGCATACCACGCGTGGAGATCGCGCACCTCAAGCATCGATGCCGCCCAGATAGGCGTCGATCACGCGCTGGTCGTTGCGCACGGTTTGATACGGGCCTTCCGCGATGACCCGCCCGAATTGCAGGACGACGATGTGATCGGAGAGCTGCTCGACCACGTTCATGTTGTGCTCGACCAGCACGATGGTGCGCCCGCGCGCGGTTTCGCGCACGAGTTCCACTACCGAGTCGACGTCCTCGCCGCCCAGCCCGGAGGTGGGCTCATCGAGCAGGAGCAGCACCGGGTCGAGCGCCACGGCGATCGCAAGCTCGAGCGCACGTTTCTTGCCGTACGGCAGCAGCGCGGCCAAGCCTCGGGCGTCCGACGCCAAGCGGACCCGCTCCAAAATGGCCAACGCCGGCGCTTCAAGCGCGGCCGACGCGCTTCCCGGTACCCAAAAGCGCGGCGCGAGCGATGTCTTGGACAGCAGCGCCACTTGGACGTTGTCGATCACGCTCAAGTGCGGGAAGATGCTCGTGATCTGGAAACTGCGCACGATCCCCATGCGCGCGATGTCCGCAGCTCCAAGCCGGGTGATGTCGCGTCCGTTGAATTCGATGCTGCCCGCGGAAGGGCGGAGAAAACCGCTAAGCAGGTTGAACAGCGTCGTCTTGCCGGCGCCGTTCGGGCCGATGATCGCGTGAGTGCGCCCCTCGCTGACCTTGATCGACACGTCGTCGAGCGCGCGAAAGCCTGCGAACGTCATCGACAGTCCGCGGGTGCATAGCAACGGCGACGCTGCGTCTGCCATGGGCCCCCAAGTTAGCGATTGCTCAAGGGGCGCCCTCCGGCCCTAGGGCGCCGGTCCGCGCCGGACGAACCCTCGCGTCAGGAAAGGAAACGATTCATGCGGTCTCACGTCATGGCGCGATTGATGCTTGGGTTGGTCGCCTTTGTCGGCCTTGCCGCCGTCGCGTGCAACACGACGACTTCGGCCCCGGTTTTTTTCGGGCCGCAGCACCTATATGTGACCGACGAAGGCTCCCCGAGCAAGATCTTCGTCTACACGTTGCCGGTTTCGGCCACGAGCACCCCCGCCGTCACCGTGCTGACGACCGGGAACCTCGCGCAGAACCCGTGTTTTGACGGAGCGGGGCACATCTACGTCCCTCTGGGAGTTGCCGCCGACCTGCCAGTGTTCAACCTGCCGCTGACCACGGGGTCGATCCAAGCGTTCACGCTTCCGGTGACCAACGCGGAGGACTGTCATTTCGACGCGGCCGGAAACATGTATGTCGCCTTCGGGGTTGCCAGCATCGGCGTTTTCCAAGCACCTGTGCAGTCCAGCTCGACTGGGGGCACGCCCATCACCGACCAAGTCAGCGGGCCATTCGGCGTGTGGACGGATGCGGCCGGAGACGTCTTCGTCGCTGACGAGACGTACGTCACCGAATACTCCTCGCTTGGCTCCGCCAACGCGCTGCTCGCTAAGTTCGGCACGATCCAAGGGGGCTCGAACTTCGGCGCGGCGATCGGGCCGACGGGAAGCCTGTACGTCCCCAACGGCACTGCCCGCAATCAGATCGACGTGTACGACCCGCCGTTCACGAATTCGAGCGCGAAGAACGCTTCCAAGACCATCACGGTGCAGGCGTTGACGAGCTCCAACTACCTGACATGGGTGTCGTTCGACCGCGCGGGCGATCTTTACGTCGGCGCAAGCGACAACACCCTGACCGCCAATCACGTCTTCGTGTTCCCGCCGCCGTACACCACGGTGGGCGTCGACTTGAACACGGGCACGCTGAAAGTGCGCGGCGTGGCGATAGGCCCCTGACTCATATGACAGATGAGAAATTGGAGCGCCTCCGGCACACGGCGGCGCATCTGCTCGCACACGCGGTCGTCGACACGTTCGGGAGCGAGGTCAAGCTCGCGATCGGTCCAGCGATCGAGAACGGGTTCTATTACGATTTTCTCAAGGACACGCCGTTTGTGGCGGAAGATCTGCCGGGCCTCGAAGCTCGCATGCGGGAGCTCATCGGACAGAACCTCGAGATGCACGGCAAGCCCATCGGCCGCGCTGAAGCCGAAGCATACTACAAGGAGCGCAAGCAGCCGTTCAAGCTCGACATCCTGGCCGGCATCCCCGCGAGTGAGCCGCTGACGATGTACAAGATCGGCACGTTCACCGACTTGTGCCGCGGCGGCCATGTGGAGCATAGCCGCGATGTCGGCGCCGTCAAACTGCTATCCATCGCCGGCGCATATTGGCGCGGCGACGAGAAGAATCCGATGCTGCAGCGCATCTATGGCACCGCATTTCCCACGCAGGCGGAGTTGGACGCCTATCTCCACCAGTTAGAGGAAGCAGAAAAACGCGATCATCGCCGTTTGGGACGCGAACTCGATCTGTTCTCCATCGAGGAGGAGGCGGGTCCGGGCCTGATCTTCTGGCATCCTGCCGGCGGCCGCGTGCGCGCCGTCATGGAAGACTTCATCCGCGGGGAGCTGCGCAAGCGGGGCTACGAGCCGGTGTACACGCCGCACATCTCGCACGAAGATCTGTTCGCGACGAGCGGCCACCTCGAGACGTATTCCGAGAACATGTTCGGGCCGATCGAAGTGGAAAAAGAACGGTATCGCGTCAAGCCGATGAACTGCCCCGGCCACATCCTGATCTACAAGTCGCGGCAGCGCTCGTACCGTGATCTCCCGTTGCGCTTGGCGGAGTTCGGCACGGTCTACCGTTACGAGCGGTCGGGCACGCTGCTCGGTCTCGTGCGCGTCCGCGGCATCACGATGGACGATGCGCATCTCTTCTGCACGCCGGAGCAACTGCAGGCTGAGTTCGAGAACACGGTCAATGCGGCCCTCACCGTGCTCAAAGCGTTTCAATTCACGGACTACAAGATGTATGTCTCCACGCGACCCGAAAAGGCGCTTGGCGATCCGGCGTTATGGGAGCGCGCCACTTCTGCCATCAGGGCGGCCTGCGATCACGCGGGTCTGCACTATCAGATAGACGAAGGCGGCGGCGCGTTTTACGGGCCGAAGCTCGACGTCACCGTGCGCGACGCGATCGGCCGCGAGTGGCAGCTCTCGACCGTGCAAGTCGATTTCAACCTCCCCGAGCGCTTCAAACTGACCTACATCGCCTCTGATGGCACGGAGCAACGTCCGGTGATGATCCACCGCGCTTTGCTCGGCTCGCTCGAGCGCTTCTTCGGCGTCCTCATCGAGCATTTCGCGGGAGCCTTTCCCGTGTGGCTCGCGCCCGTGCAAGCGGTCGTGCTGCCGATATCTGAGGATCAGATCCCGTATGCGCAGAGCGTCGCGGCGAAGCTGAGCGAGGCGGGCTTCCGCGTCGAAGTCGACGGCTCGAACGAGCGGCTGCAAAAAAAGATCCGCAATCAGCAGCTGCGCAAGGTGCCCTACATGCTCGTCACGGGCAAGAGCGAGGTCGCGGCCGGCGAAGTCAACGTGCGCGCGCGCAGCGGCGAACAGGAATCCATGAAGGTGGACTCATTCGTGGCCAGACTCAGCGCCGAGGTCGCGGCCAAGACTTAAAGCATGCGGCTATTGGGGATTGAAACATCGTGCGATGACACCGCGGCGGCGGTCGTCGTGGACGGACGCGTGGTGGAGAGCAGCGTGCTCGCCTCGCAGGACGAATTCCACAGCGAGTATGGCGGCGTGGTGCCGGAGATCGCCAGCAGGCGGCATGCGGAATCGCTTGGCGCGGTGATCGAACTGGCGCTGCGCAAAGCTAAGCGCGGTTTCGGCGACCTTGACGGCGTTGCGGTGACCTGCGGGCCCGGCCTGGCCGGCAGCTTGGTGGTGGGCGTCGCGGCCGCACAGGGCATCGCCTATGCCCGCGGGCTGCCGGCGTACGCGGTCAACCACTTGCACGGCCACCTCTTCGCCAACTACTTGGAAGACCCGGAAGACCCTGCGCGCCGGCCGCCCGACGCGCCGTTTGTGTGCCTCATCGTCTCCGGCGGGCACACCGATTTGATCGCAGTCGACAGACCCGACCGGCACCGGCGCATCGGCCGAACGCTCGATGACGCCGCGGGCGAGGCTTTCGACAAAGTCGCGCGCCTGCTCGGGCTCGGATTCCCCGGCGGTCCGGCGCTGGACGCGCTCGCCGCGAGCGGCGACCCGAAGGCATTCGCGTTCCCGCGCAGCCTTATACACGACGGCACGTTCAACTTCAGCTTCTCAGGCTTGAAGACGGCGGTGCGCTATCATCTCAACGCGCATCCTTTGGACGCCCTCGAACGGCGCGCCGATATCGCGGCCAGCTTTCAAGCGGCGGTCGTGGACGTGCTGTGCGCGAAGACGCTGCATGCCGCCGAAACGCTGGCAGTGGAGACGATCGCCTTGGCGGGCGGCGTATCGGCGAACTCAAGCCTGCGCGCGGAACTGCGCAAGCGGGGCGAGGCGCGCGGCCTGCGGGTGCTGGTACCTGCGCTTCAATACTGCACGGATAATGCCGCGATGATCGCGGCCGCCGCCTTCTATCGCGGCGAGGCTGCGCGGGTCGCACCTGCGGCGCTTCAAGCGGATCCCAATTTTGCTTGGTAAGCGCCCCTCCGGGGAGTACGACCGCGGCGAGCGCAAGGAGTTAGGACGCGAGTTCCGCTCCTGGCTTGTGGGCTGCGGCATCGTGCTGCTGATCGTGCTCTTGACGTATGCCCTGTATGCGGTTTTGCTGATCAGCAGCCACTGGCGCGGCTGATCAAGCTGCGCCGGCGCGGATGATCTTCAAGAAATTGGTGCGGCCACGCACGCCCATCGGCGTGCCCCCGACCACGACGACGGCTTCGCCCGGATCGACCGCTTTGCGTTCGAGCAGCTCTGCTTCCACGGCCGCGAGCAATTCGTCGGTCGTGCGCGCGAAGTCCATGATGCACGTCTGCACGCCGTGGTCGAGCGCCAACCTGCGCGCCACCGCTTCATCCGGCACGAACGCGTAGATAGGCACGCAGGGGCGATCCTTGCTGACGATGCGCGCGGAGAAACCCGAGCGCGTGAACGCGGCGATCGCCCGCACGTCGATGCTCTCGGCGATCGTGCACGCGGCGTGCGAGATCGCATGCGAGTCGTTGCTCACGCGCGGACTGCGCAGCGCGTAGAGCGGCGAGTGGGCTTCGGCTTCGAGCGCGATGCGCACCATCGTGGCGACGGCCTCGACCGGGAACTCGCCGGCGGCCGTCTCCTCGGACAGCATGGTGGCATCCGTGCCGTCCATGATCGCGTTGGCGACGTCGGAGGCTTCTGCGCGCGTCGGCCTCGGCGAGTGCACCATGGACTCGAGCATCTGCGTCGCCGTGATGACCGGTACCAGATGCGCGGCGGCTTGCCGGATGATCAACTTCTGCAGCGTCGGAACTTTTTCGGGAGGCATCTCCACGCCGAGGTCGCCGCGCGCGACCATCACCACGTCCGTCGCCCTGAGGATGGCGTCGAGATGCTCGATCGCTTCAGGCTTTTCGATCTTGGCGACGACCGGAACGTCTCCACCGGCCGCGGCGATCGCTGCCTTCGCATCGGCGACGTCCTGCTCCGAGCGCACGAACGACAGGGCGATGAAATCGACTTGGAGCCGCACGGCATGCGCGAGATCGGCGCGATCCTTATCGGTGAGGCTCGGCGACGAAACGGCCACGCCCGGCAAGTTCATGCCGGCGTGCTCGCGCAGCCAGCCTCCGTGGACGACGTCGCAGACCACGCTCGTGGGGGTCGTCTTTCGGACGCTGAGTTCGATGGAGCCGTCCGACAGCAAGATGCGATCGCCGGGCTTGACGTCTTTCGGGAGGGCGGCATAGGCGGTGGAGACGCGCGCCGAGGTTCCCTGCACGGGTTCGGTCGTGATCTCAAACGTCGAGCCGTTTTGCAGCAAGACCGGCGCGTGATCGACGAGCGGACCCGTTCGGAGCCTGGGGCCTTGGAGATCGGCGAGGACGCCGACGGACCTGCCCGCCCGCGACGATGCTTCGCGTGCCGCGCGCAGCCAGTGCTCGAGATCCTCGACGCTCGCGTGCGACATGTTCACCCGAAAGACATCGACGCCCGCAGCGATGAGTTTGTCTAACATGCCGGGAGCGCGGCACGCCGGGCCGACGGTCGCCACGATCTTGGTGCGCCGGATCTGGGTCACGAGTTTTTCCGAGCTTCGCTCGGAACGCTACATTCAGGATGCTGAGCCAGCCAAGCCTGGACGCCCTCGCGGACCACTTCGCGCTCGACTGCGTGCAAGCGCTCGAGCGCGGCCGCCTCGTCGTCGTGAGCATTCAAGGGGCAGGCCCTGCGCGCGACCACCGGGCCCCGATCCACTGCAGCGGTGATCTGCATCAGCGTGGCTCCGGTCATCGGCAGCTTTGCGGCAAGCGCGTCGCGCAGCGCGTGCGCGCCGCGGAAGACCGGACTGCGCGTGCCGTCGGGCAGCGTCACCGTGTCATCCGATGGATCGTCCGGCAAATACGCGGGGTGCAGGTTCAGCACGCCGTCGAAGCCGGCGTCGAGGAACTCACTTGCAAGCACGTGCATCCAGCCCAAGAGCAGCACCAAGCGGATACCGCGGGCTTTCAAAAGATCTGCGAGCGCTCGCGCATAGCCGGAGCGCGTTTGCGCGCTGCGATCGAATGGCATGAGCTCGACCGCGATGCCGGCGCGGCGCGCGCGCTCTATGGCGAAGGCTTGCGGGTTGTTCGAAACCACAAGCCGCAGCTCGAGCGGCACGATGCCTGCCCGCACATCCTCGATGACGCTTTGCAGGTTCGTGCCGTTTCCCGAGACCAAAACCGCGGTAGGAACCGCTTCGCGGACCGGATTCACGCGAGGACCACGCTTGGCCCGCCGGCATGGCGTGGTTCGATCTCGCCTGCGATGAATGCCCGCGCATCCTCAAGATCCGGTATGGGCTTCTCACGCAGCGCGGCGTCGGCGGCGCGTACCGCTTTTTGCGCATCGCCCGCGGAGACGATCATGCAAAAACCGATACCCATGTTGAACGTCCGGTACGCGTCGTCGCGCTCCAGGCGCGCCTCAGCGACGACGAACCGTTCTATCTCTGGAATCGGCCAGCGCGCAGGCACGAAGCGCGCAGCAAGACCTTCGAGAAGCACGCGCGGCACGTTGTCAAGCAGACCGCCGCCGGTGATGTGCGCCATGGCCTTTATGCTCACGCCGACTGCCTGCACCGCACGCACGTGCGGCAAATAGCTCGGGTGCACGGCGAGCAACGCATCGGCGATCGTCCGCGGCTTCTTGCCAAGCGGCGAATCCCAGCGTTCACGCGCGATCGCCCGCCGCACTAGCGAGTAGCCGTTGGTATGAAAACCGTTGGCGGGCAAGCCGACGATCGCGTCGCCGGCGACCACGCGGCTGACGTCGATCATCGCATCGCGCTCGACAGCGCCGACGATCGTGCCCGCAAGGTCGAAATGCGACGGCGTATACACGCCCGGCATCTCGGCGGTCTCGCCGCCTAAGAGCGCTACTCCGTTCTCCGAGCACGCGGCTGCGATGCCGCTGACCACGGCCTCGGCCATGTCCGGGTCGAGCTTGCCCACCGCCAGGTAGTCGAGAAAGAACAACGGCTGCGCGTTCGCGCACAAGATGTCGTTGATGCAATGCTGCACGAGATCGCGGCCCACGCCGTCGAAGCGGCGCAGTTCGGCGGCGACGAGAACTTTTGTGCCGACGCCGTCGGTGCTCGCGACCAGCACCGGGTCGCGGTAGCCGCGAAACTCAAACGCGCCGCCGAATCCGCCGATGCCTTCGAGTATCCTGGGATCCCGATTCCGCTCGAGCAGCGACCGGTAGCGGGTGACGGCTTCATTGCCGGCGTCGATCGAGACTCCAGCCCCCGCGTACGCGTCAGACAATGCCTACGACGATCCTCCGATTCCAGAGCCTCGTTCGGGGAACGGACCTAAAGGTCCGTTGCTACGGACCGAGCGGCCCGTTCTTGCAGGCCCAGAGCCTGCTCCGGACAAAATAAGGCGCCTACCCAAGACCTGCGCTGCCGCCTATAGGGATTCATCTTACTAATGAAGATCCAGGTTTCTCATGAGAAGCCGCAACGTGTTGCGGCTGAAATGCTCGCTCTTCCCATTTTCGCCGACCCGGAGCCCGAAGATGCCGTCGTTTCCGTCGACCGGTCAATGGGCGGCATCATCAGAGAGCTGTACCGCAATGGCGAACTCAAGCGCCGCGAGGACGAGCTCCATGTGATACCCTCGACGAAGCTGCGCGCGAAGCGCGTCGCGCTCATCGGGCTTGGGTCCAAAGCGCATTTTTCGGCTGCTGGGATCCAGCGCTTCGCGGGTCTGGCGGTGCGGGCTGCTTCGCGGCGCGGGCTGACAAGCGTGGCGTGCGTGCTTCCCGAGTCGGTCGCTCTCGACCCCGCCGAAGCCGGCGAGCTTTTCGCCGAAGGCGCCTTGATGGCGACGTTCGATCCCGCGCCCTATCGCAGCAACAACGAGTCGCGCGGTGCGGAGGTCAAGTCGGTGATCCTCATCGCACCGGCGGCCAATGCGCGCAGTCTCAAAGCCGGTATCGCGCGCGGGTTGGCGCTCGGCGAGGCGGTCAACGCGGTGCGCGAGATGGTCAATCTTCCTTCCAACGACATGACGCCCTCGCATCTCGCGGAACGTGCGAAGGCGTTCGGCAAGCAACACGGCCTGAAGGTCACCGTGCTCGATCGCGCTGAGATGAAGCGCATGGGCATGGGTTCTTTTCTGTCGGTGAGCGCCGGCAGCGAGGAGCCGCCGAAGATGATCGCGATCGAGTACCGCGGCGACAAAAGCACCAAGACCACCTTGGGGCTGGTCGGCAAGGGCATCACCTTTGACACCGGCGGCATCTCGCTCAAGCCGGCGCAGGACATGGACGCGATGAAAGGCGACATGGCCGGCGGCGCGACCGTCATCGGCGCGATGGCGGCGATCGGGCAGCTCAAGCCCAAGGTGAACGTCATCGGCATCGTGTGCGCGACCGAGAACATGCCCTCGGGCAAGGCCACCAAGCCGGGCGACATCGTGCGCGCTATGAACGGAAAATCCATCGAGATCATCAACACCGATGCGGAGGGCCGCCTCGTCCTGGCAGACGGGCTGTGTTGGGCGCGCAAACTCGGCGCAACCCACTTGCTGGACATCGCCACGCTCACGGGCGCTGCGGTCGTCGCGTTCGGCCACACCACGACCGGCGTCATGAGCAACGACCGCGCATTGGTCGATCTGTTCCACCAAGCCACTGCGCCGTACGGCGAACGCTATTGGGAGCTGCCCTTGTTCCCGGAGTATGCCGAGCTGATCAAAAGTCCCATTGCCGACATGAAGAACAGCGGCGGGCGCCCTGCGGGCACCATCTTCGGCGCCATGTTCCTCAAAGAGTTCGTCGAGGACGTGCCGTGGGTCCACCTCGACATCGCCGGCACTTCGTGGGCCGAAAAAGACGGCGGGCATATCGTCAAAGGTCCTACCGGCGTCGCGCTGCGACCAATGGTTCGGCTTGCTGAACTCATGGCTACGCGCGCGCCGCACGGCCACGCCGATGAAGCGGCACAACGGCGCTTCCTCGCGACCTCAAGCGCGGAGGCGGCGCATAAAGGCGGCAATGGCAAGTCGAGCGGGCGCGTTCGGGCGCGTCGCTCGCGCGCGCCGCGTTAGCGCGAACTTTAGACTTTTCTGAGAATAACCTGGGATAAGCAGGGCCGAAATTCATAGGAGCCAACAAAGCTCCTTGCCCATGGTTGTGAGACGTTTCTTCGCAGGGGCGATCGGCGCTGCCGCGTTGGCGACGGCTGTGGCGTTCGCCGCGCTGCCCGCAAGCGCCGACGAGACCGGCCAAATCACCATCACCGTGACGGATGCGACGTCAAAAGCGCCGATCAGTTTGGCGCGCGTGCTGCTCGATGGACCGGTCCTCACGAGCGAGTTGTCGGGCCCGGACGGCAAAGTCTCATTCGTGGACGTACCGGTGGGCATCTATCGCGCGCGCGTGGCGAAGTCCGGCTACGATCCGGTCACCTCGGCCCAGTTCGAAGTGCTCGGCGCTCAAATCATCGCGGTCGATATCGCACTGGCCAAGTCGCAGTTGAAGTCGCTCGGCACGGTCACCGTCAGGTCGACGGTCACCATCAGCTCGAGCAGCATCTCCGATTCGAGCGCGACCCGCAAGCTCTCCGACACGCTCGCCGATGCGCTGAACAAATTATCAGGCGTGAGTCTTTCCACCGACCCCAACGGCTCCAGCGACGCGACGGTGACCGTCTCGCTCGAGGGGCACGATCCGACGCAGACGGCGCTGACCCTCGATGGCGTGCCGCTCAATGCTCCGGGAGTGGCCGGCGATTTGCGCCAGATCAACACGGACCTGTTCAGCAGCGCGTCGGTGAACTTCGGCGCGAGCGCAGGCGCGTTGGGCGGCGGCGTGGGCTTTCGTTCGGTAGAGCCGACCCTGACGTGGCAGGGCAAACTCTCGACGTCGGTCGGGTCGTACGGCAAGGCCGCGACCATCTTTTCAGAACAGGGCACGGCCGGCGGGCTGGGCATCGCGTTCACGCACTCGGTCCGCGGCAGCGACAGCCCGCTCGACCAGCAGATGTTCCTCGACACGAGCGGGCTCGATTACACGCATTTGGGAGCCAGCGAGAGCGGCGGCAACCTGCTCAAACTGCGCGCGCGGCTCGGCAGCGCCCAGACTCTCACCGGCACACTTGTCTCTTCCAATAACTATGATGACTTGCTGTGCACCCGCTTCACGGGCCCCGTGCCGTGCGGCTACGGCCCCGGCAACACCAGCTTCCGCCATTTTTCATTCGCCAGTCTTTCGGATACCGCGCTGGCCGGCTTGGTCGGTTTGCAGTTCACGCTGTTCGGCACGCAATCGACCTTCGATCGTGATTTGCTCGACCGCCTCGTGGCCGGCGTGCCGTCCCCGTTCGGCACGCGCACCGTGAACCAGACCCGCGGTGCCAGCATCACAGCCAACTTGCCTTCGCGCGAACGCCACACGTACTCCATACAAGCCACCACGAGCGACACGCACGTCACGGTCACACCGCTCGCGGGCTCGCCGAGCTTTTTCGCAAACGCCAACGGCTTGTCCGATTTCAGCACGCTCACGTTCTCCGACAAGATCAAGTCCAGCCCCAAGCTGACCCTGGGATCGCGCCTCGGCCTGAGCTATTCTTCGCAGACGTCCGCGTCGTTCATCGGCGGCGTGAATGCGGCATGGAATCCGAACGATTTCGACACGCTGTCCGGCACCTTCGATCTGGGCGGATCCGGCGCGTTCCCGTCGCGCGTCCAGACGTTGACCGACCCGGCTTCACTTCGCTTCGACTGCAACGCGGACGCGGGCTACGGCAGCGGCCCTGGAGACGAACCCGGCGCGCAGAGTTCGGTGTCCGCGCGCATGAGCTGGCAGCATAAGATGCGCGCCGGCCAAGTGACCGCTACCCTGTACCATCAGCTTCAAAACGACGTGCTGCTCAACACGCTCGTCAACGGCTCGGTCTTGCCGCCGGGATACTTTCCGCCGAATTACATCAACAACGCGCAACTCATCTTCCAATCGCCGGCTGGCTGCGCGACGCCGGCTGGGTTCGGTCCGAACAACCTCTACCTGAACGTGCCGATCGCGGGCACGCGCCGCGTCTACGAAGGCATCCAGCTCACCGGCGGTTTTCGCGCCGGGCAAAGCCTCGTGATCGAGCCCTACTACAACGTGCAGGTCGTCAAGGAACTCTCGAACGACCCCCGGCTGCTTGACCCGTTCTCCATCACCATTCCGGGCGCACAGCTGCCCGGCGTGCCGCTGCACCGCGCGGGCATGACGCTGGACTTCAAACCGCCGCGGTCGTCGATCGAGTGGCTCGCCGATGCGCAGTACGTCTCATCGAACAACTCGCAGAATCTGCCTGGGTATGTGACCACCGACGCCGGCGTGGCCATCCAATTCACGCACGGCACGCTGACCATCGCCGGGACGAACTTGCTCAACAAATTCGGCGGCGTGTTCGCGACGCCGGCCAACGCAGTGCCGCTGCCGACGCTCGGAGGGCCGCCGCTGCCCACCGTGGCGAGACCGCTTGCGCCGCGCCAATACTCGTTCACGTACAGCGTGAAATTCGGCAATCTGCCGGCGGGTCAGAACGCGTCGCTGTTGGCGTCCGTAGGCGCGGCGCCGGGTCCGAACCGCCAGGGCTTCTTCGCCTCGCTTCCTGCCTTGAGCAAAACGCCGCCCGCCGAGCCGTTCGCGCTCGACAAGAAACCGACGTGCACCGGCGACACCGTTCCCACTGCCACAGCGCTGCTCGATCAGATCAAATCGTATGTAGCGGCGGTTGACGCTGCCAAGGGCCCGAGCGGTTATCCGCAGGCGCCGCCTGCCGACGCGCCCGCCATCACGGGCATGAACGTGACGTACCATCGAACCGACGACGCATACGCGCTCATCTTCACGGCGACCAAGTTCCAGACCATTCGCGGCATCATGTCCTGCGCGCAGGTGCACATCGGCAGCGCGGCGGACGCGCAAGCGCAGAATCTCTACGTGCCGCCGGTAAGCGCGTTCAGCCGCTTCCCGCTTGTGTACGCGCCGGCGCAAGGATTCTATCTCGTGCGTCAGCCGCAACAACCCGGCCAGGAGCAGTTCCGCTTGTTCCGCCTGCCAACCGCAATACCGAGCGCTCCATTTGCGTCGATCACCGCACCTGGTTGCACGGCAGAGTTGCGCCAGGCGGCTGAACCCTTGTTGGGCGCGCTGAACGCTTATTTCGCGAACTACGATCCGGCCAAACCGCCCGCGCAGGCGCCGGCCGGCTGGACCGTGACGCCGCACGTGCTCGCGAAGGGCTACTACGCGGAGCTGCAAGTCGAGGACATCTCGCGCCTGCCTGCGGTGCTGTATTGCGGCCACGTCTCGGCCGCGACGAGCGACGAGATCAAGGCGCTTGGATTAGACGGCGCGCGGCCGCCGACGCTGAACTACACGCCTTCGATCGGAATCTATTTGATGCGCTTCAATCCGCAGCAGCGCGGCCAAAACTAATGTAGTGCCGGGGCTTTAGCCCCGGAAATCACGCGGTTTGCGCGGGCTCCAGCGGGCGGCCGGCGGCGACGGCCAACGCGATGTCGATGCGAGAGCGCAGACTGCACTTCGAAAGAATGTTGCCGATGTGGAACTCGACCGTTCGCGGCACGATGTGCAGCAGCTCGGCGATCTCGGCGTTGGTCTTGCCGTTCGCGATGAGCAGCGCGATGGCGTGCTCGCGCTGACTTAAGAGACCCTTGTGCTGCTGCCAACGACCAGGGCGGAAGCGATGCGCGCGGGCGAGCGCTCGGGCGCGGTCGCCTTCGTGTTTGGCTCCCATCAAGTCGAACGCTTCGACCACCTTGCCGAACAGCGCGCGATCCTTGCAGGCGTCGGCGACCGCCAGCTGCAGATACCCGCGCCAGTAGGCCATCTGGCCCTTTTCCGCCACGCCCAGCAAGAGGCTGCGAGCCGTGTCGACGTCACCATCCAAGAGCGCGCGGAAACCGTCCACTTCCTGAAGCAGCGCGGTTGCGACGGAGGACCCGCCGGCGCAGCGTTGGGCGAGCGCCTCGCGTGCGGCTGCCGCTTCGCTGCGACGACCCAAGCCGTAGGCGATGCGGGCGATGCCGGCCTGGGCACGCAATTCGTGGGCCTCTGCGTGAGCCTGCGCCGAGCCGCCGTTGAGCGCGACCTTGTAGAACGCGAGCGCTGACTCCATCCGCCCGAGCAGCTCATCCACGAAGCCTGCGATGTATGCCGCGGCGCGATTCTCGGCAGGGCACAGATCGAGCGCGCGGAGTTGCGTCAGCGTCGCTTCGGCGGCTTCGAAGTCGCCGAGCATCGCCAATAACGCGGTTTGCTGGCCGAGCGCGCGTCCATAGAATGCTCGGTTCGTTTCGCGCACCGAGTTGCCGGCGCTGATGCTCAAGCCCAAGGCCTCGCGCAAACGGCCCTGGTCGGTCATCACGCTGGCCAAGTTGCTCATCAGCAGCGAACGGACCGCATTCGACTTGTTGCCCTGGAAGTCGATGCCGTACCGGCACCAGCGTTCGAACTCGGTGATGTCGCCGGCGAGATCGTTGAGATAGCAAAGAATCGCGCAGCCGCCGGCCACGTCTTGCGCGAGATCGGCCGCCGCGCCGGCTCGAACCGCTTCCTCGACGATGGCGACGCCTTTGGCGGGTTCTCCGAGCCGGGCCACGACGTGGCCGTAAACGCAGTTGAGTCTGACCGCCTCGCGCCGATCGCCCCGCCCGTTCAGCGCGACGATGCCGCGCTCGAGCGCGTCGCGCGCCTGCTCCAGGTCGCCCAAACGCTCGAAGATGGATCCCAAGAGGCGCAAGATGCGCGGCAAGAATTCGGGGGCGACCGTCGGCGCGGCCTCGAGCGCTTCGACGAGCAGCGGTTGCGCGGTCACGTGATCGCGCGTGCTTTCCCAAGCAGCTTCCGCATAGCGCAGTTGGGCCACCACGCGCAAGCGCGGCGGCGCGCCGCCGCTTGCTGCTTCGAATGCCGCCATGGCCGCTTGCGCTTCGACCTTGCGGCCGGTGGCGCGCAGCGCTGCCGCGATGCCGGCGTGGGCTTCGGTCGCGGTGTCGGAAACTGGGTGCGCAAGTTCCAGCGCGCGTTTGAATGCGCCCAGCGCCTCCGAAGGCGCGGCGCGATCGAGGCTTGCCCAACCCAATTGGTTGTATTGGATCGCGGCGGCTTCGTGGCGCCCGGCGCCGGCGAGGTGAGCCGCGCGCTGGCGATCGTCGGTCGTGATCGACGCGAGTTTACTGTGGCGGCGCGCGCGAGCCTTGTCATCCAGCACCGAATAGCACGCTTCGCGCAGCAGCGCGTGGCGGAATTGATAGCTGTCTTCCTGCCGCGTCAGGATGCCGTAATCCACGAGTTCCAAGAGCGCCGCCATGGTCCGGCCTTGCGTGAAGTTGGCAAGGCGGCCCAGAAGCGACGGGGTCAGCGGTTGGCCGTGGGTGGCAAGCCATCCGGCTATGTCAGCGGCGTCAAGAGACAGAGCCCGGAGGCGCTCGTTCAAGGCCCAGCGCAGGTCCGGTGAAACGCCGGCGTCGGATGACCGCCCGTCGGCCAGCAACAGCTCCACGTACAGCGGGTTGCCTGCGGTTCTCTCATCTAGGGCCTGGAGGGCGGTTTCGTCCAGGGGCAGCTTGGGCGCGAGGGCAGCGACCAGGGTGCGCAGGTTCTCCCGGTCCAGGCCCCGGAGGCGGGTCACGCTGGCCAGGTCGCTGCGGGCCAGGGTGGCGGCGAACTCGTCGAAGAGCGCGGTTCCCGGTCTTCCTGCAAGATGCCACAAAATCGGCAGGTCCTGGAGCCTATCGATGCAGTACCGCAGTGTTGTGAGCGTTTCGGCATCGGCCCAGTGGAGATCGTCCACCTGGAGCACGAAGCCCCACTCCCCCGCCGCCTCTTCCAGCGCGCTGCGCAGGTGCCAGAGTCTGTCGGCTTCGCCTGACTCGACCAGCGCTCGCAAGGAGGTCGCTTTCACCCGCCCGCTGCGGTGCATACCGCGGACGAGCGAGATAAGCGTGTCTGCGGCGAGATGCCCTGCACCGAGAACGCACCCAGAATAGAAGACGGACCGCGTGCGGGACAAGAGTGAGCGGCTTTCGGACAGCAACCGGGTCTTTCCGACCCCGGGTTCGCCAAGCAAGAGCATGGCTGGCCTGCTGCTGGAGCATAGCGCTTGCAACACGTCGTTCCGGCCGATTAACGGGCCTGCTGGGACCCGAGCGGCTGCCTTACGACTGTGGATTTCCCTAGTGAGTGCCACGCCCAGTTGCCTTATGCTGTCCTTAGCGGCTAGCGCCGCGTGTCAAATGGAGGTCAGGAAATGGGGGGACGTTTCCTCTATCTCGTCGCTGCGGGAGTGATGGTCGCATGTCTGTCGGGATGCTCCGGCGCGTCATCGATTCCGACGCCGCCTGGTATGATGAGCCCGACTGACAACACGCCCAAGATCCCGTTCGTCGCGGCTAAAGTATCGCGTTAGTGTTGGTTCCGCCAAAAGCGAAGCTCGCAAGGGCGGAACTGTAAAGCGTTCCCTTGCCGGACCGGGGGTCTCTGTGGCCCCCGTGGGACTACCAAGCGCGAGGTCAGTTCGGTGGGGGTTCAGCTTCGGGACCGCGCGCTGTCGCTAAAAGCGCGCGGGGCCCGAGGCATTATCTTTGGGCCCCCTCCAATTCTCGGACGCGCCCTGTCAATTCCTCGTGGATTCCTGCCGGATAATGCCCGGTGAAGCAACCCATGCAAAAATCTTTGCGGTCCCGGGCCGTGGACGCTACCAGCCCCTCCTCGCTGAGGTAGCCTAGCGAGTCCGCCCCTATAACCTTGCGTATTTCCGGGACACCCATATTGGCGGCGATGAGCTCGTCGTACGTGGCAGTATCCACACCGAGGAAACATGGGTGCCGCATGGGAGGGCAGGTGATTCGGACGTGGACCTCCGTGGCGCCGGCCCGGCGCAGCATGGCGACGATCTGGCGGGTCGTCGTGCCGCGCACGATCGAGTCATCCACAAGCACGACCCGTTTGCCGGTGAGATTCGCGAGCAGCGGATTGAATTTTAGTTTGACGCCCTGCGCGCGCATGCGCTGATCCGGATTGATGAACGTCCGCCCGATGTAGCGATTCTTCATCAGGCCTTCGATGAACGGGATGCCGGACTCGTCGGCATAACCGATCGCGGCGGCGGTGGCGCTGTCGGGCACGCCCATGACGACGTCGGCGGGAATCGGTTTTTCTTTGGCGAGCTCGCGCCCCATCTGATAGCGCGCCAGATACAGCTCGCGACCTTTGAACGCCGTGTCCGGTCGCGAGAAATAGATGTATTCGAAGATACAGTTGGCCGGCTTGATGTCGGTCGCGACCATCCGGCTGCGCATGCCCTCTTTGTCGATGATGACGATCTCGCCGGGCTCGACCTCGCGCACGAACTCGGCGCCCAGCGTCGTCAGCGCGCACGATTCCGATGCCAGCGCCCAGCCGCTTCCATACTTGCCAAGGCACAACGGCCTGACGCCCCATGGATCCCGGAAGCCGAAGAGCTGGGTTTCGGTGCAGAGCACGACCGAGAACGCGCCGATGCATTCCTTCATGAGGTACTCGATGCGATCTTCCATCGGACCATCAGGCGCGAGCGCGAGCATCCGCACCATGACGTCCGAATCCGAGTTGCTCGTCGGCACGAGCGTGTCGGGCAGTTTATCGCGCAAGGCCTCGGTGTTGACGAGATTGCCGTTGTGCGCGAGCGCGAATTGGCCGAGCGAGCTGCTGTTCAGCAGCGGCTGCGCATTATAGACGATCGACGAGCCGCTGGTCGAATAGCGCGTGTGCCCGACCGAGAGATAGCCCGGCAGTGTGGCGAGAATATCCTCGGTGAAGATCTGCGAGATGAGGCCCATGTCTTTGTGGCAGCGCAACTCGAAGCCGTCCGAGACCGCGATGCCGGCGCTCTCCTGGCCTCGATGCTGCAGGGCATAAAGCGCGAAGAACGTCGACCTCGCGACGTCCTCGCCCGGAGCAAAGATCCCGCAGACGCCGCAAGCGTCGTGTACGGCGTCTTCGCTTCCAGCCGGCTTGGGCCGGTAGCCGTCCCACTGCGCTTGCGTGCGGGTCTTCATCTTCCTTAAACTTACCCCGAAGGGGCATGGGGTGTCAATGCCGCGTTCACTGCAGACTTCGACGCGCGCTCGGCGATGTCCGTGCGCCAGCGCAGCGTGGTGTCCTGCGGCAGTGATGCGGCGTACGCCGAGCAAGCGGCGTAGGCACGCTCGCGCGCGCTCGCGATCGAGTCCCCGAGCGCGCTGACGGTGAGGACCCGGCCGCCTGACGCGTCGATCTTGTCGCCGGCCGTTTTCGAGCCGCCCCAGAAGAACGTGACGTCCTCCTGAGGCGCGGGCGCCGGCAAGCCGCTGACCGGCTTCGAACTTTCCGGGTATCCATCAGAGGTCATGACGACCGCAACGCACGCCGAGCTTGAATGCGGTATGTCGGTATTGTAGTGCCGGGGCTTTAACCCCGGATGTGGTATGCCGGACTTTAGTCCGGCTATTTCGCAGAGCGCCTCCAGAAAGCCGGATTCGATGCGCGGCAGCACCACCTGCGTCTCCGGATCGCCGAAACGCGCGTTGAATTCGAGCACGTACGGACCCCGGCTGGTGATCATGAGCCCGGCGTAGAGGCAGCCGCGGTACTCGATGCCGTCGCGCTCCAGGCCGAGGCGTGCGCGTTCGATGACTTCCCTCTTGACCCGCTCCAGCAGGGCGCCGTCCACCACATCCGACGCGGGCGAATACGCGCCCATGCCGCCCGTATTGGGGCCCGTATCGCCGTCGCCGGCGCGTTTGTAGTCGCAGGCCGGCTCGAGGATCTGCGCGCGAGTTCCGTCGGTGATCGCCATGACCGACACTTCCTTGCCGGCGAGTTTTTCTTCCAGGACGATGCACGTGCCGCCGCCAGGCACCGAACGTTCCTCGTACCAGCGCTCGACGACGCCGCTCGCTTCGTCCGCGGAATCGAAGACCACAACGCCCTTACCGGCTGCCAAACCGTCGGCTTTGACGACGACGCCGCCATACTGCCAGTGCTTGAGGTGATTCATAGCCTGTTTCTTGTCGTTGGCGACGCGGAATGCGGCCGTCGGGATGCCCCAACGCAACATGCATTGCTTCGCGTACGCCTTGCTGGACTCGAGCCGCGCGCCGGCGCGGCCGGGACCGAAGGTGGCCACGCCTTCGCGACGCAACGCATCGGCGACGCCCGCGGCGAGGGCAGCCTCCGGCCCGATCACGGCCAGATCGATCTTCTCCTGCGCGGCGCGCGCCGCGATCGATCGGACGTCGGTGGCGGACACGCCGGGCCAATTGGTGCCGAGCGACGCGGTGCCGGCATTGCCCGGCGCGGCGAAGATCGCTTCAACGCCGGAGGACCGCGCGATCTTCCAGGCGAGCGCGTGTTCCCGTGCGCCCGAGCCGACGATGAGGACTTTCATGGGTTGGCGCTCGGAACGCTACAACAAATGCGAGTTTTCAAGCAAGATCGTGGAGCAGGACCTTTAGGTCCTGCTGACCCCTCGTGCTTCGCGCGACCTTTAGGTCGCGCGTCCGTGCTGGCGCTCGGAACGCTACAACGATGGATTATTCCCACTCGATCGTCGCCGGCGGTTTGCTCGTGACGTCGTAGACCACGCGGTTCACGCCGGGCACTTCGTTGACGATGCGCGTGGCGATGCGCGCAAGCACATCCGCTGGTAAACGGCTCCAATCGGCGGTCATGCCGTCCTCGCTGCTCACCGCGCGGATCGCGACGAGGTTCGCGTACGTGCGGCCGTCGCCCATCACGCCGACGCTTTGCAGCGGCGTGAGCACCGCGAAGTACTGCCAGGGCAGTTCGCCGTCCGCGTTGCGCTCGATCTCCTCGCGCGCGATAGCGTCGGCGCGGCGCAGAACGTCCAGGCGCTCGCGATCCACCGCGCCGAGCACGCGGACGGCGAGACCGGGGCCGGGAAACGGCTGGCGGTTGACCACGTGCTCGGGCAAACCCAGCTCGCGCCCGACGCGGCGCACTTCGTCCTTGAACAGCAAGCGCAGCGGCTCGATCAACGTCAGGTGCATGCGCTCGGGCAATCCGCCTACGTTGTGATGCGTCTTGATCTTATGGCCTGCTTTAGAGAGCGGCGTCTTGCTTTCGATAACGTCGGGATAGAGCGTCCCCTGCACGAGGAATTTGGCGCCGGCGAACTCTTTGGCGTGCTCTTCGAACACCGCGATGAACTCCCGTCCGATGATCTTGCGCTTCTCTTCGGGATCCACCACGCCGGCCAGCGCCGACAAGAAACGCTCGCGCGCGTCGACCGCGATCAGATTCAGGTGCAGCACGTCGCGAAACGCCTCGACCACCTGCTCGGCCTCGCGCTCGCGCAGCAAGCCGTGATCGACGAAGACGCAGGTCAGCCGGTCGCCGATCGCGCGTGCGGTCAGCGTAGCGGCTACCGCGCTGTCCACGCCGCCCGACAACGCGCACAGCACTTTGCCCTCACCGACCTGCGCTCGGATCTGCTCGACGGAGCGCTCGATGAACGACGCCATCTCCCATTTTTCCGAGAGGCCCGCGATCTTGCGCAAGAAATTATGGAAGACTTGACGTCCGAACTCGGTGTGCTTGACCTCGGGGTGGAATTGCACCCCGTACCAATTCGTATCCGGGTTGCCGACCGCGGCTTGGGCGCAGGCCTCGGTGTGAGCGAGGGTGATGAAACCCTTGGGCAGCTGGATGACGGTGTCGCCGTGGCTCATCCACGCCTGCGAGCGCGCCGCCACGCCCGCGAAGAGCGGTGAGTGGACGGCGTCCACGACCAGCTCCGCCTTGCCGAACTCGCGGATCTCGCCGGGCACGACCTCGCCGCCCAGCGCGCGGGCCATCTCTTGCAGCCCGTAGCAGATGCCCAGCACGGGTTTTCCGGCCTCGGCGAGCTGCGGCGGCACGTGGGGAGCGCCGTCCGCCAACACGCTTTCCGGCCCGCCCGTCAAGATGAACGCCGCCGGGTCGCGCGCCATGATCTCATCCCACGGCGCATCGAAGGGCAATATCTCGGAGTAGATGTGTTCCTCGCGTACTCGCCGGGCGATGAGCTGCGCGTATTGGGCGCCGAAATCGAGGATCACGACGGTCTCCGGCATGTGCTAGTCTTGGAGCCCTACGTGAGAATATCCGCCAGCCGGCCAGCCGCGCGCGCCAACACGACTTCTTTCGCGATCCGCTCACCGACCGACAGCTCGCGGCCCCAGCGATACGCCGAATAGGGCGTGTACTTGGTGCCCGGCGAGCCCGGGATACGCAAGCTGACGTCATAGACGACGAACGACTTCGGCGGTCCGGCGGCGATGACGCATTGCAGCGCGAACGGCCCGATGATGCCCGGGGGGCGCGCCGCCCGCGCGGCTTCGACGAAGCGCTCGCCCATGTCGAAGGCCTGCTCGAGCATGGACTCGGTCACGGTGGCCGGCATGTGCCCGGCTTCTTCCATCGAGGGCGTGAACGCGCCGCCGAGCGAGGCCTGTTCGATGGCGAGCAGGCTGCGCGCTCCATCTACGTTGGTCTGCCGCCGCGTGTCGGTTCCGAGCAGCTCCAATTCTCCGAGCATCGGCGACCAGAAGAAATTCAAGTTGATGGTCGGGCCGAGCACGTACTCCTCGAGCAGCGCGCCGGCGAGACCCTGCTCGCTGATGACGCCCGCCGCGATGAGGGTCTGCGAACGGCGGCGATATTGCTCCGGACTGGCGGCCACGAAAAACGCGCGCTCGAACGAGACCTTCGCGTGCGGCGCCTTGATCAACGTCAAGCCATCGATGTCCTCTGCGCTCTTTAGGCGCCGTGGGAACCGGATGCCGGCGGACGCGAGCAGTTCGTATTGATTGCCGGGTTCGTCGCGTTCTTCGGCGCGCAGCAGGCGGCGCGAACCGAAGAAGGGCACGCGCATGCCTTGTTCTATTTGATTGTAGGAATAACGCTGCCGCGCGTACACCTCAAAGGAGCGATTGGGCACGAAGATGGCGCTGCGTGCGAGCAGCTTCTCTTGCACGCCGGCGTCCAGCACTTCGGCGAAATGACCAAGCGCGATCGTCTCGTCCACGCAGCCGCTGCCGTCGGAACGGGTCTTGTAGTACTGCGCATACGTCCGCTCGCGCCGCGCGGCCGTGAGCACGAGCGTGCGGAGCTTCTCGCGCTTGGCGCCGAGACACACGTCGAGCGCGGAATGACTGCCGATGCAGCAAAGCGTCAGCGCGCCCAGCTCATACTTCGCGAGCACCTGGGACACGGAATCGCTCATGTGGTATGCCGGACTTTAGTCCGGCCTAGTTGGCCGGCACGCCGGGGCCGGGGATCGGCACCGGTTTGATCGGCCGCACCAAATCTTCGAAATGTATGCCCGACTGGTCGAGCACGAGCGAGAGGCTGTTCGACAGCAGCGCGTTCTTGAGCTCGCGCGCGATGCGCCGGCCGGTCGACATCGGCTCGTCGTAGTTCAGATACGAGTACGGCGAGCCGTCGATGAACAGGTTCGTGCCGGCCACGATGCGCGCCGACACTTCCATCAGGAAGAATTCCGCGTCGGGCGTGACGATCGTCTCGAGGCAGAACGCGCCGAAGAGACCGCGCGGCGGACACAGCTCGCGGCTGATCCGCACGACCGCTTCGCCCATGTGGAACGCTTCGGCGAGCAGCGACTCGCGCAAGCTGATCGGCTGATTGCCGATCACCACGTAGCTCGGCTGGATGTTCCAGCCCTCTTGGTCGGCCGACGGGATGCGCCCAAGCGAATCGACGTTGCTTTCGTAGCGACGGTCCATGGACATGATCTCGAGCTTGCCGGTCAACGGCGAGTAGAAATAATGGATGTATACCGGCACGCCGATGACGTATTCCTGGATGATGTATTGCTGTTCGACGAGATGCGAGGCGCGGGTGGCGAAGTCTTCCGCGTTCTTGACGAACAAGTACCCTTTACCGCCATGCGCGCCGTAGAGTTTGACGATCACCGGCCGGTCGATTTCGCTCGCCTTGCGGAACTGGCGCGGCATCTTCAAGCCGGCTTTGAGCAGCCATTCGCGCTGGCGCATGCGATCGGCTTCCCAGTCCAACACCGCCTTGTTGCCGAAATACGGCGTCGTCATCGCCTTGTGCTCGTCGAGCGAAAGATACGCGACGAACGAACCGTGCGGCACGAGGATGCACTTGCGCTGGTTCAGCTCCTTTTCGACCTTGGGAAAATCTCCGTATTTGGGTATGACGAGCACTTCGTCCACAAACCCGAAGCTGGCGTACAGCGCTTCGTTCTGCGGCGTGCTCACCGCGAGCGTGTGGAAGCCCTCGTCCTTGGCGCCTTTGAGGATTTGGAGCGCGGAGTGGCTGCCGAGCGTGGCGATGGTGTAGAGTTGGGGCAGATGCGCAGCGGTTTTCTTTGCCATTCTTGCCTGTTCTAGTTCACCGCTGCGGCTTGCGCGACCTCGCGCACAGACCAGCGTTGGGAAATGGGGTTTGCCAGCAGCTCGCGGCACGCCCATTCAAGGCGCTCCTTCGGCGCGCTGCCATGCTCGTCAAAGAAGCGCCATGCCGTTGCGCGCTCGAGCGCTTTGAGATCGCGGATGCCGAAATGATCAGCGAGCAGGCGCGCGAGCCCGCTGTTATCGTCGTCGCGGTCCGAGACGATCGCCTCCCAAGCGTTCGAATCTGCGGCGTCGTGCGTTCGTCGCATTCGGTGCTTGTTCGGATTGAAGATGACTTCGGCGCGCCGGAGCGCTTCGACGATCTCCTCTGCGTTCTCGGGCGGCTGGTCGAGGCTGAGCCGCAAGACCTCGGCGCGCTCGACGCGGGCGAGCTCCGCATAGCCGAGTTGCCGCAGCGCGACCAGCACGGTGAACGCGGTATTGTCGGGCACGGTGAGTTCGATCGCGACTTCGAGCTGCAGCACCTTTAGCGCGCGCGCCGCACGAGCGTCACGACGATGATAATCGCGCTCAGAAGAAACGAGACGATCAGAATCGTGATGTCGCGGAAAATACCGACGAGCAGACTCGCGGTAAACGCCTGGCCGACGGCGACCACGACGCGAGGTCCGCTGCCGTTCGCGTGAGCGCACGCGAGCGCGTACGTGCCGGGCGCATCGATGCTGAACGCCGCGAGCGCCTTGCCCGAGCGCGAGCCGATGCTGTACGAAGAGCTCATGCCGGAAGCTTGGACGGCGATCTTGGAGCCTGAAGGAGACGTGACCGAGCATTGGATGTCCGTCTCCTCCCCAGTGTTGAACATCTCCCCGTTGAGGTCGCTTTGATACTCGTAGTAGAGCGTGTACCCGCCCGACTTGGTGAGCTTGAGATCCTGGCTTGCGGGCATGACAAAACGCGTCAGCGCTTGTGACTGCGCGTATTTGATGTCGCCGACGAAGCCGATCGTGGCCCACGTGACGCCGGCGGCTAGGATCAGGAAAGCGATGACGTACCAGATAGCGCTCGACTGCGGATGTTTCATTTCAAGCCCCTTTCAACGAGCGCGCCATGCACTGGAAGATCGCGTGCGAGCCGACGGTTTGGTTCGGGTCTTTGCCGCGCATTCCCGGGGTCGCGTAGGACGCGTTGAACACCCATGCGGAGCGCTCCGGGTGAGGCATGAGCGCAAGCACATTGCCTTCTTCGTTGCAGATCCCCGCGGCGCGGTGCATGGCGCCGTTCGGTGCCGTGCCTGCGTAGCGCAACACGATCTGAGCGCGCTCTTCGAGGGAGTCGAAATACGCAGGCGCGCCGGTGAAGCGGCCTTCGCCGTGCGCGATCGGCATGCGCATGGAAAAACCCGGCGACAAGCCGCGCGTGAACGCGCAGCGATCAGGTTCGTCATCCGTCACGACCTCGACGAACCGGCACTGAAAACGGCGCGATGGCAGGTTGCGGGCGATCGCCACGTCGCCGAGCATGCCGCTCTCCGCGACCACCTGCGCGCCGTTGCACAGACCGAGCACGAACTTGCCCCGCTTTGCCTCTTCCTTCACGACCGCAACCATCGGGCTCTTCGCGGCGATCGCGCCCGCGCGCACCCGGTCCTCGTGCGCGAAGCCTCCGCACATGACGTAGGCGTTGAATCTGCGCAGCAAAGCAACATCATCGCTCCACCAGAACAATGACGCATCCATGCCGGCATCACGGCAGGCGTCGACCGTCTCGTCTTCTGAGTTCGTGCCGGGAAATACGATGACTGCGACCTTCGGGCTACGCATAAAGTTCCTGGAGCGGCGACAGCCAGGCCTCGCACAATGCGGCGAGCCCCACGTCACAGCTGCCTTTGACGCTCAAGCCGCTGCCGCCCGTTCTTCCCACAAGCACCGGTTCGGCAGCGTTTTCCTTGCATGTCTCGTGGAAGGCTTTGAGCCGTTCGTCAGCGACCTCGACCACGAAACCACCGGCTTCGCCGAAGAGCGCAGCGTGCTCTCCGCACTGCGCCCATTCGCTCGTCGCGCGCAGACGAGCGCCGATCGCTCCATCGGCGTCGCCGCCGAGACACATCTCGGCGACGCACGCCAGCAGTCCGCCGTCAGAGATGTCATGCGCGGCGCTGGCGATCCCGCGCTGCACGCACCGGACGACCGTCTTGATGGACGCCACGGCCTCGCGATAATCGATGGCGGGGAGCGCTGAGTCCGCGATGCCCATCAAGGCTGCATAGACGGAACCGCCGAGTCGACTGGTGCGCGGGCCGAGCAGAAAGAGATTGCGTTCGGCCGCCGTGAGCTGCATGGTCGCGATGCGCCTGACATCGTCGACGCGGCCGATGCACGCCACGATCGCCGACGGCGAGATCGCGCGACCGCTCGCAGCCTCATTATACAAACTGACGTTGCCGCTGACGAACGGCAGGGGTTCTCCGGGGGCGCCCAGCTGCAGGGCAAGCGCCGCTTCTGCGAGCCCGTCCACCCCTTGGACGAGCTGGTCGTAAGCGAGCGGGTCCTCAGGATTTCCGTAGTTGAGACAATCGGTCAGGCCGATCGGCTGCGCGCCGACCGCCGCCACGTTGCGCGCCGACTCCACCACGGCATGTGCCGCCGCGAGACTCGCGTCGATTACGCCGTAGCGCGGATTGCCATCCACCGAGAGCGCGATGCCGGCGCGCGCTCCTCGCTTGATGAGGAACACGCCCGCGTCCGCATATCCGGAAGGGATGACGGTTGCGCCGCGCACCACCATGTCGTAGTGCTCGATCAGCGGCCGCCGGCTGCAGACGTCGAGGTGGGAGAGAACGCGGAGGAGGATAGCTCTCGTGTCCGAGCTGGCGCTCGGAACGCTACACCCGAGCTGCGCTCGGGTCGCTACATTCACCGAAGAGGCGACCTTGCGGTCCGGGGTGGGGACGGGGCCGGTGAGGACGTCGATCGGCAGGTCCATCACCGTAGCCCCGGCGGACTTCACCACATAGCGCTTCTCGCGCGTCACGGTGCCGATGACCGCCGCCTGCGCGCCGGCGGCCACTTCCGGCAACGTGAAGCGCTTGTTGTAGATAGAGAGCAGCGTCGGCGTGAACGAGGGCGGCACGGCCCACAGCATGCGCTCCTGCGTTTCGGCGCACGCGATCACGAACGGCGGCAAGCCCCGGACTGCTTGTGGCACCTTTTCGATGTCGATCGCGGCGCCGAAGCCGCCGGCGCTGCACAGTTCGCTCGAACTGCCCATGATGCCGCCGGCGCCAAGATCCTTGAACCCGACCGAGAGCTTGCGTTCCGCGACTTCTCGAAACGCCGCGTACGTGCCGCGCATGATCACGTTCTTCAAGAATGGGTCGGGGACCTGAACCGCGCTTTTGTCGGCTTGCGCTTGAGCAGCGTCCAGGATCAGCGACGCAAAGGCTGCGCCGCCGAAGCCTGACCCATCGGTGGCCTTGCCGACCAGCACGAGATCGTAGCCGGCGCCGTCGGACGGCACCCTGCTGTGAATGATGCGATCGGCGCGCACGATGCCGAGCGCGACCACGTTCACCAAACAATTCTCGGTGAAGGATTCGTGGAAGTAGACGTCACCGGCGATGTTGGGCACGCCCACCGCGTTGCCATACGCCGCGATGCCGTCCACCGCCGCCGCCGCCACGTATGCGGCGTGGGTGCCGAGCGCAGGCGGACCGAAGCGCAGCGGATCGGCGCTGACGACCACTTCAGCGCCCATGCACAGCACGTCGCGCAAAATGCCGCCGATGCCGGTCGCCGCGCCTTCGAAGGGAACGACCTGCGATGGATGATTGTGGCTCTCGTGCGCCACCGCCACGCCGTATTCGACACCCTCGATCGTCGCCGCGCGAAGGATGCCTGCGTCCTCGCCGACGCCGACGAGCACGTCGCGACTTTTGGTCGGCAACTTCTTCAAGAGCGGCCGGCTGCTCTTGTACGAGCAGTGCTCGCTCCACTGGATCGCAAACGCGTGCGCCTCGGCGCGCGTCGGATTGCGGCCGATGCGCTCGGCGATGGCGCGTAGTTCCGCCGCGCTAAGCGCGAGCGCCTCGCGACGAGCGAGGCGCACGAGTTCGTCGTCGCCGCAACCCGCTATCGAAAGCGCTTCTGCGGCGTGTTCGAGCTGCGCGGCGCCGGTCACGCGCCCGTCTTGCCGTTCGGCGGCGGCGCGTTCAGGCGGGCATCGGCTTCCAGAACGTTGGATCGCGAGCGGTACTGCGAAACGAGAACCCGGCCGAACAAGACCGTGTCGTCAACGGCCAAGATCTTGGCGGCGGCGAGCGCGGCGTTTTCGGGCTCGAGCACGACCGCGCTGGCGACGCCGGAGGGCAAGTGCAAGCTCGAAAGGATCTCCATGCCCGCCCAGTTCGAGCCGAGCACGGGGCATGCGATGACCGGATTGGCGGTCGCGGCGTCCACGAAGGCAGACAGCGCGTTGCTGCGGCCCGCGATCGTCACGTACACCACGCGCCCCAGCATGTTGTCCATCTGCTGGATGAGGCTGAGGGCGTACTGCGGCGTCTTGTGCGCCGACGCCACGTGCCGGCGGGTCGGGACTCCGAACATCGAGAGCGCTTTTGCGATCCGCTCGGCATGCGCCGCATCGGCGGCGGAACCCATCATGATGCAGACCATGCCGCCCGAAGATTTTTGGAATCTGCCCACGCGCTCGGCGACTTCTTCGTATTTCGCCCTGATCGTCTCGAGATCGCCGGCCGAAGGGGTCGAGAGATTGCGATAGATCTGCTTGTCGAGCATCAGCGCCTGGTCGCCGCCGGGCCATACGCGCCACGAGTCGTTGTCGATGACGTCGGCGAGCAGGATCTCGGTGGTGCCGTCGGGATTCTTCACGCGGCCGAACTCGACTTTGAGGTCGACGAGCAGCACGCTTTGCTGCCGCCACGCATGCGCGAGGATGTCGAACACCAGGCGCGCGATGTCGCTCATCTGCGCGAGTTCCGCCGGCGTGGCCAGATTCTCGTCGATGACCTGCTCGGCGGTGTATTGCGGGTCGTGACGCGCGTCATCTTTGAAGAAATACTCGACCAGGCGCGGCGCGAGCACGCTGCCCGACTTCACGCCGGGATTGCGCTTCAAGTACGATCCGGCTGCGACCCCGCGCACCACGACTTCGATCGGGATCATCTCGCAGCGGCGCACGATCATCTCGTTGCCGTCGGCGTCCTCGCCGCCCGCGAGGTAGTGAGTCGGCAGCCCGCACGCGTTGAGCAGCCGGAAGATGCGCGACGTGGTCAGGGCGGCAAGCCTGCCCTTGCCGGCGATGACATTGCGTTTGGCGCCGTCACCCGCCGTGATCTGATCTTGCTGCGCGACGATCACCGATCCGGATTCTTCCGGATGCTGGTACAGTATCTTGGTCTTGCCGCGCGCGACCTCAGGTCCTTTGTTCATCGCTATCCTTTCCGGGGCTAAAGCCCCGGCACTACATTTCCCAGCCCCGGCACTACATTTCCGAGCGTGGCGTCGGCCGGCGCTTTTTCCAGCGTTCGCACCTTCGCCGCGAACTCGCGCGCTTTCGAGGCTGCGAACCCCGTGTGGCGGGTGGCGTCCATCAACCGCTTCAGCTCGTCCGCGCCGACGTGCTTGGCGAACTCCGGGTCGCGAGCGAGCATCTCCTCGAGCGGGTTCTTCTCGGTCTTCTCCAGCGCGTCCCACGCGCGCATGCAAGCCTCGCGCAGCCGTTCGTGCAGCGCCTGGCGGTCGCCGCCTTTCTTGACGGCCTCCATCAGCAACGCTTCGGTCCCGGCGAAGGGCCCGAACTTCTCGAGGTTCGCGCGGATGCGGGTCTGGTCGACGCGCAGGCCCGCGATCACTTTTCGCACGAGCGAGACGATCTCGTCCGCCGTCAAGAACGTCTCGGCGATGGCCGAGCGCCTGTTGGCGGAGTCATCCAGCGTGCGTTCCAGCAGGTTGTCCGCGGCGTTGTGCCACATCACGTCGACGTTTGCGGCGATGATGCGAGCCAAGGAACAGATCCGCTCGCACATGATGGGGTTGCGTTTGAAGGGCATGGCCGACGAGCCCACTTGCTTGCTGCCGAACGGCTCGCCCAATTCTCCGAATGGGCTGCTCGCCAACACGCGCACGTCGAACGCGAACTTGCTGCAGGAAGCGGCCAAGGCCGCGACGTTGGCGACCACCACGTAGTCCAGGCGGCGCGGATAGGTTTGGCCGGTGATCATCACCGCTCGCAATCCGAAGGCTTCGAGGACTTCGCGTTCGAGCTGCTCGTGCGTCACGGCGGTGCCTTCGAGCAGGCGCTCGAAGGATGCCGCGGTTCCGACCGCGCCGCGCAGGCCCTTGCTCGGCAGCCACGCGGCCAGGCATTTGAGATTCTCGTAATCGAAATACAGATCGTGCGCCCACATGCTCATGCGATAGCCGAGCGTGGTGGGCTCCGCGGCTTGCAGGTGCGTGTATGCCATGCAGGTCAGGTCCGCGAATTGATCGATTTTGACCGCGAACGCATCCAGCGCTTCGCGCACGCCGGCGCACAGCATCGAGAGGGCGAGGCGCATGCGCGCCGTGTCGACGTTGTCTTCGATGTCCATCGACGTCGCGCCGAGGTGCAGCTTGCGGCCCCCGACCGTCGCCTGGCCCGCGTACACGCGCAGTTCGGCCATCAGGTCGTGGTGGATCTCTTTCTCGATGGCGTCGGCGGCTGCGATGTCGACCGCGTCCACGTAGCGGCGCAGATCGGCGAGCTCCGCCTCGGAGACCAATCCGGCTTTAGACTGCGCCTGCGCGAGAGCGAGCCACATGCGCCGCCACATGCGCCGTTTGGTCTCCTCGGAGAACAGCGCGCGCATGGCGGGACTGCCGTATCGCCAAGAAAACGGTGATGAATAGCTGGAGGTCATCGGTGTGATTTTCTTTCGGCGCGGGCGGTTCGCCGGCCTCTCACATCACTTCTTGCTGGTGAGGCGGACGATCACTTCGTCCAGCGCTTGATCGGCTTGGCGGCGTCCGGTCAGCGATCGCTCCAGCGCCGCCATCGTGACGTCTACGCGTTCTTTGAGCTCCTTTGCCGACAAGTCGCGGCACGCGCCGAGCATGTTCTTGATGCGCCAGAAGTTCTGGCCCGTCGCCGCTGCATACGCGTCGGCGCGGGATCCGTTGCGCAGCTCCCACACGATTTGCGCGTCCGCGGCGAGCCAGATGAGCGGACCGACGGCGTCGCTAGGACCGGAGACGATTTCGTGCGCCAGTCTGAGCGCCCGCTCGGTGTCGCCCGCGTTGACCGCCCCGCCAAGATCCCAAAATTTGACGTCGCTGCTGGGCAGCGCGTACTCGCGCACGTCGTCGAGCCGGATCCGTTTGAGCGAAAGCGCGAGGCGGTCGAGCACGTTCTTGATCTCGGTCGCATTTTCCATCGAGGCGAGCGCGGTGACCGCGCCTGCGTCCACCTTCACGCCAAGCTCCGCGGCGCGCATCTCGACATATCTCGCGGAGGCCGCCGCGTTCAGCGTGCAGTCCACGAACAGCGACGCCGGCGTCGCTTTGGCGAAGGCTGCGGCTTCGTCCATCGGCTTGCGCCCCTGCGGTCGCGCCGGCTTTCCCGCATGGTCGATCAACAGCAGGGCGGATTCCGGCACGTCCGTCGCCGCCTCGACGATCTCGTCGCGTTCTTCCTTCTTAAGATCGATAGTGCCCCGCACCACCACGACGCGCCGCTGCGCCAGGAAGGGCAACGCGGCGATCTTCTCGATGATCGACCCGGCGCTGGTGCCGGCGCTTGCATCCACGACGTCGAGGTTGAGGGCGCGCAGCGATTCGTCGGGCAGGGCCGCGGCGATGACGAGGCGCACCACGTCGTCCGCGAGCATGTGCTCTTTGCCCGCGACGACTACCAGCGGTGGAACGGGCACGTCGCGAGCAGCGACGAAATCCAGATAGCCGACTTTGGACGGGGCTTTTTTCGCCGGCGTCACTGCGAAGCACCGGCGCGCACCGGCGTCTGCTGCAGCATCGCGGCGATCGAGTCTTCGTACGGCGACCGCAAGACGCCGAATTCCGTGACGATCGCTTCGATATGAGAGGCCGGCGTGATGTCGAACGCGGGATTGGCGGCCCGCGCGCCTTCCGGCGCGACGCGCACGCCGCCGACCTCAAGCACCTCGCGCGGATCGCGCTCTTCGATCTTGATGGCCGTGCCGTTTTCGATGCCGGGATCGAACGTCGAACGCGGCGCCGCGACAATGAACGGCACGCGATGAGCGCGCGCTAGGATCGCCAAGGCATACGTGCCGATCTTGTTGGCCACGTCCCCGTTGCGCGCGATGCGGTCCGCGCCGACGAGCACGGTGCCGATCTCGCCGCGCGCGAGGAAGTGCGCCGCGGCGGAATCCGTGATCAGAGTATAGGGAATGCCGTCCGCCGCCAACTCGTAGGTCGTGAGGCGCGCGCCTTGGAGCAGAGGCCTGGTCTCGCCGACGAACACCCTGCCGATCTTGCCGGCGCGCCAGGCCGAGCGCACGATGCCAAGCGCTGTGCCGTACCCGCCGGTCGCGAAGTCGCCGGTATTGCAATGGGTGAGCACGTTGATGCCGGCGGGCAACAGCGCCGCGCCCGCATCGCCGATCCTCCGGCATGTCGCCACGTCATCTTCGTGCAGGGCGCGCGCCGCGATCTGCAGGGCGAGCGCGGCCTGCACCGGCGATTCTCCGGCGTTGATGCGCCGCTTCGCCTCGTTCAGCATTTCAGTGACGGCCCAGGAAAGGTTCACCGCCGTTGGCCGGGCGCTCGCAAGGCGCTCCGCGGCGCCTGCGATCTGCTGCAGGAATTGATTGGAATCCGTCGCCGCGGCGGCCGCGATGAGCGCGGCGATGGCCATGCCGTACGCGCCGGCGATGCCGATGGCGGGCGCGCCGCGGACCTTCATCGCAGCGATGGCCTGCGCCACGTCGTCCGGGGCGCGCAGCTCGAGCAGCTCGAGCGAGCCCGGCAGCTTGCTTTGATCGATGATGCGGAGCACGCCGGAGTCATACGCGATGTGCGCCGGATTCACGCGCGCGCGAACTCCTTGCTTGCGTCTGCGAGTGCGGCGTCGATGATGACCGCGGCTTCATCGACTTGCCCCGCGGTGATCACAAGCGACGGCTGGATGCGCAGCGTATTGCCGTACAGACCGCCGCGCCCTATGAGCAAGCCGCGCTCCTTGCACGCTTCGAGCACGCGCTCGGCGGCTTGTGCCGACGGCTCTTTGCTCGCGCGATTCTCCACCAGTTCGATGCCGATCATCAGACCGCGGCCGCGCACCTCGCCGACGATGGCGTGGCGTTGCGCGGATTCGCGAAGCCGCGACATGAGGCGATCGCCCATGGCGCCCGCATTGGCGGTCAATCGCTCTTCTTCAATGACTTCGAGCGTCGCCACGGCGGCCCGCGCGGCGACCGGATTTCCGCCGAAAGTGTTGATGTGCGGGCCTTGATATGCGTCGGCGATCTCGCGCCGCGCGATGACCACCGAGATCGGCATGCCGTTGGCCAGGCCCTTGGCGGAAGTGACGATATCGGGCGTCACGCCCCAATCGGAGATGCCGAACAGATTCTTGCCCAGCCGGCCCCACGCGGTCTGGACCTCATCGGCGATGAACAGAATACCATAGCGGTCGAGGATCTGCTTGACGAGCCCGTAGTATTCCGGCGGCGGCGTGATGATGCCGCCGAGTCCTTGGATCGTTTCGGCGTAGAACGCAGCGACGTTTCCCGAGGTCGCCGTCTTGATGACCGTTTCAACCGCCTTCGCGCAGGCGACCTCGCATGACGGATAGGTCAGACCCAGCGGGCAGCGATAGCAGTAGGCGTTCGGCGCGAACGCCACGTTCGAGGGCTCCGCGCCCCAGTTGCGCCAGGTCGAGAGCCCGCTCACGCCGACCGTCCATGCCGAACGGCCGTGGTAGGCGTGCGCCAGCGATATGAACTCGCTGCGCTTCGTGAAGTGGCGCGCGAGCACGGCCGCCAATTCGTTCGCCTCCGTGCCCGAGTTGCCGACGAACACTTTGTCGAGCCCCGGCGGGGACATCGCCGCGAGCTTGTCGGCGAGGTCGAGCACCGGCTCGTTGAGGTACAGCGTCGAGGTGTGCACGATCTTGTCCACCTGATCGTGCACGGCGGCTTTCACCTTCGGGTGATTGTGGCCCGCGACCAGCACCGCGATGCCGGCGAAGAAGTCGAGATAGCGGCGGCCCTCGTCGTCGACGACGTATGCGCCGTCGCCCTGCACGAGGGTGAGCGGTTCGCTGTAATATGTCTTGGCGCAAGCCATCAGGTGGGTGGACTTGCGCGCTGCGTTGCGATTCGTGGTTGCGCGTGCCATGAACGCCTCTATTCGTTACGGGTTGTAGATCGCACCTACGAACAGGAGCGCGCCGGTGCGTCCGTCGGCGATGGCGCAGAAGAACGGTCTGTCCACGACCATCGTGAACGGCGGGGGTTCGATGCGGATGGAGGTCGTCCGAATGCCCGTCGTCGTCATGGCCGCCGCTTCCGATCCTTCTTCGTCGACCCGCAAGTACGTGTCGTGCTTGACGAACCCGATGAACGGATTCGCTCGGCTCTTGCCGGCCACGAACATCGCGCCCAGATCGGCGCTTTGCGGACTGAACGCCCGCCGCATGCCCAGCTCCATCAGCGGGCGGTTCAACAGCGCGCTGTATTCCACGCTGAAACGAGGCAGCTCGATGTGGCCTCTTCGCGGACTGAACTCGCTGGTAAAGCGCGACCAATTCGCCGCGTCGAGAGTCTCGACCAGTTCGGCCAGGCTTGACGATTTGTCCGGGAGGAAGACGAACATGCGCAGAGCGCCGTCGCCATAGGGCAGCTGGATGGCTTGGAAAAGTTTTGTCTCGGCGTAGCGGTATTCGCCGCTTTGCTGCATGAGCGGCACTTTTTTCACGCTTCCGCCGGCCGACTTGAAATCGCGGTCGACGGTGAGCTTCTTGTCGAATTTCGCGGACCACTCGCCTTTGAAGTAGACGGCGTTGATCAAGAACAGCAGGTCTTGGTGCGAGATGCTGTCGAGGATCTTCTTGATCTTGCCGCGCGTCTCTTTATCGGCCCAGGCGTTGATCGCGCCGAGCGTCGCGGGCGCGGAAAAATCTACATCGCGGATCTCGGCTGCGTATGCCGCTGCCAGGGCTTTAGTGAACGCAGGATCGAGCGCCAACCGCCGGCGATCCGACCACAGCGAGTTCGCCACGTCGAGTTCGACGCTTTTGACCGGGGCGCGCAGCGTTTTCTCAAGCGAGCTGTTCGCGCTGTTCAGGGCCCGCGGCGACGTGCCTTTCAGCTGCAGCACCGCGTCCATCTCGGTCGCAGTCTGCCCGCGCGCGCCGTTGTAGACCATGGCGAGGTCCAAGCCCACGCTCACCGGCGACAGGACGGCATTGGCCTGTTTGCCTTTCGTGACGGCGCGAAGCAAAGCAAAGCCGAACGCGTTGTCTGCCGCCGCTGCGTCGTTCGCTCCGAAAGGCGGAATGCTCGCCTTCACCGCGCTTGAGTCTCCTATCGTCGCCAGCGCCGCCGTCAGCAGCGCGATCGCAGCCAGTCGCATTGGGTCTCTTCCTCTTACTCCATCGCCTTGATCGATGACAGGGGGACGAGCGTGCACTCGATCTGCGCCAGTCCCGCCTCCACCACACAGGAAACGACTTCCTGCGCTGATTTGTAGCACGTGCCGGACTCGTCGATCGGGACTCGACCATCGGTATTGACCTGGATGCCGCGGCCCCGGTATTGCGCGTCGATCTCACGCTGGTCGAGCTGGCGGTGTGCCTGGCTGCGCGACATGCGCCGGCCCGCTCCGTGATTCACCGAATAGGCGCTCTTCACCGAGCCCGGCAGCGGTCGCAGTATATAGGAGTGGTCGATGTTGCTGCCCGGGATGAGCACGGGGTGGCCCGTCTTGGCCCAGCGCGTCCCCTCGAGACTTGGATGCCCTGCCGGGAAGGCGCGCGTCGCGCCCTTGCGGTGGACCCAAACGTCGCCGAACTCGGGTTGCGTTTCGCGTTGGACCAGGTTGTGGCTGATCTCGTAGACGAGATCCAGCGGCGCCTCGAACACTTCCTCGAACGCGAGCGCGATCTGCTCGTAGAGAATGAAGCGATTGATGATCGCGAAGTTTCCCCCGGCGGCCACCGCATTGAGATATTCGCGGTAGTGCCTCGAATCGGGCGTGAAGTACCCCAAGTCCAGATGACGGATCTTGTCGGGCTTTTCGTTCTTGGCAAGGTCGAAATAATTGGTGGCCAGGCCGTGTCCGAAGCCGCGCGAGCCGGTGTGGATCTGGACGTACAACGTGCCGGACTGCTCGGATCGCTGCAGTTCGATGAAGTGATTGCCGCCGCCCAGGCTGCCGAGTTGGCGGATGCCGCGCTCCGGTCTGCCGCGCCCGCCCCACGGGATCGACCACGCGTCGTCCACCGGCAGACGATCGCGCTCGGCCTGGCTGCGATCGACGCGCGAGCCGTGGTGCTCGATGTAGTATTGCGCGCCGCCGCGCACGAGGTGCTCGAATTCGCGCTCGTCGAGATTCCGCAACGTCCTGCTCTTGCCGCCGGGCCCGAGTTCGATGCGACGCATGGCGGCGCGGTTGAAAGCCAGCTTGCGCGCGGGCGTCGCGTCCTCCGCCGGCACACGCGATGACGCCGACACCATGCCGCAACCGATGTCGTAGCCGACCGGACCCATCGCTATCGCGCCGCTGCTCGCTTCCGTGAGCAGCACGCACCCGACCGGCACGCCGTAGCCGTGATGCACGTCGGGCGTGATGACGACAAGTTTCGCCCGGGAAAGCGCGTGGCGTTGAGGATCTGGTCGTAGACCTTGTCCTCGAGGTCCGCGAGCAGCGCTGCGGTCAGGAAGAGCCGGACTTCGACGCCGCGCGTCGCCTCGCTCCGCAACGAATAGTAACCGTCGCTGCGCGCGAGGTCAGCCTTCCAGTTGTCCGGCATGCGCCGGCTCTTAGTCCTGCCGGCGGTCGCCGCCTATGTAGCGCAGCACGCCGGTGAACGTGAGCAGGGCCAACGGGATGAAAATCCACCCGAGGCCGCGCTCGATGCGCGCGAACGACCAAGCCGGTATCTGCGTTCCGGTGAGCACGCAGCCGCCGGCGCGCCATGCGGTGAGGCCGCCTGGATCGAGCGAGGCGTAATACGCGACGCTCAGCCAGGCTGCGTCCCCAAGCGGCGCCGTCTGATCGCACTCGTATTTCGATTGCGGCGTCGCGGCGAGTTTCGCCGCGCCGGGCACGAACGCCAAGATCAGGAAGGCGACCACGACGGGTGCGGCGAGCCAAGCGAGCATGCGCCATGGTCTCACGCCGTAGCCGGCGCTGTAACGCAAGAAGCGGTCGCCAAGCAGGCGCAGGAGATCGCCCCAAAAAGCTCGCGTCCAGACCTTGCGCGCGGGATGGATGGCATTGCCTTCGCGCTCGCGGCGCGCGAAGTACGCTTCGTCTGCCAAGCCGGACTGCACGCGCGCCGACAATCCGGTCGCGCGCGGCGGCCGTTCGGCGCGCTCGGCCGGAAAAGTCGCGGCCTCGCCGGCGCCCTGCACTTCCGATTGGATGATGAGGTAGTGCGCGCCGCGCAGGTCGAGGGTAGCGCCGCGTTCTCGCGCCTTGCGCTGCTGCGCGGATGGCGCAGCCATCGCGCCGTTGGCGCCTTTGGCTCGCGCCGGGGCGCGCGGCGCGGCAGCGGCGCCGCGCTCGCCGATATCGAGCGTCTTGAAGCGAGCCCAGCGCAGGTCGACGGTTTTCTCGAACACTGCTTCCGAGAAGCGCGCCGGTCCATTGATCCGGCTCCCGACGAAATGCGCCTCGGCTTCGAAATTGGCGCGTTCGCACTGCAGTGCTCCGCCGATGACGATGCCGTCGAAGATGGCGCGCTGCTTGAACGTCGCGTCTGAAAAATCGACCGCGCCGCCGACGTTGCCGCCGGTGAAGCGCGCCTCGCCGTGAAACGCGGCCGCTGCGCAGAGAAGGTCGCCTTTGATGCTGGAGCCTTCAAGATCGGCGCGATCGGCGAAGGTGGCGCCGGCGAAACTCGCGCTCGCTCCGAATTGCGCGCCGTTGAACTCCGCAGGTCCTTCGAACGAGGCTGCATCGAACGTCGCCGGCTTCAGGAAACCCGACCGGTGAAACGCTGTCGGACCCTTGAACGAAGCGCCGGAGAACTGCGCGGGACCAGAGACGCGCGCGTCGTGGCAGCGCAGCGCGCCGCCAAACGTCGCTTTCGCGCACGACCACTCGTCGCTCGCGATGAGTCCGTCGAAATTCACAGGTTTCGCGAAGGTCGCGCCGCTCATGATGAGAGCGCCGCGCACCCTCGTTCCCGCAAAGACCGCCTCGCCGGAGACCGACGCGCCTTCGCAATTGAGCCGACCGCCGATTTCGGCCGACCCGAATGCCATGGGGCCCCTCAGGTTCGCTCCACCGAAGTCGGCTGCGCCGCCCACGCGCACGGCTCCGGCGTTGAGTTCCGCGGCGAAGGTCGCGCCCGTGCAGCTGAGATCCCCGCTCACCGCGGCGCCGCGCAGCGTGGCGCTGCCATCAAACGTGGCCTTGTCGAAACGTGCCGAACCTCCGACTTTCGCGTGTGCGAACCCCGCCGCGCGTTTGAATGCGGCTTCGTTTGCGACGAGGTCTCCCTTGACGGCGGCGTTGCTGAAACTTGCGTCGGCTTTGAACGTCGCGCTCGTCAGATCGGCGTTGCCGCTGATCTCCACGGCGCTGAAATCGGCGCCCCGATCGCAGACGGCGTTCGCGCATGTCAGCGATCCGGCGCGCATTCCGGTGCACTGCACGCCGGACTGAAACGTCGTCCACTCGAATGACGCTGCGCCTTCGACGCGTGCCGCGCTGAAGTTGACCACTGCGTTGAAGGAAGCGCGCTTGCAATCCAGCGCGCCGCCCACCAGCACATTGGCAAATGCCGTCTCGCCTTTGAACGTCGCGTGCGTGAAGTCTGCGCCTTTCGCCAGACGCGTCTCGATGAAGTCCGCGCCTTGCTCGAAGGTCGCCGACTCGCACGCGAGCGCGCCGCTCACGTCGAGCCCGTGGAACGACGCATCGCCGTGGAACACCGCGTCCTCAAGCGTGCAATCACCCCCGACGGTGACGCCCGCGAGGTTCGCTTTTGCGGCGAAGGTCGAAGCGACGCACGTGAACTGCCGGGCGATGCGAGCATCCTTCATCGTGAAGGCGGCCTTGAAGTTGATGTTGGACAAGGCGAGCTGTCCGAGTTGCGCCTCGCTGAAATCGGTCTCGGAGTCGAACGCCGCCGCGCTTGCCGTGACGGCTTCATTGACGTGCATGCCGCAGAAATGGGCAGGCTGTTTGAACGTCGTTTCGACGAAGTCTGCGCGGCCTTGCACCTGCGCATGGCGCGCGTCGAAATCGCCGGCGAACAAGGATTTCTTGGCCGAGAAATTCTGCCCGACGGCGCATTCGGCCAAGAGCACTTCACGTTCGCAGGCGGCCCCGTCCAGGATGAGATCCCCGCCGATGTGCGCGCCTGCCAGTTCCACGCGACCCTGCAGGCGTGCGCCCGCAGCGTCGAATGCGGCCCCGGTTCGCACGCCGGACCCAAGCAGTGATTCCGGCAGGGTCGCGCCTTTCAGCACGAGCGAGCCCTCGATGGCGGCGTCGGAGAGATCCAACGCCCGAGCGAAGCGCACGCCGGCGAATGACAGGTCTTGATCCGCGCGTACGCCTTTGAGCTTGACTTCGCCGTCAAACGTGCAGCCGTCGAAGCGCGCGACCTGCAAGAAGCGCGCTTCGGTGAGCACGAGCGCCGGGCAATGCGAATTCGTCAGGGAGAAGCCTGCGGGGACGTAGCGGCCCTCGAGATCGAGAGGCCCTGTGAGAACCGCATTGTCGATGTCCACGGCCACGCCGAGCCGCACCGCTTCGACGATCCATTCCGGCTGCACGATGCGCGCCGCCTCGCCCGTCTCGCCGGGAAAATGCAACGGCGCTCCGGTGAGAAGCGTGTTCAGTCTTTCGTCCGTCGCTGTGTCCATGGATTTGCACCCCAAGAACACGGAGCTAAAGCTCCGTGGCTACAACGTTGCGCGGAGCCGCGCCATCGCGATGGCGCTCTGCGCCGCTTCATGCCCCTTGTTCGTCTCCGCCGGCTCGCCGACGTGCTCGGCCCGCGCGTGCCCATCGCGGCCTGCGCGCGCCCACGCTTGCGCGGCTGTGTCGGTCGTCAGCACCCCGAAGATGACCGGCACACCGGTTTGCATCGCGGCTTCGCCGATGCCGCGCGCCGCTTCGCCGGCCACGTACTCGAAATGCGGCGTCTCGCCGCGGATCACGCAGCCGAGGCACACCACGGCTTGGTACTTCCCCGTCTTGGCCAGCCACAACGCGGCGACGGGCAGCTCGAACGCGCCCGGTACTTCAGTGACGTCGATGCCGTCGCGCCCGATCTCCGCCTCGTCGAAAGCGCGTAGGGCGCCGTCGAGGAGCGCTTGCGTGATCGGCTCGTTGAAACGGCTGCGGACGATGGCGAAGCGCATGTCTCCCTTAAGGGGCCGGTTCAAACAGGTGGCCGAGCTTTTCTTTCTTCGTCCTCAGGTAATCTGCATTGTATTCGTCGCCGTCTATGATCAAGGGCACACGTCCGGTCATTTTCAGGCCGTAACCCTCGAGGCCGGCGATCTTGCGCGGGTTGTTCGTGATGATCTTCATCTCGCGCACGCCCAGGTCGTGGAGGATCTGCGAACCTGTGCCGTACTCGCGCTTGTCCACCGGGAGGCCGAGCTTGAGATTCGCATCCACCGTGTCGGCGCCGCTGTCCTGGAGTTCGTATGCGCGCAGCTTGTTGGCAAGGCCGATCCCCCGGCCTTCCTGATGCAGGTACAGAAAAACGCCGCGGCCGTATGCCGCGATGATCTGCAGCGCCGCGTCGCGCTGGGCGGCACAGTCGCAGCGCTTGCTGCCGAGCGCGTCTCCGGTCAGACAGCCGGAGTGGACGCGCACGAGCACATCTTTGCCGTCGCCGATCTCGCCCAGCACGAGGGCCACGTGGCACGCATCGTCCACGAGCGATTCGTAGCCGTAGCCGGTGAACTCGGCGAAGCGCGTCGGCATTTTGAACGTCGCCACGCGCTTCACCAACTTCTCGTGGCGCATCCGGTACTTGATCAGATCGGTGACGGTGATGAGCGTGAGCCCGTGCTCGGCCGAGAACGATTCGAGATGCGGGCGGCGCATCATGCTGCCGTCGGCATCCAGGATCTCACAGATGATGCCGGCGGGATAAAGTCCGGCCAGCCGCGCAAGATCGACCGCCGCTTCGGTTTGACCAGCGCGCACGAGCACGCCGCCGTCGCGCGCGCGCAGCGGGAAGGTATGGCCTGGGCACAAGAAGTCGCTCGGTTTTGCGCTCGGGTCGAGCAGCGCGTTGATGGTCGCTGCGCGATCGTGCGCTGAGATCCCGGTCGTGGTCCGTCCCTTCGCTTCGATAGAGACCGTGAACGCGGTCTCCAGCGGCGAGGTGTTCTCACTCACCATCATGGGGATGTGCAGCTCGTCGAGCCGCCGCCCGATGATCGGCACGCAGATCAGCCCGCGCCCGTGCTTGGTCATGAAGTTGACGGCCTCGGGCGTGACCATCTGCGCGGCCATGGTCAGATCGCCTTCATTCTCCCGATCTTCGTCGTCCATGACGACGATGATCTTGCCGGCGCGGATGTCGGCGATCGCTTCTTCAATCGTGGCGAGCGGCATGATCTTCTTAATTCGCGGACGCGGACGCGGGGCGCGCGTGCGTCTGTGCCGATAAAAGAGCTTGCACGTAGCGCGCGATCGGATCGACTTCCAAGTTCAAGATCTCCCCTTCGCCTTTAGCGCCGAGCGTCGTGCGCTTCAGCGTCTCAGGGATGAGCGCAACGGCGAACGATGCGCCGTCTTCCGCGACGCCTGCGACGGTCAGGCTCGTGCCGTCGAGGGCCACGTATCCCTTCTCTACGATCATCGGCGCGAGCGCTACGGGCCGCGAGCACCACAGGCGAAACCCCGGTGGTTCCGAGGCTTTGCGCAGGATGGGCGTGGTGCTGTCCACGTGACCGTACACGATGTGGCCGTCCAGCGGATCGCCGAGGCGCAGGCTCGGCTCGATATTGACCATATCGCCGGGCCGCAGCGCTCCCAGATTGCTGCGCGACAGCGTCTCGGGAATGACGTCGAACGCCAGAGTCTTCTCGTCTCCCTCCACGACGGTGAGGCACACGCCGTTGATCGCGATGCTTGCGCCAAGCAGCGCGGGTCTGGAGAGACCGGTGCACTCGATGACCAGACGCGAGCCCCCTTCGATCGGGCGAATTCGGCAGACCAGTCCCGTGCGGGTTATGAGTCCAGTGAAGATTGTGGGGCGTCCTCCGGAGTCGCGGTCAGCAGCACGTCCTCTCCAAGTTTGCGGACGGCTTCGACGCGCAAGCGCGTATCGAGCGCTCCCGCGACGACGCCCTTGGCGCCGTTCGCGTCGCCGATCTGGTGCGAGCCGATGAACAGAGGGGCGATGAGCCAGTGGATTTTGCCGACGCAGCGTGCGCGCAGTAACGCACCGGCGAGCGTCGGACCACCTTCGCAGAGCACGCTGATCATCCCTTGCTCAGCCAGCTGTGCGAGCAGGTGCATGAGATCGACGCGGCCCTGCGCGGCACGGCATTCGAGCACGACGGCACCCGCGTTGGTGAGCGCTTGGCGGACCGATGACGGCATGGCTGCGGTCGTCGCCACGATGGTGGCGGCATGTTTACGATCGCGCACGAGTTTTGATCTCAATGGAAGCCTGCCGTGCGAATCGACCACGACGCGCCGGTACGGCACCGCGCGCGCCTTGTGCGGGCGCACGGTGAGCGCGGGATCGTCCACGATCGCAGTGTCGACTCCGATCATGACCGCGTCGTTTTCGTAACGCAGCGCGCGCACGAATCTGGCGGCGGCCGCACCCGTCAGTTGCGTGCGTTCGCCGCTCCGGCGCGCTGCGAATCCGTCAAGGCTTTGCGCCATCTTCAGCGTGACGAACGGAAGACCCGTCGCGCGCTGATGCGCGTACGCCTGATTGAGCCGGGCCGCTTCCGGGTTTCCGTCGCCGATCTCGCACGCGATCTGCCGCGCGCCCAGTGCCGCGAAGCCGGCACCGCGCATCCGCTTGTCGGGATCCTCCATCGCGGCGACGACGCGCGTGATGCCCGCAGCGGCGATGGCCTCCACGCATGGCGGCGTCGCGCCATGGTGCAGGCATGGTTCCAGCGTCACGTAGAGCGTCGCGCCGCGCGCGCGCGCGCCGGCCTCGTTCAGCGCGACCACCTCGGCGTGCGGCGTACCGGCGCGAGCATGAAAGCCCCGTCCGATAATCTCATCGTCGCGCACGACGACCGCGCCGACGAGCGGGTTCGGACTCGTGTTGCCTTTCGCACGCGCGGCGAGGCGCAGCGCTTCGCGCATGAAACGCGAGCTAGCCATAGTGTGAGATGTTCACCATCCGGGGCTAAAGCCCCGGCACTACATCCCGCTGGCTTGATAGACAAACTGTCAGGTCCGCGTGATGTCACGGCATTGTGCGCGCCTTGCTCGACTTTTTCGCCCCGGCTCGTTGCGCGGCGTGTGGAGCGTTCGGCGGTGATCTCTGCGCGGCGTGCTTCGCGCGCATCGAAGACGCCGCGCTCGTGCGCCGTGCGGGAGACGATCGGGCTCCGCCGATCGACGCGCTCGGGCGCTATGACTCGGCGCTGCGACACATCGTGCTCGCCTTGAAGTATCGCCATCGCCCCCGGCTCGGAGTGCAGCTCGGCACGATGCTCGGCGCGAAACTCGAGCAGCCTTTCGACGTCGTCGTGCCCGTGCCGCTTCACGCGCAGCGACGGCGCGAGCGCGGCTACAACCAGGCCGGCGTCATCGCGTCAGGAATCGCGTCGGTGCATCCTCGCTCGCCGCTCGTGCCGGAGGCGCTCAAGCGCTCGCGCGCCACGCTGCCGCAGAGCACGCTGGCATTGCCCGAACGCTCGGCCAATGTCGAGCGCGCATTCGTGCCGGGTCCGTCGGCGAACGATTTGGCGGGCGCGCGCGTTTTGTTGGTAGACGACGTCGCGACCACTGGCGCCACGTTGCAGGCCTGCGCCGCGGTCCTGCGGCGTTGTGGAGCGGCTTCGGTGCGCGCGGCGTGCGTCGCGATCCGGGTGTGATCCCGAAGGGGCGTGGCTCATCGCGACGAACCTTGCGCTCCCACTAGTATTTGAGAGGGTATTGTCATGAGCCGTATCACGCGACGCGATTTTGTGGCCGCGGGCTTGGCCGCCGGCGGCCTCTCGCTCTTTCCCGAGCTAGTGCCGAGCGCGGCCCGGGCGCGCGACGCGCTCAAGATCGGCGTGATCCTCCCGGCGTCAGGCGTCTATACGCAGCTCGGCGACGAGATCACAAAGGGCATGCGCCTGTATTTCGATCAGATGCGCAACAAGGCGGGCGGCCGCGACATCCAAGTCATCGCCGAGAACGAGTCAAGCGATCCCAGCGTCGCTGTCACGAAGGCCACCAAACTCATCCAATCGGACAAAGTGGATCTGCTCGCCGGCATCGTCGCCACGCCAGCCGCATACGCCATCCGCGATCTGGTGCACAGCACCCAAACGGTGCTCGTCGTCGCCAACGCCGGCGGTAACGCGTTGACGCGCGCCCGTAAGAGCCCGTATATCTTCCGCACGAGTTTCACCGCTTGGCAGTTCGGCTTCCCATTGGGCAAATGGGTCGCCGATCACCTCACCAAGAGCGTCTACATCATCGCCGCAGACTACGCGTACGGGCACGAAAGCGTCAACGGGTTCAAAGAGAGCTACACTGCGGCGGGCGGCAAGATCATCGACGAACTGTATCCGCCGCTCGGCAGCCCCGACTTCAGCTCGTACATCGCCAAGATCTCGGCCGCGCGGCCGGAAGTGCTCTTCGGCTTCCTCGCCGGCAGCGACGGCACCATCTTCCTCAATCAGTTCAAGCAATATGGCCTGGCCGGCAGAGTGAAGCTGGCGGTGATCGGCGATATGGTGGAGGAGAACACGCTGGCTCAGGTCGGCGATGCCGCACTCGGCGCGCGCAGCACGCTGCATTGGGCGCTCTTGATGAACAACCAGGCGAACAAAGATTTCGTCAAAGGCTTCACGATCAAGTACGGGACCGATCCCAGCGTATACGCGATGCGCGGCTTCGACACGGCGCGCGTCATCGTGGACGCGGTGAACGCGCTTGAGGGCGACACGTCGGACAAGAAGAAATTCGTGGCGGCTCTCGAGAGCGTCAAGTTCGACAGTCCGCGCGGTCGCTTCGAGTTCGATCCGGTCACGCACAACGTCATTCAGGATGTTTATCTGCGCGAGGCGGTGCTGACGGCGACCGGCGTGCACAATAGGGTCGTCGCGGACCTCGGGCGCATCCGGGATCCCGGTTAGGATTTCGGCGACGCGCCGCAGCGGCTGACGTCACAGGAACGCCGTGCCGCTGCAGCTCTATACGATTGAGGGACTCAACAGCCTGGCGTTCGCCATGCTGTTGTTCCTGTTGGCGTCCGGATTCTCGCTGATCTTCGGCGTCGGCCGAATCGCGAATCTGGCCCACGGCAGCATGTACATGCTGGGCGGCTACCTCGGCTTTTCGGTCGCGCAGCACAGCGGCAGTTTTTGGCTTGCGCTGCTCGTCGCGCCGGTCGCAGGCGCGCTCTTCGGCATCGTGGTCGAGCGCTTGCTATTGCGGCGCCTGTACGGCCGCGAACTCGATCAAGTGCTGCTGACTGTCGGGTTGGCATTCGTCTTGGCGGACGTCACACGCTGGATCTGGGGCGCCGATATTCGCGCGCTGCCGGCGCCGCCGGCGCTTTCCGGACTGGTGTCGGTGCTGGGCGTGCTCTATCCCAAGTATCATTTGTTCATCATCGCGCTGGGCGTCGTGCTCTTCGTCGTGGTCCTGCTCGCGATGCGCACGCCATGGGGCGCGAAAATGCGCGCGGTGACGAGCGATCCGCGCATCGCCGCCTCGCTGGGAGTCCCGACGGGCACGGTGAACGCGCTGACTTTCGCAGCAGCCACGGCGCTGGCCGCCTTCGGTGGAGCGGCCGGTGCGCCCATCGTCGCGCTGGCGCCCGGTCTCGACCTCACCATGATGCTGCTGGCGCTCATCGTGGTGGTGGTGGGCGGCCTCGGAAGCATCACCGGGGCTTTCGTGGGCGCGATCATCGTCGCGCTGGTGGACGGTTTCGGGCGGCTGTTCTTCCCCGAATCCGCTTCATTTCTCATCTTCGCGCTGATGGCGCTCGTGTTGAGCTTCCGGCCGCAGGGGTTGCTCGGGAGGGCTGGTTGATGCGCCCGCGCACGATCCTGCTCGGCTGCATCGCGCTCGTCGCGGCGCTCGCGCCGTTGTATCTGCACGGCTACGCTTTGTATCTGGCGACCGAAGTGGCCCTGTATGCCATCGCGGCGGCGGCGCTCGATCTGCTCGTGGGTTACGCGGGCCTGGTCTCGCTCGGCCAGGCGGCATACTTCGGCATCGGCGCCTATGCGGCTGCGATCGTAGCCGCCCATTTCGGCGCCGATCTGTGGCTGACGCTCGCCGCCGGTTTTGTCTGCGCCGCCATCTTCGCCGCCGTCACGGCGCCGCTCACGCTGCGCAGCCACGGCATCTTCTTCCTCATGGTGACCCTCGCGTTCTCGCAATTGGCGTACGCGACCGCCGACAAGTGGCACAGCCTCACCGGCGGCAGCGACGGGCTCGTCGTGCCGAAGCTGGCGATCAGCGACCCGGCGTTCTACCTCGTCGCGCTCGGAATCTTGGCCGCAGTGATGCTCGCGCTCGGTTTGCTCGTGCGCTCGCCGTTCGGGCGCGTGCTGGCGGCGACGCGTCAAAACGAGACCCGCGTCCGGGCGCTTGGACTCTCCGCCTTCTGGTACAAGTATTGGGCGATCGTTCTCGTCGGCGGGATCACCGGACTCGCCGGCGTCTTGCACGCGCACCATCGCGCGTTCGTGAGCCTGGCAGACCTGCATTGGACCAATTCGGTGACGCTGCTCGTCATGGTGCTGCTCGGCGGACGGCAAACGTTGTGGGGCGGTGTCGTCGGCGCAGCGGTCTTCACGCTGCTCGAGGCGTGGATCTCCTCGAAGACCGACCAGTGGGAGATGTTCGTCATCGGCGCTGTGCTGATCGCGATCGTGCTGTTCACGCCGCGCGGGCTCACCAGCCTCTTCGCGTCGTTCCGGACGATGGTCGGAGGCGGCGGCGAACATGCCTGAACTCCAGGTCGAATCCGTCACCAAGCGTTTCGGCGGGGTGGTCGCGCTGGATGGCGTTTCCCTTTCGATCGAGCGCGCCGAACGTCGCGCGCTCATCGGTCCCAACGGAGCGGGCAAGAGCACGCTGTTCAACGTGATCAGCGGCGAGCTGCGGCCCACGATGGGCGACGTGGACCTGGCAGGCGTGCGCACGACCGGCATGTCGCCGGAACGCATCGCGCGCCTGGGGCTGTCGCGCACCTTTCAGACCAGCAGTTTGTTCCCCGAGGCTACCGTCCTGGAAAACGTCGTGCTCGCATTGCTGCCGGGCGAGGGTCATCGTTGGAACTGCGTGACGCCGCTCGAACGTTTTGCCCATCACGAACAGCTCGCACGCGAGGCGCTGAACGCAGTCGGGCTGCTTGCGCGAGCGGGGAGCCTCGCCGGCAGCCTCTCTCACGGCGAATCGCGCCAATTGGAACTTGCGAGCGCGTTGGCGCAGCGGCCGCATCTTCTGCTGCTCGACGAACCGCTAGCCGGCCTGGCGAAGTCGGAGCGCGATCGGATCGGCGCGTTGCTGCGGGGCTTGCCGCGCGATCTCACGATCCTGCTCATCGAACACGATCTCGAGTTCGCGCAGGCCTTCGCCGACCGCATGACCGTGCTGCACAATGGCCGCGTGCTAGCCGAGGGCCCGCCGGATGACGTTCGCAACAACCCGGCGGTGATCGAAGTGTACATGGGCAGCGGCGCCGCGGTGGCGGCTCGCCGGCCCGAACGTGCTCCCGGCCCGGTACTGCTTGAGGTGCGTGGTCTACGCGCGGGATACGGCGAGGCGCTCGTGCTCGAAGACGTCTCCATCGACGTCCGCAAAGGCGAAGTGGTCGCGATCCTGGGCCGCAACGGCATGGGAAAGACCACGTTGCTCCATGCGCTGATGAACTTCGTGCCGTTGTCGGCCGGCAAGGTGAGGTTGGATGGCCGCGACTTGGCGCGCGCCTCCACGCTCGCTCGGGCACGCGCTGGGCTGGCGCTCGTGCCGCAGGGGCGTCACATGCTCGCCGGCCTGAGCGTGGCCGAGGAGCTTGACTTGAGTCCGCGCCCCGGACCTTGGACCCGCGAGCGGATCTTCAACCTTTTCCCACGTTTGCGCGAGCGGGCCGGTCAATCGAGCGTGAATCTGTCGGGCGGAGAGCAGCAGATGCTTGCGATCGCTCGCGCGATGCTGCGCAATCCCACACTTCTGCTCATGGACGAGCCGAGCGAGGGCTTGAGTCCGGCGCTGGTACGCTCGTTGGAGAGCACCATCGCTTCGCTGCGCGACGACGGCGAGACGGTGCTGCTGGCCGAGCAGAACATCGATCTGGCGCTCGCCGTCGCAGACCGCGTGTACGTGCTCGAGCACGGCCGCGTGGTCGAGCACGACACGGCGCGCGCCTTTGCTGCGCAGCGCTCGAGGTTGGAAAAGAGCCTGGGCGTTTGACGTGACAGCACGGGCATGCGTCATCGTCGCGAATCCGCGCTCGGGCGGCGGCAATGTCATCGCGGCAACGCGTGCGATTTTGACGACGCCTGAGATCAAGACGGTCGCCGTGCTGGAACTAAGCCGCGACCAGGAGTTCGCGAGCCGGCTCAATAGTTTTGTAGGTGATAAGAAGCCCATCATCGCATGCATCGGCGGAGACGGTACGATCTCCGCGGTGTTGAACGCGCTTGCGCATCCGGGCCGGTGCGTGTTGGCCGTCGTGCCATGCGGCTCGGGGAACGACCTCGCGCGAGAGCTGGACATCGACGGCGTCCGAACGGCGCTCGACGTGCTGGCCCGAGGGCGCGAGCGTTCGATCGATTTCGGCATCGTCAATGGAAAGCGCTTCGTCAACGGAGTGGGCATCGGACTGGACGCCGAGGTGGCTCGCATGGCGGCCGCGATCCGTGCGCGCGGCGTCTTTCATGCAGCGTCGTACTATTTGGCGGCGCTGCGAGGCTTGCTCACCGTCAAGCCGGTCGGCTCACGCGTAGCCGCCGCCGAACAGAGCCCCGTGCCGTTTGACGACCTCGTGATGATCACGATCGGCAACGGCAAGTGGTACGGCGGCGGCTTTCGCGGTGCTCCGCTCGCCGAGCTAGACGATGGGATGTTGGATTGCTACGCGTTCCGCGACGTGCTCGGGCTCTTCCGGCGGCTGGGGCTGATGCAGCGCATTAAGGCCGGCGTGCACGGCAAGGATCCGAATGTCACCGCGATCCGCACCGATCGACTCACGATCGAGTTCGCGCGAAGCGTGGCGATGCACGTGGACGGCGAACTCACCGAAACCACGCGCGCAGACATCTCGCTGGTCGCGCTTGGCGCAAGAATACTGGCTTAGGCGTCTCGCGCGGTGATGTGCCCCGCGACGGCATATTCACCGCCGTTTTGGACCGTGCCGGGCGCTACGACGGCGTTGACGCCGAAGATCGCGTCGCGGATGCGCGCGCCCGCGCCGACGCGTACGCCGCTCCACAGGATCGACTGCTCGATGAGCGCGCCCGCTTCAATCACGCAGCGGCTGCCGATGCACGACGGCCCAACGATTCGAGCGCTGGGATCGAGCGTGACGCCCGGACCGGTCAGCACGCCGTCGCGCAGCGCTGCGCCGTCGGCGATCGCCAGCTTCACGACGCCGGTCAACGCGTCGCGATGCACGCGCCGGTATTCCGACGGCGTGCCGACGTCGCACCAATACGCCTCCTGGCGCATGCCGTAGAAGCGCTCTTCGGCCTTCAAGAGATAGGGGAAGACCTGCTTGCCGAAATCGTAGAACGTGTTGGCCGGGATGTGCTCGAGGACGCTGGGCTCGAAGATGTACACGCCGGTGTTGACGAAGTTGCTCAGCTCCGTCCCCGGCACCGGTTTCTCTTGGAAGCTCTTGATGCGCCCGTCCGAATCCGTCACCACCACGCCGTACTGACTGACGTTCTCCGCTTGCGCCAGCACGATCGTCGCGGTGGCGCCGCGTCGCTGGTGGAAGGCGATGGCCGCCGCAAGATCGATGGTGGTGACGTCATCGCAGCCGATGACGACAAAGGTCTGGTTGAACCGGGCCGCGAGCTGCTTGACCGCGCCGGCGCTGCCCATGAGTTCCGTCTCGTGCAGATACGTGATGCGCGCGTTCCATTTCGCGCCCTCGCCGACGTACTTGCGCACCGCATCGGCGAAATAGTGGACGTTGATGGCGATGTCATCGACGCCGTTGGCGCGCAAGTATTCGAGGACGTGGGCGACGACCGGCCGGTCGAGCACCGGCACGAGCGGCTTGGGCACGTTCAGCGTGAGCGGATACAGGCGGGTGGAAAGACCGCCTGCTAGGATCATCCCGCGCATGCGTGGACTCTTTGACCGTTGGGGTTGGCCCGCCTACCGCTCGCCATGGCCTCGCTCGAAGAACGCCTGTCTGAGCGCACGCGCTGCGAAAACCGGCAGCGCGAGTTGCCGCGCGAAGCGGCGAGGTTCGCGCACCAAACGATACAGCCACTCCAGGCCGGCCCGCCGGATCGCAAGCGGCGCGCGCGGCATGCGGCCGGAAACGACATCGAACGCACCGCCCACTCCTATGCACGTCACGGGGCCGAGCGCGTTTCGGTGCTCGGAGATCCAGTATTCCTGACGCGGGAATCCCATGCCGACAAACGCGAGACGAGCGCCGGACTCGCGAATGCGGCGTGCCACGCTCTCGCCGTCCTCGGCCGGGAAGTAGCCGTGCTGCGCGCCTGCGATCTGCAGGCCGGCGTGCCGGCCGGCGAGCGCGGCGCCGGCTTGTGTCGCTACGCCATCGGAGCCGCCGAGCAAGAACATCCGCCAGCCGCGCGCGACGCTCTCCGCGCACAAACGCTCGAGGAGGTCGATGCCGGGAACGCGCTCCGGAACCGGGCGCCCGAGCCAGCGCGATGCGAGCACGATGCCAAGGGTATCGGGCACGACCAGGTCTGCAGCGTTGATGACGTCTCGGTAGCGCTCGTCCCGGTATGCCAGGTTCGCCATTTCGGCGCCCAGCGTCACGACCTGCGCGAAGCGCCCGGCCTCTATAAAGGAGGCGATTTGCTCGACGGCTCCCGCCATGTCGACGCGATCGACCCGGCAGCCGAGAATCCTGACGGAGTTCTGCGCGAGTGTGCCGGCGGTCAACGCGCCGGTGCGGCGGCCAGCGTCCGAAGCCATGGCGCGATCGCTGCGTCGAGCGCCCGCTCTTGCTCGGCGTTCAGCGGACACAGCGGCGGACGGCAGCGTCCGGTCGCGAAGCCGAAGCGCCGCATGGCCGCCTTCACCGGGATCGGGCTGGTCACCGCAAAGAGCGCCTTGCATAGCGGCAGGAGTTTCGCGTGAAGCGCGGCGGCGCGGCCGCTGTCGCCCGCTTGGAACGCGTCAAGCATGGCGCGGACGTCTTCACCCGCGACATGGCTGATGACGCTCACGATGCCGCGTCCGCCGATCGCCGCGATCGGCAGCGTCAGGTGATCGTCGCCGGAGTAGACGTCGAAATCAGGCGCCACCCGGGCGATGATCTCCGCGATCTGCATCAGGTCGCCGCTGGATTCTTTGACCGCGACGATGAGCGGGTGCTTAGACAGACTCACGATCGTGTCCGGCAGGATGTTGACTGCGGTGCGCCCGGGGATGTTGTAGATCGCGATCGGGGTCTTTACGGCATCTGCGATCGCCGTGAAATGCTCGATCAAGCCGGCTTGGGGAGGCTTGTTGTAGTACGGTCCGACGAGCAACAGCGCGTCCACGCCGCATTGCTCGGCCTTCTTGCTCAGTTCGACCGAGTGGTGCGTGTCGTTGCCGCCGGTGTTGGCGATGACTTTGGCTTTGCCGCGGACCGCTTGAGCGACGGCCACGAAGAGGCGCAATTTCTCCTCATCGCTCAGCGTCGGCGATTCGCCGGTCGTGCCCGCGATCACCAAGCCCGTCGTACCGCGCTCGCACAGCCACGCCGCAAGCCGCCCGGCTTCGTCGTAATCCACAGCGCCGGTGTCGCGCATCGGGGTGATCATCGCGGTGACGACGGGCCCGAATCGTGACATGTTACGCGTCCTTCCCTAGGCCGAAGTAGTCGTGCAAGGATTGCTCCGCCGCGGCCGCCACGGCGCCCGGCACCAATATCGAGATCGTGATGTTCGAATCGGTGCTGTGGATGATCGGAACCCCGTTGGACACGAGCGCCTTGACGACTTTGTACATGACGCCCGGAGTGCCGCGCATGCCGGAGCCGACGATGGATATCTTCGCACAGTCGCGCGTGGCACGGGCTGCGACGGGCAGCGCGTCGAGCAGCTTGCGCGCCAGTTCAAGCTCGTCGTCTCGCACGATGAAGAACACGCCGGCCGCATTGACGTTGATGCAATCGAGGTTCACGCCCGATTCCGCCATCACGCGAAAGATCTCGGTCTCCCAACCACCCGGCATGGCGGCTGCTTCGGGCACGACGTGCAGAAAGGTGTACCCGAGCATCGTCGCGATGCCCGTCACCGGATGATCCGACGCGAGCGTGCGCTCGGCCCCGACGCCGGTGCCGACGCCGGTCCGCAGACTGCGGATAGAGTATGGCGTCCGCCCGTCGCGCGCGACCTGCGCAGCTTTGTCGTGCATGACGCTGGCGCCGAGGCCCGCGAGTTCGTCCAGCTCTTCAAACGTGAGTTCCTCGACTGTGTGCGCGGCGGGCACACGCTTGGGATCGGCGCTCATCACGCCGTCGACGTCGGTGAGGATCTCGCATTGCACATTGCCGAGCGCGCGCGCAAGCACGACCGCCGTGAGGTCGCTGCCGCCTCGTCCTATCGTGGTGACGCTGCCGTCCTCCGCGATCCCTTGGAAGCCGGCCACGACCGGCGTGACGCCCGCGTCGAGCAGCGTGCGGAGGTTGTCGGGCTCGACCGCAACGACCCGAGCATCGCCGTGGTTCGCGTCGGTGTGGATGCCCGCTTGAGCGCCGGTCAGCGCACGAGCAGGGATGCCTTCGCTTTCCAGCAGCGCGGCAAAGATGCTCGCCGAAATCGTCTCGCCGCACGAAAGCAGAAGATCCCGATTGGGACCGCCTTTGATGCCGGGGGCGAGGTCTAACAGCGTATCGGTGGCATACGGCGCGGGGGCTCGCCCCAGCGCTGAGACGACGATGACCGGCCGCGCACCCGCTGCAAGCTTATCGCGCACGCGCTTGACGGCAAGAGCTCTCAGTTCCGGCGTGGCAAGCGATGAGCCGCCGAACTTCATGACGACTTCGCGCGCCGCGGCCCGCGGCTGTTGCGCTCCGCTTGCGCGCGCGCTCACGCCGGCACTCTTGCTCGCTCGCGCAGCGCCGCCTCGACGATCTGCACGGCATTGGTCGCCGCGCCCTTGCGCAAGTTGTCGCAGACGATCCAGCACAAGTACGCTCCGGGGTGCGCGTGGTCGGCGCGTAGGCGCCCGACGAAAACCTCGTCGCTGCCGGCGGCTTCGAGCGGCGTCGCGTATGCGTTGCCCTCGAGGAAGCGCACGCCGGTCGCGCTCTTCAACAGGGCGCGAATCTCATCGATCGGAGCCGGCTTCTTCGGGGCGAACGAGACGCTTTCGCTGTGACCGACCACGACCGGCACGCGCACGGTGGTGGCCGAGACGCGCAGCTCGGGCAGTGCAAGGATCTTCTGCAGCTCGGCGGCGATCTTTTGCTCTTCTTCAACATATCCGTCGTCGCCGAACGGGCCGACCTCCGGCACGACGTTGCCCGCGATGCGGCGAGGCAGCGCGGCGCGCACGCTGCTGCCGGCGCTCTGCGCCGCGAGTTCTTCCACGGCGTCCTTTCCCGCACCCGAGACGCTTTGGTAGGTCGAGACGCTCACCCACGACAGGCCGAAAGCGCGCTCGATCGGCGCGAGCGCGACGGCGAGCGGGATGGTGGAACAGTTGGGATTCGCGATCAGCTGATGAGCTCCGATGCTGCCCGCGTTGACTTCGGGCACGACCAAGGGAACGGACGGATCGAGCCGATAAACGGTTGATTTGTCCACCACCAGCGCGCCGGCTGCGGCGGCGCCGCGCGCGTAGCGCCGGCTCACCGCGTCGCCACCCGCAAAAAATGCGACGTCGACGCCGCTAAAAGGCTCGCTCACGTCCTCGAGCCGCTCGACCGTCGCGTCCACGCCGCACGCCCGCACGGTTGCGCCTGCCGAGCGCGCGGTGGCGTAGCAGCGCAGCGCCGCGACCGGAAAGCGCCGTTCGTCCAAAATGCGCAGCAGCGTCTCGCCGACCAATCCGGTCGCGCCGACGATGGCGACGTTTTGCGGCCGCGGGCCCGCGTTCACAACAACTCTTCCAGACCTTCCACGAAGCGGTCTAATCCCGGCGCTGCGCGCACCGCCCGGAGCACGCCGGGCATGAACGACTCGCGCGAGAACGAGTCGTGGCGGATGGAGAGCGTTTCCCCAACACCGCCGAAAAGCACTTCTTGATGCGCTACCACGCCGGGCAAGCGCAGGCTGTGCACCCCGACGTTGTCCAGCGCGGCGCCGCGCGCGCCCTCTGCGCGGGTGAGTTTGGTCTGCGCGCGATCGAAAGCGCCGGTCTTTGCCAGTCGTCGCGCCGTCGCCATCGCGGTGCCTGACGGCGCATCGTTTTTTCCCGACTCGTGCATTTCGATGATCTCAACCGCTTTGTAGTAGCGGCTCGCCTCGGCTGCGAACTTCATCATCAGCACGGCGCCGAGCGCGAAGTTCGGCGCGAACACGGCGCCGATGCGAGATCGTTCGCACGCCGCGCGCAGTTCCACGATGTCGTCACTAGAGTAGCCCGAGGTGCCGATGACCGGCCGCACGCAGCGCCCGATCGCCGCGAGCGCTAATTCTTTGGAAAAGGGAAACACGGTGAAGTCGACCAGCACGTCGGGCTTGGCCCGCTGCACCAAATCGACGAAGGCGTCGAACTCGTCGGCGCCCTGTGCGGTGCCCGGCTTCACGAGCCCGCCGGCATATTCGAGGTCATCGGCTGCGCGCAGCGCTGCCACGGTCGCAAGCCCCATCTTGCCGTGCGCTCCCGCAACTCCGACGCGAATCATCATGGCGATGTTCTCACGAACTAAATTTGGACCTTTTCCAATCTCGCGTAGTTGAGCATGATGCTCTTGCGGCCGACCGCTCCGAAGTCGACCGTCACGAACGCGTCCCCACCCGCGCCGCGCACTTCCAAAACCACGCCGCTGCCGAATTTCGGATGACTGACCGCGTCGCCCGCGACCAGCTCGATCTCGCGCTCGATCGGAGCCGGAACGGCGACGTCCTCCCAGGTCCCGCCGAGTCCGATGCTAGGCATCGCCGGCGCGTTGAGAAACTCCAAGCCTGTCATCTCCTCGAGAAAGCGAGATGGCGGATGGAGATAGGCGCTGCCGAACGTCGTGCGGCGTTTGGCGTACGTGAGATACAATTCATCGATGGCGCGCGTCACCCCGACGTAGCATAGGCGGCGCTCCTCTTCGATCTCGTGCGGGTCCACCAGCGCGCGGTTGTGCGGAAAAATGCCTTCTTCAAGTCCGCACAGGAAGACGACGGGAAACTCCAGGCCTTTGGCCATGTGCAGCGTCATGAGCGTGACGGCTGACTCGCCTTCCTTCATCGCGTCGAGGTCCGACACGAGCGAGATGTTCGACAAGAAGCCGGCAAGGTCGGGCCCCTCGCGTTCGGCGTAGTCGCGCGCCACGCCGATCAGTTCCTCAAGGTTCTCGAGGCGGGCGCGCGATTCGGGCGTGTCCTCCTCGCGCAGCTCGCGCGCGTACCCCGTGTCCTCGATGATCGACAGCAGCGCGGCTGCCGGCCCCTGATCGTTGGCGATCGTCGCAAAGGCCTCGATGTCGCGCATGAACGACGCGATATCCTTGACCTTCTTCGGTGCTACCGCACCCACCACGTCTTGATCCGCGAGCGCCGTTGCGAACGTCAGTCCTCGGCGCGCGCCCTCGTCGGCGATCGAGTTCAGCGTGGTCGGCCCGATGCCGCGCTTCGGCGCATTGATGATGCGGCGCAGGCTCACGCCATCGTCGCGATTGAGCAAGTAACGCAGGTAGGCCAGCGCGTCTTTGACTTCGGCCCTGGCGTAGAAACCGACCCCGCCGACCACGCGGTACGGCATGCCGGCCACGAGCATCGCCTCTTCAAAAGCACGCGATTGCGCGTTCGTGCGGTACAGCACCACGTGATCGCCCAAACTGCGCCCGTCGCCGATGACGCCTTCGCGGATGGTCTCCACCACGAAACGCGCCTCGTCACGGTCAGTCGATGCGGCGTAGACGCGCACGGGCTTGCCACTCTCGCGCGACGTCCACAACTTCTTGTGATGGCGTTGGGTGTTGTGGGCGACGAGCGCGTTGGCCGCCGACAGCACGGGCGAGGTCGAGCGGTAGTTGCGCTCGAGCCGATAGGTGGCGGCGTTGGCGAAGTCGCGCTCGAAGCGCAGGATAATGCGATGATCCGCCCCGCGAAAGGCGTAGATCGACTGATCGTCGTCGCCCACGACGCAGATGTTGCCGGATCCAGCGGACAGACCGCGCACCATTCGATATTGCGCTTCGTTGACGTCCTGGTACTCGTCCACGAGGATGTACGCGAAGCGCTCGGACCATTGTTTGGCCTCGCTCCTGCCGGAGCGCAGCAGCGCGATCGTGCGCATGATGAGGTCGTCGAAATCCAGCGCGTTGGACAGATTGAGACGTCGCTGATACTCCGAATACAGCGCTGCCACGTTGGGCGAGAGTTGACCGTCGGCGGAGTCCGCGAACGCCGCCGGATCGATCAGCCGCTCTTTTGCCCGGCTGATCTGGGCCAGCACCGCGCCAGGCGCATAATGCCGTTCGTCGAGGTTGAGGTCGCGCAATACTTCCTTTAGAAGACTGCGTTGGTCGGCTTCGTCGTAGATGACGAAATTCGGAGCGACGCCGACCGTCTTGCCGTCGCGGCGAAGAATGCGCACGCCGATGGAGTGAAACGTTCCGACCCACAAACCGTGCGCTTGTGGTCCGACGAGCGCATGCAGCCTCCTCTTGAGCTCGCCGGCCGCCTTGTTCGTGAACGTGACCGCGAGGATGCGATGCGCGGGCGCCTTGTCGCCCGCGAGCAGGTGCGCGATGCGATGCGTCAAGACGCGCGTCTTGCCGCTGCCCGCGCCCGCAAAAATAAGGACGGCGCCGTCCGTGTGGGACGCCGCCGCGCGCTGCTCTTCGTTCAGGAGTTCAAGCGGATCCATAGGCTAACCGTTGTGTTTCGCCCCGATCCGCTTCAACGCCTACACGTGATGCTTAGCCATGCGCGATGGAGAGGTGCGCGTGCAAGTACGATAACGTGCTTTCCGCGCCCATGTTCTGGTTGAGGCTGCCGTGCTTGAGACCATCGCAGCACCCGCCCGTCTGCGGGTGCGCCACCATCAGTCCATCGCTGTTGTTGCCGAAAAACCATTCGAAAGTTCGAAGTGCGCGATCGCGATAGCCCGAGTCTGCGGTGACCTTGGCTGCGGCAAGCCACGCGTCCACCATACCGCAAGCCTCGATCGGCTGCTGGTCGTACAGCGGGCGCCGCTTGCCGCGCACGTACCAGCCGTCGTTGCCGATCGGCAAGAACGTGTCTTGCGGCTGGGTGACCGAGGCGAGAAAATTCAGGGAGCGCATCCCGATGTCGCGGTAGCGCTGCTCGCCGGTCACCTCAAAGGCACGCAGCATCGCCTCGGGCAAGCGCCCGTTGCCCCAAGTCAATTCGGGTTCCCACCACGGCCACTCGTCAGAAGCGTTCGCCTCAAAGGCCGACGCGAGGTCTAAGGCGAGTTCATCGACCTGGGGCCGCACCTGGGGTAGGCTCTTCGCCGCGTGGCACAGCCCGAGCAGAGCGTAGCCCCTCGGCCTGATGCCTTCCAGGTCGCGAAGATGCGGCAGGGAGCGCTCGAGCACAAGGGTGACCGCTTCACGCCAGATGCCGCGCGGACACAGACTCATCGTCACGCCGCAGGCCCACGCCGCCCGGCCGATGCTATCCGGCGAGCCGATCTCGTCGGTGAAATCGCCGTGCTCGTCCATCAGGTTGTGAAACGCGCCGTCTGCGCGCTGCGACGTCTCGACGAAGCGCAGCGCGGCGCGGCCGATAGCAGCGGCGTCTTGGTCGTCCTGCTTCAGCGCAAGCGCGAGGGTCGCCACGATGAGCGCCCGCGCGTTATCGTCAAGACAGTAGCCGGACGTTAGATCGCGCACCGCTCCGCGCGCGAACTGCACCATGCCGAAGCGATCGAAGAGATTCAGGCAATGATCGAAGCGAGGAAGTCTTCCGGCCAGCGCCTCGGCGGTATATCTGGACCAGTCCGGCGCGCTATGGGCGCGTTCGGCATGCACCGCCCGCAGGCTCAATCGGCCGCCGTCACTCGCGGTCGCGGGCCCGGAAGGGCTTCACGCAGCAGCCCCGCACCAGCAGGCATCCGCGCGGCTTCGCGCACCACGACCTGTTGGCGGATCGCCCCAGCGAACGCGTCTTCATATGCGCGGGCGACGCGCGGCCAGATCATCTGGCGGCCGAAGCGATAGGCGGAGAGCTCTATGGACGTGCGCAGATGCCGATCGCCCAAGATGGAGTTGACCGCAGAAGCGACGGCTGCAGCGTCGCGGAACGGCACGACGATGCCGCGACCCGCGCCCAGCAGTTCGCGCGCATAGGCGCTGGCGCTTGCGACGACCGCTCTGCCGCACGCTACGGCGTAGGAGAGCGTGCCGCTGACGATTTGGTGCGGGTCGAGGGATGGCGAGACGTAGACGTCGGTCGCCAGCAAGTGCGTGACGACTTCTTCGTCGGACATGTAGTGGTCGTCGAAGAACACGCGATCTTGCATGCCAAGTTCGCACACGCGTTGCCACAGCGATTCGCGGTAGGCTTCGCCCTCGTGCCGGCGCACGCCAGGATGCGTCTCACCGAGCAGCAGGTAGACCGCGTCCGGATTCCGCCGGAAGATCGAAGGCAGCGCGTCGATGACGTATTCGATGCCCTTGCCGCGGCTGAGCAGACCAAAGGTCGAGAGCACGGTCTTGCCGCGCAGGCCCAGCGGGCGCTTGAAATGGCGGCTCACGCGCAGCGGCACGTCGGGAACGCCGTGGAGCACGATGTGCACGCGACGAGGATCGATGCCGTAGTGCTGGTCCAGCAAGCGCCGGCCGGCCTCGGCGAGCACGATGACGGCGTCACTGCGGTTGCATATCTCGCGCGTGACGTGGCGAAGGCTGGGCTCCGGGTTCGGGAGGATGGTGTGCAGCGTCGTCACGATCGGCTTGCGGACGCGACTCATGAACTCGAGGAGCATGTTGCCCCGCTCGCCGCCGAAGAGGCCGTATTCGTGCTGCAGGTTGATGACATCTGCGCGGTGCGCGTTCGCCAGCCGTGCCGCAGCGGCGTACGAAGCGAAGTGATCGCGCCCGATCTCGCCGATCACGCATGCGGGATAGGCATAGGACTTGTCGGCATCGGTCACGGCGATGACGTCGCTCGACTCCTTGGTCAGCGCATCGTACGCGCCGCGGATATCTTCAGTGAACGTCGCGATGCCGCACTCGCGCGGCGGGTACGAGCCTACCCAAAGCGCAGCCTTCGGGCGGGCGCGCCAGGGAGCAGAAATGAGAAGCGGAGGCAACGTACGCGTTAGCATTGCACCTTCAGGAAAAAGCTTGGTTCAAATTCGGATGTATCGCTACTATTATACCATTGGACGCAGGTCACAAACACTTGCACGAGGTGCATGGCGGGACGGGACAGCCGTCTAGCGGGACCTGGTGATACTTTCGCCGCTGGCGAGCACCGCGCCGGGCGGAACAACGGCCTCGCGATCCACTGCGACGTCGATCCCCAAAATCGCGCCTCGAACGCAAGCTCCTTGGCCCACCGAGCAACCGGGCCACAGAATGCTGTCAGCGACGATCGCATCGCGCCCGATGCTGCAGCCGTCGTAGCACACGGCATAGGGTTCGAGGCTGGCACCTGGTTCGAGTTCCACGCCCGCGCCGACATACACCGGTCCGCGCACCTCGACTCCAAGTGGCAGCGGCGCGCCATCAGCCGACCACACGCTTGGTGCGATTTCGACGCCGATTGGAGCGGCAAATCGGCCGTCGAGAATATCATGGTGGGCTTGCCGATACGTGTCGGGGCGGCCTACGTCGATCCAATAATCTTCGGTGCAGCGCGCGAAGACCGCGCCGGTCTTTTCGATGAGTTGGGGAAAGGTCTCACGCTCGATCGAGACCGGACGGCCTGCCGGTATCGCCTCGAGCGCCGCCGGTTCGAGCACGTAGGTCCCAGCGTTGATGTCGCGCGCGCTGCTCTCGCCCGGCTTCGGCTTCTCCACGAAGCGCAACACGCGCCCAACGGCGTCCGTTTCGACGACGCCGAACTGGCTTGGGTCTTCGACAGGGCGCGTATGAATCGTGGCGATGGCGCCCTGTCGGCGATGATCCTGAAGCAGCGCGACGAGATCGAGGCTGGTCAGCACATCGCCGTTGCAGGCGAAAATGGTGCCATCGATATGATCGACCGCGTTCTTGATGGCTCCGGCCGTGCCCAGCGGTTCGACTTCGTGCACGTATTTGAGGCGCACGCCGTACGCGCGCCCGTCACCGAAATGCGCTTGGATCGCCGCCGGCAGGTAGCCGCACGAGAGGATGGCCTCGTCGACGCCGGCCGTGCGAAAGCGCTCGATGATCCAGCCGATGAAGGGCCGCCCGAGGAGCGGCACCATCGGTTTGGGCAACGCATAGGTGAGCGGCCTCAGGCGCGTGCCCTCGCCGCCGACTAAGATGACTGCTTGCACGGAAGTGCCGTTAGCCTTCCGAGCGGCCCTCCTGGAGTCCTACGTGCCGGCGCCGCCGCCGATGCGCCACAAATACTTGACGATGACCCGATCCAGCGTCGTCGGCGCGGCCGGCGTGCCGAAGGACACGAACAACTCGCTGCCGCTCTTGAATTTGTTGTGCAGGCCTGCCGCGAAATTCACGCCGGAGGTCGCGAAGCCGCCGTTGCCGTTGATCGAGCGCAAAGCAAGCGTCAGATTCGTCTCAGGCCCCAACGACTCGCCCACGGCCAGGCTGCGCAGGATCTGCCCGTCGACGCCGATCGCGGCCGAGCGCTCGTGCGTCCCCGCGTAGGTGAGCGATACGTTGAACCGCGTTCCGATCGGCCGCGTGGTGAACACATTGAACTGTTGCAGGTAGAATGTCGCGAAGGGGCCGGCCCCGTAGAAGAAATCGACCGGCGAGGGTGTGCCGTCGCGATAGCCGAGCGTGAACGACGATTGATTGAATGGCAGCATGATTCCGCCGGTGAGCACGGGGTCGTCGAGCGAGCTGGTCGCTTGGGTCAGATTGAGGTGCAACAGCCCCTTCGTGAAGAGATCCGTCGTGCCGAAGAAATCCGCTTCGTGGACCGCACCCGCGCGCGTCAGGAACCGGTCGGCCGCGAAAAATCCGGTCCAGGTCTTAAGGGCCCGCGTCGTCGTGAGAAAATCGGTGAACGCCTCCGGGCCGCGGATGTCGTTGACGGTGGTGAAACCGTCGATCGGGCCGTAGCCCGGACCGACATCGAGATAACCGATGTTCCACTCGTAGTTCGGCTTGTGGACGTCGAGGAAACCCGATCGGCCGTATGCGAACTGATGCGTCGGGTCGCTGATGATGCGACGCTGCTCGAGCGACTGATCGTATCCCCACACGAAGCCGGTCTTGAGATTTCGCCCGGCGATGCCGGATTCGACCGTGGTGTCGTTGCCGATGTCGTGATGGCCTTCCACCGCGTTGACCCAGTACAAGAACGTGCGGTCCTGCAGCGCATGCTTGAATGAGAACGCCTCATCGTCCAGGCGCGCGCCCTGTGCCGTGCTGCGCACGGAGAGCGCGCCGAGCTGCTGCATGCCGTAGGTTCCCTCCACTTTGAAACCGCGATCGAAGGTGCCGATGCTCGGCGTGTAGAGAACCTGATCCGCCGGGCCGATGAGGCCGCCGAGCGGGAAGGAGATGTTCGTGAAATACTGCCCGCCCTGGGCGAAGAACGGGCGATACTCCGCCAGGTTGCGCTGGAACTCTTGCGGCACGATCGTCTGCTGATCCACTTCGACATTCGAGAAGTCGGGATTGAGCGTCCCCACCGCCGCGATGGTGCTCGTCACCGGATAGACGAAGTCGAGCCCGTAGTTGCGCACGCTCTGCGTCGCAAACGTGTTGTTCGACTGCTGGAAGACTTTGCGGTCCTTGCCGAAGCTCTCCAGGCCGTAGATCTCGGCGCGCGGCTTGGGCCGAGCCGCCGATCCGGCGATGTCGAGACCGCTCAGGGCGGGCCACCAGCGCGCGTCGGTGAGTGCAGGCCAGTTCGGCGGCTGCCCGTCTTGCATGAGCCCGTCATATGCCCACGTGTAGTGCTCGGCGGTGGCGGCGACGTTGCGGACGAAGTTGATGCGCCAAGTCTGGTTCTTGCCGCCGGCGGCGCGCAAGTCGTTCAGAGGAATGGTGAGCATGGCGGTCCAGGTGGAGCCTTGGACCGCGGCTTGCGCCTCCCAGGGCGGCGCGTAGCGAGCGGACTCGATCGACTGCTGATAGCGCACGCCGCGCGGGGTGGTCTCGAAATAGTAGACCGCCGAACCTGCGCCGCTCGTGTCGATGCCCACGCCGACGCAGTCATCCTGGCCGAAGCCGATGTTGTTCGTCGTTTGGTCCGCGTGGATCGGCACGCCCTCTTGCCTGACGCGAAATGCGACGTACACATTCTTGTCGTCGTAGAGCAGATACGCCGTGGTCTCAAGCGGGGCGGTCTTGCGCGCCGTAAGGTCTTGGAAGTCCGACGCGGTGACAGCCTTTTGCCACGCCGGGTCCGAGAGCGCCGCATCGAACTTGGGCGGCACGTCCACCCGCGCAGCGGCGTAGGACTTGAGATGATCGACGGCGGCCGCTGCCGGCAAGCACGCCAGCCAAAGTGCGATTGCCGCGGCCGCCGTCGCAGCCGCGGCCGGCAACGCGCCGAACCCCGCACTCATTTGGCGCTGCTTACACATGATTCGAGAGTCCCCTTCGGGAACCGCGCATTATGAAAAAAACGAATTCCGCTTATCGCAAGGACGTGGACAAATACATCGCGGGGGTCCCGGAGCCTGCGCGCAGCACACTGAAAAAAGTGCGCGCGGCGATTCGTTCAGCTGTGCCGCCGGAGGCGACCGAGGCCATCAGCTATCAGATCCCCACCTTCAGGTACAAAGGCTCGCTGGTCGCATTCGCCGCGTTTTCGAAGCACTGCAGTTTTTTTCCCATGAGCATGGCAGTGATGAGGAAGTTCAAGAACGACCTAAAGAAGCTTGACACGTCTAAAGGTACCATCCGCTTCCTTCTGGACAAGCCTCTGTCTGCCGGCCTCGTGAAGAAATTGGTGAAGGCGCGGATAGCGGAGAACGAACGCAGGAAACAGCGCTGAACGAGCTGCCTAGCGGTCGCGTTTAGATCTTTGATTTTGCGGTCGCCAGTAATTTTCGAACGGTGTCGAAGGGCACCATTGACCCGACGCGACCAACGATCATTGTGATGTAGCCGCTCGGATCGCCGCAAGTCGCGGACAACACGGTCTTCACCTTGAGGCTATAGCAGCCGACGTTGCCGAATTGCTGGACGACGACGTTCTCTCCGTTCGCTTTCATCCTGCGGGGAAGCTTGAGCATCGTCTGCACATCGGGAGGCAGCCCGGGGCTGCCGGGCTTGGCGTATTGCACTTGTGCGTATTCCACTGTTGCCGCCGTGCCCCCACCGAATACCGCGGTGCAAATCGACACGGCGGCGTTGTCGCTGCCGTAGACCTTCGTGGCCTTTTTTCCGAGGACGCGTTCCACGTCAGCGGTCGGCATGAGGCGGCACACCTTTGCGTTGGCTGAGTTCGCCGCGAGCGAGGGTGCTGCGCTCCCCACACCAAACGCGCAGCCAAGCGTGGCGACAAGTGCGAGGTACGCAAGCGATCGGGTAATCGACATGGTTGAACCTCCGTCTGGATGGTCGCGGCTAACGAGCATCAAACAACCTGCTCGGTAATACGGATATGGGCGTCGGTTAAGTGCAATCCGTATTTTTCGATATCATTGATACAGTCATCGACATTTACGCCAGGCTGAGACTCCCCTCTGATCATCGTAAGTGTCTTGAAAGCGCTCCAGTCCCCGAACCGCGATGGCAGGTTTGCTCCCGTGCTGTCCTCTGTGAAACCGAAGACGCGGCCTGCGCCCCTGAAGATGTAGACTTGCATGAGTCGTCTCCGTAGTTTTCAAGTACATAACCGCGGAAGGAGCTGTCTCCGCCTTGAGAGTCCTTGGCGGCCTTGTAGTGGTGCGGGTTCTAGCCTACAACTACCTTTCAACCACCTTAGTATGCCGGCCGAGGTTCGCAGGAGAACCAGAATCGTCTAATGCTCGCGGGCCTGGAAACGATGGCCATATTTTTGCGCGATCGCCATAACCCTTTGAACGTCTTGCGTGGTCGGCGGACTTGGGGCCGCGTCTACCGCAAGCGGAACACCGGCTTCTTCAAAGAACGCGCCCAGCCGAGCCGAACCGGTCACGAGAAGTCGGGCTGGCGCACCGGTTGTATTTCGAAAGCCGTGGATCTCGTCGCTCGGCACGTTGATCACATCGCCGGCTGAAGCGGGAATCCAACCTAAACCGGATTCGTCCATACGCGCAACCTCGATCGATCCCTCGATGACCGAAAAGGCTTCGTGATCCGGATGCTGGTGCGGCGGTACGCCCCCACCAGGTGGTACGAACGTCTCAAGCATGCAGTACTGGCCGCCGGTGTCGGACGGCGTCAGTATCCACTCCATGTGCCCGGTGAGAACGCGGATCTTTGGTCCGGATCCGCGGCGATGAAGACCCACGGTTTGTCTCCTACGTGCGTGCGCGTTTTCGTCGCGAACTAGAGGCGGCACTTATCTTGGAAAGCCCCGGTCAGTGGTAGCCCCAAGGGAATTCGAATCCCTGTCTCCGCCTTGAGAGGGCGGCGTCCTAGGCCTCTAGACGATGGGGCCGTGGCTCCCGGGCAAGGTCTCGAACCTTGACTCTCCTGGTTCAGAGCCAGGCGTGTTGCCAATTACACCACCCGGGATCGCATGTCCGATTCGCTGCCGCCGGGCGTTTTGCTTTCGATTTCGCGCCAAACGCGCGCGGGGGCGATGCGGGCAAGCGCCGAACGCTTGCGGCGCAATGCAGCTCGACCGCGAAGCTCTCGCGGCCACGATATCGGCCGCGTACAAGGACCGCTCTCTTCTTGCTTCGGGCGTGGTGCGCAAAGCCGTGGAGCGCGTTCTCGGCGCGCTTGACAGCGGCTGGGTGCGCGCGGCTGAACCCGTGGACGGCGAGTGGGTGATCAACGAGTGGATTAAGGAAGCTATCCTCCTCTATTTCGCGTTGCATAACAGCGAGCCGACCGAAGCGGGTCCGATGCACTTCTACGATAAGATCCCGCTCAAATCGTTTTGGGACAACAGCACGATACGCATCGTGCCTCCCGGCACCGCGCGCTACGGTTCGTACCTGAGCCCCAACGTCATCCTCATGCCGGGTTTCATCAATGTCGGCGCATGGGTCGGGGACGGCACGATGATCGATACGTGGGCGACGGTCGGGAGCTGCGCGCAGATCGGCGCCGGCGTGCACCTGTCCGGCGGCGTCGGCATCGGCGGCGTGCTCGAGCCGCCCGCCGCGCGCCCTGTGATCGTGGAAGATGGCGCGTTCATCGGCTCGCGCTGCGTGATCGTCGAAGGCGTGCACGTGGGCGCCGAGGCGGTCATCGGAGCGGGCGTGGTGTTGACGGCCTCGACGCCGATCGTGGACGTCACGACAGTGCCCGCGACGGTCAGCAAGGGCGTCATACCGCGGCGCGCGGTCGTCATCCCGGGCGTCCAACCCAAGGAGTTCGCCGCCGGCACCTACAGCACGCCGTGCGCTTTGATCATCGGACAGCGCACCGAGGAGACGGATCGCAAGACGTCGCTCAACGCGGCGTTGCGCGACTTCAACGTCGGCGGTTGATCCCGGTCGTCTCGCCGCTCATCTGCGTGCTGTGCTGCGTCGGCCTCGGCGCCGCGCTGTTCATGCAGGACAAGGCGAACCGCTTTGCTCGAGGACAGCTCACCGAACCCAGCGTCGTGCAGCAGCCGATGGCGAGGGTCTTCGGCGGGATCCCCAATAGCGCGTTCGGCATCGCCTACTACGTCTTGATGCTCCCCGCGGCATGGCTGCTCCTCAACACAGCGGTGTGGTACGGAGCGCTCGTCGCATCCGCGGCGGCAGGCCTGCTTTCCGTGATTCTCGCATATAGTTTGTTGTTTCGCACGCGCATGCCGTGTCCGTTTTGTTGGACGGGGCATGTGGTGAACTGGAGCGTCCTCGCTTTGGTCCTCGTCGCCCACCCCGTGTAGTGCCGGGGCTTTAGCCCCGGTCCAGGAGTCTCCATGAAGCTTGCAACCTTTCACCAATCCGCCCGCATCGCCGCGACCCCGCGCGAGGTGTACGCGGCGTTGACGGACTCCAAGAAGCATTCGACGTTCACCGGCCATCGCGCGCGCATCGGCAAGGTCGGCGAAAAGATGTCGGCGTACGGCGTGCTCTCGGGCACCATGCTCGCGCTTCAGCCAGGAAAACGCATCATCCAAACCTGGAAATCGTCCTCCTGGCCAAAGAACTGCCCCGAGTCGATCGTCGACATTCGACTTGCGCGCAGCGGCAGGGGCGCGAAGGTGACCCTTGTGCACTCCGCGGTGCCTGCGGCCCACGCCAAGGACCTCAAGAGCGGTTGGGAATTGCACTATTGGAAGGCTTTGAACACGTACTTCAAACCCAAGAAAGGATAGCGCCATGTCAAGCATGTCCGGACCCGCATTGTTGGAATCGTTGGCGGCCCGGCTCGAACGGGTCGAGCGGGAAAACCGCGGCTGGCGGATCGGCGGCATCCTCGCCGCGGGCGTGGCAGTGGCTGCGCTGCTGATGGGCGCGACGCAAAACTCTCGAACAGGCCCGCTGACGATCGAGGGGACCGGCGGGAAGAGCATTCGCATCGACGGCGATAAGCTCGTGTTCTACGACGGGAGCGGCAAAGCGCGTCTCTGGGAGGGCTACGACTCCGGCCAGCCTTATGTAGATCTCAACGATTCGACCGGCCAGAACCGGATCTCGATGTATCTCGCGCCCGACGGGCTTGGGGTCTTTCGCATCAGCAACGCCAGCGGGCACCGGTTGATCAGGCTCGAGGAGACGACCAATCGCGTGGGTCAGCTGCTGCTCAACGGCAGCGATCAGAACGAGCGAGCGGTCATCGTGGGGTCCGACAAGCCGTTCCTCCGCGTGACCGACGGTGCGGGCCAGGCCCGCGCGTTCTTCGGCGTGTACACCGATCAAACCGCCGGCGCGTTTTTGAAAAACAATTCCGGCAAGACGACCTGGAGCGCTCCCTAGCGCGCAGCTAGGATGGTGCCAATCTCATCGCGATGGAGTATGGCACCCCAAACGCCGAGAGCAACAGCGGATCCATCGCTCCGCCGCCGCCGGCCACGCGCGACCAAACGCCGCGCGCCTTATGCCACAGTTCCTCGCCTCCGGCTACGCTCTCGCTCCAGAACATCAAGCCCCAATCACCGTACACGACGGTGTGCAGGACCTTGAGCTTGGGCGCGCGCTTCAGTGAAGCGCTCTTGATGGCCGCGAGGTCGTCCTTGGACCCTGGTCTGGCGTTTTGGTCCGCGCCCCACGCGCGCCAGCGATCCCACAGTCCCTTTGCAGCATCCGCAGGCACGCCTTGCATGGCGAACGGTATCGTCGTGCCTGCATTGCTCAGCGTGTCGCCTACTTTAATCCAACCCGCTGCGCCGTGTCGCAAGACCAAAACCCAGGCTGCATTGCCGCACTGAACCCCGACCGCGGCGAAGGCATTGAAGAACACGCTGGTCGTCGCGACCGGCTTGACCGCGTTCTCCGCGTAGCATTTCACGCTTGACACCGCGCGAGCGATTCCCGCGTCGGGCGCGGCGGCAAGCGCTGCGCTCGGCGTCACGAGCGCGGCGAAAATCGCGACGATAAGTAGTCGTCTCATGGCGGAGTGGCCTTTTGAAGTTCGCGGAAAGAACCCTTCATGCGGGACGGGTTTCGAGTCGTCGTTCGCGGTGCGCAAGGTTCGATCTGAAGAGCCGCTCGACCAGCGCGAACATGCGCGGGTCGCGCAGGTACAGATCTTGGCGCGTCAACGGCAGCCACGCGCAGCGCTCGTCGTTGATCTCGACGTACGCGCGCAGGCTCTCGGCGAAATACTCGTCCAGTCCACTGGCCGCGTATTCGTTGACGTAGCCCGTCGCGGTGGCAAAATAATAGCGCAGTTCTTCGCTTTCGAACGAGAAATACGAGCGCGGCCGTTTGGCCATGACCGAGTCGAGCGCGTGCGCGAACTCGTGCGCGGCGGTCATGCGCAGCGAATTTTTGCGCAGCAAGACCTGCCGGTCCGCGACCACGAACAGCCCGGAGGGCGGCGAAGGCCAGTCGTCGATGCCGGGTGCACAGCGCGCGACCGACTCCGAAAAACGCCCGAAGCGCTCGCCTTCCGGCACGAGCGTGATGCGCACGCCGGCGCGCGCGGCAGCACGCAAGGCGCTTTCGCCGAACGGCGCGAGGACGCTCGCAAGCTCAGGCGCAGCTTCGGCATCCGCCATGCGCGACACGATTGCTTGGGCGGTCTCGCAGGGCGCGTTCAAAACTACGCTCGGAATGCCGTTGAACGGCTCGGACAACACGCAGCCGCGCGAAGTCCGGTACAGGCACAATTGCGGGTTTTGCAGCCGGCGCAGCGACGCGATGACGCCGTCCAGCCCCGCCGCGTCGGCTCTGCGCGCGAGCAGCGACTTGCGCCGCCGCAGCAGCCGATGGCGGACTTCCTCGATCCCCTCGGCGGTTTCGGTCTCGCTGCAAGGAACAAGCGCCGACGTATCCGGCGGACGAGACACATCAGCAAGCTTGAGGCGCGCTGCGGACATTGCCGCAGTGTGGCGCGCACGTATTGCCGGTTTGAGGCGAAGTCATTGCGGACCGATGCCGCGCTGTTGAGGCGCGGTCTAGAACGCGAGGACTATTTTGCCGACGTTTTTGCCCTGTCGCAGGCGCAAGAACGCGGAGACGGCGTCGGCGACAGGAAAAACCTTGTCGATGTGCGGCTTGATGGCGCCGGCCTCGTAAAGCCGCATCAGCTCGGTCATCTCTTCGGCGAGGATGTCGGCCGCGTCCAGGAGCCGGCCGATATTGACGCCCGCGACGGTTCGATTGCGCGGCATCAGCTCCAGCGGATTGAATTTCGGCACGCGCCGCAATTGGGTGAGAAGGCGCAACAGATTACGCTTATCCCCGCCGACAAGATTGGCAAACCCGAAGCAGATCAGCCGGCCGCACGGCTTGAGCAGATCGTATCCCTTCTTCCAGTCCGCGCCGCCGAGGGCGTCGAGGACGACATCGACTCCCGCGCCATCCGTGATGCGACGCACTTCGAGGGCATAGTCGGTCGCGCGGTAGTCGATCGGGTAAGTGCATCCGTACGACTTCACGATGGGCAGCTTGCCGGACGATGCGGTGCCGAACGTCGTCAAGCCGCCGATGCTGCGACAGATCTGCAGCGAGGCGATACCGACGCCGCCCGCTGCTTGATGGACGAGGACCGATTCGCCGGCGCGCACATGCGCGACGCGGTGCAACATATGATACGCCGTGATGAAGTTCACCGGCAACGCCGCGCCTTCTTCGAACGACATGGCATCGGGCATGATCGCGACCAAGCGCCTCGGAACGCAGACCGCTTCTGCCTGCGCCCCGAAGTGGGCCAGCGCCATGACGCGCTTGCCGACGAGCGCCGCTTCGACGCCCTCGCCTACCGCGTCGACGACGCCGGCCGCCTCGTAGCCCAAGATGCACGGTGGTTTCGGGGCGCCCGGATACAGGTCTTGACTGGCGAGCAGGTCGGCGAAATTGAGACCCGCCGCGTGCACGCGCACGCGCGCCTGCCCGGCGGCCGGCGTGGGTTCGGGCGCTTCACGGACTTCGAACGCTTGCGGACCGCCGTGCTTTGTGAGCCACAGAGCGCGCATGACTTTTCCTCTTCTACTTGACCAGGGTTTTCGCGGGAACGAACGTCACGCCGGCTCCGATCATTTCCGGGATCATCTTTGCGATGGCGTCCGCGGTTTCGGGATTTGGATGACCGATGGCGATGGCCTGCCCAGTCTTGAGCGCAACCGTTTGCGCGGCCTTCAATTGCTCTTCGATCGCCTTTTGCGAGATCTCGTTGTCCAGGAACACGTCTCGCGCGGCATTCGGCACGCCGAGCGACTTCGCCGTCTGGATGCCGACGCTCGTGTTGCTCGTCTCCGAGTCGATGAAGAACAGATTGTTCCGCTTGAAGACCGCGAGCACGTCGCGCATGACGCGCGGATCGCTCGTCCCCTTGCTGCCCATGTGGTTGTTGCCGCCGGGCACCGGCGGCAGTGAAGCGATATCCTGTTCGACTTGCGCGGCGATCTGAGCGTCGGTCATTTGCGTGGTGATCGCTCCTGGTCCGGGATTGTGCGTGTCCGACTCCGGCTGCATCGGGAGGTGGAGCATCACCGACTGGCCGGCGGCCAGCGCCGCATTCGCGATGTCGCGTCCATGCGGGGTCAGCGGCAAGATCGCCAACGTCAACGGAACCGGCAGTTGGATGAAGCGGTTACAGCGTTCGAAGTCATTGCCGCAGTCGTCGATGATGATCGCCACGCGCGGCAGCGGACTCGGGCCGCTCGCGAGCGGGCTCGCGCCTGGAGCGCCCTTTACTTGGCGCGACGGGATGGGCGGCGAAGGCGCTCCCACGCTGACCGCGCCATGCCGGGCGGTGGCGTGAGCTTTGTGTGCGCGGCTATTCGCCGCGTTGCGTTCCTTCAGATAGCCGACGGTGAACCAAACGGCTACCAGAACCGCCGCTACGACAAGAAGCGGGATCCATGCAGACTGACGGGGCGGACGCGCGCGTCGCCTGCGGCGACGCCTGAGTGGCATACCGCACGGAAGTTCGCACGCTGCGCGATGCGGCCCTCGTTACATCAGGCTATGGCGGTCAGTGGCCGGGTGAGGGGGTTGGCGAAGCTGACGGCTTAAAGATATCGGGCAGCGGGAGGCCCTTGAGCGCGTTGATGGTGATGTTGATGCGCTGCTCCGCGAGCACGCCACCCCCCGGATCGAGCACCTTGACCGTGATGTAGCGCGCTCCCGAAAGCGCGACAGCGGCACCGTTGATCGGCACCGTGAAGTCACGATCGATCACGTAACCGAGGGGCGTCGCCGGGATGCTCCGGTCCACCGCTTCGGTCTGACTCGCGATAAGCGCGTCCGAGCCGTTGAACGCGGCAAGCTGCACGCTGTTGATCGGCACTTTGCCAAAACCGTGCGCGACAGCATGGAGGTGTATCGTCGCCTGTTTGTCGAGCAGGCCTACGACGATCGGGTTCGGGGTCATCGTGATCGACAACGAGTGACTCGAGCAGCCCGCTGCGGCGAGGACCGCGGCGACGATGGCGGCGGCGCCATATTTGTGGGGCGTTCGCATGAAGTTCTCCTATTGAGGGCTTGGAAGCGGGGGCCGATGGGCTGCGCGTCTTTAGTATAGAAACGGAAAAGAGCGGCGGCAGGTTGCGGATGTCCCGCTCCGGGGTTTCCTTTTCGGCTCTCGGTGGCCTGCTTTATGAGCTTTTAGCGCGAGCGCTAAACAGCCACAGCAGGTTCAGCATCACCAAATTCGCGACCATGCTGGACCCGCCATACGAGAAGAACGGCAACGTGATGCCGGTGAGCGGGAAAAGGCCGACGACGCCGCCGACGATTACGAACACTTGGATCGCGAGCGTCGCCGAAAAGCCGGTCGCCAGCAATGCGGTGAAGCGATCGCCGGCTGCAAAGGCGATCGCAAAACCGCGCACGACGAGGACCATGTACAGCGCGAGCAGCGCCAGGCCGCCGATGAGACCGAACTCTTCTGCCCAGGCGGCGAAAGTGTAGTCGGTCGCGGCGTCGGGGATGAAGCCCGGATGGCCGAGATGATAGCCCGTGCCGAACAAACCGCCGGCCGCCAGCGAGAAGTAGCTCTGCTCGGCTTGGTATCCGCGGCCGAGCGGATCGTTCCACGGATTCAACCACACGCCGATGCGCGTCTGCACGTACGAGAAATGGCTCGCGATGAGCCACGCGCCGAGTGCGAAGATCACGGCTGCTGCGATCACGATGTCGAGCCGGCGCGACGCGGCATACAGCATGACGAGGAAGATGCCCAAGAAGAGCGCGGCCATGCCGACGTCGCGCTGCAGCGCCAGCGTGAGGATGGAGACGCCCCAACCGAGCACGAGAGGTCCCAGCAGCTTGACGTTTGCGCGCACTTCGTGCCAATGCAGCGCGGCGATCGCCTCGCCGTTGCGCGCAAGGTACGCCGCCATGAAGAACACCATGAACAGCTTGATGCCTTCGACCGGCTGCGCGCTGAACGGGCCGATGCGAAACCAGAGGCGAGCGCCATTGACTTCTTGGCCGAAGAGCATGAGCAGCACGAAGAGCGCGAGCGACACCAGCACCCACGGATACGTGACGCTTTCCAGGCGGCGGTACTGCGCGAAAAGGCGCTGACCCAGGATGACGATCGCGAGGCCGACGATCAGCGCGCCTATCTGGTGACGGCCGAGATACGGGTCGATCCTGCTGATCACGAGTATGCCGAGCGCGCACAGCGCCACGACGATGGGGATGAGGGTCTGGTCGCGCTCCGCCGCGTCGGGTGCGCCGGCTTGCCACAGCAAAAACCCGGCGCCTGCGAGCAAGAGCGTCCACCAAGGGAAATAGCCGTCCAGCGGCAGCAGCAGTGCGAGGACGACGCCGGCGCCGCACAGCACGACGAGCAGCGCCGGGTTCAGCCAACGAGCGCGGGGTAGCGGCGGCCGCCCGACCGCCGCTTGCGAGGTTTTAGCTAGTGCCCCTTCCACGGACCCCACGGCCTGCTGACGCCGCGTACCGTGCTCAATGGCACTCTAACGGAATTCTCCGTAAGATACCCGGTGTTCGGCGCGCAGTCGGTCGGATTGGGGCCATTTCCAGCCGTTATGTCGAAGCTCAAGGGAGCACCGCCGATGGTCGCGAGCCCCAAAAGAAACGTGATGGTGTTGCCGCTCACGAATGGCGTCGCCTCGCCGTTGAATCCTGATTTGTTGGCTATCGGATAGTTGCCGTCCGCAAGGCGGTTGAACATGGCAATTTCTTCATCGTTGTTGTACGTGCCGGTCGGCCCGCAAAAGCCCTCGGTAAATCCGTCGCTGAAGTTCCCGTCGATGTCGAAGCCGACGATCGCGGCAAGGGTCGTGGCGGTCGGGGAGCCGCCCGGCGGCGGGATCACCACCGGCTGCGCGAACGTGATGGTCACGGACACGGTGTTGCGCGGACCCGCCACGGGGGCGCTCCGCGTCATCGAAATATTGGTGATGTCGTAAACGGTTCCGATTGCCCCGGGGATCGTGTCTCCTAACGGATCCGCAGCTGACACGGTGATCGGAGGCGGAGCCGGTGGCGGAGGCGGTCCGCCGGAAGTGGTGCCGCAACTGGACCCCATCGCCAAGACGCCGGCGACTCCAAGGATGGCCATATGCCAAGTGTAGCCCTTGATGGACATCAACGCTCCTCTTCTTAGGTTCGTTTTGAGTGAATCGACTTTAACTACGCGCTATTTCTGCGTGTGACCTTTGAGCAACACGAACGCGTCGGCGTCGGCGGCTTTGGAGATCGGCAAGCCTTCGTGCAGCTTGGCTTGCACGTCGGCCGGCAGGCTCTCTTCCAAGACCGGATAGGTCTTGCGAGTCACGTGCAGCGGCACGCCGAAGACGCTAGCGGGAGCGCCCGCGTACAGCGCGACTCTGCCGCCTGAGTCGGCGCCCAAATAGAGATGGTTGTCGCCTACCCACCAACCGACGAGGCCGGTTGTGGCGACGACGAAGACGGCGAGTGCCGTGCTGACGATCAGCAGCGGGCGAGGCGTACCGCGGCGGCGCGGCGCTGCATCTGACGGCGACCCGTGCACGGTGGCTTCCCGAGCGAGGATGACCGTGGCGTTATCGGCCCCGCCGGCGCCCCGCGCCAAAGCCACAACGCGTGCGGCGCACTCGTGCACGCTCTCCCGGGCCGAGAGCGCGGCTTGCAGATCGGACAGCGCGACGCCGCGATACGCACCGTCAGTGCACAGCGCTACCGCGTCGCGCGCGTGCAGCGTGTAGTGCGCCACGCGCGGCGGCACCGCGGCAGCTTCTTCGACGCCCAGCACGCGGGTCAGCAGCGGCCTGGTTATGCGCTGCGGTCTGGCCAGGCGCTGCTTGCCGCCGCCGCTGCGCACGAACTCGGGGACGATCGATTCGTCGGGTGTGAGCTGCACCAACTCGTTGCGGCGCATCAGAAACGCCCGCGAATCACCCACGTGGGCGACGAATGCCTTGTCGTCCACGAGCAGCACGGCCGTGCACGTCGAGGCTGCGGCGACGTGATCGTCGGTGCTGCCGCCGCCGTGCAGTAGACGATCGTTCGCTTCGGCGAACGCTTCGGTCAGGAGTTCGCGGATATTGGTCGGGGTGAGGCTGCGCTGTGGGAAGGTGGCGCGCAGCAGCTCTCGGCGGATGACTTCGCGAACGCCGTCCACGACGATCGCGGAAGCTTGAACGCCGTCCGCCCGGCCGAAGCCATCAGCGATCGCCAGCAGCGTGACGTTCGGGTGCAGTTGTTCGACGCACCAGGCGTCGTCGTTCGCGCGCTGGCCGGCGCCGATGTCGGTGGCGACGCCAATTTCCATCGCCTACATGTTCCTTTTGCCGGGCGCGCGATGAGGACTTAATCGTCTTTGCTCGGCGCCACGCCCAGAAAGACTATTTGGTTGGCTCCAAGACCAATCCTGTCCCCACGCCGCAGCGGCGCAGGTCCGCTGAGGCGGCGGCCGTTGAGCAACGTGCCGTTGGTGGAATCAAGATCTTCGATGACCGCCTCGCTACCGTCCAGCTTGAAGCGCGCGTGCAGCTTGCTGACCGTCGCGTCATCGAAGACGATCGTGCAGGCTTGACCGCGACCGAGCACGCAGCCGTCCTTGACTTCCACGATTTCGGGCGCGGCACCGGGCCGGACGATTTGCAGCGCGACGCCTTCCGGCGGCGTCTTTCCCGCAGGCTGAGCTGCCGGGGTCGGGCGGCGGAACGCCCACAGCGCCAGCGCCAGCGTCGCGAGCGCGACGATCAGCGACTCCCAGCGCACGGCGAGCGCATCAGCCATCATCGCGCTTTTTTTCGAGCAGCGCATAGAAGAATCCGTCGTTTCCGTCAACGCCGGGGACGGTCAGCAGATACGGGCCGAGCGCTCGCGCGGACTCCGTCTTGGCGGCCCAGCTCGCCAGTGACGTCGCGCTCCATTCCGGGTTATGCGTCAAGAAGTTCGCGACCACGTCTTCATCCTCAGCGGGATGCGTGGAGCAGGTGGCGTACAGCAAGCGGCCGCGTGGCGCTACCCGTTCCGCGGCGCGCTCGAGGATCGCCTGCTGGATGCTTGAGAAGCGGATTGGATCGTCGGCTTTCTTGCGCCAGCGGGCGTCGGCTCGCCGCCCGATGATGCCGATGCCCGAGCACGGCGCGTCGACCAGCGCGGCGTCCACCTCTTGCGGCACCGCATCAGGATATGGCTCTTTGGCGTCTGCCCGCATGACCACGATCGGGGTCGGCGACTTTGCGGCGAGACGACGCACGTGCTCGAGTTTGCGCTCGTCGTCGTCGATCGCATAAATCGTGCCCTTGCCGCCGAGCCGCGCTGCGATCATGCCGGTCTTTACCCCGCGGCCGGCGCACGCGTCGAGGATCGTCTCGCCGGGTTTCGGCGCGAGCAGGTGCACCGCGAGCTGACTCTCTTCGCTTTGGATGATCTGCCTCTCGTCGGCAATGCCATCTTCGACGATCAGGCACTCGGGAATTCCGTACTTGCCCCCAGCCGGCGCCGCGTCAGTGTCGACGCGCAGCGCGCGACGCGGCGTCGCGTTGATCGCGTCCGCGATTTGAAGCGCGCTGCCGAAGCCGAAGCGCTCGATGAAATGCTCCGCGAGCCAATCCGGCAGCGACGCGTAGAGGCCAAGCGCCGAGGGAGGATCGTCGACCTCTGGCTTCGGCGGGTAAACTCGCGCCAGTGCGAGCTTGCGCAAGATCGCGTTCGCGACCGCCGCGGTGCCCGCGTGGCCGCCCGCGCGCGCCAACGCCACGCTTTCGTTGACGGCGCTGTGCGCGGGCACTCTATCGAGATACAACAATTGGTAGGCCCCGAGCAGGAGCGCCCACTGAAGCCCGCGATCCAATTCGGCGAATGGCCGGCGAAGTTGTTTTTGCAACGCCCACTCGAGGCTGCGGCGTCGTTTGAGCGTGCCGTGCGCCAGTTCCGTCGCCAGCCGGCGGTCTCGCGGGTCGAGATGCGCGGCGCGCGATTCGCGATCGAGCGCGCCGGCGGCGTCGCCGCCTTTCAGAAGCGCGCGCCAGGCGACCGCCCGCGCAGGGCTGACGCTCTTGACCCGCTCTTGTAGCAACGGAGCTTTAGCTCCGTTCATTTGACTTGACGCGCGAATTCGGCACCCGTCATCGCGGGTTTCCCCTCGGGAATCACTCTGAGCAGACGCACGACCCCGCCGCGACACGCGACCGCGAAAGCGTCGCCATCAACGCCGACATCCCCGCGAGGCGACACCTCGGCTTCCAGGACTTTGACGCGCACGCCGTTCACGAGCGCCCACGCGCCAGGCTTCGGACTCAGGCTGCGCACCTGGTTCACGACAGCGAGCGGATCGGAATCGAAATCGATCCGAAGGTCTTCTTTTCTCAGAGGCTTGGTGTACGTCGCGCGCTCGTGTTCTTGCGGCGTTCGAGCGAGCCGCCCCTCATCAAGCTGAGCGGCGGCTTCAAGCAACATGTCGGAGCCGAGTCTTGCAAGGCGATCGTGCAGCGCGGCAAAGTCATCGGTTGCCTCAATCGCCACTGATCGTTGGAGTGCAATGTCGCCTGCATCCATCCGTGGTGACATCCAAATGACGCTCACGCCGGTGGTCTTTAGGCCTTCGCGCAATGCGGCCTGGATCGGCGTCGCGCCGCGATACTGCGGCAGCAGACTAGGGTGGACGTTTAGGGCGCCAAGCGTTGCGCTTTCCAAGAGCGCGACGGGGAGTATCTTCCCGTACGACACGCATGCGAGCAGTTCAGGCCGCAGGCCCGCTGCGAGCGCCACGAATCCCGCGTCCAACTTCTCCGGCGTGAAAACGTCAAGCCCGAGCGGCACAGCCGCCGCTTTCACCGGCGTGGGCGTCAGTTTGAGGCCTCGGCCGGCGGGGCGGTCAGCCTGGGTGTACACCGCGGCGATGTCGTGCGCTGAGGCTAGTGCGCTTAGACTCGGTATCGCGAAGTCGGAGCTGCCGAAGAAAATAGTGCGCAATCTGCGGGGCGCGCCCGGCCTAGACGTTGCGAACGGCTTCTCCGTCTTCGTCTGCGCCAGCCTCGATGGGCACGGCATCGCGGATGTTGGTGGCCTTGTCCGTGATCAGTACCCCGTCGAGGTGGTCGACCTCGTGCTGGAAGCAGCGCGCCAACCACCCTTCCGCCTCGATGCGCAGTCGTTTCCCGTGGCGGTCGAGCCCGCTCACGACGCACTTCTCCGCGCGTTTGACGTCACCGATCGTGCCGGGAATCGAAAGACACCCTTCGGTGCCTTGGATCTCGCCCTCGAATCCGCTCAGCACCGGATTGACGATCGCGTAAGGCCCGCTGTCTTCACCGACATGCACCACGATGATGCGTTTGACGACGCCGACTTGCGGTGCTGCCAGCCCGATGCCCGGCGCCGCGTACATCGTCTCGAACATGTCGTCGATGAGCGCTTGAGTCATGGGCAGCTTCAGCTCCAAGGCCGACACCTTTTTAGCGACCTTGTGCAGGATTGGATCCGGGTCGGTGAGGATGCGGCGTGTGTAGGCCATCACAGAATGTACTGCGACAAATCCTGGTCTTTGACGATCTCGGCGAGGCGTTCTTCGACGTACTGCTCGTCCACCACGATCTCGCCGCCGCGCTCAGGCGCCTCGTACGAAACGCCCTCCAAGACCTTCTCCAGCATCGTGTGCAGGCGCCGCGCTCCGATGTTCTCGGTCTGCTCGTTCACGAGCGTGGCCAGGCGCGCGATCGCATCGATGCCGCTCTCGGTGAACGTCAGGGAGACTCCGTCAGTGGCGAGCAATTGTTTATATTGCTCGATGAGCGCGTTCTTCGGCTGCGTCAGAATGGTCTTGAAATCATCTTTCGTCAGGCTGGCCAGCTCGACGCGGATCGGAAATCGTCCTTGCAGCTCGGGGATGAGATCGCTCGGCTTGCTGATATGGAATGCTCCGGCGCCGATGAACAGAACGTGGTCGGTCTTCACCGGACCGTATTTGGTCATCACGGTCGACCCTTCGACGATCGGCAAGATGTCACGCTGCACGCCCTCGCGCGAGATGTCCGGAACGCCGCCGCCGCGGCCGCTGCCGCCTGCGATCTTGTCCATCTCGTCGACGAAGATGATGCCGTTCTCTTCGGCGCGGCGCACCGCCTCGCGTTTGAGCGAATCGGTATCGACCAGCCTCGCCGCTTCTTCTTGCGTGAAGATCTGCTTGGCGTCGGCGACCGTCACGCGGCGCTTGCTGCGCCTCTTCGGCAGGATGTTGCCGAGCAGGTCGCCCATGTTGGCGCCCATCTCCTCGCCCTGCGGTCCGCCGATGATGATCTGCTGCGACTCCTCGACGTCGATCTCGATCATGCGCACGTCGTAGAAACCGTCGCGCAATTCTTGCTTCACGCGCTGACGGCGAGTTTCGAGCTCTTCGCTGCGCGCAGGCGCGGGCGGCGCTTCCGGCGCGACGCGAGCGCCCTGCTGCCGGCCGAGCATCGCAGAAAGCGCGGAGAAGGGATTTGCTTCGGAGTTCGTCGCGACGCGAGTCGACGGCTCGACGATGTCGGCAAGGCGCTCGATGGCGAGGTCCTCGGCCAGATCCTTTGTCTCTTCCACACGTTCCGCGCGCAGCATGCGAACGGCGGCTTCGACGAGGTCGCGCACCATGGACTCGACATCGCGGCCTACATACCCGACCTCGGTGTATTTGGTGGCTTCCACTTTGATGAAGGGCGCGCCGACCAGGTTCGAAAGGCGGCGTGCTATCTCGGTTTTGCCGACTCCGGTCGGCCCGATCATCAGGATGTTCTTCGGGATCACCTCGTCGCGCATCTCGCCGCCAAGCCGCTCGCGCCGATAGCGATTGCGCAGCGCGATCGCGACGGCGCGCTTGGCTTGCGCCTGGCCGACGATGTAGCGGTCGAGTTCGGAGACGATGCGTTTAGGAGTGAGTTCGTTCGGGTCCATGCTGCATTGGTTCTTTTCCCAAGCCTACAGCATGACCTTTCACATGTTCCCCATATGACCCATCGCGCCAGGATTTTCTTCCGTGGCCCATACTTTCGACGGATCTTTTTCGAACGGCCACACATGCACCATCCAATTGTAGATGACCGGCTTGAACGTTCCGCCCGCTTTCTGACACGCGTCGGCCGTTGTGATGGTGCCCGCCAAGCCGAACTGGGTGTGGGGTTGGAGCATCTCAGCCGTGCGATCGGACGGCGGCGCGCACAAATTCGTGTGCAGGTGCCAGGTGGCGATGCTCAGCGGCACGCGCGCGTTCAGCTGCTCGTCGGTCGCTTTCTCAGCCGCCGTGTACATCGCGCCGATCAGTTCGTAGCCGCCGGCGGTCTTGCGATACATGAGCGAGGTCGGCCGAGCTGGATCGAAGCTGAACACGTTTTGAAACGCGTTCGACCAGTTGGTGAAATGATACACGGGTTGCGGGATATTGGGCAGGAACTGTTTGTAACCGGCCTGTTCCGCCGCGCGATAATCCTTGAACGGCTCGACGGCGCCGCGCAGCGCGGTCAAAATCGCGTCGGCGCGGGCGCGGTCGGCCGCGCTCGCCGGACGCGACTTGGTCATGCTCATGTGCCCAGCGATGATGTGCGTGTCGTTCATCGCCTGCATCGCCTCGTCAGCCGCCTGGCCTTTCGGCTCGCCCCGCGGTTGCGGGTTGTCGGCGACCACCGCCCCGCCCATCGGCATGCCCGGCATCAGCATGTGGCTGGACACGGTACAACTCTTCGCGCAGTTGTTCGCGCTCTTGGCCGGGTGGGCGGCGAAAGCGAGCGCCGCGACGCCGAGCAACCCGATGGCGATGGCAAGTGCGGCCTTCATGGAATCAATTGTACGCCGCACCGAGCTTCCGAATACTGAGCAATTCGTGAGAGCATCGTGAAAGATTTCGACCTAGGCGCGCGAATAGTGGCCTGCTGTCCCATACGAGGAGGTCATACTTGAACGTTGCCGTGCCCAAGGAGATCGCGCCGGGCGAACGCCGCGTCGCCGCGACGCCCGACATAGCCTCGCGCATGGTCGAGTCGGGTTGCACCGTGTTCGTCCAGCGCGGCGCGGGCGCAGCAGCGGGTTTTCTCGATCCGGCCTACGAGGCCGCCGGCGCCACCATGGCGGCGGACGCAGCCGCCGTGTACGCGCAGGCGGACCTGAGCCTCAAGGTGCAAAGGCCATTTTCGGGCGACGGCGGGGCGAACGAAATCGCGATGCTGCGCGAAGGTTCGGCGCTCATCGCGTTCCTGCAGCCGCTGGTGACACCCGAAATCGCCGAGCAGCTCGCCGCGCGCAAGGTCACTGCTTTCTCCATGGAGCTGATCCCGCGCATATCGCGCGCCCAAAGCATGGACGCGCTGTCGTCGCAAGCCACCGTCTCCGGCTACAAGGCGGTCCTGGTGGCCGCCGACGCGCTGCCGAAATTTTTTCCGATGCTGATGACCGCCGCGGGCACGGTCGCCCCGGCCAAGGTGCTCGTGCTCGGCGCAGGCGTGGCCGGACTGCAGGCGATCGCGACCGCGCGCCGCTTGGGCGCAGTCGTCTCAGGCTTCGACGTGCGCGCCGCGGTCAAAGAACAAGTCGAGAGCCTCGGCGCGATCTTCGTGAGCACGCCGCACGAAGAGGCCGAGGGGACGGGCGGGTACGCAAAAGAGCTGTCATCCGACCAGCAGGAGCGCGACCGTCAGGTGATCGCCGCGGCGGCCGCGGACTCTGACGTCGTCATCACGACGGCGCTCATCCCCGGCAAGCGCGCCCCCATCTTGATGAAGGAGGCCGCGGTCGCGGCCATGCGTCCGGGGTCGGTGATCGTCGACCTGGCTGCCGAGATGGGCGGCAATTGCGAGCTCTCAGAACCCGGATCGACGGTTGTCAAACACGACGTCACCATCATCGCCCCCCTCGATCTGCCGAGCAGCATGCCGCTGCACGCCAGTCAATTGTACGCCAGGAACGTCTTCGCGCTCTTCTCCCACCTCGTTCACGACGGCGCGCTGCAATTGGACATGAGCGACCAGATCACCAAAGAGACGTGCATCACGCGCGACGGCCAGATCACGAACGATGCGATCCGCTCGCGCCTGCAAGGGCAAGGAGGCCGCGCCTAATGGAACATCTGATCATCGAGCTGACGGTGTTCGTGCTGGCGGTCTTCGTCGGCTTCGAAGTCATTTCGAAAGTGCCGTCGATGCTGCACACGCCGTTGATGTCGGCCACAAACGCGATCCACGGCATCGTCATCGTCGGCGCGATGCTGGTCGCGGGCGCCGCGATCGGCGGTCCGGCCGGCCGCGCGATCGGCCTAGCAGCCATGATTCTCGCGACGATCAATGTGGTCGGCGGCTTCGCGGTCACCGAGCGCATGCTGGAGATGTTCAAAGGAAGGGCGGGAACGCGTCCGTGATGACCGCCGAGCAGGCCGTGCTCGCGATCGCCTATCTGGTGAGCGCGGTATTGTTCATCTTGGGCCTCAAGTTCTTGAGCTCGCCGGCCAGGGCGCGGGTCGGCAACATCCTGGCGATGATCGGCATGTTCATCGCCGTGGTCGCGACCTGCTTCGACGCGCACATCTTGACGTGGACCGACATCGTCATCGGCGCGCTGATCGGGGCGCCCATCGGATTCGTCTCGGCGCGCCTCGTCAAGATGACCGCGATGCCGCAGATGGTGGCGCTGTTCAACGGCGCGGGCGGCGGCGCCGCGGCGCTGGTCTCAGCCGGCGAGTTCCTGCGACTGACGAGCGGCGGCGCGGTTCCCACCTGGGATCGGATGCTGCCGATCATGTTGAGCTCGATCATCGGCTCGGTGAGCTTCTCGGGCAGCGTCGTCGCTTTTGCGAAACTGCAGGAACTGATGACCGGCCGGCCCGTCACCTATGCCGGTCAGCAGATCGTCAACGGGCTGGTGTTGGCGTCGATCCTCGGGCTGGCCGCCTGGCTGCTCATCGGCAACGTGACGGCCGCCGCGTTCATCGGCTTGGTCGGCGCAGCGCTCTTGCTGGGCATTTTGGGCGTGCTGCCGATCGGCGGCGCCGACATGCCCGTCGTCATCTCACTCTTGAACTCGTTCACCGGCGTTGCGGTGGCGGTCACCGGTTTTGCGCTATCCAACAACGTGCTCATCATCAGCGGCACGCTGGTGGGCGCCTCGGGCACGCTGCTCACCACGCTGATGGCCACCGCGATGAACCGTTCGCTCGCCAACGTTCTGTTCGGCGCGTTCGGCAGCGTGAAGACGGCGGGCGCGGGGCCCGAAACGGCCAGCGGCGGCGGCGCGGTGCGCACGGCTTCGGTTGAGGATGTGGCTACGCTGCTCGCCTACTCGCGCAGCGTCATCATCGTTCCCGGCTACGGCATGGCGGTGGCGCAGGCGCAGCACGCGGTGCGCGAACTCGCGCAAAATCTCGAAAAGCGCGGCGTGGACGTCAAATTCGCGATCCACCCCGTGGCCGGCCGCATGCCCGGGCACATGAACGTGCTGCTGGCCGAGGCGAACGTGCCCTACGAGCAGCTGCACGAGATGGACGAGATCAATCCCCAATTCGAGGCGGCCGATGTGGCGCTCGTGATCGGGGCTAACGACGTCACCAACCCGGCCGCGCGCAGCGTGCAGAACAGCCCCATCTACGGCATGCCGATCCTGGACGTCGATAAGGCCAAGAACGTCGTCGTGCTCAAGCGCAGCATGAATCCAGGTTTCGCGGGCATCGACAACCCGCTTTACGAGAATCCCAAATGCATGATGCTCTTCGGCGATGCGAAAGACACGGTCCAAAAGCTTGTCGCCGAAGTGGCGCGCGTCTAGTTTTTCGCAGCGTACTCGTAACGGTGATCGGTGTGGCCGCGCATGTCGTCGCTGGGTCCGGTTGACACGCGCGAGAAGCCCAGCGCTTCGAGCAGCTTGATCGAGGCGGCGTTCTCGACGTCCACCGTGGCCTCGACCACCCTCGTGGCGCATTCGGCCACGAGAAAGCGCACCACCTCCGCGCATGCCTCGCGCGCGAAACCTCGTCTCCAAAACGGCGGAAAGAAATCATAGCCGATGAGCGCGCGCCGGCCTTCGAGCGTCGCTTGCACCAGCCCGACATACTCGCCGGCCCTCTGCCGAACCGCCCAATTGAGCCAGATCTGCGATCCGTCAGGCGATCGGCGTCTCGCGAGCAGCGCGTATCGAGCTTCAAGGAACGCGAGGCTCGCCGGCGCGGCCAGCGACTCGTAGGTATAGATGCGCGCGTCTTGCAGCGGCTCGAACAACTCCACCGCGTGCGCGACGGTGAGGGGCTCGAGCGAGAGCCTTGAGGTCTCAAGAGAGCGCTCGGCGTCGACTAGGACAGAACTTCCACCGTGATCGCATCGTTGGTGTAGATGCAGATCTTCGCCGCGATCTGTAGGGCTTCCAGCACGATCTGTTCGGCCGTCAGATCCGTGTGCTCCACCATCGCCAACGCGGCCGCCTGAGCGTACGGTCCGCCGCTTCCGATGGCCGCCACGTTGTCATCGGGTTCGACGACGTCGCCGGTGCCGGAGATCGTGAACAGGTGCTCTTTGTCCCCGACGATCATGAGCGCCTCGAGGCGGCGCAGGACGCGATCCTGGCGCCAATCCTTGGCGAGTTCAACGGCCGCGCGGGTGATGTTGCCGCGATATTCCGAGAGCTTGCTTTCGAACTTGTCGAGCAGCGTGATACCGTCTGCCGCCGATCCGGCGAAGCCGGCCAGCACCTTGCCGTCGGCGATGCGGCGTACTTTACGCGCGGTGTGCTTCATCACGACCTTGTCGAGCGTGACCTGGCCGTCGCCTGCGATCGCGAGCTGGCCGTTGCGAAGCACCGCGCAGATGGTCGTGGATCGCATCATGCCGCCTGCTTCAGCGGACAACTTCCGCGGCCCTATACTCGGAGTGTCGCGCTCCACGGCATTTCAATCCGGTCGATAGCGGACAGGGCCCGCCCGGCAAGCGCGATCCGGCGCGCTCTCTTGTCCTTGACGGGCGGATCCAGAGGTGTGAAATACGCGTAGGTCACATTTTGCGGCTGGAAGTCGGGGCTCGTGCCGTCGCGCAGATACGCCAGCAACGCACCGAGCGCAGTGTGCGCCGGCGGCACGAAGGGACGTTGGTCACCCGAAACCCGGCGGGCTGCATTCACGGCGGCCACGAGTCCGGTCGCAGCCGCTTCGACGTAGCCTTCGCAGCCGGTGACTTGTCCGGCTAGAAACACGTTCGGGGCGGCGCGCAGCGAAAGATCCTCATTCAATACGCGAGGCGCGTCGACGAACGTGTTGCGATGCATCACGCCGAGGCGCAGCCACTCCGCGTTCTCGAGCCCCGGTAACTTGCCGAAGGCGTTTTTCTGGGCCGGCCACGTCAGCCGCGTCTGAAACCCCACGAGGTTGTACGCCGTGCCCGCGGCGTTCTCGCGACGCAATTGCACGACCGCGTGCGGGCGCTTGCCCGTGCGCGGATCGTCAAGGCCTACCGGCTTGAGCGGACCGAAGCGCAACGTGTCCACCCCGCGGCGGGCCATTTCTTCGACCGGCAGGCACGCTTCGAAATACGGCACCTTGCCCGCGGCGGCGTCAAGCTCAAACCCGTGCGGCTCGTGTTTTTCGCCGCTCACCAAGTCGACGACCAACTGCTCGTACTGCGCCCGGTCCAGCGGCAGGTTCAGATAGTCCGCGCCGCCGCCTTTGCCGTAGCGCGATGCCTCATAGGTCTTCGAGCGGTCGATCGAGTCCGCCGCGACGATGGGCGAAGCGGCATCGAAATAGTGGAGCTGCTCGCGACCGCAGAGCCGCGCCAGCTCGAGCGCAAGCGCTTCGGAAGCAAGCGGTCCGCACGCGACGATCATGACGACGTCGGCATCGAGCGCGGTGATTTCTTCGCGACGCACGTCGACAAGGGGATGATCGTGAAGCCGGCGCTCCACCAAGTCGGAAAACCGCTCGCGGTCGACGGCCAGCGCTCCGCCGGCCGGCACGGCGGTAGCCCGCGCTGCTTCGATTATCAGCGAACCGAGGCGCGCCATCTCTTCCTTTAATAGGCCGACGGCGTTCTCGAGCGAGAGCGCTCGCAGGCTATTGCTGCACACGAGTTCGGCCAGGCGGCCGGTTTGATGGGCCCCGGTCTGACGGCCGGGCCGCATCTCGAATAGGGTCACCGGAACGCCGGCTTGCGCGAGCTGCCAAGCCGCCTCGCTGCCTGCGAGACCGCCGCCGACGACGTTGACGCTGGGAGTCCGAGTTTCGCTCGGAACGCTACATTGGAGTCGAGTCACGCGGACTGTTTGAAGTCGCTTGGCTCTTCTTCCTCGACGTCCACGTCGACTTCCTGACCGGCGCCCACCACGCCGTTGACCGCGATCCCCCCTACGGGCTCGTAGCCGTGCTGGTGGTGCGCATCCGTGGCGCATACGATGCGCTCGCCGCCTCGGGCGCGCTTGCGCACGAGGAATGTTCCACACTCGCGGCAAGCCGACCCGACGATCGGCGGATCCCACGCGACGAAATCGCACGCCGGGTACTTCTCGCAACCCCAGAAGGTGCGGCCCCGGCGGCTGCGCCGTTCGAGCATGCGCCCGCCGTCGCGCGGGCACACCACCCCCGAGTCCTTGACGATCGGTTTGGTGGTCTTGCACTCGGGATATCCCGAGCACGCGATGAACTTGCCGAAGCGCCCGGTCTTGATCTTCATCGGCCGGCCGCATGCCGGACAGACCTCGTCGATCTCCTCTTCCACGATCTCGACCTTGGGGATGACCTCGTCCGCATGCGCAAGTTCCTTGGCGAACGGGCCATAGAATTCGCGCAGCAGCGAGACCCAATCGTCGTGCGCTTCCTCGACGCGGTCGAGGCGGCGCTCCATCTCCGAGGTGAAGTTGGGGTTGACGATCTCCGGGAAATACTCGGCCAGCATGTCGGTCACGACATAGCCGATCTCGTCCGGCACGAAGCGGCGCTGATCCATGCGCACGTACCCGCGGTGCTGGATCGTGTCGACGATGGTCGCATAGGTGCTCGGCCGCCCGATGCCTTCGCCTTCGAGCGTCTTCACGAGGCTCGCTTCGGTGAAACGCGGCGGCGGCTGCGTCTCGTGCGGTTCGTTGAGGATCGCGCGCGGGTCAAGCGCCTGCCCCTGCTCGACCGGCGGCAGGTGGCGCTTGCGCTCGTCGGTCTCCTCTTCGTCTTCGTCACGGCTTTCTTCGTAGATGACGGTGTAGCCGGGGAACTTCAATGTGCTTCCGGTGGCGCGCAGCACGCAGCCCTTTGCCTCGACCTCGACCGTCGTTTGATCGTAGACCGCCGGCGACATCTGGCTCGCCACATAGCGCTGCCAGATCAGGCGATATACCTTCAACTGCTGCGCATCGAGGTACTGCGCCACAACCTCGGGCGTGCGATTGACGTCGGTCGGCCGGATGGCCTCGTGCGCGTCCTGCGCGTCTTCGGAGACCTTATATTGCTTGGGCCGGTGATAGTCGTCGCCGTACAGATTGTGGACGTACTCGCGCGCCATGCCCATGGCCACGTCCGAAAGGCGCGTCGAATCGGTGCGCATGTAGGTGATGAGACCGACCGTGCCTTCGGCGCCGACATCCACGCCTTCGTACAGGGCCTGCGCGATCTGCATGGTGCGGCGCACGCGCAGCTTCAGCTTGCGCGATGCCTCCTGTTGCAGCGTGCTCGTGGTGAAGGGCGCAGCGGCGAAACTCTGGCGCTCCGTATGGGCGACGCTCTTGACGCCGAACTTCGACGCGCGCAGCCGCTTGGCCGCGGCTTCCGCGCTCTGCTCGTCGCCGAACGCCGCGATGGAGAGCTTCGGCATGCGCTCGTCCGTCGCGGCGTCGCCGGTCGGCGTGAGCTCCGGTTTGACGCCGTCGATGCTGACGAGGTCGGCGATGAAGGTGTGCGCCGCGTCGTGGTGACCGTGTGGCCACAGACGCGCCGCGACGGTCCAATACTTGCGCCGTCGGAAGCGTTCGATCTCGCGTTCGCGGTCGACGATCAATTTCACCGCGACGGACTGCACGCGGCCGGCGGAAAGCCCGCCGCGGATCTTGCGCCACAGCAGCGGCGAGATCTTATATCCGACGAGGCGGTCGAGGATGCGCCGGGCCTGCTGCGCGTTGACCCTATCGAGATTGATGGCGCTGGCATGCTTGAGCGCCTCTTGCGCGGCGCTCTTGGTGATTTCGTGCAGTTCGATCCGCTTCGGCTCCGGCAGTTTGAGCATCTCCGCCAAATGCCAGGCGATGGCCTCGCCCTCGCGATCCGGGTCGGTCGCGAGGTAGACGTGCTTGGCTTTTTTGGCCGCGCTGCGCAGCTCTTTGATGACGTCGCCCTTGCCTTTGATCGTGACGTACGTCGGCGCGAAGCTGTCGTCGACGTCCACCCCCAGCCGGCTCTTCGGAAGATCGCGGACGTGCCCGACCGACGCCAATACCTGGTAGTGCGACCCTAGGAATTTCTTTAGGGTGCGCGCTTTCGCGGGGGACTCGACGATGATCAGCGATCTCGACAAACGGGGGTTCACCTATCCTGGGATTCGGGACGTACCGAACTTGTGTTCAAACGTCCCCTACTATACACTAGCGCGTCAAGGGTGTCAAAAGCGGGACAGACGGATAGCGGGCTTTTGGGGACGGAATTACGCCGTTTTGGAGGCGGCTGCGGCGCCCGTGAACTTTGAGCGACCGGCTCTGATATCGGGCTGCTCACCGCCCAATTCCTGAACTTTGTGGCATGCCACGAAATGGCCCTTGTATTCGAGCAGCTCGGGCACTTCGGTCACGCAACGGTCGTACGCGATGGGGCAGCGCGTGTGGAAGCGGCAGCCGCTGGGCGGGTTGACGGGCGACGGTATGTCGCCCTCGAGTATGATGCGTTCGCGGCGCGCTTCGATGCGCGGGTCGGGGATGGGGATCGCCGACAGCAGCGACTGCGTGTACGGATGCAGCGGTCGTTTGTAAAGCTCGTCGCGCGTGGCTATCTCCATGAGTTTGCCGACATACATCACCGCCACGCGATCGGAGATGTGGCGCACGACCGAAAGATCGTGGGCGATGAAGAGGTACGTCAGGCTGAACTGCTCTTGCAGATCCTCGAGCAGATTGACGACCTGCGCTTGGATGGAGACGTCGAGCGCGGAGACCGGCTCGTCGGCGACGATGAACTTGGGGCTGACCGCGAGCGCGCGCGCCACGCCGATGCGCTGGCGCTGCCCACCGGAGAACTCGTGCGGATAGCGGTTGGCGTGATATGGCGCCAAGCCCACGGTCTTCAGCAGATCGTTGACCTTCTCGTCGACCTCTTTGCCCCGAGCCAAATGGTGGATCTTGAGCGGCTCAGAGATGATCTCGCCGACCGTCATGCGCGGGTTCAGGCTGGCGTAGGGATCCTGAAAGATGATCTGCATCTCTCTGCGCAGCGCGCGCATCTCCTTGGGCTTGATGCGCGTGATGTCGTTGCCCTCGAAGAGGATCTCGCCTGCAGTGGGCTCGGTCAAGCGCAGGATGCAGCGCCCGATAGTCGTCTTGCCGGAGCCTGATTCGCCCACAAGTCCGAGCGTCTCGCCGCGCTTGATCGCGAAGGACACGTCGTCCACGGCCTTGACGTCTGCGACATGACGAGAGAACACGCCCGCGGTGATCGGGAAGTACTTCTTGACGTTGCGGACTTCGACGAGCGGGCTATCCGCCACGCGTGCGCCTTCGTCAGCCATTCCGGGCCGCCGCCTTCACCGTGACCTCGGCAGATCTCAGATCGAAGCTCTTATCCTTGTCGTAGAGCCAGCAGCGCGCGATATGACCGTCGCCGAAGTCGACGAACGGCGGGCGCTCGACGATGTGTTTGGGCTGGACGTAACGGCAGCGGGCCGCGAACGCGCAGCCCGGGGGCAGGCGCAAGAGATTCGGGGGTTGTCCCTCGATGGGCACGAGGCGCTGCCTTCCTTCCTCATGCAGTTTGGGCAGCGACTCCAGCAGACCGACGGTGTACGGGTGTTTGGGGCTGCTGAAGATCTGCTCGGCGGTGCCGTATTCGACCATGTTGCCGCCGTACATCACCAACACTTTCTCGCACACTTCGGCGACCACGCCCAGGTCGTGGGTGATCATGATGATCGCGGAGTTGATCCGCTTTTGCAGATCGCGCATCAGGTCGAGGATCTGCGCTTGGATGGTGACGTCGAGCGCCGTCGTGGGTTCGTCGGCGATGAGCAATTGCGGATCGCACGCGAGCGCCATGGCGATCATCACGCGCTGGCGCATGCCGCCGGAGAACTGGTGCGGATAGTTCTTGATGCGGCTGGCCGCCTCGGGGATGCGTACGACGTCGAGCATCTCGATGGCCCGCTCATATGCTTGCCGGCGGTTCTTATGCTGATGCAGCATGATGGTCTCGGCGATCTGCTCGCCGATCGTCAGCACCGGATTGAGGCTGGTCATCGGATCTTGGAAGATCATCGAGATCTTGTTGCCGCGGATGTGACGCATCTGCGCCTCGCCGAGCTTGAGCAGGTCCTGCCCCTCGAACTCGATCGTGCCGCGCTCGATGCGGCCCGGCGGCATCGCGATGAGGCGCATGATGGACAAAGCGGTGACGCTCTTGCCGGAGCCCGACTCGCCGACGATGCCCAGCGTCTTTCCGGCCTCGAGATCGAGGGAAAGTCCGTTGACCGCGCGGACGATGCCGTCGTCCGTGCTAAACGTGACCTCGAGGTCTTTGACGGATAACAGCGGCATGCGCGTCGATGATCTCTCTTAGCGGGTGAGGAACAGCAGGCAGATGGCGAGCACGATCCACGAGCCGGCGGCGAAATCGGTCGCGCGCTTGAGCTGCTGGTCGAGCCCGAGCCGTCCGCGGTAGGCCGCCTCAGCGCGACCGCCGATGCTTCCCGACAAGCCCTCGTTCTTGGTCGTCTGGATGGACATGAGCAAGATGACGGCCACGGTGAGGACGAGGAACAGCAGCTCGACCGAGGACGTCAGGAACGGGTGCTGTTGGCTGAAGGTCAGCGGCCGGAATATGGGACTTGTGGTCGCTATCTGGATCGGGGTCGGAACCGCCACCGGCGTCACGCCCGGAGTGGCTGCGCCGCCTGCCGCAAAAGCGGCTGCTATACTAAGGAAAGTCAGCAAAAGATTACGTGCTCCATAAGGGGCGAAGCGGTTTTGGCGGAGGACAGGGTTCTGCCGTCCCGGTCAGGCTACCTGTGCGCCTATGTGGCATGCCGGACTTCAGTCCGGCTGTTCTCAGCTTCGAGGCGCTCGATAAACGCGCCGATCGCGGGCTCGATGAATCCGACGTAACGCGGACGCGTGAGCAGATGCAGGCCCTGCTTTATGATGTGCATGCTCCGGTCGCGACTGGCGACGCCGTCGTGGATCTGCTGCGCGTTCTTGACCGGGATGGTGGGGTCGTAGATGCTGTGCACGATCAGCAAAGGACAGGCGACGCGCTGCAGTCCGCTGCGCACGCGCTCGATGACGGATAGGAAGACGCCGACGGATGCCACCGGCACGTTGGCGTAGCCTTCATCGCCGGCAAGGCGCGCGCCGATGCGAGACGGAACCGGCAGGCCGGGCGCGAGGCGCTGCAGCAGCGGCACGCCCGACGCCACGAGCTGGGTCACGGAGAGCGGCGTGGAGATGGTGATCAGGCCGGCGAGCGCATGCGTGCCAGCCAAATGCAACCCGAGCGAGCCGCCCATCGAAAGCCCGACGACGTAGACGCGATCGTTGTCGCGAGCCGCGGCTTGGTACGCGGATTCAGCCGCTTCGAAATAATCGTCCGGGGTCACGCCTCGCAAATCGCGCGAAGCGGTCGCATGACCTGGTAACGTCGGTGCGCGCACGCCCAGGCCGCGCTCTTCCAAGCGGCGGCCGAGCTCATGCATCTCGAACGGGCTCCCGGCAAATCCGTGGAGTAGGAGAACTGAGGCTCGCTTGCGCGCTTCGTGCACTCGAGTCACTTTACAGACCGCCGCTCTGCCGGATATAATGGTACTCCATGCACGATCCCTCGCGCATCGGCTCCGATCACGATCCGGCTCCCAAGATCGTGGTCATCCGGCAACACCGCGCCCTCGTGGAGTTCGCCAAGGCGCTCTCCACGATTTTCAATCCGTTCGTATGCGCGGCGATATTATTCGTCATCGTTTCGCACGCTTACTCCAAATCGACGCTCGAGTTCTGGGTGCTGTCCTCCACCAGCGTCTTTTGCTTCACCGTGCTTCCGTTGATATGCGTTCTGTATCTGTACGTCACCGGCCGCATCTCGGATTTCGAGATGTCCGATCGTTACGAACGCGAGCGCGTGTTCTTGGTCTTCGTCGCCGTGTATCTGCTCACCGCCATCGGCTTCACGTTGGTGGGCGTCAGACAGGAGCTCGTGGCCGTGGCATGGGGCTACTGGGGCACGGCGCTCGGCACGATGCTGATCACCCGCTATTGGAAGATCAGCACGCACGCCTTCGGCATCACCGGACCGTTCGCCGTGTTGATCGCGCTCTTCCATGAGATCCCGCTGCCGTACGTGGCGCTCGTCCCCTTGGTATGCTGGTCGCGGGTCTATCTACGCAGTCACACGCTTGCGCAAGTCGTCGCCGGGGCCGTGCTCGCCATCGCGTCGTCGATTCTGTTCCTCAAACTATTCCACATCATTTAGGACCGGACCGAAGTCCGGCATAGGACACCAACTGCGTGATCGCAGGCGCGCCGAGGGCGGCTGCGTGCCGTGCGAAGCTGTGCGTGTCGCCGGTGACCTCTACGATCAACCGGCCTTGGCCGGGCGGCGCGCCTTCGAGCATCTCCGCGCATTCGCGTGCGCATGCTTGTGCCGGGTCGACAAGCGCGACCTGAGGTCCGAGCGCCTGTGCGAACCACGCGCTCAAATGAGGGAAGTGCGTGCAGCCCAGGATGAGCGCGTCGCAAACGCCCGCCTTGATCGGCTCGCAAGCCTGCGCTACCGCGATGGCGGCGCGCTCGGTGCTCGAATCACCGGCTTCGACGATCGGCACGAGTGCAGGCGCGCCTAGCTCCACCGGCATAGCATCCGGACGCAAACGCCGGATGGCGCGTCCGAACACGCCGCTCTTCGCGGTGGCTTGCGTCGCGATGACGCCGATGCGCCCAGACCTGCTCGCCGCGACGGCGGCGCGCGCTCCGTGCTCCACGAGCCCGACGAGCGGAACCTGCGTGTCCGGCCAGCCGCGGGCGTCGAAGGCGGAACAACTGCTGCCGCACGCGATGAGGATGATCGCGGGGTCGTACTCCTGCAAGCGTTTGATGTTGCCGGCCGCGAGCTGAGCGATGTCTTCGAGCGTCCTATCGCCGTACGGCACGTGCGCCGTGTCTGCCAAGTAGACCACGTCGACCGACGGGACCAGCGCCCGCAACGCCGACAGCACGGTCAATCCTCCGAGGCCGGAGTCGAACATGGCGACCGGTCCGTGCGCCGTCTTCATTGCGTGCCCGCGGGGATCGTCTGCGGTCCGCCGGTGTAGTCCATCACGCCCCGCGCGATGCCATGCGCGAGACGCGCGATGAACGAGCGCTGCGCCAACAGCGCGGCGTCATGCGGATTGGAGAGGAATGCCGTCTCGACCAGCACCGCCGGCATGATCGTGTTCTTGACGACGTAGAACGCCTGACGCTTGACGCCGTCGTCGGCGATGCCGTCTGACGCGACGGTCGCCGCTTGGACGGCCTGCGCAAACGGTTTATCGCCGAGCCGGTAGTAGTACGTGGTCGTGCCGTTGAGATACTGCGCGGTCGATGAGTTGACGTGGATGCTCAGGAAGAGGCGCGCGCCGGCCGCATTACCCACATCGCAGCGGGCCTGCAGTTCCTGACGGTCGGCGCCGCCGGGATCGCCGACTTCATTGTCTCCCTCGCGCGTCATGATGACCTTCCAACCCAGGTGCCGCAGCTCGTCGCGCACCTTCAGCGCGACTTCCAAGGCGATGTGGCTTTCCACCAAGCCGTAGCCGGTATTGATCGCGCCAGGATCGTTGCCGCCGTGCCCCGGATCGATGGCGATGAGGTCGTGTTGGAGCGGACCGCGAACCATCGGCGTCGGGCTGGGAGGCGTAAAACTGATTGTGCCGATGCCCGCATGCGGCGCATCCGGTCCGGGAGGGGTGCGTTGGATCTCGACGCCCATCTGATTCGCCGACTGCGCGATCGGCCCCACCGCGACGTCGATCGGCTGCGTCGGCGTGATCGAGACGCGCACGACGTGCTCGGGGTCGACTTGGTTCTGGCTGACTTTGATCTCTTTGATGAATGGCAGCGTCGACGCGAGCGTCTGGGACGGCCCGATGAGCACAGCGCCCTTGATGTCCAGCCAGTAACGGTTATCGGGATCGGCAAGCCGGTGCCATTCGAAGCTCACCGGTCCCGAGAGCGTGAGCGTGATGCGCGTGCCCGTTGCGACGTCGTCGACCGTTAAAGCCGTGATGCGTTGGTCGCCTGGACTCGGCGAGACCTGCGGCGCCGGCGAAACGCCGTTGTCGGTCGGTTCGGCGGCCGGTGAAGCGGACCCGGTGACCATGGGCTGCGCGGTCGGCACGTTGCTCGGCATCGCAGCGGGTGTCTGCGTGGGTGTCGGCGACGCGGTCGGTGCGGGTGTGGCGGTCGGGGTCGGTGGCGGCGTTGCAGGTCGCGGTGTGGAAGCCGGCGCAGGCGTCTTGCGCTCGGTGCGACGCACGGTCCCGGTGGACGAAGCGACATCTTCGACGCGCAATGCCGCTTGGCTCTTGGCGACGATGAGTTCGACGCCCGCGTTGCCGGCCATGTGATGCGCCGCGAAGCGCTCGCCGCGCGCCACCGAGATCGCTACGGTCGTCGTCGGGAAACCGGGCGGACCAGCCATGCTCACCGCGGCGCGGGTGGCGGTGCGCGTGCCGAGCGCGATCGTCCCCTTCAGGTCGGTGCCGAATCCGGGGAAACTCATCACCAGCGTTCCCGCGCGCTGGTTGAAAGCCGTTTTGTACTCCGCGGGTGCGGAAGCGGTCATTTGCACGATCGTGCGATCGGATTCGGCGTGCCCGCGCACGCTAAGGATCTGCGGCACGAAGACGTAGCCGCCTTGGAAGCCGCGCACGCCGAGATTGAGCGCCTTGGCGAGCGGGATGAGCGGCAGATACATGTCCGAATCTCTAGAGAACGGCGCGAACGGCATCGCGGTCGGCGTGCCGTCGATCGAGACGGCCGTGCTGCCCAAAGTGAAGGTGACGAGTTTGCCGTCGGCGCGCGTGATGGCGGCGAAGCGCGTTCCCGGCTGCCACGTGAGCTGCGCGGCGACGAGACCCAACATGTCGCGCAAGCCGGCGTCTCCCGCGGGGGCGACCGGATCGCCGTACGCGACGCCCAGATGTTGGAAATGAACCTGACGACCCGCGACGTAGACTTTCGCGCCCGTTTGCGTGAACGGGATGCCGGCGGCGCGCGTCGCGGCAGGCAGACCAAACGAGAGCGCTGCGCAGAGCAACGCGGTGACGCGAAGGGTCATTGTGCGAACGTTTCGCGAGTCAGCGGCTGATCGAGCTCGAGATGTCCACCGGGCAGCGCCGCGACCTTTTGGCCGCCGACGAGGACCTGGACTTCCTTGACGTTCGGCAGGCCGGTGAGCGTGTAGACAAGCGCCTTGAACATCGCCACTTCGTCACTCGTGCCGACGCTCGAGGATTTTTGGATCGGGCCGATGAGGTTCACCGTCGCCGTGCCGCCGCTCAACGTGACGCTCGCTTGCGTGCCGATGGGGAAGAGCGCCACGGCATCACGGCCGACGGATGGACCGGCCAAGAGCTGGTCGGTCGCGTAGTTCGCCACCTGCGCGCCGTCCAAGGAAGCTTTCGCCGTATAGTCCACCGGCATCAGCTCCTCGGTTCCAGCCTTGCAATAGAAGACGGTGATCTTCAGGGGCTGCGATTGCGTTACTTCCGCTTTCTTGGTGCAGGCGGGCATAGACGCAACAATCGCCACCGCGAGGGCAGCGACGAGGACTGCACGAGACCGAGCGGGATTGATCAATCGCCCCCTATATTACACGATTGCGAGGGACCTGACAAGAACGCCCGTTCGAGGCGCCAAGCTGCCCGGCAGTGAACGAATCGTGATGTGGTGGTGTCTTGAGTAGTAGATGAAAGCCGAGATCGATCCATGAGCGCCGGAGCGGAGTCGTTTCCCCTTTCGGTCGCCGCGCGGACCGGCGTCGAAGAATTCGAGCGACAAATGGGCGAGGCGCAGCGCGTGGTGTATGCCATCGCTCACGCGGTGCTTGGAAGCTGCGCTGACGCAGAGGACGTCACGCAGGATGTCTTCCTCACCGCTTTCCGCAGGCGCTCAGACCTTCGCGACCCGCAGGCGTTTCGCGCATGGGTGGCGCGCACGAGCTACCGCCTGGCGTTGAACAGCCGCCGGCGGCAGAGGCGCGCGCAAGCTCGCGATGAGGCTGCTGCGGTCATGCATCCGGCCGGGGCGATCGACGATCCGCACGGACTTGTGGCTGCGCGCATGGATGAAGGACGCCTGCGCGCTGCAATCCTTGGATTGCCCGAGAAATTGCGCGCAGTCGTCCTGCTGTGCGCTGTGAACGGACTCGCGGCGCGCACGGTCGGCGCGGCTCTGCGGATCCCCGAGGGGACCGTACGCTCGCGTCTGCATCTCGCCCGCAAACTATTGCTGAGGACGCTTTACCGATGAACGACTGCGAACACTATCTCGAACAGCTCGAGGAGCATGCGCTCGGACGGCCCCTTGGGGACTCGGCTCGACAGCATGTCGAAACCTGTCCGGATTGCGCGGGCACGCGAGAACGACTGCGTGCGCTGGCTGCTGCGATTGACGGGAGCCTCACTCGCTTGGGCGCAGCCGAGCCCGGCCCGAGCCTGCGCCCACGTCTCTCTGCGGCTCTTCAATCGGCCGGCGTCGGGCTATCGCCTAGCGGGCGGTTGCGGATCGCCGTCGCGATGGCCGCGGGGATCGCTATCGTCGCAGCGGCGGCGACGCTGCAGTTGAGTCGACCCGCTGAGCGAGCGCAACACCAAGCCACGGCCGCGCTTGCCGCGGCGTCGGCCTTGTCGCACTGGCGATCACCTACTGACGTTCTTTTGACACCGACCCTGACGACGCGCACCGAGACGACCCCGTCGCGTGCGCAAGGAGGAAAACATGCGAGTTAAGATCTTCTACGCGATCGTGCTGGCTTTGATCGTGGCAGTGTCCAGTGCGAGCGCGGCGCCGATGCCGATGCAGCCGCCGGGCCCGGATCCAATCGGACAAAACCTGTTCCCGCCGGATTTCGTGATCGCGCACGGCGGCGCGATCGGTCTGAACGATACGCAGCGCAACGCCATCGAATCCGCGGCGATCAACGCTCAGACGCAATCCATGAAGTTGCAGTTCCGCATACAAGAGTCGATGAGCGCGCTCGGCTCGCTGCTGGCGCAGCCGCGCGTCGATGAGTCCCGCGTCATGACGCAGCTCGATCAAGAGCTCGAGCTCGAGCGTCAGATGAAACACGCGCAGCTCGGGCTCATGATCCAGGTGAAGAACATTCTCACGGCCGAGCAGCAGGCGAAACTCCAACGGCTTAAACCTGGTCCGCCCATGCCGAATTGAGGTCGGGAAGGGAGATGGTGGAGGCGACCGGAGTTGAACCGGTGTCCGAGAAGACCCCCACGAAGGCGTCTACAAGCTTAGTCCGGTTTTTGATCTCGCAACCGCGTACTCGCCGAACTCGATTGCCGCGGCTGCCAGCTCCGATCAATTTCCCGCGCGCGTCGGAGCGCCCGTACGCGGTAGCCGTCTTGTTTGACATCTGCGGGCCCGTGCCGGCGCCGTTGCCCCGCGGACGTGACTAGCCTAGATTAGGCTGCCAGTGCGTATTCGCTATTCGCGTGTATACGTTTTCCGATCGTTTAAGGAGGGCTCGGAACTCCGCTTGCTTCCTTCGCCTGGGCACAACCCGTCGAGACCGTGACGCCCCCGCGACCTACTTATATTATCGTATTCCGTCCGGCCGCGCAACCTTAGCGGCGGGGGCTTTCGTCGGACTCCGGCTCGTGAATGACGAGCGAGATGGCCCACGAGATGATCGACATCAAGATCGCTCCCCAAATGGCGGCCCAGATGTCGGGGACGTGGAACCCCGGCACGACGTACTTGATGAAATAGAAGATCAGCCCGTTGATCACAAACGTGAAGAGCCCAAGGCTCAAGATCATGAGCGGACAGCTGATCACGACGAGGATCGGCCGCACGATGGCGTTCGCGAGGCCGAGCACAAGCGCGACGATCAGCGCCGAGCCGACACCGTCCACGCTGATGTGGAACGCGTGCAGGTACGAAATCGCAAGCAGCGCCAGTGCGTTGATGATCAAGCGGATGACGAAATGCATGCGCCAGCCCTTAGCGGGCGATGCGGCTAGTCCTTTTTCTGCAGGCTTGCGTGCACGGCGCGCGCGGCGGCCTGCGTCATCCCGGGAACCGCGGCCAGCTCGGTCGGGCTGGCCTGCTTGATCGCGGCGGCTGAGCCGAAGGCGCGGATGAGCGCGCGCTTGCGCGCGGGACCGATGCCCGGCACTCCGTCGAGCCCTGACGCGACCTGCCCCTTGCCGCGCAACTTCCGATGATACGCGACTGCGAAGCGGTGCGCCTCGTCGCGCACCCGCTGGATCAAGTGCAGCGCCGGCGAATTGCGCGCCAGCAGAATCGGCTCGCTCTCGTCCGCGAGATAGAGCTCTTCGAATTGTTTGGCGAGCGCCGCGACCGGGATAGCGATGAGATCCAACTCGCGCAGGATGTCGAGGACGGCGTTGAGCTGGCCGCGCCCGCCGTCGATGAGCAGCAGATTGGGGCGGCGCGAGAACTTCTTCTCCTTGCCGGAGGCGTCGACGTTGAGATAGCGCAGGCGGCGGCGCAGCATCTGCGCCATGTTCGCGAAATCGTCGTTCTTCTCGGCGCCTTGGATCTTGAAGCGCCGGTAGTCGCTCTTCTTGGGTTTGGCGTCTTCGAAGACCACCATCGAGCCGACGACGTTGGTGCCCTGGACGTGCGAGATGTCGTAGCACTCGATGCGCGACGGCAGACCGGGCAGGCTCAGGGCGGCCGCAAGCTCCTCCAACGCGACTGTTGCTCGCTCTTCTGCCACCGCGCTCTTGGACAGGTGATCGGCCAAGTGTTGCTCGGCGTTGCGCCGCACCTTGCGCATGTACTCTGCGCGCTGGCCTCGTTGCGGCACGATCAAGCGTACGCGATTGCCGCGCAGCTCGGAAAATGCGCGCTCGACTTCGGCGGCATCCGGTATCTGCGTTTCGAGCATGATCTCCTTGGGGACCGATGGCGCTTGCGCGTAGTGCAGCTGCACGAACTCGGATAAGATCTCGTCCGGCCGGCGACCTTCGGTGCCCTCGACGATGAAGTGCTCCTGCCCGACGAGCTTGCCGGCCCGCACGAAGAATATCTCCATGCTCGAACAGCCCTGCCCGTGAGCCCCCGCGATCAAATCCATGTCGATGCGGCTGCGCCACACGACTTCTTGGCGCTCCATGACGCGCTTGATCTCGGCGATGCGATCGCGCAAGCGCGCCGCGTACTCGTACGAGAATTGATCGGCGGCGCCGCGCATCTGCGTTTCGAGGCGGCCCACCACCAGGTGCTGACGCCCCTCCAGGAAGAGGCGCACGTGGGCGACCGTGGCGAGATAATCTTCTCGGGTTTGGAGGAACGCGCACGGCGCGTTGCAGCGCTTGATGTGATACTGCAGGCAGGGCCGATGATTCTTGACGCCGATGTCGGTGAGCTTGCACGTGCGCAACGGGAACACGCGCCGGATCAAGTTGATGGAATCGCGCAGCGCGGCCGCGTTGGTATAGGGACCGTAATAGCGGCCGCCGTCGTCCACGAGCTTGCGGGTGAAGATGACGCGCGGGAAGGGCTCGTTCGTCACCTTTAGATACGGATATTTCTTGTCGTCCTTGAGCCGGACGTTATACGGCGGCTTGTGCTGCTTGATGAGGTTGCATTCGAGCAGCAGCGCTTCGGCTTCGTTCTTGACGATGATGGTGCGGACGTCGGTGATGCGCTCGACCAAGGCGTCGGTGCGCACGTGATGGATGCGGCCCGGTTGGAAATACGAGCGCACGCGCGAGCGCAGCTCGATCGCCTTGCCCACGTAGAGCACCGCGCCCGCAGCGTCCAGCATTTCGTAGACGCCGGGTTCGGCCGGCAGGCGTTCGAGCTTCTGGCTCAGTGCGTCGGTCATGGCGCCTTCATACTTCTGGGCGCCGGACGGGCTACCTTGGATTAGCGGCGGGCTCGCGCCCTGGCGCGTTCGGCGAAATGCAGCACGAGCCACACGATGACCGCCACCACGAGCAGCGCGAGCAGCGCGATGGAGATGGGCCGGAGATAGTGCGACACCCTATCCCAATGCTTGCCGAGCGTGAAGCCGATGAACGCGAAGCCGGTGCACCAGATGATCGACGCGGCGAGCGTGTAGAGCACGAATTGGACCAGCGGCATGCGGGTGACGCCCGCCGGAAACGAGGCGAACGCGCGGATCCCTGGCAGCAGTTTGCAGACGAACACGGCTTTGACGCCGTGGCTTTCAAAAAACCGGTCCGCGCGGTCGATCTCGTGCTGGCGCACGAAGAAGAGGCGGCCGAAGCGCACGAGAAACGGCCGGCCGCCATAATAGCCGATGGCGTAGGCCGCCAGCGCTCCGGCCGTGTCCCCGAAGGTGCCGGCGGCGATCACCAGCGGCAGCGTCAAGTCCCTCGCGAACGCGAGATAGCCCCCGAAGGACATCATGACTTCGCTCGGCAGCGGCACGCCGACCGCCTGGCCGAACATGCCGAGCGTCAAGCCTACGTATCCAAGCCGGTAGATGAAGTCGATGACCCAATGGGTCACCGCTTGGATGATGTGCACCTAGTGGGAGTTCCAGTGCGCGAGCACGCGCGCGGCGACGCCGCCGCCGTCGGTCACGATGCCGCACAAGATGTCGACCGGTTCGATCAGCGCTGACGCGCCTTTTTCCCGTGCGGCCCGCTCGAAGATCTCGCGCACCCGCGGCGTGATGATGACGCCCTCCCAGGGGTGTTCCGACGGTGCATCCATCGCTTCGCGCAGCGCCTGTTTGATCTCCCACGGCTCGGCGCCGATGCGGGCGAAATATGCGCGGGCGTCGGAGGGCGGATCGATCGCCATGGCGAGCAAGAGGTGCTCCGTTCCGAGGTAATAGTGGCTAGCGTTCCGGCATTCTTGCTCGGCAAGGTGGACGACGGCTTGCGCGGACTGACTAAATTGCGAAAACACGGTGTTCCGATGGGCTTGAAGGTGCGGCATACCACGGTGAACACATCGGGGCGACAGGACTTGAACCTGCGAACCTCTCGGTCCCGAACCGAGCGCTCTACCAAGCTGAGCTACGCCCCGCAGTTGCCAGGCCGTGGTTTTCGCCCGCATGCTCGTGCGCTCCTTGACTTGCGCGTCACGGGTGAGGAGAGTGCGGCTCGCGCGACGAAGCGATGTCATGGTTGGCGGTCATCATTTTCGGAGTTTTTTTGGGATGAAGTATCTTATCGTCGGGTGTGGGCGAGTAGGTTCCACGCTGGCGAAGCGTCTCGCGCGCGCGGGCCACGATGTCACCGTTGTCGACGAGAATTCCGCCTCTTTTCGGAGATTGGGACGAAATTTTCAAGGCAAGGTGGTGCTGGGCACCGGCATCGACGTCGATGTGCTGAAGCGCGCCGGCGCCGAGCAGGCGGACGGCTTTGCGACGGTCACCGAGGGCGACAACCGCAACATCATGGCGGCCCTGGTCGCGCAGCAGCATTTCAAGATCAAGCGCGTGGTAGCGCGCATCTACGATCCCGAGCGTTCGTCGATGTACCGCGACTTCGGCGTGGCGACGATCTGTCCGACCACCGTCGGGGCGCACCTGATGGCGAACGCGTTGGTGGAGCAGCCGTTTCGCATGCTGCCGTTCGAGCGGCACGACGTCGAGGTGATCGAATTCCTCGTGACCGCCAATCTTGCGGGCAAGAGCGTGGCGGACATGACCGTGGCCGGCAAGACGCAGGTCTGCGTGGTGGTGCGCAAGGAGCGAAGCCTGCTGCCGACGCCCGACATGCGGCTCGAGCTTGACGACAAGGTCGTGACCGTGGTGATTCCGGAGTACTTGGATCAGTTCCGCAAGACCGTGGAGCCGCAGCTCGCAGGCAAACGCTGATGTTCATCATCGTCGTCGGCGGCGGCAAGCTCGGCACGTACCTCGCGCGCGAACTGCTCGAGGAGAAGCACGAAGTCGTCGTCATTGAGAAAAACGAGCGCAAGGCGCAGGCGCTCTCGCAAACCCTCAACTGCGAGATCGCGCAAGTAGGCGACGGTTGCGACCCGCTGGTGCTCGAGGAGGCCGGCGCCAACCGGGCCGACGTGGTGGTCGCCGACACCGGGGACGACGAGGACAATCTCGTCATCTGTCTGGTCACCAAGAAGCGCTTCACGCGGCCGCGCACCATCGCGCGCGTCAACAATCCCAAGAACAAGGTCATCTTCGAGGAATTAGGCATCGATTCGGTGGTGAGCAGCACCGAGGTCGTCATGAAGATGGTGCAGCAGGAAGTCAACGTGCGCGATCTGGCCCCGCTCATGAGCTTCAAGGGCGGAAACCTGGAACTAGTGCGGCTTGCCGTTCCCTCTTCCTCGCCCGCGAACGAACGCAGGTTGGCGGAGCTATCGCTGCCGCGCCATTGCGTGATCGTGGCGCTCGAGCGCAACGGGGACGTCGTCGTGCCGGATGCGGACACCACCATCCACGCGGGCGACGCGATGCTGATCGTCACCCAGCCCGGCTCGACCGCGGAATTGCGCCGTCAATTGATCGGCGCGAACTGATACCGGGGCTAAAGCCCCGGCACTACATTACCCGAAGCCGCGTGTGAAATTGCCGACCCGCACGCGCGGAAACTCACTTCGCAGCCAAGCAAACCAAGCGCGCATGCCGACGGGCTTCTCTTTCGGACGCCCGACCGCTTGAAAATAAACTGACGGATCGACGTTGAGCGTGCGCGACTGCACCATGTCCACCGGGTGGTCGCGCAGAAGCGCACCGAAGGCTTGCATCTCGTCTGGATCATCGGTCACGCCCGGATGCGTCAGCAGGTTCAGCGATACGGACGCGCCGACGCGGCGCGCCACCTCGAGCGATTGCACCACGTCGTCGAAACCGTAGCCGCGCGGCCGGTAGTACGCTGCATACGTCGCCGGCCTGGCGCTGTTCAGGCTCACGCGCACGGATTGGAGCCCTGCCTCCAAGAGCTGCGCAAGCGCAGCAGGCCGGCTGGCGTTGGTGTTGATGTGCAGCGTGCCGCGCTGCGTCGTTTTGCGGATCTTTCGGATGGCGGCGGCGATGCGCGGTGCGGCGAGCAAGGGTTCGCCCTCGCAACCTTGCCCAAAAGAGATGATGGGGTGCGTCGCGCTCTCGAGGTGCGCGACCGCGAGCCGTGCGATGTCATCGGCGGCCGCCGTTTCGCGCACGCGTTCTTGCGCGCTTGCGATGCCCGCTTCGGGTTCTTGTTCCGAGATGCAGCCGATGCAGCGCGCGTTGCAGGCGGGAGAGACCGTGATGGCCGCTTCGCCTTGGCGCAAGAACGTGTTTTGCGCGGTGTAGCATCCGTATTCGAGCGCGCAGCGCTCGAGCTGGCGCAGCTGCGGGCTGCCTGGAAACTCGAGCAGGCGCATGGCTACGGCGCGCCGCAGCGGCTCCGGATCGTGCGCGCTGCTCGACCACGTCTCGAGCTGATCGGTGAGCAGCCCGGCGACGCAGAGCCGGCCTTCGTGCCACGCCACGGCCGCGTACCCGTACAACGGCAGCGGCGGCGCATCGCGTCGGATTGCGAACGCCGGCAAGAGCGTTCGCGTGTAGCCCAGGGGCAGGGCGGCCGCGACGGCGTCGATCGGCGCGCCTTCGAAATCGTGAAGCGCTACGCGCTCGCCGGCATCGAACCCCAGCGGCGAGCGGCCCGGCAGCGTCAGCAACAGCGTGCCTTTGGGGATCGGGATGAAGTCTGCGGCGGCCGCGGTGAGAAGAACGCCGCCATCGGCGGCCGCCGCATACTGCGGGCAATCCAGAACGCTTCCATCGCCGCGTGCGAACACCGCGCGCGGCGCGCGCGAAGCGCCCTTACGTGCTCGTTGCAACGCGGACGTCAGGAGCCAGAAGGCTCGCGGGCACCTCCACGATCGTCCGAAACACGACTTGCGCCGGCCCGGTCAGGAGGGCTGAACCGGCGGGCGCCGGCCACGCGACCGTCACCGTTCCGCCGCGCTGCGTCACCGACACGGGCGATGTGGCGCGGTTCGTCACGATTGCGGCCGCTGCCACAGCGCATGCGCCGGTGCCGCAGGCCCACGTCTCGCCCACGCCGCGCTCGCGCACGCGCACCTGCGCGACGCCGCTGGCCATGCGCACCGCCTCGACGTTCACGCCGTCCGGAAATCGGCCGCTGCGATCGACGGCTTGCGCCAGCGCAGCGAGATCGATCGAGGCCACATCTTCATCCACAAAGATGACGCAGTGCGGGTTGCCCACCGAAACGGCGTGACAGGTCAACGTTCTTCCGAGAGCTTCTACTTCTGACGCTGACGCTTCTACCTTTGGCCTGCCCATGTCCACGCGCACGAGGTCACCGGGCAGCAAGTCCGCGCGCACGAGGCCGGCACTGGTGTCCATCGCGAGCGACCTGCTGTTATCACCTCGCTCTTGTGCGAGATAGCGCGCGACGCAGCGAACGCCGTTGCCGCAGCTCTCGGCTTCGCTGCCGTCGGCGTTGAAGATGCGAAGCGTGATGTCGGCCTCGCCGTTAGGGGGCAGCAGCACGAGCAAACCGTCGGCGCCGATGCCGAAGCGCCGGTCGCATAGAAAGCGGGCGAGCGCCGGGTAGTCGTGGGACGCACCGCGGGGATTGTCGAGCAGGACGAAGTCGTTGCCCGTCCCTTGAACTTTAGTGACGGCGAGGGTCGGCATTGTCGCCTAGGGGCGGTTAGTTCCCGACGGGGTGAGTGGTCGCGCCATCGGCCGCGGGCGTCGGCGCGGCCGCCGGCGCAGACCCTGATGCGGATTCCGGCAGCGCTTGCGTTCGCTGGGCCGCGGCAAGCTCTCCACCCGTGAACTGCACGGGCGTTTGCGGCGATACCGTCGACACCGCGTGCTTGTACACCAGGTGCGGTTTGTTATCGTACTCTAAGATGATGGTGAAATTGTCAAAACCGCGGACGTGGCCGCGCAATTGAAAACCGTTGCGCAGATAGATGGTAACGGGAGCATTCTCTCGCTTGATAGCGAGAAGGTATGCGTCTTGCAAAGGGAAGTGCGTTTTCACGTGTTCGTCTCCAGTTCTCTCTCTAATGGAGAACGCTTCATCGTTCACGTCGATGTCGCGTTTTCCCTTGCCGCAGCTCGCAACGCGGAGAGCGCCGCGATTGGATCGTCCGCCTCGATGCGCAGCGCGTCCGACATCCGCCTGAACCACGTCTGCTGCCGCTTCGCATATTGACCCGTTCGCCGTATCGTCGCGCGGACGGCTTCTTCGTAGGTCGCGAGACCTTGCTGCCATGCCAGCGCCTCGGCGTAGCCAAGGCCGCTGAGCGCCGGCGAATCGGGCCAGCGCGCGGCGATGGCTTGCGCCTCTTGCGCCAGTCCTTTCTGGAACATGTCGCGCACGCGGGTGACGATTCTCCGGCGCAACACCTCTCGATCGACCTCCAAGACGACCACCTTCAGCGCAACAGGGACGCACGGAGCTAAAGCTCCGTGGCTACGACTATCACTACGGCGCGCGAGCGCGGACTCCAACGCGCGCAGCGTCCGATACGCGTCGCGCGGCCGGACGCGCGCGCTTGCCTCCGGGTCGATCGCGGCGAGCCAAGCGCGCAAAGTCTCGTGCGGGTGCACGGCCGCTTCCATGCGGACGCGCGCGCGCAGTTCGTCGTCCGCCACGGCTCGGTCTAGCGGCATCGTTCCGCTCAGCGCTTCGATGTAGAGCCCGGTGCCGCCGACAAGGATGGGCATTTTTCCCGAGCGCGCGATGCGTTCGCACGCGGCAGAGGCGTCGCTGACAAACCTGGCTGCGCTGTAGCGCTCGCCGGGGTCGACGAATCCGTAGAGGTGATGTTGGGCGCGGGCGCGCGCTTGCTCGGACGGCCAACCGGTGCCGATGGGCATGCCCGCGTAGACCTGGCGCGAATCCGCGTTGACGATCTCAGCGCCGATCTCCGCGGCGAGCAGCGACGCGATCTCGGACTTGCCCGAAGCCGTAGGTCCGCAGACCGCGAGCGCGGTGATGGGTGACATCGCGGCTACGTCCGGCGGAACGCTTTTGCCAGCGCCGATGCGTCCAGCCGAAGCATCGTCGGGCGGCCGTGCGGACACGTGTGCGGATCGTCGCAGCGCAGCAAGCGCTCGTACAGCGCCGCTTGCTCGAGCAGGCTCAACGGCTCGTGGGCACGCACGACGGAGTGACACGCGATCGTCGCCAGCAGCCTGTTGCGATGCGCGACGCCTTCCCGCGGCGCGTCATCGGCCACCAGATCTTCCAAGATGCCCGGCAGATCGAAGCGGCGACGCTCGTATCCGGCCGGAAGCGATGCGATCCGGTAAGCGCCGCTTTCGCCGAACTCCTCGATGACGACTCCGGCGGCCCGCAATTCGACGTCGTGCTCGTGCAGAATCGCGGCCTGCGCGGGCGTGAGCTCGACCACCATCGGAAACAACGTTTGCGCGGATCCGCTCTGTGCAGAGCCTGAGGCTTTGGCCCCGGTCTCCAGCAACGCTTCGTAGGCTATCCGCTCGTGCGCGGCGTGCTGATCGATGACGATCATGCCATCCGCATCGCCGGCCACGATGAACGTGCGATCGATCTGCCCGTAGACCCGCACCTCATTGCGCGACGATTCGGGAATCGAGGGCAATACGGAGATGAGGGGCGCCGCTTGGGGGCCGGCCGAACCCGGCAGCCCGGGGCCGCCGACTTCGAGCGTGCCTATCGGCAGAGCGCGAGCCGGCTCCACTGCGCGCAGCGTGCTCGCGATCGCCAAGCGCACGGCGTCGAAGACGGCGTTGCCGTACGCGAAGCGCACTTCGATCTTGGTGGGATGCACGTTGACGTCGACGTCTTCGGGTGGCAAGCCGACCGCGAGCATGCCGAACGGGAAACGCCCGGTCATGCCGAACGCGCCGTAGCCCGCAAGCCACGCCGCGGCGAGCGCCGGGCTGCGCACCAGGCGTCCGTTCACGAAAAAGACTTGTTGCGCGCGATTGGTCCGGTCGTGACCCGGCGCGCTCACGTAGCCGGTGACCGCTTCCCGTCCGGCGACGTCGGGCGCGCTGATCGCCACCAGCGTTCCTCGCGCGCCTTTGCCGAACACCATCTCCAGCCGATCGACCGGATCGGAGACGGCGGGCAGACTCCACACGTCGCGGCCGTCGTGCCGCAGGACGAACGTTACCCGCGGCCAGCCGAGCGACACCTGGCTCAAGTACCCGCTGATGCGGGCGAACTCAGCACGCGCGCTCTTGACGAATTCGCGCCGCGCGGGCGTGAGCGCGAACAGATCGCGAACCGTCACCTTGCTGCCCGGAGGCGCCGCGTGCGCCGCTGGCTTGCCGACGGAGACGCCTCGTGCCTCGATGCGCGCGCCGATCTCCACGCCGCGGGGACGGGAGATGATCTCGACGTTGCCGGCGGCGGCGATGCTGGCCAGGCCTTCGCCGCGAAAACCCAGCGTCCGGATCGCGAAGAGATCCGCGGCCGCCGCCAGCTTGCTCGTGGCGTGGCGTTGCAGGGCCAGCGCGAGCTGCTCGCGGGGGATCCCGGCGCCGTCATCCGCGACGGCGATAAGCGATCTGCCGCCGTCTTCGACGTCCACGGCGATGTGCGTCGCGCCGGCATCGAGGCTATTCTCGACGAGTTCCTTCACCACGGAGACGGGCCGTTCGATCACCTCGCCGGCCGCGATCTGCGCTATGGTCGCATCGTCGAGTTGGCGGATCGCGCCGCGGCCGTCCATGCGCCACGATTATGTCTTGCCGGACTAAAGTCCGGCATACCACAGATCTAGGTGCGGACGGGAAGAACCATATCGGTTCGGCCGGCCAGCTTCACGTTGTTGCGTCCGGAACGCTTCGCCGCGTACATCGCCGAATCCGCAGCCTGCACGAGCGCGGCCTTCTCGGAGACGTCTTGCGGATAACCGGCGACCCCGATCGATGCTGTGATTTTGGCGACCTTCTCGCCCAAGGCGAAATCCATGTCCTCGATCGCCTCGCGCATGCGGGAGGCCACCATCGCCGCTTCAGCCTTGATCGTTCCGGGCATGAGCACGACGAATTCATCGCCGCCGTAGCGGCAGCAGATGTCGACCTTGCGGGCGTGCTGGCGGATGACTTCGCCTACTTTGCGGAGCAGATCGTCACCCTGCGGGTGCCCGTACGTGTCGTTGACGCGCTTGAAGAAATCCACGTCGAGGATCAGCAGCGAAAGCGATTGACGCGTGGTGCGCGCGCATCGGAACTCCGTCTCGAGCCGCTCTTGGTATGCGCGGTTGGTCAGCAGACCCGTCATCGAGTCGGTTTCGGCGAGCTCCAGCGTCTTGGTGTGCAGGCGCGCGTTTTGAATGCCGACGGCGGCGAGGCGGACGAGCCGATCGATCAGCCGTTGATGATCGAACCCATAGATGCCGGCTTTCGTCGAGGTCAGGGCGATGCAGCCGATGGTCACGCGTTCGCTCACGATCGGAACCGCAAGGCAGCCGTGCACCGCTCGCGGCTTCGTGACATGCGTTTCGCGATAATCCTTTTGCAGATCGGCCACGATGATCGGACGCTGCTCCATCGCAGCGTGGCCGATGACGCCTTCACCGAAGCGCAGACTCGCGCCGCGATAGTAGTCCGCGTACACCCCGTCCACCGCTTCGGCGTGCAGCATTTCTTCTTTGGCGTCCTCGTCGAAGCGCGCGATGAACACCACGACGTTGCTCCACGGCACCGACTCTCGGAATTGACGGATCATCTGCACGAGTTGGGTCAAGACCTCGGGCATCGTCACTTTGACGCCGAGATCCGAGCCGGCTTCGAGCACCTTGTTGATCGCGATGATCTGATAGTCAGCGCGGCGCCTGCCGTACAGCCCGTATGCGGCGCCGACGTACGTCAGCAACGAGGTGCATAGCGGGAACATCAGCGCGCTTGCGAGATCGGTGGAGCGCGCGAACAGCATCATCGCCGCGATGGCCATGGCGGCGAACAGCAAGGCCAGCAGCGCGGTCACGACGGGAAGGGCCGCCGCGTCGAGCCCGGCTAGCATGATCAGCGCGCTGAAACCGGAGTAGTACGCCACGGCGATGGCAGCCGCGATGTCGAGCAGCACCAAGAGCAGGAGCGTGGTTTTCGAAAGGTCTTCCGAGCGATCGGGGGCCCTGTTGAATACTTTGGGCCCAAGGGCGATGCCGCTCGTCAACAACCCGTAACCGACGAGGCTTGGGTACATCCAATAGGGGAGCGCGTCGCCAAGCGGCGCGATCAACGCTTGGACGATGGCAAGCCATCGCATCGCGGCGATGAGAACGGGAAATGTCAGTCCGCGCGCGGCGTTCAGGGCGATTCTCCTAAGAGGAGTGAATTTAGACGAGTTTTAGCTGGGTATCGTCTGGTCCAGCGCCTTCCCGGCGGCGCCGCGGTGGGGGTCCGGAGCTCACCGGCCTTTCCTCAATATCATCGGCAATTTCTTGCGCGCGGCGCACGACGTCCGCTGGCAGGCCGGCCATTTTGGCGACGGCGATCCCATATGAGCGGCTGCTCGAGCCATGCAGCAAGCGGTGCGAGAATACCGGCCCGCCGGGCTCCTCAGCGACCGCCACGTGCAAGTTCTGGACGACCGGGTAGGCGCTCGAGAGCTTTACGAGTTCGTGGAAATGCGTCGCGAAGAGCACCATGGGCATGCCCGCATCGAGACCAAGCAGGTGTTCGCACACCGCCTGCGCGATGGCCAGGCCGTCCGTCGTGCCGGTCCCTCGGCCGACCTCATCGATGAGCAGCAGACTCGCGCGCTGACTGCGGCGCAAGATCAGCGCCATCTCCGCCATCTCGACGTAGAAGGTCGAGCGGCCGGCTGCGATGTCGTCGCCCGCGCCGATGCGCGTGAACAAGCGCTCCACGATGCCGATGCGCGCGCTCTCCGCCGGCACGAAGGAGCCCATTTGCGCGAGGATCGCGAGCAGCGCGGTTTGCCGCAGGTACGTGGACTTGCCGCCCATGTTCGGGCCGGTGATCAAGAGGAAGCGCTGCTCCGCGTCGAGATGGCAATCATTGGGCACGAAGTCGACGCCGCCGTACGCCTCGACGATCGGATGGCGACCCGCGACCACGTGCACTTCATCGGCCTCGACGATCTCCGGCCGGACGTAGCGCCGCTCGCCGGCCACCTGCGCAAGCGAGCAATACACGTCGATCTCCGCGACGGCTTCGGCGAGCGAGAGCAGCGCATCGCGCGACGCCGCCACCGTTGCCACCAGTTCGTCGAACAGTTCGCGCTCCACGGCGATCTGGCGCGAGCGCGCGCTGAGGATCTCTGCCTCGAGCGCGCGCAGCTCTTCATTGACGAAGCGCTCGGCGTTGACCAGGGTTTGGCGCCGCACGAAATCGGCCGGCACGCTGTCGGCGTGCGCGCGCGTCACTTCGAAATAATAACCGAACGCCTGCGTATACTTGACTTTGAGCGATTTGATGCTCGTGCGCCGGCGCGTTCGTTCCTCGAGTGCCAGGAGATGCTCGCGCGTCTTGGTGCGCAACTCCACCAGCGCGAGCAATTCGGGCGAGTGTTCGGGCCGGATGGCGCCCCCATCCGCGAGGTTCGCCGGCGGATCATCGGCTAGCGCCGCCCGCAGCTGCCCCGCCAGCGGCCCTGCGACGGTCATGTAGCGTTCCGAGCGAAGCTCGGAGAGCCTTTGCGTCGCTTCCAGCGAGTCGCGCAGCGCCGCCAAGTCTTTCGGACCCGCGCGCAGCGCCGCAACTTTTTGAACGATGCGCTCGATGTCCGCGATGGAGGCGAGCGCTTCTTGAAGGCGCACGCGCAGCGCCGCCGCCAGGACCAGTTCTTCCACGCGATCGTGGCGGGCGCGGATGCGCTCGACATCCACGAGCGGCGCGCACAGCCAGCGCGCCAGCATGCGGCTGCCCATCGGCGTCTTGGTGCGCGACAGCACGCCGAGCAGGGAGGCGCGCGAGTTCTCGCCGCTGCCGCTCGTGAGGTCCAGGTGACGGCGCGTCGCCGGATCAAGCATCATCGAGGCGCGCGCGGTCCGGGCCCGCGCCCGCGCGGTAATCGCCCTGCCGTCCAGCCGCAGATAGGTCAGGTACGACGAAAGCAGCTCGAGCGCCGAGTTCGCAGCCGGGCGTTCCGAGCGCGCGAATTCCTCGAGCTGGCTGCCGTCGAGCGTCGCCGCTTGATCTTCCACCTCCGCGACCGCGATGCGGCACTGCGCAGAGACGAAGGGGCGATAGCGCGCGACGTCTGCATCGTCGGCGACCACGATCTCCGAGGGTGCGGTGCGATCGAACTCGGCCGCCAGTTCGTCGTCGTTTTCGACCACGCACACGCTCGCTGAGCCCGTGGAGACATCCGCAGATGCCACCGCGGTCACGCCGGCCTCGGTGGCGATCGCACACAGGTAATTGTTGCGCTCGGCGGCCAGCAGGTGCTCTTCGAGCACCGTCCCCGGCGTGATGACGCGAACGATTTCGCGGCGCACCAGGCGGTTGGGAGCCGGCGGCTCCATCTGCTCGGCGATCGCGACGACGCGCGCCTGTCTGATCAGCCGCGCGAGGTAGATGTCGAGGTTGTGGTGCGGTACCCCGGCCATCGCGACGCGCCGGCCCTTGCCGGCTTCCTTCGAGGTGAGGATGATATGAACTGAAGCTGCCAGGTCTTCGGCGTCGGCGCCGTACGCTTCGTAGAAATCGCCGACGCGCGAGAGCATCAAGGCCTCGGGATACTGCGCTTTCAGCGCGACATATTGCGCGATGAGCGGTGAGCTGGCGGTCGCCTCTTCGGCCGCGACCAGCGCGTGGCCATTTTCCGCCGTGCCGGCGGCGTCGCGATCTTGGTGCGGGGCCCGCGCACCGCGTGCGCTCTTGCGAACCTTTAGGCCACCTGTCCGGAGAGGCCCCAGTTGAAGGCGCGATCAATCGCGACGCGCGCGACCGGCGCGTGCGCGGTGGCGTCCGTTCGCGGATAGATGACCGTCACGTTGTGCCCGCTCTTGCCGGCCATGTTCGAAGGATCTTTCTTGGAGGGGCCTTGCGCCAGCACTTCGAGCGTCTCGCCGATGAACGACTCGTGGAAGCGCCGCGTGGCTTCGTTCTGCGCCGCGTTGACCGCCTGCAGGCGCCGGATCTTCTCTTCCGGCGGCACTTGCGGCGTCATGCTCGCAGCCGGCGTGCCCGCGCGCGGCGAGAACGCGAAGATGAACGCTTGCTCGAACGTGCCGCGCTGCACGATGTCGAGCGTCTTGAGGAAATCATCCTCGCTTTCGGTGGGGTAGCCGACGATGAGGTCGGTGGTCAGCGCCCAGCCTGCGAGGCGCTCCCGGAAGTACGCGATCTTGTCCAAGTATTCTTCAATCGTATACAACCGCGCCATTGCAGCGAGCACGGAGTTGCTGCCGCATTGCACCGGCAGGTGCAGGCGCGGCGAGACGTTGGGCAATTGCGCCAGCGCGTCGACGACCTTCGGTCCGAAGTCCTTCGGATGCGAGGTGATGAAGGTGAGACGCTGGAGTCCTTCGATGGAGCCGATGCGCAGCAGCAGATCGCCGAAGTCGAGCCCCGTGGGTTCCCACAAGTACGAGTTGACGTTTTGGCCGAGCAGCGTGATCTCGCGAGCGCCGCAGCGGATCTCGCGGCGCACCTGCGCTTCGATCTCGTCGGGGTCGATGCTCTCAAGCGGGCCGCGCGTGTACGGCACGATGCAGTAGGTGCAGAATTTCTCGCAGCCGCGCGTGATGTTCACGAGCGCGCGCAGGTGCGCGAACTCAAGGGCGGCGTCGTGCGCCGGATCGTCCTCGGCGGAGGGCATGACGAAGTCGGTGCCGGGGGGCGGCGCGTCGGTGGGCACGCCCCATTCGCCGAGCAGCGCTTTGAAACGCTTGTATTCGCGCGGACCGAGCAGCGCGTCGACGAACGGCGCCTTCTTCTGCATGATGTTGCGGTCTTTTTCCGCGAGGCAACCGGCGACGAGCAGTTTCGTCTGCGGATGCTGCTCTTTGAGGACCTTGAGCTGGCCGAGGCGACCGTAGACGCGCAGTTCAGCCTTTTCGCGGATGGCGCACGTGTTGATGATGATGATGTCGGCGTCTTCAGGCTGCTTGGCGAACGTGCAGCCCATCGACCAGGCCTGATGGGCCAAGCCGTTTGAATCGGCGACGTTCATCTGGCAGCCGAATGTCTGCAGATAGATGGAAGCCATTGGCCGGCCTGGTTCGCGCCGACCGCTTGAGGTTCCCCGCGTGGTGGCGCTCACTTCACGCCCTTGATCTTTTGCAGCAGCGATTGCGGCAGGTAGAGCTTGCCTGCGACGAGGGCCGGTGATATCTCGAGCGTACCGGCTTTGCCGTTGTAGGTGTAGGAGCGCGACCCGATCCTGCACTTGACCTGGACGCCGCGATAATGGATCGTGATCTGGTCGCCGGACCGCGCGATCGCTTCCGGCGGCAAGAAGCTGCTTGCCGGCGCAAGGATCTCCTCCGCCTCGGGGTTGGAACGCGCGGACGCGAGGTTCACGGCGATCGAGGTCGTCGTATCAGGATACACCTCCACCGCGCGCAGCAGGTGAGCGCCGCTCTTGGGCACGACCGACACGATATGAAACCCCGCCTTCACTTTCACGGCGCCGGCAACGGGCAGAGTTCCGATTTTCGAGCCGTCCACGAACACGCTCGCGCCCGCGGGTGAACCGCGAACGAAAAGCGCCCCTTCCCCCTTGCTCGCCTGCGCGGGCGCGCGCGTCGCCTTCTCGAGGACCAATGCGATCATGGTGACGTGCCCGACCGCGATGTCGGTCGATGCGGTCTGCGCTTGCCAACCCGTGCGCGAGACGGTGAAGGCATGTTTGCCGGGCGTCAGCAGATCGATGTACGTGGGCGAACGCCCGGCGTACTGACCATCCACCCACACCTCGGCGCCTTCCGGAAGCGTGGTGACAAACGCGCCCCCGTGCGAAGGGAGTTGCGTCGCGGTGGGTGCGGCAGTGGGTGCCACGCTGACTGACGGAGCCGCTGTAGGCGAAGGGCTCGCGAACAACATCGCAGAGCGTAGGGCGAGTGCGACCACGATCGCGAGTTGAAGCATGCACGAACCTCCCTGTGCCGGGAGATGCGACCCGCGTGCCGAATCAACCTACATCGTGTCCGCAACGCCTATCGTCGCGCTCGTTGGACGTCCCAACGTGGGCAAGTCCGCGCTGTTCAACCGCCTCGTCGGTCAACGTCAAGCGATCGTCGACCCGACCCCCGGCGTGACGCGCGACCGCCTGTACGCGCCCGTGGAGTGGGCCGGCCGCACCTTCACGCTGGTGGACACGGGCGGGATCGAGACGGGGCGCGTCGAGGATCTGGCCGCGCAGACGCGCGTCCAAGCAGAGATCGCCATCCAAGAAGCAGACGCGATCGTTTTCGTCGTCGATGCGCAGACCGGGGTGATGCCGGGTGATGTCGACGTCGCCGCGCTGCTGCGCCCGCAGCGCGAGAAAGTGCTGCTGGTCGCCAACAAGGTCGAATCGCCCGCCACCGATGCGGCGATCTACGAGTTCTGCGGGTTGGGCTTTGACGTGCCGTTCGGCGTCTCGGCGATCCATGGGCTGCAGAGCGGCGACCTGCTCGATGCCATCGCGGCGAAATTGCCGCCGGCGGGCGACGTCGAACCCGAAGGTGACGATCGCACGATTCATCTCGCGATCGTGGGCCAACCAAACGTCGGAAAGTCGTCGCTCGTGAATGCGCTGCTCGGCAGGCAGCGCGCCGTGGTATCGCCTGAACCGGGCACCACGCGCGATGCGACCGACACCGCCATCAGCCACGGCGAACGCGAGTATGTCCTGATCGACACGGCCGGGCTGCGCCGGCACGACAACTATGGCGGCGCGCCGTTGGATTACTACAGCTCGCTGCGCGCGGTGGCGGCGATCGGCCGCAGCGACGTCGTGCTGCTGCTCATCGACGCTCAAGTCGGCGTGACCGCGCAGGATCGGCGCATCGCCGGTCTCGCGGTCGAGCAGGGCAAGGCGCTCGCGATTTTGGTGAACAAGTGGGACCTCATCGATGCCGCGAAATTCGATCGCAAAGAGATCGAAGCGGCCCTGCGTCAAGACTTCGCATTCGCCCCCTACGCGCCGATCCTGTATGGCTCCGCGCTGACCAAAAAAGGGCTGCACAAGATCTGGGGGAGCGCAGCGTCGCTGTTCGACGAGCGGCGCAAGCGCGTCACGACCGCAAAACTCAATCAGGTCGTGCGCGATGTCTTCCGAGTGCATCCACCGGCCATGTTCCGCGGCCGCGAATTGAAGTTCTATTACGTGACGCAAGCGGGCGTAGCGCCGCCTGAATTCGTGTTTTTCGTGAACGACCCGAGGCTGCTGCACTTCTCCTACCAGCGCCACATCGAAAACGCGCTGCGCGACGCGTTCGGGTTCGTGGGAACGCCGCTGAGTTTGGTGTTCCGGCCGCGCGTGCGGCAAGACGCCACCAAAGCGGAGGACGCGATCTTGGATAAGGCCGGGAGCGAGCGCGCGTGACGATGCCCGCGCTTCTCGATGTCGCGCTGGTCGTCGGCGCGTACCTCGTCGGCTCGATCCCCATCGGGATTCTGGTGGGGCGCGGATTCTTCGGAGTCGATCCGCGTTCGGTCGGCAGCGGCAATATCGGCGCCGCCAATGCGCTGCGCGCGTTGGGCAAAGTCGGCGCGGTGCTGGTGCTGCTGGGTGATGTCGTCAAAGGCATCGCTCCCACCGCCGGCGCGCTTTTCTTGTTGCATCGCTCGCCGGCGGCCGTCGCTGCGGTAGGGCTTGCGACGATCGTCGGACACAACTGGTCCTGCTTTTTGAAATTCTCGGGCGGGAAAGGCGTGGCGACCAGCTTGGGCGTAATCGTGATCCTGTCGTTCCCGGCCGCGCTGGTGTGGGCGGTCGTCTGGCTGGCAACGGCGCTCATCACCCGCTACTCGTCCTTGGCATCGCTGCTGGCCACCGTGTCGGTGCCCATCGCCCTCTTGGTCTTCGCACAGCCGCTCGCGTACGTCGCCTACGCCGTCGTGACGCTGATCCTCGTGGTGTGGCAGCACCGGGCGAATATCCACCGCCTTCTCGACGGCAGCGAACTGCGCATAGGAGCCAAAACGTAGCCGCATGATCTCTTCGAACGATTTTCGCACCGGCATCAGCATCATCGTCGATGGTCAGATCTGGACCGTGGTGGATTTCCAGCACGTGAAGCCCGGTAAGGGCTCGGCGTTCGTGCGCACGCGTTTGAAGAACGTGATCCGGGGCAACGTGCTCGAGAAGACCTTTCGCGCCGGTGAGATGCTGCAGCGCGCCATTATCGACACGCGCGACATGCAGTACTTGTATGGAAGCGGCGATGAGTTCCATCTGATGGATCAATCGAACTACGAGCAGGTCGTGCTCGCCCGCGACATGCTGGGGGAGGGCTCCGACCTGCTCAAAGAAGGCATGGTCGTCAGCGTTCAGTTCCACGACGGACGCGTGATCGGCGCAGAGCTGCCTAACCACATCGAGTTGGAAGTCGTCGAGACCGAGCCCGGCTTTCGCGGCGACACAGCGACCAACCTCACGAAGCCGGCGAAGGTCGAGACCGGGGCGACCGTCCAAGTGCCGATCTTCATCAAGGTCGGCGACCGCATCCGCATCGACACGCGCGACCGCAAATACATCTCCCGAATGTAGAGCGCCCAGGACTCTATGAGTAAAGAGGTCTACGCAAATCCCAACGCGCTGGTCTCCGCGGATTGGCTCGCCGCGCATCGTGCCGATCCAGGCGTGCGCGTCGTCGAGGTCGACGTCAGTCCGAAGTCGTACGACGAAGGCCATATCCCCGGCGCAGTCTTTTGGGATATTTATAAGGCCCTGAAAGATCCGAAGTACCGGCTCGTCGACGATGTGGCGTGCGCGAGCCTCCTCAGCACATCAGGCATCACCCCGAGCACGAAGGTCGTGTTCTACGGGTATGGGCCTGCGCTGGGTTATTGGTTGCTGAAGTTGTACGGCCATGCCGACGCGAGCGTGCTGAATCTCTCGAAACGGCAATGGCAAGAAGACGGCCGGCCGTGGACGACCGATCGGCCCGAGCCGATGGCAACGCACTACCCGCTACCCGAGCCGAATGGTGAGATTCGAGCCCAGCAGCCGATGGTCGCAGCGTCGATCGGCGACGCGGAATGCGCGATTCTCGACGTGCGCAGTGAAGCAGAATTCCGTGGCGAGCGGTTCTGGCCGTCCGGCGCTACGGAGAATACGGGCAGAGCCGGGCACATCCCGGGCGCGCTCAACGTCACGCTTGACGCGGTCGTGAATGCCGACGGATCGTATGCGCCGGTTGATGTGCTGCGTCGGACGTTCCCCGCCCGGCTTGACGACGTCCGCGACCTCATCACCTATTGCACGATCGGCAATCGGGCAAGCGTCGCGTGGTTCGTGCTCTCGGAACTGCTGGGTCGTCGCGGCGTTAGCGTCTACGATGGCTCCTGGGCAGAATGGGGTTTCATGCCGGCCACTCCGATCGAGACGGAGACACCGAAGCAGCGCTAGCCGGTGTGCGTCACGCTCCGATAGAGGCCGTTCGGGGCCAAGATCATCCTGCTCCGATTGTAGTCGAAGTAGATGGTGAAGAGGCGCAAGAAGGTGTAGCCGATGAGTCCGTCGTGCTCGCCATCGTCGAGTCCCTCGTTCGGATCCGTCTTCTCGATCACCCAGTTGACGAAGTTCACCGGACCAAAGCTGAACTTTTCGATCTCGGTCGGCCAGACGCGAAACGATCCGCCCACGCCACCGGCAAAGAGCAGATCACCGAACCCGAGTCCGTTGATGGCTTTGGCCTCGGCTCTACCTCGGCCCAAATCCGACGTCTCTTGCGGATGCGCGAGCGAGAATTTTGAGAAGACGACCACGTCCCCGGCACCCGTATCCACGATGAAGTGGTCGTCGTACGCGCCGCCGATGCCGGCGCGGACTTCCGGAACGCTCGAGTCCAACGTGATCGGCATCTGACCGAGCGCGTCGGCGGGCATCTGAAACGCATCCGGTTTGATCGCCACCATCTTCTGCTTATCGTAGTCGATCTTGAGGACGCAATCGGCGATGAAGTCGAAGCCGACGAGCCCGTTGATCTTCGTATCCGCCCGCACGTTGCCGCGAAATGGAATGCCGTACACCGCGACGTTGCGCATCGTGAGGTCACCGAAATGGATCTCGGGGACGATCGAGCGCACCAACTCGAACTGGCCCGCAGCCGTCGCGTTGATCCTCCCGTACCGCTTCAAGCCGAGGTCCGCCAGGAGACCGCGGTCGATGAAGATGCCGCCCGCTCCAGAGTCGAGCATGAAGTCGTAGCCTTTACCGTTGATGAACAGGCGCGTGATGATGTGACCGTCCACCACGCGCATCGGTAATTCGACCGATTCTTTCCCGACTGGGAATTCGACAAGGGCGCGGGCGTCTTGGCGGATGTTCAAATCGTTGAGCGATACCGGCACGTTGACGTCCAGTTTGGACACTTTCCAGTCCTCGTCGTTCGTCAGATCGCCGTCCGTGACGTGATAGTGCCACGCAAGCACCGCGCCCTTGGTGTCGCGGAAGTCGTCGTACGTCCGCACAGTGCGAAATCGTCCGTCGAAGGTCTCATCGCGCACCAGCAAGCCGGACTTGACGCCGTAAAAGCGCCATTCCAGGAGCCCTTCTTGCGGGTGCACTTCGACGACGTACGCCGCAACCGGCGAGCTCGTCTCGCCGAGGAGCCGCGCCGCATCGACGGTGGCGCCGCCCTCGAGCGCCTTGATCGCTAGTCTGTTCATATCCGCGCGGCCGCGCAATCCCGAAAGAGCTACCGTAAGGCCGTTCTCATTCTGAGTCCAATACTGGCCGTTGAGGCGCCCGGCGAGGTCGGTGAATGGGCCGTACGTGTCGGTGGTCAGATAGTCGCGCCCGACCGCGATCGTGTCGGTCTTGCCCAAAAATCCGCCGGCCGAATACGAGTAGTCGAGCACGTAGCTCGTAAAAGTCTCAAGCGCCTTGCCTCGCGCATTGAGGTTGGCCGAGATGACGCCGCTCAGCGTTGCGGTGGTCGGCTTGATGCCGGGGGGCTGACTGCCGAGGCCGTCGGCCCAAGCGGCGCGCGCGATAGCGACGGCGCTCATCGCCATTAGTACCGTCACGAGGCATGCACGAAACGTCAGCATGGCTTCAGCCGCTGAGGCCCTTGAGCACCGCGCCGGCGATGCCGCCCGCCACGCCGGCACCCGCGGCTTCGCCGCCGATGTACTGGCCGATCGCATGTGCGAGATTGGGCAGCGTCAGCGACTGCAGCCATACTTTGCCGGGTCCGCTCAGTTGCGCGAGAAACACGCCGTCGCCGCCGAAGATGATGTTCTTGATGCCGCGGATCATCGTGATGTCGAACTTGACGCTCTCGTCGAACATGCCCACATGGCCGGGATGCACCAGCAGCGTTTGGCCGGGCGCGAGCTCGTAGATCACGATCTCGCCGCCTAGTTCGATCCAGGCGCTGGCGGTGCCCGCGAGTTTCTGAAGGATGAAGCCGTTGCCGCCGAACACGCCGGCGCCAAGGGTGCGTTGAAAACCGATCGAAAGCTCGACGCCGGACGTGCCGCACACGAAGCCGTGTTTATGGATCATGTAGCCCTTGCCGGGTGTGACGTCGACCGGGAGGATCTGCCCGGGGATCTTGGCTGCGAACGCCACCATACCGGCCGCGTTTTGCGCGCTGTACTCGGTCATGAACAGACCGCCGCCTCCCAGCGCGCGCTTGAGCGCACCGAACAGACCGGCCGAGCCTGCCATTTGGGTCGAGGTGCGCATCTGCACGTTCGCCGACATCCACGACAGTTCGCCCGGCGTCGCCACGATGCTCTCACCAGCGCCAAGCGTCATCTCCAACACGGGCATCGTCGTGCCCAGAATGCGATGATCCATTATTTTCCTCTTCTGCGAGCGCGCCAACGCTTCGCGAGCGACTGCTTGAATGCGTGCGTCTGCTTCTTCAAGAAGATCTCGAACTTCAACGCATCGCCCAGTGAAGCAAAGCTGCGCGCGTAGGCCAGCGTGACCGGCAATCGCCCGCGCAGCGACTTCGCCCCGGCGCCGGCGTTATGCCTCTCCACGCGTGCGCGCGGATCGAGCGCGTAACCGCAATAGTACGCGCCGTCCGCGGCGCGGGCGAGATATACGTAGTGCTTCTTAATGGTCGGCCGGTACGGCGGGTTTTGCTAGGGACCCGTTCGACGCGGCGATGCGCGAACGCAATTCGATCCATGGTTGAAGGTCGTCGATGAGCCGCGACGCCTCTTCCAACGAGAGCGCCTGATCGGCGTCCGAGAGCGCAGCTTGCGGATTGGGGTGCACTTCGACCATGATGCCTTCCGCACCCAGGGCGACGCAGGCGCGCGCGAGCGGCATCACGATGTCGGTTCGGCCGGTCGAGTGCGAAAGGTCCACGATCACCGGCAGATGGCTCATCTCATGCAACAACGCCACGCCGGCCAGATCGAGCATGTTGCGCGTCAGTCTTTCGAACGAGCGCACGCCCCGCTCGCACAAGATGACGCGGTCGTTCCCGTTGAGCACGTACTCGGCCGCCAGCAGCAGCTCTTCGATGGTCGCCGACATGCCGCGTTTGAGCAGGACCGGCTTGGGCTGCTTGGCGAGTTTCTTCAGCAGCGAAAAGTTTTGCATGTTGCGGGCGCCGACTTGCAGGATGTCGATGTGCTCTGCGACCAGCGGCAGCGATTCTGTGTCCATCACCTCGGACACGGTGATCATGTCGTGTCGCCGCGCGGCGTCTGCAAGAAGGCGCAGGCCTTCTTCTTCAAGTCCCTGGAACGAGTACGGCGAGGTGCGCGGTTTGAACGCGCCGCCCCGGAGGATGCGAACGCCCTTGCCTGCAAGGTGAGCGGCGGTGGTCTCGATCTGCGCGGCCGATTCCACACTGCACGGCCCCGCGACCATATGGAAGCCGCGGTTCAGATTGACGCCGCCGACCGTGAGGCCGATATTGAAGCCCTTACGCGCGCTGTACAGCGCCATGAATCGCGACCCTCTGTGTGTGGCTGGCTGTTACCCGCCTCACTTCGCGTTTGGCGGCGCGCGCCCTCGCGTGTGGGTGCCACCGGTGTCGCAGGCCGATGCCCTGGTATGAGTTCGTAGCCTTCGTCGCGCTCGGCCTGGTGGTCGGCACCTATGGCACGATGGTGGGCGTAGGCGGCGGGTTCTTGATGGTCCCGGTCTTCTTGTTCATGCACCAGCCTGCGAAGGTGGCTGCGGGCACGTCGCTTGCCGTCGTGTTGGTCAACTCGGTGTCCGGCACGTTCCAGTACCTTCGTCAGCGAAGGGTCGATCTCGTCAGCGGTTTGATTTTTTCGATCGCAGGGATCCCCGGCGCGCTGCTGGGCGCGTATGCAGACCAGTTCATACCGCATCGCGTGTTCACGCTTCTGTTCGGGGTGCTCTTGCTCGTCGTGGGCGCGCGCATCTTGCTGGTGCGCGAAAAAGCCGAGAGCCTATCTGACGATTCGACGCCGCCGCGAGGCGCGGCTTCGGCTTGGCACATGCGCCGCGATTTCGACGACGCGCGCGGCGTGCGGCATTCGTACCGCTACAGCTTGATCGGCGGTATCGCGGTCTCGGTCGCAACGGGATTTCTGGCGAGCTTGTTCGGGATCGGCGGCGGGGTCGTGCAGGTCCCCGCGATGGTGTATCTCTTCGGATTCCCGGCGCACGTCGCCACGGCCACGTCGCAATTCATCATCGCGGTGACGTCGTTTTTCGGAACCGCTTCGCATCTGTACTACGGCGACGTGCTTCCGCTGCCGGCGCTGGCGTTGGCGCTCGGGGCGATCGCCGGCGCGCCGCTCGGGGCGTTCTTGGCGTTGCGCATGAAGGCTGCGCCGCTGATGCGCTGGTTGTCGCTGGCGATACTTTTCGCGGCGATCTATTTGATCATCGCGAGATAGGCGCTACCTGGAGCCCTTCCAGCGGGCGAAGAGTTCGTGGGGGACGCCAAGCGCGTCGAGCGCTTTGCCGACGATGTGGTTCACGATGTCGTCCACGGACTTCGGCTTGTGGTAGAAGCCTGGCATCGGCGGAACGATCATGGCGCCGATCTCCGCCAGCCGCATCAGCGCGCGCAAGTGGCCGAGATGCAACGGCGTTTCGCGCACCACCAGCACGAGCCGGCGTTTCTCTTTGAGATGCACGTCCGCCGCGCGCACCAGCAGCGTGTCGTTTTGCGAATACGCGATCGCGGCAGCGGTCTTGATGGAGCAAGGGATGACGACCATCCCGTCGGTCTTGAACGAGCCGGAAGAGATCGCGGCCGCAAGGTTTCGCTCGTCATGCACGACGTGTGCGAGCTTGGCGACCTTCGCCGGCGTGTACGAGGTCTCGAGCCGCATCGTCACCTTGGCCTGATCGGTCATCACCAAATGGACCTGCGCTCCTTTGACCGAGCGGAGCGCCTCGAGCGCGCGGATGCCGAGAATCGTGCCGCTCGCTCCGCTGATGCCGACGACGTAGGTGGCCATGCGTCCGACTTCAGGGCGTTATCGGGTAGCCCCTTTGGATGAGCGGTTCGCCAGGTACTGCCACAAAAGGAACACGCCGACGATCGCGATCATGATCCAAGCGACGTACGACTGCCGATCGAGCGGCACCGCGACGATCGCGAAGTACAGCATCGCGAGCGTCATTCCCAAGAACGCGATCTCCGTGCGAAAGCCGAGCTCGAAAGAGGGCGCCGGGGCGTTCGAACTTTGCCTGATCGGCCAGAGATGCGGCAGCAAGCGCGGCACCTCGGCGCAGTATTGCCGATAGATCTCGCCATGCGTTGTCGCCATGAACTGTTCTTCCACCGCGCATAGCCAGTTGACGAAGACCAGGTTGCCGAGGAAGATCAGCACCGTGGTGACCGGTGGGCCCAGCAGCCCGATGCCGACCGACAAGAGGACATTGCCCACGTACAGCGGATTGCGCACGAAGCGATACGGACCGGCGATGGTCAAGCGGTCGGTGACCACGTCGTGTTTCATGACCACGCCGGGCACATGGTAACTCGATGCCCACAAGCGTATCAAGTATGTAGCCGCAACGAATGCAGCCGCCAGGAACGCCATAGCGATAGTGCCGCTGCCGCCCACGTATTGGCCGAGGAGCACATACGTCGGCGTGACGTCGTTCACCGCGTAACCTTGGACCAGGTAGCCGAAGAAGAAGCTAGCCGCATAGATCAGCGCGATCACGAGCGCGCGCTGGCGATACGCCCACGGGGTCACAGCGCGCGCACCCTCATCTCCACCCGCGCATCGAATCCGCGCGGCGAGCAGCGCGCACACGACACGCGCGACCCAGGACGCCGCCGGCGCAGCAGCGCGATCTTGCAGCGCGGACACTCGAGGACGTAACGACGGGCGCTGCGGCGGGGCTGGGTCGGCAGGTAGTGGTAGATGCTCGTCAAGCCGACCTCGCGCATCTTCTTCTTGAAGGGAGCGCCGTGCCCGGAGGGCTGCCGGCGTACGTGCAGCCAGGCGTGGACCATCTCGTGGAGCAGGGTGGCTTGGATGTGTTCGGGGTGCGCGGCGAGCAGCCGCGTTGAGAGTTCGATGCGCGGCGGGCGGTGCGTGATTCGTCCGGTGACGGCCGTTAGCCGAGCGTTGAAGACGATCCGGTGACTTGGGAGTGAGCCGTCGAAGAGCGCCGTATTGAGGTGCGCGAAGAGCAATTGGAGGTCGGCTTCGCTCGGCAGTCCGCGAGGCGCGACGCTGGTCGAAAAATCGAGCACGTGAGAATTCTCATTCGGGACTCTCGTAGGAACGGACCTTCAAGGGATGAACGGACCTCCGCAAGTGAAAGTTTACATCTCTGCGGATATGGAGGGCGTCGCCGGCATCACCGCCGTCGAGCAGACGAATCCGGTCGGCCAGCCGGAGTATGCGTATTCGTGCCAGCTCATGACCGGCGAGGTGAGGGCCGCGTGCGAAGGCGCGTTGGCCGCCGGCGCGAGCGAGATCGTCGTCAACGATTCGCACTGGAACATGCGCAATATCATCCACGAGGAACTGCCGCATTCGGTGCGCCTCATCCGCGGCGCGCTCAAGCCGTTGTCGATGAACGAGGGTCTGGATCCGTCATTCACCGCGGCGGCGTTCGTGGGCTATCACGCGAGCATCGGCACGCAGGATGCCGTTCTCGATCACACCTATACCGACGAGACGCTCTACGACGTCAAGCTCAACGGCGTGCGCTGCAGCGAGGCGCGCATCAATGCGTTGGTGGCCGGCGCTTTCGGGGTGCCGATCGTGTTCCTGTCGGGCGATCAAAGCGCGTGCGCGGACGCGCGCTCTTTCTTGCCTTGGGCGGAGACGGTGCAAGTGAAGCAGGCGATCGGGCGCTATGCCGCGGCTTCGTTATCGCCGCACGAGGCTCGCGCCGCCATCAAAACGGGTCTGGCAAAAGCGCTAAAAGAGGCGCCAGGCCGCGGCGCCAAGGCCTATCGCATCGAACCGCCCCTCGTGTTGGAACTGTCGTTCACGTCGAGCGCCAAAGCGGACATCGCGGCGCTGCTCCCGGGCAGCGAACGCTTGTCCGCTCGAGATCTGCGCTTCACTCACGCAGACATTTTGACGGTTTTTCGTGCTTTTCGCGCCATGGCGGCACTGGGTTCAGGCGTATCCTGAGAAAGCTCGGGCGCCGCAATGGCGACTGTAACGAAACCTGGCGGCGGCTAGTCATTTAGATAAGCCGGGTGACGCTCGTGCGGTCCCCCAAGGATAGGCGTCATTCGGCTACCCTCCAACGAGAAGCGCGCATAAGCGCATGGCACCAGACGCGGTCGTTGCCCCTTCGACCGCGTCTTTATTTTGGTCCGGGGCTAAAGCCCCGGCACTACATTAGGCCGGCGTTTGCGCCTCGGCGGTGGCTTCGGCCGCGGTTTCAGCCACGGATTCAGCTGCGGCTTCGACGGGTGGAGCCTCTGCGGGCGTCGCCTCGGCCGCCGGTTCGGGCGCCGCCGCGACAGGCTCCGCCGGTTTTTCTTCAGCCTTCGGGGCTTCGCGCCGCGCCGGGGCCGGATGTTCCGGCTCCTTCGACGGCTCCCAATCGTAGTCGGCGGGGTTGAGGCCATCCGGCTTGAGCTCGTTGCGGTGCAGCCAATCCAAAGCTAGATGGTAGTGCCGCTTGGTGCGGTACCCGAGCCAGCGCCGGCGCAGCGTATCGTCCTCGTCCACGGTCTCGCGGAAGCGCCGAAACGCACCCTTGCCCGAGATCGCCGTGCGCAGCCGTCCTGCCACGTTGATGTCCTCGATCAGACTGATGAAGTCGGACATGATGCCGTAGCGCACGTCGGTCGTCACCGGCGTGATCTTCTTGAAGTCGGCATTGCCGTCCGCTTCCGCGATGCGCGCGTTCTCGACATCGCCGAGGTTGTGCATGAAATGCTCGACTGCGTGCGTCTTGGTGTTGTAAAACGACACGCTGTCAACGTCGCCGCCCGTGAGAGCGGTGCCGAGCTCGTCCAGCATGGGGTTGCGTTTCACGGGGCCCGGGCGCACCATGCGCGCCGCCGGCCGCGCCGGCGCAGGGTGCGCGTGCGCCTCCAGACCGAGCGCTTTGCGGATATCGGCCGGATTCACCGCGGGCAACCCGAGATTGGTCAGCCGTACGTGATGCCCGGCAAGCTCTACGAGCAGGTCTTCGAGTTTTCGGCGGGCGCCCGGGTCGGCCACCGCGTCCGCCGGCGATGCGCCGCCGAGATCGGCCTGGGGTCTGCGGATCCATTCCGCCGTGAGGTTCGTGTTGTTCGTCGTTGCGTCGCTCATGGTTTGTCGTCCTTATGCCGTCGCGCGTTCGCGCCCACCGATGCCTTCGGCGATCTTGACCACATCGTCCTCGGTCAATCCGAGGCCGTTCACGCCGTCGTAGTACTGCGCGATGATCTGTTGCGTGCGCCCACTTTTGGCGCGCTCCTCGCGCACCCTTTTCACTTCGTCGAGCACGCGTTTGGCCAGCTGGCCGTCGACCTGGACGCCGGCGCGTGCGAGGTCGCCCTCGCGCTTGCGCAGCGTCGCGTCAACGACCGAGAGCCCGCTATGCTTGCCGAAGATGAAATGCATATGTCCGCCCACCAGGTCGGCCGGCACGGCCTCGTACATGCGCCGGTCGATGAGCATGGCGTGCGTATGGATGCCCGACTCGTGCGCGAACACGTTCGCGCCGATGATGGGCTCGTGCGCCTGGATCGGATAGCCGGAGACCTGTTCCATGAACCGCGCCAGCTCCCAGAGCTTGTCGTACTTGAAGCCTGGGATCTCCACGCCGTACAGCACGCGCAGCGCGGTGACCACTTGATGCAGCGGCACGTTGCCGGCCCGCTCACCGTAGCCGTTCGCGGTGACCGTGAACGCCTTGAAGCCGCACGCCAACGAGGCGATGCAGTTGACCGTGGCCATGCCATAGTCGTTGTGGAAGTGATTGAGCAGGGTCACGTCCTTGGGCATGGCCGCTACGATGCGGGAGCAGAACCAGCGCGTGGCCTCGGGGGTCAGGCAGCCCACGGTGTCGGGCCATGACGGTCGCGTGGCCCCGGCCTTCAGACCTTCTTTGAACAACTCGATGAAATAGTCCACGTCGCCGCGGCTTCCGTCCTCGCCGCCGAACTCGACGCGCTCCACGCCCTTGCTGCGGCAATAGCGGATGGCGTCGCACTGCATGCGGATATTCGCCTGCCGGTAGAACGACAGCGGCAGATCGAGCCACTCCGACTCGGGCTTGCCTTCGCGAGCCAGCAGTGACTTGCCGATCTTGTACTTCATGTGCAGATCGCTGCCGGAGGTGAAGACGAAGAACGTGACCTCGCGCGGCGCGACGTCGATGTCCTCGAGCGCGCCTAGAGTGGCGTCGATGTCCTTATTGGTGCTGCGGCACATCACGACGACGTCGAGATCCGTGCGGATCTCGCCCTTGCGCTTGCCCTGCATGATGAGCTGCAGCGAACGGCGTTCGTCTTCTGAGACGGCGGGGAAGCCGACGTCCATGATGTGCACGCCGATATCGGACAAACGCTTGCAGATCTCGTATTTGGTCTCGGGCGTGTACGCGATGCCGCACATCTGCTCGCCGTCGCGCAGCGAGGTGTCGTAGACGCGCAGCTCGGAAGCCGGCGGAAACTTGACGTCGCGCGTGAACTCGCGCGGATCGCGGATGAGCCGCTCGATGGGCTCGCGGAATTCCATGGCGCTAGGGTTCGACGATTATCTCGCCACGCATTCCCGCCGTATAATGAAAGAAGCAGCCGTACAGGTACGTGCCGGGCTTCGCCGCCACGAGCGGAGCCGAGCGCGCGCCGGGCGCCAGGTCACCGGTGCTCCACGCCTCCGGACCGATCTGGCCGTAGGCTTTCAGCGACGCATCGGTCCAGCGCGGGTCGTCGACAAACGCGCTCGCGCCTGTCAATCCCGTGGCGGTGTGATGTTGCTTCACGTCGTCATCCACGAAGACCACGCGATCGCCGACGTGCACCCTCAAGACTAGGGGTGCGATGCCCATCGCGTCGCCGGCTCTGATGTGCACCACTTTGCTGTTGCGGCTCATGCTCAGACTCACGTCCAGGTCCGCCGCCCCGGCTGAGGCGGATAGGATTCCGACCGCCAGGGCCGCGCATGCGACCGCGAGTGCAGCGAGCCGTCCCGTTCTGAAAGACATAAGTACCCTTTCGATGGTGTCCTGCGTCATACTTTTCGTCCCTTAGGTAACGTCAAATCGGGCGCTATCGTCTTACATGCGAAATGAGCCGCTTGCGGCTTCGCCGCGCATTGCTGGCGCCGCGGCCACCCATGCTCTCCGAATACGGCCCGCAGATCCTGATCGGGTTGGCGGGCGCCATTTTGTTGTGGGCCGTGCTCGCGGCCGTTCACCTCCCGAGCTTGCTTGCCGTCCTCGTCTTGTGCGCCGTGGTCCTCGAAGCGTTCGCCGGCGACGTCCTAAGACCGGGCCGGCGCGTCATCGGACCCTCGCTTGCGATCGTGGTGGCGGCCTTTGCGATCTACGGTGCGCCCGCGGCGGTACTCGTCGGCTTCACGCGCGGCGCCGCCCGGCTGCTCGTCAACCGCGTCACGTCCCTCAACGATGTCGCGATGACGCTCGGCACGTCGGTGCTCGGCCCGCTGGCCGGCGGACTTGCCGCGACAGGCGTGACGTCGATCGGCGCATCCCCGTTGCTTGCGGACGCTTTGTACGCGGCCTTCGCCTACTTGGCCGAGGTGTCTGCGCTCCAAGCGCTCCTGCGGCGCATCGGCCTCCCGTCGCTCGCGCTGTCGATCGACGGCATGTCGCCGTTCACGGCGCTGCAATATTTCGCGATCTCCGCGCTCGGCTTTGTCGTCACGCCGGACCTGATCGATGGGCGCTGGACGATCTTGCTCGCGCTGAGCGCACCGCTCATGATCGTGCGTTGGGCGCTCGCATCGCCGCGTGCGAACGCGGACCGCTACCTGAGCGCGCTCGAGCGTGAGAACAAAGAGTTCTTCGACCGCATCGGTCAGCTCGATCGCGTCAACGGCGATCTTGTGGAGGCGCTTGCACTCGCGGTCGACTACCGCGACGGCAGCGACAGCGGCCGATCTCGGCGCGTGGCTTCGGTCGCGTTCAGCATCGGGTCGGTTCTCGGCATGGAGACCACGGAACTCGAGATCTTGCGCCGCGGCGCTCTCTTGCATGACATCGGGATGCTGGCTGAAGCGGGCGAGCGCACGCCGCGTCACATCGAACAGGGTGCTCGCTTAGTGGCGCGCTGGCGCGACTACCGCGCGGTGGCGGATATCGTCGAGCAGCACCGGGAGCGCATGGACGGCAGCGGCTATCCGCGCGGATTGGTGGGCGAAGAGATCAATGTGCTTGCGCGCATCGTCGCGGTCGCCGAAGAGTACGTCTCGCTGACCAGTCCGAAACCGCACGGCGAGGCGATGGCGAGCGAGGAAGCCCTCGCGCGCATCGCCATCAGCACCTACAAGAAATTCGACCCCGACGTCGTCCAAGCGCTCGATAGCGCCCTCACCGCGCATCCGGCCGTCGCCCAAAAACTTCGCGCTATTCCTTGACCAGCGGCAGCTTGATCGTCACGCGCGTGCCTTTGCCGGCGCCGCTCGATAGCGTCGCAGTCCCGCCTGCGCGCTCGGCTGCCATTTTGACGATCGCCAGTCCAAGGCCCGATCCCGGCACGTCTCGCGTCGCGCCGCGGTAGAATCGTTCGAACGCGTGCGTCTGTTCCTCGGCCGGCATGCCCGGGCCATCGTCGCGCACGTCGATGACCGCCGACGAATTGTCGCGCCGCGCCGAGACTTCGATGGCGGCGCCCGGCGCGTACTTCCGCGCGTTGTCGATCAAATTGCGCACGGCTTCGCGCAGTTCGTCCGTGTCGGCCCGTACCTTGAGCGGCACGTCTGCGCTCACCGTGAGCTTGTCACCGTTCACGAGCGGACGGGCGCTCTCCACGGCGTCGTGCACCACCTGCGAGACGTCGACGACGTCCAACGACGTGGGCGGCACGCTGTCCAGCCGCGAGAGCAGCATCAGCTTGTTGATCAATTGGCGCATGCGCTCGCACTCATCGGAGATCGTCGCGAGGATGTCCTCGGCCACGGCACGCTCTCCGACGGCGCCTCGCCGCAGCACCGATACGTAACCGGAGATCACCGTCAACGGGGTGCGCAGCTCGTGTCCGGCATCAGCTGAGAACTGACGCATGCGCTCTTCGGTGTGACGCCGCTCTTCGAGCGCGTTCGCCACGCGCTCCACTGCGGCGTTGTACGCTCCGGCAAGCGCGCCGGCTTCGTTTTTCTCCCCGCGAACGAAAGCCCGGCGCGAGAAATCGCCGCCGGCCAGACTGCGCAACGCGACGGTCACTTCGTCCACAGGCTTAAGCGCTTGCCCCGCCAGCATCCGACCCGATACGAACGCCAAAACCAACGCGACCAGCACCAGGATCAAAAGCGTGACCCAGTATTGACCGAGGTTGAGGATGTCGAAGCCGCGCATGGGCGCGATGGTGAGGTACCCGCCCGGATACGGAAGGACGCGAAGCCCATCACTTTCTTCCACCCCGCCGGGCCCCGGCGGACGACCTGCAGGGCCCCATGCGTTGGCTTGCGGGGCGGTGGTCGGGCTACCCGGCGTCCCCCCCGCCGCGTGCTTGAGATGTGCGAACGCGGCGCCCGCTTGCTTCTGCGCGGGATCTCCGGCTAAAAAATTGCCTTGCGTGTCGAAGACGGCGCCGTCCACTCCGAGGTTTGCGAAGTCCTGCGCGATCGAGGGCGCCACCTCGCTGAGCGCTTTCACGTTCGAACCATACGCCTTGCCGAGCGCGACGACGTCGCCGACGCGGGCCAGGAGCCGTTCGCGCGTTTCGTGGGCGAGCCGGAAGTTGAGCATGAGAGAAGACACGCCGACCACGAGCAGCAACAGCAGCGCGAAGATGGCCGCGTACCACAGCCCGAGGCGCAGCGAGAGTGAGCTCAAGCCGGCGCGTCCTCGCGCAGCGCGTAGCCGACGCCACGCACGGTATGGATGATCCGCTTAGGAGAACCCGCGTCGACTTTAGCGCGCAGATACGAGATGTACGTCTCCACGATGCCTACTTCGCCCTCGAAGTCGTGGCCCCATACCTGCTGCAGGAGCTGTTCCTTCGTGAGGACCCTGCGCGGGGTGCGCGCGAGGGCGACGAGCAAGTCGAACTCGCGCGGCGTCAGACCGATCTGGCGCTCGCCGCGGGTCACTTCGCGCGTTTCGAGATTGATCGTCAGATCCACGTAACGCAAGATATCGCCGCCCGCGAGGCGCGGCCGGCGCAAAGCCGCGGTGAGCCGGGCGAGCAGCTCCTCGAACACGAACGGCTTTGCGAGATAGTCGTCCGCGCCGCGTACCAGCGCGGCGACCCTATCGGGGACGCCGCCTTTGGCGGTGAGCATGATGATCGGCGCTTCGGTCTTCTTGCGCAGCATCGGCAAGAGCGTGACGCCGTCGATCTTCGGCAGCATCACGTCTAGGATGACGATGTCGGGTTGCCACTCGCCGACCAGGTCCAGCGCCTGCGCGCCGTCGGCCGCGCAGCGGACGGCGTAACCCTCTCGCGCCAGCCCGAGTTCGAGCATTTCGCGCACGTGGCGCTCGTCGTCGACCACCGCGACTTTGGGCGGCGCCGCCATTTTGCCATTCATATTTAGACCTTAGCGAGGGAGGCTGGGAAAGCCCTGGGTGCTGATGGATCGGGTGACCTTGGTGATCTAGCTTATAGGCTGTAGTGGACTAAGGAACGTCGTCAATCTCGGACCGCTGGGATTTAGGAACTGTCGCTCGCGCAGCCGACCTCACGAGCCTCAGGAAGAACAGAAGCGCGCCGACGATGAGACACCCCGGTATAAGCAGGATCCAAAGCCAAACCTCCATATGTCCAACAGATATTCGCTCCCTCAAGAAAAATTCCCACAATTCGGCGGATCAAGCGAGTGGGCGCTGATTCGACTAGTGCGTCACTGACCTCCGAGATAGGCAGCAACCACTGCCGGATCGCCGGCGAGTAGATGCGCGGGGCCCTCTCGCGCGATGCGGCCGCGCTCCATGACGTACGCGTAATCGGACACCGCGAGCGCCTGGCGCGCGTTCTGCTCGACCAGCAGAATCGATAGACCGTCGGCGCGCAGCTGTGCGACGATGCCGAAGACCTGGGCCACGAGCGTAGGCGCGAGACCCATGGAGGGCTCATCGAGCAACAAAAGCTTTGGTCTGCTCATCAATCCGCGCGCGATGGCAAGCAGCTGCTGTTCGCCGCCCGAAAGGGAGCCGGCGGCAACGCTCGAGCGCTCGCGCAGGATCGGAAAGCGCGCGAACATCTTGTCGAGATCCACGCGCGCCGCAGCGCGGTCGCGCCGCGTCCACGCGCCTAATTCCAAATTCTCGCGCACGCTCATGTGCGCGAGAATCGCGCGCCCTTCAGGCACGTGCATCAAGCCCCGTCCGACGAGGCGATGCGAGGGCTGCCCGTCGATGCGAGCGCCGCCAAACATGATACTGCCACCGCGCGGTCGCAGGACTCCCGACAGCGCGAGAAGCGTCGTCGTTTTGCCGGCGCCGTTGGCGCCGATGATGGTCGCCACGCGGCCTTCCTCGAGCCGCAAGGATACGCCGTGCACGACATCCACTTGACCATAAGCGACGCGCAGATCTTCGACCTCGAGCAGCGGCCTCGCGTTCATGCCGGCGCCTGCGCGCCGAGATACGCCTCGATGACGCGCGGATCGCTGCGCACCTGCGCCGGCGATCCTTCCGCGATCTTCTCGCCGAAGTTGAGGACCACGATGCGATCGCACGCCGACATCACGAGCGCCATGTCGTGCTCGACCAGCAGCACCGTGATGCCGCGCTCGCGCACAAGTCTTTTGATCTCGTCGCGCAGCGCAGCCGTTTCGTTCGGGTTGAGACCGGCCGCCGGCTCATCGAGGAGCAGCAGCGCGGCGCCGGTCGCGATGACGCGCGCGAGTTCGACGCGGCGCTGCTCTCCGTTGGCAAGATTGCGCGCCTCGATCTCCGCGCGCTCCGCCATGCCCAGCTCCGCCAAGTGTTCGCGCGCCGCGCGCCGCAGGCGCCGCACCTGGCGCAAGGTCGGCGGCCAACAGATCAGATGACCAAAAAGCGAATCTTCAGCCGCCAGATGCATGCCCGCCACGACGTTCTCCAGTGCCGTCATCCGCCCGAAAAGCCGCGTGGTCTGGTAGGTCCGCGCGACGCCGAGGGCGGCGATGCGATGCGGTCGCATGCGTTCGATGCGACGATCTTTGAACACCACGTGACCTGTGCTGGGGCGCGTCAGCCCGGTCATAAGGTTCAACACCGTGGTTTTGCCCGCGCCGTTCGGTCCGATCAAACCGGTTAGCGACCCGGCCGCGACCGTCATCGACAGGCCTTTCACCGCGTGAACGCCGCCAAAATCCTTGCTGACCGAATCGAGGCTTATCATGCCGCTCTCTTGTGCAGTAGGGAGAATGCCGACCACAACCCCGAGGGCAAGAACACGATGACGAGGAGCAGCACCAAACCGTTGGCGATGTCGCGGTAGTTCTGCAAAAAGCGAAGCACTTCGGGCAGGACCGTCAGCAGCGCAGCCCCGAGCACCGGCCCGCCCAGTGCGTCGATACCGCCTGCCACCGCGTACGTCAACATGTCCACCGCTTTGCCGAAGCCGAAGTCGCTTGGCCCTATGAAATACGACGCGAACGCGGCGAGCGCGCCGCCGTAGCCGGCGACGAACGCGCCGAGGGTGAAGGCGGAGAGCTTGTACGCCGTCGTGTCGATGCCGAGGCCTTCGGCCGCGACTTCATCTTGCGCGATCGCAGCATATGCTCGCCCCGCGCGCGAGCAGCGCAGGCGCCACAGCAAGAACAGCGTCACGCCCAGCGAGCAATACACGATGAACGGCGTGGTCAGCGGCGGCACGCCGTTGATGCCTTCGGCGCCGCCGGTGATGTCGAGGTTGACCGCGAAAATGCGCACGATTTCGCCGAAGCCGATCGTGGCGATCGCTAAGAAAACGCCGCGCAGCCGCAGCACCGGCCAGCCGAGGATCAGTCCGGCGAGCGCCGCGGCGACGGACCCGACCAGCACGGCTGCGGCGAACGGCCAATGCGCGTCCTTGACGAGCAGTACCGACGAATACGCGGCGATCGCCATGAAGCCCATGTTGCCGAGCGAGAGCTGCCCGCACGAAAGGGTCACCCAGATCGACAGCGCGAGCAGCGCGTTGATGCCGACTTGGTTGATGAGATTGGAGTGCGCGGCGTAGAAGGCGCCGAGTTCATGCATCATCTTGTCAGGCTGCGCGCAGCGTGCGGCGCCCCAGCAAGCCGCCGGGCCGCACGACGAGAACCACGAAGAGGATGGCGAACACGATCGCGTCGCGGTAGCCGGACGACAGCAGCGCCACCGAAAAGACTTCCGAAAGCCCGATGAGATAGCCGCCGAGCACCGAGCCGGGGATGGAGCCCATCCCGCCCAGGATGATGATGGCAAGGCCTTTGAGTTCGACCGACTCGCCCATCTGCGGACTGACCGCGTTGAAGTTGAGCCCGAACAAGATGCCCGCGACCGCGCCGAGCGCCGAAGCGATGAAAAACGTTTGCGCGATCACCCCTTCAAGATCGATGCCGAGCAGCTGCGCGGCGCGGGGATTCTCGGCTACGGCGCGGATGGCGGCGCCGAGGCGCGTTCGCTTCAGGAGGAACTGAAGGCCGAGCATCAGCGCGATGCACACCGCGACGATGATGAGCTGCAAGTCGGTCACCGTGGCTGGACCGATGGCGAACGAACGCGTTTGCACGACATCTGCCGGAAAGCGCCGCATGTCTGGTCCGAACAGCCCATTGGCGGCGCTGACATAAATCATGCCGACGGCGATGCTCGAGATCAGCGGCGCAAGCGGCCCGGCTTGGCGCCGCCGCAGCGGCCAAAAAGCGACCCTATCGAGTATCACTCCCAGCAATCCGCCCACGACCGCGCCGCCGGCGATCGCCAGCCACAGCGGCGCGTGCAAGCCGACCAGCACCAGTGCGGCGAACGCGCCGAGCATGAAGATCGCGGCGTGCGCCAGATTGAGGATGTCGAGCACGCCGAAGATCAGCGTGTAGCCCAGCGCGAACAGGGCATAGACGCTGCCGAGAAACAGGCCGTTGACGAGCTGCTGTATCAGCATATTAAAACGTAGTGCCGAGGCTTTAGCCTCGGGCCTGACCGGGGCTAAAGCCCCGGCACTACATCAGATTCCTTGACTAGAAGCCGACGAAGCGGCCGTTATGCACCACCAGGATGACGCCGTTGCCGACGGCATCCCGATTCGGATCGAACGAGAAATCTCCGAGGATCGTGTTCACGTGCTTGAGGCGGCTCAGCGCCACGCACACATCTTTAGGCGACGCGGACGCTGCGCCTGAGAGCGCCGCTTCCATGATCTGCGCGCCCGCAAAGGCCTGCGCTGCGAACTGATCGGGATCCTTGAGGTACTTGACGCGATAGTCGCGGACGAAATCGAGATTGCCGGGATTGGCCGCGCCGATCGCCCACGCCGCGCCGACGATCGTCCCCTCTGAAGCGCCGCCGGACAAGCCGAACACCTTGGGAGAATTCGCGCCGTTGCCGCCGACGATCTTCGCGCTGATCTGGAGCTTGTGCGCATCCGAGATGATGTGCGCCGCCTCTTCAGCCAGCGCGCCGACGAAGATCACGTTGGGTCCGGCCGCTTTGATCTTCGTCAACTGCGCGGAAAAATCGACGTCGCCCTTGGCGAACGTCTCCGTGTCCACGATCGTTATGTGCAGGTCGTCGAACGCTTTTTTGGCGACTTCGTAGTCGGTCTTCGTGAACGCGTCGTCGTTGCCGTAGATGATGGCGGCTTTCTTGACCTTATAGCGCTTGGCCACTTCAGCCAGCACGTGCGGCACGACCGCCGCTTCGGTGAGCGAGTCGCGATACACGCAGGGCCCCATGGCGGTGACGCCGTTCGCCGTGTTGGAGACGCCGAGCACCGGCACGCCCGCGGTGACGGCGATCGGATCCGCGGCGAACGCCTCGCTCGACAGCGTGGGACCTATGATCGCGGCGGCGCCGTTGGTGGTGTATTTCTGGAAAAGATTCACCACTTGCGTCTTTTGCGAAGCCGAGTCTTGGATGTCAAAATTAAGAAAGACGCGACCGTGTTTGTTGACATAGGTCTCGCCGAGCTTGAGTCCTTCGGTCTGGGAAGCCCCGTAGGCCCCGGCCGAACCTGAGATGTCGAAGATGGCGCCGATCGTCGCGGTGTTGGGCGCCGCGAATGCAGGCGGGCATGCGATCGAGGCGCTCGCGCACAGCGCGGCGAGAGCCGAAAACGTTCGTACGAAGCTGCGCATAATGGAGCCTCATTTCGCTCATGTGCGCCGGCCCGGCAAGTGCGCCGGCCGGCTGGTGGAAAAATGTGAGCGTTGATTTTGCGGCGCTGGAGGAGCCGACCTCTTCGGGGTGGTAGGCGCTCGAACTCAGGCGAGAGGAGGACACCCCGGATGGCGGACGTCACTGACGTTCCCGACGTCTTCAATGCGGCCACCTATTTCGTGGATCGCAACGTTGAGGAAGGCCGAGGCGGCAAGGTGGCCATCGAGTTCGGCGACCAGCGGCTGACGTACGATGCCGTGCGCAGGTCGGTGAACGCCTGCGCCAACGCGCTGCGCGAGATCGGCCTCGGGCTTGAGCAACGGGCGACCATCCTGCTGCCGGACTGCCCCGAATTCGTGTACGCTTTCTTCGGCGCCATGAAGATCGGCGCCGTCGGTATTCCGACCAACACGCTGCTGCGCCCGCACGACTATCGCTACATGTTGGAGGACAGCCGCTCGCGCGTGCTGATCGTGTCGACCTCGCTCTGGCCCTCCGTCGAACCGATCCTGGGCGAACTGCATCACCTGAGCACCATCGCCGTGGTGGACGACGCCGGCACCGGCATGCCCAAGACGGGCGAGGTCGCCTGCGTAGACCTGCGCGCCGCGCTGAGCGCGGCAGCGCCCGCAATCGAAACGTACGCGACCAGCAAAGATGACGCCGCGTTCTGGCTGTACAGCTCGGGCACCACAGGCTTTCCGAAGGGCACGATCCACCTGCATCACGATATGGTGTTCTGCTGCGAGCACTTCGGCAAGCACGTGCTCGGGATCACCGAACGCGATCGGACCTTTTCCGTGGCGAAGCTCTTCTTCGCCTACGGGCTTGGCAACGCGCTGTATTTCCCGTTCGGGGTCGGCGCCACCACGATTCTGTACCCGGGGCGCTTCGCGCCTGACGTCATCTTAGAACTGGCGGCGCGGACCAAACCGACGATCTTCTTCGCCGTGCCCACGGCATACGCGGCGATGCTCGACTTGTCGGACGGCGCAAAACGCTTCGATCTCGGCTCGGTCCGCTTCGGCGTCTCCGCCGGAGAAGCGCTGCCGGCTGATATCTTCCGCCGCTGGAAAGAGGCGTTCGGCTTCGACATCATCGATGGGATCGGCTCGACCGAAGCCGCCCACATGTTCATCAGCAACACGCCCAGCGACATCCGGCCGGGCTCGTCAGGCAAAGTCGTGGACGGCTATGCGGCGCGCATCGTGGACGGCGAAGGCAAGCCCGTGCCCGCCGGCGAGACCGGGCGACTGCAGATCGCGGGCGACAGCGTCGCCGCGGGTTATTGGAATCGTCACGAAAAGACCAAAGCGACGTTCTTGGGCGAGTGGCTGGACACCGGCGATACCTATCGCATCGACGAGGACGGTTACTATTGGTACGCGGGGCGCAGCGACGATATGCTGAAGGTAGGCGGTCAGTGGGTCTCGCCGGTCGAAGTCGAAAACACGTTGGTGGCGCACGAGGCCGTCTTGGAAGCCGCCGTGATCGGCGTCGCGGACGAAGCCGGGCTGACGAAACCGGTGGCGTACGTCGTGTTGCGACGCGGGCATACCGGATCTGATGATCTCGGCCGCGAGCTGCAAGCGTATGTGAAAGAGCGGCTCGCGCCGTACAAGTATCCGCGCAACGTCCTCTTCGTCGAAGAATTACCCAAGACGGCGACCGGGAAGATCCAGCGCTTCAAACTCCGCGAGCTGGCGGGGACTTAGAATGCAGGACATCGAGAGGCTCACCATCGGGCAGCTGCTCGACCGTCAGGTCGAGCGCTTCGGCGATCGCGAATGTCTCGTGTACACGGACCGCGAGCTTCGTCTCACCTACCGGCAGTTCCGCGATCGCGTCGAACTGCTCGCACGCGGCTTGATGGCGCTTGGCATCCGCAAGGGCGAACACGTCTCGATCTGGGCGTCGAACGTGCCCGAGTGGCTCTACCTGCAATACGCGACCGCCAAGATCGGCGCGGTCCTCGTGACGGTGAACACCGCGTACCGCGAACGCGAGCTGGAGTATTTGCTGCGTCAGAGCGACACGACGACGTTATTCCTCATCGGCGGCTTCAAGGGCGTGGACTACGTCAAGACGCTGCGCGAGGTGTTGCCGGAATTGGACAACGCGCCGGTCGGGCATGCGTCCTTCGCGAAGCTGCCGCGTCTCAAGCGCATCGTGTTCATCGGCGATCAGCGCCGCCCCGGCATGCTGCTCTTCGAGGACGTCATGGATCTTGCGGTGCAGATGCACCCGGTCGAGCTGCGCGGCCGCGAGGATTCGCTCGAGCCGGGCGACGTCATCAACATGCAGTACACCAGCGGCACGACCGGCTTTCCCAAGGGCGTGATGCTCACACACCGCAACATCGTGCTCAACGCCTACCACGTCAGCGGCTGCCAGAACTTCACCGAAAAAGACCGGCTGTGCTTTCCGGTGCCGTTGTTCCATTGCTTCGGCTGCGTCATGGCGAGTCTGGGCTGCATGACGCGCGGCGCATGCATGGTGCCGATCGAGGCCTTCGAGCCGCGCGCCGTCCTGCACGCCATCCACAAAGAACGCTGCACCGCCGTGTATGGAGTGCCGACGATGTTCATCGCCGAACTCGAGCATCCGGACTTCGCGTCGTTCGATCTGAGCAGCCTGCGCACGGGCATCATGGCCGGGGCGCCCTGCCCGATCGAAGTGATGCGAGCGGTGACCGAAAAAATGGGCGCTCGCGAGCTGACCATCGCTTACGGCTTGACCGAGACCTCGCCGGTGCTCACGCAAACTCGGCCCGAGGATTCGATCGAGCGGCGCGTCACCACGGTGGGTCGGGCGCTGCCCGGCGTCACCATTAAGATCGCCGATCCGGAAACCGGCCAAGCGCTGCCGGCCGACACGCCGGGCGAGTTGTGCTCGCGCGGCCATGGCACGATGAAGGGCTACTACAAGGATCCCGAGGCGACGGCCAAGGCGATCGACGAGGAGCGCTGGCAGCATTCGGGCGACCTCGCCACCAAAGATGAGGCCGGCTACGTCAAGATCGTCGGCCGGATCAAGGACATGATCATCCGCGGCGGCGAGAATGTCTACCCGCGCGAGGTCGAAGAGTATCTGTACGGCCATCCGAAGATCTCGGACGTGCAGGTCATCGGGGTCCCGAGCAAGCGCTACGGCGAGGAAGTCTGCGCCGTCGTCAAGGTGAAGCCGGACGAGACGCTGACGGCCGAGGAGGTCATCGGCTATTGCCAGGGCCACATCCAGCGCCAGAAGGTCCCAGCGTTCGTCATGTTCGTGGACTCCTATCCGATGACGGCGAGCGGCAAAGTCCAAAAATATAAGCTGCGCGAGATGGCGATCGAGCAGTTCGGGCGCCAAGCCGACGCGATCATCCCAACCGCCTAATCCAGCAAAGATCCTCTCAGAGCGGCGATCGTGCGGTCGATGTCCTCTTCCGTGTGGGCGGCGGTGAGGAACATGACCTCCATCTGCGAAGGCGCTAAGAACACGCCGCGCTCCATCATCCTCCAATAGTAGGCCGCGTACGCGCGCTCGTCCGCCTCACGCGCTTTTGCGTAGTCCCGATGCGGCGGGCCGGTTCGGAACATGAAGTCCACGATCGACGCGACTTGTACCACCGGATAGTCGAGAGCGGCCTCCTTCAACGCTGCTCGCGCTCCCTCGGCGAGCCGGCGAGCTAACCCGTTCAGGCGCTCGTGCATGCCGGGGTCCGCCTCCAACTCGTCCAGGAAAGCGTGGGCGGCCGCCACGCTGACCGGATTGCCGGCGTGCGTGCCGCCGACGAACACGCCGCCGCCGGGCGCGAGCACGCCCATGATGTCCGCTCGCCCGCCGAACGCGGCGATCGGCAGACCGCCGCCGAGCGTTTTGCCGATGCACGTGAGGTCGGGTCGCACGCGCACGCGCGCTTGCGCGCCGCCGGCGTCCACGCGAAAGCCCGTGATCACCTCGTCGAAGATCAGCACGCTGCCGTTGCGATCGCAAAGTTCGCGCAGGCGCTCTAGATAGCCGGGCGCGGGCAACACCAGTCCCATGTTGGCGACGATCGGTTCCAGCACGATCGCCGCGATCTCGCTGCCGCATTCCCGGATCGCCGCGGCGACGGCATCGGCATCGTTGTAAGGCAGCACCAGGGCGTTGGCGATAGCAGACGCCGGCACGCCGCATTCGAGCGACGGCGCCGATCGTGAGGACGCACCCGCCGAGAAAATCATCTCGTCGGAATGTCCGTGATAATTTCCGGCAAAGCGGATGAAGCGCTCGCGGCGCGTGAACGCGCGCGCCGTGCGGATCGCGCTCATGCACGCCTCGGTGCCGGTCGTCACGAGTCGAACGCGCTCCATCGAGGGGAAGCGCTCGCGGATGCGCTGCGCGAGGCGTATCTCTTCCGCGTGCGTCACGCCGAAAACCGCGCCCCGCGCGAGCGCGCCCGTGACCGCACGCGCGATCCGCTCGGCCGCGTGTCCGAGCAGCGCCGCCCCGTAGGCGCACAGATAGTCGATGTATTCGCGGCCGGCGGTGTCGCGCAGCTTGCTGCCCCGTGCCGATGCGATCAGCGGCGAAGGGCCGCCCATGGGCGTGCCCGCGCGCACAGGCGAGTTGACGCCGCCCGCCAAAACCTCGAGCGCCCGGACCATCTGCCTTTCAGCGCCGGATTGTGGAGATTCTCTAATGACTGACACGCATCGCGCCTTCACCGGCAGCATCCCCGAAAACTACGACCGCTACCTGCGTCCCTTGCTTTTCGAGCCCTACGCCGTCGACCTGGCCGGCCGCCTTGACGTACGTGCGGGCATGCGCGTTTTGGAAATCGCGTGCGGCACCGGAATCGTGACCCGGCATCTGCGCGGAGAACTCGACTCCGCCTCAACGTTGATGGCGACCGATCTTAACCAGGCCATGCTCGATTGTGCGCGAGAGCGCTTGGGTTCCGATGGCATAAAATGGCAGCAGGCGGATGCGACCTCACTTCCGTTTGCAGACGGCTCCTTCGATGCCGTCGTCTGTCAGTTCGGCTGGATGTTCTTCCCCGATAAGCCTCAGGCTGCGCGGGAGGCGCGGCGCGTGCTTGCACGCGGCGGCCGATGGCTTTTCAACGTATGGGACCGGATCGAGCGGAACGAGCTGGTTGTTGTCGTCCGCGATGCCGTGGCAAAAGTGCTCGGTTCGCCGCCTACCTTCTTCGACACGCCGTATGGGCACCACGATCCGCTCCGGCTACAGCGCGACGTGGAATCCAGCGGCTTTTCGCAGATCTTGGTCGAGCCGGTCTCGCTCGAGGGATCGTCGGCATCCGCCCTGGACGTCGCTCGCGGTTGGACGGACGGCAGCCCGCTGAGAAATGAATTCGCGGATCGGGGAGAGGCGGTCGTGAACGAAGTGCGCGAGGCTGTGCGAACCGCTATCCGACAAAGGTACGGTGACGGGCCGATCTCGGCGCGGCTCAACGCCTTCGTCTGCAGCGCGACCGCTTAGACGCCCTTGTCCTTCCAAGCGATGATCTTGTACTGTCCTGTGCGCGGATAGTACGGCGGCGCCGTGATCCGGAAGCGGTTGTCGTACAGATAGCTGTCGTTGTAGCCGCTCTGCATGCAGCCGCACCCCGGACTAAAGGTGCCGAAACTTCCGCCGATGTGCTGCACGGTGCTGCCGTACACGTGCAGGAAGCCGGCGATCGGGTGCGAGCCCGTATTGAAGTTCGCGGTGAAAGTGCCTTGCGTGTTCTGGGTGGTGACGTCATGCGAGTTGCCGGCGAAGAGCGCCGCTTCGATCGTGATGTTGTTCGGCGCGCCATTGTCCAGGTACAAGTTGTGGCCGTAGATGCCTAGGACATCCGTGCTCGTGCAGCCGCAGGATTGCGGGTCGTTCTGCATCAGCACGCTCCCGGAGAAATGGATGTCGTTCGCAAGTGACGCCGTATCGGGCACGGCGATCGTGTATTGGCCGTGCACGGTGCCGTTGAGCCCCGACACGTTGCCGTTGACAAAGACCGCACCATTGGCGCCCGAGCCCGTGGTCGACTCGCCCGACGGCACGCCGTTGAAGGTGAGCGTCGTCGACTTCTCGGTCACGGTCGTGGTGTTCGCGCTGAAATTCACCGTGACGGTCACAGGATTCGGGATGCTCGTGCCGCTGCCCGTCGGGGTGAATGCGAACGTCTGGGTCGTGGCGGTCGAGGACAGCGCGAGGTTCGTATCGCCTTGCACGAAGATGCCGGTCGTGAGATTTCCGCTGGTTCCGGCTTGGATCTCGTTCTGATCGATATAGACGCCCTTCGTGCTCGGGGAGGGGATCGTGCTGCCGCCGGTGCCGTTGAGCGCTTCTTGTGAGATAAGCGCGCTGGCTACGTCCGGCGGGAACGGCAGGAAGTTGCTCGGCTTGAACGCGACGCCGGGCTGCCCTAGGACGTCCATCGCCGTCCAATCCGTCGTGGAGCTCGGCGGCGTGTTGTTATAGTAGTCGTAGTTGCCGGAGACGATGGTGGTGTCCAGCGCGATTGAGGGCTTGCTGTCGATCCACTGGAAGTTCTCGGGGTGCGCGTTTCCCTCGAGGTATACCGGGCCGTTGAGCTGCGTGAGGCCCGAGACCCACCAACCGCCCGGCGTCGCATCTTTCTCCAGATAGTCGTAATACGAGAAGCTCACTTCTTGGACCACCGCGTCGACGTTGCGATCCTGTCCCTTCGGCGCAACGCCCTTCGCGCTGACCCAGTACGTGCGCAGACCGGAGACGTACTTGCCTTCGTTGATCTTCACCGAATAGCTGGCTTGCGAGCCATCCGGTTCCGGCGCGTACGAATAGTTCGGGATATCGCTCGTGCTCGCCCACTTCGGCGACGTCTCCTCGATGCCCACGACCGCCGCTTCGATGCCTGAGTCGGCGATGTACAGCGCCCGGTTGTCGTATCCGGTGTACGCCACGCCGTGGACCTCACCGGTGATGAACTCGATCAGCGCCCCGACCAAGATCAGCAGCACCGCGACGATCATAAGCGCGGTGAGCAACGCCACCCCGCGCTGCTTGTTCGGATCGTATGGACTTCTCACGAAGATCTCCCTGGAGCTCACGAGTTGGTCTTATAGTAGCTGATGAACACGCGCGTGTTCAACGTGAAGTCTTTCACGGGCATGTCCGGCCGCATCGGCGGCGCCGTGGTGATCTGCACGTCGTACACGGACTTGTAGACGCCCGTCACCGAAAAGAATTTGATGTCCTGACCGATCACGCTGTCCGTCGCGGTCACCCCGTTGTCGCGTGTCAAAACCAGGTTCGGGTAGGTATGCCCAGGCGGCGGCGTTCCTTTGGGGGCGATCGTGATCGTGTCGAACTTCATCGTGGTATAGTCGGCGCCGGTGATATTCTCGGCTTCCGTGAATTGCACCATCGAGGTGGGCGAAGGGCCCGGCGTCGGTTGCAGCACCGGTGGAGGCGTCGCCACGACGTTGGGGTTGCTCATCGCCTGACGCAGCTCTTTGGTGACGCTGGCCATGGCGTTGCGCGCTTCGACTTCTGCTTGCAGGTCGCCGGTCGTCTTCGAATAGTGGCGGGCGACTTGGCTGAACTCGGCGACCGAAAGCGTCAGTACGATGCCGATGATCACCGTTGTGACGAGCGCCTCGACGAGCGTGAAGCCTCTCATTGGAAGCGATTCATTCCCGTGACTTTGTAGATCTCCGTACGGCCGTCGATGGTGATGTACACCCACACCGTCAAATCAGCCATGTTCGTATCGGCAGCGCCGTTCCACGCGCCGTGCGGGTCAGCGCGCCACAGATACCGGAACGGGACCGTAAGGGTCGTGCCTTGGACATTTTGGGTGATGCCGTTGATGCAGCCGGTATGCCAGCTCGCGAACGCGATGCTGTACGTGTCTTTGTACGGCGGGTAGACGTTGTTGCAATCGTCTTTGTTCGTGACATCCATCGTCTGCCAACACGCAGGCGTCACGGTGGTGCAGCCGCTGCCCGCCCACTCGCTGCCCCAAAACTGATTGTCGCGGCGCATCTGCTCGAGCAGATAGTTCGCCGCCTGGATGGCGCGCGTGTGGTTCGCGGACTTGTTCTGACCTTGCGTCGCAGCGATCATGGTCTGCGACCAATACAAGAACGCGATCGTCAGAACCGTGACGGCGATCAGCGCTTCCACTAACGAAAAAGCGCGGCTAAGCGCGCGGGGAAACGACCGTCTTGGATTCATGAAATTCCCTTGTGCGCGGTTGGTTGCCCGGTGTCCCGCGGGCCGCTCTCAACCAGAGTGTTGACCAACCTCGGTCGGAAATTCCCTACTCCCTAGTATATCGTCACGGGTCCGAAGCGGCAACCCACAGGGGTTAAAAATCGTTCGTTCGGGACCCGTGGTCAGGCTGAAGATGTCCCGCAGTTTTGACCAAGCCCCTGAGATTCTGCCTCGAGGCCGCCGCGCTGTTGCCCAACTCTTCAACCATGTCTATGTAGCGGACGATGTCTTCCCGGCGGACGAGTCCGAAAAAGCAACCCGCCTCGTCGCACACCACCGCCGCGCTGGACGGGCCCGCGGTCACAGCCGAATAGGTGTCAAGCGCCGGAACATTGAGATCTACCTGGGCGACGTCGGCAAGCCGTCTCATCACGACTGAAACGGGAGTCGTCGCGGCCTCCCCCGCATCGGCTTGCGCCACGTCCACGTCGGAAACGAGCCCCGCCGGCCGCTCGCCGAATAGGACCGCGAGAACGCGCGAAACCGCGCCCGCGCCGAAATGCGTCGCGGCTGATGCGACGGTGTCGTCCGTCTGGAGCGTCGGCAGAGCGGCGCAAAAATCTTTGGCCGTCAGACCGTCAAGCGCCATCCGCGTCATCAACGAACGGTAATATGCGTGCGCAAGAGATGACAAGAACCAGCCCGCGCCGAGGATCCAGATCCCGTCCAGCGCGTCGCCGAACGCGATCGCAGCGGCGCCGGCCGCCATCGTCAGATACGCGATGAGCCTGCCGCCGAGCGCAGCCCGCTTCGTCGCGCTCACGGCGTTGCCGCCGAACTTCCAGAAGATGCCGCGCAGGACGCGGCCGCCGTCCATCGGGTAGCCGGGCAAGATGTTGAACGCCGCGAGCAGCGCGTTCGCCACGCCGACGTCGGCCAGCAAAATGCCCGCCCGCTCGTTGACGCGCAACAGCAGCAACCCTGCACTGAGAAACAAGACCGCGATGGCGGCGCTGACCGCGGGACCGCCGAGTCCGACGGCGATCTCGTCTCCCGCTGTGGCATGCAGATCTTCCGCGTGCGTGGTGCCGCCGAAAAGGTACATCGTCACGTTGGCCACGGCTTGGCCGCGCCTTCGGGCTATCACGGCGTGCCCCAACTCGTGCGCGAGCAGCGAGCCGAAGAGCACTGCGGCGAGAATGGCCGCAACGGCTATCCTCTCAAGCGCCGGCGTAGCGGGAGCCAGCTGCGGCAGATAACCGTAGGCCAACATGCCCGCAAGCGCGCCGAACACGAACAGGCTCGAATAGTGCGCGCGTACGTCCACCCCGAAAATCCGGCCTAAGGATATCATCTGCTCCTCATTATACCCCGCACCGTTCCCCGAGCTTCCTGGGATGTAACGAAAAGCCCGCCGCGGGGGTCATACCGCCAAGGAGGAAGTCGCTCACGCTTCCTCCTCTTACTTTGTTCGCGGGACAGCCTAAGCGCTTGATAGAAGCCGAGCCGGCATGGCAATGCAGGCTGGGATCGCGGCGGCGCTTGATGCTGACCGCCGTCACGTGTGGCATCCGTTCACGCAGATGTCCGCGTATCATGGCCACGAGCGGCTCATCGAGCGCGCCCGCGGCAACTATCTTTTTGACTCCGACGGGCGCGCCGTTTTCGACGCTGCCTCTTCCATCTGGGTCACGGTCCACGGGCATTGTCACCCTGCGATCGCGGACGCGATCGCGGCGCAAGCGCGCCTGCTCGACCACGCCACGCTATTAGGTCAATCCAATCCGCCTTCGGCGCTGCTGGCCGCGCGGCTCGCAGCTCTGTTGCCGGCGAGCTTGAGCAAGACATTCTATGCGAGCGACGGCGCCTCGGCGGTCGAGGCGGCGCTCAAGATCGCGGTTCAGTATTGGCACAACCGGGGCGAAACGCGGGCGCTGTTCGTGGCGCACGAGCGCGGCTATCACGGCGACACGACCGGCGCGATGAGCGTTTCCGGAGTCGCCGATTTCCTGCGCCCTTTCGCGGGGCTCCGCTTCCCCAGCGTGCAACTGGCGTGGTCGCCTGCGTACCTCGATGAACTGGAGCACACGTTGCTTGCGCGCGGCCATGAGGTGGCGGCGGTCGCCATCGAACCACTCGTGCAAATGGCCGGCGGCGTGAAGCTGATGCCGCCCGCCTCGCTGACGCGCGCAGCGGAGTTGTGCCGTGCACACGGCGTATTGCTGATCGTCGACGAGATCGCCACGGGATTCGGCCGCACGGGCAGCATGTTCGCGTTCGAGCAGGCGCAGATCGTGCCGGACATCGTGTGTCTCGGCAAAAGCCTGACGGGCGGCACGCTGGCGCTCTCCGCCACGGTCGTCTCCGATGACGTCTTCGATGCCTTTTTGGGCGAGCCGCGCGCCGCGCGCCACTTCTTCCACGGCCACTCCTACGCCGGCAACCCGATCGCATGTGCGGCAGCGATTGCGAATCTCGATCTCTTTACGACCGAGCGCAGCCTGGATCACGTGCGAGCCGCTCTCCCGCAGTGGCACGAATCGCTTGACGCCTTGCGCCGGCATCCCCGCGTGGCGGACGTTCGCCGTCTCGGCTTTATCGCGGGCGTCGAACTGCGCGACGGCCTCGACGCCGCGAGCGCCGCGCCGACGCGAGCGTGGGCCTTGTGCGATGCGTTATGGGAACGGGGATTTTTCGTGCGGCCTGTCGGCCCGACATTGCTGCTCGTTCCGCCGCTCTCTTCAACCGGTGAGGAACTGGGCGGGCTGGTGTCCGCCGTCTCCGAGGCGCTTGATGGATGATGCCGGCCGGCCTTATGCATGGGTGTCAGAGGCGCTGGCAGACTTGGATGCGCGGCATTTGCGGAGAGAGATCCGCGATCTCGATCTGAAAGGCGTGCACGGCCGCCTCGCCGGCCGTCCGGTGCTGGTCTTTTCTTCCAACGATTACCTGAGCTTGTCGGCGCATCCTCAGGTCCTAGCGGCGATGCGCGCGGCTGCCAGCGCTGGTTCGACCGGCTCGCGCCTGCTCTCGGGCAGCTCAAGCGAATTGTCGGCGCTCGAGCGCGAACTCGCCGGCTTCCTCGATCAGGAAGCGGCGCTGGTTTTCTCGAGCGGCTACTTGGCCGCCACGGGGGCCATCCCAGCGCTCGCGCACGGAGCCGACCTCGTGCTGTCGGATCAGCGCAATCACGCGTGTCTTATCGACGGCATACGGCTGGCGGGGCTGACGAAACGCATCTACCAGGCCGGCAGCGTGCCCGAGACGCGGGCCGGCCAAACCGTCCTCTTGGTCACCGAAGCCGTCTACGGGATGGACGGCGTCGCGGCGCCGCTCGATGGGCTGGGCGATAGCGCCGTTCGTCAAGGCTGGCGGACGTTTGTTGACGATGCGCATGGGATCGGCATGGTCGGAATCGCAGGGCGCGGTCATGGGACCGCCTTCGCCAAGCGCACGCACGGCGTCGTGATGGGCACGCTTTCGAAATCGCTCGGCGCGTTGGGCGGCTTCGTAGCCGGACCCCGCGCCGCCATCGAGTACCTGGTGACCGCTGCGCGCACGTTCGTGTTCGATACCGCGCTGCCGCCGGCCGTCATCCGCGCCGCGCGCGCCGCACTCGAGCTGGTGCCGGAGATGGAGCAAGAGCGCCGATGGGTCGCGAGCTTGGCGTCGCGGCTCCGCAACCGGCTCGCGTCGTCCGACGTTTCGATTGGCGGGGATGCTGCGGCCGCCCCGCATTTGCTCTTCATTAATATAGGGGATGCGGGTCAAGCGCTCGCCTTTGGTGAGGCGCTCCTCGCGCGAGGCATCTTCGCGCCGGCTATCCGGCCGCCGACGGTGCCCGATGGGCGCAGCCGGATCCGCATCTCGCTGACGGCCGGTCACAGCGAGGACGACGTCGACGCGCTGGCCGTTGCGATCGAGGACGTGCGTGCGGCGCTACTTACTGCTCGGCACTGACACCGACGTCGGAAAGACGACTGTCGCAGCCGCATTGTGCGCTGCGGCGTTGCGCAGTGGCTTGCTCGTCGCGGCTTGCAAGCCCGTTGAGACCGGTGCGCCCGAACGCGGAGATCTGGACGTCATTCGTGCGATAGCCGGGAACGCGGTGCGTTGCGTGGCGGGCGCGCGCCTCGAATTGGCAGCCGCCCCAAGCGCAGCGGCGCGCGCGGCGGGCGCGGCCGCGCCCTCGATCGCCGCTTGCGCGGCGTGCGTTCGCAGCGCCGAAGCCGGCGTGGACGCGGTGGTGGTCGAGACGTGCGGAGGGGCCTTGACGCCGCTGTCGGATACGGAGTACGTCGCCGACCTGGCGACGGCGCTGCCGCACTACCGCGTGCTTCTCGTGGCGGCGTTGAAGCTCGGCGTGCTCAGCCACTCATTCGGGGTGGCCGAATACTTGAACGCGATCGGCCGGCCGATGGACGGGGTCGTTCTGTGCGAGCGCTTTGGGCCTTGCGACGCATGGTATTTGGAATCGACTGAAGCGGATCTTGCCGCGCGCGGCCTGCGCGTCGTGGCGCGCGTCGCGTTCGGCGACCAGACCAACGCGCAGCGCCTCGCCGCCTCCGTCCAAAGTCTGATCGATGTAGTGCCGGAGCTTTAGCTGTGGTATGCCGGACTTTAGTCCGGCAAATCAGAACGTATCCAGTGTGATCGCTTCAGAACTTTTTTCACAACTCGATGACTGCATAGCGACGCGGCGTCCTGCAGCGCGCGACGTGCTGTTGGGCGTTTTGCGGCTCGCCGACTCGGATCGCGACGCGCTCCTCGCGCGCAGTTTGCGCATGCGGCTCGCGCGGGCGGGCGCGCAGGTCAACTTGGAAGGCATCGTGAGCGCCAAGACCGGCGCCTGCTCGGAGGACTGCTCGTTCTGTTCGCAGTCAGCGCGCTATTCGACCGGCATCGCCGTGCGGCCGCTCATGCAAGAACACGAGGCGGTCGAAGCCGCATTGCGGGCGCAGCGCAACGGCGCGAGCGAGTTCTGCTTGGTCATCGCGGTGCGCGGTCCCAGCGAGCGCGTGCTCGAGCAGGTCATCCGCTGCGTGAAGGCCGTGCGCGATGCGACGCCGCTCAAGCTGGCCGTGTCGCTCGGCATCATGTCGCCGGATCAAGTCGCGCGTCTCAAAGCGGCAGGCGTCGCCAAGATCAATCACAATCTGGAATCCGGGCCCAGGTTCTTCTCCACGATCTGCTCGACCCATACGTACGAGGAGCGTCTCGAGACGTGCCGCGCGGTCAAGGCCGCGGGGCTGGAGCTGTGCAGCGGCGGCATCTTCGGCATGGGCGAGAACCTGGGCGATCGCGTCGACCTCGCATGCGATCTGCAGCGGCTGGAGCCTGAGGAGGTGCCGGTCAATTTTCTCGACCCGCGCCCGGGCACGCCGCTCGGCGACAGACCGTTGCTCGAATTCGACGAAGCGCTGCGCGCGGTCGCGATGATGCGCTTCGCGCTCCCGAGCGCGCTCATCCGGCTCTCAGGCGGCCGCGAACGGACGCTCGCGCAGAATCAGGCTCTGGGTCTTGTCGCCGGCGCCGACGGCCTGATCATCGGAGATTATCTCACCACTGCGGGCCAATCGCCCGATGCGGATAAGGACCTAGCCCAAGAGTTTGCGCGCAGCTATCGCGCCTGGAGCGCGTAGGGACTATTCCATCGACCATTCCCACGGATTCCAATTCGCCGATGTCGCCGGCGACGGCTTGAACCCGTGGAAATGCTCTGAGTAGGCGTCGATGCGGCGCGAGTGCCACAGAAAAATCGTGGGCACTTGCTCGATGAGCTCGTGCTCGATGGTCTGGTAATCGCGGATGCGCCGCTTGCGGTCAAAGGTGCTGAGCGCGTCCTTTTCCGCCGCGTCGAGCGTCGGATCGCACCAGAACAGATTGTTCTGGCCCTTGGGCGGGAAATAGTCGCACATGTAAAGCGAAGAGTTATCGGGATCCACCCCGCTGGACCAAGAAAAACTGCCGAGCTGGTACTTGCCTGCGTTGAGGATGCCGCCTGTCTGAGCGGACGCGAAGTAGGCTGACGCCGGATAGCCTTTGATGCTGATCGCGATGCCCACCATCTTGGCCGACGCCTGCACGATGGCTGCGATCTTCTCGCCGGTGGATGAACCGGCGATCAAGGAATACTGCAGCTCGAGGCGTTGCCCGTTCTTCACGCGTATCCCGTCTCGCCCGACCGTCCAACCCGCATCATCTAAAAGGGCGCGCGCTTTGACGGGATCGTTGTCGTACATGGGCAGATCTTTTGGGAACGCCCAGCTATACTCGGCGATGTCGCTGTTGGCCACGGTGTTGATATCGTGGGTGACGTTGCGGACGAGTTCTACCCTGTTCAGCGAGTACTCGATCGCTTTGCGCACGCGCAGGTCGGACAGGATCGGGTCCTTCACGTTGAAATCGATGTGGGCGAACAGATTCTCGGGCGAGTTGGTGACGACGAGGCCCGCTATTTTCTTGAGCTCCGGCGTCACGTCGGTGTTCGCGCGAAACCACGCGTCCGTCTCGTGCGTCTGCAGCTGCACCTTGATGGTGTTGGTGCTGCCGATGAAACGGTAGACGATCTTTTTCAGCTTGGGCGGACCGCCGTAATACGAGGGATTCGCCTCCATCGTGATGTGATCGCCGTGCACCCACTCGGTGATGCGGAATGGTCCGGAGCCGATCGGCTTGGTGTTGTACGGGATGTTGTTGACGTTCGGGTATTGCGCGAGCAGGTGCGCGGGCACGATCGGGAAGCCGCCCTGCTGACACATGAAGTAGGCGATGATCGGGGAGAAGACGTTCTTCATGTGGACCACGACCGTATACGCATCCGGGGCGGACACGTCCGCGATTTGGTCGTAGCCCGTGCGCACTTGGACGTTGTTGTTCGGGTTCATGATCGCATGGAACGTGAAGACGACGTCCTTAGCGGTCAGCGGCGCGCCGTCTTGCCATTTCACACCGTGCCGCAGGCGATACGTGATCGTCTTGCCGTCCTTGCTGATGAGGCCGTTCTCGAGCGACGGTTCTTTCAAGGCGATATCGGGGACGAAGCGCTGCTGATCGTCATAGCGGAAGAAAAACGAGAACGTGAGGTATTCGACATCGGCCACCACTGCTTGGGTGGAGAGGAGCGGGTTGAGGCTGTCGGGTTCGGCGATGTCGTCATAGCGCAGCACGCCGGGGATGAAGCTGCCGCCGGCGGAGGTCGTGCTTTCGGAGACCTTGGAGCAGCCTGTGCTCAGGACGACTATGCCTGCGAGGACAAGTCCGAGAAACCTCACTCCATCGTCCATTCCCAGCTGTTCCAGTTACTCGACGTCGCCGGAGCCGGTTTGAAGCCGTGGAAGTTCGGCGACGTGATGAAGATCTGGCGCTGGAACCACAAGACGATGACCACTGACTGCAGCGCGAACTCCTTCTGGATGATCGAGTAGTACTTCTTGCGCACGTTCTGGTCGTACGACGAGAGCGCGCCGTCCTCGGCGTCCTGGATCGTCTTGTCGCACCAATACGCGCTGTTCTGCCCTGCGGGCGGGATGTTGCGGCAGTCGTAGATCGACTTGTCGTCGGGATCGGCTCCGGCTACCCACGCGAAGAAGCCCGCGTCGTAGTCACCGTGCTGCAGGATCCCGCCTTGCTGGTATGAGTTGAAATACACTTCTGTCGGAAAGTTCTTGATAGAGACCTGCACGCCGACCGCCTTGAGCTCTTGCTGCACGATCGCCTCGGTGGCCAGGCCGGTGCTATTTCCCGCAACTCCCGACACGTTGAAGGCGAGTTTCTGCCCGTTCTTCTCCATGATCCCATCGGGACCGGGTTTCCAGCCGGCCTCCGCTAGCAATTGACGCGACTTCGCCGGATCGTAGTCGTAGTGCACAACGTTCGGCTCGTAGGCCCACGAGAGCTGCGACTGGTCGGAATACGCGCGGATCTGGACGTCGTGCGTGACGTCGTGGAGCAACTTCTTCTTGTCGATGGCGTAATTGATGGCTTGGCGCACTCGGATGTCGTTGAACAACGCCTTCTTCTGATTCAGGTCGATGTGACTGTAGACCATGCCGGGTTTGAGCTGCATGACGTAGCCCTGATCGACGAGCGGCTGGTATTGCGGGTACAGGTTCGAAGGCGCGCGGAACCAGGCGTCGATCTCGTGCGTTTTGAGCTGGATCAGAATCGTGTTGTCGCTGGCGACGATCTTGTAGATGATCCGCTTCAGTTTTGGCGGCCCGCGCCAGTACAACGGGTTCGCCTCCAGTTCAATGCGGTCTCCGTGAACCCACTTCCCGAACTTGAACGGCCCCAAGCCCACCGGATGGGTATTGTAAGGGATCCGGTTGAGGTCCGGATATTTCGCCAAGAGGTGCGCAGGGAGCACCGGGTACAACCCGCCTTCCGCGAAGAACGTCGAGATCGCCGGGGCGTAGATCCGCTGCAGATGGAATCGGACCGTGTAGTCATCCGGCGCGTCCGCCGGGTTGCTCTTGACGAGTTGGTCCCACCCGTTGCGCGATTGCAGGTTGTTGGCATCGTTGAGGATGGCTTTCGTGGTGAAAACCGCGTCCGCTGCGGTGAACGGTGAGCCGTCTTGCCACTTCACGCCATGTCGCAGGTGATAGGTGATCGTCAGGCCGTCTTTGCTGATACCGCCGTTGGCGTAGGTCGGGACTTCCAACGCCAACTCCGGAACGAATTGCATCTTGTCGTCGAGGTTGAAGAAAAACCCGTGGATGAGCATGTCGAGGTCGGTGCCGACCGCCTCGAGCCGCAGCAGCGGGTTCATGCTGGTCGGCTCCGAGATGTCCGCGTAGCGGAGGGTGCCGGGAATCGTGCCGACGGCATGTCCGCCAGGTCCGGCGTTTTCGGAGACCTTCGAGCAGCCCGTGGCGACCAACGCGAGCAGCGCCGCGGCGAGCAGTATCGCTACTGGCTGCGCGGCGGGGGGACGACGACCGTGACCGTGCCGTTCATCTCCGGATGGATCAGGCAGTGATACGTGAAGGTGCCGGCGGTGGACGCGACCCACGACCAGCGGCCGCCGCTCGGCGGGATCGGGCCCGAGTCGAAGGCCCCCGCCATCGTGACCGTGTGCCCCTGCGAATCCTGATTTATCCATGTGACGACAGTCCCCATATCGACGGTGATGTTGCCCGGATCGTACGACCGGTTGCCGCGATCACCGAGGATATTGACGGTGACGAAACCGGACTGTTCTTTCGGCTGGCAACCGAGGCCCCAGAACAGGGCGAAGGCGAGCATGCAGGCGAGGCCCGCGACGCGGCGAGATGCCGATTGCATGCGCGGGCCTTCTGACGCTTTGCGGAGATACCCTCCGACCTTGCTCGCGCTCGCTTAGAAGCTGCCGATCAGACCCGCGCTGAACAGCACTTGCTGCTCGGCGGTCTTCGCCGTGTACAAGGCGTTCACGAAATCGTTCTGGGCTTTGATGAAACCGGTTTGGGCGTTGAGCAACAGCGGGAGGGTCGTGACGCCCGCTTTGTATTGCGCGTTGGTCACGTCGAGGACGGTTTGGGCTTGGCTCAGCTCGACATGCGCGGCCGACACGCCCGCCAGCGCGGTCTGATATGCCAGGAACGCTTGGGTGACGCTGAACGAGACGGCGAGTTCCGCGCTTTTCAGGTTTGCTCGCGCGCTGCGCTGCTGCGCCTTGGCCGACGCCGTTTGGCTGGAGATCAGTCCGCCGTCGTAAAGCGGGAACGTGAGCGACACGCCAAACGAGTACGTGTTCGCGTACGGGCCGCCGCCGGTGGCGAGGCTGCCGTTCGGATTGAGCCCGGTCGTGCCGACGCCGTCGCTCGCCGTGCCGCTGAGCACCGGAACGCGGGCGAGCCCTGCGGCCCTGACGCCCTCTCCTGCAGACCGCTCGCTAGCGCGCGCCGCGGCGAGGTCGCTGCGCTCCGTCGAGGCGATCGTCAGCAGCGCGTCCAGCGTCTTGGCGAAGGTCGGTTCGGTGTTATCGTCCTGCAGCTGCACGGGCGCGTTCGACGGCAAGCCCATGGCGTTCAAGAGCGCGGCGATCTGCGACTGCTCGCCATTTTTGGCCTGCGCCAGCGCGAGATCGGCTTGGGCCACGGGCAGTTGCGCAGTGAGCACTTCGGCCCTCGACGCGGCGCCCGCGCGGAACTGCGCTTCGACCAACTGCTCTTGTATCTGCGCGTTGTCGCGCTGCTTTTGCGCGACCTGGTACTGGTGACGCGCCTGCAGCGCCGCGTAATATTGCTGCGCGACCGTGAACTCGACGCTTTCCATCTGGCGGCGCAGCAACAGTGCTTGCGCGTCGGTGTTGAAGCGGGCGGCACTGATCTCCGCGAACACGCGACCGCCGTCGAACAGCAGCTGTTTGAGATCAACGCTTGCGCTCGTCGTGGTGAAGATCGTCGTGCCGCCTGTCGTCCCTCCCGAACCGCCGGTGCCGCTCCCGCGGCTGCCTGATTTCGATCGGTCGGTTCTGCCGGTCGCGCTCAGATTCGGCAGCGCGCCGCTTTGCGCGGTGCCGATGCCGGCGCGCGCCTGGTCCAGCGCTGCGCGAGCCAGTTCGAGGAGCGGCGATGACGCGAGCGCGATCGTCTCCGCATCCTTCAACGTGAGAAGCGTTAGCCCAGGCGACGCGGCGGGATTCGGCGTCGTCATCGGCATCGGCGTCGGGGTTGGGGACGCTGTTTTTGCCGCGGCTGGCAGCGTGCATAGACTCAAAATGAGTGCAGCGACCAAAAAAACGGGCACGAGTGGTCGGGTCATACTCTCTCCTCTTCTGCTATAGGTGATGCGGTCTCGTCGCGGAGTTCCACCGCGCGTCCGGGGGGTTGGCCGTTGCGCGGCGTTGCGACGCCGAATAGGTCAGCCAGCCAGCGGCCCACGCCGGTGCGCAGATACCAATTGATGAAGCGCTGACCGTTGAGGTACGCCACCGGTATGACGACCAGGGTGAGCAGCGTCGACGTGAGCAGTCCTCCGATGACGACCGCCGCGAGCGGCGCCTGTGTTTCGCTCCCGGCCTGCAAGCCTAACCCGAGCGGCAGGAGCCCAAGACAGGTGGCCGAGGTGGTCATGAGGATGGGTCGCATGCGGATGGGCCCGGCCTGCATCAGCGCGGCGCGGATGCTCATGCCTTCCGAGCGCAATTGGTTCGTGAACTCGACGACCAAGATCGCGTTCTTGACCACGATGCCGATGAGCGCAAGTGCGCCGATCATCGCGGTCAGTCCGATCGACTTGTGGAACAAGATGAGCCCCACGCCCACGCCGACGACCGCCAACGGCAGCGTGAGCATGATGACGAGCGGCTGCCAGAAACTCTCGTACTTCGCGGCGAGCAGCATGTAGATAAGCGCGATGGCCAAGACCAGCGCCAAGCCCAGGGATGAGAACGCCTGGTTTTGCGCCTGTGTGCCGCCGCTGAAGTCGAAACGGTAGCCCGGCGGCAACGCGAACCCGCTCAATTGCGCTTGGACCTTTTGCGCGACGGTGCCTACGGGCGTGGTGCCTACCACGTCGCCTTGGATCTCCACGTAGCGCTCTTTGTTGAGGCGTGTGATCTGGTTCGGGCCGGTGCCGAAGGTCACCGAGGCGACTTCCGCCAGCGGCACGACGTTGCCGGCCGGCGTGGTGACCGTGAGATCGTTGATGTTCTGCGACGTCTTGCGCTGGCTCGGCGGCAGGATCACATTGATGTCGTACTGCTGGCCGCCGCTCTCATAGCGCGATGCGATCGTGCCGTTGGTCGCGGTAGCGACGGTGTCGGCGATGGTCGACAAGGGCACGCCGAGCTGACCCGCGCGATCGCGATTGACGGCGATCGCCATCTGCGGCGCGGAATTGGTGATCGAAGAACGCAAGTTGATCAGCCCGGGGATCTTGCCGCGCAGTTGATCGACGGCCGCGTTGCTCAGGTCGGACAGTTGTTTGAGATCCGGGCCGTACAGATCCACCGTGATGCCTTGGTTGGCTCCCGTGGCAAACGACAGGATCCGGCTGACGATGTCGACCGCCACCGGATATCCCTGAACGCCCGGGATCGCATTGAACTCGCCCCGCAATTTCTGCACGTACGCGTCGGAAGAGATGCGCCGAGGACTACCCCTTCCGAACGGCTTCAGCGTGAGGAAGATCTGCCCGGTGTTGGTGATCGGGCGCGTGCCCAGGCCCACGAAACTGCCGCCGGCGCCGACATTGGCGTACACGTCCTGCACGTTGGCCGTGTCCTTGCGCAGCTCGTCCTCCATCTTCAGCGCGAACTGGTTGTTGATCGCGAGCGCCGTACCCGTCGGCAATAAGTAGTTGATGGTGATGTAGTTCGAAACGGCGGGCGGCAATATCTCGAAACCGGCGAGCCTGACCAGTACGACGCCGGCCACGACGGCGACCACGGCGAGTCCGGCGACCGCGAAGCCGTGATCGAGCGCCCAGCTCAAGATCGCACGGTAGCGTGTTTCAAGCAGGCGATAGCCGGCGCCGAAGCGCTCGAACAGCCACTCTTCTGTTCGCGCGAAAATATTGGCGCGCGGATCGACGTGCGACTCTTCGACGTCGCTGCGATGGATGAAGCGCGCCGCGAGCATCGGCACCACGCTCAACGCGACGAGCAGCGAGACGCCGACCGCGAACACGACGACCAGCGCGAACGGCTGGAACAGCTTGCTCGCAACGCCGCCCAACAAGAGCATGGGCAGGAAGACGATCATGACCGTGATCGTCGACGACATCACCGCGCCGTAGATCTGCGCCGCGCCGGCCTTCGCCGCTTCGATCTGGTTCTCGCCGCCTTCGACCCGCCGGAAGATGTTCTCCAGCACGACGATGGCGTCGTCCACCATCAGGCCGACGGCCAGCGCCAACCCTCCCAAGGTCATGATGTTGAGCGTGAACCCCGCCAGATACATCGCGAGAAACGCGCCGCCGACCGATGTTGGAATGGTCAATGCTATGACCAGCGTGCTGCGTATGCTATGAAGGAAGAACAGGATGACGAGGATGGCGAGCAGCGCGCCAAACGCGGCGTTTTGTTGCAGCGCCGTGATTGAATCTTCGATGTAGAAATGCTGGTCGTAGATGGATGCGAAGTGCAAGCCGGGATACGTCTGCTCGAGTTTCTTGAGCCGGACATATGCGGCCCGGACGACCTCGACCGTGTTCGCGTCGCTTTGCTTGCTGATCGTCACGCCGACCGACGGCACGCCGTTCAAGCGCCCGATGACGCGCTGGTCCTTGCCGGTATCCAGCACGCGCGCAAGGCTGCCGAGATAAATCGGCGTGCCATCTTTGGCGTTGGCGAGCACCAGGGAGTTGAGCTGGCTCGGACTTTGCAATAAGCCGGTGACGCGGATCTCATACTCGGTGCTGCCTTCGCGCCCGATGCCCCCGGCCACGTTCTCATTCTGCTGCGCGATGCGGTTGATGACCGTCGAAATAGGGATGCCGAGCGCCGCCAAGCGCTGATTGTCCACCTCGACGCGGACCTCGCGCACGACACCGCCGGTCTCGACCGCGGTGGCGACGCCCGGAACTTCTTCGATCTGAGGCAGGATCGTGTTCGTGACGAGATCGTCGAGGGCGGTCGCGGACACGTTCTGGTCGGATACGCCGGCGATGAGCACCGGCAATTGGCTCGGGTCAGCCTTGAAGATCGCGATGGGCTGCAGATTGGGATCGTTCGGCAGCCGGTTCTTGATGCGGTCGAGCTGTTCGCGGATGTCGGTCGCCGCCGTGTCCGGGTTGATCCCGAAATTGAACTGTGCGCGCACGGTCGCGACGCCCTCGAACGAGGTCGACGTGACCTGCTGGATTCCCGGGACTTGGCTGACCGCGTCCTCCAGCGGCCGGGCGATCAGCTTCTCCATCTCCTCCGGCGCGACGTTCGGATATGTCGCGGTGAGGAAGATCAGGGGGAACGAGAAACTCGGCAACAGGTCGATGCTGAGTTGGCGAAGCCCATAGACGCCCAGAAAAATAATCGTGGCCATCGCCATGATGACCGCGACTGGGCGATTTACCGAGAAGTTTGAGAGGAAGATTTGCCTTGGCCCTCCGGCGAGCCGACGACGGTCACCGCCGATCCGTCCTGCAGCGAATCAGGCCGCTGCGTGATGACGATGTCGCCAGGCGCGAGGCCGGACACCTCGACCAGCGTGTCCGTTTGCAGACCGGTCGTGACCGGGACCGACTTGGCTTTGTCGTTCTTGATGGTGTAGACCGCGCTGCCGGTGGCGCCTTGGAAGACGGCCACGCGGGGCACGAGCAGCGCGCCGCGGTGCGTCGCCTGCGCGAAGCTGAGATTTGCCACCATACCGGCCTTGAGCGCGATGTCCGGGTTGGGGATGACGATGTGCGTGAGGTAGCTCAGCGTGCCGGCGGATGCCGCCGAGTTCACGATCTGAACCGAGCCATGCCACGTGCGGCCGGTGATCGTGTCGACCGTGATCGTGACCGGCGTGCCGCTGTGCACGTATTTCAGATCCTCGTCGGGGATGCCGACGTTGACCCAAGCCGGATCGAGCTGCGACACTTGGATGGCCGGCGTGCCGGGCGCCGCTAGCGCGCCGCGGTCGACGTTGCGCTGCGTGATGGTGCCCTCAAACGGCGCGGTAATGGTGGTCTGCGCGAGCTGCGCCATCGCCACTTGCGCCGCGCCGGAAGCTTGGGCTACTGCGGCCTCAGCCGACTTGACGTCTGCTTGGGCGGCGCTTTGCCCGCCCTGCATGCTCGCGTTCTGGGCTGCGATCAGCGCCGAACGATATTGCGCTTCGGCCGCCGCCGCTTGGCTCTGCGCCTGATCGAGCGTAGACTTGGAGACGTAGCCCTGCTTGAACAGCTGTTCGTTTCGCGTGAGGTTCAACTCCGCGTTGTCGTACCCGATCTTTGCCGACGTCAAGTTCGCTTGCGCGGTGGCGGAGGTGCCGGTGTCGTTTGCGCGCACCTGAGCGAGCCTCGCTTGAGCGACCGACAGCGCGCCCTCGGCCTGTTGCAGCTGGGCGCGGATGGTGCTGTCGTCGATCTGCACGAGGACGTCGCCGGCGTGCACGCGCTGACCGAGGACCACGTTGACCGATACGACGGTGCCCGAGATCACCGAGGACAGCAAGGCCTGCTGACGCGGCGCCACGACGCCGGTGAGCGAAAAGCGCGCCGTGATGTCGCCTCGTTTCGCCTGCACTGCGGCGACCGGCAGCCCGTTGGCCTGCTTCGCCGAAGCGGCTCCGCCCGGAGGTTTGCCGCCGCCACAGGCCGTGAGCACCACGGCGCACGAAACAGCGGCAGCGATGCCAAAAAAGACGTTCGACCTGGAACTAAAGTTGTTATCCATGCCCTAACCTACTCGCGCGCCTGGCCCGAAGTTTCGAGAGGCCCCCGGCCGCAGCGCCCGCCGCAAAACATCGCGAAGCAGCTTTTGATCGCCTTCCGAGAGCGCGGCGATCGCCGGCGGCGGCTTGCGCACGCGCGCCGACAGCTGTTTGTAGATCCGCTCCCCAAGCTCGGTGACGACGAGGGTCTTGACCCTGCGGTCGCCGACGGCGTTGCCGCGCTCGACCAGCCCGCGCGCCTCGAGGCGATCCACGATGCCGGTGATGTTCGATGCGTCGCAATGCATCGTCATCGCCAAGTCGCTCATCGCTTTCGGCTTGTCCGCCAGCAAGAGCTTCAGCGCGAACGCCTGCTGCGCGGTCAGGTCGAACTCCGCGGCGATCGCGGCGAAGTGGCGGTGCTGCGAGCGGACCAGCTCCATCATCAAATGCCACGCGTCGGCGCCAAAGGTTTGCGTGCGCGCCGCCCCGGATCGACGGCGCCGCAAGGGCAGTGTTGTTGACATACTCGATTGTTTATGTTCTTAAGTATGCGAAGGCTCTCCTGGTCGGTTCGTCAAAAGCGCCAGCCATGCGGCTGATACCCGGACGCATCGGTTGGGTCATAGTCATTATCCTCTTCGTTCTGGCTGGGTTTTTGCTGTGGATAGATGTTAACAAATGGCGCACCACCGGGCAGCCGACCTCGGGACGTGCCGCGATCGGCGCACCGGCTCCGGATGCGACGGTGTGGACGTTGCTCGGCAAACCCGCGCGACTCGCGATGTTCTACCGGCGCCCGCTCGTGTTGAATTTCTTTGCGACGTGGTGCGTGCCGTGCAAAGCGGAGCTTCCATTGCTCCAGCGGCGCTATATGGAGCTGCGCCGCAAGGGGCTTCTCGTCGTGGGCGTGGATCAAGAGGAAGGCGCGACGGAGGTGAGCGCGTTCGTGAAGCTGTCCGGCGTGACGTTCCCTGTCGTCGTCGACAAAGGCGAGGGCACGCTGACCTACGACATCCACGCCATCCCGACGTCGATCTTCATTGACTCCTCCGGCATTGTTCGGGCGATTCATGTCGGGGAGCTGTCGGCGTCGGATCTGGACGCGGATGTGGCGAAGATTCTTCCTTAGATAGTAGACCTCTCAAAGTAGCCACGGAGCTTTAGCTCCGTGCACCCTCCCCGATCGCCGCTGCGCGATCAGTCGCCTGCGCGGGGACGGCGCGAAGAGTCGGGAATATTGAAGCTTCGCGCCTCGGGTCCGGCTGGCTCTCGCCGCCTCAGTAGAGCCGGGAGGGAAATTTATCCCGACTTCTCGGCGTGTCGAAGCGTGGCGACCCCGTGACGCTAGGGCGTCTGCTCGCGCACCGGCGGGCACGGACCTAAAGGTCCGTAGCTACATGAAAAGTCGGTCCGTGACAACGTGAGAATTCGGTGTGTGGCTAAGAAGAGTCAGAATGGAGCTCCTGCTCCACGGTCTTGGACTTGCCGTTATGGCGCGATGCAAGCCAAGCCTTTGCGGTCTCCGCTTCCTTGATCTGCGCCTTCACGACTGCGATGTAGCGCGGACAATCCGGTCCGCCCGGTTCATGACAGAATCCGCGCACGCAAGTCGCGCCGGCGTCTTTGAAGAGCACCGGGTCCTCGCGCTTGAGGATGCGCAGCACCTGAAACGACATCTCACGGATCTCCCACTGCGCCATGTTGCACGTGCGCAGCGTCAGGAATTCGTACCAGGCGCGCGCGTTGCCGGACACGACGAGTTGGCTCGCGGCGGCATTGGGCAGAACAAAGCGCGCGTCTTCGCTCGGGATGCCGGCGTCCAACAACGCCTGATACGTGCGCGCAGCATCGCTCATCATTTGATCGAACGCCTTGGACAGTTCGGGCAGTGACGCGATGCGCTTCGGTTTGACGTACGGAAAATCAGCGTTCTTGAATGCCAGATAGCGCTGGCTTTGCTGATCGAACTGCAAGTGGCGATGGCGCACGAGCTGATGGGTCGCCGCTCGCGACATGCCCGTCACGCCGAAGATAAAGATGTTATGTTCGAGCGTCGAATGGTGGCCGGCGTCGCGCACTCGCTCTACGGTTCGCACCATGTCGTCGGGCTTTTCTTCCCAGCGCCGCACGATCGCGTCGGGCGCGTTTGCCGAATAGCAGGTTCGGGCCGCTGTCGCGGTCATGGCGGTGGGCGTTGGCGATTTTTCCAGCAGCGTCACGCGCACGGATACTTCGGGCATGGTGACCACGCGATTCGCGCTTCGCCTAAACCTGTCCGCCCGCGCCAAGAAAGGCGCGCTTTTGGAAGATGGCTTTATGTCAGAGGGAAAAGCAAGCCAGGGGGTCCAAAGGAGGAACGTCCTTGCGGCCGGGCAAGCGCTCGGCGCGGGACATAATCGGCGCTGAATAGTTATGAAGTCGCCCCATCTGGGGATACGTATAATACCGAGCTTACAGCCCGCCCGCGCCTGCCAAGGCATGCGCCGAGGCGGGAGCCTGCAGTTCGCCGACGCACCCTAGCGGTGGCGCCGGTACTAGAGAAACCGAGGAGGGTAATTTGAGGAAGTTTCACACGAGCCTTATGGTCGCGGCGCTCGCAACGGCGGCTTTCGTCGTTTCGGGTTTCGCGCCGAGTTTCGCGGATAACGTTGGAACCGGATTGGCAACAACGGCAACAACCGGCGCGCAAGTCGCCGACGCTATGGCGAATTTCGGCACGCCGCCGTCCGGCGAGATCCCTATTATATTCAACGATCACCACGTGTACGCGAAGCCGGACACTCTCACGCAAAACCGCGTGCTTGCCGCGATAGTGAAGAACGGCACGATTATGGTGCCGCTGCGCAGCATGTTCGAACAGATGGGCGCAACGGTATCATATAATGCCGCCAGCAAATCGGTGACCGCGCAAAAGGCCGGCGCCTCCGTCCAGGTGACGCTCGGCAAAGCCGAAGCCGTTATCAACGGCGAAACGCGTCCGTTAGACGTGCCGCCCATGATGTACAAGGGCGTGCTCGTCGTGCCGGTGCGCGTCATCTCTGAATCCCTCGGCGCATACGTACAGTGGGTGCCGGATCGCCGCATCTGCGTCGTCCGTTACATCCCGCCGACGCCTGTGCCGCTCCCGCCGCCGACGGTTGCTCCGACCGCGCCGCCGACGCCGGCACCAACGCCGACGCCTGTGCCGGTCATTATCGTACCGTACAACGGCTTCGTCGACATCGCGTATGCGACCGGCAAGAACTACAACGAGTTCTCGGCCGGCAACACCGACAAGGGCGGCGCCTATCAAGCACACGGCGCGCTGCTGTTCAACCCGTTCGCGATCAAGGTCGACTATCGCCAGGATCAGTACGATACCACGCTCAACTGCCAGCCGCCGAACGCGGCCGATCCGAACTATGCCCTGCTCTGCCGCCAGTATTTCCAAATCGCGGCCGCCGCAGGTCAGCCGCTCACGTGCTTCTTCACGATTGACGGCGGCACGGATTGCGCGCGACAGTTCCGGGCGCGACAAAACACGCTCGATGGCCGCCTCGAGTTCAAGGTCTTCAATCCCCACTTCTACATCGGCGCGGCATACATGAGCGACACGAACAACTATGGGTATCCGCGCATCAACGGCTTCGGCTTCGGCGCGGAGAAATTGCCCGACTTCAACAACACTTCGGCGTTGAGCTACTACGCCTCGGCGTTCTACTACCCGAGCATGAGTGGCAACTACACCGTTCCAGCCGTCAATCAGTTCGGCATCCCGAGCGCCAACGCCGGACTGGTCTTCAAACAACAGTTCCAGATCACGAAATACGACGTCGGACTCACATACAAGTTCGGCAACGCCCCGACTGGGCTGTACATCCTCGTCGGCTACTCTGGAGACCGATGGACCGTCAAGACGAATGCGCCCGTCGGCCAGTCGCACGGTGGACCGTACGCCGGGTTAGGCATCCACTTCTAAACGACACCACGACTGCAAGCGGCGTCCCACCGGGCGCCGCTTGTTCTTTCTGAAACGGCGCGAGCGAGAACCCGCATCGTCTTTAGGAGATGACTCATGAAATCGCAGATGGTGATGGCCGCGACGGCCCTCTTTTTGCTTGCCGGCAGCGCACCGTCATTCGCCGACGCTATGGCGAATTTCGGCACGCCGCCGTCCGGCGAGATCCCGATTCTTTTCAACGATCACCACGTGTACGCGAAGCCGGATACGCTCGCGCAAAACCGCGTGCTTGCCGCGCTGGTCAAAAACGGCACGATCATGGTGCCCTTGCGCAGCATGTTCGAACAGATGGGCGCGACGGTTTCGTGGAACGCCGCGAGCAAGACCGCCACGGCGCAAAAGCCTGGTGCGTCGGTGCAGGTCACGATCGGCAAGAACGCAGCGGTGATCAACGGCGAGACCCGCCCCCTTGACGTGCCGCCCGAGATCTACAAAGGTTCGGTCGTCGTGCCGGTGCGCGTGATGTCGGAATCCCTCGGCGCGTACGTGCAGTGGGTTCCGGATCGGCGCATCTGCGTCGTCCGCTACATACCGCCGACGCCGGTGCCGACCGCACCGCCGACGGTTGCTCCGACCGCGCCGCCGACGCCGGCACCGACGCCGACGCCGACTCCAGCTCCGATCGCGCCGAGTTACCACGGCTTCATTCAAGGCGCGTATTCGTTCAGTAAGATCTCCAACGAGTTCGCGGCCCAGCAGACCTCCACGGGCAGCTACATCGCGTCCGGCGCGTATCTGTGGGATCCGTTCGCGGTCAAAGTCGATTTCCGTTACGACCAATACCAGACGACGACCAACGGCACGATTCTGCTTCCAGACAACGTCGGTCCGATCTGCAACCCGACCAATCCGCCGGCGCCCTTCACGCCTGGCGCGCCCGCCACGTTCTTCAACACGATCGACGGCGGCAGGTGCTTCACCAATCCGTTCAAAGCACGGCAGTCGTGGCTTACCGGCGCGCTTGAATACAAAGTGGCCGAACCGCACATCATGATCGGCGCCGACTACTTGAGCGCCAACAACAACTACGGCTATCCGCGCTTGAGCGGCTGGGGCTTCGGCCTCGAGAAACTGCCCGAATTCACCAGCCAGCTGAGCTGGCACGCATCGGGCTTCTATCATCCGTCGGTCACCGGGAGCTACGTGGTGAACGATCCAGCCAGTCCGAATTTCGGCCTCAGCTTCAGACAGCAGTATCACGTCTGGACGTACGACGTCGGCCTGGACTACCTGTTCGGCAGGTCGCCGCTGTACTTGTACCTCGGCTTCAACGGGGACCAGTACACGGCCAACACCAACGCGCCGGTCAACCAGACGCACGCGGGTCCGTACGCCGGCATCGGCATCCGGTTCTAACGAAGCGGATCTGAAAACGATGAGGCGGACGGCTCGCTAAAGAGCCGCCCGCCTCGTTTATTCGGGCATGTCCCGCGCTGCCGCCCTTGGCCAGCGGGAGGGCTTGCCCCCTTCGCAGTGAAAAGGACCATGATGCGGCCCTCGAGCGGCGTTTCCGTTCGCATGAGGTTGCCTATTTGGGGCGCGATCCTCCCGTTTGGCTTCGCTTGGGCGGGGTAAACCGGAAGCGTGTCCCTCGCCGGACGAGCTGTTGCGGCACCCTGCCGGGTCGATCGTTGCTCGCCGCGAGAAATCTTAGATTTCATGTCACTCATCGCCAGGAGGGTAACAGGTTGAAAAAACTCCACGTCGCGGCCTTCGTAGCGGCATTGTTTGTCGTCACGGGGATCGCACCCAGCTTCGCTGACGGTAAGGCTGTCAACGTTGCCGCGGTCAAAGCGACGACCGTGTCCGGAACGGCAACTTTGGCAACGTCCGGCACGCAGATCGCTGACGCCATGTCGGCAAACTTCGGCACTCCGCCATCGGGCGAGATCCCGATCCTCTACAACGACCACCACGTCTATGCCAAGCCCGACGAGCTCAAACAGAATCGCGTGCTCGCCGCTCTGGTACGCAACGGCGTGATTTTGGTTCCGCTTCGCAGCATGTTCGAGCAGATGGGCGCGACCGTTTCGTGGAACGCCGCGAGCAAGACCGCCACTGCCCAAAAGACGGGCGCGTCGGTACAGGTCACGGTTGGCAAGAACGAAGCTGTGATCAACGGCGAGGCCCGCCCGCTTGACGTGCCGCCCGAAATCTACAAAGGCTCGGTCGTCGTGCCAGTGCGCGTGATGTCGGAATCCCTCGGTGCATACGTGCAGTGGGTTCCGGACCGCCGCATCTGCGTCGTCCGCTATATACCGCCGACGCCGGTGCCGACGGCACCGCCCACAGCGCCGCCGACGGCTCCTCCGACCCTTGCTCCGACGCCTACGCCGACCCCGACGCCGGTTCGCTATCGTGGCTTCCTGCAGGCTGGCCTAACAGCCGGCAAGGTGTACAACGCCTATGCCGCCGGACAAAAGGATGAGGGCAAGTCGTACGTCGCGGCCGGTGCGTACCTGAGCGGTGAGTTCGCCTTCAAGGGCGACTTCCGTCAGGACCACTACTCCACGACGGTCAACGGCGTGCTGCCGCCTGACACCACGTTCTTGGCTTCGACCTTCGACGCGGTGTGCGATCCGTCATCACAAGACGCCGGTGGACCGATTCCCGTAGGCGCCCCGGTGACGTTCTTCAGCACGCTTGACGGCGGAACGTGTTTCATCGCGCCCACCCAACAGAAAGCGGCGACCGTCGACGGCCGTGTAGAGTATCGGATCTGGAAGCCGTACTACTACATCGGCGTCAGCTACATCCAGGCCGCGAACAACTACGGCGACCCCGCCATCCGCGGCGTCGGCGCAGGTCTGGAAGCGCTGCCCAAACTGAACAATCCGGGCGGGTTGAGCCTATTCGGTTCGGTGTTCGACTACCCGGCGGCCCAGGCCACGTACACGGTCGTGGATCCGGAAAGTCCGAACGACACGAACCAGTACCGCCTGCGCTACAACATCATCAAATACGATGCGGGAGTTTCCTACAATTTCGGCTCGTCGCCGTTCTACATCTACGGCGGGTTTAGCGGAGACCGCTTCACCGGTAATAGCAACACGATCACCGTGGGGTCGGGTTCGACTCCGCCAGCGGTGACGCCGCCCAAGCCGTACAACCAGACGCACTCCGGCCCGTACATCGGACTTGGCTTCAAGTTCTAATCAGCGGGTCCACTGCGAAAAGCGGCGCTCCCTTTGCGGGGGGCGCCGTTTTCTTGTGTTGAAGGCGACTGTTATGCGGTATATGCGGCTCGGATTGTTCGCCCTGACCCTGTGGTGCGCGCTGGCTACCGCAGCACTCGCGGGCCAGCCCTACGACAGCGGCGTTTGGACGGAGATCGCGATCACCAAGCACCCGTTGGCGGCGAGCTCAGCGCCGGTCGATGAGTATTTCGGACCGCAGCGGCTCAGCAATCTGGGCATGCGCAACATGCTCCACTTCATGACGCTCGAGGGCACTTCGCCGCTGGCTCTTCCCGGTCAGATGGCCAACATCGAAGGCCTGAGCGCCGGCCTTGCGGAGTGGGCGGACAAGTATCCGCGCGATCGCTGGCTGCCCGATTCGATCCTGAAGTTCGCCGAGTTTCTGCAGTCGAAGGCGCGCCCGTTCACGGACGTGGCTGCGGTCGGCTACCTGTTGTTGTTAGAGGATCGATACGCCGCCACCCCAGCGGGGCGCGAAGCGGCGAAAATCGTCCAGACGTATCATCACACACCGGATTTCGACGTCGCGGAGCTGCCGATCGTGAGCGCAAAGGAAACGGCAGCCGGCGTTTTGCCTCGCCGGCTGCGGTGACCGAGCCCGGGTAGATCTTCCTTAAGGGTATTTCGGCGGCAGGATCTGCTGTTGCGTGGGCGCGGGCGCTGCACCCGGCCGCGGGGCGACGGCCATCTCTGTTTCATGGCGCGCTATTCCCGCCCAGCGCGATTTCGGGAAGAGCCGGAAGAGCAATCCTCGGCAGCGATCCGCCGCGGCGTTACCTTCGTTCGTGTGCGTGCGCCAGAGCAAATGCGATAGATCGTATGCTCGCTTCGGGATCCAGTTGTCTTGCGGGTATTTCCGTGACCAGTCGCGCAGCGCATCTTCTGCGTCGAGCAGCCCGTTCAAAAGCCGAGACGCCAGTTCGGGGTTGTACGATTCGCGGATGCCGGTGTCGCGGATCGTGTTGTCGATCCCCAGGGTGCTCATCTTCATGCGGCCGAAATACTCGTCCGCTGGGGCTACCCGATAGCGGGCGTCTGCCGGTGTGGCGGTCGCGAACGCAACCGCTGCGAGCAGCGTCGCGAAGGCGAGAACCGTCAAATTTCGAGTCATCATAATGCTAAAAGCACCTCGTGTTCATTATATAAGATATCGGACGGCGGTGACGGTGCCACCAGTCACTGTGCCAGCAGTCACTTTCTCCCCCAAGGCGAGCGTGGCTAAACTTGCCCGCCCTGCCGCCCAGCGACCGCAGGCCGGTTCGGGACGCGGGTCTAAAATGGAACGCTCAGGCATGAGCGATCGGAGGCGGTGAGATGTCGGAGCCATATAGCGCCAAGGAAGGCTTGGAACATGCCGAGCGTGCGCAAGAGGCTTTGCGCGGCGAGGGCGGAGATGACGGACGCGGCGAGGCGGGTCGCATCGAACATGCGCTCCTCAGAGCCGTTCCGCTCGCTGCGGCGATCTTGGCCGTGTTCGCCGGACTTTCGAGTCTGTACGCGGGCAGGCTTGCAGAAACGATGCTATCCTTGAAGAACGAAGGCATTCTTGCGCAAGCGAAGGCATCGGACACGTGGTCGGAATATCAGGCAGACAGTTTGAAGAAGCACGTCGCGGACACCGCGTCGCTGCTGGCAGCCACGCCTGCGCTGAGGCAGAAGTTCGCTGCCGATGCCAAGATGTATCAAGCCCGGCAAAATCCGCTCAAGATCGAGGCGCTTAAACTCACCGACGAGCGCATCACCTCGATGGAGCGCGCGGAAAAATTTGAGAGTCGCAAGCTGCTGATCGACGTCGCGGTCGCGCTGTTCCAAATCGCGATCGTGATGGCGTCGGTCTCCGCGATGGTCCGGCGGCCGGCGCTGTTCTACATAGCGTTGGTGGTCGGGGTGGTCGCCGCGGTGTTCGGCGTCATCGGCCTGCTGTCTTGATCTTTCTCGCCGCCGCGGCTGCGGCCATCGCCGTTGACGGCGCGAGCGCGCCGCGCGGCGTCGCTCCCACGCTGCCCGACTTCGCGCCGCGGGTGGCGATCGAGCCGATCGATGCGGTCGTGTTCGGCGGGAATGCCTTGCCCTTCGCGGCGTTTGTCACCGGCGGCCAGTTCGGCAAACAACAGCCGGTACGCTGGCAAGTCGTCGGCCCCGGCAGCATCGCCAGCAATGGACTTTTCGTCGCGCCTATCGGAGTCGATTCGGCGATCATCGCGGCCGGTGTCGACGGCACGGCGTCCGCGGTCGACGTGGCCATCGCGCGTCCGCCTCCGGATCAGCCGCTCGTCTTGATCTCGTGTTACGAGGGCGATGCGGTTGACGTCCGGGATCCAGCCGATTTCCGCCGGCTCGGCGAGGTGCAGGCGGGACCGCTCGCTTCGGGCATCGCGGTCGACGCGAGCCGGCGCACCGCGTTCGTGGCCGCCCGCGAGAGGGTCTTCGGGCTGGATCTTGCGCGCATGACCGCGATCGCCTCTGCGCCGATCGCAGGCGCGCGTTTTTCGGGCGTCGCTGCGCTGGCGGGCGGTCTTTATGCCGCGACCGACAACAACGCCGCCGCTGGAGCGCCCGGCGTGAGACTCTTCAGAATCGATTCGTTCGGCGCGCCTCTGCTCGTCGGCAGCGTTGCGGCCGGCGAGACGCCCGAGGGCATCGTCGCCTCCGCGGACGGTTCCACATTTTTCGTCACCAACGTCAATAGCGGGGAGCTGATGCGCTTCGACGTGCGCGGCGGTACGGCGCTGCTGCGCTCGCGGGTCCCCACGGGAACGCGGCCTTTCGGCGTCGCGCTCGACGAACGGCATGGGCTGCTCTTCGTGGCGGACAACGACACGCCGGTGATCAGCGGCAATCGATCGCGCCCGGGACTCGAGATCTTCCTCACGCGGACGCTGCAGCGCATCGGCGCGCCGATCGTGACCGGTTCGCCCAATTCTTTGCCCATCGGCGTAGCGGTGGACACCGGCACCTCTCGCCTCTTCGTCACCAACGAAGGCGATGACGACGTCGTGGTATATGCGCTGCCCAGCATGCGACGCCTAGCCGTGTTGCCTACCGGCAGGGCGCCATGGGCTCCGCGCATCGATCCGCTTCGACACCGTCTGTACGTGCCCGGCGCGCGCAGCGACAGCGTGGATGTTTACGATACCCGAAGCTTGCATCGGATCGGCGCGCGCATCAAGACGTGTCAGTACCCGACTAGTTTAGGGCTCGTTGAAAGGAAGGCACATTGATGAGGAAGTCGCGCTGATGCGAGCGTTGTACGCTGCGAAGCTCGGCGGGGACACGCCGCTTGACAACCTCGTGCTCGGCGAGCGACCCGAGCCGGCCGCGGGGCCGGGCGAGGTCAGGGTGCGCGTGCGGGCGGCAACGCTCAACCATCATGATTTTTGGACGCTCAAAGGAGTCGTCGGCTATCCGATCACTCCACCCAGGATCTTGGGGTGCGATGCTGCCGGCGTCGTCGACTCGTATGGCGGCGAGAGACCGGCCTGGGCGCCGGAGGTCGGCGCCGAAGTCGCCGTCTACCCGATGCGCTTTTGCGGAAAATGCCGAGTGTGCCAAAGCGGTGGGGACCCGATGCTTTGCCGCAAGTTCGAAATGCTCAGCGACGGCGATTTTGAGGGCTCGTTCGCAGAGTTCGTCACGGTGCCGGCTGAAAACGCGATCCCGAAGCCGGCGCATCTGACGATGGAGGAGACCGCCGCCCTCGGCGTGGCGTACCTGACCGCATATCGTATGCTTTTCACAAAGGCCGCATTGCGCCCCGGACACTCGGTGTTGGTGCAAGGCGCGGGCGGCGGGTTGGGCACGGCGGCGATCTCCCTCGCCGCGGCGGCCGGCGTCACCGTCTTCGCCTCGTCGCGCTCAGAGGCAAAACTTGAAGGCGCAAAGCGCCTCGGCGCGGCGTACGCGGTGCCGGCCGGGAGAGACGCGGCCAAGTCGATCATGGGCCTGACCGATGGCTATGGCGTCGACGCGGTGATCGAATCGGTCGGCGAGCCGACGTGGCAGACGAGCTTGCGGGCCGTCCGTCAGGGCGGCGCGATCGTCGTCGCCGGCGCAACCGGGGGCCCGAACCCGCCAGCCGACCTCGGGCGCGTGTTCTGGCGCCAGTTGCGCATCCTGGGCTCAACCATGGGGTCGCTCGACGAGTTCACCGCGCTGTTGCGCTTCGTCGAGCGAGCGCGGACAAAGCCGCTGATCGAAAAGGTTTATCCGATGGCGGAGGCTCGCGCAGCGTTCGAGCGGCTCGCCTCCGGCGAGCAGACGGGCAAACTGGCCCTCACGATTTGATAAACACCGGCTTAATGTAGCCACGGACGGATATACAACTCAGATCTGCCACTCGTACGAGTTCCAAAAGTCGCTGACGGCCGGAGCGGGCTTGAAATTCTTCATATCGGTGTTCACCGCATCGATGTTCACCCGCCATACGATCGTGTGGCGCGGCATGACATCGTGCACGCGGTGCTGGATCGTCACGTAATATCTGCGGCGTGTCGCGCGGTCGTAGTTGACGCGCCCGCCTTCTTGCGCTTTCCCGATCACCGGGTCGTCGAGGAACGTGTAGTTCGTGCCGGTCGGCGGGATCTGATCTGGACCGATCGTCTGCGTATCGTCGGGATCCGGCACGGTATAGCTCCACGCGAAAAGCGACAGATCGAATTTGCCGCGCGCCAGGACGCCGTTGAACCCATAGGTCGCGAACAAGATGTTCGCGTGATAGTTGCGTATGTCGAGCGCGATGCCAACGTCTTTGAGCTCGGCCTGGATGAACTCCTCGACCTTCGCGCGCGTCGTGATGCCGGTGACCGTCGTGATGCCGATGCGGAACGTCCGCCCGTCCTTTTGAAGAATGCCGTCTCGACCCGGCGACCAGCCGGCTTGCGCGAGCAGCGCGCGCGCCTTTACCGGGTCGTACGGATACGGCTTGACCGAAGGATCGTACGCCCATGACGTGGGTGGCGTGTCGGCGATGCCCGGCGTGTCGATGCCTTGGTAGACCTTGTCGGCCAGTTGCTTCCAATCGATGGCGAACGCGATAGCCTGGCGCACCCGGACGTCGTCCAACGGCGGCCTTCGGCAGTTGAATTCGATGTGCTCAAAATTCTGGTTGGGGACCGCGGTCACGCGCACGCCCGGCGTGGCTTTCAGCAGCGCGTACTGCGTCTCGGGCGCATCGAAATAGAAATCGACGTCGTGACTGCGCACGCTCGTAAGCAGGGTGTTTTGATCCGGGATGATGCGATAAACAACGCGCCTGAGCTTCGGCGCGCCGCGCCAGTAGCGCGGGTTGGCCCGCAGCTCGAGCTGCACGCCCGGCTGCCATTTGTCGACGATGAAGGGACCGCTGCCGACTGGATTCGTGTTGAACGCGACCTTGTTGAGGTCCGAGTACTTGTCGAGCAGATGCTTGGGTAGGATCGCGCTCGTAGTGCCGTTGCGCATGAAGGTGGCGACCAGGAAGGCAAGCGGCGCTTTGAGGCGCAGGATGACGGTATACGGGTCGGGCGTGTCGATCGTGTCGACGTCATCGTACGGGTAGCGCACCGCCACGTTGTTCGCGGGATTCATGATCTGCTGCCACGTGAATTTCACATCGGCGGACGTGAGCGGCGCGCCGTCCGAGAACAGCACGCCGTGACGCAGATGGTATGTCACCGTCTTGCCGTCTTCGCTCACGCCGCCGTTTTGGCGCGTCGGAAAGGAGAGCGCGACGTCAGGGATCGGGTTGCCGTGGTCGTCGTAGTCGATCAACCCGGAGAACAGCATCTGCGCGACGTCGGACACGAAGAGCTGGTTGGACAGCAGCGGATTGAGATGGTCGAGGTCCTCGTACGAGCCGATGCGCAAGACGCCGTGGACCGTCCATGCGTTGACGGCATTGCCGGAGTTGACGCTCGAAGAGATCTTCGTGCAGCCGACCGCCGCGACCAGCGCCAGCGCCAGCGCTGCCAGCAACAGTTTAGGCCGCATGCCAGATGCCCCGCGTCATGACGCCCCGCACGCGCGCGAGCGCGCGGATATCCTTTCGCGGATCGCCGTCCACGGCGATCAAATCCGCCGACTTACCGGCGCTGAGCGTGCCCAATTCATTCGAGAGCCCGAGCGCTTCTGCGGCGCCGCTGGTCGCAGCGCGCAGCGCATGCTCCGCAGACATCCCGAGCTTCACCATCAGCTCGAGCTCTACCGCGAAAGCCGCGTGATGATTGAACGGGGTGCCCGCGTCGGTTCCGGTGACGATCGGGATGTTTCGTTTGAGCGCCCGCTTGAAGCTCTCGCGGTGCGCCTCATACACTTCCGTCGTCTTGCGCACGACGTAGGCGGGCAGCTTGTCGAGGTTCTCGTGCAAGAAGTGCGGGGCGCACAGCGTCGGCACGTACGTCGCGCCGGTCTTCTGGAACAGGCGCAGCGCTTCGTCATCGAGATAGCAGCCATGCTCGATCGTGTCGACGCCGGCGCGCAGCGCATTCTTGATGCCGGCGTTGCCGATAGCGTGGGCGGCGACGCGGCGCCCGGCTTTGTGCGCCTCTGCCACCGCCACCTCCAGCTCGTCCTCATCCAACTGCGAACTGCCGACTTCGACGCCGGGCGATAGCACGCCGCCGGTCGCGATCACCTTGATGCAATCCGCGCCGCGCTTCAGATTCAAGCGCACGGCTTTGCGCATCTCGTTCGGACCATCCGACTCATGGCCCAAGAACCAGCCGTGGCCGCCCGTCATGCACACGAGCTTGCCGGCCGCCACGATGCGGGGGCCGGGGATCCAGCCTCGCACAATCGCGTCGCGCACCGCGATCGCGGCGGCGAACTTGTTGCCGAGGTCGCGCACAGTCGTCACGCCGGCGAGCAGCGTCCGTCGCGCGCTGTCCGCCGCGAGCAGCACCGATGTCTGCTCGTCCAGCATCGTGATGAAAGCCATGAACTCAGGCCCGCAATCCGAATCGAGGTGCGCGTGCAGGTTGATCATACCGGGCATGACCGTGTTGCGGCTCGCGTCGATCTCCACCGCGCCTTTGGCGAGCTTCTGGACCCGGGCTCGCGGTCCGGCGGCCCGGATGCGCCCGTCCTCGACGAGCACGGCGCCGTTGGACACCGGCGCGCTTGCTGCGTCCACGATCAGCAGACGCGAGGTGATGACGGCGCGCGTGCGCGTCAACGGCTGCCCTTCTGGCTCAGCAACAGGGCGTTCTTCTGCAAAAGGACTCGGCCGCGGCCGTAGTCGAGAAAGACGTTGAAGTATTGGAGGATGGGACTGCCGATCAGGCCGTCTTCGTCTTCGCCTTCGAGAGCCCGCGCCGAATGCGTGAGATAGATCATTTGGCGCCCGAAATCGACGCCGCCGAATTGAAGATCGCTCACTTCGACCGGCAATTGCTGCACGTTGCCGCCGACGCCGATGCCGTGGAAGTCCGGAGAGGCTATCCGTTCTGCCCTTCCGCCGCCCATGTCGGCCACCGCGCTGGGATGCTCGTTTGCGAATTCGGAGAAGACCACCACGAAACTCGAGCCGGTGTCGAGCAAGAAGTGCTCGCCGCGCTGATTCCCCAACACCGCGCTGCAGAACGGCACGCCGTCGTCGAGCGCGACGTTGAACGGCTTGGCGTTGTCGGGCGGCGTGAATTGCGACGGGTCCATCGCATCGACCGTGCCGTGTTCGTAGTCGATGCGGATCACGGCGCTGTCGAGAAAATCGAACCCGAGCAAGCCGACGATCTTCGTCGACACCAGCGTATTGGCTTCGAAGGGCAGCGTCGACACTACGACGTTGCGCATGCTAAGATCGCCGACGCGAATCAAAGGCACGACCGCCTTGGAGCGATCGAAGGTGCCCGCGATCGTCTGCGTGGCCTTGCCGAGCGTGGGCAAATGCAGCTCGTTTGCGACCGTGCTGTCGAGCGCGATGCCGCTGGCGCCGGAGTCCAGCAGAAAATCCAGACCGCGGCCATCGATCGTGATGCGGACGTAGATGCGTCCTCGGATGATCTGCGCCGGCAGCCGGACGCGCGACGTACCCGCTGGAAATTCCACGAGCCGTCTCGCGTCGGGCGGAATGTCGAGGTCTGACGCAGCGATCTTGACGTCATGCGCCATGCTGGTCAGCGTCCAGTCACCGTCGTTTAAGGGCCTTCCGTCGGAGCTGTGAAAATGCCAGGCGATGTTCTGGCCGTCCACGGGGCGGTAGTCGTCGTAGGTCGTAGTCTCGCGCCGCTCGGCGACGACTTCTTCTTCGCGCACGACCAAGCCGGTTTTCTGGTCGAAGAACAGCCATTCGAGCCGGCCGCCCGGAGGCTTGAGCTCCATAACATAGGCGCCCTCAGGCGAAGAACTCTGCCCGAGGAGGCGTACGCCAGGTCCTGGATTTTCCGGATGATCGAGCGCGTACTCGAGCGCGCGCTCGCTGATGTCCGTTCGCTGGTGGATGCCTTGCCGTTTGATGGTGAGTCCGTTTTCGTTCTGGCTCCAGCTTTGCCCGTGCCTTCGGCCGGCGCGCGTGACGAAGGGGCCGAGAATCATCGCGGCGCTGTAGTCCTCACTCAGCCCTACCTCCCGGTACGTCCCTTCGAGACCGCGCTCCACGACCCGCCAGTCTTGTGAGTATGAAGAGAACTCTTTGTCGGACCTGCCTTGAGCCGTTTTGAAATGGCGCAGAACCGCGGCAAGACTCGTTTGAGTCGGCTCGATGTTCGACGGCGCTTGATCGACCGTATCCGCGAGCACGCCCAGCGGCATCAGGGCAAAGCACAGCAGGCCCAAGATCGCGGCGAGGCGGACGCTCATGAGTCGCGGCTTCGACTAGGCCCTTCGGACCTCCGTCAGCGAGTAGGCGGGCGGCGCAGACCCACGCTGAAATAGCCGACTAGACCTGCGCCGAGCATCAACAGGCCCGCGAAGAACGGGATGGGGGCGGGTGCCGACGCGACGCTGACGACCGGGTACTTGCCGAGCGCGAAGGTCAAGGTCACGCCACGCGCCCGGTAGGGCTTGCCGCTGATGGTGACGCCCTGCGAGACGACGCCGCCGTTCTCTTCTGCGACTTGCAGCAGCACGAACGGCGTGGTTATTCCCCGCTCGGGCAGCCCGCTGTAGTACACGACCTGAACCGTTCGATGCAGCGCGGGCACGGCAAACGCGTCGATGTGCTGAGCCCCGCGCTGCAGCGGAAATAACAGGTACGGCGAGACGAAGGTGGCGCCGTTCGGCTGCGTGACGGTCATGGGCAAGCCTTTCGCCGAGCGCGCGGCGACGTACGCGATCGGCGTCAAGCGCGCGGTGAAGACGTACGCGCCAAGGCGGACTTCCTGATCGGGCCCGAGCCGCGCGCGGCCCGCTCCCGCAGAGACGGCGACCTCGCTCGGGGCGTCGTTCGCTGCAAGCCGCTGAGCCGAAACCTCCGGATAACTGATGGCGGCGCCGGGCCCGACCGGGTAGAACTGCCCCGGGACTCCCTGAACCACGTGCGGCGGTCCGACCAGAAAGGCGGCGACGACCATCGATCCCGCAAGCAGCGCGCCGCCGAGCGCTCCGAGCGCAGCGAAACCCTCTGCTCTCGTGCGCGCCCGAACGCTCGCGATGCCTTGGGCCAACAAAAGCAGTCCGACCAGCAGCGCGAGGACGGCGAAGACCCACGTGTGAAAAACTGCCAGAAAAGGCCGCACTTCAAAGACTGCGGCGCCGGCGGCGGTCACGATCGCGAGGGCCAGAGCCGGCGCCCCGGCCCGCGTCACCAGTAGCGTTCTTCCTTCCAGGGGTCGGCGTCGTTGTTATAACCGCGCAACTCCCAAAACCCCGGGCGATCGTCGTTGAGGAACTCGACGCCGTTGCACCACTTCGTGCTTTTCCAGAAATAGCGCTTCGGCGCGAACATGCGCATCGGACCGCCGTGGATGGGCTCAAGCGGCTCACCTTCGTACTTGTAGGCGAACAAAACGTCGTCTCCGCTTGCTATCGAGAGCGGCAGGTTTGCGCTGTAGCCGCCGGCCCCATGCGTGAGCACAAAACGAACGCCCGGCTTCGGCTTGCCGATGCTCACGATCTCCGAAAACGGAACGCCTTCCCACGTCGTGTCGAATTTCGTCCAGCGCGTGACGCAATGGATATCGGTTCGGACGATCTTGGTGGGCAGGCTTGTGAACTTCTCCCAGTCCAGCTCGACCGGGTTGTCCACCTCGCCGCCGATGCGGAAGCGCCAGGTCTTTGGATCGAAACGGGGCACCTCGCCGACCTGCAGCACCGGAAAGTCGCGCACAGCGTATTGGCCGGGCGGCAGCCGTGAAGCGAGGACGTCGTCGAGCTTCTCTCGAGCCATGCCGTATCGTTGTTCAGGAACGGAGCGCTGGACCTTCCGCGTCCATGGCCGCCAGCATGGCGGCCGCCGCGGCCCGCGGATCTTCTGCCTGCGCGATCCAGCGAAGCACGGATGCGCGCGTGCCTCCGGCGCGCACAACACCGGCGATGGTATCCGGCTCGAGTCCACCGATCGCGAAAAACGGCAGGCCCGCGTTGGCGGCCGCATGCTCGATGAGTTCGGCCCCGACGGCCGACCGGCCAGGCTTGGTCGGCGTCTCGAAGATCGGACCGACGCCGATGTAGTCCACGGCAAGCCGCCGCGCAGCGTCGATCTGCTCTCGCGAGTGGGTGGACAACCCGACGATGCGGCCCTTGCCCAAGAGCGCGCGGGCCGACTCGACCGGCAGATCGTCCTGGCCGAGGTGCACGCCGTCGGCTTTCGCGGCGAGACAGATGTCAACGCGATCGTTGAGGATGAAGGGGATCCGCAAGCGCGCACAGGCCCGCGCACAGCGCCGCGCGACGTCGAGCAATTCCGAATCGGATAGGCGCTTTTCGCGCAGCTGCACCATGCCGACCCCGCCCGCAACCGCTTGCTCCAGAAAGTCTTCGAGCGGTGAGACGCACGGCGTCGAGTCGGTGATGAGGTAGAGCCGCACGGCGCCGATGCGGGCGTCGGCCTGCACCGGCGGCGTCATCCTCCTCCGACCATCTGAGCGATCTCTAGGCGATCGCCTTCGCGCAGCGGCGTGGTGGAAAAACTATCCCGCTCGAGCGGCTCGCCGTTGCGCTCGATGATCACCTGCAACGGCTCGAGACGAAGCTCGCGAAGCAGGTCGCTGACGGAGGCGCCGTCACGCAGCGCGCACGGCTTGCCGTTCGCATGCACGTTCATGGCGTCGTCATCGTCCGTGCTTCCCTCGCAACGCCGCGAGCCGCGGGGGAAGCCATGACTTCCCAATCCTTGAACACCGGATCGTAACCGAGCTCGCGCAGCCGCGCCGCCACTTCTTGCGGCGTACGCGTGTCCTCGAGTTCGAATTGCTCGCCGGCGCTGCCGGGCTCACCGTATCCGCCCGGCTCGGTGCTCGAACCGGCGCTCATCAGCGTCACGCCAAGGGGCACGAGTCGATCGCGCAGCGCGGGTGCCTCGCGGGTCGAAAGCGCGATGCCCGCCGTCGGCAGCGCCAAGCGCAAGAAGCACAACATGTGGACGAAGTCCCGATCATCGATGGGATGCTTCGGCACGTACCCGCCCTCCGCGTGGTTGATGCGGGGCAAGGACAAATTGATCTGCGCGCGCCAACAGTTGCGTTCGAGGTAGCGGGCGTGTGCGACCAGAGCAAGAGCTTCGAAGCGCCAATCCGCCAGGCCTAACAGCGCGCCGATGCCGAGATGGCGGATGCCGCCTTGCGATGCTCGCTCGGGTGCGTCAAGGCGCCAGTGGTATTGCTTCTTCGGGCCGCCCAGATGGTGCGCGGCGTAGGCGTCGGAATCGTACGTCTCTTGGTAGAGCACCACGCCGTCGCAGCCGGCGTCTGCATACATCCGGTACTGCTCGACTTCCGTGGCGGCGATCTCCAGCGCGACATACGGGGCCAGCCTCTTCGTCTCGCGTACGCATTGCGCCACATATTCGACGCTGATGCGTTTGGGGTGCTCCGCCGAGACCAGCAGGATGTTGCGCATGCCGCGGCCCGCGAGCGTGCGCGCTTCGCGCACGACCTCGTCGATGCGCAGCGTGCGCCGCTTGATGTCGAGTCCCATCGAAAAGCCGCAGTACGTGCACGTGCACACGCACTCGTTGCTCAGATACAGCGGAGCATACAACCCGATCGTCCTGCCGAAGCGCGCTACCGTGGCGGCATGCGCCGCCTGTGCAAGTTCCTCGAGGCTTGCGCCGCCGCATTCGGAGAGCAACGCGGCAGTTTGCTCGAGCGTCGGCGCGCCCTGCGCGGCAGCGCCGCGGACGGCGTCGGCGTCCGCGCGCGCGCCGCGCGCGAGCGCGCGTGCGATCGCTGCCGGGTCGAATTCCGTCGAAAAAGGCATGGCTCTACTCGAGGAAGCCTGTGAGCGGACTCGATGCCGTGGCGAGCGGCAGTTCAGGGGCGCGCCCTGCGAGGCGCGACATCCGCCCGGCCTCGACCCCGAGTTTGAACGCGCGAGCCATGCGTGCCGGTTGCGCGGCTGCCGCGATCGCGGTATTGACGAGCACCGCATCTGCGCCCATCTCCATCGCGGCAGAAGCGTGCGAGGGCACGCCCAGACCCGCGTCGACGATGACTGGCACGCGCGCCTGCTCGATGATGATCGCGATGGCGGCTTCCATTTTCAATCCACGCCCCGAGCCGATCGGTGCGGCAAGCGGCATGACCGCGGCGACGCCGACTTCTTCAAGGCGCTTGGCCAGCACCGGGTCGGCGTGGATGTACGGCAGCACGACGAAGCCTTCTTTGACGAGCGCTTCGCACGCTTTGAGCGTGTCCACGGGATCCGGCATGAGGTAGCGCGGATCGGGGATGACCTCGACTTTCACCCACGCCGGGAGGCCGGCGGAGCGAGCCAGACGCGCGAGGCGCACCGCTTCATCCGCATCGGCGGCGCCCGAAGTGTTCGGCACGATGAGGTAGCGCTCGCGATCGATGAAATCTGTTATCGGATTGCTCGGCGAGTCGAGCTCCACGCGCCGAAGCGCTACCGTGACGAGTTCCGCGCCGGAGGCGGCAAGCGCATCTGCCATCAACTCCGGGCTCGCGAACTTGCCCGTGCCGACGATGAGGCGCGAACGGAACGTCCGGCCGCCAAGTTCGAACAGGTCGGTCACTGCTTCTGCCACATACTCCTCCGGGATTGTTTCCGTTCTGCGGGATGTCGCGACAATCCCGGCTCGCGAACAGTCGCAGGGGAAACGCCCTAGCGCTAGGAACGGCCACTCCTACCGTTCGTTTCGCTCGGAGTTTCGGCTTTTCGCCCTCTGCCCAAGGAGGCCCAATGGCTACTGCTCCTCAGATCGACGCTGTCAACGAATTCCAGAACCTGTTCAAGATGTTGTTCAAAGGCCAGAACTGGATGCTGGCTCTGCCCATCCTCATCGGCTTCATCGTGGCCGGCATCGTGCTGGGCATCGTCTTCTTCATCGCGATCGCCCCGCTGTTGGGCGCGGCCATGATGAGCGGCAACAACAGCGCTGCGAACGCCGGCGCGGCCGGGCTAGGTTTCCTCAGCATTGTGCTCATCGGGATCGGCTGTCTCGTCGCCATCGTGCTCATCATGCTGACCTACGCGTGGGCGATCGAAGCAGCCGAACCAATGTGGGGCGGCGGCGCGCCTGATATCGGCGGCGGCATCGGCCGCGCGATGGGCAAACTTGGCCCCGTGGCCATCGGCGGAGGAATCGTCGCGATCGTGATGCTGCTGCTCGGCATCACGTTCATCGGACCGATCATCTGGGGATTCTTCTGCCTCTACGTCCTCCCTCTGATCGTGCTCGGCAACGAGGGCGGCACCGGCGCCATCGGCGCGTCGATCAAGTTGGTGCGCGAGAATCTCGGACCCACCTTGATGCTGCTGCTGGGGCTGATCGTCGTGGGCATTGCCGGCGGCATCGTCAACGCGATCCTCGGCATCATCCCGATCCTCGGGCACATCGTGGCTTTGGCCGTCAGCTCGGTCTTGGGCGCCTTCAACGTCCTGGCGATCGTGCGCTGGTACAAACTGCTCACCCACACGGGGACGGCGGTCGTCCCGACCTAAGACCGATGTAGCGTTCCGAACGAAGTTCGGATGTTGGGCGCAACCCTTCTGGGGCTGCGCCTCTTCTTTTTACTTGAAGACGCTATCTGGGATGTTGGGGTTGAGCGAATAGCTCTCGAAATCGGCGACCACGTGCGCTTTATATGATGGAAAGTTGAAGTCGCCGACCTGCCGGCTCGGCAACAGATAGCGCCCGCGCCGGCCGTTGCTCGTATCGACGTGGATCGTCGAACCGTCGCGGTAGAGCCAATCCTCATGGATCTCCGCATAGGTGCGGGGATCGACCGCGATCGCTGCATGGTCGAGGCTGCCTTCTGATTTCGGGGTCAAGAGAAGCACGATTGCCGTCGGCGCCGCGTCGCCGCCGCTCACCACGTCTACCCCATACTCCTTCGGCCACGATTCGGGCGTGCCGCGCGTGGCATAGAAGTGCTTGAATTGCTGGGCCGACTTCGGCAACGAATCGAAGACCAGCAGCGCTTTATCGGGTCGCTTGAAATAGTACGTCGCGTTCAGCCGGAACGGCAGCGTGATGAAGCTGTGCACCTTGATGTAGAAGTGCACGCGCGCGGTATACGAACGCAACGGAGCGTTGAGCGCCGTCATGCGCTCGAGCACTTGGCCCGCGCTTGGACCGTGCTGCGGCGCCGCTGAGAACAGCAAGAGCAGCGCGGCGGCGATCGCTTCCATCGGCTGGATCGAAATGCGCTACGGCTTGGCGCCGACTTTGGCGGAGATCGGCAGCGTCAAGTTGCTCGAGTGCACGGGCTGTACTTTCTGGCTCGGATCCATGTAATTGATCGCCTGGTTGACCGCGATGGCGGCCTCGGACGTGCCGCACGCGATCAGTTTGAGTTTGCCCGGATGCGAGATCACGTCGCCGGCCGCATAGATGCCCTTCACGTTGGTCTCTTGCGTGGCGGTGTTGACCTTGATGCCGCTGCCTTCGATCTCGATGCCCCACTTCTTCACTTCACCCAGGTCGGAGACGAAGCCGAGCGCGCACAGGATCATGTCGGTGGGCACGCGTGTCTCTTCTTTCGACTTGGTGTTGACGATCGTCACCGCCTCGACCTTGCCGTCGCCGTGCACTTCCTTGATCTCGTGGTCGGGCTGATGGATCGCGCTGACCGACGCGCGCAGCTGCCCGACCGTATGGGGATGCGCGCGGAACTGCGAGCGGTGCACCACGTCGACCGATTTCGCTTTCTTCGCGATGGCGAGCGCGTAGTCGACCGCCGAGTCGCCGCCGCCCACCACCACCACGCGCTTGTCCGCGAAGTCGTCGAAGTTGCGCGCGTAGTACGTCAAGCCTTTGCCTTCGAACTGCTCGGCGGTCGGGGCCGCGAGCTTGCGCGGCGTGAAGGCGCCGATGCCAGAGCACAGGACGACGGTCTTGCTCAAGTGCTCGGTTTTGTCGGTCGTCACTTTGATGTTGCCGTCGGGCAGTTTTTCGATGTGCTGCACGCGCTCTTCGAGGCATACCGCGTGCGGCCACTGCATGGCCTGCTCGATGCATGCTTTCACCAGATCCGCTCCAAGGATAGCGGGGTAGCCGGGCATGTCGTAGATCCATTTTTCCGGGTACAGCGCATAGAGCTGGCCGCCCAATTCAGGCAAAGCATCGATGACCTTGGCTTTGGCCCCGCGCATGCCCGCATAGAAAAGAGCGAAGAGGCCCGACGGGCCGCCGCCGATCGCGGTTATATCGAACAGTTCCACGCTCTAGGTATTAGACGCGAGGCCGGTCTTTCTTCTCAAGCGAGCTCAAAGGTAGCACCGCGCTGGAAGTTGTAGGCATCGACCTTCAGGGCCATGCGATCCGCTTAAGGAGGAATAGCCTGTGGCAACCTCTTCCGGCTCCAACAACGCCTGGCTTGCGGTGCTCCGCATCTTCACCGGCATCTTTTGGCTTTATCACGGATACGGCAAACTGACTAACCCGGAGTGGTCGGCGCCGAACGGCCTGATGGTCCAGATCGTGCAGAACATGATCAAAGACACGAGCGGGCCGTACCACGATTTCGTCGTCAACGTCGTGCTCACGCACGTGCAAGTGGTCGCGAACCTCGTCGCTTGGGGCGAACTGCTCGTCGGCGTCTCGCTGCTCCTCGGACTGCTCACCATCGCCGGCGGCATCGGCGGCGCTTTCCTGGCGCTGCAATACTTCATCGCGAAGGGCTCGTTCATGACGCTGGCCGGCTGGACGGCCTTCGATATGTTCACGGCGGTCGTGAGTCTCGTGTGCGCGCTTGCGCCGGGCGCGAGAACGTTTTCGCTCGATGCTCTGCTGTTCAGGGGCAGGCGACGCTAGGTAGCGGCCGTCGAGGCGCAGAAATCTAGCAGGCTTCTTCAATTCGTTTCAGCTTTGGAGGTCTTCGATGCTGACCAAGGTCCACCGGCCCACCCTCGACGATCTGTCGCTGATGCCCGGCAAGCGAGCGCGCTTGCACCGCATGCTCTACGAATACGGCCCGGGCAACGGCACGCTCTTGATGCTGCCGATCGATCAAGGCATCGAGCACGGACCGGTGGATTTCTTCGACAATCCGGAGAGCATCGACCAGGACTACATCTTTCGACTCGCCATCGAGGGCAATTACTCGGGCATCGCGATGCACATCGGACTGGCGAAGAAATACTTCTCGAAGTATGCCGGTAAGATCCCATTGCTTCTGAAGGTCAACGGCAAGACCAATGTCCCAAACGACGACGAAGCATTTTCACCGATGACGTCCAGCGTCGAGGACGCGGTGCGGTTGGGTGGGGACGCGATCGGCTACACGCTGTACGTGGGCAGTCCGCGGCAGGACGAGGACATCGCGCAACTCAACCGGGTGCGCCAAGATTGCGACCGCTACGGCATGCCGCTTTTCTTATGGTCGTATCCGCGCGGCAAGGCCATGAAGGAAAAGGGCGGCAACGATACGCTTTACGCGGTGGACTACGCGGCGCGTTTGGCGTGCGAGCTGGGCGCCGACGTCGTCAAACTCAACGTACCCAAGGTAGACGAGAACCTCGACAAGCAGCCTAAGCCCTACAACACGCTGCACCTCAGCGAGGAAGCGGCGATCGCCAAGGTCGTCAAGTCGGCGGGCAACACGCTTGTGTTGATCTCGGGCGGCAGCAAGGTCGGCGACGAAGACGTGATTCGCAAGGCCCGGATCGCCATGGACGCAGGAGTCACCGGGCTTATCTTCGGTCGCAATCTGTGGCAGCGCAAGTGGGATGACTCGCTAGCCATGACCGGCCGCATCCACGACATCCTGAAGGCCTACTCCGCCTAGCACCGGGCTGCTAGGTCGAAGGGCTCGGCACCGGCGCAGACGGGGTGTCAGACGCGATCGTCAACAGACCGTAGAAGCGGACGACGGCTAACGCGATGTAGCCGTTTAAGATGCCTTGAATGGCGAGCTGCACAAGGATTCCAACCCAGGGAATAAAACCCAAGACGAACTGCGGGATGAACGCGGCGATCGAAACGACGATGAATGCCAACACCAGCACCATCGTCTCGGCGGCGTTTCGGCTTACTAGTCTGAAGGAGTCGGCGATCGCCTGCGTCGCGGAGCGATTGCCAAGAACGATGAAGGCCGGGCCATATATCAAAAGGACGGCGATGATAATCGGACCGACGATCGTGATCAATGATATGAGAACCATCACGAGGATCAGCAGTTGAAACGCGGCCAACTGCAGCAGTTTTGAAACGGCTCGGTTGAAGCCCCGGTCGAAAGCCGGATCGCCGTCGGCCCAAACGGGGTCGGCCGCTGCTAACGTCCACGCATAGGCGAATGCGTTCACAATGCTGGCGACGACGATGGCGAGAACAAAGACCAGGATGATCGTCGCGATTTGAGTCGGCGTTATGTCGGGTGGCTTCGATGACGCGCTTGTCGCAGCCGGCAAGATCGTGGGGCCAATGACGAGGAGAAAGGCGCCCGCACCAAGCATGGCACCGACGATCTGCCCGACAACCACCGGTAGGCCAAGCAGCCAGTTGCGCTTTTGAAACAGCTTCTTGAATGCGTTCGTCGCCTCGGCGACGGGTTCGAACGGAGCGGCCACGACGTTTGACCTGTCTTTTCGTGCGCTAGCCGGCGGTTGATTTCCAGGGGCGCAGCGTGATGCGCAGGTGCGCCTCCTGATACGGATCGTTGGCGACGAAATCGCGCGCGGCGGCTTCATCCGGCAGTTTGAGGATATACATGCCGCCTTTGCCGTCCTCGAAGGGACCTGATTCGGTGACGACGCCCCTTTGCCGGGCCGCCTCGATATAAGCGCGATGGCGATCCAACACCTTGGCGCGCGCTTCCATATCCGTGTAGTCCACTAGCACTACGTAGCGCATAGTTGCAGCGTGATGCCTCCTTGAGCGCCGGCTTCCGCCAAGACGCTGTGTCCGCTTCGAAATTCTCCGGCCAGCACCGCTTTGGCCAGCGGCGCGCTTAAGCGGCGTTCGAGCACGCGACGCACCAACCGCCCGCCTTGACGCTGATCTTCGGCTTCAGCCGCCAGTATCTCGAGGGCGGCGTCCGACACCCGCAGCGCGATGCCTTTCTCCGCCGCTGCCGCCACGAGGGGTCGCACTTGCAGGGCGATGATGTGGCGGATCTGCGAACGCCCCAACGGGTGGAAGACGACCGCGTCATCGAGCCGGTTGAGCAATTCGCTCGAAAGATGCTCGCCCACGCGGGAAAGATCGCCCGAACTCGGCGCCGTCGCGGTCAAGATGACGAGCGCGTTGCGGAAATCCACCGCTCGCGATTGCGAATCCGTGAGCCGCCCGTCATCGAGCAGCTGCAGCAGCAGGTCGACGACTTCCGAATGCGCTCGATCGATTTCGTCGAACAGCACGACGCTGTACGGGCGACGGCGCACGGCCTCGGTGAGCTCGCCAGCGCGCTCGTGACCGGAGTAGCCCGGTGGCGCGCCGACCAGCCGCGTCACCGCTAGCGGCTGCGAGAACTCAGACATGTCAAAGCGCAGGAGCGCGTCGTCGCTCCCGAACAACGCCGCCGCGGTGGCTCGCGCCAGCTCCGTCTTGCCGACGCCGGTCGGTCCCACGAATAGGAGCGCGCCCATCGGGCCGCGATGCTCTTTCATGCCGGCGCGCCCGCGGCGCACGCACTCGGCGACAGCTCGCACCGCGTCGTCCTGGCCTACGATGCGCTCGCTCAGCAGATCTTCGAAGCGCAGCAGCCGTTCGGCTTCCCCGCTTTCAAGCGTGTCCAGAGGCACGCCCGTCCAGCCCGAGACGATCCGCGCGATATCCGCCGCGCCCACTTCATGTTCGCCGCGCAGCGCGACCATCGCGCACGCTTCGTCGAGCACGTCAAACGCCTTGTCCGGCAGGTTGCGGTCCATGATATAGCGCGCGCTCAACTGCACGGACGCGGCAAGCGTTTCGTCGGCGATGCGCACGCGATGGTGGTGCTCGTAGCGGTCGCGCGTGCCGCGCAACATCTCCAACGCAGCTTCCGGCGACGGCTCCTCGATGACGATCGGCGCAAAGCGGCGCTCGAGCGCCTCGTCGGACTCTATGTAGCGCCGGTATTCATCGAACGTGGTCGCCCCGATGCAGCGGATCTCGCCGCGCGCCAGCGCTGGTTTGAGCATGTTGGCCGCGTCCACCGTCGAGCCTTCGGCGCTGCCGGCGCCGACGATGGTGTGCAGTTCGTCGATGAACAAGATGACGTCGTCCGGCCAGCGCGCCAGCTCCTCCAGCACGCGATTGAGGCGAGCTTCGAATTCGCCTCGATACTTCGTGCCCGCTACGACGCCGGCGAGCGTCAAGGCCAAAACGCGGCGGCCGATGAGCGTGCGCGGCACGTCGCCCCGCGCCATGCGGCGCGCGAGTCCTTCGACGATGGCCGTCTTGCCGACGCCGGCGTCCCCGATGAGCACCGGATTGTTCTTGTTGCGGCGGGCGAGGATCCGGATGATGCGCTCGATCTCGGTGTCGCGCCCGATGACGGGATCGAGGCGGTTCTCGCTCGCAAGCTGCGTGAGATCGCGCGAAAACGAGTTGAGCATCGGCGTCCGGTGGCGATTGGGAGTCGCGGCGAAGCCGCCGCGAGGGCGCTCGGCGGTCGCGCCTTCAGGCGCCTGAGTCGCGACATCGGGATTCGAGCGCGACAGTCGTTCGGCGAACAGCGCGGCGCCCAAACCTGCGGCGATCGCCGCCAGCGCCGCTCCCCCGAGCACCGCGAGCCCGCTGCGCGTCTGCGCCGCCATGCACTGCGCGCACAGGGAAGCTACTGCGATTTTGCCGCCACGCAATATCGGAGCAGATCCGACCGCAGGCCGTTTGCCGCAACGCTCGCACGCCGCCGCCGCGCTCACCGCGCACCGAACCAGACTTCGAGCAGCTCGTGAAGCATGCGCGCCGTGGCGCCCCAAATGCGCCCACCCGCGACGTCATAGTAGTAGCGCAGGCGGCTCACTCCGCCCCATTCGAGCCACTGCGTGCCACAGGCGCCCGGCGCCGTGAGTTCGCGCAGCGACACGATCACGGGGCGCTCCACCTCGAGCGGATCGCAGATCAACTCGGGCATGCGCGTCAAGTGTCCGACGACCGGCGTGATGATGTAGCTGCTCGCGATCGTGTGGACGTCGTCCAGCTGCCCGAGCAGCGTGACGTCGGCGCGCTGCAACCCCAACTCTTCGTTCGCCTCGCGCAGCGCCGCATCGGTCACGTTCCTATCTTCAGCTTCGATCGAGCCGCCGGGGAAACAAATCTCGCCTTTATGCTCAAGCACGGAGTGGGTTCGCTGGAAGAGGAGCAGGATGAGGTCGTCGTCCGATCCGATGATCGGCACGAGCACCGCCGCTCTCCGGGTGGCAGGTGCGTCGCGCAGCGCAAGCGGGCGGCGCGCGGCGAGCCGTTCCCGCAAGAGCTGGATACCGGGGGCGGCGCCCGCGTGTTTCAGGTGCGAACCTACGTCTTTGGAAGGAGTTCCTCGCGCCATGCGGCGGCGATGCGCTCGAGCGTTCCCTCGTCGACCCGCTCGGGATCGTCTTCGAAATCGTCGAGGTCGGTGACCAATTGCAGCAGCTCGGGCAAGGGCACCTCGCGAGGATCCTTGTCCGGATGAGCCTGCGCCAACTCGAACCCGATGTCTTCAACGTCTTGCCAAGTAAGGCCCATTTAGCTGCTACAACCCCCATGCGTCGCGGCGGACCTTTTGGTTGGGCACCCGTGTGCCGCGAACCTCTGTTCTCCGCTGGATGCGCTACACGATGCCGACGATATTGTAGCCGGCGTCTACGTACAGGACTTGGCCGCTGATGCCGGACGAGAGATCCGAGGCGAGAAACGTCGCGACGTTGCCGACGTCCTCCGCCACCACGTTGCGGCGCAGCGGCGAACGCTTCGCGACCTCCCCGACGATGTTCGTGAAGCCGCTGACCGCTCGAGCCGAGGCGGTCTTGATCGGACCGGCCGAGATAGCGTTGACGCGCACCCCGCCTTCTTCGCCGAGATCGAGCGCCAGATACCGAACGACCGACTCGAGAGCGGCTTTGGCCACCCCCATGACGTTGTAGTTCATGACCGCGCGCACCGACCCCAAATACGTCATCGCCATGACCGACGCGTTGGGGTTGAGGAGCGGCCGCAGCTCCCGGACCAAAGCGACGAGCGAATATGCGCTGATATCGAGCGCCAGCGAAAAACCATCTCGCGTCGTGGCGTAGAATTTGCCGCCGAGTTCTTCCTTGCGCGCAAAAGCCAAGCTGTGCACGAGCGCGTCGAGCTTGATCCCTTTTGATTCCAGCGAGGCGCGCAGCGCGGCGATGCTTTCGTCTTTGCCCACGTCGCAGAGCGTCGTATGCGCGTCGCCCAGCTCCACGCCGAGCTTTTCGACTTCGTCCCTGGTGCGCTCGCCTTCATAGGTGAGCGCGAGAGCGGCCCCGTGCGCGTGAAGCGCCTTTGCGATCGCGTATGCGATGCTCCAGCGGTTCGCCACCCCCATGACGAGCGCGGTCTTGCCCGACAACAGCCGGTCCATGCCCGCCGCTTATTTCTTGGCCGCGTCGAAGCGCTTGGCTATCGCGTCCCAGTTCACGACGTTCCACCACGCCTTGAGGTAGTCGGGCCGCCGGTTCTGATATTTCAAATAGTAGGCGTGCTCCCAAACGTCGTTGCCCATGACCGGCTTGTGGCCTTGCGACATCGGGTTGTCCTGGTTGGGCGTGCTGACCACTTGCAGCTTGCCGTCCGCGACGACGAGCCACACCCAACCGCTGCCGAACTGCTTGACGCCGGCGTCTTGGAATTGCGTCTTGAACGTGGCAAGGTCGCCGAACGTGCTCTTGATGGCGTCGGCAAGCGCGCCTTTGGGGTCGCCGCCGCCGCCTGGTCCCATGATCTCCCAAAACATGCTATGGTTCACATGTCCGCCGCCGTTGTTGCGCACGGCCGTGCGGATGTCGTCGGGCACCCCGCTCAAGTTCTTGATGAGATCCTCGACGCTCTTGCTGCCGAGCTCGGGATGTTTCTCGATCGCGGCGTTGAGGTTGTTCACGTACGCGGCATGATGCTTGTCGTGGTGCAGCGTCATGGTCTCCTTGTCGATGTGCGGCTCGAGTGCATCGTATGCATACGGCAGGTTCGGTACGGTAAAGGGCATGGCTCTCGCTCCCCTCGTGGATACGCATGTGCGCAGTAAAAGGCTTGAACGAATTGCACTTCCGCGGCGCAAGTCCTAGCGCAAAACCAGGGACTCATGTCGCGTTTTGGCGTATTGTTGCACGCTCCAATGCGTGTGACGATTCGATTGTTCGCGTCCCATCGAGAAGCGCTCGGACGCAGCTCGTTGCAAGCCGAACTGCCGGAGGGCACTACGGCCGCCGGCGCGTTCGCGCGCCTTGCGCAAGAGCATCCATCGCTTGCTTCGTCCGCTCGCAGCGTCGCCTTTGCGGTGAACCGCGAACACGCGCCGCCCGAAACGGCGTTGCGCGACGGCGATGAGTTGGCGCTGCTTCCCCCAGTAGCCGGCGGATGAGCAGACATTTCGTCCTCACCCACGAGCCGCTTGACGAATACCTCGCGGCGCAAGTCATCTCCCAAGACGGCGCCGGCGGCGTTGTGACCTTCGTCGGTCGCGTGCGCGACAGCGCACGCGGACATGAGGTCACGCGGCTCGAGTACGAGGCGTACCCCGAAATGGTGGAGCACGTCTTCGCCGACATCGCCGCGCAAGCGCGCAAGCAGTTCGCCATCACGGACATCGCGATCCATCATCGCGTAGGCGCGCTGGAGATCGGCGACGTGAGCGTGGTCATCGCGGTGTCGGCGCCGCACCGCGGCGCCGCATTTGACGCATGCCGTTACGCGATCGACCGGCTCAAGCTCATCGCGCCGATCTGGAAGAAGGAACACTCACCCGACGGCGCCGTTTGGGTGGACGATAGACCCTAAAAAAGCGCGGGACCTCTGCAGTCCTGCGCTCTTTTATGTCATGCTCGATTTCGTGGGCTAGTAGTCGTCCTCGGCGTGCTCGGGGTGGAACTCTTCCTCTTCCTCGCCGAAACCTTCTTCCTCGAACTCCTCGTCTTCGTACTCTTCCATCGGCAACACCGCGTCCGCAGGCTCTTCGTGGACGGCGTCTCGCACCGCCGGTTCGCGCGCCGGTCGGCTTGGTTGTGGCTTCAACGCGGCCGGGGCTTTCTTCGCCTTCGCCTTCGGAGCCGCTGCTCTCGCGCGCTTCGGCGGTCTCTTGGCGTGTGCGCGCAACCTGCCTCGGCTCGGTTTCTTCTTCGCCGCAGACTTCGCTCGTTTGACGGAGCGCTTCACGCGTTTGGGGCGCGCGGGCGTTTTCTTTCTCACCGCGCGCTTCTTCGGTTTCCGCCTCATGCCTTGGGCCCTCCGGTGGCGCGCCGCTTGTCGCTCGGACCTAGAGTCTCCTGCCGTCGTTTGTCAGGGCCGGATGGGCCTGACTTCAAGGACATTTCGGCTGGCGGGGAAGACTCCGGGATCGCCCTTCACGGGAGTCAGTTTCACCCACAGCAAGCATGGACCGACGAGGTCCTCGCGGACGTGCACTTGGCCTTCGTACAGCATGTCGCTGCTGCGGGCGAAGACGTAGCGCCGAAAGTCGGGCGGCGGCTCGCCTGAGCCGCGCGCGAGGCCGGCCTCGCACTGGCCGACGAAAGCGCGCCGGAAGTGCACCGCGACGTCCAACACGTCTCCCGGATTGTACACCTCCCGTTGTGGCGAATATTCGACGCGTTCGATGTCCATTCTGGCTGCGAGGAGTTCGCTCCACCCCTGCCTCGCCCTGCGGAGGGCGAGAGCAATCGCTCTCGCGAACCGTTTGCAGAACCATCATGGACGCCGCCTTCATTAAGAAGCTTGAGGAGATCGTCGGCCCCGCGCTCGTGCTGTCGGGCGTGGATGACCTGCGCTGCTACCAGTATGACGGGTCGATAGACAAGGCGCTACCGGAGCTCGTCGTCATCCCGGAAACGGCCGAACAGATCGCGAGCATCGTCCAAGCCTGCAACGAGCGCGGCTATCCGTATCTCGCGCGTGGCGCCGGGACGGGCCTTTCCGGCGGCGCGATCGCAGAGCTCGGCGGCGTGGTGATTTCGACGGCGCGACTGCATCGCGTGCTCGAGATCGACGTGGAAAACCGGCTCGCCGTGGTCGAGCCCGGTGTGGTGAACGCGGAGATCTCGGCCGCCGTCAAGCAGTATGGGCTCCAGTACATCCCCGATCCCTCGAGCATGGCGGCGTGCACGATCGGCGGCAACGTCGCCGAAAATTCGGGCGGACTGCACTGCCTCGCGTATGGGGTCACGACCAACCATACGCTGGGCGTCGAGTTCGTGACTGCGGACGGCGAAATCCAATGGCTCGGCGGCAAGACCGCGGACCCTCCCGGCTACGACCTCCTTGGCGCATTCGTGGGTTCGGAGGGCACGCTTGGCATCGCGACCAAGGTGGTCGTGCGGCTTACCCCGCTCGCGGAGACTGCGCGCACGCTGATGGCGGTGTTCGATTCGGTGGATGACGCATCGCAGGCCGTATCCGACATCATCGCGGGCGGCGTCATTCCCGGCGCGCTCGAGATGATGGATCGGCTTGCCACGGAAGCGGTCGAAGCGTTCGCGCAAGCCGGCTTCCCCACCGACGCGGCGGCCATTTTGATCATCGAGGTCGACGGCCTGCGCGAAGCCGTCGACGAGCTGACCGCTTCCGTGCGCAACGTCTGCTCACGCAACCGCGCGCGCGAGGTGCGTCTCGCGCGCGACGCAGCCGAGCGCGATCGCATTTGGCTGGGCCGCAAAGGCGCGTTCGGCGCGATGGGAAGGCTGAGTCACAGCTACTACGTGCAGGACGGCGTCATACCGCGCAGTCGCTTGCCCGAGGTGCTGCGCGAAATCGGCGAGATCGGCACGCGCTATGGGCTGCGCATCGCAAACGTGTTTCACGCGGGCGACGGCAACCTCCATCCGCTTATCCTTTTCGACGACAAGGTGCCGGGCGAGGTGGACAAAGCGATCGCCGCGGGCGCAGATATCCTGCGCGCCTGCGTGCAACGCGGCGGGTCGATCTCGGGCGAGCACGGCATCGGCATGGAGAAGCGCGATTGCATGACGCTTCAGTTCTCGTCGGACGACCTGGCCCTGATGGCGCGCGTCAAGAGCGCATTCAACGATCGCCGTCTTTGCAATCCGCTCAAGGTGTTCCCCACCTCGCGACGCTGCGGGGAAGCCGCGCGCAAGGTCGATCGAGGCGCCTTGGCTCCTGAAGTAGCGGCTGCGGCCGGACCGGCGTTTTAGAGGGCGAGGCGGATGCTCGGCTCGACACCCTTTTCGGTCGCCCTCGCCGACGTCTTGCACGACCGCTTGAGCGTGCACCCGCAGGATTGCGCGCGGTTTCAGGTCGCCGGCCGCACGCCGCGGCTGGTGGTGTCGCCGCGCAGCGTCGAGGAGGCGGCCGAGGCCGCGGCCGGCATCGCGGCGGAGAATGCCTCGCTCATCGTGCGCGGGGCCGGCACGAAATCCTCGCGTCCGCCTTCTCTGCGGCAACTCGACGCGGTGCTCGACATGTCGCAATGCTCTGGGGTGCTGGAGCACGCGCCCGGTGATCTCACGGTGACGTTGCTGGGCGGCACGCCTTGGTCCCAGCTGCAAGCGGCTTTGGGCAAGCATGGTCAGTTCTTTCCCTGCGACACCGCGTTCGAGGCTCGCGCCACCGTCGGCGGCGTGCTCGCCGCCAACAGCAACGGAGCCCTTCGCCAGCGCTACCAGTCGCTGCGCGACAACGTGTTGCAGATGCGCGTGGCGCTTTCCGACGGACTCGTCGCGAAGAGCGGCGCCAAGGTCGTGAAGAGCGTCGCCGGCTACGATGCGCACAAGTTGTTCGTCGGTTCGTGGGGCACGCTCGGCGTTATCGGGGAGGTCACGCTCAAGGTCGCGCCGCTGCCCGTCGCGGAGCGGCTCTTGATCGCCGCGTTCGGCGCGGCGGCGCCGGCGGTGGATGCGGCGGTGAAGATCGCCCGATCGAATCTTTTCGTGGCAGCGACCACGCTGCACGACTTGCAGTCTCTGCGGCGCGTCGCCGCATTGCGCACGTGGTCGGGCGCCGCCGCATGGAATCTCGTCGTGCGCTGCAGCGGCAGCCGCGCCGGAGTGGACCGGCAAATCGACGCGGTCTTCTCTGGGGTCACGACTGCCGGGGCCACAGCGACGACCCCCATCGAAGCGAGCGGCGTCAGCCGGGCGTGGTCCGACATCGCCGAGCTTGCCGGCGGAGCGCACTACGCGGCCGACGAGTTCGTGGTGGCGAAATTCGCGTGTCTCCCGACGCAGACAACCGCGCTAGCCGACGCCGTACGAACAGTCTGGCCCGGTGCGGAACTCACGGCACATCCGGCGGTCGGTGTGGTTTTCGCGCACGTGCGCGCTGCGGCGGATAGCGTGAGCGCCTCGACGCTGGCGCCGCTCTGGCGCAGCGTCAAAGAGAACGCCTGGACCGCGTCTTTTTTGGCTGCGCCGACGGATCTTTCCGACGGGCTGGCCGCGCCCGTGCCCGAAACAAGCCCGATCAAGATCATGCGCCGCCTGAAAGCGGCGCTTGACCCGGCCGGCGCCTTTGACCCCGGCCGTTTCTTGGCCGGCATTTGATGTTCGAAGCCGAAGCATGATCCAAACCAAGGGCTATTCCGGACCCGAGCGGCCGGCCGACGAAGACCTCGCCAAGTGCACGCGCTGCGGGCTGTGCGAGCAAGCCTGCCCGACCTATCGAGACCTCGGGGTGGAAGCCGACTCGCCGCGCGGACGCGTCTTCCTCATGAAGCAAGTCGCGGACGGCGAAACCGATATCAGCGCCCACCTCGCCGAACATCTCTACCTGTGCCTGGGCTGTCGCGCCTGCGAGACCGCGTGTCCCTCCGGCGTCCCGTATGGCCGCCTTCTCGAATACGCGCGCTATCAAATAGAAGAGCGCGGCGAACTCTCGCCCGCGCGCCGCGGCTGGCGCGGCTTCCGCCGGGTCGCCTTCGAACAGCTTCTTCCCAACGGCCGCCTGTTCGCGCTCGCGATGTGGCCCGCTCGTTTGCTGCAGCGCTTCCCGGGCCTGGCCGCGTTCGTGCGCTCTCTGCCGATGCCGCGGCGCGCGCGCAACCTGCTCGCCATGATTCCGATGACCGAGCGCGGCGCGCGCGGTGGTTTGCCAGAAGTGATCCCCGCCGAGGGCGTTCGGCGGGCGCGCGTCGGCTTGTTCGCCGGCTGCGTCATGAGCGCGCTGTTCGGTCACGTCCACGAGGCCATGGCGCGGGTGCTGCGTCACAACGGCTGCGAGGTGATCGTGCCGCGCGGGTATCGCTGCTGCGGAGCGCTCAACGTGCACGCGGGCGAGCGCGATATCGCGAAAGCCATGGCACGCGACGTCATCGATGCGTTCGCGCCGTTTGAAGTGGATGCGATCGTTTTGAACTCGGCGGGCTGCGGTGCAGTGATGAAAGAATACGGAGAACTGCTGCGGCATGATGAGCAGTATGCCGAGCGCGGCGTCGCGTTTGCCTCGAAAGTGAAAGACATCACGGAATTCTTGGTCGAGCTCGGCGTGCGCGACGATTTCGGCAAGCTCGCAAAACGCGTCACCTACCAAGATGCGTGTCACCTCGCGCACGCTCAGCGCGTGCGCCGGCAGCCGCGCAAACTCTTACAGTCGATACCCGGGCTTGAATACGTCGAGATGCAATGGGCCGATCGCTGCTGCGGCGCGGCCGGCGTCTACAGTCTGACGCAGCCGGAGATGTCCTCGCGCATCCTCGCCGAGAAGCTTGATTGCATCGAGCGCACCGGGGCGGACATCGTCGCGTTGGGCAATCCTGGTTGCCACATGCAGATCCAGGCCGGGCTCATGCAACGCGGATCGTCCACCCAAGTGCGCCACTTGATTGAAATCGTGGACGACGCATACCGCGCGGCCTCACCTTAGCGTCACTAGTTTCTTGTGAGAAGTCGGTCCGTTGTTACATGAGAAAATTATGTGAGAAAGTCGGTCCGCTGGCACAAAGGTTACAGCAGCGGGACTCCTCTTTTAGGGTAACAAGGCCCCGGAGGGAGGGGTCCTACATAGGGGTCAGACTGACGTTTTGCGTGACCATGGAATTATTGCTGATAACTACATTGGGATTCGTGTACGTCATATAACCCGGAGCGCTGATCACCAGCGTCACCGTGCCGGCTGGTATCCCTGAGAGCGAGTAGTATCCCTGTGCGTCCGTCTGTCCAACATGATACGAGTTGTCTTGCGGCGTCACGCGCACACCCGCTCCGGCTATGGGCCCTGTCGGGCCGGTCACGACTCCACTGATGACACCGATTTGCGGGCTGGGTGACGGCTCAGCTTTTATGATGCCGCAGCCGGACGAAAGCGCGGCGACGGCAAGCAAGGCAAGCGGAAACCAGTATCGGGGCGTCACGGGCGGCACGGATTCGGGCCCTTGCGACCCGAGCCCTGGCCACGCGTCGTGCGGGAAGCGGGAGGCGAGTATCCAAGTACATGGCAAGGAGCGAGGCTATTAGCGAGTCGCGATCCTGGGGTGTAGAGCCCAGCCCGGGGCTTGGTGGGACGAAACTTGGGGAGCCCCAGTGGGTTGCACCTGGGCTTTTGTCGGGCTACGACGCGGCTTTTTACACCCAGCTCCTGGCGCTGGCGACCGGCAATCCCGAAGATCACTTCTTCAGCCAAGTACACGCGGCGCTTCGTTCTCACATCCACGCCCCGATCGTCATCGCCGCCACCGCGGATCCTCTGTCGCGCGATGGTTTCCGCATTCGCTATCAGCGCAACCTTGAAGATCGCTCCGCGCTCCCGACCATTCCGAACAATCTCATCGTCCAAGCCCTGCGCGCCGGCAAGCCGACGCAGTTCGGGCGGGCCCCGGATGACTTCTCACCTGATGCACCGCCGCCCGGCAGCGGCTCGACGATCGTCTCCCCGATCAAGCTCGACGGCCGCAATGCCGGCTATCTAGCCGTGCGCAGCCCGCGCGACGGACTCTTCAGCACGCGCGACTTGGACTACGTAGGCGCCGCGGCCGCCGTCAGCGCGCTCGTGGTTCGCAACGTCGCCCTTTCCGAGGAGACGCGCTCGCGCAGCCAAGAGCTGCGGCTGATGCTCGAAACGGCGCGCGCGCTCGCGTCGGAACGCGATCTGCGGCGTTTGTTCCATCGCCTGCACCGCCTCATCGGCGGCGTGTTGGACGCATCGACTTTCTGGGTCGCGCTCGGCTCATGGGAACGTGAGCGCATGACGATCGCGTATTGCGTCGACCACTATCAGTTGCTCGATGTCGAGGAGCCGCTGCCGCTTCAAGGTTCGCTCTGCGGTCAGGTCTTCCGCGATGGCGTGCCGCTCATCTTCCGCACCCCGGAGGACTGGAAACCGTATCAGATCGTGACCCAAGGCGATGACGACGTCGTGTCGGCGTTGGTGGTCCCACTGCGCATCGGTGCTCGTTCCATCGGCGTCATGTCAGTGCAAAGCCAACGACCGCATGCCTACACGGAGCGCGATCGCGATCTCCTGGTCGCCGTCGCCGAACAGGCCGCGATCGCGGTCGAGAACTCGCAGGCGGTCAGCCAAGCCGACAAGAGGGCCGGCGAACTGCGGCTCTTGGCGGAAGTGTCGCGCGCGCTGACCGCGCGCATCACGCTCAAGGAGCTCTGTCAAACCGTGTGCGATGAAGTTCGCCGCGTGATGGAGGCGCCCGGGTTCTTTGTCGCGCTGCGCACGGACGAGAACAAGCTGCGCATGGAATTCATCATCGAAGGTCACGTGCCGCTCGAAGTCCCGGATCAGCCGCTCGAGAACTCGGCGTGCGAGCGGGTCGTCACGACGAACCAGACACTGGTGCTCAATACGCTCGAGGAGATAGAAAACCAGCCGCACCATGTGGCCGGACCCGACGTGTCGCACGTCCGCTCGAGCGCGATGGCGCCGCTGCGGCTGGGCGACCGCTGCCTCGGGGTGATCTCCGCCCAGGCGTACCGGGAAAACGCATACGACGAATCGAGCGTGCGGCTGCTGACGGCCATCGCCGAACAGATGGCGCTCGCGGTGCAGAACGCGCAGTTGTACGCCGATGCGAAGCAACGCGCGGATGTGGATCCGCTGACCAACGTCTACCACCATCGCTTTCTCAAGACGCGACTGGAAGATGAGATCCTGCGTTCTTCGCGCAGCCGCAAACCGGTCGCCTTGATGATGCTCGATCTCGACAACTTCAAACAGGTGAACGACGTCCACGGCCACCTCGTCGGCGACGAGGCGCTCAAGAAGGTGACCCACGTCCTCCTCGACTGCTGCCGCGGCTCGGACGTGGTGGGGCGCTACGGCGGCGATGAATTCATGGTCATCCTGCCCGACACCGATCGCGCCGCCGGGGAGAGCGTGGTGGCGCGCGTCGAGACCGAGCTCACCAGCTGCGAGCTTGTGCTCGGCAACGCGCGGCTTCCCCTCAAATGCTCCATCGGCCACGCCGTCTTCCCCGAAGACGCGTCGACCGCCGCCGAACTCATCGCGCGCGCCGACGCCGAGCTCTATCAAGCCAAACGCGGCGGGCGCTCGCCGGCGCGGGCTCAGCGCGTCGGCACTTCCGTGCTCAAGCTGGAAGGCGACTTCGAACCCGTCGCCGAGCTGCTCGCCGCCCTGGTGGCCCGCGACTCGGCGATGCGCACGCATCTCGAACACGTCAACCGCCTTGCTCACGAATTCGCGGGCGCGCTCAAACTCTCAAAGGCTGATGCGAACTCGCTCCTGCTCGGCGCTACGCTGCACGACGTCGGCAAGATCGCGCTGCCGCACAAGCTGCTGACCAAGCCGGGCGGACTGTCGCACGAGGAGAGGGACGTCGTGCGCAGGCATCCCGTGCTCGGCACGGTCCTCATAGAACACATCCCAGGCTTCCGCGATGCGGCCGTGGCGGTGAGGCACCACCACGAACGCTACGACGGCAAAGGCTATCCCGACGGTCTCAAAGGCAAAGACATCCCGTTTCTGGCGCGGGTCGTCACGCTGATCGACGCGTTTTCGGCAATGGTCATCGACCGGCCGCATCACAAGCGCATCAGTCATGCGGCGGCGGTGCGCGAGCTTCGAAAGAGCTCGGGCACGCAGTTCGATCCTGAGCTCGTCGACCGCTTTGCCCGCATCGTGGAGAGCGGCGGCGGTCTCTAGGCCATCATGCGAACCGACATACGCGAAGAGGAGACCCGCAAGGCGCATTGGTACGCCGAGCTTCTTTCGCTCGCCCGCTTCGGAGCGCGCGAGTTCTTCGAGCGCCTGCACTCGGCGCTCGACCACAAACTCGATGTCGGTTTCTTCATCGCCGTGACGTGGGTGCGCACCGATCTCTCACGTTTTCAAGAATGGTATCGCGCGGGCACGGCGGAGGCCCACGAGCTCAGCGAGCTCGATCGCGCGGCGCGCGAAGCCGCTCCGTTCGCAGCGACACTGGTGCACGACACTACGGGTCGCGCGTTCATGTCGGCGATCGTCGCTCCGCTGCGCCCCCACGGCCAGCGCGCCGGCTACATCGCCGTCGCAACGAGAGCGCCCGATGCGTATCGCAGCGAGGACGTCGAGGTCCTCGCGGCTGCGGCGGAGGTCGCCGGGCTGCGCATCGACGCCGCCGACGCGTTTGAAGAGGCGCGGGCGCGCGGGGTTGAAACGCGCATGCTCCTTGAGACGGCTCGCGCGCTGTCGTCCGAGCGCGACCTGCAGCGCCTTTTCCAACGCTTCCACCAACTCGTCGCCACGGTCATGGAGGCGCACACGTTTTTCATCGCGCTGGGCGAGCGAGAGTCCGACCGCATCGAATACCAATATGCGGTCGACGCCGACCGTCCGGTCCATCTCAGCGAAGGGACGCTCTCGAACACCGTCGCCGGTCGCGTCTTCCGGGATGGCGCTCCGCTGCTCATGCGAACGGTCGCTGATTGGGCCGAGTTTCCGGACACGCTCGTCGGCGGCGACGACCACGAACTCGATCCGCGTTCGGCCATCTACGTCCCGATGCGAGTCGGCGACCGGACGGTCGGCGTCATCTCGGCGCAGTCCGCTCGGCCGCGCGCCTACACGGAACGCGACCGCGACCTGCTGATGGCGATCGCCGAGCAAGCCACGATCGCCGTCGAGAACTCGCAATCGATCCTGCGCGCCGAGCAGCAGGCGAAGGAATTGCAGATGCTCGCCGAGGTGTCGCGCGCGCTCTCGGCTCAGCTGTCGGTCAAAGCTCTTTGTCAGACGGTGTGCACGGAGGTCCGCCGGGTGATGGACGCGCCGGTCTTCATCGTCGCGCTGCGCGACGGCAGCGCGGATGAACTGCGCGTCGAGTACGCCTCTGAGGACGACGCCGAAAAAGAGAACGTCAACTATCCGCTGCGCAACTCGTTGGCAGAGCAAGTCATCGCGACGGTGCAGCCGGTCATGCTCGACACCCACGCCGCGCTGCAGCAAGCGCCGCATCGGCTGCTGGCCGGAAGCGGACCGGTGCCAGGTTCCCTCATCATGGCGCCGCTCCGGCTCGGCGATCAGTGCATCGGAATCCTGTCGGCGCAATCGTACAAGGAGCGCGCCTACGACCACACCAGCGTGCGCCTGCTCACCGCGATCGGCGAGCAGATGGCGCTCGCGGTGCAAAACGCCCAGCTGTTCCGCGACGCGAAGAATCGCGCCGATCGCGACCCGCTCACCGACCTGTATCACCATCGCTACCTCCACGCGCGTCTCGCCGAAGAGATCAGTCGCGCCAAAGCGCGCTCGTACCCGCTGACCGTGATGATGCTCGATTTGGACAATTTCAAAGCGGTCAACGACGAGCATGGCCACGTCGCGGGCGACACGGGCCTGAAGCTGGTCACCGACGCGCTGCTGCGCGCCTGCCGCACGAGCGACGTGGTCGGGCGTTACGGCGGGGACGAGTTCATGCTCATCTTGCCGGACATCGGGCGCGGCGAAGCTTCGCGCATCTTAGAACGGATCGCCTCGAACCTGCGCAGCCTGCAACTGCCGACGCCCTCCGGCGCTCTCGTGTCGCTGCCCTGCTCGATCGGCACCGCGACATATCCCGACGACGGCGCGAGCGCCACGGACATCGTGGCCGCGGCCGACGCCAACCTCTACGAACGCAAACGCCAAACCCGCAGCGGGCGTGGCCTGCCGGACGTGGGGCCGACTAGTGCGCGAACAGCGGGGTCTTGACGAGCCCGTTGAGGATGAACTGAACCGCCAGCGCTGACAGGATGATGCCGAGCAGGCGGGTTATCACGCTCACTCCCGTCTTGCCGATCCAGCGGAGCACGAATTGCGCACCGCGCATGCACAGCCAGGCAGCCAGCAGCGCGACCGCGTACGCCGCGAAGACGATCACCAGCTTCACCCGGTCCCCCTGAGCCAAGCTGACGAGCAGCAAGACCGTGGCGATCGTGCCCGGGCCCGCCAGCATGGGGATCGCGAGCGGAAAGACGGCCGGGTTGTCGTGTTCGAGCGCCTCTTGCTCCTCCTCGGGCTTCACGCGCGCACCGGATTGCCGCCCGAACAACATGTCGATCGCGATGAGGAACAGCAAGATGCCCCCGGCGATAGAGAATGCGGGCAAGGTGATGTTCAGGTACAGCAGGACGTAGCGCCCCAGCAGCGCCATGAAGACGATCACGCCGGCTGCCGCCAGGATTGCGAAATCGACGATCTTGTTGCGCGTCTGCGGCGAGGCCGACGCCGTCACGCTCAAGGTTAGGGGCACCATGCCGAGCGGATCGATGATCGTCAGCGCCGTGGCGAACGCGGTGATGGCGAAATCGAGCTCGTTCACGGCCGTTTCAAGAGGTCCAGAAACCTTGTGGATCGATCTCGCGGATCATGCGCAATTCGTCAACGCTTGGCGCCGGCGTCACGTGCAAGGGTTCTCCGATCGCCAAAGGCCAGCCGGTCTGCGCCTTGACGTCCTCGGCTGACACCCCGGGATGTACGGACGCCAAGAACGCCTCGCCGTCTTTGGGATCAAAGCGCAGAATCCCCATGCTGGTGATGATCGCCGCCGGACCCCCGCGCGGCAACCCGGCGCGGGTGCGCCAATCGCCGCCTTCGCCGTTGCCGGGCGACGTGACGTAGGAGACTCGCTCCACCAGGCGGCGCGCGTCATGCTCGATGACGACGACAAATCTCTTGGCGAGCGACGCGATATCCGCGGCGCCGCCGCTTCCGGGCAGCTTCACATGGGGCGCTTTAGGCGTGCCCACGTACGACGTGTTGATGTTGCCGAACCGATCCACCTCGGCGCCCCCCAAGAACCCGAGATCGACCTCACCTTTTTGCATCAAGCCCATGACGACGTTCATGCGGCAGCACATCAAGGCGCCTTCGATGTTCGGGGGATCGCCCATCGTATAGAGCAGCCGTCCCGCCGGCTCGTCGCGTATCACGCCGTTCTCGAACAAGCCGATCGCGTTGCGCGCGTGCGTGCGCTTGGCCAGCGCGAATGCGATCAACGGAAGGCGCATGCCCACGAACACGACTTCGCCTTCACGGATCTCCCGCGCGGCGGCGACCACCATGAGCTCTGCCGCGGTGTATGCGGCCTGCATCGGGATCACGTGGCGCTGTAGTTGACGACCGCTGCTGGTTTTTGTTCGCGCACCTGCAGGCCGCGCCAGCGAGCGGCTCCGAGCCGCGTGAGATATTCGGGGCGCCCGCTGCATCGATCGATCCATGCGTCGCGCCACGCGTCGTAGCCGGCTGCCGTCTTCGTGTCCGTGTGGTATTCGTGGTAGAACTCATGATCGCGCCCGTAGCAGCCCTGCACCGGCGAAGGATGCGCTCCGCCCGGCTCGTGCACGACCGCGCTCACGCGTTGCGGCGGCACGAGCACGCGATTCGGGTCGCTCTTGATGACTCCGGCGCTGACGATCTCCTCCGCCACGACGATCACGGAGTTGCCCGACATCGCGCCTTCTTCGCTCACCCCCAAGTTGCCCCAGGCATGACAGCCTCCGAACTCATCGGCGCGCTGGACGTGCACGATCGTCACGTCTGGGACGATCGCCGGCACGAGCATCAGTTTCTGACCGTCGATCGGCGAGTCGACGATGCGAAGGCGCGGATTCGTCTTCACGAGATCGGAGCCGAGAAGCGTTTTCGCGGGAATGAACTGCGTGCCGAGGGCCCCCGCGAGCAGACCCAGCGCGATGGAGAAGTTCGAGTGGTCCTCGATGGCTATCGGATTGGGCTCCCCGCGCTCGGCGGCGCGCCGATAGCAATGGCCCAGGCCGGCGCTGACATTGCCCGCCCACGCCGCTTGGACCGTGCGCACGCAGCCGGCGCCGATGAGCTGATCGAAGAGGATGTCGGAGATGGGGCCGATCAGCGTGAGATCGCGTTTGCGCCGGCGGATGATCTCGTGCCCGGCCGCGAATGGAATCAGCGCCTCGAGAGCCAGCCCTATAGCCACCGAAGCGCCGTCGGGAACGTACCGCGCGACCGCGTCGCGCATGCTCATGAGCTTGCTTATTACTTGTTCTCGAATTTCGCCATACGCTTGTCGACGTACGCGCTCAGGCCTTCCTTTGCGTCGCTGCTTTGGAACAGCAGTTGCTGGAGCTCGCGTTCGATGGCAAGCGCTTCTGAGAACGGCACCTCGCCGCCGGATTGGACCGAGCGTTTGATGTTGCCCACCGCCTTCGCCGCCTTGTTCGGCGTCGTGAATTGCTTGGCGTAGGTCAACACCTGCGCTTGGAAGCTTGCGGCGTCGCCCTCGTAGATATCGGTGACGATGCCCAGCTCCTGTGCTTCTTCAAAGGAGAAGGTCCGGCCGGTCACCATCAGCTCGAGCGCGCGCGCCTTGCCGATCAGCCGCGTCAAGCGCTGCGTGCCGCCGGTCCCAGGAAGCACGCCCAGCGCGACTTCAGGAAGACCGATTTTGCCTGCGTTCTTGCGCGCGATCCGGAGGTCGCATGCCATGGCGATCTCGAGGCCGCCGCCTACGGTGTGCCCGTTCAGCGCCGCGATGACGAGCTTCGGCGTCTGTTCGAACCGCGTGAGCGTTTCGTTTGCGTGCAGGCAGAAAAAGTACTTGAAGGTCGGGTCGACTTTTTGCAGCATGCCGATGTTGGCGCCGGCGCAGAAGAACTTCTCGCCCGCGCCCGTCAGCACGATCGCCTCGACGTCCTTATCGAAACGCGCTTCCAAGATCGAATCATCGAGCGCGCGCATCATCTCGTGCGTGTACGTGTTCGCCGGCGGATCGTCGAGCGTGATGACGGCGATGTGCTCGCCTTCCTTGCGGTAGGTGACGAGTTTTTTACCGTCGGCGCCGGTGCTCTGCGGTTCTTCGATCTTGGTGGCCATGAATATCTCCTATGCGGCTTTGGGCGCTACCCAAGCATTGGTCTTGAACAGCTCGGTCAGGACTTTCTCATCGTCTTCATTCGGCAAAACATCGTTGAGATGCTCCTGGTACTGGTCGCGATCGAGCAGACGCCCGTCGACCGCGTAGGGCTTGCCCGCGAATTCGCCGATGTGGCGATTGAAGCGGATGTCGGCCATGTACAGCTTCTCCTCGCCGGGAATCACGGCGTTGACCTGATCGACGAGCTTCTTACATTCATCGTAGTACTGCTGCCGGGCATAGTTGTTGAGCAGGTCTTTTTCGGCCTCTTCCTTTTCTTTGTCTTCTTCCGGGCGGCCCTTGATACCCCAGATGTACGCCCACACGGCGCTGGACGAGTGGTCGGTGCCGAACAGATCGAGCGAACCCGACAGCCATTTGTTGTGATACTTCTGTTGGATCTTTATGGGAACGACGTTGGCTTTCGCCACGCGTTTGAGTCCGGTGAAACCGGTTCCGAGGTGGAACGATTCTTCGCGCAGCATCGGTCCCATGCTGGCGGCGAGCGGCCAAAAGCCTGAGTGCGAGAGCATCTGCAGCTGGAACTTGCCGTCGCGGTCCATGTAGTTCTGGTAGGCGTACAGATCGAGCCAATGCTTGACCGGGGTATTGAAGGCGTTGAGCAGACGAGTGCCTTGATCGGAGCGCCGCTCGAGCATCTTCTGCGCCTCGATGCGTCCGTCGTTGCCGAAATGATTGACCAGCAGATGGCACATCTGGTAGCCGTGGCGGGTCTCTTCGATGAAGACACGGCAGATGGAATAGAGGTCATAGTCCGAGGGCGCATTTTTGAGCAGCAAGCGTTGCTGCTCGTTGGAAGCGAACTCGGTGTCGCCCTGGTAGATGATCATGTTGAGCACGGCGTCGCGCATGCGCTGGTCCGGGATCTCCATGATCTTATCCCACTTGCGCTGCCCCACGAATTCTCCGAACTCGATCTCCGAACTGTGCGGCGCGTCGTACTTGGCTTCGAGGGTATACGGGCCGAGGATGCGGTCGAACACCTCGGGTTCGATGTCGAGCGCTTTTTGCCACTGGCCGAACACTTCGACCCAGTCCTCGAACGTCTTGATCCGGTATGCCACGATATTGCGCGCCTCCGAAACTATGTGGTATTATTTATACGGTCGGTACAAAAGTGCAACAGTTATTATACCAGATTTGACGGCATGAGGCAATTCCCAGGAATCGCGCCCCTGCGCCCCCGTTCGATGCTCTTCACGCTCTATGGCGATTACGCGTACCCGCGCGGCGTCGATCTCTGGCTTGGCAGTTTGGTGGCGCTCGGTGAACGCTTGGGCATCTCGGAGGTGGCCGTCCGTTCCGCCGTCGCGCGCCTCGCCCGAGATGGTTGGATCGTCGCGCGCAGAGACGGCAACCGTTCGCATTACGCCCTCTCGGACGCCGGCAGGCGTCTGATCGAGGAGGGTACTCGGCGCATCTATCGAGGCGAAGGGACGGCTTGGAACGGTTCGTGGTGCATGCTCACGTACAGCATTCCGGAAGCCAAGCGCGCCCATCGCGATCGCTTACGCAAGCAGTTGGCTTGGCTGGGATTCGGCCCGCTTGGCGGCGGCACGTACGTCAGCCCACGCGACGTTTCGAGCGAGGCCGAGGAACTCGTGCGCGAGCACGGCGTCGAAACCTTCTCGCGTATTTTTAGCGCCCGCTTGTCGGGGCCGGGATCGGAGCTGGACCTTGTCCGCCAATGTTGGGACGTGGGAGCCATCGAAGCGCAATACGAGACGTTCCTGCGTCACTATGCGCCGCTGTATGCGCGCGATCTGCGGCGCCATCGGACCGCTTCATTGCCGGACGCCGCGGCGTTCGTGCATCGCTTCGCGCTCACGCACGATTTCAGGCGCTTTCCGTTCGTCGACCCCGATCTTCCGGCGTCGTTGCTGCCGCGCGAATGGGCGGGGGGGCGCGCGCGCTCGCTCTTCGAAGCGCACCATGCGCTGCTGACGCAAGGCGCACAGCGCTTCTTCAGCTCTATCGCCTCGCTGGGAGCGCGCTTGCGTGCCGGCTGAGGGCTTCCGGGGCTAAAGCCCCGGCACTACATCAGGTTTGCACTACACTATTCGTAGTCGTAGACGCCGCGGCCGCTTTTGCGGCCAAGCCTGCCGGCGCGGACGAACTCCTCCATGAGCGGACACGGGCGGTACTTCTCACCCAGCGTGGCATGCAGATGCTGCAGTATCTTGAGCCGAGTGTCAAGGCCGACGAGATCCACCATTTCGAACGGCCCCATCGGATGGTTGAGGCCGAGCTTAAGGGCTTTGTCGATATCGCGCGCTGACGCGACGCCTTCCATCAACATGTAGAACGCCTCGTTGCCGATGAGCGCGTTGATGCGCGTGGTGACGAAACCGGGCGCCTCGTTGATCAGCACCGTTTCTTTGCCGGACTGCGCCGCCACCGCCCGCGCGACCTCGATCGCGCGCTCCGAGGTCTCCAACCCCTTGACGATCTCGACCAGCTTCATGATGTGCGCAGGATTGAAATAATGCATGCCGATGACGCGCGACGGATCCTTCACGGCCGAGGCGATCTCGGTGATGGACATCGAAGACGTGTTCGTGGCGAGAACCGCGTCTGGAGCGCACGCGGCATCGAGTTCGCGGAATACGCGATGCTTCAAAGCCATGTCTTCCGGCACGGCCTCAATCGCGAGAAACGCCCCCCGCGCGGCGGATGCCTCAAGCGCTCCGGAGATGCGGGCGCGCGCCTGCTCGGCGTGCGCTTGCGTGATCTTTGCGCGCTTCACGCCTGCCTGCAGATCCGCCTCGACGCGGGCCATAGCGCGATCCAACGCCTCCTGCGCGGCGTCGATGAGCGTCACGTCGTAACCGCCAAGCGCGAGGCTGTGCGCGATGCCGTTGCCCATCGTCCCTGCGCCGATGACGGCAATCCGCCCGCTCACGAAGAATTGAGCCGCTTATGACCGATGCGCGATTGCGCCTCGCGAAGGACGGCGACGCGGCGACGATCTACGATATCGTGGCGGATGCGGGGCAACTGTCGTCCGGAGCCCCAAGCTCGCTGGACGATCTCGTCCAGTTCTTGCGCGGTGAGCATGGCGGCGCGTTCGTCGCGACCGCGGGTGGCGCCGACGCAGGGGTGGCGCTGTTCGCGCGCCAGGGTGAAGTGTTCTGGCTCGTGCGGCTCGCGGTGCGAGAGCGATTTCGAAAGCGCGGGATCGGTGCGGCGTTGGTCGCCGCCGTCGAGGCGCGCGCGCGCGCCGAAGAGCGCACGGCGGTGTTCGTGCAGGCGATAAAAGCAGACGCCGTCATCCAGTATTTCGAGGGCCTCGGCTATGACATCGATCGCGAAGAACCCGATGTCGCTCGCGGCGAGCCCGTCGTGATGGTCGACCTCATCAAACTTCTCTGACATGTTATGGCGGCAAGAGGTGAAGGGTGTGCTGCGTCGCCGCCGCTACGGCATGCGGCGTGAATGGGGTCGGCGCCCAGCGCACGGCCGTGAAGTCGGCCAGTTGGTCGAGATAGTGCTCGTCGCTGAAGTGGCCTGACTCCCCGAGCGTGAGCAGCATGGACGAATCATCCCAGTTCGCCAAGTCCACGACCAGCCGTTGTGACGGTCCGAAGGCCGGGCGGCCAGCGTAGACCGCGAACACGTCGCCGGGCTGTGCTTGCGGACGCGCGCTGAGCACGAGGTTGAGCAGCCACGACTGCGCGAGCGGGTGATCGTAACGAGCCGCGTTGCGCTCGCCCCAAGCCTGAAGCGCCTCGATGCCGCGCGAACCGTCGGCGTGCAGCGTGTGAGCCGCCTTCGCGGCTGCCCGCACCAGCGCGCTTCGCACGCTCTCCCGCGTGATCCCGGCCTTGGCCAATCGCCGATCACCGTCGAGCGCCCGCTCGAGCACGATGATCGCGTGAAAGTACTTCGTATAGGTCTCGAACGTGCCGCTGGACAGTTTGCCGGCCAGCAGGTCGTCTGTCAGCCAACGTTCTTGTTCATAAAGGAAGGTCGGCGCTCGAGAGGTCGCCGTCACGCGCCCATCCCACGCCTGCAATTGAGCGCCGACGCGGCGCAGCGCCGGGTCGCTCGACGCCGACAGCAAGCGCGCCGTTTCGAGCGCGAGCCGGGCACGCGCGCGATCGTAGACGTCCGACTGCACCGCGCCGACTTGCAGCGGGCTCATGCGCGGCGCGCCGCGCAGCAGTTCGACGATCCGGTGCACGCGGTACGGCGATTCCCAAAAGGTCGAGAGCGTCTGTCCGAATGCTCCCGCCGCCAACTGCTGGTTGGCCGTCGCCACAACGCCGCCCGGCGGATCGATAGTGTTTGGAAGCTTTTCAAACGGCACGTAGCCGCGCCACGCGAACCGATCGTCCTGACCCTCCACCGGATAAAACCCGACGCCGCTCGCGCGCACCGGCACCGCTCCGGCGTCCTGATATCCGATGTGGCCGTCGACGTCCGCGTAGCCGAAATTGAGGTTCGGGCCGACCCAATGGGAAAGCGCTGCCCGAAATTCCCGCCAGTTGGAGGCACGATCGAGCCGATCCACCGTGTCGCTCTCGCCGCCGTTTTGAAGAATCGTCCACGAAAGCGCCAGCGCGCGCGAGCCGTCGCGCTCTACGATCGGGCCATGGCGCGTCACCAGCACGTCCAAGTCGACTGCCGGGCGGCCCTTGATCGCGATGCGTTCGACGCGATGTTCCGCCTTGCGCCACCTGCCGTTGCTAAAGTATTCGTCGGACGTCGCCGAGCGGAAGCGCTCGACGAAGAGATCCTGAACGTTCTCCACCGAGCTGGTGACGCCGAACGCGATGCGCTCGTTGTGGCCCACCACGATGCCGGGCACGCCGGGAATCGTGAAGCCTTCGACGTCGAGCCCCGGTGCTTGGACTTGCGCGATCCACCACGTGCTCGGCAGCGAGTGTGCGAGATGCGTGTCGTTGGACAGCACCGGTTTGCCGGTCGTGGTGCGGCCCGGTCCTACTACCCAGTTGTTCGAGCCGGCGTCCGGCTCTCGCCAAAAATCTTCACCCGAAAACGACGCGAGCGCTTGTAGTGCCGGAGCTTTAGCTCCGGAAAATGTAGCGTTCCGAACGAAGTTCGGAATCTTTGCCGCCTTACCCGGCCCAAACCCGGGGATGTATTCCTCCAGCGCGGGCACCTGCTCGTCCGTGAGCGCATCGGCAGCCGCGTCGCCAAGCCGCTCGCGCAGCGCCGCTCGAAGTTTGGGGATGTACCATTGATCGTCGAGGCGCTGCGCCATGAGTTTGCCGACGGCGATGCTGTCGATCGGGCTCCACGGCGCGGGGCGATAGCCGAGCAGCCGGAACTCGAGGGGCAGCGGATGCGTCAGCGCGGCCGCGTTGACGCCGGCGGCATACGCGACGAGCAGCGCGCGAGCGCGCGGTCCCAAGCGCGCATAGTCTGCGCGCGAGGACGCCGCCAAACCGAGCGTTTGCACGTAGCGATCGAGCTCGACCGTGACCGGTCCGACGATTTCGGAAAGCGTGCCCTCAGCCCGGCGTCGCAGCGTGTCCATCTGCCAGAGCCGATCTTGCGCGCACGCAAAGCCCTCCGCGAAGTAGGCATCGTAGTCCGAGCGCGCCGAGATGTGCGGGATCCCGCGTTCGTCACGACGGATGACCACCTCGGCGCGCAAGCCGCCGACGCGCAGCGTGCCATCGGTCTTCGGCAGCGGCGAGCGCACGGCGTAGGCGGCGAACGCCGCGAGCGCAAGCAACGCGGCGGCGACCGTCAAGCCGAAAGCGCGAAACAGCGCCGAACGGTGTTTAAGTATCGTGATCGACATAATAGCCGCCGCGAATTTCTTGGATGATGGCGATCGCGACTCTGGCGCCGTCCCCGGCCGAGATGATCGCCTGGCTCGGCAGGCCCGTTATCCGGCCCACGGCATAGCAGCCGGGAACCGACGTCTGGCCGTCGCCGTCGACCGAAACAAAACGTCCGCCGTGTCCGCCGAGCGGGATGCCGAGCGAGGTCGCGAGATCGGTCCGCTTGTTTGAAGCGAGGATGAGATTCTCAGCGTGCAGCGTGCGCGCGCCGGTCACAACGTCGAATCCGCCGCCTTGACGCGGTGCAACAGAGCGGACGTCTTCATCCAGCACCTCTGCTCCGAAGTGCACGGCTTGAACACGACCAAGCCTCAGCAGATCAGGTCCGCCGACGCCATCGGGAAATCCCAGGTAGTTGTTCACTTTGGAAACGCGGTGCAGGCTGGACTCGGAGCGGTCGAACACCGCCACGGGCACGCCGGCCCTTGCCAAAAAGATTGCCGCTGAGAGGCCGGCGACACCCCCGCCGGCGATGGCGACCGTGTATGGATCCAAGGCCTGGCGGTTCGCGGCGACCCGCTGGCGCTCTTCTAAGCTGGGAGGCACCGCGGTAGCGCGAGCGGAAACGGGAGCGCAGGGACCGTCCGCCCTTTCGGGAGTCGGCTTGCTTCTGTCTTAGGAGATTTGGATGTTTCGCAATTGGAGGCCCACAATGGCTAGCACGATCCGCGTCCTTTGCATCATCGTCGTAATCATAGGACTCGCGGGCTGCAAGGGCAGCCCGAATATCGCGCTTCCGCCGCCGCCCGCGCCGCGCGCGTTCGTAACCAATTCGCACACGCCGCTGAGCGTGACCTTCTGTATCTGCGGCTGCACGATCGGCTGCATCGTTGTGTGCAGCAACTGTTGCGGAGGACTAGCCAAGCATCGGCACCCGCTGGCGCGAAGGCATGCGCTGGGGCACCCGCATCACGGTGTGCACATGACCGCGCTCAGAATACCGATGACTCTCGCCGTCAACTTGCTCAACGTGTACAGCACGCCGCTCAATCCGAGTGGTGCCCCGACTTTCATGTTGGGTCGCCCAAGCGGACTGCTGGGACGCCCCGGAGGCATCGCGTTCGATTCGGCCGGCAACATGTACGTGATCGATTTCAACAACAACGGTTCGGGAGTTTTCGGGACGATTTTCGTCTACCATCCTCCCATCACCGCGACAAGCGTGGCGGCGTTTTCGTTCACGGTGCCCAATGCGCGAAACGCCTTTGCCATCGCGTTCGACTCGCAGGGGCGCCTGTGGGCCACCGATGAACTCAGGGAAAGAATCGTGCGGTTCAACCCGCCTTTCAACGCCTGCTCGACCCCGAGTCTGACTTGGTGCGGCTGCGCCGCCTGCATCAGACCGACGGGACTCGCCTTCGATCGCTCTGGCGCGCTGTATGTCGGGGATGGCATTTCCGACAACGTTCTCGTGTGGCGCAGCTGCCAGATCAACGGCACGAGTTGCGTACCGATTAATCCGCCGGCGCCCAACGCGAGCGTCTGCGTTTTCCCGTGCACGTGTGGATTTGGATGCTGCAGCACGCCGACGGGCATCACGTTTGACACCTCCCAGCGCATGTTCGTCAGCTACAAGGAGAACGGCATCGTCAGCGTCGTGACCCCGCCATTCGGCACCTCAGGTACGGGGCCGAAATTCCAGTTCACGGCGCCCAACCATCTCGTGGGCGGTGCCTTCGCGGTGATCGACCAGAACAACAATCTCTTCGCCCCCTTCGTGAGCGACACGGGAGCGAACCGGGGCGGCATCGCGGTCTACATCCCACCATACAGCTCGAGCAGCGCACCGATCTTCGTCCTGACCACAAGCATCGACAATCCCTATGGTATCGCGTTCGGTCGCTGACCAGTCGCTGCTGGCTTGAGTAAGCAAGGAACCGCCGCCGGGATCCTGGGGGCGGTTCCTTTTCCAAGGGATTCGCCGCTTTTGGGCACGAACGCTCGACCAGACCCTTGAGGACCTTGAGGAGAATCTGTATGATTCCCAGTCGGCTTGGTTTTATCGTCGTTGCAGCCGTTGCGCTCGTCGCGCTCGCGGGCTGTAAGGGAAGTCCGAACATAGCGCTGCCGCCGCCGCCGGCGCCGCGCGCGTTTGTGACGAACGCGAATCATGCTCCCAATGTCATTTTTTGCATCTGCTTGTGCAGCTGTTCACCCGTCTTTTGCAGGGTTGGACCCAACTGTGGCGGCGGGTTTGCCGTGCATCGGCATCCGCTGGCCGGCAAGCGTCACGTGGCGGGCAAGCGCCACGCCCATACGCTCGCGCTGCGACAGCCGGCGGACGGCCGGCGACCGTTGCTCGTCGCCGCAAACCTGTTGAACGTCTACAACGCTCCGCTCCAACCCAACGGGGCCCCGGCATTCTCGCTCGGCGCGCCCAGCAAATTGCTCGGCCACCCGGGAGGCGTAGCCTTCGACTCCGCAGGCAGCCTGTACGTAGCGGATTTCGCTAACAACGGCGGAGTGCATGGAACGATCTTCGTTTTCACGCCGTCAATCGGTGCGTCGAGCCAGGCGGCGTTCTCGTTCAAGCTGCCGAATTCGACCAATGGGTTCTCGATCGCATTCGACCCGAAAGGAGACCTTTGGGCATCGGACACGTGCGGGGGCTGCGTTAATTGTACGTGCGGCACCGTCTACAAGTTCAAACCGCCGTTCAGCGCTTGTTCCAAGCCGACGCTGACCTGGCACAATGGCAGTGTCAGTTGTAATCCGGCCGGCATCGCGTTCGATCGAGCGGGTACGATGTATGTCGCGCTCGAGAACTGTGGCGTTGTCCAAGCTTTTCGGGGGTGTAAGCAAACAGTCGGATGCGGTCCCCCTGGCGCCTGCTCGGTCCCCGGACCCTGTGCAAACGCCTCCATCTTTCCAGGCGGCGGGGGTTGCAACCCGGAGAGCGTCGCCTTCGACGTCGCCCAGCGGATGTTCGTCGGGTTCCGCGATTCCGGGTGCATCCGGGTTATCAATCCGCCGTTTGGTTGCAGCGGGGCAGGAGGCTTTACGATTTCGGAGCCGGGCAATCTCCTCACGGCAGGATTCCTGATCTTCGACCAGTCGAACAATCTCTACGTGCCCTATGCGGGCGATAAGGGACCCAATAGCGGCGGGCTCGCTGTCTTCATCCCCCCGTATAGCAGTTCCAGCGTACCGATCTTCGTGCTGACGACCGGCCTCAACAACCCGTACGGCATCGCGTTCGGGCGGTAAAGGTCGACCATAGCCCCGGAAAAGCGAGAAACCGCCAAGCTTGGCGGTTTCTCTTCTTGCGCCTAACTGCTAATGCGCGGGTGACGCCTGCGGCGCGACGAGCATCGGCACCGGTCGTAGGGTCAGACCTACGCATACCTGGTACGAGTCGGCGGATTCGAGCGGCGCGGCTTTGTTATACGCGCGCACGATAAAACAGTCGCCGTTCTTCCACGAACCCTTGGCGAAGTTCGCCAGATAAACGCCCCAGTTCGTCGTCGAGCTGGCGCCGCCCGACTTGCGCACGAGGTGGAACTCGTCTTCGTCAAGACACTTGGCGGCGCCGCACGGGCTCTTCGTCCACGTCCAATGCACGAGCAGGTAGCCCAATTTCATCGCGCTTCCGCAAAAATCAACGACGCTTGGGTCTGAACTGAGCTTCGGACAGTCCGCGGGAGTGGAAACAGCGACCAAGTCCGTCGGGCGGCTGATGCCCGTCGCCGCTCCGGGCCCGCCAGTGACGCCGTCGGGGCGGATGGGCACGGGACCTGCGCTAGCGCTGACGGCGCAGATCGCCAACGCGGCGGCGCAAACCAAGAAGCTCATGCTGCGAAGAACCGTCACGCGATTCATGCGTTCCCTACGTCCAAGCGTCTTGGAGCTTCGAGAGGCCCGGGTCGATTTTTTCGATGGGAAGGCGCGCGATCGGTCCTCCATCCTTGAGCATCAGCTCTTCCAGCGTCGGACGGATCTCTTTGTAGAAGACGCCGAGCGGGATCTTGCCCAGCTGGGTCAAGATCTCGAACGCCTTCACGCGGTTTGACGGATCGTAGCCCTCGATGTCGGACAGGTGATACACATTCTCTTTGAACCATTTGTAGGTGTTGACTTTGTTGAACGTGACGCAGGGCGACATCACTTCGACGATGCCGAGACCCGGATGGAGCACCGCCTCTTTGATCAGCTCGACCATCGCCTTGGGTTCGGACGAGAAGCCGCGTGCAAGGAACGTGCCGCCCGCGGCCAGAGCCACGGCCAGGCCGTTGAGCGGTGCATCGGGGTTTCCGCTCGGGCTCGTACCGGAAAGGTAGCCGAGCATGCTCGTCGGTGAGGACTGGCCCTTGGTCAGACCGTACGTCTGGTTGTCCATGACGATGTACGTCATGTTCGGGTTGCGCCGCACCGCGTGCAAGAAATGGCCGGCGCCGATGGCATAGCCGTCGCCGTCACCGCCTGCGACGATCACGGTCAGGTCTTTATTGGCGAGCTTGACCGCCGTAGCGGTCGGCAGCGCGCGGCCGTGCACGCCGTGGAACGCATATGAATGCAGGTAGCCTGAGATCTTACCCGAGCAGCCGATGCCGGAGATGAACGCGACGTCCTTCGGCTGCAGTCCGAGTTCTGCGCAGGCTTGCTTCAGCGCGGCCAGCACGCCGAAATCGCCGCAACCCGCGCACCACCATGAGGGGGTTGCGGTCGCGAAGTCTTTAGGCGTGAGTTGGGTGGCCATTCCTTACGTCCGGACCTTTTCCGGGGCTAAAGCCTCAGGCCTACATTTAGCCTTCACGGCTTCTATGATCTCGATCGGGCGGAACGGGCGGCCGCTGTATTTCAAGACGCGATGCATGTTCGGCAGCGGTCCTGTGACGTATCGGATCAGCCGATCGACTTGGCCGGTCATGTTGTTCTCGACCACGAAAATGTGTCGAGCGCTCGTCACGAACTCTCGCACTTCGTCCTCCGGGAACGGCCACAGCGTGCGCAGTTGCAGGAATCGGGTCGGCATGCCCTCGGAGGCGAGCCGATCCTGCGCCTCGGTGATCGGTCCCCGATTCGACCCGTAGCCGATGAACGCGATCGCGGCCTTCGGATCGCCCAGCACGTTGGCTTTCGGGAGGTCGGGCTTCATCGACTCGAGCTTGTGCATGCGCTTGTCCATGATGCGCACTCGGTTGCGCGCGTCCTCGGTGATGACCCCCATCTCGTTGTGCTCGGAGCCGGGGACCAAGTGCATCCCGCCCTCGACGCCGGGAACCGTTCGCGGCGACACGCCGTCCTCGGTGAACTCGAAGCGCTTGTACTCGCCGAACACCAGGCCGCCGTTCAGGTGCAGCTTGCCGCGATCGACGCTCACCACGCCCAAGTCGAGCCTCGGAATCGTCTCTTTGCTCTGGCACAGCGCCTGCTCGCTGATGATGAACACCGGCAACTGGTATTTCTCAGCCAGGTTGAACGCGCTCACCGTCAGATAAAATGACTCCTCTACGGTGCCCGGCGCGAGCACGACTTTCGGGATCTCGCCGTGTCCGGAGAATATCAGGTGATTGAGATTGCTCTGCTCGGTCTTCGTCGGCATTCCCGTCGACGGCCCGGCACGCGCGCACTCGACGACGACGATCGGCGTCTCGGTGACGCCGGCCAGACCTATGCCTTCCGTCATCAGCGCTTGACCCGGTCCTGAAGTCGCCGTCATCGCGCGTACGCCGGCGTACGCGGCGCCGATGGTCATGTTGATCGCGGCAAGCTCGTCCTCGGCTTGCACCACCACGCCGCCATACTTTGGCGCGAACTTCGCCATCCACTCGAGGATGTCGGTCGCCGGCGTGATCGGGTAGCCCGCCATGAAACGGCAGCCGGCGACGAGCGCGCCATAGCCGATGGCGTCGTTGCCCATCAGGATGAGGCGCTGGCCATCGGGCTTTGCCCGCAGTCCATAGCCGCTCGGCCGCGGATGGTTCTCCTTGATGACCTTCTCGCCGGCCTCCACCGCCGCGATGTTCTGCCCGACGATCTTCTCGCCTTTGCGCTCGTACTGGCGCGTGACGAGTTGACGCACGATCGAAGGGTCCATGCCGACGAGTTGTCCGAGCACGCCGAGCGAGATCGTGTTGCGCACGAGTTCGAGGCCCAGCTGCTCTTTCGCGATCTTCGCGAGCGGCGCTTCGTAGAAATAGACGTCGCTGCGACGCACGTCGTCGGTCAACTGCTCGTCCGTGTTGTCGAAGATGACAAAACCGCCCGGTCGCATCTCTTCGATGTGTTTTTGGACGCACTCGAGGTCGAACGCGACCATCGCGTCGACGAAGTCCGCGAGACCGTAATGCGGATGCTCGCCCGCCCGGATCACGTAGTTGGTGTGGCCGCCGCGGATGCGCGACGGGAAATCCTTGAACGTGTAGACGTCCAGGCCCATGCGTTTGAAGACCGTTGCGATCAGATCGCCGGTCGTCAGGCTGCCGTCGCCGGCTTGGCCGCCGAAAAGGACCTCGATGTCGTTGACGATCACGAGAGGTGGTCCGCCTTTGTCATGAGCACGTCCGTACTCAATTAAAGAACGTGTGTTTGCTTCCTCCCTTAGAGCAGGCGGGGTGCGGTCGTCTCGGGCGGGAGCGGCTCACCCAGGCGCGCGAGCAGATCGCGGATCGTGGCGGGAGCATAGCCTTCGTAGTCGTTGCTCACGAACGCGAAAACGTCGGCGAGTTTCGCGCGCAGCGATCGGATGAGCGGCGCCCAGGCGGCGAGCGAAGCGCCGCGATCGAACTGCTTCCGATTGTACTGCGCGAATTCGGTGTCGCCCATGAAGCGCAAGTAGATGAAGTCCGCCGGCGGATCGCTCACATGCCTTTCGATGATCTTCGTGGTCAAGGGCATGGGAGAGTGTTCGCTCTCGGCCGCCGCGAGCGCGAAGCCGCACGCTCGCGCAAACGCGAACAACTGCTCATCATACCAGCCTTGGTCGCGCAGCTCGAGCGCGAACCTGATGTCGTCGGGAAGTTGCGACTCCAGAAACTCGAAGAGCGTGCGGCGATTGCCGGGCGTCGGGCCGAAATCCGGCGGGCATTGGATGAGGATGGGGCCCAGTTTCGGTCCGAGCAGCCGCGCGCGTTCGAGGAACACGGCGAACAGCGAGTCGGCTTCACGAAAGCGCAATTGGTGGGTGACTCGGCGTGGCACTTTCATCGCAAAACGGAAGTCGTCCGGCGTGCGCCCGCGCCATTCTTCCACCGACGTCGCACGAGGCATGCCATAAAAGGTCGCGTCGACCGCCACGGCGTTGAAGACCCGCGCGTATTCGGTGAGCATGTCCTTGGGCTTCACGCCTTCGGAGTAGAACACGCCGGCCCAGTCTTTGCACTGCCAGCTCTCGCCGCCGATCCACAAGCGCGCGCTCATCGCGTCATCATTGACTCCAAAGGTCGGGGGCCGGGCTTCACGCGAAGCCCGAAAACATCATGAGGATTCCCATTTATCAAATCGATGCCTTCACCGGCAAGGTGTTCGGCGGCAATCCCGCTGCCGTGTGTCCGCTGCCGGCATGGATCGATGCCGCGCTCATGCAGTCGATCGCGGCGGAGAACAATCTGGCGGAAACCGCATTCATCGTCCGCGACGGCGACGACTACCAGCTGCGCTGGTTCACGCCGACCGTCGAAATGGACTTGTGCGGTCACGCCACCCTGGCGAGCGGGTTTCTGATCTTCAAGAAACTCGAGCCGCGGCGAACGCGCGTGACCTTTCATTCGAAGAGCGGTCCGTTGTATGTCAGCGTGGATCGCGAGCTCTTGTCGTTGGATTTTCCTTCCTGGCCGGCGCATGCTGCGGACCCACCCGCTGCTTTGCGCGCGGCGCTCGGCGGGTCGCCCCTTGAATTCCTACAAGCGAGGGATTGGCTTGTCGTGTATGAATCCGAGTCCGCGGTGCGCGCGCTCGAGCCCAATTTCCGCGACCTGGCGAAGGCCGAGGGCGGGAGCGGCGTCATCGCTACCGCCGCGGGATCTAACAGCGATTTCGTCTCTCGTTTCTTCGCGCCGGCGCACGGCATCGATGAGGATCCGGTGACGGGCTCGGCGCATTGCACGCTGACGCCGTATTGGTCCAAACGCTTGAACAAGGCGTCTCTGCGCGCGCTGCAGATCTCGCAGCGCGGCGGAGAGCTGTTCTGCCAGGACCGCGGTGATCGCGTGACTATCAGCGGTCGCGCGTCTCTATACCTTGAGGGCGAGATCAGCGTCTAGCATCGCCGCGCTTCAACGGAGCGTCTTGCGCTGGTACCGAGGGCACCGGCGCGATCTGCCATGGCGTCAAACGCGCGATCCGTATGAGATTCTTGTGTCCGAAGTGATGCTGCAGCAGACGCAGGTCGATCGCGTGATTCCGAAATTCCGCCTGTTCCTCAAACGCTTCCCGACGTTGCGCGCTCTCGCGCGAGCGCGCCTTGGCGAAGTGTTGCGGATATGGGTCGGTCTCGGCTACAACAGCCGAGCGCGACGCTTGTGGGACTGCTCGCGTGCGGTCGAGCGTGACTGGAACGGGCGCTTGCCCTCGCGCGAGTTGGATCTTCGTGGCCTTCCAGGTCTGGGGCGTTACAGCGCGAGCGCCGTCGCTTGTTTTGCGTTCGGCGCGCGCGTGCCGGTCGTCGACACCAACGTGAGGCGCGTCCTCGGGCGCGCGCTGCTCCGGCGCGATGACGTCTCGATGAAGGCGGCGTGGCGCGTCGCGGCGCAGGCGCTGCCGCGGGATGCCGCGTCGTGGAGCCAGGCTTTGATGGACATCGGGTCGCTGTTTTGTCGCGCCGTGCCGCGCTGCGAGGCGTGTCCGGCGCGGCGCGCATGCGCGTGGGCGGCGAAGCCGCCGCAACCAACCGGTTCGCGTCCGGGGCTAAAGCCCCGGCACTACAAAGCGGCGCGCGAACGTGGCACTCAACCGTTCGAGGGGTCGCGGAGGCAACAGCGCGGACGCGTGATCGCTTCGCTTGCGTCCGTTCCTGGCCTCAGTTTGATCCAGCTTGGCCCGCAGGTAAAGCTTGACTACTGCGAAAGCGACCTGCCGTGGCTTCGCGACCTGCTGCGCGATCTGGCGCGCGACGGACTCGTCGTGCTCGACCGAAAAGAAACCCGCGCGCGCTTGCCCTGACTCCCAAGCAGCGCCGCGCCGCGATCCTGGAACGGCTCCGCGAGCACTACGCCGGCGCCGAAACCGCGCTTGACTTCGGCGACACGTTCCAACTGCTGGTGTCCGTGATCTTTTCGGCTCAATGCACGGATGCGCGCGTCAACATGGTGACGCCTGCGCTGTTCGCCGCTTATCCAAGCGCGGAGGCGATGGCGGCCGCCGAGCCCGCGGACATCGAGCCTTACATCAAGACGTGCGGCCTCTTCACCACCAAGGCCAAGAACATCGTGCGCGCCAGTCGGCAGATCGTCGAACAGCATGCAGGCCGCGTTCCGCACACGATGGAGGAGCTGATCGCGCTGCCTGGCGTCGGCCGAAAAACGGCAAACGTCGTGCTGGCGGTAGGCTTCGCTCAGGACGCCATCGCCGTCGACACGCATGTGTTCCGCGTCGCCAATCGGCTCGGTTTGGTGCGAGCCAAGACGCCGCGTGAGGCCGAGCTGCAGTTGATGGACGTGGTCCCAAAAAGCGAATGGTCGCGCGCCCATCACTGGCTCATCCACCACGGCCGGGAGATATGCCACGCGAGGAAGCCTGCATGCGCGCGGTGCTTCCTCGCTGACCTGTGCCCGAGCGCGAAGCGCTATCTCAAGGATGGCTCTCGCAGCTGATTAGTCACGATCTCGGTAGTGCTGTCGGGTACGCAATCAGTAACAGTTTCGTTGGAGCCCGAGAAGTTCTCGGCGAGCACAGCTATTTGCCCCGAACTGCCGCCGATCGCGGACAAGGGGACCCCGTACGAAACGGTGCCTCCTGAACCGCTAACACTGGCCTCACCGACCTGGACGAACCCGGGTACCGTGACGATTGGGAAGTTGCCATCGGCGAGCCGGCCCCCAGTGATGCTCTCGCCGGCCGACACCACAAAGTCGATGCCCGCCCACGGGCCGCAACCGCCCAAGTTTGTGCTCAATCCAGTTGCCGGATTGCTGTCCGAGTTGAAGTAGATAAGGGTGCCGAGTTGCGTATTGCTATTGCCGCTCGTTCCGGCCGGTACCAGCGATGAGAAAGCGTTTGACTGATCGTAGGTCACAGTGACGGTGATCTGCGTGTACGTGCTGCCGATGCCCGTACGCGACGTTGAGACGTTGGAGATGTCCCAGGTCGTCGGAACGCCGGTCGGCTCGGGTCCTGGATCGGTGGCGGCCGTCGACGAGGTGACCGGCGGCGGTCCCCCCGGCGTTCCTGGACTGCCGGAACTCGTGCAAGCAGCAAAGGCCGCGCTGGATATCGCCAGCACAACTGCGAGGATCAGGATTCGTGTGCCCATGTCGGCTCCTTTTTTTGCCCCAAATACGAGTATACCCAGAAGGAACGCGACTGGAACCGCCTTTGTTGCGAGCGGCTAGGTGATAAAGCGGATCGTCAACGGGTAGCGGTACGGCATACCTTCAGCGGCCTTGACGCAGGCGATGATCACCAGGATGAAATCGAACGCGAGCAGGCCGATCAGGATGGGAATGCCGATGAGCACAAAGCACAGCACCAGCGCGACAAGGCCGTAGATGGTCATGGAGAGCTGGAAGTTCAACGCTTCCTTGCCTTGGTCGTTCACCAATGGGAAATCGTCTTTCTTGATGAGCCAAACGACCAATGGGCCGAAGATGTGAGCGAACGGGATGCCCGTGATGCCCGCGAGCGCGGCGAGGTGGCAGGCCATCGCCCACGTCCGCTCTTGTGGCGTGGTCGTCATGGAAGCGGTTTTTTCGATCATGTCAATAGTACCCGGGACGGATGACGAAGTTTCAGACTAGCGTAGGAACCGGATGGTGAGCGGGTAGCGGTACGGCTCGCCGCGGTTGGCCGCCAGTGCGGCCAGCACCATGAACACGAATACTGCCACGTAGGCGATAAAGAACGTGAGCAGCGGAGCGAGCGGGAACAAGAGTGGGATGAACCACAGCGGCGGGGCGGCACCCGAAGACAGCCCGTGCGCGACGATGCCCGCGAGAATGGCGAAGAACGCGGCAAACCAGCCGATGAAGGCCAACGCCGCATAGAGCAGCAGCGAGAGGTGGAAGTTGAGCGATTCTTTGGCGTGCAGCGCGATGAACGGGTCGTCGTCCTTCTTCAATAAATACACGGTAAGCGGAGCGAGGATGCCGCCTAACGGTGTTGCGAGCACGATAAAGGGCGCAAGATGGGCGATCATCGCCCAGAGCCTCGCGTCCTTGCTGGGGCTCTCGATCATGCTCTAGTTCGACTCGGCGGCCTGGCGCGCGCGCCGCGACGTGAAGAACAAAGGATTGAAGAGCGCTTTCATGACGATCGAGCGCAGCACCCGGCGCCGGTCGAGCGTGCCGAGGCCATAGCCGATCGAGCGGCTTGCGTAGTACTCACTCTCTCCCGCGCGCCGCACGATGAGATCGAGCAACTGCGGACTTTTGGCCAAATTTTTGAGCAGCCGGCCCGACGAAAGATAGCCGCCGGCCGCGGCCTTCCATTCGCGTTCGTGCGAACTGAGCGCGGCGCGAGAAACATCGCCGTGCGCCAGACCGCTCAAGGCGGCGCGCGCGGCGCTTCGGCCGGATACGAGCGCGGTATAGATGCCTTCGCCGGTGAGCGGATCCACCAGCGACGCTGCATCGCCTACCAGCATCGCGCCGTCGAACACGCTGCGTCTGCCCGCGCTCGAAATGGGCAGCGGCCAGCCGATCGTGCGGCCGGCGAGCCGGGCATCGCGGCAGCGCGCGGCGACGCCGGGCGTGTGGGTCATGAATTCATCGAGCAGCTCGCGCAGCTTCTTTTTCGAGCGCCGCAGTTCGCCCATGTAGATGCCGACGCCGATATTCGCGCTGCGTTCGCCGGTCGGGAATATCCAGCCGTAGCCGGGCAGCGTCTGCCGATCGTAGTAAAAAAGTTCCAAGTCATCGCCGAGGCCCGCCACGTTCTCGTAGTAGCCGCGCAGCGCGAAGCCGAGATGAGCCGGGGGGTTCTCCTTCAATCCCAGCGAGCGCGCAACGGTCGAATGCGCGCCGTCGGCGCCGATCACGACCTTGCAGGCGATGCGTTCGACGCCGTTGCCGTCGCTGGCTTCGACCGCGACCACCTTGCCGTTTTTGCGGACCACCGACGTCACGAGCGTGCCCTCGCGCAGGGCCGCACCCGCGCGCGCCGCCGAGCGCGCAAGCGTTTCGTCGAGGATCATGCGCGGCACGACCCAACACTCGACGCGTTCGCCGCGCTCGTTCGCAGGCGGCTGCGCCCGGAAGGTCCCTCCGCTCGGCCCGCCGATGCGCCCGCCGAACGTGCGGACTCCGCGGCCCTCGAAGGCATCGAAGGTCACGCCCAAGTCGGCGAGGATGTCGACCGCGTGCGCGGTCACGCCGTCGCCGCAGCTCTTGTCGCGCGGAAAGCGCGCGCGTTCGAGCACCAGCACATCGGCGCCGGCGCGCGCGAGCCAGTGCGCGGCCGCTGATCCTCCGGGGCCTGCGCCGACGACGACGACGTCAGCGGCCATTGCGGATGTTCCGGATCTCCTCGAACACCGCGGCGACCTCCTCGCGGCTGTTATAGAAGTGCGGTGCGATGCGGATGCCGGCGGCCGGGCGATAGTCCACGAGGAATTTACGGCGGATCAGCTCTTCGCTCGCTTGACGCGCGTTCGGAAAGTCAACCGTGATGTGCCCGCCGCGCCGGGCGGCGTCGCGCGGCGAATTGAGCGTCAGGCCATCCTCGAGCGCGCGCGCCGCCGCGAACGCGGTGAGCTCCATGCTGCGCCGGCGGATCGCGCCGACTTCGATCTCGCTGATGATCTCCAGTCCGCTGATCGCCGCGTAGAGCGCGGGAACATTCGAGGTGCCGCCGGCGAAACGCCACACGTCGTCGGCGAACTCCATGCCGCGCATGTCGAAATCGAACGGCCGCTTGTGCGCGAACCAACCCACCATGGCGGGTTTCAGCCTTTGATAGAGTTCGGGCTTGACCCACAAGAACGCCGCCCCCGGACCGCCGCACAGCCATTTCAGGCAGCCGCCCACGCACGCGTCGACATCCAAACCGCGCACGTCGATCGGCACCGTGCCGATGGACTGGTACACGTCCAAGAACACGAGAGCACCGCAGCGATGCGCCTTTTCGACGATCGGAGCGATGTCTTGGATGTGGCTCGAGCGGAACAAGACGTGCGAGATGGGCACGGCGAGCGTCGTGTCGTCGATGGCGTCGCAGACGGCTTGCGCGTCGACCGCGATGCCGTCGCGGCTGCGCACCATCTCTATGCGTGCGCCGTTTCTCCGTTGCGCTTCCCAATTATAGTGGATCGTCGGGAACTCAAGCGCCGAGTAGACGACTTTGTTGCGCTTGCCGGAAAAATCCAAGCACGATATGAGGATCGATTCGACGATCGACACGTTTTGAAGGATGGTCACCTCGCCGGGCGACGCGTTGATGAGCCTGCCGATGAGGTCGCCGACGCGCGTGACCATCGGCATCCACTCTTCCCATGCGATCACGCCGCGCTGCGCCCACGAGTCCGCGTACTCGTTGAGACGCTCCCGCGTGCGCGCCGGCATGGCGCCCAGCGAATTGCTGATGAGATACGTGCATGTCGAGAGAATGGGGAAGTCCGACCGGCGAGCGAGCAGGGCGTCAGCGTCGAGGCGCATGTTTTGTCGTTTCTTTTCGGTCGCTGAAAGCACCCGCTAGGGGCGGCGTCGCAGCGCCGAGAACAGGTGCGGCGTGAAGGCGCTTAGGCCGGCTCAACTTTTCGCCAACCTCGTGCGCGCAAGCGACGGGGCCGGCATAGACGTGCCGCTCGATCGCGCATGTCTTTTATCGTGCGCCGTGTTCGATTCTTCGGTCGATCCTGCGCTGTACTGCGCGAGACTTGATGACCTCGCAGCGGAGGCGCTTGCCGCAGCGGAAGGCGCACACCCCTACGCTCTCATCGGCGCTGTGTTGGATACGCTCTTCGACAAGCATGGTTTTCGCGGCAACGATGCGGGTTACTCCGATCCCGGGAACAGTCTTTTGTCCAGCGTCATCGAGACGCGAGTCGGCATCCCGATAACGCTTTCCATCGTGTTGATGGAGGTCGCGCGGCGCGTGGGCCTGACGCTGGACGGCGTCGGCCTGCCGGGGCACTTCATCGTGCGCTTCCCGGATGAGACGAGCCAGTTGTTCATCGATCCGTTCGACGGCGGGCGGATCTTGGACGTGCACGCGTGCGTGGCGCTCTTCGACAAGCTCTACCGCGGACGGCTCACCTGGCGCGAAGAGTATTTGCGGCCCGTCTCGCATCGGACGATCCTCAAGCGCGTTTTGTTGAATCTCAAAAACGCCTTGAGCCAAGGCAAGAACTATGTAGCCGCGTTGGCGGCCATCGAGCTGCAGTTGGCCGTGGATCCCGACGACCCCACGGAACTGCGCGACCGCGGCATTCTTTTCGCCCGCCTGCATCGCTACGACCGCGCGATCGCCGATCTTGAAGCATACCTGCGGCGCTTGCCCGACGCCGGTGACGGCGACCATATCCGCAGCACCGTGCAGTATCTGCGCCAGGCTCGCGGGCTGTAACGCCGAAGGGAGCACTCGTATGACCGAATTCGAACGGCGGCGCGCCGCATTCAGCAAGGCCATCGGAGATGCGGTCGCGGTGTTCCCAGCGGCGCCTGGAGCGGTGCGGAGCAATGATTCTGCTTACCCGTACCGGGCGGACAGCGACCTCTACTATTTGACGGGCTTCACCGAGCCGGACTGCGTGCTGGTGCTTGCGCCATCCCATCCTGAGACCAAGTCGATCATGTTCGTGCAGCAGCGCGATCGCGAACTCGAAGTCTGGACTGGGCATCGGCTGGGCGTCGAGCAGGCCCAAAAGACGCTTGGCGTGGACATCGCATATCCCATGACGGAACTTGACGAGCGGCTCCCCAAGCTGCTCGACACTTCCGACACGCTCTACTATGCGCTCGGCGGCAACGAGAGATTCAACCGCCGCATCGTGGAACACGTGCGGACCGCGCGCTTTGCACGCCGGCGCGCCGACAAGGCCGCGACCAGCATCCTCGATCCGTCGGCGGTCCTGCACGAGATGCGCGTCAGGAAGAGTCCCGCGGAGATCGCGGGGTTGCACCGCACGACAGAGATCTCAGCAGCCGGACATCTTGCCGCGATGCGCCACTCGCGTCCGGGCATGCACGAGTACGAAGTCGAAGCGATCGTCGAGTACGTCTTCACCACGCGCGGGGCGCAGGCCGCATACCCATCGATCGTCGCCGGAGGCAACAACGCCACCGTCCTCCACTATGACACGAATCGGGATAGGATCGCGGACGATGCGCTCGTGCTCATCGATGCGGGCGCCGAGCTCGACTGTTATTGCGGCGACATCACGCGTACCTGGCCGATGTCGGGTCGATTCACAAGCGAGCAGCGCGCCGTGTACGACATCGTCTTGGAAGCGCAACGGCAGGCGCTGGCGTTGTGCCGGCCAGGCGTGAGGTACAACACCGACGTCAACGACGCGGCGCAGCGCGTGATGATCGAAGGCTTGCGCGAGCTCGGCTTGCTCAAGGGCTCGCATGCGGAGATACTCGAGAAGGGATCGCACAAGCCGTTCCTGCCGCATCGCGTCGGACACTTCATCGGTTTGGATACCCACGACGTCGGCTTCTACCGGTCCGGCGGCGACTGGCGTCCGCTCGAGTCCGGCATGGTCATCACGATCGAGCCCGGCTTGTACATCGCCGAAGACCTCGACGTCGATGCTCGGTTCAAAGGCATCGGCGTGCGCATCGAGGATGACGTGCTCATCACCGACGGCGGTCATGAGATCCTTGGCGACGGTCTGCCGAAACTCGCCGCGGACATCGAGCGCACGATCGCCGAAGGACGCGAATCGAAAGAGCCGCTGTTCGCGTGAGCGCTACGGCGCTCGACAGCGTCCTCGCAGACGTCGTTCGCTGGCGCCGCGAGATCCATCGGCATCCCGAACTCGGGTTTGCGGAAGTGCGCACGAGCGCGCTGGTGGAGCGCGAGCTGCAAGCCGCCGGCATCGCCGTGAAGCGCGTTGCGAAAACAGGCGTGCTTGGGCTGCTGCAGGGCGCGAAGCCGGGCAAGACGATCGCGCTCCGAGCCGACATGGACGCGTTGCCGCTTGACGAGCACAGCGGCGAGCCGTTTTCGTCCGAAGTCAGCGGCGCGATGCACGCGTGCGGTCACGACGCGCACACAGCCATGCTGCTCGGCGCGGCGGTCTCGCTTGCAGCCCAGCGCGCGGACCTGGCCGGCACCATAAAGTTCTTCTTTCAGCCTGCTGAGGAAGGCCCGGGCGGCGCCAAACCCATGATCGAAGCGGGCGTGATGGATTCGCCGAAGGTCGACGCGGTGGCGATGCTGCACGTCTCTCCGTTGGAGCCAAGCGGCACGCTTGGGCTGCGACGCGGAATGGTATCGGCTTCCTGCGATGATTTCGAGATCGCGATCCGCGGGCGCGGCGGACACGGCGCGCATCCGCACGTCGCAGTGGACACCATTCCGATCGCCGCCGAGATCGTCGGCGCGCTCCAGCGCATCGCCAGCCGCGAGATCGATCCGCTCGCCTCGGTTGTGGTCTCCGTCGGCGTCATCAAGGGCGGCTACCGGCGAAACATCGTCGCGGACGAGACCGTGCTGCAGGGGACGATCCGCTGTCTCGACGAGTCCATTCGCGCCACCATTCCGGAGCGCGTCGAGCGCATGGTGCGCGGGATCTGCGAAGCGCATCGTGCGTCCTATGCGATGGACGTCGAATACGGCTACCCCGGCGTCCTCAACGATCCGGCACTGGTCGACGTCGTCGAAACAATTTTGCGCGAGCGACTTGGCAAAGGCGTGGTCCAGCACATAAAGGCTCCCACGATGGGCGCAGAAGATTTCGCCTATTTCGCCCAGGCCGCGCCCGGGTGCTACATCCGGCTCGGCGTGGCTCCTCCCGGAGTCTCCAATCCCGCCATGCTGCACTCGCCGGAATTCCGCCTCGATGAGGCGGCGATGCCCGTTGGGGTGGGCGCCCTGCTCGCCTTGGCCCAAGAGCTTCCAACCCGCCTGTAACGTCCTGCCCTCCGGCCGGGTCTAAACGTATGAGGGACCGCGGACGATACCTCATAGAGAAGGGTGATGCGGCGCACACGCGCCCATGCCGCGCCGCTAAGGTTTCGGACCCTGCCCTCATTGGAGGTCTTCCTCACGTGAGCTACCTACCCGACGGTTCCATGCGCCGGAGTCTTAAGGCTCGCCGCAAGGACCAGCCCGCCACCAAACGACGCAATACCATATTGGGCATCGTTGCGATCGTCGTCGTGGTCGCGGCCGTGGCATGGGGTCTTTTCGCCCAAGCTTCTTCGACAGCGGGTTCCGCCGGCTGGCATCAAGTGCAGGCCGATCAAAAGGCCTCCGTTGCGATGCGCATCGCCAGCGTCATCCACCCGATCGCACCGAAACCAAAACCGACTCCCTCGGCGCCCACGCAGTCACCCACGCCGTCACCGACGCCAACCGCAAAACCGACGTCGACGCCGACCCCGGCGCCCCAGAAGACGGACGCCGCTGCGCTCTACGCGGCGGCGGCGGCCGGGGCAGCCGCGGCGTACCAGAAGAGGATCAAGAAAATCGCAGCGGCGCTCAAGGCCTCGCGCAAGCCCGCAACCGTCGCGCTGGCCGGTAACACCAGCACGATCGATGCCGGGACCAACCGCAACACGGTTACGCCGCCGGTTGCGACGCCGGCGCCCACACCCACGCCTGCCACGGAAGTGTACGCTCCGCAAGTCGTGGTGGATGCGCGCTTCGTGCGCCAAGTGCAGCCGGAATATCCTGATTTAGCCCGGGAGCAGAACCTGTCCGGAACGGCGATCGTGCTTGTGACGGTCGGGCCGAAGGGCAACGTGTTGTCCACGCGCGTCGAGAAGTCGGCGGGCGGCATCTTGGATGGCGCTGCGTTGGCAGCGGCGCGTCAGAGCACATTCCAGCCGCCGAAGATCGACGGCAAGCCCGCCACCGAGACATATCGGATCGTCTATACGTTCTCGCAGTAAGACTCGCTATGCGGGTCTAGTGCCTGGAAAGAGGCGGTCGATGAATCGACCGCCTCTTTTTCTATGCGCGTCAGCTTGTGTGGAGCGGGATCTTTAGGACTTGCTCGCGACCTCGGGACCGCGAAATCTTGTGAGCAGTTGCGAGCGGCGCAAGATCAGCTGCGGCTCCGGCACGGTCTTCGCCATTCTGGTCAGCGTCTCGAGCGCGGCGGTCGCGCTCCCGGCGGCGACTTGCGCGTCCGCGAGCCGGATGCACGCGGCGACCGCATCGCTATTCCGCTTCAAGCCCAGGTTGGCGTTCATCAGGATCGTCAGCGCAGTGATGTCCTCACCGTGTTTGAGCACGCGTTCGCACGCTTGCGCTGCCTCCTCGAGGCTGCCGTCCGCGAAAAGTTGCTGCGCTTTTCGCAACGCGAACGTCGCCAGCGCTTTGTTTGGCGCCGCGGTTTTTCCAGTCGGCGCCACTGCCGGCGAAATGCGTTCGGGCGTTTCCTCGACGCTCGCTGCGACGGGCTCGGCAGTGACGACAGGCGGTTGCGGCGGAGCGGGAACTGGTTTGGGCTCTGGCATGGGAGCCGGCGGAACTTGAACTTTTTCGGGCGCGACCGGAGCGGCGGCGGCCGCAGGCGCGGGGGTCACTGGCCGTGCTTGCGTCGTCGGCGTCGCTTCAGCGATTTCGTGAACGGCGACATCGGGCTCGATCAACTCGCCTTGTGAAGCCTCGACCATATCGGGCTGCGGTGGTTCGACAACGGCGGGCTCCGGAACGGCACGTGCCACCGGGATCGGCGGGGCCGGAGCGGGGGTGGCAGGCGCGGGGCGGGCAGCCTCAGCGGGAGGGAGCGTGCCGATAAGCGCTTCTACTTCTTTGAGATACGAAGGGCCAAGCGCGGCCAAGCCGCGGCGAGCCGCTTGGTCTTTCTTGTCCAATTCCAATATCTTTGCGTACAAGTCCGCCAAGATGCGCTCACGCTCTTGGCGCCATTCCGGCTTGCGCGTTTGATCGCGGCGAATCACAACGCCGATGTGATCCAGGGAAGCGCATTGCGTTCTCAGCACATCGGCTGGGATCAGGGTGAAAGACGCGAGCGCGTCGTCGACGCCGTCCGCATGGAGGTCGAGAAAGCGCATCGCGTGCTCGGCCGCCTGGCGATACTCGCTTCGAGCGACGAACAGTTCGATGCCGTGGCGCAGATGTTCAATCGCCTCGTCGATGCGTCCGAGAGCCGCATACAGGTCGGCCAGGCGCACAGCGATCTCGCCGTCCTTGGGTTCGAGCTTCCTACAATACCGGTATTCCTCGATCGCGTCCGCCGCGTAACCCGCATTCCTGAGCGCGTCGGCATTCGCGCGCCGAATCACCACGACGTCGGGGAACTCAAGCGACAGGTCCTCTAGTATCTCCAAGCTGTCTTCGGTCGGCGATGCGAGGCGCGACAGCTCCGCGAATTTCATCGCCACCCGCGGCCGCTCCGGTCCAAGGGGATTCTTGTCGACGCGCGCGAGGAAGCCGTGCTTTTTCTCTACCGCCAGCAAGAGCTGGCCGAGCATCTCTACGCCTGTCGCATGGCGCTGCTCTTGAGCGAACGCCTCGGCGGCGGCCATGTACGCGGGCACTGACGCGCGCAGGCCTTCTTTCGCAGCGACCGCGATCGCTTGCTCGAGTTTCTTGTTGGCGCTCACTTCTTGGCGGATCCCCTTGATGGAGCTGCTTTAGGTGCCGCCCCAGCTTCCATCTTCGCGCGCACGGTCGCGACGCGCGCCGTGACGTCGCGATAGCTCGGAGCCGTGGTCGCGATCTCCTCAAGCGCCCACAGCGCCAATTCGAGCGATTCCGCATCGCCCCGGCTCTCATAGGCCCCGCCCATGTTGTAGAGCGCTTCGTGGTATTGCGCCTCCGGATAACCGGACGCTTCCAGCGCCTTTGAATAGCGCTGCACGGCGTCGTCGATCTTGCCCATCTTCTGTAGGCAGCGTCCGATCCCGACTTGCGCCAGCACCGCGAACTCCTTTTCGTTCTCCACCGACTCGAAGAGCTTCAGCGCGTCATCGGCCTTGTTGGCGCCCAGCAGCGCGAGGGCGCGATTGTAGCGGCCCTGCGGCGTTTTTTCGTCCGCCGGACGGGCGGCTGCGGGAACTTCTGTCTTGGCCGCTTTTTCAGCCGGCTTGGCTTCCGGGACTCCGTTGGGGTGCGCGGATTGGGCGGGCTGGGCGGGCTGCTCCTTGGGCTGCTTTTGGGTTTTTGAAGCCTCTGCGATCGCCGCAGCGAGGCCCGCTTCCAACTTCGCGATATCCGAATCGGGCGCCGCGACTGCGCGCGCGCCGAGCAGTCCTTCCATCTGCGCCAGAGCCTCTTCGGTCTTTTGGCGCCGGTCGACCAGTGCGGCGGCCAACTGGCGCAGGTGCGCGCACATGGCGTCGACGTTCTTTTGCAGCGCGAGCGCGCTTGCCAGGCTCGACTCGATCTCCGCGACGGTCCCCGCGACCACCAAAGCGTCCGCGGCGATGGATTTGCCCTGCTCGATAGCCTCTTTGACCTGACGCTCGGACGCGTCCACTTGCCCGCGGGCAGCGTCCGCGCGCGTCTTTGCTTCCTTGAGCGCCGCTGCGGCGAGGTTTGCCTCGCTCATCGTTTGATCGAAGCGAGCCTGCATCTCTTGCAGCACTTTTTCGGCCGCTTCGGTTTCGGTTCGCATGCCGGAGAAGCGCGTGGCCGCGTCGGCGAGGTCTTTTTCGACCGTGGCGGCGTCGGCTTTCGCTTTGTCCGCGCGCTGCCTGACGGCTTCGGCATCGGCTTGGAGCTGACCAATGGTTTGGCCGACGGCACCCGCCTGCGTTTGCGCCTCTTCGACGCTCTCGAGCAAGATCGTCAGCGATTCCAAACCGGATCGCGTGCGTGCGAGTTTGCCGACCAGGGCTGTCAGCGCGTTTTCTTCGGCCGCGCGCGCTTTGGTGACGATCTCCACCTGCTGTTTCAGACTTGCGAGATCGTCCTCCGCACGTTTGCGTTCAGCGCTGGCAGCTTCTAGCGCCTCTTGCGCGGTCTTGAGCTGATCCTCGATTGTGGCGCGCTTCTTGTACGCCTGGGCGACGGCGGAGGTGACTTGCGCGAGTTCGGCCGTCGCTTTGGACTGTTGCTCGATGACGGCGAAATCGGGCGGCAGCATCGTGCCGTCGGCGGCGTCGGCTGCGCCCTCTTCCGGCACGGCAGCGGTACCCGCCATCGTTCCTGCCTGTGGCTTTGCGACGGGTAGCGGCTGCGCCGCGGGCTGTTTGCTCGCTTCCGGATCGGCTCGCTCCATCTCGAGCGCCAACTGGCGCGCCTTCGCGTTGCCCGGATCGATCGAGAGGATTTCTTGAGCGCAGCGGTAGGCCGCCGCGTACTCCATGACCTTCTTCGCTGAGTCGGCGCCCTGCATGTAGTACGCGATGGCCTCTGTGGCCATATGTTTCGCGGCGTACAGCGCACCGAGATGCGTCAGCGCTCCGACGTGGGTCTTGTCGCGTTCGACGATGCGCTTGAACGTGAGAATAGCTTGATCGATCTGCCCATCGCCCTCATACACCCGGCCCGCTTCGAACAGCGCGGGAGCGAATGTGTAGTTCGATTTCCGAAGCACGTCGGCAAATCGCTCGAGTCCTTCGGCTTTGTTGCCTGCGGCGATCTCAACGCGGCCCAGCTCGAACAGCGGCTCATAACTCTTCTCGTCGACCATGCCCGCGGCTTCGAAGCTCTCGCGCGCGAGATCCACGTCGCCTTCCTCCAAACCGCGGCGGCCGGCCTTGAGGAACCACGCGAATGACTCTTGCTCGAGTCCGACGTTAACCGCCATTTTCGCGGCTTCGTAGACCTGCGCAGGCGCGGCTTCGTGACGCCCTGCGACCTGACGAAGCAGAGGCACAGCGCCCGCTGCGTTGCCTTTTTGCACTTCATTTCGCGCTTGCGCGATCGCTTGAGAAGCAGCTTGGTCAGGCTTGCTCATGGTACGGCCCATCGTTTACATTCGGCTCCTGAAATAGTAACGGCAGTCACAGACGACAGAGGGCGACTCTGGTTTCGCCGGGTCGCGCCCTCACAAAATGGTTCCTTAATATGTATCGGCCACCAGCGCGGCCAGTTAATGGGACGCTCTACCTTGCTGCGACGGGGGCCGCTTCGTGCGCCTCGAGGTATTTCTCGGCGTCCATGGCTGCGCGGCAGCCGAGTCCTGCCGCAGTCACCGCTTGGCGATAGCGCCGGTCCTGAACGTCTCCTGCGACGAAAACGCCCGGCACGCTCGTATGCACGCCATCGGGTGAAACGATGTAGCCCTTCTGATCGAGCTCGATCTGTCCCGCAAACAGCGACGTTATCGGTTCGTGGCCGATCGCGACGAACACGGCCCCGCAGGCACGGCTGGCGATCTCGTTGGTCTCAAGGTTGCGCAGGCGCACGCTTGAGACCGTGCGCTCGCCGATGATATCTTCTACCGCAGAATTCCACACGAACGCGATCTTCGGGTTGGCGAACGCGCGCTGCTGCATGATCTTCGACGCGCGCAGCGTCGCGCGCCGGTGGACGATCGTCACCGTCGTGCCGAAACGCGTCAGGAAGAGCGCGTCCTCGATCGCGGTGTCGCCGCCGCCGACGACGAAGATATCCTTTCCTTTGAAGAACGCGCCGTCGCAGGTGGCGCAGCTCGACACGCCGCGCCCGCGCAAGCGCGTCTCGTTAGCGAGCCCGAGCCATTTCGCCGACGCGCCGGTCGCGATGATGATGACATGCGCGCGATGCTCTTCGTCGTGGACCCAAACGCCGAACGGTGCGGATTGAAGATCGACGCGCGTCACGTCCTCGTTGTGGATCGCCGCCCCGAAACGCTCCGCTTGCGCGCGGAACTTGTCCATGAGTTCGGGGCCGAGAATGCCTTCAGGGAAGCCGGGGTAATTCTCGACGTCGGTGGTCAGCATGAGCTGTCCGCCGAACGTGCCCCCCGCGAATACCAGCGGCGCCAAGTTGGCTCGCGCCGCATAAATGGCGGCCGTCAGGCCCGCCGGACCCGAGCCGATGATGATGATTTTTCGCGCTTGCATGTTCAGCGCAGGTATTCCGCAACTGCGATGTGTAGCCTTTCGCTCCTATGCCGCGCGATATCTTACGAGTCGACCTTTTCGACGCCATCGGCGACACGCCGCTCATCCGATTGCCGGCACTGTCGCGCCACGTCGGTCGGAATATCTTGGGAAAAGCCGAACATCTGAATCCCGGCGGTTCGGTGAAGGACCGCGCGGCGAAGTTCATCATCGAAGATGCGGAGCGAAGCGGGCGGCTCGTTCCGGGCGGCGTGATCGTTGAAGGCACCGCGGGCAACACCGGCATTGCGCTGGCGCTCTTGGGCAATGCGCGTGGCTACTCCAGCATCATCGTCGTGCCTGACGATCAATCGCAGGAGAAAATCGATCTGCTGCGCGCCTCCGGCGCGGACGTCCGCGTGGTTCCCACGGTGCCGTTCACAGACGACAACAACTACTATCATGAGGCGCGGCGCATCGCGCAATCCACGCCGGGCGCTATTTGGGCCGATCAGTTCAACAACGTGGCGAACCGCCGCGGTCACTACGAAACGACCGGACCCGAGATATGGGCTGCGGCGGGAGGCTCGCTCGACGCGTTTGTGGCTGCGGCAGGCACCGGCGGAACTTTTGCCGGCGTTTCAACATTCTTGAAGGAACGCAACGGGCGCGTGCGCTGCGTGCTGGCCGACCCGATGGGATCGTCGCTCTTCAACTATGTCAAGCACGGCAATCTCGACGTCGAGGGCGACTCGGTGGCTGAGGGCATCGGCATCAAACGCATCACCGCGAACTTCAAAGGTGCACCGGTGGACGATGCGGTTCGCGTCGACGATCAGGCGATGATCGAGATGGTGCATTTCTTGCTGCGGACCGAAGGGCTGCTCGTGGGCGGGTCGTCGGGGATCAACGTGGTAGCGGCAGCGCGCGTGGCGCGCGATCTCCCGCCGGGCAGCAGCGTTGCGACGATACTATGCGACAGCGGCACCCGCTATATGTCTCGGCTCTTCTCAGCGCGGTGGCTGGCCGAGAACAAGCTCACCCCGCGCTGCAAGGACCTGAGCTTTTTGTAGTCTGCCGCACAGGGGAGTCAGCGCATGCTGGCAGAATAGAAAGTTTGGGAAAAATTTCACAAACTCGCCGGCGGGCGCACTGACTTCGTAAAGAGAGCGCATCTTGCCATCATCACCGTGGATCCCCGTCGCGATCTTCTTCGGCGTGGCCATCGTGGTCGCCAGCCTCATCGCGATCGTCCCCGGCATCTTCACCAAGAAACGCCCGACGAAGGAAAAACTGGAGGCATACGAATGCGGCGTGCCTCCGACGTCGGCGATGCTCGGACGCTTCCCGGTCCGCTTCTATCTCGTGGCGATGCTGTTCGTCGTCTTCGACGTCGAGGCCGCGTCGTTCTATCCCTGGGCGGTCTCGCTCAAGGCGCTGGGCTTGTTCGGTCTCTTGGAAATGGTCGCGTTTATCGTCGTGCTCGGCATCGGCTATGCCTACGTCTGGAAGAAAGGCGGCTTCTCGTGGAGATGAGCCCACAACAACCTTTCATCACGACGAAGCTCGACGACTTCATCCATTGGGCGGAGGCCTCGGCGATTTGGCCCATGACCATGGGCTTGGCATGCTGCGCGATCGAGATGATGAGCATCGTCTCGCCTCGCTACGACACGTCGCGCTTCGGCGCCGAAGTCTTCCGCTCGTCGCCGCGCCAGAGCGACCTCATGATCGTGTCCGGTCGCGTCGCCAACAAGATGGCGCCGATCCTGCGGCGGCTCTACGACCAGATGCCCGACCCCAAGTGGGTCATCTCGATGGGCGCGTGCGCGTCTTCGGGCGGCGTGTTCGACAATTACGCGATCCTTCCGGGCGTGGACACGATCTTGCCGGTCGACGTCTACGTGCCCGGCTGTCCGCCGAGTCCGGATGCGCTGATCTACGCGTTGATGCAATTGCGCCGTCAGATCCAAGCCGGCGGCAAGTCGAGGGTGCTCGCAGCCAATGGCTGAAGGCGCAGCGCCCCGAGCGGACACGAGCGCGCTCCTTCCCCAAATCACTCAGGCGCTCGGCGCAAATCTGCTGGAAGCGGTCTCCGAACAGGATATGGACGAGATTGCCATCCTGCCCGCTGGGCTTCTGCCGGCGGTCGAAGTCCTGCGCCGCGACGGCTTCGATCTTCTACTCGACATCGGCGCCACCGATCACCATCCGCTGACGCCGCGCTTTGAGATCTCCTACCACTTCCTGAAAGTCCGGCAAGCCACGCGCTATCGACTGCGCGTGTTTCCTGACGACCTCAACCCGGTCATACCGACGCTCACCGCGCTGTGGCCCAATGCCGACTGGGCGGAGCGCGAAGTTTGGGATCTCTTCGGCGTGCGCTTCGACGGGCACCCGAACCTCGTGCGCATCCTGATGCCGGATGACTGGAAAGGCCATCCGCTGCGCAAAGATTATCCGTTGCGCGGCCTCGAGCGGCGTTTCAATCCCGGCGGCCGGATGGGCGAAGTGCCTCCCGTGATCACCAAATGAGCGCGACCGATCTTTCCGTTTTCGAAAACAATCCAGACATGAGCGTCGCGCCGGGGGACGAGCGCGACACGCTGGTGCTCTCGATGGGCCCGCAACATCCCAGCACACACGGAGTGCTGCGCGTGATGCTCAAGCTCGATGGCGAGACCGTGGTCACAGCGGAGCCGGAGATCGGCTACCTGCATACCGGCATCGAGAAGCAGACCGAGAACTTGTTCTGGCAGCAGGCCATCACGGTCGTCGACCGCGCCGATTATCTCGCGCCGCTGTCGAACAGCCTCTGCTACGTGCTCGCCGTCGAGCGATTGCTCGGCATCGACAACATCCCGGCGCGCGCTCAAGTCCTTCGCGTCATGTTCGCGGAACTGACGCGCATCGCAAGCCACCTGGTGTGGCTGGGCACCCACGCCATGGACCTCGGCGCGCAATCCATCTTCATGTACGCCTTCGAGATGCGCGAGCGCATCCTCGACATCATGGAATTCGTGACCGGCGCGCGCATGCATCAATCGTGGTTCCGCATCGGCGGCTTGGCGCTCGACGTCCCCAAGGGCTTCCTCGCGCGGATCGACGATTTCATCGGCCGCTTCCCCGAGCGCCTCGCCGACATGCGCCGCATCCTCGAAAAGAACATCATCATCATGGACCGGCTGATCGGCGTGGGCAAGATCAGCGCCGAGGAAGCGATCGCGTGGGGCCTCACCGGCCCGATCCTGCGCGCGAGCGGCGTCGCCTACGACATCCGCAAGGCGTTCCCGTACTCAGGCTACGAGACGTACGATTTCGAGATCTGCACGCACGCAGGCGGCGACTGCTACTCCCGGTTCGTGGTGCGCCTCAACGAGATGCACGAAGCGTGGCGCGTCATCAAGCAGGCGCGTGAGAAATTTCCGGGTGGACCCGTGGTCATCGACGATCGCAAGATCGTGCCGCCACCCAAGACCGAGATCCAGCACTCGATGGAAGCGCTCATCCATCATTTCAAGCTGGTCTCATCGGGCTTCAACGTCGAAGAGGGGCATGTGTATCAAGCGGTGGAGGGCCCGCGCGGCGAGATGGGGATGTACGTCACGAGCGCGGGCGGCAACAAGCCGTGGCGGGTGCGCTGGCGACCTCCCTCGTTCTACAATCTGCAAGCTCTGAAAAGACTCGCGCCGGGAAATCTGGTGGCCGATGTGGTCGCGATCATCGGAAGCTTGGATCCGGTCTTCGGCGAGGTCGATCGATGACGCCCGAACGCGCGCAGCGCGGCAAGGAACTGGTCGCTCGCTATCCGCAAGCGCGATCGGCTCTCATCCCCTTTTTGCAGTTCTGCCAGGAGCAGGACGGCTACGTGACCCGCCAGGCGATCGACGATGCGGCGGAGCTGGTCGATCTCACCGCCGGCGAAGTCGAATCAATCGTCTCCTTCTACACGCTGCTGTTCAAGCACCCCGTTGGGAAGCACGTCATCCAGGTCTGCCGCACGATGTCATGCATGCTGCGCGGCGCTGACGAGCTGCAAGCGCACGTCAAGCGGCGCCTCGGCATCGGCCATCTGCAGACCTCCGCGGACGGCATGTTCACGTACGAGGAGGTCGAGTGCTTGGCGGCATGCGATCGCGCTCCGTGCCTGCAGCACAACCTCGAGTTTCATTACGATGTGACGCCCGCCGATTTCGACACGCTGGTCGAGCGCTGGCGCCGCGAATCGCCCTCTCCCGTCATGCCGGCGCAGTGATGCTGTTCGAACCCGTCTTGATGAAGGGCATCGGCGAGCTCGACCTCACCGACATCGACGTCTATCTCAAGGGCGGCGGATTCCAGGCCATGACCAAAGCGCTCAAAGAGATGACGCCGGAAGCGGTGGCGGGCGAGGTGAGCGCGTCCAACCTGCGCGGTCGCGGCGGCGCGGGCTTTCCGACCGGCCGGAAGTGGAGCTTCTTGCCGAAGGATGGCCGGCCGCGCTATCTGGTCTGCAACTGCGACGAGGCGGAGCCGGGCACGTTCAAGGACCGCATGCTGCTCGAGAAGACGCCGTTCCAGATCATCGAGGGGCTCATCATCTCGGCGTATGCGATGAATGCGGCGAAGATCTTCATCTATATCCGCGGCGAGTTTCTGGAGGGTTTTCGCGTCTTCGCGCGCGCGCTTGCCGCGGCGTACGAACGCGGATTCGTCGGGAAGAGCATCGACGGCACGGATTTCTCCGTTGACATCGTGATGCATCGGGGGGCCGGCGCGTACATCTGTGGCGAGGAGACCGCGATGCTCGAGTCCATCGAGGGCAAGCGCGGCGAGCCGCGCCTCAAGCCGCCGTTTCCGGCCAATGCCGGGCTTTACGGCATGCCGACGGTGGTCAATAACGTCGAAACGATCGCCTACGTGGCGCACATCATCGAACGCGGCGCTAAGTGGTTCGCGGCGATCGGCCCGGAGCGATCGCCGGGCCCGAAGATCATCTCGGTCAGCGGTCACGTCCAGCGGCCGGGCAATTACGAAGTGCCGTTGGGCATCTCGGCGCGCGAACTCATCGAAGAATACGCCGGCGGCTTGCTGCCCGGGCGCAGACTTAAAGCATTTCAGCCGGGGGGCGGCTCATCGGCCGCGCTCTTCGAAGAAGACCTTGCGACGTCGCTCGACTACGAGTCGCTCGCGGCCAAGAAGACGATGCTCGGCTCGGGCGGCTTCGTCGTCATCGACGACAGCGCGTGCCTCGTGCGTTCCGCCTATACGCTGGCGCGTTTTTACGAACACGAGTCCTGCGGGCAATGCACGCCGTGCCGAGAGGGCGGGCAGTGGGTCGCGCGGATGGTGGGCCGCCTCGAAGCCGGCGAGGGCTCTGAAGAGGACTTGCGCATCCTGGGCGTCATCAACCGGACCCTCACCGGCACGAACTTGTGCCCGCTGGGCGACTCGATCATGCCGTTCCTCGCCTCGGTGCTCGCGCGCTTCCCGGAGGAGTTCAAGGCGCACCTCAGCATGGCGCGCTGTCCGTTTCGCAGCGCCAGCGAGGTTAGTGCCGCGTGAGCGACGCCGCCTCGAAGAAGATGGTCAAAATCGTCATCGACGGCCAAAGCTTGAGCGTGCCCGACGGCACGCTTGTCGTCGAGGCCGCGAAATTGCTGGGCACGCAGATCCCGGTCTACTGCTATCATCCCAAGATGGAGCCGGCAGGGTTGTGCCGCATCTGCCTGGTCGAGATCGAGAAATTCCCGAAGCTGCAGATCGCCTGTGCGACGCGCGTCAGCGAGGGCATGGTCGTGCACACGATGACGCCGGCGGTCGCCGAAGCGCGCAAGGGCGTTCTCGAATTCCTGCTCCTCAATCATCCGTTGGATTGTCCGATCTGCGACAAGGGCGGCGAGTGCGATCTGCAAGATTTCACCATGGAATATGGTCCGGGCGCAAGCCGCCTCACCGAGCCGAAGCTGCACAAGCCGAAGCGCGTGGATCTGGGTCCGACGATCGTGCTGGACGAGGAGCGCTGCATCCTGTGCCGGCGCTGCACGCGCTTCGACGCGGAGATAGCCCAGGAACGCAACCTGGTGGTCGTCGAGCGCGGCGTTGATTCGCTTATCGCGACCCGCGACGGCAGCGAGTACACTTCGTATTTCGCCGGCAACACCACCGAGATATGCCCGGTCGGCGCGCTCACGAGCAAGGCATACCGCTTCCGCGCGCGCCCCTGGGACCTGGGCCACGCCGATTCGGTGTGCACGCAGTGTTCGGTCGGCTGCAACTACCGCATCGACTCGCGCTTCGGCCGGATCATGCGCACGTATACCCGCGAGAACGATCGCGTGGACGGGGGCTGGATCTGCGATCGCGGCCGCTATACTTTCAACTACCTTTACGAACCGACGCGCTTGCGCAAACCGCTGATCCGGCGCGACGGCCGGCTGCAAGAGACGACGTTCGCCGAGGCGATCGCCTTCGCGGCGCGCCGCTTGTCCGACGCTGCTCGCGAAAAGCGAGTCGGCGTCATCGGCGGCGGCCGGCTCTCCGACGAAGAGGCCTTCGCGCTTCAGCACTTCGCGCGCACGGTGCTCGGCACCAACAACATCGATCACCGGGTGCACCAGCAGAAGTTCGCGTCGCCGGCTCGCTTCGGCGCGCAATTGACGGACATCGACGACGCTTCGCTGATCCTCGTATTCGGCGCGATCACGCCGGAGCAAGCGCCGATCCTCGACCTGCGCATCCGCCGCGCTGTGGCGCGCCATCATGCCAAGCTGGTGTTCGTCGGACCGCATAGGCCGGAGTTTTTCGTGCCCTTCCGCCACATCGAGTACGCGCCGGCCGAGATCGTCGGCCTGATGGAGCAGCTCGCCGACACCGTGCACCACGGCAAAGAGGCCGGCGGCGGTTTCGTTTCGGAGCTCGCGCAGCTGTTCGTCAAAGCGGAGAAGATCGTCGCGATCCACAACGGCCGCAACCCCGGCGCGATCGCCGCGTTGGAGCACCTGGTCGAAATACTGCGGCAGTTCGACCACCAGGCGGGCATCTTAGTGGTCGGCGCCACGGGCAATGCGCGCGGCGCCGAGGCCGCCGGCTGTCTGCCCAACCTTCTTCCCGGCTATGTGGTCGCGGATCATGCCGGCATGACGACCGGTGAGATGCTGGCCGCGGCGGCAAGCCGCAAACTCGACGCGCTGCTGATCCTCGGCGCCAATCCGGCGCTGACGTTTCCGGACGGACTGCTGGCGCGAAAAGCTCTTGCAAGCGTGCCGTTCCTCGCGGTCGCCGATCAAGCGCTCACCGAGACGGCGACCTACGCGCACGTGGTCTTCGCGGCGGCTTCGTTCGCAGAAAAATTCGGACACGTCACCAATCTTGAGGGCCGCCGCCAGGCGTTTCGGCAGGCGGTCGAGCCCCCGGTCGGAACGGCGGACGACGCGCAGATCCTCGCGGCGCTCGCCGCCGAAGCGGGCCAGGCGGATGCGCTCTCCAGCGATCCGGATGTGCTGTTCGCGCGCTTGCGCGAGGCTGAAAGCAAAGGCGCCGATGGCAAGGGTCCGCTCGCGCGGCCGAAAGTCGAGGACGTTTCCGGATTTCGCTCGGAACACTACATAGGTTCCGGCGAGCAGTTCGCGATCTTTCAAGTACCCCACCTATATGCCGGCGGCGGTGCGAGTGCGCACGATCCTGGGCTCGCGCCGATGCGCCCCCGGCCGTTCGCCATACTGAATCCAGCCGACGCGGCGGCGCTCGGCGTCCAAGCCGACGATCGCGTCACGCTGTCCGGACGCGGCGGGGCGATCGATGTCGAGGCGCGGGTCTCCGCCAGCGCTCCGCCGGGCGTCGCGCTGGTGAGCGCGGACATGCCCGAAGCTCCGGTCAACAAATTGCTCGATGCGTCGGGCTCGGGCACGGCCAGCGTCGCGAAGTCCAAACTCGCGAGCGAGGTCTCTGCGTGACGCCGCTTCAGCTGTGGGTCTTGATCATCGCCATCAAGGCCGGCGTCTTGATCTTCGTCGTCGTCACGGCGTTCGCGTACCTGATGCTGTTCGAACGCAAATTGCTGGCGTGGTTCCAGCTGCGCGTGGGGCCGATCTGGTGCGGGCCTTGGGGACTCATGCAGCCCGCCGCCGACGCGGTCAAACTGGTGCTGAAGGAAGACCTGACGCCGCAAGACGCCGACCCCTTCATCTATAAGATAGCGCCCGCGCTTGCCGTGTTGACGGCGCTGCTCGCATACGCCGTGATCCCATTCGGGACGTTTCCTGACGGCTCGCCGATCTCAATCGCGAACCCCAACGTCGGCATTCTGTACCTGCTGGCGGTCGGTTCGATCGGCATCTATGGCATCGCGTTGGGGGGCTGGTCCTCGCAGTCGAAGTGGCCGCTGCTCGGCGCCATCCGCGCCACTGCGCAGATGATCTCCTACGAACTCGCCATGGGACTTGCGATCGTCGGAGTGCTGCTGCTCGCGGGCACGACCGATATAGCGGCCATCGTCAACGCGCAATCAAAGCATCACGTGTGGTTCATCCTGCCGCAGATCGTCGGCTTCGTCATCTACGGCATCACTGCCACCGCGGAGACCAACCGCGCCCCGTTCGATCTTCCGGAGGCGGAGACGGAGCTGGTCGCCGGCTTCCACACCGAGTATTCAAGCCTGCGCTTCGGCACGTTCTTCGTCGCTGAATACGTCAACATGATCACGGTCTCGGCGATCGCGACGCTGCTGTTCCTGGGCGGCGGCGACGGGCCGTTCGTCCAGCAGGTCCCGTGGCTGACCATCCTGTGGTTCGTCGTCAAAGTGGGATTGCTGCTCTTCGGTTTCATCTGGCTGCGCGCGACGCTGCCGCGCTTGCGTTACGACCGCCTGATGGCCTTCGGATGGAAAGTGCTGCTGCCCGTCGCCATCTTGAACCTGCTCGTCACCGCGACGCTGGTGGCGCTGGGAGTCGTGCATGCTTAACGCTTTGTGGGGCATCATCGCCGGCCTCGCCACGACGCTGAAATACCTCTTCATGAAGAAGTCAACCATCGATTATCCGCGCGAGGCCTACCCGCACCCCGAGCGCTTCCGCGGCGTGCACGAATTGCGCAAATACGACGACGGCATGGAGCGCTGCATCGGGTGCGAGCTGTGCGCAGTGGCATGCCCGGCGAACGCGATCACGGTGATCGGCGCCGAGAACGACCCGGCGAAGCCTGTGTCTCCGGGCGAGCGCTACGGTTATCGCTACGAGATCGATATGCTGCGCTGCATCTTCTGCGGCTGGTGCGAAGAGGCGTGCCCGACCGACGCCATCGTGCTCACGCCGCGCTTCGACATCGCGGACTACACGCGCGACCGGTTGGTCTTCGGCAAAGACAAACTTCTCGTGCGCGATCCGTTCACGCAGCATCTGGCGAACACGGAGAGCGCGGTTGAGACCGATCCGGGCGTCGTGCCGTAGCGTGGACGCTTCATGATCGCGCTCTTTTGGATCTGCGCCGCGGTCGCTCTGATCTCCGGCGTGGGCGTCATCGCGAGCCGGCAACCCGTGCATTCGGTGGTGGGCTTGATCGTCAACTTCGCAGCGCTGGCGGTGCTGTTCTTGAGCCTGTCCGCCGACTTCTTGGCGATGATCCAGATCATCATCTACGCAGGCGCCATCCTCGTCCTGTTCCTTTTCGTCATCGCGCTGTTGACCGTCGGCGCCCAGCCGGTCGAAGTCGGACCTGGGCGATTGCAGTTCCAGACGTTGCCGTCGGTCGTCGCGGGCCTGTCGGCGCTCGTGGTGATGGGCCTGAGCGTGCGCGGCGCAGGCTGGGGTCCCGCGGCCGCGTCGGCGCCTGCAGATTTCGGCAGCGTCGCCACGTTCGGGGGCGAGCTGCTCACCACGCACCTCTTCGCGTTTGAAGTGACCGCCTTCATCTTGCTGGTCGCCATCATCGGCGTCGTGCTGATGGCGGGGCGCAAGGAGGTGCGCTTCTAGCATGCCGCAGGTCCCGCTGTCGCTCTATCTCGGTCTGTCCGCGGCGCTGTTCGTCATCGGCGTCATCGGTTTTCTGCTGCGCCGCAATCCGCTGACGATGCTCATGGCCATCGAACTGATGTGGAACGCCGGCAACCTCGCGTTCGTCGCGTTCGCGCGTGATTTCGTGGATATGTCGGGCCAGATCTTCGTGTTCATCGTCATCACCGTAGCGGCGGCTGAAGCGGCGATCGCGCTTGCGATCGTGGTGATGGTGTTCAGACGGCGTCGCGAGGTGGACGTCGACGACATCTCGGTGCTGAGAGACTGATGGATCAGTTCGTCTCGATCGCCGCGCCTCTCATCTTGTTCTTGCCCCTCATCGGCGCGGCGGCGATCACCATCTTCGGACCATACGTCCATCGGTACGCTTGTGCGCTCGTCGCCAATCTCTCGATCTTCTTGTCCTTCGCGCTGACCGCGGCGCTTGCGATCCTCACCTTTCGCCTGGCGCCGGAGCAGCAGGTCGCCTACGCGCATAGCTATGCTGACGGTTTTTGGGCGCACCTGCCCTCGTACTTGAACATCTCGTTCCGGCTGCTCACCGACCCGCTCGCGCTCATCTGGATGCTGATCATCACCGGAGTCGGTTTCCTCATCCACTTGTATTCGGTGGGCTACATGGCCGAGTCGAAGAACTACCGCACGTTCTTCGCGCACATGAATCTCTTCGTCTTCACCATGCTGCTGCTGGTGATGTCGGACAACTTCTTATGGCTTCTGGTGGGCTGGGCCGGCGTGGGCCTCGCCTCATACTTGCTGATCGGTTTTGACACCGACCGGCCCGCCGCGGTGGTGGCAGCGCGCAAAGCGCTCATCATGAACGTCATCGGCGACGTCGGCATCATGGTCGCTATGTTCCTCATGTATGCGCACACCGGCAGCGTGGCGTTTTCCAACGTCTTCGCAGCGGTAGGGTCCATCCCGACCTCGGCGCTCGATTGGATCGGCATCTGGCTTTTGGTGGGCGCCGTCGCCAAGTCGGCGCAGCTGCCGCTGCACACATGGCTCCCCGACGCGATGGAGGGGCCGACGCCCGTGAGCGCCCTGATCCACGCGGCCACCATGGTGACGGCCGGCGTGTATCTCGTCGCTCGCGCACATCCTATCTACGACCAAGCGCCGCTGGCGGCGGAGATCGTCGCGGTCGTCGGCGCTGCCACGGCGCTGTTCGCCGCCACCATCGGCTGCGTGCAGTACGATATCAAACGCGTGCTGGCGTACTCGACGATGAGTCAGATCGGCTATATGATCTTGGGCGTGGGCGTCGGGGCGTATGCCGCGGGCGCGTTTCACTTCATGACGCACGCCTTTTTCAAGGCGCTGCTCTTCATGGCGGCCGGCATCGTGATCCACAACCTCGCGGGGGAGCAGGACATCCGCAAGATGGGCGGGTTGGCCAAGCGCATGCCGTTGGCATACTGGACGTTCCTGATTGGCACGCTCGCCATCGCCGGCATTTTCCCGTTCGCCGGCTTCTTCTCAAAAGACGCCGTGCTCGATGCTGCGCTGCGCCTGAACCATCCTTGGCTCTTCGGTGCCGGCGTCGTGGCCGCCGGCTTGACGGCGTTCTACATGTTCCGCCTTCTCTTCGTGTCTTTTTTCGGCCAATACCGCGGCGAGCATGAGCCGCATGCCGGCAAAGCGCGAAGCATGACGATCCCGGTCGTCATCCTTTCGGCGCTGTCGATCGCCGGCGGCTGGCTCGTGTTTCCCGGTCACGACGCGCTCAGCGGCGCGCTCTCCGCCACGTTCGCGGATGCGCGCTTGCCCCAAAGCATGGCCGAATTCAACTGGCTGCTGTCGCTGGGCGTGCTCGCACTGGCACTCGCCGGCGTCGGCGTGGCATACTATTTCTACCAAGCGAATCCGGCAGCGCGCGAGCGGGCCCGAGCCGTCCTGGAGCCCGTGCGCACACTGGTTTTCAACGCGTATTACATCGACGCGCTGTACCATTGGCTCTTTGAGAAGCCGGCCTACGCGTTGGCGGACGCGTTCGCGCGCTTTGTCGAGCCCGCCGCGATCGGCGGCGTGCCCCGCGCGTTTGCCTGGATGGCCACGCTGCTCGGGGGCCTCTCCCAAAAATGGGAAACCGGCTACTTGCGGCGCTACGGCCTGACGATCGTGGTGGGCGTCGCCTTGTTGCTGCTGTGGTACCTCTACGTCACGCGCGGTTCGCTGGCGGCCGGGACGCTGTAGATCATGTTGATCGACGTCATCATCTTCTTGCCGCTTGCCGCCGCGCTCTTAATGCTGCTGATCCCGAGGACCAGCAGCGGCGTGCTCAAAGCCGCGGCGCTCGCGGGCAGCCTCGCGACGTTCATCCTGAGCGCGCTGGTCGTGCCGTTGGCGCCGAACGGCGTCACGCAACAGGTCGTACCGTGGATCACGAGCGGCGTGGTCGCCTCGTATCACGTGAGCCTGGGCGGCATCAATGTGTTCTTCGTCCTGCTGACGACCTTCGTGGCCGTCCCCGCGGTGTGGGCAGCCTGGACCTACGCCAACGCGACGCGCTTGCGCGGCTATCTGATGCTGTTGCTCGCGTTTGAGTGGACCCTGCTCGGCTTGTTCACCGCCGGCAACCTTCTGCTGTTCTACATCTATTGGGATCTGATGCTGATCCCCGTGTTCTTGCTGCTCGTCGGTTATGCTGTCTCTCCGCAAGCGCGCCGAGCGGCATGGGGCTATCTCATCTACAATGGCGCGGGCGGTTTGATCTTGCTTGCCGGCGTCATCGGGCTGGTCGTGCAGACGCACACCTTCGAGGTGGTCGGCGCCACGTCCGGATTGCCGGCAGGGCTGGAGTGGTGGTTGTTCGCGGCGTTCGCGTTGGCGTTCCTCATCAAGACGCCGGTCTTCCCGTTCCATGCATGGATGCCCGACACGTACACGCAGTCGCCGCCGCCGCTGGTCGCTATGGTCTCCGGCGTTCAGAGCAAGGCGGGGCTCTACGGCTTGATCGTGTTCGCGCTGCCGCTCTTCCCGAATGCCGCGCATGCATGGGCGCCGCTGCTCCTCGTGCTGGCGGTGTGCAGCGTCGTCTACGGCGCTTTCGCTGCGCTCGCGCAGAACAACGCCAAGACGCTCGTCGCGTTTTCTTCGCTCTCGCATCTGGGGCTCGTCATCTTGGCGCTGTTCGCCTTCAGCTTCTCGGTCGTGCAGATCAGCGTGCTCATGATCGTCAGCCACGGTCTCATCTCGGCAGCGCTCTTCTTGCTGTTGGGGTTCATCGAAGAGCGGGTCGGCACGTGCGAGCTCGGATCGTTCGGCGGCTTGAGCGTGCGCGCGCCGCGCTTCGGCGTCTTCATGCTGATCGCGTCCATGGCGGCGCTGGGGTTGCCCGGCTTATCCGGATTTGCGGGCGAGTTTCTCATCTTCCTGAGCGCCTGGCAGACGCAACCTGTGTTCGTCGCGATCTCTCTCGTCTCGGTGGTCATCGCCTGCGTCTACGTGTTGAAGCTTTTCCAGTCGTCGATGCATGGACCTGAGAAGCTGCCCGCCGGGGCGGTTCGTGATGGGCTCGAGCTGCGACCGCGCGAGTTCGCCCTCGTCGCACCGCTGCTTGCAGCCATCATCTTCTTGGGGCTGTGGCCGGCATGGCTGAATGATCGCGTGCCCGCCTCCAATGCGGTGACCCAGGCGAGCGCAGCGAGCATGGAATCTAAATGATGACAAGCGTCGGCGTCGACTATTCGATTCTCGCGCCGGAGCTCGCGCTCGCTGCCGCAGGCTTGCTGGTGCTGCTCCTCGATCTGATCCTGCGCAACGCGTCGCGCTGGCTGCTGTACACCACCGGGATCATCGGATGCATCGCGGCGTTCGCGTTCATGCTGCCGCTCTACGGCAAGACGCAGTCCACCCTGAACGGAGCGTTTGCCAACGACAAATTCTCGTGGGGCTTCGACACGCTGCTGGTATTGACGCTGGCGGTGGTTTTTCTGCTGTCATCGCTCAAACGCGCGGAAGACGGCGGGAACCCCGCCTCGTACGCGTCGCTGCTGATCCTGTGCACCATCGGCGGCACGGTGATGGCGGGCGCGACGAATCTCATCGGCATCTTCCTAGGGATCGAGCTGTTATCGCTGTCGCTTTACGTGCTGGCGGGTACGGGTTTCCCGCGCGAGTCGTCGCAGGAGGCGGCGCTGAAGTACGTCATGCTCGGATCGCTGGCGTCGGGGTTTCTCATCTACGGTTCGGCTCTGCTGTACGGCGCCGGCGGCAGCATCGCGCTCTCAGCCTTGACCAAGGCTGCGGCGGTCTCTTCGCCGCTGTTCATCGCCGGTTTCGCTCTCTTCGTCGTCGGATTGGCGTTCAAGCTCGCGCTCGCGCCATTCCACCTATGGACGCCCGACGTCTACGAGGGCTCGCCGTTGGCGGTGACGGCGTTCATGGCTGTGGCCGTCAAAGCCGCTTCGTTCGCGGTGCTGGCGCGGGTCGCGTACACGGTCTTCGGCCACGCGAGCGACGCGCTGATACCGCTATGGGCGCTTGCGATCCTTTCCATGCTGGTCGGCAATCTCGGCGCCATCCGCCAACGCAACCTCAAACGGCTGCTCGCTTTTTCAAGCATCGCGCAGGCCGGTTACGTCGTGGTCGCGCTCGCTGGAGTCGGCGCAAGCGGACTATCGTCGCTGCTCTTCTATCTGTTCGCGTACGCATTCATGAATTTGGGCGCGTTCGCGGTCATCGGGCTTGTCGGCGACGGCAGCGAAGCCTACGCCGACATCGATGCATATCGCGGACTGTTCTTCCGGCGGCCTTGGGTCGCGGCGGCAATGGCTCTTTTCCTGATGTCGCTTGCAGGCATCCCCGGCACCGCCGGCTTCTACGGCAAGGTCTTGCTGCTCGTGCAAGGCTTCACGGCCGGGCCGTGGGGCGTCGCCCTGGGCATAAGCTTGATCGCCGGCACGCTCGTGTCGTTCTACGTCTACTTCAAAGTGATCTGGCAGATGTTCGTGCCGGTCGAGGGTGAAGCGCCGCAGATCGCCGACGGCACAGCGGCGTCATGGCTTGCCGTCGGGCTTGGCGCCGCCGGCGTCATCGTGCTCGGCGTGTTGCCGCAGATGTTCTTCACCTACGTGGTGGCTGCTCCGCCGTAAAGGATTGGCCGGGCGATGATGGAACTGCGAGCGCGATTCCACCGGGTGCGCCAGGGGCAGGTTGTATTGTGAAGACTGTCGCGTGGTGTCTTTTGGCTCTCGTGTCGTGCGGCGCGCTCGAACCCGGAATCGCAGCAGCCGCTACGCACTCGGCGGATGCGGTCGTCATCAATCGCCAGATCACCACGCCGTCGCGGGGCGCGCCTGTTCCGGCGCCGAGCCGAGTAAACCCGACGTCGGTTGCGCCGACAATGCGAACCATTCTGGCCGCCCCGGCGCCGGTGCTGACGCTCACCGCGAACACAGTCGTGGCGCTTGTCGGTCAAACGATAACCTTCGCCGCGTCGGATACGGCCAACACCGACACCTCTCTCTCTTTCGGCGACAGCACCGCCCCCGTTTTCTTGGTCCCGCCATACCCTGTCACGACCACCCATGCCTATAACGCGGTGGGTACGTACACCGCCGTCTTGACCGAACCGGCCTGTGGATTGAGCTGCGCCAGTGCCGCTCGACTGACGATCACCATCGTGGATCCGGCGAGCTTCTCGCTTACCGCGACGCCCACGACCGCGTTGGCCGGGCAGCCGGTACGCTTTCACGCCTCGAACAGCGGCCGATCGTTGCCGTCCGAGTTCATCCGATTCGGAGACGGTTCGGCGGCTCCGGTTCCGACGTCGAATTTCTTCGTCAACCACGCCTACGCCGCGCCCGGCACGTACACCGCGACGCTGCACGCCAACAACACTGGGCAGGATGTCGTGCTCGCGCGAGCCGTGGTGCGCGTTCAACCCAACCTGACCCGCGTGCCCATCGGACAGATCTATTCCGCCGTGCTCGCCGAATCGCCGGTCTTGGCCGGCAGCGATGCCAACATCATCTTGACCTATCGCATCAACTCCCCGCTCGTCGTCCGCTTCGACGGGCTTACGTCGCTCCAGGCGATCGTCGAGCTCGACGACGCGCGCGGTCACGTGGTGCGGCGCGCTGATCCGGTCCCGCTCCGAATCGCGCAAAGCGCCATCAACGACGCGCAGACGACCCTGATCCCCTACTCCGTGCCGATCGATGCCGGCGGCGCGTATCTGCTGCGCGTCTATATCAGCGTGGATGAGGGCGGGGTCGTGGCGCTCGGCCACCCGCAGCCGCTGACGATCATACCGGGTCCGGACCCGGGCCCCGTCGTCAAGTCTCAATTCCGCGCGAACGGCACGGCCGAAACGCGCGCGCCCGGCGCGGCCGGCGGAGCCAACGTGAACCTTGGCCTCACGACGGCGGTGCAGTGGCCGTACGATCTGCTGTCGCTGACCGGCACCTTTGATCCAACTTCCAAGCGAATCGACGCGCTGGCGACTTTGCAATCCGCGACGCCTGCGCCGCTCACGGCGCCGGACGCGACGCCCGGGCCGGGGCAGATCAATCCGGTGACGTCGACGCCGGGCACGTCAAGCGGCTCGCCGGCGCCGACCGTGAGCAGCACGCTCGCACCTGGCGGCACGCCGCCGCCTACTGCGACTCCCACTCCTTCGGGCACGACCGAGCCGACGCCGGGACCCGTGCATACGCCCAAACCTCCGGTTGCGTATCGTTCGCCTACGGATGCGCCGGCCGACCGGCTCGCTTTCGCGCCGCCAACCCCGACGCCGGTCAAAACAGGTACGCCCGCTCCCGGCGCGAGCGCAGCTCCCGCAACGATCGAGACGCCTGCGCCGACCCCGGCACCGCAGCCCGCCGCCACACCGCCGCCGCTGCCCAGCTTGCAGTTCAAGGACGTGCTCGGACGCACGGACGTGGACTTGCCCGCGCTGATCGGCGGCAAGGAAACGCTGCGCGGCCTCGACGCGACGTACGTGAAGACGAGCGGTTGGACGTTCCACGGCGGCGCCGGATACGCGCAGCTTGCGAGCCAAGCCACCACCGAACGCACCGGCCAACTTTTCGACATCGCCAAGAAATGGGGGCCGAACAGCGCTGACGCTTTCCGCGTCGCCTACACGCGCAGCCAGGACAACGTCAACAAGTTCGTGCCGACGAGCGGCCTCAATCCGCTGGACGTCCGCGCCGGCGTGTTCGAGTTCACGGATGCGCTGACGCCGCACTTGACGGCGACGCTCACCGGCGGCAAGTCTTCCACGCGCGACGAGCTCGGAGCGACCCCGAGCCTGAGCGATGCTTCGGACAAGGCGCTGCTCGCATACGCGGTCGGCTCGCTGACCGCCAACTACGAATACCACAACGGCGGGCCGGCCTTCGGCGCCGGCAACGGAGCGTCGGCGCAATTCGATCGGGCGGGAAGCACCGCATCGGTGGCGCTTCCCACCTCGATGATCTCGAACGTGACGCTGCTCTGGGGCCGTGACGATCAGCGCTCTGTTCTCAACCACACATCGACCGGCAGCGTTGTCTTCAGCATGACGCCGGCGAACGCGCCGACGCTGAATCTGGCGCTCGAGCGAGATCGCGCCGTGGCGGCGGGCATCGACAACACGACGCGCATCGGGCACATCGTGCTCGTGCGTTCCGGGATCACCGCGGACTACCAGCTCACTTCGGCGGTGAACGGAACAAACCCGGATCAGAACTCGCTGACGCGCAATGCGAGCCTGCTCTATGCGCTGACTTCGGGAGCGCATGTCATAGGGCTTGGGCTCGTCGGCACGCAGACCGTCAGCAGCACGTCGTCCGCGACGCTCAACGAAAACGCGAGTTACAGTTTTACGTTCGGTGGGCGACCTGCGCCGCTCGGTCAAAGCATGGGCGGCGTGACGAGGAACTTCCAGATCCAGATGAGCGCCACCAATATGAACATGCGCGGCGCAGCAAGCGAAGGTCACACGCTCAACCTGAGCGGCTTACTCACGTGGCACCTGACTCCGCAGTTCGCGCCGGGCCTCGAGGTCGTGTCGCAACACCACTACGATAACGATCCTGCGTTGAACACGCAGTCGTCTTCAATGCGTTTACGACTTGACGTCACGATCTAGCTGTCCCGCATAGGCGACCGGAACGCCAGGGCAAGGCTCGGACGACGCGAAAGTGCCGACAACCGCGGGCGCTGTGCATATCACACGCCGCGGGTAGCTTTTCCCAAACAAAAAAATCTTCTGGAGGTCATCCTCGCGATGCGTTTGTTTGGTGTCTTATCGACCTGCCTGCTCTTATGCAGCGCCTCGCTTGCCCAGGCAGACCCGGCGTCGGCGCCGGAAGCCGGCGCGGCGCTGGCTCATCGCGTCGGAGATGTTCTTGACTACACCTTGACGGGTAACGTGGCGCAGGCGATCGTCGGGCGCGACGCCTACGGACGCAAGGTCGATCAGGCGGCGATGCCGACGACGCTCAACGGCAGCGAACACGTGGCCATCAAGGACATGACCTCGCTCGGCATCAGCTTATATCGTTCCGGTCAACTCGTCGCCGTCGTGTCCGGCGGAAAGCCGGTCAAACACCCCGGTTCGGGTTGGACGCTGGTCCGCGATGACGGCACGATCGCGCGCGATAACGGCAATCTCGGCGGCGTCTTTCTTTTGCCTTTGGTCTTTCTCGGTGAGAATGCGGTTAACGACGGAGCCGCGCTGCGAGTCGGCGATCGTTGGTCGGCGAAGCTCGGCACCAAACTCTTCGGCATGACCGCGCGACCGACGATACGCTACGCGGTGGATTCGCAGCACTTGTTGCTCGGCGTGGAAGTCTTCAGCCTGTCCGGCGAAGGGTCGGCGCCCATGAAGGAACCGGTCTACTCCAACTCAGGCGAGCCGCTTGGCTATGCGACGGGCACGGCGCGCGTCACGGTCCGCTGCGATTACGATCGCGTCAATAAGCGCATCATGTCCATCGAACTCGACATCACCGACAGCTTGCATCTGACCTCGGGCAAGAAGACATTCGGCACGGTGAGCGACCGCCAGCGTTATTTGGTCTCGCTCGAGCCGGCGACCCTCTCCTCCAAGATCTAACGTAGCCACGGAGCTTTAGCTCCGTGGCTCTTTAGCCCCGTGTTTGCTGCGCCCTCCGCTCCACGCTATTGCGATATCCGTAGAGCGCGTACACCGCCAAGCCGATCAGCATCCACACGCCAAAACGCGTCCACACGATCCAATTGGTTCCATAGAAGACGAGCACGAGCGAGAGGATGACGCCTATCGCAGGAAAGACGGGCACAAACGGTGACCTGAAACGCCTTGGCCGATCCGGCTGAGTATAGCGCAGGATGATGACCCCGATGCTTACGCATATGAACGCAGCAAGCGTGCCGATATTGACGAAATCGAGCAGCGTGTTGAGGTCGAACATCGCGGCGAGCACACCGACGACGACGCTCATGATGATGGTCATGCGCGCGGGCGTGCGGAAGACGGGATGGATCCTTGCGACGCCCTTGGGCAGAAGACCGTCGCGCGCCATGACGTAGAAGATCCGCGCCTGACCGACGAAGGCGGTGAGGATGATGGACACCGCGCCAAAACCCGCCCCCCAGTTCATGATCCATGCGTAACGGCCGAGCCCAACCGTCTGAAATGCGCTCGAGAGCGGGGTGTTTTCGCTCACTTGCGTGGCCGGCACCATGCCGGTGAGCGCGATCGCAACCGCCACGTAGAAGAGCGCTCCGATGCCCAACGCCCCAAGAATCGCGATCGGTATGTCGCGCTGCGGGTTTTTCGCTTCCTCTGCCGTAGTGGTGGTCGCGTCAAAGCCGATAAAGGCGAAGAACACGATGAAGGCGGCCCCGATGACACCTTGGGTGCCCCAGCCGTGCGTTACGAACGGGTGCAGATTGGCCGAGTGGAAAAATGGAATGGCCGCCAGCACGAAGAGGACGAGCACCCCCATTTTTATGACGACGAGTCCGGAGTTGGTGTGGGCCGACTCGCGGATGCCGGCCGCCACGAGCACGCCGACGAGCACGCACGAGAGAAAAGCGAAGACGTCGAAGTACGTGTGCTGTTCAGGCGAAAAGAAGGCGGTGGCCCATAGCGGCAGGTGCACGTTGAATCCGGCGAGCCACTGCTGCAAGTTGCCCGAAAGGATGTTCGCGTCGGGTGCCGCCGAAAGCGCGTATTCCAGGATCAGGTTCCAGCCCACGATCCAAGCCACGAATTCGCCCAGTGTCGCGTAGGTATACGTATACGCGCTTCCGGCCACGGGTACCATCGACGCGATCTCGGCGTATGCGAGAGCCGCGAACACACACGCCAGCCCCGCCAGGATGAAGGAGAGCACGACGGACGGGCCGGCGTAGGTGTGCACGCCGAGACCGATGGTCGCGAAGATGCCGCCGCCCACCATGCTGCCCAGTCCGAACGCGATGAGCGCCCACGGCCCCAGCGCCCGGCGCAGCGTCGGGCCTTGTATTTCCTCGGTCTCTTTGGTGAGCGCGTCGATCGACCGGGTGATGAATAGGCCCATCAGCTGTTCTTCCTCAACTCGAGCGACAACCTCATCAACGCCTTGGTGATGCGGCGCAGATCGCTCGCCGCGATCGCCTTCGGCGTCTTGGTGCCGGATTCGAGCGCCTGTATGCGGCGCTCGAGGTCGACGACGTGTTCCCCCAGCGCGGCCGCCAAGTCGGCCACGCGCGAGAGCTCAGGCCGCGGCATCTTTTGGCGACAAGAGCGGCTCGCCTTCAATCGGCCATTCGATCCCCACTGACGGGTCTTTCCAGCTGAGCACGCGCTCGTGTTGCGGGTCGAAATGCGCGCTCATCTTATAATGGAAGATGACCTCATCGGACAGGGCCAAGAAACCGTGTGCGAAGCCCTTGGGCACGTAGACCTGCATGTGATTGTCGCCGCTGAGATCAAAGCCTTGCCACTGTTTGTAGGTGGGCGAACCTTCGCGCACGTCTACGATGACGTCGTATGCGCGGCCGACCAGGACCTGGGCCAGTTTCGCCATCCGCATGTCGTAGTGCATGCCTCGCAAGACGTTCTTACGCGAGCGAGACACGGCATCTTGCACCCATTCATCAGCGATCCCGAGCTCTTCGTACTTTCGCCGCGCATACGTCTCTTTGAAATAGCCGCGCGCGTCGCTGAAAACATCAGGCACGAAGAGGTGGGCGTCGGCGAACTTGGTGGGCTTGACGACGATCATCCGGGCCCGCCCTTAGACCCGATATGGAACCGGACCTTCACAACGGACCTTTAGGTCCGTTGAACGAACTTTTGACCCTCGGGGGCATCTTTGATTCGCGCGGACGCAAACGGTTTTCGCATCCACTTTTTCGGCACGCCGCACTTCGAGTTGGTCGGCGCTCCGTTTCCGTTCGCGGGGCCGCCAAAAGCGCTGCCGCTGCTGGCTTACTTGCTGCTTCACCGCCAGGCGCCGCTTTCGCGCGACGCCGCAGCGTTTGCGCTTTGGCCGGACGACGCCGAGGAGACGGCGCGCGCAAACCTGCGACGCCATCTGCACATGGTGCAGCGGGCATTGCCGCCTCGCGCGGATGCAGCCTGGATCTTGGCCGACGGCGATTCGCTGCGTTGGAATCCGAACTCGCCTGCGTGGTTCGATATCGCCGAGTTCGAGCGTTGCTTAAAGGACGACGACTTGTTGCCCGAAGCGGTCGCGCTGTATCGGGGTGAACTGCTCGAAAACCTCTACGACGACTGGATCATCGAACACAGGAACCGCTTGCGAAACGCATACCTGGGGGCGCTCGACCGCATCGTCGTGAACCGCCGTCGCTCGCGCGATTTCCACGGTGCGGCCGAGTACGCCGCGCGCATGCTGGTCAGCGACCCGTGGCGAGAAGACGCGCTGCGTCAGCTCATGAGCGCGCGTTACGAGCTCGGCGATCGGTCCGGAGCACTGCAAGAATTCGAGTCTTTCCGGCGGCGGCTGCGCGAGGAGATGGAAGTCGACCCCATGCCGGAGACGGTCGCCTTGCGCGACATCATCCTGCGCGGTGATCCGCTGCCCGGTCCGGCCGCGACGATCGAACTGGGACCGAAACCAGGACGGCGTGAGACGCGCGCTATTCTTCCGTTCGTGGGCCGGTCGGCCGAGACCGCGTTCCTGCAAGAGCATTGGAACCGCGCGGTGGCCGGCGCGGGAAGCCTCGTCCTCATGGGAGGCGAGGCGGGGATCGGCAAGTCTCGATTGGCCGGCGACTTCGCGCTTGCGGTCGAGCGCGAAGGCGGACGCGTCCTTTTCGGAGCGACCAGCTCGCCGGAGGGCGCGCCGTATCAGGCCGTCACCGACGCCCTGCGCTTCGCGCTGCCGCTCGTGACGGCGCTGCGCATCGAACCGGTTTGGCTAGGCGCGATCGCCCAGCTCGTGCCGGAACTGCGCGCGCAGCGCAGCGACATCCCGCCGGTGCAGCCGAGCGCGTCCGATCGAGATCGGCTGCGCCTCTTCGAATCGCTGGCCGTGACGCTCGCTGCGCTCGCGCGATCGCGGCCGCTGCTGCTGATCTTGGAGGATCTCCATTGGGCGGGCGAAGCCACCATCGCTGCGCTTGAGTTTTTGGCACCGCGCTTTTCGAACGCGCGCATTCTCGCGCTTGCGACCTATCGCGATGACGAGACGCCGCGCACGCACATGCTGCGCCAACTCCGGCACCGGCTGCAGCCCAAAGGCATCGCCGATCACTTGACGCCCGCGCCGCTGGGCGTCGAAGATCTCAGGACGATGTTGGCCGCCATCCCGACACTTGCGTCGGAGGCCGAAAGCCTCGCCCCGATGCTGCTGGCGCAAAGCGAGGGCAATCCGCTGTTCGCGGCTGAGATCGCGCGCGACTGGGCGGACAGCCGGCCGGACGTGGCGCGGATCGGCGAAGCGCCCGCGGTTCGCGCGATCATCGCGGCGCGGCTTGCGCGCCTGTCGCCTGACACGCGCGCCTGCGCCGAAATCGCCTCCGTCGCGGGCCGCGGCTTTGACGTGGATCTCGTGCGCGAAGTGTCCGGCTGGCCCGAAGACCAGGTGCTGCGGGCGTTGGATGAACTCGTCGACCGCGCGATCGTGAGGGAGAGCTCCGGACGCGCGCGCTACGCCTTCGCGTTCCGCCATCAGCTGATCCAACAGACGCTCTACGACGCGATCTCGCCCGACGTCCTCGTCCGGCGACATCGGCGCACCGCCCACGCCATCGAGGAGCTTTACGCAGAGCGGCGCGATGAGCTCGCGGCCGATCTAGCGCGCCATTACGAGCTGGGCCGCGAGCCCGAACGAGCCGCGCTATGGTATCTTGAGGCCGGCAAGCGCGCCGCGGATGTCTTCGCGCACGCCGAAGCGGAGGCCGCGTTGACCCGGGGACTTGCGTTGACGCAAGCCGACGAGATGCGCTTGGAGTTCGTGTCCATGCGTGAAGCCTGCCGCAACCACATGGGCGATCGATCGGGCCAGCGTACCGACATCGACGAGTTCGAGCGGCTGGCGGACGGCTTGGGCGACGGCGATGCGAAGTTCGACGCGACGCTGCGCCGGGTTCGGCTCGAGCGCTCCCTGGGCGAGCGCGACCGGGAAGCGGCGGCGATCACCCAGCTCCAACGTCTGGCAGGCGATGATCGGCTGAAAAAAGCCCGGGCTTTGCTGACGGCTGCCGAGCATGCTTCGCTGCTCGGCCAAGTCGAGCTGTCGATGAAGCAGGCAGCGCACGCGCTGGACCTTTTCGGCAGCCGCCCGGATGCGGTCGAATGCCTGTGTCTTCTCGCCGAGCAAGCCTCTCACCACGGATCGATCGCAGAAGGCCGCGCCTACTTGGATCGGGCGCGAGCGCGCGCGGCCGAGCATTCAACGCTGCCATTGATCGCGCGTGCGACGATGACCGCCGGAACGGCGGCGCTCATCCAACAGCGCTTCGCTGAATGCATCGACCTATGCGTCGCGGCGCAAGAACTGCACCGCGCCATGGGCGACCGTGAGGGTGAGGCGGACGCGCTTGGCCGCCAAGCGTCAGCGGCGCTGCGGCTTTTCCGGTTCGATGAGGCGCGGCGCGCGAATAGCGCCGCGGCAGCGATTTTCCAGGCGATCGGCAAGCGTCAGGGGCTCGCGTTGCGCCGCGTGAACGATTGCATTCTTGCGATGCGCCTAGGGATGTTCGAGCAAGCCCGCGAGGGGGCAACAGCCGCAATGGCATTGTTCGAAGACCTTGACGATCTGCGCGGCCGCACGGTGGCCACGGTGAATCTGAGCGCGCTCGAACTATGGACCGGTCATCTGGCGGCTGCCAAGAGCCTGGCGCGCAAGGCGATCGAGCTCGCCCGCGAGCTGAAAAATCCGACGATGGAATCCGCGGCGCTCGCGAATCTCGGCGCTGCGGAGCGTGACCTTGGCGAAGTGAGCGAGGCGATCGTCCACATGGAGCAGGGGCTTGCGCTGCGCCGGGGCATCAGCCGTGCCGCAGACAACTTGCAAGATCTCGCCGACCTTGCCCTTGGCTATGTTCAGGCGCGGGATCTCAAGCGCGCGCAAGAGGTCGCCGACGAGATGATAGCGGCTGCGGAGGAGTCGACGGAGGGCGCCATGTGGCCGCAATATGTGTTCTTGGCGGCGGCTAAAGTCTACAAGAGTCTCAAGAAGCCGGCCCGGGCGGGCGTTTTGATCGCGCGCGCCAGGGCGGCGCTTGAGAAATTCGCGGCCGCTGTCCCGGACGATGCAGTCCCAAGTTTTGGGGAGCTTTGGTTCAATCGGGAGATTGCGACCTTTGGTGCTCGAGCGGCTCGGGCGCGTCGCCGGTCCGGAGCGCGATGAAGTCTATCAGATCGGCATATTTGGTGAAGCTCAGCCGCTGATGCGACTCGACATCCTCGACCGAACCGCGCCAGGCGGCTTCGCCGGTCGAGGCTTCGCGCCACATGCGCACTACGAAAAGATGCTCGGAACGTTCCATCGCCGCCTCCAGGACCAGCCTACCATCGGCCCGTCCTGCAGCCGTCCGAGAGTCGGGGACCGTGCTAGCCCCGCTAGTCTTTGCGGACCGCCTCGACGTCGAGCGTGATGTCCAGATAGTCGCCGACGACGACGCCGCCGCGCGCCATGCTATCGTTCCAGCTCACCTTGAAATTTTGCCGGTTGATCCGCGTCGTGGCGAGGAAGCCTGCCCGCTGACGCGGCCCCTTGTTCACGCCGTCTTCCCACCACGGCGTTTCCCACTGGCCGAGGTAGGTGACCGCCAGCCCGACCTCGCGGGTGATGCCGCGGATGGTGAGGTCGCCGATGACGTGAAAATCGATCTTGCCGACGACCTCCACGCGCTTGCTGTGAAACTCGATCGTCGGGTGGTGTTCGACGTCGAGGAAGTCGGCGCTGCGGAGGTGCGCGTCGCGCGCGGGTTCGCCGGTCCACACCGTCTCGGCCTTGATCACCGTGTCGATCTTCGTCTTGGTCAGGTCCTCGGGGTCGAACTCGAGGTCGCCCGAAACGTTCTTGAACTGACCGCGTACCCAGGTCACCATCATGTGTCGCGCGCGGAACTCCGCCGCCGTGTGACCGGGCTCGAAAAACCACTTCACTCCCACATCACCTCATCGACATAGCACCATTTCCAATGCTCCCCCGGCTGAAACGAACGTATGATGGGGTGCTGCGTCTTGTGGAAATGTTTCGTCGCGTGCTTATTCTTGGAATCATCGCAGCATCCGACATGTCCGCATTCCAAACATTCGCGCAAGTGGACCCAGCTATCGCCCATCGCGAGACACTCCTCGCAGCCCGCCGCGCTGGGCGTGACTTTGTGGATGTGATCGAGATGCGTGCATTCGGTCGGCATGACTTTCTCCTTGACCCCACCTATGGCGACGCACGAGGCCGCACCTGCCATCCTTACGAGGGGGGCGAACTTTCGTTCGGTGCGGTTTTGCGGCAAGGAAAAGCTTTCTGTGACGGGAATGCCTCCGGCCACCTCGCGCCGATAATTGGAGATCCCGATGAAAACTAGTTCATCAAGGGGCTCTGGCCATCTCTATTGCTTGCGTGCTCTCGCTATCGCCTTGGTGGTGGGCGGTTTGAGCGCATGCAGTGGAGCATCCAACCCCGTCATGCCTCCGGGGCCCGGAATCACACCTCAGCGAATGGCGAAAGTGACCTTCACGGTCCACTGGCCGGCGCCCAAGACGCTGTCCATCACGCCCAAGTATCTGCCGGCGACTGCGCGCAGCGTCAGCGTTGCCGTCAACGGCGGAACGGCTCAGTTCGTCAACGCGCCCGCGACGACGATCGTCATCGATGCGCCCGTAGGCGTCGATACCTTCGCGTTTGCCAGTTATGACGCGCAAAATGGTCAGGGTAACGTGTTGAGCCGCGCGTCGATCACGCAGAACATCGTCGCCGGCACTGCGAATGTCATTTCTGCGACGCTCAACGGCGTCATAGCCTCGCTCGCGATTTCGCTGTCCAACCAGAGTCCCAACGCCGGCGTACCGGCGACGGTGAACGTCAATTTAGCCGCTAAGGACGCGGATGGGAACGTCATCGTGGGGCCCGGCGACTACAGCGCCCCGGTCCACCTTGCCATCAGCGATCCGGCGAACAGCGGCACGCTGGCGCTGTCAGCAAACAATATTCCGAACTCGGCAACCACCGCGACGTTGACGTATAACGGCGGTACGCTGTGGACCGCCGATATCGTCGCCACGTCCACCGGCGTCGCCACCGCTTCGACGACATTCGCGCCGAAGCCGACGTTCTACCAATTCTCCATCCCGGTCGCGGCCAATAAGCCTCAGTGGATCGCCGCCGGTGCCGACGGCAACATGTGGTTCACCGAATCCCCCGGCAACGCCGTTGCCCGCATCACCCCGGCCGGCGTGGTCACCGAGTTCACAGTCCCCACGGCGTCGTCGGATCCGCGGGGGATCGTCGGCGCTGCTGATGGCAACTTGTGGATCACCGAGTTCAACGGGAGCAAAATCGCCAGAGTGACGACCGCCGGCGCGTTCACCGAATTCAGCACTCTGTTCGCGTCCGACGGGCCCCAACTGTTGGTGGATCGCGGCGACGGAAACGTCTGGTTCACGGGCAACGTCGGCAACCACGTCGGATTCCAGGGTTTGACAAGCGGCGTCTCCGGCGAAACGACGATTCCGACGGCGAATTCGAAGCCGTTCGGCATCGCAACCGCACCCGATAACAATCTCTACTTCACCGAGAACGCGGCCGACCAGATCGGGCGGATCCCGATGCTCTTCGGCGCCATCACCGAGATCCCACTGACAGTGGGTTCAGCGCCGTCGGGGATCGTTCGCGGGCCGGACGGCAACGTGTGGTTTACCGAATTTGGGACCAGCAGAATCGGACGCCTCGATCCTACGAGTTTCACGGTTACCGGTGAGTTCCCGACGGTCACGGCGACCGCGAACCCGCTCGGAATCACCGTCGGCAAGGACGGCGCGCTGTGGTTCACCGAGAGCGGATTGGACCGGATCGGCCGCGTCACCACCGGCGGCGTCGTGACCGAATACACCTCGCCGGTCATCGGACTAGGAGTGAAGGGAATCGCGGTAGCACCCGATGGTTCACTGTGGTTCTGCGAGCCCGGCACGGGTCTCAATCCGGGCCGGATTGGAAAGCTGGTGTACTAATGAAGACATCATTTGGAATGCTGGCGTTCGTCGCCGTGCTCGCGTTCGCCGGTTGCACCGGCAATGAGACCACGACGGTCGTCACGCCTAACGGCGGCGCGGGGCTCACCGTCCAGTCAGGCGGCGGAGCACCCGGGTCGGCGATCAACGTGAACTTCACCACCGCCGGTTCGCAACAGACCTTCGTGGCCGTTGAAGGCGGCTTCACGCAAGCCTTCACGATCGCGAATACGTGCAGCACCGGACCGGTCGCGAACCTCTCGCCGGCCACCGCGAACGGCCCGAGCGCTCAGTTCACGCTGGCATCGGCGAGCGCGGGCAAGTGCTCCGTCACGATCAGCGACGGGTTCGGCCATGCCGCCGTCGTCAACGTGACCGTGACGACCACATCTGGAAGCGTCCAATAGACCCTACAGGTCTCACACCAACGGAGCCCGCGGTCGCACGTCGGCCGCGGGCTCCCGTTTACCGTCCCGGTGCGGCGCCGGGGGTGCGACGATTGCAGCACTGCGGGCGCCAACATCGTCACGAGTGCATAACCGTACCTTAGGCCCCGCGTGGTAGAATGGCGGCCATGGCGCTTGCTTTCACCAGGGACGAACCCGAACGGCTCAGTGTCGCCCTTATCGCCCACGACGCCCGCAAAGACGAGATGGCGGAGTGGGCGGCGTTCAACGCCGACACGCTTTCGAATTGCGATATCTACGCCACCGCGACGACCGCAAGTTCGGTGGCACGCAAACTCGACTTGCGCATCAACACGCTGTTGTCGGGCCCGCTCGGCGGCGACGCGCAAGTAGGCGCGCTGATCTCCGAGGGGCGGATCCACGTCGTCTTCTTCTTCTGGGATCCGCTCACGCCGCAACCGCATGACGTCGACGTCAAGATGCTGCTGCGCCTCGCCGTGCTGCACGACGTGCCCATCGCATGCAACCGCAGTTCCGCCGATCTGCTGATCTCCTCGCCGCTCTTCACGGATCTCGGCTATCACTTCCGCGAGCAGGGCGAGCATGTGGGGGAGCGGATCAGCGTGTGGGTCAGGCTTATCCGATCCGATGATCTGGCGCGTTGCCGCTATGTGTTCGAACACACCACGAGTGAAGACCGGTATTGCCGTTTCTTCCAATTCAAAGAAGATCTGGACGATGCGCAGCTGCGCCAGTTCGTCGAGCTCGGCGACAACGTCGTCGGCTTGCTGGCCGAGCGCGGCGACGAGCCGGTCGGCATGGCGCACGCGTGGATCGACGGGCGCGATTCGGCTGAGCTTGGAATCATCGTCTCGCGAGACGCGCGCCGGCAAGGCGTCGGCCGGCGGCTCGTCGAGCGGCTGGCGACTGAACTGCGCGCTCGCGGGGTCAAGGAGCTCTTCGCATACACGCTTGCCGAGAACGTCTCGTTCGCCGCGCTGGCGCGGTCCTTAGGCCTCACGCGCACCGGCGTCGAAGCGGGCGTCGCGACGTACCGCCGCAGCCTGTAGGCAAACGTACGCGTGTGCGGGCGGTAGAGAATATGAGCGGAGCATTATAATCGCTGGTTCGGAGGAACTCTAAAGCAAGCGCCGGAGTTACCGCATCATGAGACGCTCTCTTGTGACAGCTGTGCTTCTTCCGTTATTCGCGGCCGCGTTGCTTGCGGTCGCCTCTTTCGTGCAGGCGTCTGCGGGGCCCGTTGGTGGCGGCACGCCGCACGTGATCGGTCATCCGGGTCCCCCAACCTTGGTCGCCGCACCGAGCGGGCTCGTGGTGGTCATAGATACCGCCGAGCTGAAGGATCCATCATGGCTGAAGGCCTTGAATAATCCCTCCATAAGCGGCGTCGCGCTTCAGATCCATTGGAGCGACATCGAGGCGACCCAAGGAAAACCGGATTGGTCGAATCTGGATGCGCTGTTCGCTGCGGCCGCTGCATCAAAAAAATGGGTGCACCTCCTCATTTTCCCCGGATTCTTTGCTCCTACGTGGGCTTTGGCAGGCGCGAAGACCGAACCGTTCGCAATCCAATATGGCCCCGGCAAAGGCACCGTTTTGCCGCTTCCGATGCCGTGGGACCCAACGTATCTTGCCAATTGGCTGGCGTTCGTGAAGCAGGTGGGCGACAGGTACGGATCGTCGCCCGCTCTGAGACTGGTCGCAGCTGACGGACCGACATCGGTCTCTGCAGAGTTCACGCTGCCGAATTCGCCGAAGGATCTTAAGACGTGGGGAAATGACGGTTATACGCCGTCCAAGTATATCGGGGCATGGCAGAATATCTTCAAAGCTTATGCCGCCGACTTCCCTAGTCAGTACATCTCGCTGTCTGAGGGGTCTGGTCTGAATATCAATGACCAGAGCAAAGTCGATGCTGGCGAGGGGTTGCGCACCAAACAGGCGATTGTCGACTCGGCAAATGATCTGTTGGGACGCCGATTTGCGCTTCAGTCAAGCAACGTCCATGCGGGCCCCGGTCCTCACAGCCCCAATTCAGAAAAAGAAGATCAGTTTGTGATCGGTTATAGCGGGCGCATTATCACAGGCCTTCAACTGCGTACCTCAGCCGAAAACAGCAGCGCCGTGATGGGCGCTAAGGGCAATCCGCCCCTGGCTTTGAGCAAGTCGATCAACCTCGCGATGGAGACGAACAAAGCCGGTCAACACGTCAATTATCTGGAGATCTACGAGCCTGACGTACTGGCAGACGAAATGCAGTCCGTGCTGCGCGATGCGGCGTCGCTGTTCACAAAACACGGACCATTTGTTCCACGGGTTCTCCACTAAAGGCCGAGCGTAGTTGAGACTCCCTCCTTTTGGGTATGACCTAATTAGGAAGGGGTATCTTATGCGAATCCTTCGTGCTCTTACGATTGTTTTGTCGCTCTCGTTCCTTAGTCCAAGCGTGAGCATGTTTCCATCGGCGCAAGCCCTTGCGGACAACGTACGCATCATCGTGAACGGCCAAGAGGCATCGTTCGACCAGCCGCCCATCGTGAGGAGCGGACGCGTTTTTGTGCCGCTGCGCGGCGTCTTCGAGCGTCTTGGCGCGACCGTCGTCTACGACAACGGTTTGATCAACGCGACCGGCAACCACCGCAACATCCAACTGCACATCGGCTCGACGGCGGCGACCATCAACGGCCAGGCGACCTCTTTGGACGTCGCGCCGTTCTTGGTGGGTGCGCGCACGTTGGTGCCGCTGCGCTTCATCTCGGAATCGTTGGGAGCGAACGTCAACTACGACGGCAACTCCCGGACGGTGAGCGTGGCCATGGCAGCCGCGGCGGCACCGCCGCCTCCGACGGCAACCGTCGTTTCTGTCGTCAACATCGTCGCGTCCAACTGGAAATTCACGCCCGATACGATCAGCGTTGCCGCCGGAAGACCGGTGACATTGCGATTGACCTCCACTTCGGGCGTGCACGGCATCCAATCGGACGAGCTCGGGATCCCGCAAACCGCGATCAGTCAGGACCAATTCGCGAGAGTGACGTTCACGCCGAAAGCCGGAACGTACGTCATTCATTGCTCGATTCAGTGCGGCTCCGGGCACAGAAACATGGCTCTCACGATTGTGGTGAGATAGGGCTAACGGAGGGGGGCGCACTCAAGGTGGCAGGGAGGAGCCTATACCATGAGGGCATAAATGGTTAGGCACTAAACTATCAAGGAGCCGTATGGACGAGACAACCACCGCTGCCACCGCGCCCGCTGACGAGACGACTGACGATCTACTCAAGCTCCGCTCGGGCATCATGCACTACTGCCAGTCCTGTTCCAGCGGCAACTTCGACAACGTCAACCTCATGATCACCCTGAAGCGAACCCTCAGCGAACTCAGCAATCTATTCGAGTCAACCTACGGCGACCTGAACCTCACGCCTGGCCGCCTGAACATCCTCATGGTGCTCGATGCGGTCGATTCGAACTCGCTGCCGCTGTCTGAGTTGGGCGACTACCTCGTGGTCACGCGCGCGAACATCACCGGCCTCATCGATGGCCTGGTCCGGGACGGAGTCGTGCAGCGCACGGATTATCCCGGCGACCGGCGCATGGTGCTGGCGGAGTTGACCAAGAAGGGCAAAGAGTTCATGGCATGGTTCGCGCCGCGCCACCACGGCATCACCAAGCAAATAGTCAGCTGCTTCAGCACGAAAGAAAAGCGCCAGCTCGTCGAACTGCTCGACAAACTGCGCGCGCACGTCGGCACGCTCAGCCTGCCGAAATTCGAACTGCCGAGCGCATAAGTCCGTGGCGCAACAGACTCCTGCCGGCAACGGAAGCCGTCGCAGGATCATCATCGCAATCGCCGCAGCGCTCGTCATCATCGGCTTGATCGTCGGCATACCGTATTTCATCTATGCATCGCGCCACGTTTCGACTGACGACGCGCAGATCAGCGGCGACATCACGAACATCAGTCCTAAGGTGAAGGGCCAGGTCAAGGCGGTCTACGTCGAGGACGACCGTTTCGTCCACAAGGGCGACAAGTTGGTCCTGCTGGACGATCGCGACCTCAAAGGCGCCGTGGAACAAGCCGCGGCCGCGTACGCGCAGGCAGTCGCCAACGGGCGTGCCGCCACGATCGGCGTACCGCAGCAAGCGGCGTTGACGGCGGCGCAGACGGCGCAAGCGAGTGCGGGCATCGGCCAGGCGCAAGGCGGGCTGCAGAACGCGCAGGCGAAGTACACCTCGACTCAAGCCGCGGTCGCCGCCGCAAAGTCTCAACTCGATGCGGCGCAGGCCGCGCTCACAAAGGCCGCCTCGGATGAGCAACGCGCGCGCACGCTGGTGGCTCAGGGGGCCATTGCGCAGTCGCAATGGGATGCGGCCAAGGCCGCGTACGACGCCGCCCGCGCCGCGCGGGATGCCGCCGCGCAGGGCGTGCGCGAAGCGCAGGCCGCAGTCGCGCAGGCGCAAGCCGGCATCGGGCAGGCCCAAAACCAAATCGCGGCCGGGAGTGCCCAACTTGCGCAAGCGGAGACCGGCTTCCAGACCACCCAGATCAAGTCGGCGCAGGCGGCGACGGGCGCCGCGCAGGTCAGGGCCGCCAAGGCGGCGCTCGATCTCGCCCGGCTGCAACTCTCGTACGCGACCATCTTGGCCCCGATCGACGGTGTGGTGAGCAAGAAGTCGGTCAATGTCGGCGATTCCGTGGCCGTCGGCCAGCCGCTCATGGCGGTCGCCGATCCCCACGCGTTATGGATCACGGCCAACCTCAAGGAGACGCAGCTGACCAACGTGCGCGTGGGCCAGCCGGTCGACATCAAGGTGGACGCCTATCCGAAACTTAGGCTCACCGGCAAGGTCCAGAACATCGCGCCGGCCACCGGCGCCACGTTCTCGCTCATCCCGCCCGACAACGCGAGCGGCAACTTCACCAAGGTCGTGCAGCGCGTTCCGGTGCGCATCACCGTGGACCAAGATCCAAACGCCGACCAAGCCTTGCGACAGGGGCTTTCGGTCGAAGTCACGATCGACACAAGCAACCACTAGTCCGGCAGAGCATGCAATCCTATTCCAAGGTGATCACCGGGAACAAATGGCTCATCGCCATCCCGGTGATGCTCGCGGCGCTGACCGCGGTGCTGGATGCCAGCATCGTCAACGTCGCCATTCCGAACATGCAGTCAAGCTTTGGGGCAGGCGTAGACGAGATCGATTGGGTGATCACCGGGTATCTCATCAGCAACGTCATCATCATCCCGACGACCGGCTGGCTCTCCAGCGTCATCGGACTGAAGCGCTATTTCGCGATCAGCCAGTTCGTGTTCATGGTGGCTTCGCTGCTGTGCGGTCTGTCGTGGAACTTGCCTTCGCTCATCTTCTTCCGCGTGCTGCAGGGCATCGGCGGCGGAGCCATCCTGCCGGTGTCGCTCACCATCCTGCTCGAGGCGTTCCCGCCCTCGGAATTCGCGATGGCATCGGCGCTGTACGGCGTGGGCGCGACGATCGGACCCGCCATCGGCCCCACGCTCGGCGGCTGGCTCACCGACACCCTGTCGTGGCCGTGGATATTCTTCGTCAACGTGCCGCTGGTCACGCTCTCGATCATCTTGAGCCAAACGCTCATCGGCGAGAACCGCGAAGCTCTCGCGCAGCGCGCTTCTCGGCCGATCGACATTTGGGGCTTGCTCGCGGTGGGGACGTGGCTGGCCACCCTGCAGATCGTGCTCCAGGAGGGCGAGAAAAACGGCTGGTTCGAGTCGTCGTTCATCATCGGGATGAGCGCCCTTTCCCTCGCTGCCTTCATCGCCTTTCTCGTCATCGAGCTGCGCGTCGAGCACCCGCTCATCAATATTCGGATCTTCGCCAACCGCAATTTCACGCTCGGCTCGGTCGCCGGCGCGATGCTGGGCGCGGCGCTTTTCGGCATGCTGTTCATCACGCCGCTGTTCGCCGGCAATCTGCTGCACTACACCGCGTTGCAGATCGGGCTGTTGCTCTTCCCCGCGGCCCTGGTCAGTCTCGTGCTGTTCCCCGTGGTGGGCCAGCTGTCGTCCTTCATCGACGGGCGGTTTTTGATGTTCTTCGGACTCGGGCTTTTCGCTGCGGCGCTCTACTTCCAAAGCCTCGCCGATCTGCAAACCTCGTGGTCAACGCTGATGTGGATCCAGATCCTGCGCGGCGCTTCGCTGCCGTTCATGTTCACCTCCATCGGCGCGCTGTCGCTGACCGCACTCGCGCCGAGGGATCGTGCCGACGGCTCGTCCTTGTTCAATCTCACGCGCACGCTTGGCGGTTCCTTCGGCATCGCGATCCTGGCGACGATGGTCGTCAATCGCGAGAAATTCCATTTCGAACGTTTCGGCGAGGCCCTGACGCAGTTCTCAAGCCAGACCAGCGAGCGGCTTGCCTCGTTCACCGCCGGCTTTATGGCGCATGGCTCTTCGGCCGCGCTGGCAGCGCAGCAGGCAAAGGCCTTACTCTCGTTGTTGCTGACGCAACAGGCGTTCGTCGGCGCGTTTGCCGACGTGTCGCTCGCCCTGGCGATATCGCTCATCGCGACGGCGGTTATTCTGCCGTTCTTCCAAATCTCGAAATTGCGCGGCTCCCAGGCGCCTGCCCCTGCCGCCGCCGAATGACCGCGGGGTGATCATCAAACTCGAACTTGAAGACACCTTCGGGGACATCATCCGCAAAGCGTCGCGCGGACGCGGCACAGAGGTCTCCGAACTCTCGGCGCGCACCGGCGTTGCCGCGGAACGGTTGGCGCAATTCATGCAGGACGCCGCCAAGCCCAGCGAAGACGAGGCGCGGGCTATCGGGCGCGCGCTCAAACTCGATGCGGGCAAGCTGGCGGACATCGCCCTCTCGCGCTGGCGCCCCGTCGAGCGCGAGCAAGGCCAGCACATCGGACATCAGATCAACACCCCGCACCCGAGCAACGGCTATTTCCTCATCCTCGAGCAGCAAAAAGTTGCGGCTTTCGTCGATCCCGGCGGGAATACGCGCAACATCATCGCGACGCTGCAGCGCTCTCCGGTCAAGCTCGACTACATCCTCGTCACGCACAAACATCCCGACCATATCGACGGGGTCCCCGAGATCCGTCGCGCGTTCCCATCGGCGCGCATCGCGGTCCACCGCCTTGACGCGCCGGCGCTCGGCGCGCTCTCGCGCGATGCCGTCTCGGTCAGCGACGGCGAAAGCTTGGCGTTCGGCGACGGTGAGATCCGCGTCGTGCACACGCCCGGTCACACGGATGGGTCCATCTGCTTCATCTACCGAGGATCCATCTTCACCGGCGACACGCTCTTCGCCGGATCCGTCGGCGGCTGTTTCGGCGATCGTTTCGGTTACGAAGATCTGCTGCACGGTGCGGCCACCAAGATCTTCACGCTGCCGGACGAGACCGTCGTCTTGCCGGGTCATGGCCCGCCCTCGACGATCGAAGAGGAACGCGAGCACAACCCGTTTTTCTGAGGCGGAGGCGCGGCAAGGCGGCTCACCGAATCACCTGCGCCTATGTCTTTTCGCCTACACATTTCACTGGGGGGCGCCTTCTTGGCCGCCCTCTTCGTGACCGCGGGCTGCAGCCAAAATGCCGGCTTCGGCGCGCCGCCGGTGCCCGCGTACCCGGCTGGCGCGCAGAGCCCTTCGGTCGCATCAGGACAAACCGGTTCGCCCGGTCCCTTGGCATCGGGTCTTCTGGGCGCTTCTCCGGGTCCTTTGTCGAGCGGGTCCGCGACCTTGGGCGTCGCGGGCGCGTCAGCGCGTTATGCGTACGACGGCTCAGACCCGGATCCGGCAAAGGCCACGCGCTTTGTGGAGCTCGCATTCGCACTGAGGAACGGCACGAACACTCCGGTCGTACTGACGAAGGTCACCGCCGTGCTGGATAAGGATGTCGTCGGCGAGGCTCCGCTCAAAATCACCGCCGGGGCGAACGCCACATCCGACGTCGCGCTGGTCGCGTTCAAACCCAAGAAAGATCTCGCCGCGGCCAAGCAGTTGAGCCTTGCGTTCACGGACGACAAGGGCAAAATCGTCGTGCAGACGAGCGTGGACCTCCCGCCCATCGATACGCCGTTCGTGCCGCTCGACGACAAGGACCCGAAGGGCAGCACGAGCATCGACGGCGTCGAGGTTTCTCGCATTGTGGTGGCCGAGGGAGGGCCGCACTACGAAGTGACATTTGCGCTGACGAACGCGGGCACCGCTAAAGTCAACATCGACGGCTTCGCGATGACGGTCCCGAAGGGCACGCCGCAAAAGATCCATATCGTTTTGGCGCTGCCGCCGCGGACCACGACCGGCTTCATCAGCGTGGTGATGTCGTACAAGGGCAAAGCTTTGCCCAATGGCGACTACACCGTCTCCGCGCAAGGCAACGGGGCGATGGTCGCAAAGTCCAGCGGGGCGCTTTTGTAGGCCTCACTCCCGCAGGGAGCCGGCGACAGGACAATGGCAGCACAACGAGATCTTCTCGAACTCGACGTCGTCTTCGTCGGCGCCGGCCCCGCCGGTCTTGCCGGCGCGATCCGCTTGGCACAGCTGTACCGCGAACACAACGCGGCCGTGAAAGCGGGCACGCGCAGCGGGCCTGAACTTTCCACCGACAATATCCTGGTCATCGACAAGGCCAAGAACATCGGCGACCATGGCATTTCCGGCGCGGTGATGGACCCGCGCAGCATGCGCGAACTCTTCGGCGATTTTCTGGCGGCAGGTTGCCCCGTCGAGGGCCCGGTCGCCACTGACGCTTTGTGGTTCATGAACCCAAAGGGCCACATGAAGGCGCCGATCATGCCGCCGATGCTGAACAACCACGGCAAGTACGTCGCTTCGTTGAACAAGATCGTGAAGTGGCTCGCCGAACAGGCCGAGGCGCTGGGCGTACAGGTCTTCGCTCAATTCCCAGGTCAGGAGCTGTTGTACGACGGCGAACGCGTCATCGGCGTGCGCATCGGCGACAAGGGCCTCGACAAGAACGGGCAGCCCAAGGCGAACTACGAACCGGGTCCAGACCTTATCGCGAAAGTGACGGTGCTGGGCGAAGGCCCGCGCGGCACGCTTGCGAAGCAGCTCGAGCATCGGTTGCCCCTCGGCGCGGGCAAAAATCCGCAAGTCTACGCGATCGGCATCAAGGAACTATGGCAGATGCCGAAGGGCTCGACGCCCGAGGGTCAAGTGATCCATACGCTTGGCTTCCCGCTCGACGACCAAACGTTCGGCGGCGGCTTCATCTACTCGATGGCGGATGACATCTGGGACGTCGGCTTCGTCGTCGGTCTCGACTACAAGAACCCGCTGCTCGAGCCGCACGCCGAGTTCCAGAAGTTCAAGGCGCATCCGAGCGTGGCCAAGCTGCTCGCCGGCGGCCAGATGATCCGGTACGGCGCCAAAGCGATCCCCGAGGGCGGCTGGTTCGCCATGCCCAGACCGTACGCAGATGGCGTGCTTTTGGTCGGGGATACCGCCGGCATGCTCAATCCGATGCGGCTCAAGGGCATCCACCTCGCGATGAAATCCGGCATGCTTTCCGCGGAGACGGCATACGAAGCGGTCGTCTCGGGCGACGCCTCCGCCGCGAAACTGGCGGGCCACGAGCAGCGCGTCAACCGGTCCTGGATCCGCAACGACCTCTATCCCGCCCGCAACTTCCATCAGGGTTTTGACGGCCTGCGCTTAGCCGGCATGATCAACGTGGCGCTGGGCATGGTGACGGGCGGCATGGGTTTCGGCGTCCGAAACCGACTGCCGGGCAAAGCCGGCCACGAGCGCATGGAAAAGCTGGTCGATTACTTCGGCCGGAACGTGCCGGGCTTCGAGCGGCCCAAGTACGACGGCAAGTTGACGTTCGGCAAACTCGACGACGTCTTCAAGAGCGGCACGACGCACGATGAGAACACGCCGAACCATCTGCATGTGGCGGATACGGACATCTGCGCCACGCGATGCGCGCACGAGTATGGCAATCCATGCCAGTATTTCTGCCCGGCCAACGTGTACGAGATGATCCCGGCCGCTGTCGGCGCGGCGCAGATCTCCAAAGAAGGCTTTGCGGATTCCGGCAAGCGGCTGCAGATCAACTTCGCCAATTGCGTGCATTGCAAGACGTGCGATATCATGGATCCGTATCAGATCATCGATTGGGTCCCGCCGGAAGGCGGCGGCGGCCCGGTCTACACCGGCCTGTAATTGGTCTAACTGACCCTGATCGTGGAGCGGGACCTTCAAGTCCCGATGACTCATCGTGTAGTGTGCGACCTCTAGATCGCGCGGAAAAAACTAACGGAACCTAAAAGGTCCCGTTGTTCTTCAGGGGTCAACCGGCTCCGAGCTTCGCTCGGAACGCTACATCAGGTGTGTGATGTCAGCGGAACGTCTGGACGAAAAGCGCGTTTACCCAGCCGAAATTATCGCGCGTGAACTTATGCGGGTCGTTCACGTCGAACGACTCGTGCAGAGCGCCATCGCCGATGCTGGAGCCCGCTAGTTCGCGCAACACCGTGCTGCGTTCGTGCTGGCCGCGCGCCGTGCGGTATTGGACCACGAGCGCCAGCGGCCATACGTAGCCGGGCGGCGTGTGCGAGCTGCCGATGCCGGACGCCACACGCCCCTCATAGTAGTATGGGTTGGCTCGACTCAGCACGAAGCGCCGCGTCGCCGCGTAGACGCCTGGGTCCGCATGGTAGCCGAGCAACGGTATCGAGAGCAGACTCGGTGTGTTGGCGTCATCCAAGAACACCGCATGACCGAGGCCATCGACCTCATACGCGTAGATGCGCCCGAACGTCGTCTTGAAAATAGCTCCACGCTCGATCGCATCCTCGGCGGCCGACGCGACCGCCTCCGCGCGTCGGGCATCTTCCTCATCGCGGTAGTTGTCGCGGAAAAGGCGCGCCATGACGCGCAGCGTCACGGTCGCGAACATATTCTCGGGCACGTTGAAATTGTAGGATTGCGGTTCGTCGCTTGGCCTGAACCCGCTCCAAATGAACCCGGTACCGCGGCCGATGTGATGTTCGTTATGACGATAATGCGAGTGCGCGTGATTTTGTTCGATCTCGAGTATGTTGAGCACGGCGCGCAGCTCGTACCACAGCGGCGGATCGAAGACGGAGCGATCGCCCGTGGCTCGCGCATACTTGGCGACCAGCATCACCGGGTAGCACAGCGAGTCAAGCTCGAACTTGCGCTCCCGCACCATGTAGTTGCTGTAGAACGAGTTGGCATAGGGGTCGAGGATGATGAGGCGCTCCTGTCGTGCGATCACCCCGCGCACGAGTCTTCGATTGTGGAGCACTGACAGCGCCTGAATGCTGGAATCCCGCAGGTACATCGCATTGATATCGCCGGTGCTGACGTACGTGGTATTGTCGCTCGTGACGAAAAAAAGCGCCGCGTTGAGATTCGCGGCGCGATGGTAGATGGACGCTACATTGAGCGGTTGAGCAGGGACTGCCACAACCGCCACCGTCAACACACCCATGAGGGCTGTTATCCAGTGCATCGAATAGAACACGTGTTTGGGGCTTGTGGACAAAAGTCCTACGTGGCTAGTCCCGGTGGCCGGACCGGCTTTTTAGACCCCCAGCCAGCGCACGATGGCCACTTGCTCATCGTCCACGATGATGCTCACGACTCCGGAAGCGAAGCGCACTTTTGTCGGGCCGTCCGGATTAAGGCGGACGTACAACATCGAGCGCTCGAGCCGGTCGCCTTGCCGGGATGTTTCGCGGATCGTCAGGGTATCGCCGTGTTCGACGCCCAGGTAGTCATACACGATGCTCTCGAGGAAAGGCTGGGAACTGCGCGCGCTCGACCCGTCGAACGGGTCGTGGTTCGCGCTATCGCGCTCTTGCTGCACCTTGACGTCGATGTGGACCTCGGCGAAGAGGCGATCGCCGATAGTGGCGCGATGCGCGCCCGCTTTCGGAAAGGCAAGCGTTGGTTCCCATTTGGTGGTGCCGCGGGTGTACGTGCTGGTCTCGTGCGGCCCGATCTCCGTCGTCCACCGTCTTGACCTGGGCAAAAAAAGAGCCCCCCTTGCGGTCTACAAACCCCTCGCAACCGCGTTTCTTTCTTCATCGGCAAATGGGCCCTCAAAGCCCAGCGGCCGGCGCAAAGGGCCGTGGCTACAAGGCCCATGGCTACTAGTTTGCCTTCTTAAGAAACGCGCAGGATCGACGTCGAGAAACTGGCGCCGTTGAGGTTCACAAGACGCGCGCCGGGCGGAAGTCCATCCGAGCAAAAGCTCGCGGCGCCCGGTTTGAACTGGAAAAAGGTCGACGGCGCGCTCATGTACGCGGTCGGGCCACGCTTGGTCGCGCATTCCTGATGGACGTGGCCGTACAGCACGGCGTGCACTTGGGGCGCGGCGTCCAAGATCTCGAGCAATTCCCGCGCGTCGCTGATCGTCATCGTGTCCAGCCACTGCGAACCGATCGGCAACGGGTTATGATGCACGACGACCATGGTCGCGGCTTTCGGCTCTCGAGCCAACGTGTCGCGAAGCCAGGCGAGTTGATCGTCGCCGAGCGTTCCCTGATCTTTGCCCGCGACCGAGCTGTCCAACAAGACGAAGCGCCAACCGCCGGACTGCATCACCTGCGTCAGTTTCTCGCCGGCACCGAGCGTGCGCCGCGAGAAGAGCTTAGCCATGAGCGACGGATCGTCGTGGTTGCCCGGCGCGTAGTAGACCGGCGCGTTCAACGGCCGCAGTTTTTCCGCAAGGCGACGATACGAAGTCTCGCTGCCATCCCCGGAGCAGTCTCCGGTCACGAGCGCGAACGCGGGCGGCGTCTCCATCGCCAGCAACGCCGCGACGACGCGATCCAATTCGCGATCCGGCGAAACGCCCCACAACGTTTGCGTCGCGTCGGCGAACAGATGCGTGTCGGAGAGCTGTACGAAGTACGGTTTGTGCGCGTTCATTTCGACCGTAATAGGCTGCGCACTAAGAGCGCGGCCACCCCAACGGCTGCGATTGCGCCGAGCGTGACGTGCAATCCTCCGGATGACGGCCTACGCGCGCCGTCCGTCGCGTCAGGAGTGACGCCGGCCACTCCATATGACTCGTCAAGCAGCTGCGCGATATGCTGAACGCGCAGGCCTCCGATGCGTGCGGCTTCGGCCTCGAGCTGCATCTGGCAGCCGGGATTCGTGGTGACGATGCGCTCGGCTCCAACGGATGCGGCTGCGGCTAGCTTGCGTTCGCCTAGCAGCGCGGCGAATGCCGGATGCGTGATGTTGTAGACGCCGGCGCTGCCGCAGCATCGATCGGATTCGGGCATCTCGATCCGCTCGACACCGGGGATCGCGTCGATGAGCGTTCGCGGCTCCCGCGTGATGCGCTGCGCGTGCGCGAGGTGGCAGGCATCCTGATAGGTCACGCGCGCGCGAACGCCTTCCATATCCTCGCAGTTGAGCGGCTCGGAAGCCAGAAGCTCGCTGAAATCGCGCACCCTCTCGGAGAACGTCTGGGCTCGGTGCGCCCACGAAGGGTCGTCTTTGAGCAGGTGGCCGTACTCTTTGAGCTGCGCGCCGCAACCCGCGGCGTTGACGACGATGAATTGCGCCGAGGAGCGCTCGAATGCGGCGATGGTCTTCCGGGCGAGCTCGCGTGCGCGATCCTTAAAGCCCGCATGCACGTGCAGCGCGCCGCAGCATCCCTGATCACGCGTCGCCTCGACCGCCCAGCCGTTGACGTTGAGGACTCGCACCGTGGCCTTGTGGACGTTTGCGAAGGCGACGCTCATGACGCAGCCGCAAAACAGTGCGACCTTGCCTTTGGGCCTGCCGGCGCTGGGCAGCCAGGTCGAACCGTCGGCGTCGAACGGCGTATTTTCGATCGCAGGCATGAGCCGCTCGAGCCGCTCGATTCCTAGCACCTCGAGCAGGCCGCTGCGGCGCACGATTCGCTGGAAGCCGGTGATGCGATACCAGCGCGCGAGGATCGCCAGCAGACGGAGCGTCGATAGGTTGCCCAGGAGCACGTCATACGCCAATGCGCGCAATCTACCGGCGGGTGAACTTGCGTCGGCTTGCGTTATCTGCGCCCTCGCATCTTCTAAGAGCGCACCGAACGCCACGCCCGAAGGGCAGACGGGCTCGCAGTTGCGACACCCCAAGCATTCGAACATCTGGGCCCGAAACGTCGCATCGTCAACGCCCAGCCGTCCCTCGATGACTTCACCGATCAAACCGATGCGGCCGCGAGGCGATGACCGTTCGTCTTGCGTGAGCACGTACGTCGGGCAGGTGGGCAGACAGAAGCCGCACCGGATACACGTATTGACGATCGCGTCCGACGGCGCGTCGTGCGGACTAAAGCCGGCCAACATTCTTGCCGACGTTCAAGATCCCGTTCGGATCGAACTGGTTTTTGATGAGTCGCATCAGCGCAAGCCCCTGTGGTTCGGGACCGAACACCGGTAGTTCTCGGCGAACGTCTGGGGCCCCATGGCTCACCCGAACCAGCTCGGCGATCTGTGCGAGCGCTTCATAGAATCGGTTGAGGCGGGGTATGCCCACCTTCGGCCCGGCGCCCAGTTCGAGCACGCCGCAGCCCATGTCGGCGGTCCAGCTCATGACTAGGTCGTGCTCGACGCCGAGTTCCAAAGCCTGGCGCGTCAAACCCGCCATTGCCGCAATGGGCGCATTAACCCGAAACACCACCTCGGCTTCGCCTCGCGCGGCCGGCCCGATGCTGCCCCAATGAGAGGCCGAATCAGCGGTCCCGTGCAGCTCCTGCACTTCCGCAGCGCCCGCGGCCTGCAAGACCTTGAGCGCCTCCGCTCGCAAGCGAGCCGCGTCCTTGATATGCCCTTCGCAACCGACATGGACCTTTCCAGGTCCGGTGACGGCGACCGCGCTATAGGGCAACGCGCCTTGGACAAGCGATGCGGCTGCCTCGAGGGCGATGGACGGCGAGCGATATTCCGCGATCAGCAACGTGCGCTGCTTCGGCGCGCTCAGCAGTTTGAAATTCGCGTCCACGATGAGCCCCAGCGACCCGAGCGCGCCATGGTGAAGCTTGGTGAGATCGTAGCCGGACACGTTCTTGACGACCATGCCGCCGGACTTCACGAGCGTGCCGTCGGCGAGCACCACGCGCAGGCCGATGAGCAGGTCGCGCAAACTTCCGAAGCCATACCGGCGGGGCCCCGCGTGCCCTACGGCGATCGCTCCTCCGATGGTCGCGCGCTCTGGCTGTTCGACGTCCAGCGGCAGATGTTGACCTCGCGCCTCGAGCAGCGATGCCAGCGCCGCCACGCGCATGCCGGCTTGAACGGAAATCGTAAGATCGTCGGGTTCGTATTCGTTCACGGCGGACAACGCCGTCATGTCGACCGCGAGATCGATACGATCCACCGGATAGCCGACGTCGCTGTGCGTGCCCCCGCCGACCGGCGTCACGCGCAGTCGCATGGCATTGGCCTCGCGCAACGTCGAGCACAGCTCTTCGATCGAGGCGGGGCGCGTCACGCCGCTCGCGACGACGCCATCGATGTGGAGCGCCGGCGCTAGACCCACGCGCCCGCCTCCATAGCGGCGCGCGTGCCGCCCGCGGCCAGTTCGAGCAATTCGGCGCAGCGACGGCTTGACGGGAATATCTTATCAGGATTGAACAGCAGCGATGGATTGAAGCAGCCCTTGAGCTTTGCCATGGCAGCAAGATCGTCCGGCGAGAAGATGAGGTCGAGCGCGTTACGTTTCTCCAGGCCGATGCCGTGCTCGCCGGAGACGGTGCCGCCGAGATCCACGCAGGCTTTCAGAATCTCCGTGCCGGCCGTCATCACGCGACGGACTTCGTCTTGGTCGCGTCGGTCGAAACAGAGGCTCGGGTGCAGGTTGCCGTCGCCCGCGTGCAGCACGGTGGCGACCCTGATCTTGTGATGCGCGCAGATGGCGTCGACGCGGGTGACCGCCTGTGGGAACCGCGTGCGCGGCACGACGCAGTCTTGCACGTAGAAGTTGGGTGCGATCCGGCCCATCGCAGCCGCGGCGCCTTTGCGGCCGGCCCAGAGCCCATCGCGCTCCGCTTGGCTGCGCGCCTCGCGCACGGACAGCGCACCGTGCTCGTGGCACGTCCTGACGACGGCGGCAAGCCGCTCCTCGACGGCATCTTTTAGGCCGTCCATCTCGATGAGCAACACCGCGTCGGAGCCCACGGGGTAGCCGACGTGAAACGCCGCCTCCACCGCCTCCGTGGCACGCCGATCCATCATCTCCAGCGCCGCCGGCACGATGCCGTGGCCGATGATCGCCGACACCGTTTCCGAAGCCGCTGCGATGCTGTCAAACGCCGCCAACGCCACGCGTGCGGCTTCGGGCACCGGCGTCAGTCTCACCGTGATCTCCGTGACGATGCCGAGCGTGCCTTCCGAGCCGGTCATGATGGCGGTGAGATCAAAGCCCGGTTCGTCTGGAGCGATGCCGCTTTGGACGACGCCGCCATCCGGGAGCACGAACGTCATGCCGAGCACGTGGTTGGTCGTCGTGCCGTACTCGAGGCAATGCGGCCCGCCGGCATTGCACGCGACGTTGCCGCCGACGGTCGATATCTTTTGACTGGAAGGATCGGGAGCGTAGAAAAATCCGTAGGGGCGGGTCGCGCTCGAGAGGTCCAGGTTTATGACCCCGGGCTGCACGACCGCGAAGCGGTTCGGGCGATCGATGCGGAGGATGCGATTCATGCGCGTCAGCGCGACCGTGATGCCCCCGCGCGTGGGCAGAGAGCCGCCGACAAGCCCTGTGCCGGAGCCGCGCGGCACGATGGGCGCGCCGTGCTTGGCTGCCGCCTTCACGACCGCAACGACTTGGTCGGTGGTCCGCGGCAGCACCACGAAATCGGGCCATCCGGTGTGGCTAGGCAGCGCCGCTTCGTATGAATAGGCCGAGCGGCCGCCCGGATCGTCGACCAGCCCGTCCGGACCGCATGCCGCAAGAAGCTCGTCGCGCAGCGACATGCCCGGGTATTGTCGCAACGCACCTGCAGGTCCGTTTTATTGCCCGACGAAGCTCGGGTCCACGGACCAACCACGCCTGCCGCGCGCGCGTCCGAATCTTCTCTTCAGAGCGGGAGGAGGCGCCGGTGAGTAAACCCATCGAGCCTGAGCACGTCTTACTCGAGTTCTATACGGTTTGTTCGTTCCACCCAGAGGATGAGCCGGCCGCCCAGCCGATACCCCTGTTCGTGTTGGGGTTTCGCGAAGGAAGCGAGCCGGTTTTTGTTTGGCTTGTCGACAAGAATCGGTACGACGGCTCGCGGCTGACGAAAGACGCCTACTGGCAGCACGCGTTATCGAATCTGGAAGAATACTTCACCAAAAAACTGTCCAAATGCGTCGCCTCGGAGGGCAGCGTCCACGGCGGCGTCGAGCTTCTCATCTCGACCTATCAGAAACAATTGAGCTTCGCGGCGCTGACGCCGGTGGCGGACCATCCGCCCGGCTTGCGCAAAGCGCCCCCGACTCTCTCCGCCGTTTAGATAACTCACCTCGATGTAGTGTTCCGAGCGAGCGACGCGAGCTCGGATGACGTGGGCGGCTATATGGCCGCCCCCGTCGTATCGTTACCCAATGCTTCACGCGACCCAACCCGGCCCCCAGCGTGTGATCCTGGTCGGCGTCGACACCCGCGGCGATCGTTCACGCTTTGAGGTCGAAGTCGACGAACTCGAGGCGCTGGCACGGGCCGCCGGCACGCAAGTCGTGAGCCGGATGCTGCAGCGCCGCTCGGCCGTTGACCCGTCTACATTAATAGGGACGGGCAAGGCCGAGGAGCTTGCGGCGGCCGTGCGCGAGCAACACGCCGAGGGCGTCATCGTCTTGAACAGCTTGCGGCCTCGTCAGCGCGCCGCGCTGGAGAAGGTCATGGGCGGCGATGTCTTCGTGATGGACAGATCGGTCGTCATCCTCGACATCTTCGCGCGGCACGCCCGGACCGGCGAAGGCAAACTGCAGGTCGAGCTCGCGCAGCTGCGCCACCGCGCCGCGAATCTGATCGGCAGCCAGGACGCCCTCTCTCGTTTGGGCGGCGGCATCGGCACGCGCGGCCCGGGCGAGACCAAACTCGAGGTCGATCGGCGGCGCATCCGTTTGCGCATCTCGCTGCTCGAGGGTCAGGTGTTAGACGTGCGCAAGAGGCGCCGCGAGCAACGACGGAGTCGCGAAGGAACGCCGGTGATCGCGCTGGTCGGTTACACCAACGCGGGCAAGTCTTCACTGCTGAACGCATTGACCGGGGCACGTGTTTTCGTCGCGGATCAACCCTTTGCCACGCTCGATCCGACGCTGCGTAAGATCCGGCTCGACGATGATGCGAGCGCCATCGTGGCGGACACGGTCGGCTTCGTCAGCGACCTGCCAAAAGAGCTGGTCGCCGCGTTTCGGGCGACGCTGGAAGAGGTGACGAGCGCAACGCTCTTGGTGCATGTGATCGATTCCAGCAATCCGCATTGGATGCGCCAGCGCGAAGCGGTCGAGACGGTGCTTCGCGAACTCGGTGCCGGAGAAAAGCCGACGATCGTGGCTTGGAACAAGAGCGACATCGCGACCGCCACGCCAAGCGGTGGCGGGGTACGAGTCTCCGCCAAGACCGGAGCGGGCCTCGACGAACTCAAACGCGCGGTGTCGAGCGCTCTGACGTGAGCCCCAATACCGCGTTCGCGATCCGCGAGATCCGAGCGGACGAGATCGCCGGCACGTGCTGGTTGCGGCGCGAGATGACCCTCGAATTGGACGGAAGCGACCTCGACGTCAAGGACCGGAGTTGGCGCGATCGCTACGTCAAGTTCTTCGGAGGACTGATCGCCGATGGCGCAGGCACGTTGTTCGTGGCCGAAGTCGATGGCCTGATGGTCGGGCTGACGGCGGTCTACAAACCTGCCGACTACCGCAACCTTATCTATGGAAGGCAGTCTGCCATCATCTCTCACGTCTACGTGATTCCGGCTCGGCGCCGCAACGGTATCGCGAGCGCGCTGACTTCGCGAGCGGTGCAATGGGCCAAGGAGCGCGCTTGCGTCGTCGTGCGTTTGCGCAGCTCGACGATGGGCAGACCCGTGTATGAAGCCCTAGGCTTCAGCCCTTCCGACGAGATGGAACTGCGGCTGCCCTAGTGCCCGGCTTTTTGCGTTCGCGCGCGAGCAGTTCTTCCTTATACTGAGGCGGACCGCCGCGGCCGGGTCGTGTTGCGCGCCCATCCTTGTAGATAACGCGATGCCAGGGCACGAGAAACCATAGCGGGTTACGCGCGATGACGCTGGCGGCCGCTCGGACGGCGAGCGGGCGGCGGGCCTCGCGCGCAAGCCAGCTATACGGGCGCGTTTCTCCCCAGCGTATGCTGCGCGCGGCGAGCAGCACGTCGCGCTCGTAGTCTCTTGCCCACGAAAGGTCGATCGGCACATCGATATCGGGTGCGCCGCGGGCGAGGGCGTAAAGCGAGTCGCGAATCAATCGCGGCACCGGCGCCTCCTTGAGGCGCATGCGGATGCGCTTTTCGATCGCGAGCCGCAAGCCGCGGCGCTCGGGGTCGAGAAACGCGATGCCGGCATGCGTCCAAGCCACGCGCAGCCGCTGCCGGCCCGCCTGCACGACGCCGGTTGAGCAGGTGCCGCGGAAAGCCAAGGCCTCTAGCTATCTTCCGTAGCGGTGCATGATCTGCAGCAAGCGGTCGTGCGGCAGCGCCTTGACCGTGTGGCCATCGCGTCCGGTGATGGATTTCGCCGAAAGCAGCGCGTTGATAACCGCTTCTTCGGTCGCATCGGCCGTTGCGAGAAAGATCGGATTGATGTGCGCATGATCCATTGTGGTCACCTTGAAAGTGCGTTGGTCCGGATAATGCGGCACGACGTTCGCGGTCGAGAAAGCGATGACGAGGTCACCGCTTTGGTCCAACGCAGTGGTTCCCGTGCGCGCGAGCCCAAGAGCCGAGCGCTTCGCGACTCGCAGCAGTTGATCGTGCAAGAGCGGCGCGTCGGTCGCCACGATGACGATAATCGAGTGGGTTCGCTCCGGCAGCAACGAGACTTCGCTGCTCAATGCCTGACCGACCGGCACACCGTTGACGAGCAGGGCGCGGCGGCCTTCGCTGCCGTTGTTCGCGTTCACGAGCACGCCTACCGTGTAGCCGCCGTCCTTCGCGCTCAAGACGCGTGACGCCGTTCCGATGCCTCCCTTGAAACCGTACGAAGCCATGCCGGTGCCCGCGCCGATGCTCCCCTGCTCGACGGCGCCGCCGGCCGCTGTTTCAAGGGCGGTCACCGCATCGTCGGCCGTGTTGTGCCGGCCGCGCATATCATTGAGGTAACCGTCATCGCATTCAGCCACCACCGGCAGGGGCACGTCATCCTCGACGCCGACCTGCGGGTAGTGCTTCATCATCCAACTCACGACGCCGTCATCGACTCTTCCGACCGAGAGCGTATCGGTCAACAGGATCGGCACTTCAAGCCAGCCGGCTTCGTTGACCCATGTCGTGCCGGTCATCTCGCCGTTGCCGTTGATCGGCCACGCCGCCGCGAATACTTTCTTGTGCCAGACATCGACGCGCGGAATGATCGCGGTGACGCCGGTGCGTACCGGGCCCGTGCCGGGCACAAGCGCGCCGTCGCCCGCGATGTGCGTCACGTGACCGACGCGCACGCCGGCGACGTCGGTGATCGCATCCAACGGGCCGGGCGACAGCGTGCCGATGCGGATGCCAAGCGCCGGCGCCTTCGCATAGGGTCCATCGCTTTGGAAAGGAGCTGCAAGGGTGAGCGCCGGTGTGCCGGTGAGCATCAAAAACGCGATCGTGACTCGTACTATCATGGCTCGCGTTTTCGCCGCTTGCTTGGACGCTGCCTATATAGGAATGCTTCGTTCGGGCGCGCAACATACAACGCTCGTGTGGACTCGTCGCGAGTTCGTGGTGAGCGCGGGCGCGGCTTGGGCATTTGCGTCGCTTGTCGATCCGTCCGCAGCGAGCGCTGCCGGCGAAGTCGCAGGGCGCTCCATCCGAGTCAAACTCTTTTCCGGATCGTCGATCGCGCGGCTCGAGGTCAGCGGTCTCGTACCGCTTTCCATCGCGGTCGGCGCCGACCGGTTGTCCGCGGCCAACGCTGTCTTCGACGCTGTGGCCGCCACTCTCACGCTCGACGGCCGGCAAGCACCGATCAACGACCCCGTCGTATTGATCGCATCGCCTGCCCCATTCGCGGTGACGAGCTACACCGCGGGCGGCCAGCCATTGCTGCGGCGCTACAACGGCTCGCTGACGGTCGCCATGCAAGCCGGAGCGATCACTGTCATCAATTATGTCGACGTCGATTCATACGTCGCTTCGACGCTGGCGTCAGAAATCAGTCCGGGCTGGCATACGGAGTCCATCAGGGCGCAAGCGATCGCCGCACGGACGTATGCGATTCGCGCGGCCGCGCACGCTTCGGCGCGCGCGTACGACCTTACCGACGACACCTCGAGCCAAGTGTATCGCGGGCTCGACGGGATCGCTCCGACATTTTCCAGCGCCGTGGCGGCTACTTCGGGCCAAGTGCTGGTCGCCGGAGCTGCGCCGGCTGATGTTTTCTACAGTTCGGCTTGCGGCGGCCATACGGCCGGCAGCGTCGAGCTGACGGGCCGCGCAGGTCCGTCATACCTCAACGGCGTGGCGGACGACGACGCCGGCGGACGCGCGTATTGCTCCGCAGCACCGTACTTCGCCTGGAAGAACAGCATCGCGCGTGACGCGATGGCACGCGCGCTTGGGGTTCCCGCCGATCGGCTCGTGGGCGTGGACGTCTCAGAACGCTGGCCCGGCGGACGCGTGAAACGGCTGCGCGTTTCCCGGACTGATGCAGCGGACTCGGACTACGATGGCAGGCGCTTCTACGTCAACGTCGCCGAAGCGCTGGGCTATAAGGTGCTGCCGAGCAGCATGTTCGACATCGTTCGAGACGGTGAGGCGTTTGCGGTGACGGGGCATGGGCTCGGTCACGGCGTCGGGATGTGCCAGTGGGGCGCGCGCGGCCGCGCCGACGCAGGCATGCCGGCGGCGGCGATCCTGGCTGCGTATTTCCCAGGAACGCGGATAGCCTGACGTCACATAGACGCTCGACCGCTTGCGTCCTCCCACCATTCGAGCTTAGGCGACCAACGTCCAAACCAATAGACGAGCGATTGCCAGCGGCCGAACTCCGCAAACCTCTTGCGGATCTGCTTTTCGGTCGGACGCTTTCCGCGGAAGAGTTCTCGCTTGGCATATGCGTACGTGGCGCTGTCGACCGCGATGTGGTCGTAATGTCCGAGCAGATTCATGAGGAAATGAGCCGACGATTTGCCGATGCCTTTGAGTTTGACCAGGGTTTTGTAGAGCTGCTCGGCGTCCATCGTCTTCGCTTGTGCCTCGATCGTGTCGAAGTCGAGGGCGCCCGTCTTCTGCGCCGCTGCCAGTTCGATGATATACGGCGCGCGGTAGCCCGCGCGAACCACGTCGCGCAGATAGCGCTCGCCTGCGCGCGCCACGCGACCCGGCGAGGGCCAGGCCTTGAGCGTGGTATCAGCCGGGCACACTTCCCCGAGGTCCGCCAGCCGGTTGATCATCACGACCGCTTGCTTCCATAGCACGTTGGTGCCGAGCACGGTCTTGACGACATCCTCCCACAGCGACGATGCGCGCATGCTGCGGCCGGCGCCCCAGCGCAACGCGCCCTTCATCTCCGGCAGCTTGCGGCACAACGCGTAGAATGACTGCAGGTCCTCATCCAAGTGCAGCATGATCGTGACGCGGCGCGCCATCTCTTGAGCAACGCCGGGGTCGGTCGCGCCTTCACCCTTGACCTTGAAGAGCACGTCGCTGTAGCCGCGCTTCGTTGAACGCTGTTCGGAGATCTCGAGCAGCATGACGCGATGATCCATCAGTTGCTCGGCGCGCAAGAGCACGCCGCGCCGTTGATCCCAGCGGAACGGCAGCGTTTGATACCAGCCGTGCGACGTCACGGTCGAGAACAGCGTGAACGGCTTGCGCACCGGAATGCTGACCGAAGCTTGGTCGGAGGCGGGCATCGTTGCGGTAGCGCTCAAAACCGGTATGTCACGAAGTAGCTCAGGCGCACCGGCTTGCCGTCCAGCGTCGGCTCGGAAAATGTGCTCTCCCGAGCGGCCTTGAGCGCGGCGTTGTCCAGTGTGTAGTAACCCGACGATCGAAAGACGTTGACGCCTTCGACCTTGCCGCCCGGCCCGATTGTGATTTCGATGATCGCATCGCCCTGATGACCCGCTAAGACGTCGGTTTCGGAAACGTTTGGAGCGACTAGGTTAATGAAGGACGGATCGGTTATGACGTGCGCGATGACGTGTGGCTGACGCGTCTCCGCGGAATCGTCGAAGACGTTCTTCTCGACACCGGGATAGCGGAGAATGGCGACGTCTTGTGCTTGCGGGCATTGCGTGACCGTGGCGGTGGTCAGATCGATCACTTCCTTCACATTGACGGCGGTAAGGTCAGCGCTTGGCCACACGAACAGGACACTGGCGGTGGCTTTGCCCTCCACGCTTTCGCGAGGAGTGAGGAGCGGAACAAAAACTGCGGGGTCAGCGGCGTTGGCGTCGCCTCGAACGACGAGTCGGACCGCAGTCGGCGCAGCGATCGCCGAGGTCACGGCCACGCGGTAGCGAGAGAATCGCGCGCCATGGTCGAGTTGGACAAAGGTCCGGACGGCGACCGGACAGTCAGTCGATGAGGCGGGCGACGCTGCTGCCAGGGCCGCGACAACGGCGATTATGATCATGCTGTGCGCTCAGAGGGGAAGATTGAAGGAGTATTCTGTCTTGTACTTGCCGACCGCGGGTTTGCCTTGAACTTTGGTCTCCACGTAGGTGCTCGATCTGGCAGCCTCCAGCGCGGCGCCATCGAGGCCCGGATGTCCGCTGCTTCGGATCACGCTTGCTTCCAGCACCGTTCCGTCGTTACCCACGATGACTTGAACGAGCGCAGAGCCTTGAATCCCGTTGGCGTGTTCGCGCGCAGGGTAGTTCGCGATCATCATGTGCTCGAAAATGCCCGGATCGTTCGATTTCTCGATGACCGGCTTTGCTTCAGACAGCGCTTTGGCCGCAGGCGTGCTGTCATCGAAGTCCGCCGTCCCCGGTGGTCCGTCGATGCGGTGCTCTGCATCGGCGCACGGGGCCGACGTGCCGTCCTTGGAGCCCACCTGCTTGACCGAAATCCCACGCGCGTAACGAGCGGAGATCGCAAACGTCATCGTCCCCTTGAAAGCGCCACCTTCGCCTTTTGACAGCACCACATGCGGAGCATATATCTGCTTGGGGCCCGTATTGACCGAAGAAACCGCAAAGACCGCGGAACTCGGGCCGCCGCTATCGGCCCACAGGCTCACCTCATATCGGAAAAGGCCGCCGGACTTGCCGACGCCCGCGAGCACAAAGCTGGTCGGGACGAGCGCGCACTTCGCCGACGCCGGCACGCTCGACGTCGCAAGCCACCCAAGCGCGAAAACGAGGCACAAGATAGCCCGCAAAATCGCCTTCATGGAGAGTAAGATTCAGTTATCCGGCAGGGCGGCACCTGTACGCTGCGATGCCGACGGAGGCGCGCCTCGCGGGCTTCGTGAAATCTCGAACCCACATGCAAACCGCACCGTCCAAGGCCGCTGAAGCGCGCGGGCGCGAGCTGGCTCACCGCGTGCTCGACGCCGATTGGCGGGCTCTCGCGCGCGCCATCACGCTCATCGAGAACGATGACCCGGCGGCAGCTGCGCTGGTCGCCGCCCTGTATCCGCGAACGGGTCACGCTCACGTCATCGGCGTGACGGGTCCGCCCGGCTCGGGCAAAAGCACTTTGGTCGACTTGCTCGCGGCCGTGATCCGCAAGGAGGGCCGCACCGTCGGCATCGTATGCGTCGATCCGTCGAGTCCGTTCACCGGCGGCGCGGTGCTCGGCGATCGCGTTCGCATGCAGCGGCACGCCGGCGACGGCGGCGTCTTCATCCGCAGCATGGCCTCGCGCAAGAGTCTCGGGGGCTTGGCACCGGCGACGCGCGACGCGGTGCGCGCGCTGGACGCCTTCGGACGCGACGTCATCCTCGTCGAGACGGTGGGCGTGGGTCAGATCGAGTTGGAGATCGTCAAGGTCGCGGACACGGTCGTCGTCGTCACCGTGCCAGGACTCGGCGACGGCGTGCAAACCATCAAGGCCGGGTTGCTCGAGATCGCCGACATCTTCGTGGTCAATATGGCTGACCGGCCGGGCGCCCATCAGACCGTTTCCGATCTCAAGACGATGCTGACGCTCGGCGGATCGGAAGAGCGCCGTCGCCGCTGGATGCCGCCGGTGCTCGAGACGATCGGCACGACCGGCGAAGGCGTCCCCGCCCTATGGGAAGCCTGCCAGCGGCACCGGCTCGTCCTCACGGCCGACGAACGCATGGGGCGCTCGCGCGATCGCCTGCGCGAAGAAGTCGTCGCTGCCGTGCAGCGCCACATCGGGGACTATGTGGCCGATGAGCTCGCGCACAACGGCGCGATGGAAAACGTGCTCGCCGCGGTGCTCCAGCGGGAACTGGATCCGCGGACCGCGGCTCGGCGCATCGTCGCCGATCACCTCAAGAAGACTTGATAAGCACCACGATCGCCGGCAGTCTCCCGAAGCCGCACTGGCTGGCCGAGACGGAACGGTTGTGGCCGCAATGGCGGCTGGATGGGCCCGAATTAGAGCGTGCCAAAGAGGACGCGGTGCGCATCGCCATCTTCGAGCAGGAGCGTGCCGGCATCGACCTCGTGACCGACGGCGAGCAGTTCCGGCGTCATTTCGTCCACGGCTTTCTGGAGCGCATCGACGGCGTCGACTTTTCGAAAATAGTGCGCAAGGGCATTCGGGCCGACCGGTATCAAGCGGATCTCCCAACGGTGACGGGCCCGGTGCGAAGGCGCGGGTCGGCGCACGGAGATGAAGCGCGTTTTGCGCGTTCGCTGACCACGCGCAAACTCAAAGTGACGATGCCCGGTCCCATGACCATCGTCGACACGCTCCACGATGAATACTACGGCAGCCGGAAAGCGCTGGCACTGGCGTTCGCGGAGCTTTTGCGCGAGGAGATCGGCGATCTCGCGGCGGCCGGCGTCGATGTGGTCCAACTCGACGAGCCGGCGTTCAACGTTTACTTCGAGGATCTCGCGGAATGGGGCGTCGAGGCGCTCGATGCCGCGATTCGCGGTGCACCCTGCGCCACCGCCGTGCATGTGTGCTACGGTTACGGCATTCCGGCGAACTTGGAATGGAAACGCGGTCTGGGCCAAACGTGGGACCAATACGCGATCGTGTTGCCGCTGCTCGCACGCAGCCGCATCGGCCAGATCTCCATCGAATTGGCTGGTAGCCGCGTGTCGCCGAAAGTGCTCGCTCTGGCGGGCGACAAACAGCTCGCCGTAGGAGTCATCGACGTGGCCGACGAGCGCGTCGAAACGCCCGAAGAAGTTTGCCGTACCCTTCGGATGGCGCTGGAGCACGTGCCGATCGAGCGCCTCGCCGCATCGACGAACTGCGGCATGGCGCCGATGAGTCGTGAGGTCGCGTACGCCAAGTTGCGCGCGTTGGGTGCGGGGGCCAAACTCGTTTCAGCTTGAGCGTGCCTGGGAATATCAATAGTAAAGGGGGCACACGCATGCTGAATCAGGACACTCTGACAAGTCTGGTCGAACAGCTGGGCGCGGACGACGTGCTTCGCATCGATCCGGTACACGAATACGAATATCGGAAACACTTGCGTGAGTTCTCCGAAAGTCGCCTTGCGAAGACGCACGATGAGTCCGATGAGCTCGTCGAGCTCGGAAGGCCGACGGGGCCTTAAGAAATCTCCAATACCTGACCCTGTTTTGCGACCTGTGCGGGAAAGCCGTAGGTTTGAGTCACCGCCGCCGCGAGCGATGCCGCCGCGGCCGGTTCTGCGTGCACCAGATAGACGCTGGGCTTGTCGCGGAAATTCCCGAACCAGCGCAGCAATTCGCTGCGGTCGGCGTGTGCCGAAAAGCCGTCTATGCGCGTGATGAGCGCATTGACAGACACCTCTTCCCCAAAGACCTTGACTTGCTTGGCGCCGTTCGCCAGCTGATTGCCGAGCGTGCCCGGTCCCTGGAAGCCGACGAAGCAAACTGTATCGGCCTGTCGCGGCAGCCTATTGCGTAAGTGATGGAGGATGCGACCGCCGCTTGCCATGCCGCTGGACGAGATGATGATCGCGTTTGTTTTAAGGGCATTGAGCGCCTTCGATTGATCTGAGGTTTGCGAGATGGTGACCCGCGACGCACCCATGTTCATATCGCCGGGCCCGAAGCGCCGCTTGAGGTCGAAGCGAAGCGCTTCCGGATGGCGTTCCATGATCGCGTCGGCCTCGATGGCCATCGGGCTATCCACATAGACGTCCACGTTAGGAAAGCTGCCCTGGCGCTGCAGCTGGCCGATGGCGTACAGCACCTCTTGCGTCCGGCCGATGGCGAAGGCCGGGATGACGAGCACGCCGCCGCGCTGCATGGCCGCGGTGGTCACATTCCCTAAGTCCACCTGCGGATCGGTCGCGGAGTGGTTGCGGTCGCCGTACGTCGACTCGGCCAGCACATACTCGCTCTCGGCGATGGGCGAAGGGTCGCGCAAGAGCGGCCGGTTGTAGCGCCCGAGGTCGCCGGTGAACGTCAACTTCGATCGATCGAACCACAACTCGGTGAGGGCCGAGCCGAGGATGTGGCCGGCATCCGACAAGCGGAAGCGGCAGCCGGCGATGTCGTCGCGGAGGTCGTCATACGCCGTGGGCTTGAAAAGTTTGACGACGGCGTTGACGTCGTCATCGGTGTATAGCGGTTTTGCGTGCGCGCCCCGTTCGGGGTGCCGCTGGGCTCGAGCCGCCTCGTCTTCCTGCAAATGCGCCGAGTCGTGCAGGACCAGAGCCGCCGTCTCGGCGGTCGCTGAAGTCGTGTAGATCGAGCCCCGAAAGCCTTGCTGCACGAGCGCCGGCAGGTAGCCGCAATGGTCGAGGTGAGCGTGCGAGAGGATCACCGCGTCCAACGTCTTGGGGTCCGCCGGCGGCGGCGTCCAGTTCCGCTCCGTCAGGTCACGCATGCCTTGATACAACCCGCAATCAAGAAGCAGGCGCGCGCCCGCGTCGGTCTCGACGAGGTGCTTGCTGCCGGTTACGACGCCCGCGGCGCCGATGAAGGTGATCCGGGCCATTCGCCATCCTCCGCGGGCTTTTCTGCCATGAACGTCGAGGGTCGACGGAAGTGCCCGGCGCGATAGAATTCGACGCATCGGGCCACGAGTGCGTGCGGGTCCGCGTCATAGATCAAGTGCGCGCCGGTCTCCTTGGTGAGCTTCGGCAGGATGCTGGGCAGGTCGTCCGCGATGCCGCCGGAGTTCTTGAGGACTCCGATCAGCTTGCCTTCATCGAAGGCGATGCAAAACTCGCCCAGCGTGCCGGAACGGCCCCCCGCTATGATGACGATGTCGGACGAGTGGATGTTGTGAACCTCGCGGCCCATCAAGCCGCTACCGGCGTAGATGATGACGTTGTAGGCGTCGACCGGTGAGTCGTAACGTTTGACGTGCTCGCTGCGCGACAGCGCCGGCGAAATGCCGACCGAAAGTCCGCCTTCAGCGAGGGCGCCACGCGCGCTGTCATACGGCAATCCCGGACACGCTCCCGTGATGAGCACGCAACCTGCGCGCGCGATCGCGACGCCCAGCTCGTGCGCGCGCTTGCGCACCTCGGGATCGAGGTAACCGCCCGCGGCGCCCATGACGCCGATCGTGCGGACCGTCGGATCCTCTTGCGGGTCGTACGTGGGGTCGAGGTCGGGGGCGACGTCTCCCGCATATGGCCTCAATTCTTGGCGCGCGGCATTGTCGCCGTCTGAAAGCTGATCGTTCGTCGGAGGCATATTTCCGTTATCGGCCGTATTGAGAATCGTGCACACTCGTCCCAACGTTCGCAATATCGCGATTGTCGCCCATGTGGATCACGGCAAGACGACGCTCGTCGACGGCATGCTGCGCCAAGCGGGCATTTTCCGCGATCCGTCGCAGGCCGGCGAGCGCGTCATGGACGTCAATCCCATCGAGCGCGAGCGCGGCATCACGATCCTCGCCAAGAACACCGGCATCCTTTGGGGCGACATCAAGATCAACATCGTAGATACCCCGGGTCATGCCGATTTCGGCGGCGAAGTCGAGCGGGTTCTGCAGATGGTCAATGGCATACTGCTGCTCGTGGACGCCGCGGAGGGACCGCTCCCGGGGACACGCTTCGTCTTGCGCAAAGCCCTCGAACAAGATCTGCCGGTGATAACCGTCATCAACAAGATCGACCGCAAAGATGCCCGGCCGAAGGAAGTGCTGGATGAGGTGTTGGCCTTGTTCATCGACATCGGCTGCGCCGACCACCAGCTCGATTTTCCTGTGATCTATGCAAACGCTCGTGCCGGGACGGCGAGCACGGACCTCGCGGTGCCGGGCACCACTTTGCGCCCGCTGATGGACGCGATCATCGAGCACGTCCCCGAGCCGCCGGGCGACGATGAGGGCCCGTTCCAGATGCTCGTGTCCAACATCGATCACAACGAGTACGTGGGGCGCATCGCGATCGGCCGAGTGTTTCGCGGCATCGTGCGTCCGGGCGACGCGATCTTGCGCATCCGCGGCGACGAACGCACGCCGCATCGCGTGACCAAGATCTTGGAGTTCGTCGGCTTGCAACGCAACGAGCTCGCAGAGGCGCGAGCCGGTGACATCATCGCGCTCTCCGGCGCGGAAGGCGTGAATATCGCCGACACGCTGACCGACGCCGAACACGCCGAAGCGGTGGACGCCGTATTGGTGGACGAGCCGACCGTTGCGGTGGATTTTCTGGTCAATACGAGCCCGTTCGCCGGGCGCGAGGGCAAGTATCTGACCAGCCGCCATCTCAAGGACAGGCTCGAGCGCGAGTTGGAGAGCAACGTCGCGCTGCGCGTGGCTCCGACGGCCTCGCCCGACACGTTTGCGGTTTCAGGCCGCGGCGAGCTGCATCTGTCGGTGCTCATCGAAACGATGCGGCGCGAAGGCTACGAACTCGCGGTCTCCAAGCCGCAGGTGGTCATCATAGAGCGCGACGGCAAACGCATGGAGCCGGTGGAGTATTTGGTGGTCGACGTAGCGGAAGAACACGCGGGCTCGGTCATCGAGGCGCTCGGCAAACGCCGCGCTCACCTGCTCAATATGTTGCGCTTCACCTCGCAGCAGCGGCTCGAGTATACGCTGCCGACGCGCGCCCTGTTCGGTTTGCGCAGCGAACTCATGACCCTCACGCGCGGGACCGCAGTGGTCAATCACACGTACTACGACCATCAGCCGCTCGCGGGTGAGATCCCGCATCGCGGGGTCGGTGCTTTGGTGAGCGCCGAGACGGGAACCGTCACGGCCTACGCGCTCGACAACCTGCAGTCGCGAGGCACCTTCTTCGTCGGGCCTCAGACGACGGTCTACGAAGGCATGGTCGTGGGGCGAACCAAGTCCGAAGACGACATCACGGTCAACGTGTGCAAAGCCAAGAAACTCACCAACATGCGCGCCTCAGGTTCTGACGACGCGCCCAATCTGTCGCCGCCGGAGCTGATGACCCTCGAGCGCGCGCTCGAGTTCATCGAAGACGACGAGTTGGTGGAAGTGACGCCGCAGTCCATTCGCTTGCGCAAGCGTCAGCTGCACGAAGACAATCGCCGCCGCACCCGCCACGCCGCCAGGGCTTCTGTTCTTTAGTCGGCGGCGGCGGAGCTGGACGCCGGCTCGCCGCGCCCGCGCCAGCGCTCTTCCCAACCGGCGATGATCATGTATAGCAGCGGGATCACGAGCAGGTTCAGGAGGGTCGACACGAACATGCCGCCCACCACGGCCGTGCCCAGCGAGTGGCGACTCGCCTCGCCGGCGCCGGACGCGAACACGAGCGGCATCAAGCCGAACACGAACGCGAACGACGTCATCAGGATGGGCCGCAACCGCGTGCGCGCGGCTTGCAGCGCGGCTTGCGCGATCGGCATGCCTTGACGGCGCAAGATGTTGCCGAATTGCACGATCAAAATCGCGTTCTTGCTCGAAAGCCCGATCAGCATCACGAGCCCGATCTGGACGAAGATGTCGTTTTGCAAGCCTCGCAGCCATATGCCGCCCAACGCCCCGAGAATGGACAACGGCACCGCCATGATGATGATCAACGGATCCACAAGACTCTCGAACTGCGCGGCCAAGACGAGGAAGACGAAGACGACCGCGAGACCGAAGATGATCACAGTGACGGCACCGGCTTCGATCTGATCCAGCGAGACGCCGGTCCACTCGTAGCTCATGCCTGCGGGTAGGACCTGCTTGGCGATCTTCTGCATTTCGCTGATCGCCTGGCCCGAAGAAGCTCCGGGCGCCGGGGAGCCGTTGAATTCGATCGAGCGGAACAGATTGTAGTGGTAGATCTGCGGCGACCCGAGCGTTCGCTGGAACGTCATGAACGCGCTCAGCGGGATCATGCTCCCGTCTTTGTTGCGCACGTACATGTTCGCCAGATCCTCGACGCGCGAGCGGAACGGCGCGTCGGCTTGGACGTACACCCGATATGACTTGTTGCGATAATTAAAGTCGTTCACGTAGTCGGAACCGAGCATGATCTGCAGCGTGTCGAACACATCGCTCAGGTTGATGTGCAGCGCCTGCACCGCGTTGCGGTCGATGTTCAGTTGGATTTGCGGACTGTCGTTACGGAACGTCGTGAACACCGAGCGCAGCATCGGATCGGTATTGGTCCGGTACTCCATGGTTCCGGCGGTCGCCGCCAGCGCCGGCAAGCCGAGGTTGGCCTGATCTTCCACTTCGAAGTCGAAACCGCCGAAATTGCCGACGCCTTGGATCGACGGCGGGTTGAAGGCGAACACCGAGGCGCCGGTGATGCCGAAGAACTTGCCGGACAGGCGCGCCTCGATCGCCTGCGCCGATTGGCCGGAACCGCGTCGCTCCGCCCAGGGCTTCAACAGCACGAACATGATGCCGTTGTTCGGACTGCTGCCGGTGAATCCGAAGCCGGCCACGCTTGCGATATCGACGACGTCAGGCTCGCTGCGCACGATACCCACCGCCTGGTTCATGATATTGGTCGTGTATTCAAGCGACGAACCGGGCGGTGCCTGAGCGACGCAGATGAAATAGCCCTGATCTTCATCGGGCACGAACGCGGACGGCACGAGATTGAGGACGAGCACCGTTCCGCCGAGCAATGCCACGAAAACGATGAGCACGATGGCGCGATGTTGCAGCACCCACGGCAGCAGCCCGCGGTAGCCGTCCCTTATGCCTTGGATGCCCCGGCCGATCGCCCGCATCAGGCGGCCATGCTTGGGTGGTTCGCCGCCCAGGAAAAGCGCGGAGAGCGCCGGAGTGAGCGTCAAGGCCGTGAACGCCGAAATCGAGATCGTCGAAGCGATGGTCAGCGCGAATTGTTTGTACAGCACACCTGTAGTGCCTGGGAAGAACGCGACCGGGATGAACACCGCGAGCAGCACCAATGACGTCGCCACGACGGCGCTCGCGATCTCGGCCATCGCCAAAGGCGCCGCCGTTTTTGAATCCAGTTTGTGCTCGCTCATGTAGCGGACGATGTTCTCGATGACCACGATGGCGTCGTCTACGACGAGCGTCGTCGCCAGCGTCAACCCGAAGAGCGTCAAGACGTTGATCGAGAAACCGAATGCCTTCAGCAGCAAGAACGTGCCGACCAGCGACACCGGAATGGTGATCGCCGGGATAAGCGTGCTGCGCCAGTCTTGCAAGAAAAGGAAGATGATGAGCACGACCAGGGCGATCGCGATCGCCAAGGTCTTGATCAGCTCTTTGATCGACTCGTCCACGAACATGGAAGAATCGAAAGCAAGGCGGTAGTGCACGCCCGGCGGGAATTGTTTCGAGACCTCCTGCATGACAGCGCGAACGCCTTGCGAGACCGAGAGTGAATTAGCGTCCTGGAGCTGCAGCACGCCCATTCCGACGGCCGGCTTGCCGTTGAAGGTGAGATTGGACGCGTACTGCTCCGCGCCGAGGTCCACACGGCCGACGTCGGAGAGACGCACGAGATAATTCGGCCCCGACTTGACGATGATGCTCGAGAACTCGGCCGGCGTCGACAATCGGCCGGCCACGCGCACGTTGTACTGGTATAGCTGGCCTGGAGGCGCAGGTGCCTGCCCGATCTGACCCGCCGCGACTTGGACATTCTGCTGCTGCAAAGCGGAAACGATGTCGGCCGGCGTCAGGCCGAACGCCTGCAACTTTTGCGGATCGAGCCACAGTCGCATCGCGTATTTGCGCTCGCCGAAGATGATGACGGCGCCGACCCCCTTCACGCGGTTGACCGCCTGCGTGATGTAGCGATCCGCGTAGTTGCTCAAGAACAGCGGATCGTATTTCGGATCGTCTGACGTCAGCGCGTAGGCCATCACGAACGACGTCGAATTCTTGTTGACGGTGATGCCGGTCTGCTTGACCTGCGCCGGCAGCACGCCTTGCGCCACGTTGACGCGGTTCTGCACGTCTTGCGCGGCGAGATTCGGGTCGCGTCCCAGATCGAACGTAGCGACGATCGAACTGGAACCGTCGTCGGAACTGGTGGACGTTATGTAGCGCAGACCTTCGACGCCGTTGATCTGCTGCTCGAGGGGGTTGGTCACCGACGATTCCACCGCTTCCGCGTTCGCGCCGATGTATTCGGATTGCACCGTGACTTGCGGCGGCGCGATAGATGGGTAATGCGAGACCGGCAGCGTCGGGGCCACGATGGCGCCCGCCAGCAAGATGACTGCAGAACAGACGGCCGCGAAGATCGGCCGCGAGATGAAGAACTGCATCAGTACCCTTTGCCGCCCTTTGCCGACATCGATTGGACCGGCATGCCCGGCTGGAGCAGCACCGAGTGGTTCAGAATGGCTTGCACGCCGGGCTTGAGGCCGGGGCCGGTGACTTCGACCTGCTGGTCGTTCTGAAGACCGACCTCAACCTGCAGCGGCTTGGCTTTGCCGCCGTCGATCACGAACATCGAGTAGCCGGTGTCGGTTTGGAACACTGCCGCGCGAGGCGCCAGCAGCACGCCGGTCTTGCCGGCGCTTTTGAACGCTGCAGTGGCGATCATGCCCGAGCGCAACGTAAGATCGGGATTGGCGAGCGGGATCCGCGCGCGATAGATCAACGATCCCGGAGCTGCCGCGAGGTTGAGGTACGCGACGGTGCCATGCCAGGTGCGGTTCGCTATCCCCGAGATGGTCACGTTCGCCGGCGTGCCGACGTGCACGGTCCCTAAGTTGGATCCCGAAATGCCGACGTCGACATAGCAGTGGTCCATTTGCACGACTTCCATCAACACTGTGCCGGGCGTCGCAAGCGAGCCTGGGTCGACGTTGCGCGCCGTCACCACGCCGTCAAACGGGGCCCGGACTTCGCTCTGCGCGATCTGCGCGCTGATGGCGCCCAGCGCGGCCTCCGCGTTTTGCACGGCGGCCGTCGCCGCGCTGTTCCCCTTGCGAAGACTGGCGTTTTGCGCCGTCACCAAGGCGGCGTGATACGCGGCGTCCGCCGCCGCTGCTTGTTCCGCTGCCTGCTCGAGCGTCGTTTTTGCGACGTAGCCTTGGTGGAACAGCGTTTCGTTGCGGCGCAGGTTAGCTTGCGCGGTATCGTCCGCCACCTTTGCGGATGCGAGATTGGCCTGCGCCGTAGTGGAGCCGCCTTGGGTGTTGGCGCTCACCTCCGACAGGTTGGCCGCCGCTTGCGCCTGTTGCGCCCGCAGCGTGCTGGCGTCGATCTGCACCAGAAGGTCGCCTTTGTGGACGCGCTGGCCGATCTGCGCGCCGACCGAGACGACCGCGCCGGACACCACCGAGGACAGCGAGGCCGCTTGCAGCGGCATCACTTCGCCCGTGACTTGGAAATACTCGGCGATGGAGCCGCGTTTGATCGGAGCGGCAGCCACCGGCATCGCAAAACCGCCGGCGCCGCCGCCCGGCGGGCCGCCCTGCCGCGGCGCGCAGCCGAAGGCGCCGAGTGTCGAGATCGCAACCGCCGCGGCCAGCACAGCGGCCGGGCCCAAGGTTCTTAATCGGTTGAAAGTGGACATAGTAAACTATTGACGCCACCTGCGGGCAGGTTTCCTTGTGGATTTTGGCCCGGGACTAGATTTATGTCTAGGTGGTTACTCTTCTTAGGTTGCTTAGGGCCCTTGGTAGACGACCTCGATGCGCAGGCCGCTCGGATCGCGCGCCCACAAGGCGTAATAGTCGTCGCCGTGTTCTGGATCGACGGCCGGCGGCTCGTCGATGTCGCCCCCGAGTTCGTCCAAGAGCTTCGCGCACTCGTCGACTTTCGCGCGCGAATCAGCATTGAGCGCGAGGTGGTCGAAGCCGACGCGGCGCTCGCCGTCCCACAGATCTTCTTTGACGCTACTGCCCTTGACCAGGATGATCTCAAAGCCTTCGCGCTGATAGCCGAACGAGTCGGGCTTCTCAAAAACGATGTCGAAACCAAGCGCGGGCAGCAACGCGCCGTAGAATTTTTTGGCGACCTTGAAGGCATCGGTGCCGATCGACAGATGGTGAATCGGATGGACAGGCATGCCCGCCCTTCTTACGACGTCCTTCACCGTCAAATCCTGGCAGGTCCCAAGCGAAATACTTAAAAAGGGTGCGCGCCATGTCGACGACATTGTGGTTTCACTCGCTGTGGGGCGATCATGCTCTAGCGGTGGTGGCGGTGGCGCTCGCGCAAGGAGGTGTCCTGCTCACCGTCGTCGCGTTCGCCGGGGCGGCGTGGCGCCGCCGTTCGCAATGGGGCTTGCTCGTGCCCTTCGCGGTGGGCGCGGCAGTCGGCTTGGCCCTCGACCTTGTTGCAGGCTGGTCCTACCATGAGCTGCGGCCATTCGTCGTCCTCGGCGTCACGCCGCTCGTAGCGCACGACCCGGCCGACAACAGTTTTCCGTCGGATCATTCCGCGGCGACGGCCTATGTCGCGGCGTTTCTCGCGTTCGTGAATGAGCCATGGGCCGTGCTCGCCATTTTCGCGGCGCTCGCCGTCGGCGTCGCACGCATCTTCTGCTTGCTGCATTGGCAGCAAGACGTGTTGGCGGGGTGGGCGATCGGCGCGCTGCCGGGCGTGGCAGCTGCGTTGTATTGGAAAAAACGCAACGGCGGCTAGAGGCCCGTGCGTTTCAGGAGCGTTGGCCGTCGGGGTAGGCTTTTTCTTCTTCTGATGGTTCGTACTTGAGCGCCAGCGCCTGTTTGAGCACCTTGAGGCCCAGCAGCGCGCACTTCAGGCGCGCGGCGGAGATGTTGATGCCGACGTTGGCCAGCACTTCGTCCTTCCCGATCTTCTCGATGTCGGCGAGCGTTTTGCCCTTGATCTCCTCGGTGAGCAGCGACGCGGAGGCCTGCGAGATCGCGCAGCCGCGGCCCCTGAACTTGACATCGGTGACCACGCCGTCGCGCACCGCCACGTCCATGCGGATCTTGTCGCCGCACAGCGGGTTGATGTCCTCGAACGACGCGTCGGGATGCTCCAGCGTGCCGGCGTTGCGCGGATTGCGATAGTGATCGAGGATGAAGTCGCGGTAGAGCTCGTCCATCCCGGTGAAGGTTGGATCGGTCATAGAAGGCCTATGTTAGCTTGAAGATCTTCTTCGCCTTTTCGATCGCCGCGATCAGCGCATCGACCTCGCCCGGCGTGTTGTAAAGGTAGAACGAGGCGCGGGCGGTCGCCGGCACGCCGAGCTTCTCCATCAGCGGCTGGTTGCAGTGGTGCCCTGCGCGCACGCAGACCCCTTCGCTATCGAGAATGCTGGCGAGATCGTGCGCGTGGATGTCGCCGACCGTGATCGAGATGACGCCGGTGCGATGCTCCATCCCGGGCCCGTAGATCGTGACGTGCGACGTCTCGCGCAGGCGCCGCATCGCGTACGAAGCCAGCTCCAGTTCGTAGCGATGGACGCGATCCATGCCGATCGCCTCGAGATAGCGCACGGCAGCGCCCAAGCCCACCGCCTCGGCGATGGCTGGCGTGCCGGCCTCGAAGCGCGCGGGCACATCGGCGTAGGTAGAGCGCTCGAGCCGCACGATGCCGATCATGCCGCCGCCGGTCAAAAATGGCGGCATCGAATCCAGCAGCGCTTGCTGGCCCCATAGGATGCCCACGCCGGTAGGGCCCAGCATCTTGTGCGACGAGAACGCGATGAAGTCGGCGCCCCAGTCCTGCACGTCGACCGGCATGCGCGGCACGGCTTGGCACGCGTCAACGACGCTGACGGCTCCCGCCGCGCGCGCGCGGGCGGCAAGTCGCTTCGTCGGGTTGATCGTGCCCAACGTATTGCTGACGGCCGTGAACGCGAAGATCTTGGCGCCGTCGAGCAGCGCGTCGAGGTTGGTCAGATCAAGCAGTCCGTCGTCGGTGACCCGCACGAAACGCAGTTGCGCCCCCGTCTGCTGCGCGAGCACCTGCCACGGCACGAGATTGGAGTGGTGCTCCATCTCCGTCACCACGATGGCGTCTTTCGGTCCGACGTTCGAGCGGCCCCACGAATACGCGACGAGATTAAGGGCCTCGGTCGCGTTGCGGACGTAGATGCATTCGCTCGCGCGCGGTGCGTTGATGAACCGCGCTACGGCGGCGCGCGCCTCTTCGTACGCCTCGGTGGCCAATTCGCTGATATGGTAGACGCCGCGATGGATGTTGGCGTGATAGCGCCGGTAGTAGTCGTCCATCGCCTCGATGACTTGAATGGGCTTCTGCGAAGATGCCGCGCTGTCGAGGAAAACCAAAGGCTTGCCGTGCGGACGTTCTTTGAGGATCGGGAAATCGGCGCGGATGCGAGCGACCTCGGCCTCGCTCAGGCTCGCTCCGGTGGGTTTGATCAACGTGCTCACGGTGCTTCAGGCACCTCGATGCAGATTTTGCCGTCTGTGACGGTGACAGGATAGGATTTCACGGGCCGGATGGCCGGCAGGCGCGTGGCACGACCGGTGATCACGTCAAAGCGAGCGCCATGGCGCGGACATTCGATCTCTTGGCCGATGAGTTCGCCCTGGTCCAGCGGACCGCGATCGTGCGTGCACTCGTCGTCGATCGCGTAGAACGTGCCGTCGTAATTGCACAGCGCAAAACGTTTTCCACCGGCTTCAACCGTCTTGACTTTGCCCACCGGCACGTCGCTGACGCGCGCGACTTCCACCAACACCGGCATCGGACTAGTGCGCTCCAAGACGTCCGAGGTGCGGCCAGACCTTCTCGCGCAGCGGATCGGTCACGCGCGGATCGCCCACGCGGTCGAGCACGTCCTGGAAGAATCCGTCCACGACGAGCCGCGATGCCGAATCCTCGTCGAGGCCGCGGCTCTGGAGGTAGAAGAGCTGTTCTTCGTCGATGGGGCCGACCGTTGCGCCATGCGTACAGCGCACGTCGTCTGCCTCAATCTCGAGTTTGGGCTCGGTGTCTGCGCGCGCGTTCGCGCCGAGCAACAGGTTGCGATTCGCCTGATAGGCATCGCTGCGCTGCGCGCCTTTTTCGATGATGATCACGCCCGTGTAGACCGAATGCGATTCGTCGTCCAACGCGGCCTTGAACAGCAGATCGCTGCGCGTGTCGGGCGAGCGGTGGCCCTGTAGCGTATGGTAGTCGAATTGCTGCGAGCCTTCAGCGAAGATGAGCCCCAGCATATCGCTGTGCGCGCCGCGGCCGAGCAGCTCGACCTCGACGTCGCTTTTCGCCAGCCGGCCGCCGAGGCCGAAGTTGAGCGTCACCAATTTGGCGTCGCGCCCGATGCGCGCATGCTGGTGCGAGAAGACGACGGCGCTGTGTTCACATTCTTGAACATGCGCGTACGTGAGGTGTGCGCCATCTCCGAGAACCAATGTCGTAAGTCCAGCCGTAAAATCGTAACCCTTGGCGAACTGCTCCGTCAACGTAAGACGCGCGTTCTTGCCCAGGATGATGAGTGTGCGCGGGTACGGACCGTAGTCGAAGTAGCCTAGACGGATGGGTTCCGTCGCCTCAACTCCGTCGGGCACGTAAACGAAACACCCGATCCGCCAAGCGCACTGCACCAGCGATGAGAATTTCTCCAAGGAACTTGCTGGAGTGCGGCGCGTCAGTTCCTCGCGGATGAGTGGTTCAAATGCCTCCAACTTGGCGCACGCGCTCAGGTGGCCGAGGAATACGCCTTTCCTTTCGTTCTCGCTGCCGATTTCCCAGGACGGGCTGGACGGCGCCGGCGCCGGCGGGTCGAAGGAGATCCCGTCCAACTTTAAGCGGCGCCAACCTGGGGTTCGATCCGTGGGCGTGGGCAGGCTCGCGTAGCGCTCGAACGCGCCCAGGCGCAGTTCGCGCAGCCACGCAGGCTCAGACGCCGAAATCGTTTTGATGATTTCGGCGTCGACTGCGTTCTTGATCAGCGTTTCGGTCAAGGTTTACCCGACGGAGCCTTCCATCTCCATCGCGATGAGCCGGTTGAGCTCCACCGCGTATTCCATGGGCAGCTCCTTGACGAACGGCTCGAAGAAGCCGTTGACGATCATCGTGGTCGCCTCTACCTCGGTCAGGCCACGGCTCATCACGTAGAAGAGCTGCTCTTCGCCGACCTTCGAGACGGTCGCCTCGTGCTCGATGCGCACGTTCTTGGCGTCGATCTCCATGGTCGGGTAGGTGTCGGAGCGAGATTCCGGATCCATGAGCAGCGCGTCGCAGCGCACGTTGGATTTCACGCCGTCGCAGCCTTCGTACACTTTGACCAAGCCGCGATAGGTGGTGCGCCCGCCGCCCTTGCTCACCGATTTGCTCGTGATGATCGAGGTCGTGTTCGGCGCGGCATGGATCATCTTCGCGCCGGCATCCTGATGCATGCCCTCACTGGCGTACGCCACCGACAACACCTCGCCGCGCGCGCCTTCGCCCACCATGTACACCGACGGATACTTCATGGTCAGGCGCGAGCCGATGTTGCCGTCGACCCACTCGACGTGCGAGTTCTTGTGCGCGATCGCGCGCTTGGTCACGAGATTATAGATGTTCTTGTACCAGTTCTGGATCGTGGTGTAGCGGATATGCGCGCCTTCTTTGGCGATGAGTTCCACCACGGCTGAGTGCAGCGAGTTGCTCGAGTACGTCGGGGCGGTACATCCCTCGATGTAGTGCACGAACGAGCCCGGCTCGGCGATGATCAGCGTGCGTTCGAACTGGCCCATGCTCTCGGCGTTGATGCGGAAGTAGGCCTGCAGCGGAATATCCACGCGGACGCCCGGCGGTACCCAGATGAACGAGCCGCCCGACCACGCCGCCGAATTGAGCGCGGAGAATTTGTTGTCCGCCGGCGGGATCACCGTGGCGAAATGCTCGCGCACGATATCCTCGTGCTCGCGCAGACCGGTGTCCATGTCGGAGAACAGCACGCCCTTGGCCTCGAGGTCCTTGCGAATGCTGTGATAGACGACTTCAGAATCGTACTGCGCGGTGACCCCGCCCAAGAACTTGCGCTCCGCTTCCGGGATGCCGAGCCGGTCGAACGTGCGCTTGATGTCCTCGGGCACCTCTTCCCACGTCTTGCCCTCGACGTCGGAGGCGCGCATGTAATAGTAGATGTCGTCGAAATTGATCTGGCCGAGCAGCTCGAGATTGGCCCACGGCGGCATCGGCTTGGAGAGGAAGATGTCGAGCGATTTGTGGCGGAAGTCGTGCATCCATTGCGGCTCTTTTTTCATCTGCGAGATCTGCTCGACGATGTCGTGATCGATGCCTTTGCGCGCTTTGAAAGCGTAGCTCTCGGTTTGATCGCGGAAACCGTACTTATAATCTTTGTCGACGAGTTGTTCTTGTTTGAGGGCCATGGTTATATCTTAGGCCTCCACTAACTCTTTGATGAGCGGATCGTAGCCCTGCGCTTCGAGCTCGTGCGCCAGCTCCGGCCCGCCTTGCTTGACGATCTTGCCCTTGACGAGCACGTGCACGACGTCGGGCTTCACGTAGTTCAAGATGCGCTGGTAGTGTGTGATCAGCAGGATGGAGCGCTCCGGCGAACGCTGTGCCTCGATGCCTTCTGCGATGATGCGCAGCGCATCGATGTCCAACCCCGAATCGGTTTCGTCTAAGATTGCGAGCGTCGGGTTGAGCACCAGCATTTGGAGCATTTCGAGCCGCTTCTTCTCGCCGCCCGAAAAACCGTCGTTGACGTAGCGGCCCAACACTGAGCGCTCGATCTTGAGCTTGTCGGACGCTGAGTCGAGCAGCCCTTTGAATTTGGCCGGCGTCAGCGGGGCATTGCCCTTGGCTCGCGCCATGAGCGTGTTGCGCATGAAATTGGCGACGCTCACGCCCGGCACGGCGGACGGGTATTGGAAAGCGAGGAACATGCCGGCAAGCGAGCGCTCGTTGGGCTTCATGCCGAGCACGCTCTTGCCTTCGAAGAAGATGTCGCCTTTGGTGACCACGTACTTGGGGTGCCCCATCAGGACCAGCGACAGAGTGCTTTTGCCGGAGCCGTTGGGGCCCATCAGGGCGTGCACCGAGCCGCGCTCGACCGAAAGGTCAATCCCGCGGATGATCTCGTTGTCGCCCACGGAAACGTGCAAATCGCGTACTTCAAGGATGATGTCTGGCATGCGTACCTTCTCAGTTAATATTGTAGGCCAACGGGCAAAGATAGTCAAGATAATGGTTGAAAATCTTGTGCGATTGCTTTATACTTAACTCGCAGGGAACCCTCCGCTGGGGACCCGGCAATCAATCATGCGAGAAGCAAGTTTTTTTCAAACGACCCGCGGTCGCGTCACCCAGTCGCTAAAACGACATGGTCCGCGGACGGCTTCCGAGCTCGCCGAAGAGCTCGGTCTTACCGCGAACGCGATCCGGCAGCACTTGGCGCGCCTGGAACGCGACGGGCTGGTTCTCGAGACGAGCGCACGCCGTGGTCCGACAAAGCCCAGCCTCCTGTTTTCGCTCACCGGTGAGGGAGAGCGCCTCTTCCCACAGCGTTACGGCGTTCTGCTCAACGCTGTGTTGAACGAGTTGCGCGCCGAAGAAGGCGAGGAACGCGTTTCTGCGCTGTTCCGCAACCTTGGCAAGCGCTCCGCGCGCAAATATGCGTCGCGCTTCGAGGGCAAGGGCGATGAACAGCGAGTAGCCGAGCTGACCAAGATCCTCCAAGAGCAAGGCGTGCTCGCCGACTTCGAACGCACGCAGGACGGGTTTGTCCTGCGCGAGCACAACTGCCCGTTCAAGGATACCGCCGTAGCGCACCCGCAGGTTTGCGGCGTCGTTCACACGCTGATGCAAGAGGTATTGCCCACCACGCCGACGCAGCGAACCTCGATCGCACGAGGCGACGACGTCTGCGAGTTCATCATCCCTTCCAAAGCTGGAGGCACCTAGATGGATTTCCCCAAGTTTCAAGAGCTCGTCGAGAAGCGACACGGGTTTGCCACCATGGAAAACCCGAGCGCTACGGGCGAGTATTTCTCGGACTCGTGCGGCGACATGTACACGTTCTATCTCAAGGTCGGCGAGGGCGATAGGATCGAGGACATTTCGTATTTCACGACCGGCTGCGGTTTCGGCGTCGCCACTTGCGCGATTCTCACGACGCTCGCCAAGAACAAGACCGTGGACGAAGCGGAAGCGATCACGCCTGCAGAAATCGAGTCGTTCCTCGACGGCTTCCCCGAGCGCAAAAAGGACTATCCGGTCCGCGTGCTCGAGGCGCTCAAAGTGACGATCGACAACTATCGCAAGGCCAAAGCGCCGACCACCGCCGCCGAAGCCTTCTCCAAGATGTAATCGTAAATAATGTAGTGCCGGGACTTTAGCCCCGGGTTTCTTCCCCTCTTTCAGCATTTTTTAAGGTTTCCGCGTCTGTGCCATTAGTCGCAATGGTTTAATGAGAGTTTCACGCGTTCCATGTAACTTTCTCAGTATTGAGCCATATAGTTTAGGCGTATACTCCCATTGAGCCACCAGGCTCACCGTGACGTACCCTTTTCACAACATAAATGTAGTGCCGGGGCTTTAGCCCCGGAAAAGGCATAACCAGTGCGGGCAGTTAGTGAGTTCGACATGAAGACCAAGGGCGCGCTCGTCGCGACGAGGCGCAGATCTCCCATCACCGATACGATCGTCATCGGCCCGCGGCTGGACGCTTCGTGCGCGAAGCGTTTGTCCAGATCCATCGGACGCGTCCTCGAATCCGGTTTGCGCGACTGCACGATCGACATGTCCGGCGTTGAAACCGCCGATTCCGTGGGCTTTGGGGCGCTGATCGCCGCGTTGCGAAAACTTGGCGCGGTCGGGGCCTACGTCGCGGTCGTGTGCGCGAACCCGACGGTGCGGCGGCTGTTTGAAGTCGCGGGCATCACCCGCCTGGTGCCCGTGGTCTCGCGACTGGACGATGCGCGTTCACTGCGCGCTGCTGCCCGCGCCGGCGCCGCCTAACGGAGCAACGGGCCTCATACGTAGCAACGGACCTTTAGGTCCGTTTTGCTTATGGGCGGGCGACGCCAAAGATGGTTTGGGAGCCCGTCTTGATGAATCAATGCTTGCCCAAATTCAGGAGGCATGATCATGCGTCACGTTTTGCTTCTTGGCGCCGCGGCGTTTGCAGCCGCGATGGCCGCATGCACGGCATCGAGTTATAGCGGCCTGCCTTTCGGGCCTCAGCCACCGCCGCCGGTCGTCACGACTTTCAATGTGCCCGCGAGCGACACCGAGCCCGCCGCCTCGGGTACCACATGGGATGTTCTAAGCGTCCAGACGAGCCGGACGGGTCCGGCCGGCAGCGCTAGCTACACCAACATCGCGATCACACTGACGTTCATGCAGACCAATGCGTTTGCATCGTTGCCACCGCCCGGCAGCAACATAGGCTCGAGCGGAACGCTGCTCGGACTTTTCTTCCTAGTCGACGCCGATCAGAACAGCTCGACCGGCGTCAGCGGAAATTGCGGCGGTTTCAGCTACGGCACCGGCTTCGACCACGGAGTCGACGGTGGCGCATCGTTCCCACGTCTTGCGGACGGCAACTTCCAGATTTTTAGTCTTCCCGGCAGAGTGGGTACCGGCGAGGCGACAGTGAGCGGTTCGGGCGGTACAGTCACCGTCAACGTCCCAATCACCGCGCTCGGCGGCACCGGACAGACCAACATGTTCATGGGGACTGCAAACGCAACCGGTCTTCCCGGGGTCACCACCGATTGCGTTCCCGACGCTTCGACGATCCAGACATAGGCCGATGATCCGGTCGTGGTTGCAGTGCCGGGGCTTTAGCCCCGGCCCGAGCCTAGGTTCTTGTACGTCGGGCCGGCCACCATCGGTGAGCCGGCCTGAAAATCTTTCAAGACATCGTTCAGCGTGATCTCGAACGCCGCGAATCCCTGCGCGGACTGAATCGCGGGTGATGGCGTGCCGCGCATCGAGTAGGCCGCGGCGTCGAGCACGCACCAGACCAGCGCGCTGCTGCCGCGACCAAGGTTCTTGGCGGTCGTCGTTTGCCCGTGGACCTCGATCCCGAGGCGTCGTTCGTCGAGCGCCTTGACCTCGCCGGGCGACAGCACCGCGACGCGCGGCGCGCCGTCGGCGTCCACCGTGATCAAGAGAACGGCTCGACAGATCTCGCCGGTGGCTTTTTCCCCAAGGTCGAAGCGCAGCGGCGGCGGCAATTTGTTGCCGATGTTTTCAGACATGAATCACCTTTACTTTGTGATGAACGGGTTGGTGCGCCGTTCGGCGCCGATCGTCGTCTCTGGTCCGTGCCCCGGCACTACCAACGCTTCGTCCGGCAGCGCCATCAACGTGCCGCGTATGGAACGCATGATGTCGTCGAAATTGCCGCCCCACAAGTCGGTTCGGCCGATGCTGCCGGCAAAAAGCGTGTCGCCGGAAAAGACCACGGGCTTGTCCTGCGGCAATACGAGCGAAACGCTGCCCGGCGTGTGTCCGGGTGTGTGGCGCACGTCGACTCGCAGGCGCCCGAAGTCGATCGATCCTCCGTCAACGAGGTTCTTGTCGATCTCGCCGACGGGCGGCGCGGGTACGCCCAGCCATTCCGCTTGCGCTGCAAGCGCTTCGTACAGGGGGACATCGGCTTCGTGGATCAACGCCGGGGCCCCAGTGCGCTCTTTGAGCAGCGCGAGTCCACCAACATGGTCGATGTGTGCGTGCGTCGCGAGGATGGCCGTCACCGTCAGCCCGTGCTTGGAGAGGAGCGCCTCGATCTTGTCGATATCATCGCCGGGATCGATGACGATCGCTTTGCCGGTCTTCTCATCGCCGAGCACGATACAGTTGCACGCTAAGAGTCCGACCGGGATATGCTCGACGATCACCGCTTCGCCGCTGCCTTCTTGGCGCTCGTCTTGACCAGAAACGGTCCGGTCTCGACGATGAAACGCTCGTGAACGCCTTCGAAGATCTTCTCGACTTCGTCGTGCGCTTCGACTTTGAAAACCAGCCTGCGCCGATCGATCTCGGCCAACTCCGCGCGCATCGTGAAGCGCATGGCCTCGGGCGTGGCTGCGAGGTGGCGCACGTCCAGCCGGATGCCGACCGTCGACGTTCCGGGCGCGAGCGCGTCTGCCACGCAGCGCACGCATTCGCTCTCGGCGAGCGCCACCAAGTGCGGCGTCGCCAGAACCGGAACACCGGCATTGCCATATCGATCCGCCAGCCGTTCCGCAGAAGCGACATATTCTGACTGCGACGTCTGCCCGATCTTGAGGTTCATTTAGCCAGCTTCTTACCCAGTGTACTGCCGGACCTTGTTGTCGCCGGGGCTTTAGCCCCGGTGATGTAGAACTGCGAAAGCGTGGACATCTCCGTCTCGAATGCCGACGAGCTTGACAAGAGGATACGCTACTTCATCGAGCTACCGAGCGCCAACAATGTGTCGTTCCAGCGTTTGGCCCTCGAGCTGTTTGCACACCAGTACGCGTGCAATCCGGGCTACCGGCTCTACTGCGACCGGTTCGGCCAAACGCCCGAGTCGGTGCACGGGTGGCTCGACGTCCCCGCGATTCCGACGTCCGCATTCGGTCTAACGCGGTTGGCGTGCTTCCCCGCGGAGCACACGCAGGTCACATTCTTGTCCAGCGGAACAACCGGGGCGCAGGGTGCCCGATCCCGCCATGAACTCACTTCCACCGCGCTGTACGATGCGTCGCTGCTCGCTCATTTTCGAGCATGCGTCATGCCCGACAAGACCTCCATACAAATGCTATTCCTGGCGCCATCGTTTGCGCAAGCTCCACAGTCTTCGCTTTCATACATGTTGTCGAAGCTCAGTCAAACGCTGGGGACCAAGCGCGATGCTTTCTTGATCCGCGACGACAAGCTGGACTTTGAGTCCGCCGCCGGCATGCTTCGAACGGTCGCCGAGCCCGTCGCCGTGATCGGCACGGCATTCGCTTTCGTGCATTTCTTCGAGCGCTGCGAGAAGGAGGGATTGCGCGTCAAGCTGCCACGCGGCAGCCGCGTGGTCGAAACGGGCGGTTTCAAGGGCCGCTCTCGCGAGGTGTCGGGCGAGCGCCTCTATCGCTGGTTTTCCGATATCTTGGGCATACCGCGCGTGTTTTGCGTTTCCGAATATGGCATGTGCGAATTGGGTAGTCAATGGTATGATGCGAACCTGGCCGATTACTTCGCGGAGCGCGAAGCGCGCGTCGGCACCAAGATCGGCCCGCATTGGACTCGCATCGCGGTCGTGGATCCCGTCACCGGCAAGCCGGTTCGGGAGGGCCGCCAAGGACTGCTTCAAGTCTTCGATTTGAGCAACCGCGGCTCGGTCGCTGCGGTCTTGACGGCCGACGTTGCGCGCATCGTGTCGGGCGGCTTTGAGCTCATCGGGCGCTTCGCAGGAGCGCCGCCGAAGGGCTGTAGTATTGCGATCGATGCGCTGCTCGAGCATGGCGCCCGATAGCATGCCGGTCGCCGATAGCCTCGACCTTCCCGTCCGCCGCATCGCCGAGTGCGCGGCGGAGTGGCGCGATCCGTCATCTCCGGTGCGTGCGCAGGCGCGCAGCGCGCTTGCCGGCGGCCGATGGCCGGCGCCGGTTGTGGAGCGCGCACTGGACAACGTGTTATTCGATCTTGACGAAGCAACGGCTCGCGCGATGACGCAGGCGCTCTCCGGGCGACCGGTTTCAACCCTCGTGATCTTGCCCGGAAATATCATCGGGCCGGCGGTGTCGTCGGCGTTCTGCGCCGCGCTGGCCGGCTCACCGGTCATCCTCAAGGCGGCAAGCGACGAACGGCATCTTGCGCCCATCGTCTCGGCGCAACTGGATGGCGTGGCCGGAGCGGTTTCCGCGCAACATTGGCGCGGCGGCGAAACAGAGCCGGAGGCCGAGGCACTGGATCAGGTCGAGCGCGTCATCGCGTTCGGCAGCGATGAAACGCTCGATGCTCTCCGCTCTCGCATCAAAGCCAGACTAAAGTCTGGCATACCACATTTTGTTCCTTATGGCGATTCGTATAGCGTCGGATATGTGAACGCCGGAGCGGAGCTGAACGAGGCGGCCGCGGCCGCGGCCCGCGACGTCTGCCTCTTCGATCAGCGCGGTTGCATGTCGCCGCAAACCGTCTACGTGCGCGGCGACGCCGGTAGGGCCACGTTGTTCGCGCGCGCGCTGGCGGCGGCACTCGAGCGCGAGGGGCGCGCATTGCCGCGCGCCGCGCTGGAAGAGGCTGAGCCCGCGCTGATCGCTAGCTTTCTCCGGCGCTGCGCGGTGACCGCGCTCGATGCGGTGCCACACGGCCTGAGCACGCTCCTCACAGGACCGGCCAAGAGCGGCGTCCCTGAGTTCGTCGTCGTCGTTGAACCCGACGGCGCGCCCCGGTGCGCGGGCTTCGGCCGGGTCGTCGTCGTCAAGCCATGCGCGGATGCCGGGACTATGCAGCGACACCTCGCCGCATTTGGCCGGCCATTGGAGACGATCGGAACGGCGGGCGGGCTGGCGCCCGAAGAGCGTTCGGCGCTCGAAGCTTCGCCGGCGAGGCGTCATTGCGAGCTTGGAGAAATGCAGCGGCCGCCATTCGGCTATCGCCCAACAGTCCAAGATTTTTGCGAAGCGGAGGGCGCGTGAAAGAACTCACCGGCAAGGACTTGGCCCACGTCGTGGTCGAGCCGCCCGGCCCGCGCAGCCGCGAACTGGCCAAGCGCCTGCGTGAATGCGAGTGCCGTGACGTCACCTACGTCAGCGACGATTTCCCGGTCTTCTTCGAGCGCGGCACCGGCGCGAATCTCGTGGACGTCGACGGCAACGTCTATGTCGATCTGAGCGGAGCTTTCGGGGTCGCCGCCGCCGGGCACAGCAATCCTCGCGTCGTCGAGGCGCTCGCGCATCAAGCGGGCAGACTGTTGCACGGTATGGGCGACGTGCATCCCACCGAAGGCAAAGTGCTGTTGGCGGAAGCGCTATGCGAGGTGACGCCCGGCAAAGGCTCCAAGCGCGTCATTCTCGCTTCTTCAGGAGCCGAAGCGGTGGAGTCGGCGATAAAAACGGCGGCCATCGCCACGGGCAAGCCGGGCGTCATCAGCTTCACCGGCGCGTACCACGGCCTGACCTACGGCGCCCTCGCGCTCACCGATCGCGACCACTTCCGCGAGCCTTTCGTCAAACAACTCGGTTCGTTTGCGCGGCGCGTGCCGTACGCGTATTGCTATCGCTGCCCGCTCAACCTCACCTACCCGGAATGCGAAACCGCCTGCCTCAGCTTTGTCGAAGAGGTGCTGGATGCCGAAGGCGGCGGCGAGATCGGCGCTGTGATCGTCGAGCCGATCCAGGGGCGCGGCGGCGAAGTGCCGGCGCCGTTGGGTTGGCTCGCCGACCTGCGCGAGTTATGCGACCGGCGCCGCTTACTGCTCATCGCCGACGAGATCTTCACCGGCTTCGGCCGCACGGGCCGCTGGTTTGCGTGCGACCACGCCGGCGTGGTGCCGGACCTCATCTGCGTGGGCAAGGGCATGTCGTCCGGCTTCCCGATCTCCGCCTGCATCGGTAAGGCCGAGGTGATGGACCGGTGGCCGGAATGTACCGGCGAGGCGATCCACACGAGCACCTTCCTAGGGCACCCAACGGGCTGCGCCGCCGCGTTGGCAAGCATCCAAGAGTTACGCGAGCACAAACTGGTCGAACGCGCGGCAGCGTTGGAAAAACCGCTTGGCGCCATGTTGAACGCGATCCGCGATCGTGCCGGTGGACGGATCGGCGACGTCCGCGGCAAGGGCCTCATGTGGGGACTCGAGTGCGTGGATGAAGCCGGCGAGCCGGCGAGCAAGATCGCAGCGCAAACCGTTGCAGGCGCTTTGCGTCGCGGCGTGGTGCTGCTTGCAGGTGGTCCTGCTAATAATGTCTTGTCGTTCACGCCACCGTTGGTGATCGAAAAAGAACAACTTGAGTTTGCGCTCGGCATCGTTGCTGAGGCGCTGATCGAAGCCTGACACAACTTATCCACAATTTATTTCAAAAACGAACAGTCGTTCCGCTTGTATTGCTAGCGCGCGCACAGTATGATGCCCATACACCGACCGCGGTGCCGAAACAGCGAAGCAACAACGGATGCTACGGTTGCAAGCGTAGAGAGCCGAGCGTTTCGGAAATGGTACCCCTGCCGTTGGGGACTTGACTCACGTCAAGTGATGGACCTGGGGATCGCGTCCCAGTAATGCCTTCGTAAGCGAGCTGGCAGTGTACAATGGTCAGTTCGAAAACGCGGCAACAGCGCCATCGGCCAGACAGTAACGACCGGGCCTCACGGCCCGGTCGTAACTGATTTTAGGCCCAGGCGTTTTGTAGTGCCGGGGCTTTTCGTGTCTGTAGTGCCGGGGCTTTAGCCCCGGAGAATCGAACCCAGCCCTTCGTGCCCGTCATCGTCTCCGATATCGCAGACAGCCCCGAACCCCACCTCGACCTCCCGTCTCCACACGCCCGCGCGCGATTTGGCGCCCTCGCCTATCGCGAGTTCCGATTGCTATGGTTCGGGCTTTTGGTCTCCAATACGGGCACGTGGATGGCCCTGCTCGCCCAGGGCTGGCTCGTGGTCGAACTTTCCCCCTCACCGGCTGTAGCGCCGTTCTATCTCGGCTTGGTGGGCTTCGTGCGCGCGGTGCCCGTGCTCGCGCTTTCCGGCTTCGCCGGCGCGATCATCGACCGGGTCGACCGCCGCAGGCTGCTCGCCGCGAGCCAATTCGTCATGGCGCTCGCGACACTGCTCCTGGGCGTTCTCGTGGCGCTGCACGTCATCCAGATCTGGCACGTGATGCTGCTCGCCGCGATATCATCAGCCGCGGCCGCCTTTGAGGCGCCGACCCGGCAGTCGCTCGTTTCGGTGCTGGTCGGCCGCCGCGAGCTCATGAACGCCATCGGCCTCAACTCCGCGGCCTTCAACGCGCCCTTCATCATCGGACCGGTCCTGGGCGGCCTCCTGGTCGCGAGCGTCGGCTTTGCCGTGTGCTTCTTCATCAATGCCGCCTCGTATGTGGCGGTGCTGGCCGCGGTGCTCGCGATGAAGCCCAAACCGGCGACGCCGATGGACAACCGCCCCGGCCTGTGGAGCGACATGCTCGCTGGTTTTGACTACATGCGCAGCAATGCAGCCGTGCTCGGGGTCATCATCGTGTCCGCGGTTCTGTCGATCGTCGCGCGGCCGTACATCACGCTTCTGCCTGCCCTCGCGAAGAGCGTGCTCCACGCCGACGCGCGCATTCTCGGCGAACTCATGGCGTTTGCCGGCGTCGGCGCCCTGGCGGGGTCCATCATCACGGCGCTCATCGGCGTGCGGCGCGATCGCGGCGTGATCTTTTTGGCAAGCGCGGCCGCTTCGGGCATCGTGCTGGCGTTCTTGGGCCTTGCACAGACGTTTTGGGGAGTCTCCGCAGCGCTCGCTGGTCTCGGCGTCGCCTCGATGTTGTTCTTGGGCATGGCCAACACGCTGCTGCAGACGTACACGCCGCCGGACATGCGCGGGCGCGTCATGTCTATCTACACCATGATTTTTCTTGGCCTGATGCCGCTGGGGGCATACGTGCTGGGATTTGCGGCGAGCTTATCGTCGCTCTCCGCGACCTTCTTGGTGGGCGGCGTCATCGTCGCCGTGGTCGCCCTTGGGGCGTGGCTGCGCCGCGACGTGCGCGAGTTGGCATAAAAAAAGAAAGCGGCGCCGAGTTCGGCGCCGCGAGTTTGCTAACGACTGTAGAGCTACCCGTTCTGCTGCCCGTCAAGAACGATATATCTCGAGGGACCGGTTGGTGCGGCAGTTACGACCCCGACTGCGTCGATCAGGAACATGTCGAAGTTATTGAATGGCGCGGTGGTGGTCCCGATGAGGAATACAGCATTGACGGGGCATTGCGCGTTCCTCGGGTCGGAAGTGGTTGCATTGGGGAATCCCCCGCCGGTGACAAGCACAACGCCGCCGGTTGGGTGGTATGCTCCGAAACACCAGCCGTCATTGATTGAATGGAACAGGATGTTGTTGGTCGACGAGCCGCCGACGGCTGGGCTGCCGATGCCGTTTAGGCAACTTGGTCCACCGGTGACGCAATTGTACGAGACGCCGACCGCTTGGGCCTTAGGCGAGGCGTTGAAGAAACTCATCGCAGCAGAACCGGACGGTGTGTTGTAGTGCGGTTCGGCGAACAGGAAGATCTGCGGTTTTTGGTTCGTTAGAGTCGCGCCGGCATCGCCTCCCGCGACGATCGCATACTTCGTGTTGGGGCTCAGCGTGACGGTTGTTCCGGTGAACAGCGGATTCGTGGGATTGGCGTGATCGTAGAGCGTGACCGTGTGCGACCCGGCCGGTATGCTCAGAATAAACTGTGTTGCTTGCGCATAGTTGAGCGTTACCACGAGTTGGCCGTCGACACGGAAATCGGCGTTGGTGATGCCGAGGTGCAGGTTCGGTGAGCCTTGGATAAAGCGCACGGGGGCGCCAGGGAATGAGTTGATCTGGTTGTTGTTGCCGGTGGGCGCGATGGGTGTGCCGCTGCTGGAACAGGCTCCCAAAGTTGCCCCGGCCAGCAACGCCGCACCTAGCGCGAGAAAACGAGAGACGCTCATCCGCATAGAGGTCCTTTCCTCAGGCATGCGAGAGGTGGTCGCAAAGTCTTGGCTTTGCGAACGATTTCGAGGTGAGGCTTCGCTTCCCAGGCTCGGCTCCCTCCCCTTCCGGGGCTAAAGCTCGGCACTACATCATGCTGAAAACTCTTCGAGCCTGCGCCGTACGGCTTGCAGGAAATGGGACGCCACGGCCCCGTCCAAAACGCGGTGGTCCAGGCATAAGCAAACATTCATGATGGACCTGATCACGATGGCATCCTCCACCACCCACGGCCGCTTGACGATGGCCTCCATCGTGATGATCGCGGCCTGCGGCGGATTGATGATGGGAACGGAAGCGATGCTGCCGAGGCTGCCGGTGTTGTCCACCGTGATCGTGCCGTCGATGAGGTCGTCCATCGTCAGCTTGCGGCTGCGCGCTTTTTCGACCAAGTCATTAACGGTTGCCGCCAGCCCGGCCAAGCTGTAGCGGTCGGCGTCGCGCACCACCGGAACGATAAGCCCGTCTTCGATGTCCACCGCCACGCCAATATTGATGTGTTTACGCTGGATGATCGAGTCGCCGGCCCACACGGCGTTGACCATCGGAAACTCGCGCAGAGCGCCGCAGACGGCTTGGATCATGATCGGCAAAAACGTGAGGTTGACGCCCTCGCGGGCCTTGAACGCGGCTTTTTCCTTCTCTCGCCACTTGACGAGCTTCGTGACGTCCGCCTCGACCATCGACCACGCATGCGGGATGGTCGTTTTCGAGAGCACCATGCGCTCGGCGATGGTCTTGCGCATTTGCGAGAGACGGATCACGGTGTCGTCCGGACCAGGAGGAGCTACCGGCAGAGGTTGTGGATGCGCCGCGAAAACCGCGGCCGGCTTCACCGCGGGCGTCGGTGCGGGCGCGAGTACCGCCGGCGCTGCTTGCGGCGCCGCAGTAGTTTGTCCGGCCGGAGCGGCCGCTGCGGGCGGCGCCCCAGGCGGCGCAACGGTACCGGACTCCGTGTGAGCGATCACGTCTCTCGCCGTGACGCGGCCGCCACGGCCCGAGCCCTTGATGGCGCCGAGATCGATCCTGTGCGTTCGCGCGAGTTTGCGCACGGCGGGTGAGTAGCGCGCGCCGTTGCCAGCTGGAGACGCGGCTTCAGGAGCGGCCGGCGTCGGGGTGGCAGCGGCTTGTCCGTCGCCCGCCTGAGGCGCGGCCGAGATCGGCGAAACAGGCATAGCGACACCACCCGGGGTCACACTTCCCGCAGGCGCCGCGCTGGTCTCGGTTATCTCGCACACCGGCGCGCCAACCGGCACGGTCGCGCCCTCTTCGGCTAGGATCTTCGCAACCGTGCCTGCGAACGGTGATGGGATCTCCGACGCCACCTTGTCGGTCTCGACGTCGAGCAGCGGCTCGTACTTGGCAACGCTTTCGCCGACCTTCTTGAGCCAGCGCGCGACGGTGCCTTCGGTCACGGTTTCGCCGAGCTGCGGCATGATGACTTGGCCCATGTCAGGCGGCGGCGAGCTCGCGCATCGCGCTCGTGATGCGCTCGACATTGGGCATGAACGCCTCCTCGTATTCCTTGGCATAGCCCATCGATGGCACGTCCGGGCCGGCCAGCCGTTTGATCGGCGCATCGAGTTCGAATAGCGCCTGCTCGGCGATGATCGCGGCGATTTCGGCGCCCACCCCGCCGAACTTCTGATCCTCGTGCAGGATCAGCGCGCGGCGCGTCTTGGTGACGCTTGCGACAATCGCCTCGCGGTCCATCGGGCGAATAGTTCGCAGGTCGATCACTTCGGCATCGATGCCGTCGGCGGCGAGCTTGTCCGCGGCCTCGACCGCCAGATGGCGCATCAACCCGTAGGTGATGATCGACAGATCCTTGCCGGCGCGCGCGACGTCGGCCTTGCCGATGGGCACGGTGTAGTCGCCGTCGGGCACCTCGCCTTTGATCAGGCGATACGTCTTCTTATGCTCGAGCACCATCACCGGATCTTCGTCGCGGATCGCGCTCGTGAGCAGGCCCTGGGCGTCCGCGGGCGTGGACGGAACGCAGATCTTCAATCCAGGCACGTGGTAGAACAGCGCTTCGATGCTCACCGAGTGCGACAGCGCGCCGCGCACGCCGCCGCCGTACGGCGTGCGGATGACCAGTGGGCACGTGTTGCCGCCGGCGCTGCGATAGCGGATCTTCGCCGCCTCGCCCACGATCTGGTTGTACGCCGGATAGATAAAGTCGGCGAATTGGATCTCCGCGATCGGGCGCATGCCCGCCATCGCGGCCCCAATGGCCACGCCCACGATCGACGCTTCGGCCAGCGGGGTGTCGATGACGCGATCGCGCCCGAATTCATCGAGGAAGCCTGCGGTGATGCGAAAGACATTGCCGCGCGGCCCGACGTCTTCTCCCATGATGAAGACGCGATCGTCGCGCACCATTTCGCTGTGCATCGCGTCGCGCACGGCTTCTAAAACGTTTTTTGTGGCCATGGTATGTGTGATCCTATGAAAGCGGGCCGGAGGCGTACACGTGCGTGTACAGGTCTTCTTCCGTCGGCGGCGGCTGTGCCTCGGCCCAATCAGTCGCCTCGTCGACCTCGGCTTGGGCGCGCTTGCGCATCTGCGCAATTTCGTCGTCGTCGGTCACCCCGTGGTCCTTGAGCCAGTTCTCGAATTTCGGGAGCGGATCTCGCGCCTTGACGGCGTCGATCTCTTCTTGCGTGCGATAGGTCAATTGATTGTCATCGCTGGTATGCGACATCGCGCGATAGCACTTCGCCTCCACCAGCGTCGGGCCGTCGCCGCGCCGGGCTCGTTCCACGGCTTCGCGCACGCACAGGTACGTCGCCACCGGGTCGGTGCCGTCGCAGATGATGCCCGGAAGGCCGTACCCATGCGCGCGATCCGCCACGTTCTTGATCGCCATTTGCAGACGCTGCGGCACGGAGATCGCGAACTCGTTGTTCTCGCAGAAGAACACGCACGGCACTTTGTGGATGCCGGCGAAATTGAGCGCTTCGTGCCACTCGCCTTCGCTGGTCGCGCCTTCGCCAAACGTGATGAGCGTGACCACCGGCTGCTTGCGCATCTTGAACGCCAGCGCCATGCCGACACCGTGCGTCACGTGAGCCGCGATGATGCTCGAAATGCTGGCGATGTGGCGGTCCGGCACGCTGTAGTGGTTCGGGAACTGCCGTCCGCTGGAAAAAATGTCGCCCTTGCGAGCGAACAGGCACATCATCTGCTCGCGCGCCGTCACGCCGAAGGACAGCGCCAGGCACGTGTCGCGATAGTAGGGCACCAGCCAATCGGTGCCGCGCTTGAGCGCGAACGCCGCGCCGGCTTGCGCCGCTTCGTGACCCTGGCAGGTGGCGGCAAATGGGATCTTGCCCTGGCGATTGAGCGCGAACGCCCGGTCGTCGCACAAGCGCGTCAATGCCATCCGATAATACATATCGCGCAACTGCTCGGGCGTAAGCCCCTCAGGCAGCGAAGCGCGAATCTTCGGCTCGCTTTTCATGTGCCGATTTTCCCTTTGCGCGCAAGCGCGCCCTCTCTTAAGTCCCCATCTCCTCGCCTGCGGGTGTGCGCCGCGCCACTCCCGACTCCAGTGCTGCGGCCACTACCGCCTTGCCGACCGCCTCGACGACCCGCGCATCGAACACGCTCGGAACGATGTACTCCGATGAAAGTTCGTCCGGGGCGATCACCGATGCGATGGCGTGCGCCGCCGCCAGTTTCATCGGTTCGTTGAAACAGCTCGCGCGCGCGTCCAGCGCTCCGCGGAAAACGCCCGGGAAGGCGAGCAGATTGTTGACCTGGTTCGGATAGTCCGAACGGCCGGTCGCTATCACCGCGACGTACGGCTCGGCGATCTCCGGCGCGATCTCCGGCAGCGGGTTCGCCATCGCGAACACGATCGGCGCGCGCGCCATCTTCTTCAACGCATCGACGGAAAGGACATTGGGCGCGGACAGCCCGATGAAAACATCGGCACCCGCGATGACGTCGGCGAGCGAACCGCGCCGGCGCTCTTTATTGGAGTGTTCCGCCACCCATTGCCAGGCGGGGTTGCCGTCGTACTTGGCGCCCGCCACGAGCGCGCCCGCGCGATCGACGGCGATGACGTCGCCGACGCCTGCCGACAGCAGGATCTTCGCGCACGCGGAACCGGCGGCGCCGATGCCGTTGATGACGATGCGCACGTCCGCGAGCTTCTTGCCCACCACCTTGAGCGCGTTGATGAGCGCCGCCAGGATCACGATCGCGGTGCCATGCTGATCGTCGTGCATGACTGGGATGTCGAGCGCCTTGATGAGCCGCTCCTCGATGTCGAAACAGCGCGGCGAAGAGATGTCCTCGAGATTGATGCCGCCGAACACCGGCGAGATGTGGATCACGGTGTTCACGATCTCAGCGACGTCTTTGGTGTCCAGGCAGATCGGAAAGGCGTCGACGCCCGCGAACTGCTTGAACAGCATCGCCTTGCCTTCCATGACGGGAAGGGCGGCATACGGGCCGACGTCGCCGAGACCGAGCACGGCCGTGCCGTCGGTGACGATGGCCACCAGGTTGCGCTTGACGGTCAGCGTGTACGCCTTGCCGGGATCGTCCGCGATCGCCAAACTGACGCGCGCCACGCCCGGCGTGTACACGCGCGATAGCACTTCGCGATTGGTCACGGCGATTTTCGGATTGACTTCGATCTTGCCGCCCAGGTGCGCGAGGAACGTGCGATCCGTGACGTGCAGGATGCGCACGCCTTCGATGCGCTCGAGCGCGGTGATGACCACCTTCAGGTGATCGTCGTCGGCGACGTCGATGCTGATGTCGCGGATGACGCGCTTGGTGCCGACGCGGTTGACGTCGACCGCGCCTATGCGTGCGCCGGCATCGGCGATCGCCGACGCGACCTGCGCGAACGTGCCCAGCGTCGTCGGCGCTTCTAAGCGCACGATCGTCGAAAACGCGATCTTGAGTTGGCTGCTAGTCATTGACAGTTGCCCGAAAAGCGTGAAGTACGAAGCGGGTGAAAACGCGCGAACTCATTCGACTCTTGCACGACAACGGATGGACGCTTGCTCGGGTGACGGGAAGCCACCATCATTTCACGAAGGACGGCGAGCGAAATATCGTCACCGTGCCGATTCACGCTCTTGGCCGTGACATCCCGCCAAGACTACTCCGGAGAATCCTGAAAACGGCGAAACTGATATGAGATATGTAGTCATATTTGAGAAGAGTGCCGACGGGGGCTGGGGTGCCTACGTCCCAGACATTCCTGGTTGCTTCACGTTGGCCGACACGCGCGACGAAGCTAGCCGCTTCATTCGAGAAGCCGCGGCAGGCCACGTGCAGCTCATGCGGGATCGCGGACAGGCTATCCCTATGCCCACGACGGTGGTCGATTCGATCGAGGTCGCCTGACGTCACAATGCCGCGAAGCCTTCGACCCGATGCACCTGCGGTCTTCAAAGAGGCCGCAAGCGCGGGTGCGCGAGATCCACGAGCGGTGGAGCGCTCGAGACGCTTGTTGCTGCCATTGACCGCGGCAGATGCTGAGCGCGACGGCACGCTGTGCGCGACGCTGCGAACGTACTACGCCAACGGCGGCAGCATCACGAACACGGCTGAAGCGATGTTCTTGCACCGCAACAGCGTTCGCTATCGGTTGGACCGGGTGCGCAGCGTGCTCGGCATCGACATCGATCATCCGGAGAATGCCGCGGCGCTCTTGATGGCGTTTGCTATTCTTGACGCCGCAACCCAAGTGGAGGGCGGCCATGCGGCTCTCGGCGCGTAACAAACTGCCGGCGATCGTAGAGTCGATCCAGATCGAAGGCTTCCAAGCCAAAGTCGCGATGAGAGTCGGCGACAATCACTTGGTGGCGATTGTCACCGCCGAGGCGATCGCCGAGTTGGAGCTCAAAGTCGGCGACGCCGTGACCGCGGTGATCAAGTCCAGTTCAGTGCTGCTCGCGAAGTGATCCCTATATCGAGTAGGCGATTTCGCCGGCGACGATCGTCTTGAGCACGCGGATATCTTTGATCGTATCGCGCGGCACGTCTTCGAGAGCACGTTCAAGCACAACGAAGTCGGCATCCATGCCGGAAGCGAGCACGCCACGGCGGCCCTCGTCAAACGAAAGTTTCGCAGCGTCCGCGGTGTAGGCGCGCAGCGCCTCCTCGACGCTGAAGCGCTCCTCAGGCACATGATGATTCACGAGGCTATGGATACCTAGGAGCGCCGAGAACGGCGTGACGGGGCTATCCGAGCCGCCACAGATGACGCAACCCGCCTGCTTCGCGCTCTTGAACAAATTCATGGCCTTAGCCCGATCGGCTCCCAGCCGCTGCGCATACATCCCCTGATCGCCGCCCCACAAGTGGTCGAACGCCGGCTGCATCGAAAGCAGCATGCCGCAGCGCGCTGCGCGCGCGATCTGCTCCGGCGCGGCGATCTCGAAGTGATCGATCGCCGGCCGCACCGTTCGGAGCGGCCCCCGTTTGGCGATGACCTGCTCCCAGGCGGCTATGGCTTCTTCGATCGCGCGATCGCCGATGGCGTGCACGCCCAACGATAGATCCGCTTCCGCCGCCTCGTCGAAAAGCTCGAAGAGCTGGTCGCGATCCAGATACAGCAGTCCGCGCCCTTCACCGTCGCAATAGTCGCGGCCGAGCGCCGCCGTGCGCGAGCCGATCGAACCATCGAGGAAAATATCGCCGCCGAAGAGCCGCCCGCCGAGTTTGCGGATCTTGCCGACGTCGACCGAGCACGACTTGGCGATGACGCGCAGCGGCAGAGCCGCGTTCGCGCGGTACTCCGCCTCCAAATACTCGAGCGAGGCGTCACCCACGATCACATTGTGCACGCAGGTCATGCCCGCCGCCAGCGCGATGCGCGCGGCTCGTTCGTCGGCACGGCGCCTGGCCGGCGCGGGGATCAGCGCGAAAAAGTCATGCTGAGCTTTGTAGTTGGCTGGTCCGCGCAGACGCCCGGTTGGAACGCCCTCGGCGTCGCGTTCGACTCCTTCGAGCGCCTCCACCCGAACCGCGGCAAGCGCGCTTGAGTTGACCACGCACGAGTGCCCGTCAACGCGGGTGAGCAGCACCGGACGATCGGGCGCGACGGCGTCAAGCTCGACGCGTAAGGGGGGACGCCCCTCGGCGACGCGATGATCTTCGAAATTGCCGGCGTACAACACCGAGTCGTCGAGCCTGGCGACGCGCCGCAGCATCGCCGCGACGTCCTGGCAGTCTCGAAAATCGTATTCCCCGGCGAGCAGCCCGGTATCGGTCAGATGCGCGTGGCAATCGAAAAAACCAGGCACGATCGCCGCTCCGGCGCAGTCCACGACGTGTACGCTCTTGGGTAATCCGGTGGGTACGCCGTCCAGGAGCCGTTGCACGCGGCCGTCCGCCACGAGCACGCCGCCGGCGCGCGGCGTGCTAGGATCGAGCGTTGCGACGCGGGCGTTGACGAATGCCGTCGCCATGTGCGCCTGACTCCAAGCGATCCAGCCGATCCTGCAGGCGTTTGTTCGTCTCGCGCAGCTGTTCGAGATCGTCGCGCAGCTGCTTGACTTGGTCCGAGCGCTCGTAGGAGGTGCGGATCGCATGCGCTGCTTCGATGCACCTGCTCTTCAGCCGGCCGTCCACGTCATGCCCTGCGATGCGATCGAGTTCGGGCAGCGCATCGCGATCGTGCGCGGCTTCGAGCGCCTCGACGGCCGCCAAGCGCATCCGAACATCGCGCTCGTCGTCCAGCAACTCGATAAGGGCGCGGCTCACGTCTTTGCGGCCTTCCCCCAAACGACCGAGGGCCGCGGCCGCGGCACGCCGCGCATTTGGCGGCCGGCCATACTTGATCCATGCAAGCAGCAGCGGCACGACACGATCGTCGCCGAGTTCGGCGAATCCGGCCATCACGCCCGAGCGCACCTCGTCCGTCCACGATTCTTTTTCCAGACCGGCTACCAACGCGGCAAAGGCAAGCGTGGAACGCGTCTTGCCGATGGACGTGGCCGCTGAAGCTTCGACCGCGTACGAGCGATCGTGCTTCAGCAGCGGCATGAGCGCGCGGCACGCTTGGTCGCCACGGAAAGATCCGAGCGCGTCGGCCACCGCGCGTCGCACTTTGGCATGCGGCACTTTCGTCGAGCGCAAGAGCGCCTCAAGCGCCGCCTCGCTGCGGATGCGCCCAAGCGCCGCCGCCGCTTCGACGGCGATGCTCCAGTGCCGCGCGTGCATGACCGCTCGCGCGAGCCCCTCGACCGATTCACTCGATGAGCCTTCTGCCAAGGCGCGGGCGGCGGCGACCCCCGTACCGATGCGGCGATCGGAAGCGAGCTGACGCAGCAGCATCTCGCGCGGAACGTCGAGCTTGAGCGTTTTGAGCACGTCGGCTTCGCCATCGAAGGCGAACGTATCCGGCTTGGCCCGAAGCGGAAAGCGAAATGATTGTTCGGCCGCGTCGCACGTCACCTCAAACGTTTCGCGGCGTCCGCCCGCGAACCCAAAGTCGATGCTCAAGGGCACCGAGAACGGCTCGCTCTGCGTTTGCTTGACTCGCACGATGGCGGCGCGGCCTTGCGCATCCCAATGGTAGTGCACCTCGAACTCCGGATGGCCCGAACCGAACACCCATTGATCGAGCATGGGCTGGAAATTGCGGCCCGAAACGGTTTCCAACGCGCGCGCGAAGTCGACCGTCTCGACGTGGCGCCGCGCGTTGTCGGCGACGTATCGATTGATGGCGCGCCACCACAAGTCGTCGCCGAGACGGCGGCGGATCATGTGCAGCACGCAGGCGCCCTTTTCATAGAGGTGCCGGTCGAAAAGGTCCACCGGCTGCGAGTACACGTTGGTCACGATCGGACGGCGGTAGCGATCGCGGTCTTCGCGTAGATAGCGGTCCTGCTGCTCGATGCGGTAGTACGCGAAATCGTCGGCTCCCCGATCCGCTTCGGTGAACAGGGCGTCGAAGTAGGTGGCGAAGCCTTCGTTGAGCCACGCGTGCGACCAATCCTTACAGGTCAGGTAGTCGCCGAACCATTGATGCGCCAATTCGTGCGCCACCAGATGATCGCTGGTGTAGTTCAGCGCCGCGCGCGCATCGTGTAAGGTAGCGTCCGTTTGCGTCGTCGCGGTGGTGTTCTCCATGCCGCCGAAGATGAAATCCGAGACCGCGATCTGCGCGTACTTCGCGTACGGATAGCGGACGCCGATGCGGTCGTTGAAGAACTCGATCATGCGCGGCGTCTTGCCGAACGAACGCGCCCCCTCGACCTCACGCCCCGGATGCACGTACCACGATACCGGCGTGCCGTCCGCGGAGGATGTGCGGCCGGCGAATCTGCCGGCCACCACGCTGATGAGGTAGGTCACGTGCGGCACGTCCATCTTCCAATGGTACGTCTTGGTCTTTTTCTTCTTATCGTGCAGCGTCTCGACGAGCACGCCATTGCTCAACACGAAGAAGGCCTCGGGCACGGTCGCGGTGACTTCGCTCGTGGCTTTGTCGTTGGGATGGTCGATGCACGGAAACCAGTAGTGCGCGTCCTGATCCTGACCTTGCGTCCAGACGTGCACGGGCTTTTTCGGATAGCCCTCGTCCGGCCCGATGAAGTAGATGCCCTGACGCGGGCGACGCGCCTCGTAATCGACGACGACGTCGAAAGTACGGCCGGATGCGATGGGCTTTGAGAATCGTATGAGCAATTTGCCGGCGCTCGCCTCATGCTGCAGCGGTTTGCCGGCCGACGTCACCGATTTGATGGTCAGGCCGCCGGCGTCCATCTCAAGGTCCTTTAAACCGGCGCCGACCACCGTGAACGTGGTCGTGCAGCGGCCGTACAAGATCTTCCGCTCGAAGTCAAAGGAGAGCTTGAGCGCTATGTGCCCGATATTCGCCGGGCGGTCCGGCGCGTAGTGCGCCTTGGCCGTAGGCAGCGCATAGGCGCGGCGCGCGGACAAGCTAGCGCGCCGCCAGCGCTTCTTTGCGCTCCGCCGTCACCGTCTGCGTGATCTTCGGCGGCGCGAACTCGAAGTGGTCGTGCTCGGCTTTGAAATATCCTAGACCTTGCGTCGCGGTGCGCAATTCGGTCAGGTAGCGAGGCAGCTCGGCCTGCGGCACCAGCGCCTTGACGGTATCCCAACCGGCGCGCTCATCGCAGCCTCCATGCTCGAGGATCTGACCGCGGTGTCCGGAGACCTGCTGCAGCACCGAGCTCGTGAAGTGCGACGGCACGGTGATCTCCACGCGCAGGATCGGCTCCAGCAGCACCGGCGAACACTTCGGCAGTCCCTCGCGCATGGCGAGCGAAGACGCCATGCGAAACGACGCTTCGTTGGAGTCGACCGTGTGGTACGACCCGTCGTAGAGCGTCACGTGGACGTCGACGACCGGAAAACCGCCGATCGGGCCTTTGTCGAGCGCTTCGCGCACGCCCTTTTCAACGCCGGGGAAGAACTGCTTCGGCACGACGCCGCCGACGACGCGCTCTTCGAACTTAAAGCCGGTACCGCGCGGCAACGGTTCGATCTCGAGGTGGACGTCGCCGAACATGCCGTGGCCGCCGGTTTGGTGCTTGTAGCGGCCCTGCTGGGTGACCTTATGGCTGATGGTCTCGCGATAGGGCACGGTGGGCAAGTGCGTGTCGAGTTTCACATTGTACTTGCGCTGCAGGCGCTCCGCGGTCACGATGAGATGCATCTCGCCGTGCCCCCGCAGCACCAACTCTTCTGTGAATGGCGCGCGCTCGGCCAGCACGGTCGGGTCCTCTTCTTTCATCCGCACGAGCAAAGCCGACATCTTGGCTTCGTCAGCTCGGTCGTGCGGCCGGATCGCCACCGCGAAAGATGGCGGCGTCTGCTTCGGCACCGGCATGCTGCGCTTGCCGCCCGCGCTGAACGTGTCTCCGGTATGCGTCGCCTCTAAGCGCGTGATGGCGACGAGGCTCCCGGGTCCTGCGCTTGTGACCGCGGTTTGCGTTTTGCCCTGGAGCACGAACAGGCCACCGGGGCGTTCTTTGACGTCGGGTTTCGTCGCGTTCGTCAGTTGCGTATCGCCGGAGATCGTGCCGGCGAAGACGCGGGCGACGGAGACCTTGCCGCTTTGCGGATGCACGAACGTCTTGCAGACTTGCGCGACGAGCGGCGCTTGAGGATTGGGCTCGACCGCTTTCCCCTCTGCGTCCACGCGCGTGGCCGTCGCGGCGTCGGGAAACTGGCGCACGATGACCTCGAGAAGCGCTTGGGCGCCCCAGCCTTTGACGCCGCTTGCCACCAGCACGGGCACGATTTTGTCTTCACTGACATCGGCGGTGAGATCGCGCTCGACCTCGTCGACCGGCGGTTCCTGCCCCTCGAGGATCTCCTCCATGAGATGGTCGTCGAAATCGGCAAGCGCTTCAAGCAGCTCTTCGCGGTTCTTGTCGACGAGATGCTCGGGCATGCTCGTGGGCGCCGGCTTGCCGCCGTCTCCATATGCGTGGGCTTGCATGCCGACGACGTCGACATAGCCGCTGAAGTTCTCGCCCTGGCCGGTCGGCAGCTGCTCGGCGACGACGTGGTTGCCGAAACGCTGGCGCAGCAGCGCGTACGTCGCGGAAAAATCGGCTCCCGGCCGGTCCAGCCGATTGACGACGAAGCAATGCGGCATCTTGCGCGATTCGAGGTGCTCGACGAGCAGTTCGACCTGGGGGATGCGATTGGGATCCGCTTCGACGACGATCACGGCCGCGTCCGCGCCGAGCAGCGCGAGCTTAGTCTCTTCAAAAAAATCGACCGCGCCGGGGCAGTCGATGATGTTCACGCGCACACCTTCCGTTTGAAGGTGAGCGAAGTTCGGCGCGACGGACATTTGGTGGGCGTGCGATTCAGGGTCGTGGTCGGTGGTCGCGGTGCCCTCGATGACGGAGCCTTTTCGCGGCACCGCTCCCGAAAGCGCAAGCATGGCCTCGACGAGCGTGGTCTTGCCGCTGTGGTGAGGTCCGACAAAGGCCACGTTCCTTATGCCTGCGGCAGCGGGTGTAGCCATTGATTATGCACCCCCCTCAAATGTGGCGTTCCGAACGCAAGCTCGGAAGAGAAGAATCGCCCGCTTCGACGCCTTGCGCGCCGTGCCTCTGTAGGGCCGGCGGCACGGGATGTGCCCAAGGGCAAAGCGAAAATCACTCCGATGCTTGCGACCAAGACGCTGCTGGTCAACGAGACGTTTGCTTCTATTCAGGGCGAGGGGAGCCTCATCGGCTCGCCCGCGTTTTTCATTCGGCTCGACGGTTGCCCGCTGCGCTGCGCTTGGTGCGATACGCCATACGCGCTGGCGGGCGACGCCGGCGCCGATGTTTCCGTCGATGCGCTCGCGGCGCAAGCCGCGGACTTCGACCGAGTAGTGATCACGGGCGGTGAGCCGCTGGCGCAAGACATCGCGCCTCTGGTCGAGGCGCTCCACGGCAAGCACATCACCGTCGAGACCAGCGGCACCATTTTCACCGACCTGCCCGGCGTTTCGCTTTTCTCGATCTCCCCGAAAGTCGGCAGTTCCGGATATTCCCCCAAGCCGGCCACGCTGCGGAGATTCTGTGCATGCGCGGCCGGGCGCATGCAGCTCAAATTCGTCATCGCGGGCCTACGAGACTTGAGCGAGGCGCTCGCGTGCGTCGAGGGAATATCGGAGTCGCTGCCTGCGAAGACGCCGATCGTTCTGCAGCCCGAGAGCCGCAGCGCCGGCAGCGGCGATGGCTATGCGATGTTCCTGAAGTGGCTCACCGAATCGATCATGGCCGAGCGGCGCTGGCGCCCGTTCGACGTGCGCGTGCTCCCGCAACTGCACTACGTGCTGTGGGGCGGCGAGCCCGGACGGTGATCTCCATCTCGCTTTGCGCGCACTTCGACGCCGCGCATCAACTCGATCTGCCGTATGAATCTCCGTGCAATCGCGCGCATGGGCATCGCTACGAAGTCGAAGTCGTCGCCTCGGCCGAAGCGCTCGAGCACGGCATGGTGATCGATTACAACGTGCTCAAGAGCGCGATCGACGAATTCGACCATCGTGACTTGAACGCGATGCCGGAATTTAAGGGTGGCGCACTGGCGACCACGGCCGAGAACATCGCACTCGTGCTCGCGCAGATGCTGCAAACAAGGGCGGGGTCGCGTGTTTCAATCGATGAGGTGACGGTGCGAGAGACGCCGCAGACCGCGGCGCGCTGGCGAAAGATGAGCGGCTAGGCCGCGTCCTTGGTCTCTTGCTTTTCCGGCTCGGTGGAATACTCGAGCTTGCCACCGGCGATCTCCGCGAAGGCAGTGCTCACCGCTTTTTCCGGATTTGCGCCTTCGACGAGCGTCTCAGCGCCGTTGACGACTTGCTGCGCGCGCACGCGCGCCGCGTTCACCAGCAGATACTTGTTCGGGATCTCGTGCACCAGGGCATCGATGTTACCAAACGACGCCGGCGTCTTTTTGTCTTGCATTGTTTGTGCGCCTATGTGTGAAGAAACGGGAGGAAAATGGCTTGGGCTTCTTCGTCTCGTGCCAAACACTAATTATAGCAAAATTGAGGCCACGCAGCAAGGAGGGCGGGAGCCTCTTTAACGGGGAAATACTCATCGTGAGGTCTTCGAAATTGGTCATAGTGACCGCGCTCGGCGCGGCCCTTTTGTTTGTGGCCACCCCCGCTCCGGCCAGGCGGCACAGGCTGCCTCCGGACCCGACCGTCGTCGTCACCCAGCCGAACCAGCGAGTGGCGATCGAACAGATCCAACTCGCGCCGGTTGGCTCCCGGATCGAGGTCGTCGGCTACTTCTCTCACAAGGCGCCCGAAACCGACGGCGATCTGCATCTCTACCTCATCAATCATAAAGGTGGCTTCGTCGTCGTCGAGGCGCCGCGCCGGTTTCGCGACATGAAGTACTTCATCCGCAGTCTTCATCTGCACCGCGGCGAGTTGGTCGTCGCGCGAGGCACGCTCACGCGCCAGCCCGATAAGCCCACCAAGGTGTACCCGGCGGGCTGGATGGAGTTGAACCCGGTCGCTGATATCGGACGGTACTCCGGACCGCTGCCGGACGACCTGCATTACGTCAGAGTCGTCCATCGCCTATTCGGCCGGACCCACACCGAGTATAAGTAGTCGGACTTACGCCGCGATCGAGCGCAGCGCTTCGCGCCCGCTCCGGTAGATCCGAATATCCGACGGCAGGTCCCCGCGGGTGAGCGACTCCGCAAGCGAGCGCTGGCGCGCGACAAGCGCGAGATGCCGCTGCGGATCCTCGCTGCGCAGCCGGCGCAGCGCGCCCGTCAGAGCCGCCACGCCCTTGTCGTCTACCGCCCTGACGTTTTCGAGATCGACGAGCATATTCGAGCGGTCGCGGCCGGCGACGTACGCCAGAGCCATACGAACGGTAGGGGCGCTCGTGAAATCGAGTTGTCCTTCGATCTTGAAGAGCCGCCAGCCCGAGCTGGTCGGTAATGATTGCAGTATCACGGTGAGCAACTTCTCTCTTGGCTAGAGGCTTCGCATCCGCCCAAACGGTCCTGCAGGGCCTCCATCCGTCATGATAACGGATCTAGCATAGATATCGGTGCGACCGGGAGCACTTTCATGAAAATCTCACGAAGCGGGAGCGCATGGAAGCCGTGGCCATCATCGGCGAGCGTCTCTATCATGCAGCCGGCAGCGAGTGCCACCGGCAGTTAAGCGCGCGCGCAGGATCCTCTGTGATGACCATCACCGCGGCGTTGGCCCACGAGGTCGGCATGGAGCCCTGCGGGGTGTGCATGCAAAGCGCCGAAGAAGAGCGCCCTAGACCAAAAAACGCTTGAGCGCTTCCCGCAACTCGACAGGCAGCGCGCGCGAGGCCCACGTCTTGCGCTCCACGCAGACGAGCACGATCTCGCACTCAGCCACGAGCTCGGCGTCGTCTTTCTTGTTGATCTGGAATGCGAACGCGATGGAACGCTCGCCCATGCGCTTGATCCACGCCGATACGTTGAGCCGCTCGTCCAGCCGCGCAGGCGCTCGGAAGTCGCAGGCGTAGCGCACGCGCGGCAACCAGATATCGAAACGATCGAAGACCTTGCCGTAGGGCATGCCGGCGGCACGCATGAGCTCGCTCTCGGCGATTTCAAAAAAGCGCACGAAGGCGCCATAGCAGACGACGCCCGCGATGTCGACGTCGCTCCAGCGAACCGGCTCTTCGACGCTGAAGCGCTCGCTCACGGCTGCGGCATGCGCGGACTCACCAGCATGTATGTCGCCGTGCAGCGCGCGCACACGCCCTGACCCTCGATCTCGACCACGGCTTGGCAGCGCAACAGCGTGTTGCCGCGATCGACGACTTCAGCCCTGGCGAGGAATGGTCCGGACTTCGCCGGACGCACGTATTGCATGCACAAGTCGGTGGTCACCATATCTTTGCCCTCGGGCAGAATCGTGGTGACCGCGACCGCGATCGCGGCATCCGCGTAACCCGCGAGGACGCCGCCTTGCACGACGCCTTGATATTGCGTGAAGCGTTTGTCGTATTGGAAACGCAGTTCGGCTTTGCCCGACCCGTAGCTCACGACCTCGAGATCGAAATGATCGGCCCAGGGATTCGCGTAGAGAATAGGGCGGAAACGCTCTGGGACGTTCTTCGGGTCGATGCCGGTGACGGGCATTATGGGAGCGGCTCGAAGCGCGCCGTGAAGTGGCGCAGCGGCGGCGACTGCCAGATCATCTTCATGCCGCGGATGCGCTCGCGCTGCGCGTAGACCTGCTGCATGACCTCGATCACGTAGTCGGCGTGGCTTTGGGTGTACGTGCGCCGCGGGATCGCCAGGCGTACGAGCTCCATCGCGGCGACGTGCTCTTCGTGCGTGTTCGGATCGGTGTGGCCGAACATGACCGTGCCGATCTCGGCCGAACGAATGCCGCCCGCTGCGTACATCTCGCAGGCGAGCGCTTGACCGGGAAACTCTCGAGCCGGGATATGCGGCAGCATGCCGGCGGCGTCGATGTAGATCGCATGACCGCCCGGCGGCTGGACGATCGGAATGCCGATCTCGCTGAAATGATTGCCGAGGTAGGCCGTCGACACGATCCGGTAGCGCAAGTAATCGTGGTCCAGCACTTCCTTCAGCCCGACTGCCATCGCTTCGAGGTCGCGCCCTGCCAGACCGCCGTAGGTCGGGAAGCCTTCGGTGAGGATGAGCAGATTCGATTCTTGCTTCGCGAGCGCGTCGTCGTTGGTGGCGAGAAAGCCGCCGATGTTGACCAGGCCGTCCTTTTTCGCGGACATGGTGCAGCCGTCGGCGTGCGAGAAGAGGGCGCGCGCGATTTCGATCACGGGCGTGTCGGCGTAGCCGGCCTCACGATCGCGGATGAACCAGCAGTTCTCGGCGAAACGGCAGGCGTCGAGGTACAGCGGCAGCTTGAAGCGGCTGCATACCGCGCGCACGGCGGCGATGTTCGCCATCGACACCGGCTGACCGCCGCCCGAATTGTTCGTGACCGTGATCATGACGAGCGGAATGCGATCCGGACCGACCCGTTCGATCAAGGCTTCCAACGCCTCGACGTCCATGTTGCCTTTGAAGGGGTGCACGGCTGCCGGTATGCGGCCCTGCGCGATCGGCAAGTCGATCGCTTCCGCACCCACGTGCTCGATGTTCGCGCGGGTCGTGTCGAAATGCGTGTTGTTGGGCACGACGTCTCCGGGTTTGCACATCGTGGAGAACAAGATGCGCTCCGCAGCGCGGCCTTGATGCGTCGGCAGCACGTGTTTGAAACCGAAGACGTCATGCACCGCGTCGGCGAATCGATAGTAGGATTCGGCGCCGGCGTAGGATTCGTCACCGCGCATGATCGCCGACCACTGGTTGGCGCTCATCGCCCCGGTGCCGCTGTCGGTCAGAAGGTCGATCAGCACGTCTCGCGCATGCAGCAGAAAAGGGTTGTAAGCAGCAGCCTTGAGATGCGCCTCGCGCTCCGACCGCGTGGTCAGGCGGATCGGTTCGACGACCTTGATGCGGAACGGCTCGATGATGGTCTTGGTATTCATACCTTAAACGGACCTGAAGGTCCGTTTCCACAAAGGTCCGTTGCTACGAAGTCTTTGCTGCTGCGAGGCGGCCTTCTTCAAGATCGATGAGATCGGTCCGGTTCTTGATATCCGTGCGACCCTTCGCGAGCTTTTCCAAGTCCTCGCGATAGTGCTCCCAACCCTCCGGCGACGAGGGCACCCAGTGGTCGATGCGTTGGTTGTGAGCCGCGCGCTCCGGCTCGCCGAGCGGTTTGCGCAAAGGGCGAAGGCGCGAAATCACGTCATCATCCGTGTCCGAGCGCTTCACCGCGTCGAGGAACTGCTCGGCGCTCACACCGAGCGTGCTGAAGAGCTGCCGGTCCATAGGGCAATCGTAGATATACTCGCCAAGCGTGCCTGCGATGCTCGCCCGCGCTTTGTCGACGGCGCGCGGGAACATCGAGAGCCCGTCGAGCCGCTCGCGCGGGCTGCGTGGAAAACCGCGTGCGAGATCCATGCCCGTCCTTTCGCTTAGAAGAGGCGCGCCTTCTGGGATCGGGCGTCTTCTTCCCTCAAGGAATCGCGCACTCGGGGCGAAAGTCTGCGCCCGTGATCGCCGATCTCACCGTCGCATTGAGTCACTGCCCGAAGTGCCGCTCACTCGGCCTCGAGCGGCGGACCTATGCCTATCCGATTCTCGGCTATCGCGAATTCGAGTTCGCGTGTTTCATGTGCGGCCTCACGCTCTGGCCGCAGGCGGACGAGTCGCTCAATCAGACGTACTATCGGCGCCTGATGGATCGCGTCAGCCTATAGCCCTCGACGCCGCGTCTGTCACGATCCCGTGCTTTGATAGCGGTTCAACCCGCGCTTCCAAAACCAATACGCTGCCCCGAACCACACCGCGCCGACCACCGGCGTGAGCCACCCGAGCGCGGGGTTGACGGCGTAGTCGCCGTCCATCGTCTTGTGCAGCAGCGTGGTGGCTGGGAAATAATTCATGAAGGCGAACGGGAACACGTAGGCCAGCACGATCTGGACCGCGCGATTGTAGATGGAGATCGGATAGCGCGTGAAGTCGTTCTCGAGCGACATCACGACCCAGCGCAGCGTATCCAGCCGGATCACCCAAAACGAGAGCGTCGCGACCGCGAGCTGGATCGCGAAGTCGATCAGCGCCCCGCCCGCCATCGCGCCGAACAGCAGCGCAACGGCGGCCCACGACCACTGCAGGTGCACGAGCCCCTGCACGACCGCGAAGAACACGATCGCGATGAGGATCTCGTCCGGCCATATCTGCCCCGGCTGCGAGATGACTTGGAACAGCGGGTTGAGCGGCCGCACCATGTAGCGGTCGAATCTGCCTTCCTGGATATCCCACGGCACATTGCCGACGGTGAAGAATAGCGTGTTGTTCACCGTGTGCGCGAGCATGAACAATGCATAGAGGAAGATGACCTCCTGCCAGTGCCAGCCGTTCATGACCGGAAAGCGCTGCATCATGACCCAGATCGTCACCACCGCCGTGCCGTGCAACACTAAGCTGAAGGCGAGCCAGATGAAGAAATTCAGCCGGTACTCCAGCAGCGTGAGAAAATTCAGCCGCCAGAATTCGGCATACGCCCGCCAGTAATCCGCAAACAGATTGCGCTGCGCCAGTTCCTCGCCGGCGCTAGCCACCTTGGATCACCACGCGGCGCTCGCCCACGTGCCACAGCAGCATCGCGAACACGCCGAACACCACGGCCCACATGGCTTGCATGGCGAGCGTGGACCAGATCTGCGCGCCGGCATACTGACCTATGTAGATCGAGATCGGCGCGCTGTAAATCGCCGCGAAAGGCGACGCTTCTGCGATCGCGGCCGAACCGCCGGGGAAGAACTGCAACGGCACGACCGCGCCCGCCAGCAGCGATGTGATGAACTGGACCATCAGCTGGATGCCGAATATCTCCATGGTCCAGAAGGTGATGGTCGCCATCATCAAGTCGAGGAAATAGTTGACCACGAAGCCGAGGCCGACGCTGAGCACGAAGGCGAACGCCGCCCCCACTGAGGCCGGCGCCTCCAGATGCGTGTGGTTGAGGCCCAGCAGCAGCATGGCGAGCAGCAGCGCGGGGACGATCTGCACGATCGCAAAGCCGGTCTGCCCGGCCGTGTCCGCGAAGATGTACAGCGGCACGCTGATCGGGCGCATGAGATCGATGGCGATGCCGCCCTCGCGGATCTTCTCGCGGATCACATACGCGCCGTTCACGCCGAAGATCAAGCCCAACAGCAGCGCCAGCGTGGCGTACGTGATCGTGTCCTGCAGCGAGAAGCCCGCCTGCGTGCCGTGACCCTTGTACAGCGCGGTCCACAGCACGAAGTACAAGTAGACCCGCAGCGCGATCGAGCCGATGTGCGTGAAAACTTCGGTGCGATACGTCGCCTCTCGCGAAAACGCCCGTTTTGCGAACTCGACATACGCGGCCGCCCTCACTTGCGCGCGCGGCCCCTGAACTTGACCTTGACGACTGGACTGACGAAGCGCAGGACCCCGTCGATCGGCGCAGTGCCGACATAGGACGTGCCGCCGATGACCCAAACGGTCTGGCCGACCGTGACCACCGCCATGCCGTGCCGCGGGAAAGGCAGCCACGGGCCGTTCATCCAGCCGTAGCCGTTGTCTTCGGATATCTCGGAGGTCTGGGTGCAGCTATCGCGCAGCAGATCCTCGCCGCCGATCGCCACCATGCGGTTGTTCACGACCGCGAGGCCGAAGCCGCTGCGCGCCTCGTGCAAGTGCGAGCAGGCGCTCCAGCGATCGCGCACCGGATCGAACAGCTCGCATGCGCTCAGGTTGATCTCATCCCGGTTGCGCCCGCCGACCAGGGCGATGCGGTTGCCGATGACGGCGCTGGCCGAAGCGATGCGTTCGATACCGAGCTCGTACGGTTTGCTGCGCCACTCGCTCGTCTGCGGATCGAAGATCATCAAGCTCTGCTCATCGTTGCCGTGCGAGGACTGCCCGCCGATGAGGTAGAGCTTGCCGTCGAACGCCTGCATGGTGGCGCCGTAGCGCGGATACGGCATGGAGGGCATCTCGACCCATTGATCGTCGATCGGATCGTAGCGCCAGAACTTGTTGCTCACCAAGTTCTCGATGCGCCCACCCGCCACGTAGAGGTAGCCGTCTAGCCCGGCCGCGGCGGCATGATCCACCGGCTCCGGGATATTGGCGGCGTAGGTCCACTCGCCGACATGCGGAACGATCGGACCGCCTCGGTCTTGAGTATCGAATTCCGTGGCGACGGCCGGCTCGAAGACCAGCGTCGAACTCATCTGACGATCGTGCGGCCCGAAGCCGCCAACCAAGTAGATCCGATCCGCGATGACGGCCGCTGCGGCGTCCTGACGCGCCGACGGCAGGCTCGGTCCCTTGAGCCACACGCCTTTGTTGAGGTCGACGCGATACTCGGCCGGTTGCTCCTGTTCGTCTGAGGCGCCGGAGGCGGGTAACGCGAGCGCTGACAGCAGGACCGCGAGCGCGTACGCGATGTTCTTGGTCATGTCGGAGCCTCTGCGCCCTGAAGCGTTGCGGTGCCGGCTTCGGCGGCGAGACCGTCCAAACCGTGCTGATAGATGCCCCGGATGATCGTTTCGAGCGCAGGCTCGGCGATGGTCACGTCCTTGAGCTCGTACGATTGCGCGAGCGCCGAAATGAGCTGATCCGCGCGCACCGCGTCGCGGTTGAACTCCATTACGATGCGCGGGCCGTTGCGTTCAACGATATGCGCTCCCGGAATGTGCAGTTCGAAGTCCGAACAATCTTCGCACGCAAGGTCTGCCGTCAGCGTGCGGTTGCGGCCGTAGCGATTCTTGATCGCATCGACGCCGCCATCGTACAACTTGCGGCCGTGATCGATGAGGATGATGCGGGCGCACAGCTTTTCGATGTCCGCCAGATCGTGGGTCGTGAGGATGAACGTCGTGCCGCGTTCCCGGTTGACGCGCGCGATGAACGTGCGAATGTTCTCCTTCGCCACCACGTCGAGACCGATGGTCGGCTCGTCCAAAAAGACGACGCTCGGATCGTGCAGCATCGAGGCCGCGAAGTCGCCGCGCATGCGCTGACCGAGGCTGAGTTGGCGCACGGGCGTGCGCATGAACTCATCAAGCCCGAGCAAGTCGGTGAAATCCTTGATGTTCTTCTTGTAGGTGCTGCTGGGGATGCCGTAAATCGCCCGCAGCAGTTCAAACGATTCGATGAGCGGAAGATCCCAGTACAGTTGCGTGCGCTGGCCGAAGACGACGCCGATCTGGCGGCCGTTGCCCTGGCGGTCCAGCCAGGGCACGATACCGTTGACGGTGCAATTGCCGGAGGTCGGCACGAGGATGCCGGTGAGCATCTTGATGGTGGTGGACTTCCCAGCGCCGTTCGGACCGATGTAACCGACCAGCTCGCCGGCCTGCATGTCGAACGAGACTTCGCGCACCGCATCTTTGACTTCGTAGTCGCGCGAGAACAGGGTGGAGAGCGCGCCCAGTACGCCCTCCTTGCGCTTGAGGGTGCGGAACTGTTTGGTGAGCCGTTCGGCACGGATGATCATGCAGTTGTGATGGTTTGAGAGGAAGGCGGGCGCGTGAGAGTTCTCATCCTTTTGGCGAGCGGGGGCGGCTTCCTTGGCGCCGACTGAAAGCGCGCTGAATACCATCTTCGTGTACGGCGCGCTGATGAACGGCTGCGAGCTGCATCAGCATATGCGGGGCGCGGAGTTTTTGGGGCGCGCGTCGGTCGCGGGCCTGCTCTATTCGACAGGCCGTTATCCTGGACTAAAGGACGGGTCGGGTGTCGTGCGCGGCGAATTGTTCCGGTTTTCGGACATCGCGGTCGCGCTCGAGGTGCTGGATGAAGTCGAAGGTTACGACCCGCTCGATCCCTCGGCAAGCGAGTACGTACGTGGCATAAGAAGCGTGCGCCTCGAAGAGGGCCCAACGCAGCCGGCGTGGGTGTACCTGTACAATCGCGAGGCCGAGGATGGCCAGCGAATCGCGTCCGGGAGATGGGTCAGCAGGAGCTAAAGCTCCTGCTCCACACGCTCGTGTTCGGTCGCCAGGATTTTCGCTTTGCGAGCCGGGCCCCAGCGGTAGCCGCCGGTGTTGCCGTCGCCGCGCACCGCGCGATGGCACGGGATGACGATCGCGACCGGATTCGCGCCGCACGCTTGGCCGACAGCGCGTGCCGCGCTCGGCTCGCCGACGGCCGCGGCGATCTGTCCGTAGGTGCGCGTCTCGCCGTATGGGATCTTGCGCAATTGTTCCCACACGCGCCGGCGAAATGCCGTGGCTTGAATGTCGATCGGCAGCTCTAGGTGCGGCTGCCGGCCGCGCAGATGCGCCACGATCGCGCGGACGTACTCGGTGAGATAGGCGCCGCCGCGGCGGATGTCCGCGGCCGGATATTCGTCGCGCAGCGAGCGCTCGAGAACGCCGTCGGACGAGCCGAGGCTCACGGCGCTCACGCCTTTATGCGTGCCCGCGACGAGCAGGCGGCCGAGCGGGCAGTCCACGACCGTGTAGGCGATCTCCATTCCGGCTCCGCCTTTCCGATACGATGCCGGCGTCATGCCGAGGTGATCCCCTGCGCGCTCGTACACGGCCCGGCTCGAACCGAACCCGGCGTCGTAAAGCGCCCGCGTGACCGGCTTGCCGTTTTGCAGATTCGCTTTGAGGCGGCCGAAGCGGCCGGCTTGCGCATATTGGCGTGGTGTCACGCCAGCGACTTTCCGAAACGCGCGATGGAGCCGGTGCGGGCTGACGCGAAGCTTTTCGGCGAGGCGCTGCAGGGTCGGCTGCTCCTCGCCGTCATCGATGAGACGGCAGGCGCGGTCCACGATCCGGACTTCTGAGCTCGCGCGGCCTGAAGTCCGCGCACCATGCTGAATCATGTCCCTATTCTACGCGATTGGCCGCTATGGTTTCTATCCGTATCTTGCATGGGCAGATTCACCTTCACCGTGTCGCGTGAGAAGACCAAGTCCAGGGTCCAGTCCAGGGCCACCCGGATCTTGCGCTCGAGCGTCGGTATGCGGAATAGATAGTAAGTCCTCCACAGCCACCACGCGGGGAATCCGGAAAGTTTGAAGCCGCCGATCATCGCGACGGCCTTGTGCTCGCCGAGGTGCGCCATCTGCCCGACCATCGTGAACGCGAACGGGTGCAGCGGTTTGCCGTCAAGATACCTCATCATGTTGCTGCCCGCATGAATCCCTTCGCGAAGGGCGTGCTGCGCGGTGGGCGGATACGGCTTGCCGCCGTCCGGCGGGCGCACCTCCGCGCAGTCACCGATCGCCCAAAGCCCGGGGTAGCCAGGAACCGCCAGGTCGGCGTCCACGCTCACGCGTCCGCGAGGACCCGCGCACGGCAGTTTTGCGACGAGGCTGTTCGCGGTCACGCCGCCTGCCCACACAAACGTCAGGGTGTCGATCCGCGTGCCGTCTTCGAGATCCACTCCGCCCGCATCCGCCGAGCGCACCTTGACGCCGAGCTTGAACTCCATGCCGCGTTTTCGCAGCGTTGTCTCGGCGAATTCTGCAAGCGCTTCGCTCAATTCGGGCAGAATGCGATTTTGCACATCGACCAGCACCGTGCGGATGTCGGCGGCCTTGAAGTTCCGGTACTGCACGGCGACGTTGCGCATGAAGACGTCGAGCTCCGCCGCCGTCTCGACACCGGCGAAGCCGGCGCCGGCGACCACAAACGTCAGCAGCCGTTTGCGAAGTTGCGCGTCATCTTCCATCTCCGCCTGTTCCAACATGTCGAGCGCGCGGTTGCGCAACAACACCGCGTCGGCGAGCGAGCGAATGGTGAGCGCGTGTTCCGCCACGCCCGGCAGCCCGAAGAAGTTCGTCTCGCCGCCCAGCGCCAGCAGCAGTTGGTCGTATTCGATCTCATGCCGGTGGCCGCTTGCGTGGGTCACCGAGACGCGCCGGGACGCGAGGTCGATGGCCTCGACCTCAGCTTCCCAACAGCGGGCGCGCGGGCAGATGCGCCGCAGCGTAGCGACGACGTGATTGGTGTCGACGCTGCTCGTCGCAGCTTGCGGCAACATCGGGGTGAATAGGAAGAAATTGTCGCGGCTTATGATGGTGATGTCCACTTCCGGACGCCGCTTGCACAGCTTCTGCAACCTCATGGCGGCGTAGACGCCGCCGAAACCGCCGCCGAGGATGACGATGCGGTGTTGTTTTGCGACCGGCCGAGCGGACGTTTTCATAATGGCTTGGTTGGGCACTTCTCACGGCAGGCAACTCACCCTGCTCGGCAAAACAGTAAGTGCCGAACACCCCCGCCAAAGATAGGTGGGCGATGACTGTCCGCACGCAGTGCCTCAACGCCTCTCGCTATGCCGCCGGCCTTGCGGCCGCTATCGCGCTGTTCTCTGCGAGCGCGCCGCCGCGCGCGGCCGACGTCACGGTGCTGCCTAACGGCTGGCGCGTCACTCCGGCCGGCTCGCTATCCCCACTTGGCACCCTTCCGCTTCACATGGCGCAGGACGCCACGGGTCGATGGCTCGCGATCACCAACGCAGGCTTTTCCAAACAGTCGGTGGTCGTCGTCGATGAGGGCAACGGGCGCGTCACCGATTCTCGGCCGATCGAGCGCACGTTCTTCGGCGTTGCTTTTTCTCCCGACGGTCGTGCCCTCTACGTCTCCAGCGGCGGCGACGGAGGAGTGCTGCGCTACCCGTTCGACCCGGGCTCCGGCAAGCTGAGCGATCCGGCGGTCTGGCCTGTCGGCGTGGGCAAGCTATTCGCCGGCGGCATCGCGGTGTCGTCGAACGGCAAATCGCTTTACACCGCGGTGGAAGGCGCGGACCTGTTGGTCGGCGTGGACACGAGCACCGGCACCAACTTCCTGGCCGCCAAGGTCGGCGTCCACCCGCTGGACGTCGCCCTTTCGCAAAACGGCGCGCGCGTTTACGTCTCTAACTGGGGCGGGGAGAGCGTCAGCGTGGTCGATATCGCCAAAGGCGCGACCACGGCCACCATCCCCGTCAGCCCCCATCCGAACGCATTGCTGCTCAGCGTCGACGGCCGCACGCTCTACGCCGCGTGCGCCGACGACAACTCCGTGGCGCTGATCGACACCCAGACCAATCGCGTGCGCAGCACGATCGATGCCGCGCTCTATCCCTTTTCGCCCGCCGGCGCCGCGCCAAACGGACTCTCGCAGTCACTGGACGGCCGCACGCTCTACGTCGCCGACGCCGGCGCGAATGCGGTCGTCGCGATCGACGTTTCCTCAGCCGCGCCGCGCGTCTTCGGCGCCGTGCCCGCGGGCTGGTATCCGACCGATGTCGAGCTCAGCCACGACGGCCGGCGCTTGTACATCCTAGACGGCATGGGCGTGTCGGGCCACGCCAACCCGCAAAACGCGCACAACGATCTCACGTCGACGTCCACTGGCCACTCCACCACCGATCCGAACTACATCGGGGTGCTGTCCACGGGCGCGCTGCAGACGGTCGCGGTGCCGGATCGCGCAGCCCTGATCTCGGGTCTGGCGAGCGCGCGCGCGAACGCGCTCTACCGGCCTGACGCGACGACGACCCGGGCTGGCTTGCCACCCATCAAACACGTCATCTATGTGATTCGCGAAAACCGCACCTATGATGAAGTCCTCGGCGATGATTCGCGCGGCAACGGGGACGCCAACCTTGCGGCCTTCGGTCGGCGCGTGACGCCGAACATCCATCGCTTGGCCGCGGATTTCGCGCTGCTCGACAATTTTTATGTCGAGGGCCAAGTCAGCGCCGACGGGCATCAGTGGAGTGACGCGGCCTACGTCTCCGACTACGTGGCAAAGCTTTGGCCATCGGCGTACTCGCATCGCGGCTGGGACTTCTCGCTCGCGCCGGCAGAAATGCCCTCTTCCGGTTTCATTTGGGAAGACGCGGCGCGACACGGGCAGAGCGTGCGCGTCTACGGCGAATTCACCGCTTTCGATTCGCCGCCTGGAGCGGCGCGGGCGGGCGTGCCTTCGCTCGAGGGCATTCTCGATACGCATTATCGAGGCTTCGACACCGCCTACTCGGACCAGGATCGCATCCACGAATGGCTGCGCGAATTTCATGGCTACGAGGCCACCGAGAGCTTGCCCGCGTTGGAAGTCGTTTCGCTGCCGAACGACCACACCGCAGCGCTGAAGCCCGGTTACCACACCCCGAACGCGATGGTGGCGGACAACGACTATGCGCTGGCGCGCATGATCGAGGCGCTGAGCAATAGCGCCTACTGGCGCGATACCGTCGTTTTCAGCGTCGAGGACGACGCGCAAGACGGCCCGGACCACGTCAGCGATCAGCGCTCCGTCGCGCTCGTGGCCGGCGCCTACGTGCGGCGCGGCATCGTCGACCATACGCAGTACACGTCGTCCAGCGTGTTGCGCACGGTCGAGCTGCTCCTAGGCTTGCCCCCGATGACCCAATTCGACGCCGCCGCCACACCGATGACGGCCCTGTTCGCCGCTACTCCGGATATGCGACCCTGGGCAGCAGTCGCGCCCTCGATCAATCTCAATGGCGTCAACCCGACTGGGGCGGCGGCGAGCGCGTCCATGAGGTTGGACTTGAGCCGGCCCGATGCGAATGATCCGGCTGAGTTCCGCAAAGCGCTGAACGCGCGGCTAAATCACTCGCCGTCCAAATAGTCCAGCGCCGGTTCGGAACGGACGATGAGACCGCCGAGCCCGTCGAGCATGAGCTTCTTGGAATCCGGGTACCAGCAAACTTCGTCGGGGTGATGGTCGGAGACCATCAGAACGGTGCACGGCTTGTCGCTTTTGTTGATGAGTTGGTGCGTGCCGGACTCGCCGGTGGGAAAGGCGATGAAATCGCCGCGCCGGCAGACGAACTCGCCGCGCGTCATTCGGATCGTCGGCTCGCCATCCCACACCATGAACATCTCCTCTTCGAGCATGTGGCCGTGCATCGGGCAAAAACGTGAGCCCGACGGAATGGTGCAGATCCAATAACCGAGGTTGCGCGCCCCGATCAGGAAGCCGATCTCGCGCGCCGTGGCGGCGTACTTGCCGTCCATGTCGTTGTCGGGAACACCCTCGAGCTCGTCGATGTTGATGCGGTTCACGAAGACATCGCTTCTGCTCTGCAGGTACTCGCCGATGACGCGATCTGCGTCGCCATAGATGTTGGCGCCGTCCCCGACAAGCAGCGTCTTGAGCCGCAGCGCCCACAGCTTGCGCAGCGAGAGCACGGCCGCTTTCGGATCGAGCAGCTTGTCGTCGCGCAAGAGACGGACGGAACCGGCCGGGTCTCCCCACAGCGCATCGCCGACGATGGCCGTGCGCTTGTAGTTGAAGTGCAGCGCGATCTCGCCCGGCGATTTCAAGCCGTCAAGCGCGATGACCGCGACGCCGGGGACCACTTCGTCGCCGTGCTTGAGCGTCCGATCGACCGGACCGGATAGCAGCGGTGCATCTTTTTCGCTCGCGGCGATCTTCGCGCCGAAGGAGCGAGCCAATTCGCGCGTGCGGCGCTCGTGGTCGCGGTTGGTCACCACGATCCACGCGACCCCGCCCATCTCGAGCATCTCCGCTTCGTCTTCAGGCAGCCACGCCAGCGGATCCACGACGAGATTGCCGTCGGCGTGCTTGTAGAAGTACGAATTGAAGTGCACGTTGCGGTCGGTTTGCCAGACCGACCACACGTACAGCCCTTCGATCGCGAGTTTTTGCACCGCTAGCCGGCTAGAACCGGATTACGGCGCCTGGGTCGGTTGGACTTGCGTGTAGCCCGCGGGAACATCGAGGAACGCCCGATCGTAGAGCAGAGTCTGGTAGGACGTTATCTCGTCATGCGTGGAGAAACCGAAGTGACCGCCTACCCCCATCGACGTATCTTCCTTCAGGACGAAGCGATTGCCCGGGTGGCTCTTTGAGTGCGCCTCGCTTTGGAAAGAAAAGCAAGGAGATGCCTGCTGCGGCCCTGCAGGCGCCACCGCCGTCTGCGGCGTCCGCATCTTCGGGGCGTTCGGGCAATTCATCGAGGGCAGCTCGTTCTTGACGTACCACTCGTCGCTGCGGAAAGCAAGATCGCCGGAACCTTTGCAATCGCCGGTACCCGCGAACTTCAACGTCACGGTGTCGACGACGTGGTGTGCCGTCATTCCCGCGATCACTTGCGTCTGATCGTCGGGCTGCTCGTTGAAGTCGACGGTGACCGTTCCTTTGCCCTGGATCGGCGAGCCTTGAGGCTGCGGCGGCGGCATGGTCGCCGTCTTGAGTTTTTGCGCCATCGCGTTGTACTGGGCGTCCATATAGGCCTGCGCCTCGGCGAAGGTCTTCACCCAATACGTCTTGGCCTTGGTGTCGAGGTGCACCACCTGCTTGAGGTCGCACTGTATGATGTAGCTCGTGCCGTCGTTATTATCGGTACGCGTCCTTCCCGGCCCGATGGTTGTGGTCACGCGGGTTTCGGTGTTCGCTCCCTTCATGAACATCTTGAGGACGCCCATGCCGGGCAGGTTGACCTTCGTCATCTGCGTGTACTGGACCATCGTGGCCGGCGACGCCGAACTGCTCGAGAACAGCGGCAGCGCGGTCACGAGAACCGCGACGAAGCCGGCGATGAGGAAAATGGGCAACGCACGTTGTCGGCGCTCCATAGCGACTCTCCTTCAATTGAAAGCGTAATGCCGCTCCTCGCACTGCTCGGAGCGAGGGCTGAATTTCTGTTAAATCAAGTGCCCGTCCTAGGCGGGAGCCCGAAACCGCTTGGCGAACTTTGACAAGTATGGCTGTCCGCGCACCGTCCAAGTCCGTGCAACCTGTGATGCTTCGTTTTGAGGAGGGGGTTGCACCGGAGCGTGGCGGGCCGCCGCTCGGACAGTGGCAAGCAAGCATCCCCTCCCAACCCGCTATCGACGGCACGTTTCCCAAGCCGATCATCGCGCAAGGGCTGGCTGCTTTTCAGCGCGGCAAAGTTCGATCGATCAACGTGCGGCGCGTCGATCTGGTCGCGACGGTCGCCGACACTGAGACCCACACCACCACGCTGACGCGCGACACCTCGCGTCCGCCGCTCGGGCTGCGCTGCAACTGCACCTGCCGCTATGGCTACGACTGCAAGCATGCCGTCGCGGCGCTGTACACGCTCATCGAATTGTCCACGCGCCAGGCCGAAGAGGCTGCGCATGCTCAGAGCGACGGCAAGACGGAAGGCAACGGCCTGGCGACCCACGCGCCTCCGGGCAACGGGAAAAATGGCTCGCCGGCGATCGCCGAACCGCGTGCGCAGAGCGCGGTGCCGGCGGTGCAAGGCCTGCTGGATCTGCTCACCCCGCACCACGAATCGGTCGTGCCGCGAAGGCGCTTGTGGGTGGTCGTAGGCTTTGACGATCGCTTGGGCATCTTCTACGCCCGTCTGTGCCTTGATGCGCCGAAACTCCATGGCGTCGCGCGCACGCACGCGGATCTCCAACAGCTCTATCGCACGACGCGCCAAGCGAATCTCACCGGCGATGAGTGGGACCGCCACGACGCGGCCTTGCTCTCCGATGCCTCGCTCGGCTCTATGTTCGGCACGCCTGCAGATTATGCGCTGGCGCGCGCGACCAGCGAGCAGACCAAAGCGTTGACCAACAACTTCGCGCAGCTGCTGCTGCGCCTCATCGCGCATCCGCGCGTGCGCTACGAAGATCAACTCGGCGAGCACCCGGAGTCGATGCCGACGGTGAAGATCGTGCTTTCACCGCTGCGCTTGCAGCTTTTCGGGCAGCGTTCCGCGGCCGGCGATCTAGAACTCGCCGGTCGTTTCATCCGCCCGGACGGATCCGTCGCCGAAGCATCCTCGGTACGGCCGATCGATGGAACGCCGGCGTGGCTGTTCGACGGCACGACATTCTATTTGCACGACGGCTCGTGCAGCTTGCGCATCGTGGAACGACTCAAGACGCCTGGCGCGCTGCGCCTTTCGCCGGCCGATGTTCCGCAGTTCCTCGAGCGCGCGCATAATCTGCTCGATCCCGCGACCGCCTCCTCGCTCATGGTCATGCCGGCCGACATGCGCTTGCAAACACTGCTGGGCCTGCGCTGGCAGGGAGACGGCATCACCATCGAGGCGTCGATCGAAGACGCTATTTCCGGCGCGAATTGGAAAGTGACACCGCAAGAGTTCAGCCCGCTGCAGCGCGTCGACGACGGCAAGAAGGGCTCGACGCCGCGCTATGCCTATTGCGATCCCTCCCTTGCGCACGCACTGCGGGCTCGCATCGAGAGCCCCGGCTGCAGACCGGCCGCCGAAGTGCGTGAAGCTCTTGCCGCGCAACATCCCGGCGAGAACATCCCGCAGTACGAAGACACCGCGTGGCGCATCGAGCCGACGGACGCCGCGTATCAATTCGGCACCGACACGCTCGCGACGTGGCGCGGGGACTATCAGCTCGACATGGACGACACCGTCAAGTCGTTGGTGGAGGGCCCCAAAGCGCTGCAAGTCGCGGTTTCCGTGGACAGCGGTGAAGAAAAAGCCAAAGCCGCGGCCAAGCCGATGATCCGCGGCGCCGGCGGCATGTTCGGTCCGATAGATTGGCTTGAGATCTCGGTCGAGTTGATGCTGGACGGTCAGCCGCTCTCGCCCGACGACGTGAAGGCTCTCTGGCAGAGCACCGGCCGCTACTACCGCCTCGCCGACGGCAAGTTCATCGACCTATCGTCATTCGCGCTGCTGCGCGAGGCTACCGGCGGATTCGGCGGCGGGCTCGAGCGGGGCGGCAAGGCGCGCTTGACCGCGGCGCAGATGTTGTCCGTGTATGACGACCTCGCCAAAGCGTGCGGTGACGCTCACATGCCCGAACCGTTGCGCGAGTTGCGCGAAGCCGTGCGCGGTTTCTCGGGCATCCAAGAGGTCGATCCACCGAAACACTTGGTGAAGATCCTGCGCCCCTACCAGCGGCGCGGTTTGGATTTTCTTGCGTATCTCGCGCAGTACGCGTTCGGCGGCATCCTCGCCGATGACATGGGGCTCGGCAAGACGTTGCAGGTGCTCACCTACTTGGAGCGCGAGCGCCAGCGCAGGCGCAGCGCGCCGAACCTCATCGTTTGCCCGACCTCCGTGACCCACACCTGGGTGAGCGAAGCTGCCCGCTTCACACCGGAGATGAAAGTCGTGCTGCTGTCCGCCGGCGCGGGCCGCGATGCCGTCTACCAAGACGTGGACAAGTACGATATGCTCGTCACCTCGTACGCGCTGGCGCGACGCGACGCCGAAACGCTTTCCAAGATCAACTTCCGCACCGTCGTGCTCGACGAAGCGCAACAGATCAAAAATCCGCAGGCCAAGATATCGCAAGTCATCAAGTCGCTCGAATCGGAGCAGCGCTTGGCGCTCACCGGCACGCCGATCGAGAACTCGGTGCTCGACCTCTGGTCGATCATGGATTTCGTCATGCCTGGGCTGCTCGGGAACGAGAGCCATTTCCGCACCGCGTTCGAGACGCCGATCATGCGCGACGGTGACGCCGAAAAGCAGCAGCGTTTGGCCAAACGCGTGCAGCCGTTCATGATCCGCCGGCTGAAGACGCAAGTCGCCGCCGACCTGCCGTCGCGCACCGAGCAGACGATCGAATGCGAGATGACCCCGTCGCAGCGCAAGGCGTACCGCGAGGTCGTGCTGCGCGCGCGGCGCGAGATCTTGCGCGAAGTGGACGAGCACGGCATCGGGCGAGCACAATTGTCCATCCTAGCGGCGCTCACGAAGTTGCGCCAGATCTGCAATCATCCCGGCTTGGTCGGCGAGCACTGGCTCGAAGACGAGGACGCCTCAGGCAAGTTCTCGGCGTTCTTGGAGCTGGTCGAATCAATCGTGGAATCCGGACACCGCGTGCTGGTCTTCTCATCGTTCACCGAGATGCTGGGCATCATCCGCGAGTCCTTCGATCAGCGCGGCCGCGGCTATGCCTACCTTGACGGCTCGACGAAGAACCGCAGCAAAGTGCTCGATGATTTCCGCCGCGAGGATGGGCCGCCCGTTTTTCTCATGAGCCTCAAAGCCGGCGGCGTCGGCTTGACGGTCACCGAGGCCGATTACGTGATCCTTTACGATCCGTGGTGGAACCCGGCCATCGAGCGTCAGGCCATCGACCGCACGCACCGCATCGGGCAGACCAAACCGGTGACTGCGTATCGCCTCGTCACTCTGGGCTCGGTCGAAGAGAAGATCCAAGCATTGCAAGGCCGCAAGCAGGCGCTGGCCGATTCGGTCGTCGCCACCGATGCCGCGTTCGCCAAGAGCCTCACTCGGGAAGACCTCGACGACTTGTTCGCCCCCGTCGGGGATTGAACCACGACTGAAGCCGAATTCCGCGCGCTCTTGAATCGCGCGATGGACGGCATCGCCGCGTGGGAACAGCGCTGGCGCCCGTTCGAGCGCGATCAGAGTCTGGCGCTCGATGTCGATCTTGCGGCGCGCGCGATCGACGAACTCGTCGAGCGGCTGCATGACAACTACCCGTTCTTCCATCCGGATTACGCCGGTCAGATGCTCAAACCGCCGCATCCGGTAGCGCTGGCGGCGTATCTTGCCGCCGCGCGCATCAATCCTAACAACCACGCGCTGGACGGCGGGCCTGCAACCGCCGCGTTGGAGCGCGAGGTCGTGGCGCAGATCGCTGCCATGTTCGGCTATCATGAGCACCTAGGCCATCTCACGAGTTCCGGCACGATCGCGAACCTCGAGGCGCTGTGGGTCGCTTCGCGTCTCGCGCCGGGAAAAGTCATCGCGTTTTCCGCCGAAGCGCACTACACGCATGCGCGCATGTGCGCGCTGCTCGGCGTCGAAACGAGCGTCATTCCGGTCGATGCGCGCGGGCGCCTCGACGTCGCTGCACTCCTTGACTCGCCTGACGTCGCTCGCATCGGCGCGGTCGTGGTGACCGCCGGCACGACTGCGACCGGCGCCGTCGATCCGATTCACGAAATCGTGCCCGTGGCTCGCGAGCGCAGTTGGCGCGTGCATTGCGATGCGGCCTATGGCGGCTTTTTCTCGCTGCTCGCCTCCGAGCCGGAGGCGCGCATGGACCCCGCGCCTTGGCGCGCGATCGCGTCGTGCGATTCGGTCGTGGTGGATCCGCACAAGCATGGGTTGCAGCCCTACGGGTGCGGTTGCGTGATCTTTCGCGATCCGGCCGTCGGCGCGCTGTACAAGCACGACTCGCCCTACACGTACTTCTCTTCCAACGAGTTGCACCTCGGTGAGATCTCCCTCGAGTGCTCGCGCGCCGGAGCTGCCGCCGCGGCGCTGTGGGTGACGCTGCGCTGTCTGCCGTTGCTTCCAAGCGAGGGTCTCGGCGCGGTGCTCCTCAGGTGCCGGCGCGCCGCGCTGGGCGCGACTTCTGCGGCGCGCAAAGGCCTGGCTCTGGTCCCGGTCGTGGAACCGGAACTCGATATCGTGACGCTGGCCCCCGGACCGTTAGCCGGAGTCAAAGCCTCTGTAGTCTCGCAGCGTTCCGAGCAGCTCTTCGAACGCGCGGCGTCAGATCCGCAAGAGCCGGTCTACCTCGCCAAGTGGCGGGTGCCCAAGACATTCGGCCGGCTCGCGATGCCCGGCCTTATATGGGACGGCGAAGATTGTACGGTTCTGCGCAGCGTGCTGATGAAGCCCGAGCACGAGCAAAGCGCAGCGGCGGTCATCGCAAGGCTCGAGCGGCTTTCGTCGCTGTGACGGTGGTCACACACACCCCGCGAGCGGTCACAGTGGAGTGCGTAACATGTCATATCATTAGAAAGCCTTTTTCGTGGAGGAGCCGGGCTAGATGAATCACTGCACCTTTTGTCATTGCGACGCCGCGGCGTCGAAGTTCTACGTGACCATAGCGGAAGACGTTCCGCAGTACCACATCTGCTCGGCTTGCTACCTCGTGGCGATCCGCCACGGCTTCACGGTCGTTTTCCGCGAGGCCGCCATCGCGTAACCAAAAATACCACCGAACGACCTCGCGCATAAGAAAAAGCGCGCTCCCCGGTTGGGAGCGCGCTTTCGGGTTTTATTGGGTATCAAGAAAGCATGATCCGCCGTCCGGCAAATACCGGCTGTATTCGAGAAAGATCGACCCGAAGACAGGCAGGCGCAGGAACTTAGGCACCTTTGGTTCGCGAGCGGCGGCCCAAAAACACGAGCGCGCCGTCCAATTCTTCAAGCGCTCGCGCGGATTGTCCTAAGTCCGTTTGTCGATCGGCACCCACGGCAGCCCCATCAGCCCGCTGTATTCCACTTGCGGCCTGATCAGGCGGTTGTCTTTCATCTGCTCGAGCACGTGCGCGGTCCAGCCAGCCATGCGGCTGCATGCGAACATGCACGTGAAGCTGTCGGGCTCGATGCCGAGCGCGTACAGCGTCGGCGCGGTGTAGAACTCGACGTTCGCGTAAAGACGGCGGCCAGGTTTCTTCTCGTCCAGCACTTTGACCGCGACGTCTTCGAGCCGGCGCGCCACCGCATACCATTGCGGTTGGCCGGTCTCTTGCCCTAGATCGCGCGCCATCTTCTCCAGCGGCTCGGCGCGCGGGTCGCGAACTTTATATTCGCGGTGACCGATGCCCATGACGCGGCCGCCTTTGTCCACGACGTCGCGGACGTACTTCTCGGCTCGGTCCGGCTCACGGATGTCGAGGATCATCTTCATGACTTTGCCGGGCGCGCCGCCGTGCAAGTCGCCTTGCAACGTGGCGATGGCTGTCGTCGCCGCGGCGTACATGTCGGCCCAGGTGCTGACGGTGACGCGCGCTGCGAAGGTCGAGGCGTTGAAGCCGTGATCCGCGAGCAATACGAAATACATGTCAAGCGCGCGCGCGGCGTGCTCGTTCGGCGCTTCTCCATTTTTCATGTAAAGGAAGTTCGCGGCGTGTCCTAGATCGGCGCGTGGAGCGATCGGTTCGAGCCCGCGGCGCAGGCGATCGAATGCGGCCACCGCAGTCGCGGCGGCGGCGGTGAGGCGCATCGCGGTCGCGACGTCAGAGACATGCGTGCCATCGGGCCGGACGGGAACATGCAGCGACAGACTCGACACGGCCGTTCGCAGGACATCCATGGGCCACGCGTCGTGCGGAACGCCGTGCAGCATCGCGAGCACCGCGTCGGGTAACTCGCGATGCGCGGCCATGTCGCGCCGCACTTCGTCTAGTTCTTTCCGGCTTGGCAACCGCCCGTGCCACAGCAAGAACGCCACCTCTTCGAACGACGCGTTGGCGGCGAGGTCGGCGATGTCGAAGCCGCGGTAGGTGAGGCGGCCCTCTTGGCCGGCCACGCGGCTGATCGCGGTTGACCCGACGACCACGCCCTCGAGGCCTGGATCGACCTTCACGCTGTTCTTAACCGTGGTGCGTTCCTTTCTCGCGCTGCGACTGGCGCCCGCTCCATTCGTGCGCAGCAGGGCCCGGCCCTAGGCGTTGCACCCGCATCCGGGCACAGGCCCCGCCGACGCGAATGCGTAAACGCATTGGCGTGCACCGGACGCTAGCAAAGCCGGCTGTCGACGTGCGCACGGCTTTGTTCCTCTTCTCCGATACCGGCGGAGGGCACCGCACCGCAGCGCAGGCGATCGCCGCGGCGCTGAGCCGCATGAGCCCCGCTGACAGTCTGCGAGCCGAAATGGTGGACGTGTTCGCGGCGTGCGGCGTGTTCCCGCTGCGCGAGGGCATCAAGTCCTACGGCACGCTTTTGAAGGTGCGGCCAAGCCCCTATTCCGCGCTATATCACCTGTCCAATGGCCGCACGCGCACCCGCATCATGACCGAATTCGCCAAGCCGTTCATGCGCGGTAAGTTCCGCCGGCTGCTGGCGCGCATGGCGCCGAGCATGCTGGTGTCGGTGCACCCTCTGCTCAACGGGATCACGCGCGAAAGCATCGACAGCATGCGCATGCAGGTGCCGTTCGTCACCGTGATCACCGATCTCGTGACGATCCATCACAGTTGGACCGCTGATGCCCCGGCGGATCACTACATCGTGGCATCGCCGGAAGCAAAGCGCGTCTGTCTGGCGCGCGACATTCCCGAGTCGCGCGTTCACGATCTCGGCCTGCCGATTCGCGAAGGCTTTCACCCAGTCGCCGATTCGGCCGAGGCAAAGCGCGCGCTTGGCCTCGACGTGACCCGCAAGACATTGCTGATGATGGCCGGGGGCGAGGGCGGCGGACGGCTCTTCGCGATCCTGCGGCACATCGCACCGCGCGTGCGCGCTTTAGGCTTGCAGCTCGTCGCGATCGCCGGCCGCAATCTCTCGCTGCAGCGTCGGCTCCAGAAGATGGCTGCCAAATTCGGCCCCGATACGCGCGTCGTCGGCTTTGTCGACAACGTCGCCGAGTACATGCGTGCTTCGGACGCGCTGCTGACCAAGGCTGGACCCGGCGCGATATGCGAGGCAGCCGCGTGCGGCTTGCCGATCATCGTGTGCGATTACATCTCAGGCCAGGAGGCCGGCAATCTCGCCTATGTCGAGTCGCGCGAAGCGGGCATCGTCGCGCTCGAGCCTGAGGCGGTGGACGACTGTATCCGGCGGCTGTTCGGCGCTGACGGATCGCTGCTGAAACGATTGCGCGAGGGAGCCCTTGCCAGCGCGCGGCCGCGCGCCGCCGACGACATCGCCCGCTTCCTGCTGAGACTTATGTAAATGGAAATGTACTATTCTCTTTTTCATGGGAGGCCGTGCATCGCCAGCATGGCGGAGCCCACGATGCCGGCGTCGTTGCCGAGTTTCGCTCGGACGATCGTGGTCTGACCCTTCGGCACCATCGTCGTGAGTTCGTCGACCATTTTCGTCAGCGGAATCGCCAGCAGCGCGTCGTCGGTCTGTCCAACGCCGCCGCCCAGCGCGATCACCTCGGGGTTCGTAAAAGCGACGATGTTCGCGACGCCGATCGAAAGATCGACTAAGAAACGGTTCCACGCGGCAAGCCCGTGCTCGTCGCCTGCGGCCGCCGCCCGCGAGACCATCTTCGATCCCCACTGCTCCTTGGGCGTCATGAACAGCACGCTGTAGGGGAATGACGGCGCAACCGCCATGGCGTGGCGCAGCAGGCCCTGGCCTGACGCTTGCGCTTCGAAGCAACCGATCTTGCCGCAGTTGCACACGAACCCGGTATCGGGCCGGATCGTGTGGTGGCCGACCTCGCCGGCGCCCATCAGGTTGCCCAACATGAGTTTTCCGCCGCACACGAATCCGCCGCCGAGCCCCGTGCCGATCGTGATCAACGCAAACTCTTTGGTGCCTTTGCCGGTGCCGTGCAGATATTCGCCGATCGTCGCGCAGCGCGCGTCGTTGAGGATGCGCACCGAACGGCCTAATCTTTTCTCGAGCTTGCGGCGGAACGGGACGTCGGACCAGCCGAAGTTCGGCGAGAAGCGCACGACGCCGGTTTTGTCGTCGATGTTGCCCGGCGCGCCGATGCCGATGCCGACGATTCTCTTGCCGAGACCCTCGATGGCCTTTTCTACGACTTTAGCGATTTCGCTCACGACGTACTTGACGTCGTGCGACGCCAGCTCGCGTTTGTGGCGGCTTTTGATCTTGCCTCGCTCGTTGACGGCTGCCGCCGCCACGTGCGAGCCTCCGAGATCGATGCCGATGGCCCATTTCACGATGAGAAACCCCTTCCCAAACCGAACCGCCGCCTCATGCTCGCAGCGCGGATCGCAGCCGCCTTCGGCTCAACGATGATTCTCTTTGCTCCGGCGATAGCGGCCACTACCACGGCCGCACGCGCTATTCCGCCGCGCAAGGCGGACTTGTTCATCCACGTGGTGCGCAACGCTGGGATCTGCCCCAAGACGGTAGGGCTTTGGACGTGGTTCAAATCCTACGAAGGCGGCGGCGATAATTTCGTAGTCGCGGACACCCTTGCGATTGCCGGTGCGGCCAGGCGTACGAAGGCGACGAAGACGCGCGTGGAGTTCACGGCGCCGCTGCACCGGGACTACGCGACGTGCGTCGGCGCCGGGCTCGACAAGGACTCGACCTACAGTTTCGCGTTCGCCGGCGGGAACGTGCGTTTCCGCGTCGAGCTGAAGCCGACGACCGAACATCCGGCGATCTTCGTCGACTCGGGCCTCGTGAAATCCCGGCCGTTCGTGGAGTGGGCGATCGGCGACTGAAGAGCGTGACGTGTCAAGCTTGATCGGCAGCGTTCAGCAGCCTTGCGATAAAGGCGTCATCGCCGCGCGCTCGGCGAGCGCGCCCTGCTCTGCCGCGTCCGCGCCGTGGATCCTAGCCGCTACCATCATCGGTTCGGCGCTCGTCTTCATCGACAGCTCCGTCGCCAATCTGGTGCTGCCCGCGTTGCAAGCCGAGTTGGGCGCCACCCTCGTGGACGTGCAGTGGGTCGTGGAATCGTATGCGCTCGTGCTCGGGTCGCTCATGCTCGTCGGCGGATCGCTCGGCGACCGCCTGGGACGCCGGCGCGTTTTTATCAGCGGGCTTCTGTTGTTCGCCGCCGGCTCGATATGGTGCGGGCTCGCCCCCAATGTCGGGCAGCTCATCGCGGCGCGCTGCGTTCAAGGCGTGGGCGGCGTGCTGCTCACGCCGACAAGTCTGGCGATCCTCAGCGCATCCTTTGACGACCAAGAGCGCGGACGCGCGATCGGCACGTGGTCGGGAAGCACGGCGATTTTCGCGGCGATCGGACCGCTGCTGGGCGGATACCTCATCCAACATGCGTCCTGGCGCTGGGTGTTCTTCATCAACGTGCCGCTCGTGGCTGCTGCGGTGTGGATCGCGTTCGTGCACTTGCTGGAATCCAGGGATACGACGACCCCCAAGCCGCTCGACATTCCAGGCGCTTTGCTGGCCACGCTCGGTTTGGGCGCGATCGTCTTCGGCCTGATCCAATCGACCGCGCTCACGCTTGCCCACCCCCTCGTGCTGGGCTGCATCGCGGGCGGGTTGGCGATTCTGGCTGCGTTTCTTATCGTCGAGCGGCGCAGCCCCGCGCCGATGGTCCCGCTTGGGCTCTTCCGCTCGCGGACCTTCACCGGCGTCAACGTGTTGACGCTGCTGCTCTACGGCGCGCTCGGCGGGGCGCTGTTCTTCTTGCCCTTCGATCTCATGCAGGTGCAGGGTTATTCGCCCTTTGCGGCCGGCGCTTCGCTGCTGCCTTTCATCATCCTGATGTTTCTGCTCTCGCGCTGGGCCGGCGGTCTCATCCCGCGCGTCGGCGTGAAGTTGCCGCTCGTCGTCGGGCCGGCGGTCGCTGGATTGGGACTGGCGCTGTTCGCCCTGCCGGACATCGGCGGGTCGTACTGGACGACGTACTTCCCGGCGGTGATGGTATTGGGCATTGGTATGGCGACCGCTGTGGCGCCGCTGACCACGACGGTGATGACCGCCGCCGGCGAAGAGAACGCGGGCATCGCGTCCGGCATCAATAATGCGATCTCGCGCGTCGCGTCGCTCTTGGCGGTCGCGGCCCTGAGCTTGGTCCTGTGGACCGTGTACAATCACGCTCTCGATGGCCGGCTCGCGCCCATCGCGATGACGCCGGACGTGCGCGCGGCGTTCGACGCCGAGCGCATAAAGATGGTAGCCGCAAAGCCGCCGCCATCGGTTTCGCCGCTTGCAGCTCGAGAGATGGAAAACGCGACGCGGGAGGCGTATGTGGCAGGCTTCCGTCTGGTCATGATCGTCGGCGCGTTGCTGGCGTTCGGCGGAGCGTTGTCCGCCGCTTTGCTGATCCCCAAACGTTGAAGCGAATGCCCAGGACAGGACTCGAACCTGCACCGGTTTTACCCGACTAGCCCCTCAAACTAGCGCGTCTACCAATTCCGCCACCTGGGCCGGACGCTACATTACGCCGTGCGATCGAAATTTCCGTTTTCGGTCGCGTTAACTGACGTTGGGGTCGAGCGCGTCGCGCAGGCCGTCGCCCATGTAATTGATAGCCAGCACGGTCACGAAGATGCACAAGCCGGGGAACACCGCGGCCCACCACGCTATCTGCGCGTTTTCCTGCGCGTTGGCGAGCATGCTGCCCCACGACGCCGTCGGGGGCTGGATGCCGAAACCGAGATACGAGAGCACGGATTCCAAGATGATGATGTTGGCGATGTCCAGCGTCGCTTGCACGATGATGGGCGCCATGGCATTGGGCAACAGATGCCGCAAGATGATGCGCGCGCTACCGCCGCCGACCGCTCGCGCTGCCTCGGCGAACTCCTTTTCGCGCAAGCTCAAGAAGGCGGCGCGGACAAGGCGAGCCGCAGTAGGCCACGACAGCAAGCCGATGATGATACAGATCCACACGAAACTGAGCGACGCCTTGTCGGAGACGTTGATGATGATCCCGGTGATGACCAGCAAGAGCGGCAACAACGGAATCGACAGGAACACGTCGGTGATGCGCATCAGGACCCAATCGATCCAGCCGCCGAAGTACCCCGCCACCGCGCCGATGAACGTCCCCACGGTCACCTCTACGATGACCGCGACGAATGCGACGACGAGCGAGATGCGCGCGCCGAACATGAGCCTGGAGAGCAGGTCGCGGCCGATCTCGTCGGTGCCGAGCGAATGACCGTGAATGCCGGGCGCCAAGGGAGAGCCCGACCAGACCGCGTCGATGTCGTTCGGATTGAAGCGCGTGAGCAGCGGGGCGAAGACGGCGGCCAAAATCATCAGAAGGAGCACGGCGGCGCCGGCCAGCGCCAGGCGATGGCGCGTGAATTTCTTCCACGTGAGATGACGCTCGCGGACGTATTCGTCTTCGCCGTGTCCGAGCAGCGGTGGGAGCGTCTGAGTTGCGACTGCCATATCCGCCTGCCTCAGCTATACTTCACGCGCGGGTCGAGCCATCCATAGGCGATGTCCGCGAGCAGGTTGGAGAACACCACGAAGACGGAGATGATGATCAAGTAGCCCATCATCAACCCCAAGTCTTGTTGGCCCAGCGCGGTGATGAATAGCCGGCCCATACCCGGCCACGCGAAGATGGTCTCGGTCACGATCGCGCCGGCGACGATGCCGGGCAGCGAGAGCGCGACGATCGTCACGACGGGCATCAACGCGTTCTTGAGGCCGTGCTTCAGCAGGATGGTCAGGAAGGGCAATCCTTTCGCCGCCGCGGTGCGCATGTAGTCCGTGTGAAGCACTTCTTGCATCGAGGCGCGCGTGAAACGCGACCACGTGGCGATTTGGAGCAGACCAAGCACAGTGACCGGCAGGACGAGATGCCGTATCCTGTCGAGCAGATCGCCGCCCTCCGTGGAGGTCATGCCGGCGGACGGCAGCGAGAAATCAAAGCGGTATCCGAACGCCTGCATATGGATGCCGTAGACCGCGAAGAGCATCTGCAGCATCAACGCGAACCAGAACACGGGCATGGATTGGCCGAAAAACGCGAACGTCGTCACGAAATAGTCGACCGTCGAATACGGCCGAACTGCGGCCACGATGCCGAAGACCAGCCCGACGGCCAGCGACAGGACGAACGCGATCGAAGTCAACTCAAGCGTGGCGGGCAGACGTTCGAGCAGCGCCTCCGTCACGGGGGTCGAGTTCATCTGCGACCAGCCGAGATCGCCGTGCACCAGCGACACGAGCCAGCCCCAGTATTGGAAGATGACCGGCCGATCGAGGCCGAGATTGTGCTTGAGGCGTTCGATGTCGGCTTGCGTGAGGTGCGGATTCTGGGTGTAGGCTGCAAGACCGCCGCCCGGCATCGCATGCAATATCGAGAACAGGATGATGCTGATGAGGATAAGCAGCGGAATCGCCTGCAGCGAGCGGCGGAGGGCGTAGACTACCATGCGTTCCGGGCCTCGTTCGGTTTCATACTTATGACTACGGTAGAACCGCGGTCACCGGTTTACCATCCATCCGACGTACGTCCTCCGCGAGGACCCAGCCGAACCGCCCTCGGATCTTGCCGCTGGTGACCTTTACGCCAACGATGTCGACGTTCTTCGTCGAGAATTTCGGGCGCGCCACCCTGTCCCTGCACTCCGTGGCGGTCGCCGTCGTCCCCGGCTTTGCCAACACGGTGTGCCTGAGCACCATCGCCGTGTTGAAATCGCCGCCCGCATAGCTGATGAGCCTTTGCGCGGAATCCCAGACGAAAACGTCGGGATCGAGCGCGAGCGACGCAAGCATGATGTGGTCACCGCGATTCACGGCGCATGCCTGGGCTTGCCCGCCGGCCCACATCAGCGAAATGATCAGCACAGGGAGCGCCGCAACGCGGGCGCGGCTTAGTTCCATGCGGTGAGCGCGATTCGCTGTCCCGGCCTCACCAGCCTTGTTGGCGCTCGCGGCCGTGCCGGGGATTGCAAGAATGAAAAAAGCGGCGGATCATGCGACCCGCCGCTCGTGTGGGCTTGGCGGACTTAGCCCTTGATCGTGACCTTCTTGGCGGCCGCCGGCTTGGCGGACTGCACTGAGAGCTTCAGGATGCCGTTGTCGTAGCTGGCGGTCACCTGCTCCGCATTGATCTCTTGCGGGAATTGGATCGTGCGCGAGAACTCGGTGCGGCGAATCTCGCGATAGTGATAGCGCGACGATTCATCGGCCTTGTCTTCTTTGGTCTTGCCTGAGACGGTCAGACTGTTGTCGTTGACTTCGATCTCGATGTCGTCTTTCCTCAGGCCGGGCACTGCGAACTCGACGTGGTACTTGCCGTCCTTTTCGAAGACGTCCACTGCCGGTCCCCACGTGGCGGTGAAGCCCATGGCGCCCGGTCGGACCACGCTGTCGAGCAGCGTGTTGACGTTGCGGCGGAAGTTCGCCAGTTCGGCGAGCGGGTTGTACCGGACGAGATCGGTATCGAAGATCGTCTCCAGCTGGGCGCCGTCGCCTGCTTGGATCCGACCGGTGGCGTTGATGCGAGGTAGTGTCATTTTGATTTCTCCTTTTTCTTACTTGCGGTTGGTTTGTTCTCTTTTTTGGTCAGCTTGAGGTGGTAACGCGCCGTGCTGGCGGCATGCGCGTGGCCGAGCATGTCCTGGACTTGCCATAACGTAGCGCCTGCGAAGAACGCCGCTGCCGCTGCGCCTGCGCGCAACTGCTGCATGGTGAGATCCGAGTCCCCGGCGTACTGCCGGAAGAGCCGGTGCGCGCCCGCGTATGAGAGCGCCCGTCCCCCGTTGGCGACGAAGAGGCAATCGGTCTCATCCGAGTGGCGCGTCGCCAGATAGTCTCGCAGGCAATCGCATGCGGCCGCGGTGAGGCGGACCATGCGACTGTCTGACTCGTCGCTGATGCGAAGCGTGCCCGCGCGCAGGTCCACGTCCTCAACCTTGAGGTTGAGCGCTTCGCCTACGCGGAGCCCGTTCTGCCACAGCAGCGTGATCAGCGCTCGATCGCGCGAGCGGTCGATGCGTTGGAACAGTTTACGGACATCCTTTTCGTCGACCGCTTTCGGCACGCTCGCTTCGACTTTCACGCCGCTGCGCGACGCCAACGGATTGACCGCGAGCTCGCCCTGCTCTACGAGGAAGTCGCAAAAGCGGCGAAGCGTGCTGAGGTGGCGGTTCCACGAGCGCTCTGCGACCTCGAGCGAGTCGAGGTGCTGGCGCACGAGGCCCGCAAACGCGTTGCCCGAGATCATCTCTCCGGCTTCGCGCATCAGTCCGAAGAGATCGGCCCGATAATTGCGGACAGTCGTATCGGCTTTACCGTCAGTGCGTTCGTGATCGAGAAACTGGTCGATCAGATCGTCCAACGGAAGGCCTCTGCTGCGACTGGTCTTTGCTGCCATACCTCAACTATAGAGAGCATATGGCAAAAAGTCAATATATCATAAGATACATTGACGTCAATATATCATAGTGGGACTGGATTATTCCCATTTTTCGGGACGAGCCTTTGGGGTCGGGACAAGCCTTAGGGTACGATATTTATACGTCAGGTTTGCCGGTTCGTATCTGATGGACTCGCGTCCGAGGAGTCGATCGTGAACCGAAGCGGCCTGACATCCGAAGCCGTGCGCTCCATCAGGGCGCACGGCTTACTATTTCAAATAGCGGCGGACGAAGAAGTCGGCGTACCAGTTCTCCCACGTGGCGCCCGGAGCTTCGAAGGTCTGCGTCTTGTCCGCCAGTACGAGCAAGTAGATGAGGTCGCTCTTGATGATCGTGGCTTGCAAGCTCTTGTCAAAGCCCTGCTCCAAGAGCCGCCCCGAATACCAGATCGACCAGTCCGCATCCACGCCGTCGGTCGCCTTGAACGCGACGTGATGATCCTCAGACGTCTGATGCAGCAGGGCTGCCAGCTTTGCTTTGAGCTCCTCATGCGCCATTGTTTTGTGCCCCGCGTGCGTGAAGTTGGCGCAATACGTACTGCAAGATGCCGTCGTGCTTGTAGTATTCCGCCTCGTCCGGCGTGTCGATGCGCGCCCTTACGGTAAAAGTTCTTGCAGCGCCATCCGGCCCAACGGCTCGCACGGTCAATTGTTTCCCGACGCCCACGCCGCCCGCGATGCCCTCGATATCGTAGGTCTCTTCGCCGCTGAGGCCGAGCGATGCCGCAGACTCTCCGCGTTGGAATTGGAGCGGGAGCACTCCCATGCCGATGAGGTTGCTGCGATGGATGCGCTCAAAACTCTCCGCGATCGCCGCGCGGACGCCGAGCAGGCGCGGACCCTTGGCGGCCCAGTCCCGCGAGGAGCCGGTGCCGTATTCCTTGCCGGCGAGAACGACCAGCGGCGTACCTTCGATCGCGTACTGCATGGCCGCGTCATAGATCGACATCTCTTTGCCGTCGGGCAAGTGGCGTGTCACGCCGCCCTCCGTGCCTGGCGCGAGCTTGTTGCGCAGCCGCACGTTGGCGAACGTGCCGCGCACCATCACTTCGTGATTGCCGCGCCGCGCGCCGTACGAGTTGAAATCCAGCGGGTCAACGCCTTGGGAGATCAGATACTTGCCGGCCGGCGTGTTCTTGCCGATGTTGCCCGCCGGCGAGATGTGATCGGTCGTCAAACTGTCGCCGAATATGGCGAGCACGCGCGCGCCCGTGATGTCGCGCAGCGGCGGCGGCTTTGCCGTGATGCCGTCGAAGAACGGCGGCTTGTGCACGTATGTGGATTTCGGATCCCACGCAAAGCGCTCGCCCGGCGGCACGGGCAACGAGCACCAGCGTTCGTCGCCGCCGAACGCGTCGGCATATTCGCGGCGGAACATCGCCTCGGCGACGCACTCGCCTACGGTCTTCTTGATCTCGTCGTTGGACGGCCAGATGTCGTGCAAGAACACGGGCTTGCCGTCGCTGCCTTCGCCGAGCGGCTCGTTGAGGAGATCGATCTCCATGGTGCCGGCGAGCGCGTACGCGACGACGAGCGGCGGCGACGCCAAGTAGTTCGCGCGGACTTGCGGGTGGATGCGCCCCTCGAAATTGCGGTTGCCGGACAGCACCGAACACACCACGAGATCGTGCTCGGTGACGGTGTTGGCGATGGGTTCGTCGAGTGGGCCGCTGTTGCCGATGCACGTGGTGCAGCCGTAGCCGACGAGGAAGAACCCGAGCCGCTCCAGATACGGCGTGAGGCCGGCCTTGGCGAGATACTCGGTGACGACTTTGGAACCGGGCGCGAGGCTTGTCTTGACCCACGGCTTGCTCGTGAGCCCGCGCTCGACCGCTTTCTTCGCCAGCAGGCCGGCGCCGACCATCACGCTCGGGTTCGAGGTGTTCGTGCAGCTCGTGATGGCGGCGATGACCACCGCGCCATCGCAGATCTCGACGTCGCCGTTGGGGCTCGCGTAGGTCGCTCGACGGCGGTCGATCGGCGCGAGCGTCGCGACGGTCGCCACGCTGCCGCCTTCGCTGGCCCAATCCGCCACCGCCGGCGCGGGTGCCTTCGGCGCGGGGCGCCCTTCCGCGAACGCGCGCATGGCTTCTTCAAACGCTTGCTTGGCGGTCTTGAGCGGCACGCGGTCTTGCGGACGGCGCGGACCGGCTAGGCTAGGCTCGACGCTGGCGAGATCGAGATCGAGCACGTCGGTGAAGAGCGGCTCGGCGGAGTCATCCGATCGGAACAGGCCTTGCGCCTTCGCATAGGCGCGAACCAGTGCGATCTGTTCGTCACTGCGGCCGGTGAGGCGCAAGTAGGTGAGCGTCTCTTCGTCGATCGGGAAGATCGAGATCATGCAGCCGAACTCGGGCGACATGTTGCCGATGGTCGCGCGGTCCGCGAGGCTCAAGTTCGAGAGACCCGCGCCGAAGAACTCGACAAATTTCTCGACCACGCCCTTCTTGCGCAACATCTCGGCGACGGTGAGCACGAGATCGGTCGCGGTGGATCCCTCGGGCAGTTTGCCCCGGATGCGGAAGCCGATCACTTCCGGGATCAGCATCGAGACGGGTTGGCCGAGCATCGCGGCCTCTGCCTCGATGCCGCCGACGCCCAAGCCGAGCACGCCGAGGCCGTTGATCATGGTGGTATGCGAATCGGTGCCGACCAGCGTGTCCGGATATGCCTCGCTCTCTCCGCTCGTCGTGTCGCGGAATACCACGCGCGCAAGGTACTCGAGGTTGACTTGATGGACGATGCCGGTGTCCGGAGGCAGCGCTCTGAAACGGTGCAGCGCTTTTTGGGCCCATTTGAGGAGCTGGTAGCGTTCTTTGTTGCGCGAGAACTCCATGTCGGCGTTGATCTTGAAAGCGCCGGCGTTTCCGTAAGCATCGACTTGGACGGAGTGATCGATGACCAACTCGACGTCTTGCAGCGGATTGATCCGGTTCGGATCGCCGCCGAGGTCGGCCATGGCGTCGCGCATGGCGGCGAGGTCGACCACGCACGGCACGCCGGTGAAATCTTGCAGCAGCACGCGCGCGGGGCGGAACGCGATCTCGCGGTTCGGCGGGGCTTTCGGATCCCACGAAGCAAGCGTCACGATGTGCTCTTTGGTGACCGAGCGCCCGTCTTCGAAGCGCAGCAGGTTTTCGAGCAGGATCTTGAGCGAATACGGCAGCTTTTCGACATGTCCGACGTTGGCCTCAGCCAGCGCGCCTAAGCGGTAGTAGGTCGACTTCTTTCCGCCGACATCAAGCGTGGCTTTGCTCTTGAAACTGTCGATCTTCGTGGCCATACGAGACGCTTCGCGGACCAAAGCGGGCGACCTCCGAGCTCGCTTCGCTCGCTCGGAACACTACATCGGGCGCCGCCTATTCGCCGGAGCCGGTTGAGTAGCCGGGTTGGCCGTCGAAGGTCTGCAGATTCTCCGTTTGGATGAAGTCGAAACCGGCCGCGGACACGCGGTCGAGCAGCTTCACGACTTGTGCATGTGCGATCGATGCGCCTTGCGCTTTCGCCATGAAGCGGCAGCGCCATTGGTCCGTCGTCTTGGTCTCCGGTATCCCGCCCGGCCACACTTTGGTGCCGCGGTTGAAGATGAGGCGCAGTTGTAGATCGTCGCCTTGCAGCGGTGCGAGCGCCGTGCCAAGTTCGTCGGGCGAGCCTTTGCGCCAATCGAGGAACACGTCCACGCCGACGATCGCCTTCTTCACCTCGGTGCCGGCCTTGGCAGCGGCACGCGGCGCCGCTTGCGCGGGCGCATTCTTGTAGGAGACGGCTTTCAGCTTCTCCGGCTTGCTCCCGATACGCGCGATCACGGCCTGCGCGAACTCCATGGTCCCGACCTTTTCTTTGCTCGTGCCTTCTTTATATATGTCGTAGGTATGGATGCCGTCTTCGAGCGTGCGCAGCCAGGCGTTGTGGAAGCGCTCGGCCACGTCGATCTGCTCGATATGCACCAGCATCAGCACCGCCCCCAGCATCAGGCCGGACGGGTTGGCGACGTTTTGGCCTGCGCGCCGCGGCGCCGATCCGTGGATCGCCTCGAACATCGAACACGTCTCGCCGATGTTCGCCGAGCCGGCCAAGCCGACCGAGCCGGCGATCTGGGCGGCCACGTCGGAGAGAATGTCGCCGTACAGATTGGGCAGCACCAGCACGTCGAACGCTTCGGGAGTGTCCGCGAGTTTGGCCGCCCCGATGTCGACGATCCAGTGCTCTTTTTCAATGTCGGGATACTCAGGCGCGATCTCGTCGAAGATCTTGTGGAACAATCCGTCCGTGATCTTCATGATGTTGTCTTTGGTGAAGCAGGTGACTTTCTTCCGGTTGTGGCGGCGCGCATACTCGAACGCGTAGCGCACGATGCGCTCGGTGCCCGGGCGCGAGATGAGTTTCAAGCACTGCGTGACGTCGCGTGTCTGTCGATACTCGATGCCGCCGTACACGTCTTCTTCATTTTCGCGGACGATGACCACGTCCATGACCGGGTGCTTGGTGGCCACGTACGGATAGTACGAGACGCACGGCCGCACGTTGGCGTACAGTCCAAGCGTCGTGCGCGTCGTGACGTTGAGGCTCTTGAAGCCGCCGCCTTGCGGCGTGGTGATCGGGGCTTTGAGGAAGACCTTGGTGCGGCGCAAAGATTCCCAAGACTCTGGCGCGATGCCGGTCGGATTGCCCGACAAGTACACTTTTTCGCCGATGTCGATGACGTCGATGTCGAGGCGCGCTCCCGCCGCCTTGAGCACCTCAAGGGTGGCGCGCATGATCTCGGGGCCAATGCCGTCGCCATAGGCGACCGTAATGGGCGTGTTGCCGGCCATGATATTCCTCTGCAGTCGGATTGCGTGCTCGGAGTTGACTCGGGAGTTCAAGGAATCCGCAGGACGAGCCTCCGGGCGAGGCTAATGCGAACGCCGCTCACCATGAAGAAGTCTCAACAGATCGCCGCGCGCTTCACGCAGCTCCGAGATGCGACGGCAGCCATCGATTGGTTTCGCAACCAAGCCATCGATCCGGCCGCGATCGGCGCCTTTGCGGTGCCGCCCGACGGCCAGCCTCGTCCGCCGCGCGCCGGTGACAACGCTCGCACCGATCTCGGTTGGATCGTGTCGCTCGATCTGAATCGGGCACGGATTTCCCGGAAGGACGCGGTGGCCACGCTGCGGCGCGAAGGCGGTTCACTGATCGGCCGCGCGCCGGACGGCTAGAGGGATCTAAAAGGAGCGGCCGGCGTGATCGTAGCGATCGCCCGCGAACTCGGCGCCGGAGGACACGCGGTCGGCGAGGCGGTCGCGCGCCTGCTTCGCGTCGAGTTGCTCGACAACGAGATCGTCGATTTGGTCGCCGCACGCATGGGCGCGCCGACCTCGTACGTGGCCGAGCGCGACGAACAGGTCGAAAGCTTCGCCGATCGCCTCATCCGCGTCTTCACGGCAGCGCATCCGGAAGAATACGGCGCGCAGGCCTTGCCGGACTGGTCGGAAGACCGGCTCGTCCAACTCACCAACGACATCATCAAGGAGCACGCCGCTTCAGCGTCGCTCGTGGTCATCGGACGCGGCGCGCCGATGCTGCTCAAGGACAGGCCGGATGTGCTGCGCGTCTTCGTCACCGCGCCGAACGAGGTCCGGATCAAGCGCGTCTGCGAACGCACCAGCGTCACGCTTGAAGAAGCCGCGCGCGAGATCAAGAAATCAGATCAGCGTCGCACTGCGTATCTCAAGGAGCACTATGGAGTGGAGTGGCGCGAACCGCACAACTACGATATCGTGGTGGATACGGGGCGCTTCACGATCGATCAGGCCGCTCAGCTGATCGTGGATGCGGCGACATTGATTGAATCGCATGAATAACCGTTTGATGATTCGGGTCGCGATCGTCGGTGTCGCGCTGCTTTGGTTCTCCTCGACCGCATGCTATGGCGACGGGTCGAGCGGCGGCCTGCGCCTTGTCAACCAGGCGCTCGACCCGGGCGTTGAGATTGAAAGCTTCGCTTGGATAAACAGCCTCACGTCGATTAGCGGGTTTCGCGAAGCTCCAGGCTTGATTCTGCGGGTGCCCTGCTTTAGGCAGGATCTGGAGAAACGAGCTGCACTTCACACGACCTACCCGGACCTGCAGATCCACACGCCAGACTCGCTATCGTGGTGCAGACCGCAACGGATCCCGCGAGGCGCTGACGCTGGGCGATATATCGATCAGCACGGCCATGTCTTTGCACGCCAACCGGCGCTTTCCGGCGCCGCGGCTCCTCCCCCAGCGCATGCGATGACGGAAATTGGGGCCGGCGGTGTCATGCAGGTTTTCGATCCACCAGTCGAAGTTAAAGATTCCGAGTGGATGACGAGCCTCACGACGTTCAGCTCGTTTCCCGGCGCTCCAGGTTTGATTCTGAGGGTGCCCTGCTTTCGGAAGGATCTTGGCAATCCGCCCTCACCTAACCCGGTACTTGTCCTGAGGCCTCCGCTGCAAATGCCAAAGTTCTCATCCGTGTGGTGTGCTGCCAAACAAATTCCGCGCGGCGAGTGGGCGGGCCGGTACGTTGAGGTAAACGGTGAAGTTATTGTTCCGCCGCCCCGCTAACCGCTGCTTAGACGCGATCGAACAGCATGAATAACCCCATGATTCGTGGTGCGATCATCGGTGTCGCGATACTTGGGTTCTTCTCGATCGCATGCTATGCCGACGGATCGAGCAGCGGCTTGCGCGTTGTCACGCAGACGTTCGATCCGCCCATTACGACTGGGACTGTCGAGTGGATAACGAGTCTCACAGCAATCAGTGGGTTTCGCGGGGCTGCAGGCTTGATTCTGCGGGTGCCTTGCTTTAGGCAGGACCTACTAAAACGGGCCGTGGAGGAGAGAACTTACCCACAAGTGCACTTTCGCACGCCAGGTTTGCAATCGTGGTGCCGGCCGCAACGAATCCCGCGGGGGGCTTACGCTGGGCGATACGTTGACGAGCACGGCCGTCTCTTTGCGCGACAAACGACGGTTCCCGGTGGCGTTCCGCCCGTGCCGGATACATCACAAAAGCAAATGGAAGGCGGCGCAATTTTGCAGGTCTTCGATCCGCCCGTCGAGATCGAAGACTCTTCGTGGATGATAAGTCTCACGACCGTCCGCAGGTTTCCCGGGGCTCCAGGCTTGATTCTGCAGGTTCCTTGTTTTTCGGGGTATCTCGGCGTTCAACCGTCACCCGGCCCTACGCGTATCCAGACCATTGCCATGCCAAGACCAAGGCCAAGATATCAGTCCTCGTGCGCACCCCAGCGAGTCCCGCGCGGAGACGACAAGGGTCTATATGCCATGCAGGACGGTTACATCGTACCGCCGCCGCCCTAAGAATCCTAGCCGCGGGCGGCGTCGAGCGCGGGGCCTTCGCCGATCGCGCACGTCACGCCCGAATCCCAGCGGATCTTCTCCTTCACGAAATCGTTGAAGTCCGAGACGCGAAACGTTCGGAGCATCGCCAGTTCTTGCGCGGGCGTGACGAGCGGCTGGTCGAACAGCGTGAGCTCCGCGTAGCGCGATGCCTGATACGCGTTCCAATCTCCCATCAGCGTGATCTGGGCGCTCAGCGAATCTCGGCCGCGTTCGAACTCGTCGAGCGAAAAGCCATGATGCGTTTCCTCGAGGATCCGCTTCATCTCGCGCACGCCGATCCCGGCGCGACCGCGACCCACCGCCGCCATCGCGCTCATCACGCCGGCGCGCGAATAAAAATCCTGGGTGGCGTAGACGTCGTAGGCGAGTCCCGAGCGTTCGCGCAAACCATCCCACAATCGGCTGCCGTCGCCGTCGCCGATGAGCGTCTGTGCGAGTTGCGTGCGCAGGACGGCGCCGTATCCGTCTGGGTACGACGGAGTGATCGTCGACATCGAGAACCATACCTGCTGCGTGTTCGAACGGCGCAGGATCTTGGAGCGGCGGCCCTGGCGCAGCGGCGGCTCGTAGTACGCGCCCGACTGCGCTTTGGGAATGACCGCACCCGGCGCAGGGCGCCAACCCCCGAAATGCCGCTGCGCGACGTCGAGCATCTCGCTCTCTTCAAGCACACCGGCCATGCTGAGGATCGCGTTGCGCGGGTGGAAATACCGGCGGTGATAGCGCCGCACCTGCGCGCGCGTGATGTCGCGCACCGACGCGCGCGTGCCCCCGATATCGCGGCCGAGCGGGTGCGCGCCCCACATCGCGGCGTCGGTCAGCGCCTCGATGCGTTTGCTTGGATCGTCTTGCCAGTCGCGCAGTTCTTCCAGCACCACTTGGCGTTCGGTTTCGATGTCAGGATGTGCGAAGAGCGGGTGGCGCGTCACGCTACTCAACAGATGCAGCGCGTCCGACGTTTTGTGCGACGGCACGGTGCCCGATAGCGAGACGATCTCTTTGGTCGTGCCCGGATCGAAGCGGTTGCCGCAGCGCTGCATCGCCGCGGCGAGCTGCGCGCGCGAGTAGTCGCTCGTCGCTTTGAAGAGCAAGTGCTCGAGGAAATGCGCCAGCCCGGCCGCTTCCGGCGGATCGTAGATCGAACCGGCGCGCACCGCAAGCGCGATGCTCACGGCGTCGCCGCCGGGGATATGCGTGGTCACGACGCGCAGACCATTGCGCAGCCGGTGAGTCGTCGGCTTTGGCGTTTTTTTGATGCGGGGCATGGCGAGGCTGGGGTGCTTTCTTTGGACGGAGGGGGGATTGTAGACTTCGCACCCCTCTATCACGCATCCGGGTCGGGCAGGGACGTGCAAAATGGGGGTTTCTCGACCAGCCAAGCGTCCCGTTTTGTGGAATTAAAGCCCGACCAGGCGAACGTCCATGCGAAGACGCTCAGAAGCGCGCCGACCAAAATCGCACTGACCGCGAGATCCGCAGCCGGCGAGCGCCACCCCAGCGCTTGGGCAAGTTCGTAGGCGCCCACGGACAAGGCCAACGCGGTCACGGTGATCATCCACACGCGCGTCGCGCGGACGAGCTCCAGCGGATGGCGCGTGCACAGCTTATGCACCAAGAGGCTGTCGAGCGTATCGGTGACCGCCATGCCCAGCGAAAAGATCGAGCCGATGAGCACGCCTGCGAGCACGCCGCCGCCGCTCGTGAACGCGAGCGCGTAGGTCGCGACCTGACTCGAAGTGTCGAATCCGAGTCCGAAGAGCAGACCGATGGGGATCGCCGCTAAGGGGCTTGTGGCCGCCCGCAATGCTTTGGGAAGCATGGCGGTTTTTGGGCCGGCCACGGGACCGATCTTGCCGACGGCGAGTGCGCGCAGGTTCAAACCGCCGATGACGAACAGCGTGATGATGCTGAACCACGTGCCGATCGCTTCGAGCAGCGCGCCGTGCGCTGCGATGCGGCTGCCGAGCAGCCCCGCAAGCGCCGCGATCGACAAGACCATGAGGGAGTGGCCGCCGGCGAAGAGCGTGCCGACGAAGCGGCTGAGGCGCCGGCGGGTCAGCGAGTTGCGCGTGAGGTTGTCGATGGCGGCGAGATGGTCCGGGTCGGCGCCGTGCCGCAGGCCCAATGCGAACACGGTGAAGGCGGTGACGCCGAAACTCGTTGCGATGATCGGGGCGATCACGTCTACACCTCTCTTGCCGACGTCATATGGTTAGTCGGTAATCCGTTCTGCGCCTACGTTCGTTCAAGAAGACGTGAGCGGTCGGAGGTGCGGCCGGCTGCACGAACACCTCCGATGACAGAACTTATCGCAGCTTTCCCTCCTCCCAACCCGTTCGGCGGCTTGGCCGCCGAACGGGGATTTTTTGCGCCCCGCGCGCCAGGCGTTGCCCATTTGCGGACAGAAACAGGCCCCCGAATGAGCGATGACAGCGCGTTGATGCGGCGTGTGCGCACCGGCGACGCGGAAGCGTTTGCGGTTTTGTACGACCGCTACTCTGCGCTTGTCTTCGGCGTGGCAAAGCGCGTGCTCGGCAACCAGACGTCGGCTGAGGACGTCACCCAATCCGTCTTCCTTTCCTTGTGGTCCAAGCCCGACGCGTTCCAGGGCGGCAACCTTGGGGCGTGGGTCGCGACGATCGCGCGCAACGCGTCCATCGACATCCTGCGCAGCGCGGCCGTGCGCACCCGCGAACCCGAACTGTCCGCGAATATCCCGTCCGGCGACGTCATCGACGAAGAAGTTTTCGAGCGCGTGCGCGCCGGACAGGTCAGCGGCGCTCTGCAAAGGCTGCCGCAGGAGCAGCGCGACGCGATCGAACGCGCTTATTTCGAAGGACTCTCGTATCGGGAAGTCGCCGAGCAATTGGGCGCACCGCTCGGCACCGTCAAGAGCCGCATCCGGGCCGGACTTCGGCGCCTGTCCGAGACGTTGCGCGGAGTGCAAGCGTCATGATGCAGCAGCACGACGACATGCTTGAACTCGCTGCGCTCTACGCGCTTGGCGCGCTGCCACCCGACGAAGCGCGCGACGCCGCAGCGCACATCCTGCAATGCGCGCAGTGCCGCGCCGAATACAACAACGCGACGCTGGCGGTGTTCGGCCTGGCGGCATCTGCTGCGCAACGCCCGGCTCCAGCCTTACGCGCGCAGATCCTTGCGAAGATCTCGCCGGCGGCCGGCAAGCGCGCCGCACCAGCGCTGCCGCGGCCGTCCATGTGGCAGAGCCCGGCGTGGATGCTGGTGGCGGCGGCGGCGGTCGTCGTGGTGTTCGTCGCGACGTGGTATGGCCAGATCATGAATCAGCGGACGCAGGTGGCGAGAATGGAAAGCCATCCTTCGTGGACCATCGCGTGCGCCGCCACGCCGTGCCCGTTCAGCGGACGGGTCGTACTTTTGAGCGGCCGGTTGATGCGCCTAGAGGCGCACGGCTTGCGGCCGCTGCCCGCCAACAAAGTGTATCAGGCGTGGTACATCCCCAAGGGGGCCAAGCCGTTTCCGGCTCCGACGTTCACCGCGACGGCGAGCGGCGATGCGGTTGTTGCGATTGCGGCCGCCGCGCGTAAGGGCATGCTCGTGGCGGTGACGATCGAGCCGAAGGGCGGCTCGAAGCAGCCGACCACGAAACCGTTCCTGGTCGCCGCGATCAACTAATGGGGGCGGGTCGCGATATACTGAACGCAGCGGTTAGTCGCCCGGTAGTGATCGCTGGAATAGCGATCGCGATTGTTGTGGGCGTGGGGATAGGTTGGGGATTAAGCCAGTTGTCGCTTGCGCCGCCAGAAATTTCCGCGACGGCCTCGCAACAGGTCGCCCGCGCTCGCCAAACGCTACCCATGAAAGAACGCTCGTTATCGTACGCCAGACCAGCCCCAACCTTTACCATCGCGGCTCACTGCTGGATCTACGATAAGATCTTCCCGGCGACAACGACTGCGTACAAGAGCCAGCATCTGACGCTGGCCGAGCGACACGAGGTTGAGAAATGGGCCGCCAAGGTGCCGTCGTCTGAGCGGTCGTCGGTGCGATGGATGCGGGACGAAAAAAGCTTGCTTATCTTCATCAAGAGGCCAATCGCTAATCCTAGCTGGAATGGCCACGGTAGCGACCCTGGATACGCTCCGTGGGTCGAGCTTAACGGATATGGAAATGTCCTCATCGACCCGCTACGATGTTGGATTTATCCCTACTCTAAAGCATGAAGCAATTCATTCGCGCTATTTCGGTCGCGCTGGTCAGTTTACGGTGCGGAATTTCGCATACACGTACGGATAATTCGGCCGGAACCAGTTGCGGAGACTGCGCCGGATGAGCTCGCGCGCGGTCACCGCCGAGGCGCCCTTCATCACGTAGTGCTGTCCGTCGAAGAAATCCGACGAATACGGCGGATAGGTCTTCATCGGCGCGAAGCCCGGTAGCGGCCCGAAGACGGTCGACGTCCATTCCCAGCCGTTGCCGACCAGATCGTGGACGCCCCACGCGCTGGCGCCTGCCGGGTACGAGCCAGCGGGCACGGGATCGTAGCGCTCCAGTCCAAAGTTGCCTCGCGTGCTGTCGGGAGCGGCGTCGCCCCACGGCTGCGGCCGCTCTTCGCCGCCCGCCGTGCCGTACGCCGCGCGATGATATTCGCCTTCGCTCGGCAAGCGGCGGCCCTGCCAGCGAGCATAAGCGGTCGCCTGCTCCTGCGTCACGTACGCCGGCCACGCCAACGGCAGCGGGATCTCGTCGAACATCGCCGACTGATGCCATTCGTCGCCGCGGCGCACCCAGAACGGCGCGGGCTCGCCGCCGGCATCCACGAACTTCAGCCAATCCGCGTTGGTCACGCTGTGCGCGTCGATCTCAAAAGCCGGCACGTCGACACGCGTTTCCTCAAATTCGTTATCCCAGCCGAACACGACATCGCTCGATCGGGCTCCGAGCGTTGCTTTCCCCGCCGGTATCGCGATCCGTTTGCCCGCGGGAACTTCACCGTCGCGCGGCTTTTGCGCGCCGGCCGGGCGCCGCTTTTCGGCTACCGGCAAGCGGTGGAGCATGTAGAGGAACGTCTCGTGATGCATCGGTTCGTGCTCGAGAATCGTGTAAGCGCCTTGACGCGAGAGCGCAGGCGCTTTGTGTCCTTGCCGGGTGATGTCATCGAGCGCCGAGATCACCGCTGCATCCCAGAGGGAGGCGAGACGACGCACTTCTTCGCGGGTCGGCCATTCCGTCACGCTTTGCGCCTGTGCGGTCTTCAGGTCATCGGGATCGATGCCGCGCTGGAAGAATTTTTCGAAATGCTCGTCGATCGGCGGCTGGCCAAGCGCTCCGCGATTCAGCGTGATGTAGCTGAACGCCGGCAGATGGCCCTCGTAGAACTCGATCGGGTGGCGCAGCGGAATCGGACGCGCGAGATAGTCTTCGGGTACCGGGATAGCGAAGAGTTGCGCGGTTATTTCGCGGTTTCGCCGGTACCAAGCGGTCAGCCGCGCGCTGACGTCTGGCCGTACATCCGTCTGAGCCATGTCGAGCCTCCGGGTGGTGTGATGGGAAGACGGCGGTTTCGGCGCGGGCGGATTCGCGCCTTTCGCATGTGGAACGAAAAACCGGGGCTAAAGCCCCGGCACTACATAAACTGGAACGATCGACCGGGGCTAAAGCCCCGGCACTACATTCGCTTGGAGGTTAGGCGGCGTTTTTGAAGACGAGCGCGGCGTTAAGCCCGCCGAAGCCGAAGCTGTTCGAGAGCACGTACTGCTGCTTCAGCGGCGTCGGCACGGATGGCGAGTAGCGCAGGTCGCAGCCTTCGGCCGGCGTTTCGAGATTTGTGGTCGGCACAACGACTGCATCTTTGAGACCGAGCGCGCACAACGCCGCTTCGACCGATCCGGTCGCGCCAAGCGCGTGACCCATCATCCCCTTGATGCCGGACACGATGAGCTTGTCGGCGGACGCGCCGAAGACGCTGCGAATCGCGCGGCTCTCGGTGGCGTCGTTCAGCGGCGTCGACGAGCCGTGCGCATTGATGTGATCGACTTGCTCGGGCCTCACGCCGGCGTCCGCTAACGCTTTGCTCATCGCGCGCTTTGCTTCGCGTCCATCCTGGCGCGGCGCCGCCATGTGCTCGCCGTCGTTGGTGAGCGCGTAGCCGCACAGCTCCGCATACGGGGTGGCATTGCGGGCGACCACGTCTTCCTCGCGCTCCAGCATCAGCAAGCAGGCGGCTTCCGCCATGACGAAGCCATCGCGCCCGGCATCGAACGGCCGGCTTGCGGTCGCTGGGTCGTCATTGCGCTGCGACATCGACTTGATGACGTCGAATGCGCTGAAGATCAGCGGCGTGAGCGGGATTTCGACTCCGCCTGCCAACGCGCGCCGTGTATAACCGTCGCGCACGGCGCGAAACGCTTCGCCGATCGCCACCGCGCCGGCAGCGCATGAATTCGAATTGGACACCGTCGGTCCATGGATCCCGAAATGGATCGCGATGTTGCAGCACGCCGCAGCCGGGAAGACGGACAACGCGAGCATGGGGTGCACGCCCTTGATGCCGCGCTCCAGGAAACTGCGCAGGTTCGCTTCGCCGTATGCCGCGCCGCCGAGCGCGCTCCCGACCCAGATGCCAAAATCCTCGTCATCGCCCGACGGCGTAAAGCCGGCGTCCTCTAACGCCATCCGCGCGGTTGCGATGGAGAACTGCGCGAAACGTTCCGAGCGCTGCAATTGGCGGCGATCCAAAAATGCCGCGGGGTCGAAATCCTCGACTTGGCCGGCCACTCGCGATCGGAAAATCGAGGCGTCGAAGCGGTCGAGCGCGCGGACGCCCTGGCGACCCGCGAGCGCGCCCTGCCAGAGGTTGGTGCGGCCGATGCCGATGGGCGTGATCGCGCCGATACCCGTTATAAAAACCCTGTGTGTCACGATTGTTCCGCTAGTTCTTTCATGCGCGCAAGCGTACGCCCGGCAATGCTTTGGATGAAGAAATCCCCGATGATGTATCTACTTACCCAGGCGCCGATCAGGGGAATCTGTTTGAAATCGAGATCGTGAACGATGGTGACGCGCGTGCCGCCGTCTATTGGTTCAAATGTCCATGCCACCTCCATTCCAACAGTCCAGCCTGAAAGATGTCTGAATGCTATACGCGGTGTCACGGGGTCGAGACGCTCGAGCGCGGTCCAGCGCACGGGTATCCAGCCGCGCCGTGCGGCCATGATAGCGGTCCTTTCGTGGTCCCGCTCGCTCAACACCGTGACGTAGCGATAGTGCGGCAGGAGCTGCGGCCAACGACCGATGTCCTGCGCTAAAGCATAGATCGCTTGCGGCGTGGCGGCGATATCGATCGATCGTTCAGCGTGCATGCTTTAAGTCAAGAGACCCAACACGAGTTTGGGCGAGATCTTCGCGTTCGCGTCGGCGCCGGCCACCGCGGCGAGCAGCGACTCCGCTGCTCCGACGTCGCGCGCAACGCGTCGGAAAAGCCTTGCGCGCAGCGGCCGGGTTCGCAAAAGCGCGTCGATGACACGAGCGGCGAAGCGACGCGGGCGTACGAGGGCGTCGTGGGCAGCGGCATAGGTGCGGGCGGCACGCGCCGGGTCGCGGCCTTCCAACATATACGTCACGGCCTGCTCGGCTAGACGCGAACTGCTCACCGCCATCGGTACTCCCTGACCGGTGAACGGGTCGAGCAACCCGGCAGCATCGCCGACGAGCAGGATACGACCGCTGGCCACCCGCTTGGGTTGATAGCGAAGCGGCCCGATCGCGACTTTGCGCTCCAGACGCCCTTGGTCGAATGCATAGCGCCCATTCGTTATCGCGGCGACGGCGACGTCGGCTCGCTCGGGCGCAACCGCTGTGGGCATGACATACATCGCGTTCACCAGGCCGCCGCCGAGCGGATTGCGCGCGTAGTAGCCTTCGGCAGTGAGATACATCGCGACGTCGTCTCCGTCGCCGTCCGGCTGCTCGCGAAGATGCCCTCCTACCGCCCAGCGCCCGCCGGTCCGCTGGGTGGTGCGCAGGCCGCTGTGCTGGGCGACTGACGACCACGCGCCATCTGCGCCGATCAGAACGCTTGCGGTGAGCGAGCGTTCGACGCCTTCGGCGTCGCGAAATGCGACGTCGACGCGACGTTCGTGCTCCACGGATGAGAGATACGCGCCTATGTGCAAGCGCGCGCCGGCAGCCAGCGCGATGTCGAGCATGAGCGCGTCCAAGACCGAACGCGCGAGCGCCAGCGCGCCCCGCCCGGGCAGTTTCAAGCGCACGGGACCAAGCCCGAAACCGGTGAGGCTGATCGTCCGCAGACGATGCGCTCGCTGCTCGACGCGATCCAGCACGCCCGCTTCGTCAAACGCCGCCAACGCGCTGGGACTCAGGTAGTCGCCGCAGACTTTGGTGCGCGGGAATCGGCTGCGCTCGATGAGGGCCACGGAACGGCCGGCTCGCGCAAGACGCAGCGCCAGGCTCGAACCCGCTGGACCCGCGCCGACGATCGCCGCGTCGAAATGTGGCGCCCTCAGAGCGTTGCTCGTGGCACTCCCTGCGCGCGAGGGCGTCGGCCGCCTGCGACGGCCGTCGCGACAAAACCCGCGATCCAAAACAAGAACGCGACGACGAGGAGCATGCCGACGCCGATGGCGCTCGTCACCGCACCTGCCGACCCGAGCGTGCGCACGTAGTACGGCGACCACTTGGACCCATCACCCGTGGCGAGGTCGACCAATGCGGTCACCTTTCCGGATCGCACGTCTTCGAGTTTGGGTGACACGCGAACCGACGGACTCCCCGCGTCGACGCGTTCCGCCAGCGTGTAGGGCGGTAGCGCGCTGCCGATCGACACGAAGCCGGGAGGGATCACGTAGTAGCCGGACGTTATCGTGTAGCCATGCCCGACCCCATGCGCTTGCGCAAGCGACCGCGCCGAGCGCGGCAGCGGCGCCGCGCCCAGCATCGCCGCTACGCCATACAGAATGAGCACGACGCCGATCAGCCCCAGCGTCCACACAAGGCGCGCGCCGATGGATACGCCACGCGCGGGCAGCATCGTCGCCGCGCGCGGCCTAGACAATTTTCTCAGCCACCGATTTGGCTTGCATGAACAGCAGCAGGTAGTCGGGCCCACCGGCCTTCGAGTCGGTGCCGGACATATTGAAGCCACCGAACGGGTGCGCGCCGACCATCGCGCCGGTGCACTTGCGATTGAGGTAGAGATTGCCGACGTGGAATTCGGCTCGCGCGCGCTCGAGTTTGGCCGGATTCTTGGAGTACACGGCGCCGGTGAGTCCATACTCGGTGTTGTTCGCTATGCTGAGCGCGTCGTCGTAATCTTTCGCCTTGATGACGGCCAGCACCGGACCGAAGATCTCTTCCTGCGCGAGTTTGCCCTTCGGGGGTATGTCGGCGAAAATCGTCGGCTCGATGAAATAGCCCTCGCCGGGCGCGCGCTCGCCGCCATACACGAGCTTGCCCTCGGCTTTGCCCTGCTCGATATACGAAAGGATCTTCTTCATCGAGGCCTCGTTGATGACCGGGCCCATATAGTTCTTCGGATCGGCGGGATCGCCGACGGTGATCGTGTCGGCGCGCTCCACGAGCCGTTTGACGAAGTCATCGTAGATCGGTTCTTCGACGATCGCGCGCGAGCACGCCGAACACTTTTGGCCTTGGAACCCGAACGCGGATACCGCGACGCCTTCCACGGCAGCGGCGACGTCGGCGTCGGCGGAGACGACGATCGAATCTTTGCCGCCCATCTCCGCGACGACGCGCTTGATCCAGATCTGATCAGGCTGCGGCGTGGCCGCGAGCTGGTTGATGTGGAGACCGACTTCCTTGCTGCCGGTGAAGGCGATGAAGCGGACGTGCGGATGCTTGACGAGCTCATCGCCGATCTTGCCGCCCGAACCCGTGATGAAGTTGAGCACGCCTTTGGGCAGACCGGTATCGTCAAGCAGTTCGACGAACTTCGCAGCGATCACGGGCGAGTCGCTCGAGGGTTTCAACACGACGGTGTTGCCGGTCACGATCGCGGCCGCGGTCATGCCGACCAAGATCGCGAAGGCGAAATTCCATGGCGGAATGACGACTCCCACGCCGAGCGGGATGTAATGCATGCCGTTGCGCTCGCCCGCCATCGGCGTCACGGGATGGACGCCGGCATAGCGCAGCATTTCGCGCGCGTAGTATTCGAGGAAGTCGATGCCTTCGGCGACGTCGGCGTCCGCCTCGATCCACGACTTGCCGACTTCGGTGATCAGCCACGCGTCGAATTCATAGCGACGGCGACGCACTTCCGCCGCTGCTTTGAACAACAGCTCCGCTCGCTCTTCGGCCGGCACGCGCGACCAGGTCGCAAACGCGCGACCCGCCGCGTTGACCGCCTCGCGCGCCTGCTCGAGCGTGGCAGATTGAACCTTCCCGATCACCTCGCTGGGCTTTGCCGGATTGCGCGACTCGAATTGCGTCGGCGATTTCTGGCGCGCGCCGCCGATGATGAGGTCGTATTCCGTGCCGAATTTCCCTCGCACTGCGGCGAGGGCGGCTTCCATTTTCGACCGCACATCCGGCTCGGCCGGATTGATGTAGGTCTCGTTCTTGAATTCGGGGACGCGCTCGAGAACTGTCGCCATGGTCGGGGGCTCCTTGATGCTTGATCGATCCGAGCTTCGCTCGGAACGCTACATTAGAACGGCGTAGATGCGGCCCCTGCGGCCCTAAACTGCCGCGGTGACGGGAGCTTCGGCGTGCGGCGCGGCGCGGTGGCGCTTGCGTGCTTGCGCGTACGCGCGGATCGCGCGCCCGAAGCGAGCCATCGCTTCCGGTGCCATTTCTTCGGACAGCTTGCCATACGACATGCGCAACGTGTTCGTGGCCGGCGCAGTCGGATAGAAGGGCGCGCCGGGCAGGAACAGCACGCCTTCCTGGGCGGCGTAGCCGAACAGTTCCATGGCCGACCATTCAGTCGGCAACTCGACCCAGACGTTGACGCCGCCGCGCGGCACGGCAGCGCGCGCCCCGTCGGGCAACACTTTGCGCAGCGCGCTCATCAAAGCGTCGCGGCGCTTGTGATAGAGGAAGCGCGTCGCGCGCATATGCCGGCTCGCGGCCTTCGACTCCAAGAATCGCAGCAATGCGCGCTGGCTCACGGTCGTGGTGAACGAATCCGCGCGCAGCTTCGCTGCGTAGAGGGCCTGCAACGCGGGTCCTTTCGCCGCGATGTATCCGATGCGCAGGCTCGGCAGCAGCAGCTTCGACATGCTCTCGATGAGGATGACGCGGCCGTCCGGGTCCGAAGCGAGCAGCGGCGGGGGCGCCTCGCCGTCGTACGTCAGCGGCCAGCACGTCTGGTCTTCGACGATCGTGATCTTCGCGCGGCGCGCAACGTCGATGATCTTCCGATGACGTGCCCGCGAGAGATAGGCGCCGGTCGGGTTCTGCGCCGCGGTGTTGAGATAGGCCGCTTTGGGCGCGTGCCGCCATGCGACGTCGGCGAATGACTCCGGCAAGAGACCGTCGGCGTCCGAGGTCAAATTGCTCCAAGCCACGCGCCGCTGATCGAACAATTCGAGGGCAGAGAAGTAGGTCGGCGCCTCCGCGGCTGCGGTGTCGCCATATTCGAGCAGCGTCTCGGCCGCCAGGCTCAAGGCCTGCTGCGCCCCGCTGACGATGAGGATGTCGTCCGCGCTGACGTCGGCGCCCCTGCTGCGCAGGCGGTCGGCGAAGAACGCGCGCAGGTTTTCGTCGCCCCGATCGGCGCGGTATTGATGGATCTCAGGCGGATCGTCGAGGAACGTGCGCACGTAGCACTGCGCGAAGTCGGCGACGGGATACGTCTCGGGCGCCGTGTGGCCGGCCGAAAGCGCGATCGCGCCGGGGCGCACGGCGGAACGCAGCAAATGCATGGCCGCGACCCTGCGCGTCTCCGTCGCGTAGCGGTGAATGCCCGGATCCCAATAGCCGACGGTGTAGTCGGGCACCGGCGCGCGACCGGTTGTGCGAGGTCTCGATGCGGGCGCATCGTCGCTTTCATGCGATACGAACGTGCCGCGTCCGGTGCGCGATTCCACCAGACCTTCCGAAGCAAGAACTTCATACGCCTGGCTTGCGGTCACGAGCGCAATGCCGTGCTGCTTTGCCACTTCTCTTTGCGGAGGCAGTTTGGCGCCATGCGCCAGCGAGCCATCACGGATCTGCTGCGCGATGCCTTCCGCGAGCTGCTGGTAGAGCGGCCGGCGATCGCGCGCATGGAAGGCGACCGGCACGAACCCATCCGAACCGCCGTCCCTATTGCCCTGGGTATTGTCATGCTTATCCTGCATGTGTGCGGGATACAAGCATGTCGCTCAAAACACCTCTTAGGCTTCGCGCGATGACTTCAACGCGTCCCTATTGCCCCCACCTGATACTATGCGAGGGCAATCCCATGAGAAGCGAAGCCGCGCTAACGCGGCGTTTGAGGCGGGTCGATCGGAACGGGCGGTTCTCGATCCGGCAGCGGCACGGTGAACTTGCGGCGACGCATGTCGGCAAGGCCCGGCTTGGCCATCTCCATCCCCGGCTGGTCGATGGGCATTTCTTTGTCGTAGACGCGCCCGATATGGCGCAGGTCGAGCCGCGGCTCGAACAAGGCTTTCTCATCAGTCATCACTGCAGGTGTACGGTGCGCGCTTAAGCGCGCCCTGTCTCAATTCTTTTCCGAGCTCGCTCGCGCTCGCTCGGAACACTACACGTCACCTAATCCTAAGGAGAAAAACCCAATGGCACGCACTATTGCCTTTCCCGAAACGCTGGTCACGACCGACTGGGCGAAAGAGCACCTCACCGAAAAGGGGTTGCGTTTCGTCGAAGTCGACGTCGATACGACGCAGTACGAACAGGGCCACATCCCCGGCGCAGTCGGCTTCAACTGGCAGACCCAACTGAACGACCCGGTGCGACGCGACATCCCCTCAAAGGAAGAGTTCGAAAAACTGCTCTCGGACGCGGGCATCGACAACGACACCACCATCGTGCTGTACGGCGACAACAACAACTGGTTTGCGGCCTTCGCGCTGTGGCTGCTCAAGTACTATGGCCACGACAAGGTGCTGCTCGTCGACGGTGGGCGCAAGAAGTGGCTCGCGGAGAACTGGCCGTTGACCAAAGATGTGCCGTCCTACCCGCGCTCTCAGTACAAGGTGCGCCACGTCGATCCGGCGCTGCGCGCCAAACGCGAGTTCGTGCTCGACACGGTGCGCGCGAAATCGCGCAACCTCGTGGACGTCCGTTCCGTGCCTGAGTTCACGGGCGAGATCATCGCGCCGCCCGGCATGCCGGAAACCGCGCAGCGCGCGGGCCACATCCCCGGTGCGATCAACATCCCGTGGAGCCAGGCGGTCAACGAGGATGGCACCTTCAAGTCGCCGGATGACCTGGCCAAGCTCTACGAATCAAAGGGCCTCGATCCGTCGAAAGAGACCATCACGTACTGCCGCATCGGCGAACGCTCGTCGCACACGTGGTTCGTGCTCAAGTATCTGCTTGGATACGAGAAGGTCATCAACTACGACGGCTCGTGGACCGAGTACGGCAACCTCATCGACGTGCCGATCGAGAAGAACGTCTGATCTGGGCCCCACCCGGATGCGGTGTTCGAGTTCGGAGAGGCGGACCCAGGGGGTCCGCCTAACCGTTTGCGCCGGAGGGCGTCATGAACAAATACATCGCTGAATTTGTCGGCACGTTCGTTTTGCTGTTCGCCGGCCTGGGCACCGCGATCTTCGACGGCAAAGATGTCGGGCATCTCGGCATTTCCCTCGCGTTCGGACTGGCGCTGTTGGCGATGGCCTACGCCATCGGACCGATCTCCGGCTGCCACATCAACCCGGCGGTCACCATCGGACTCGCGGTGGCCGGACGCTGCCCCTGGTCCGACGTACCGGGCTACGTCATCGCCCAGATCCTGGGCGGCTTTTCCGGTTTCGGCACGGTCGTGCTGATACTGTTCATGGCGGGCCACTACGACCCGAGCGTCGCGGCCTCAGTCGCGAACGGCTACGGCGACCACTCAGCGATCGGTGCTACGGTGGGCGGAGCTTTCGTCGCCGAATCGGTGCTGACGTTCGTACTGGTGCTGACCGTGCTCGGAGCGACGGCGAACAACGCGCCCGCCGGCTTCGCAGGCATCCCGATCGGGCTTGCGCTGGCAGTCACCAACTTCGTCGCGATTCCGATCACCAACGCGTCGATCAATCCGGCCAGAAGCATCCCGCCCGCCTTCTACGCGCACGACTGGGCGCTTTCCCAACTGTGGCTTTTCATCGTCGCGCCGATCATCGGCGGCGTCATCGCCGCGCTGGTATATCTTCCGATAGGCGGCAAGAAGTAAACCGGGGCTAAAGCCCCGGCACTACATGACGGCGTCTTAGTATTTCGGGATCGAGGGGTCGGCCTCGTCGCTGTAGGCCTCGATGCCGCCCGCGAGGTTCTTCACATTGCTGAAGCCTGCTTCGCGCAGCAACTGCGTCGCGAATGCGCTGCGCTTGCCGGAGTGGCAGTACACGATCGTCTCCGCATTCTTGTCGAGCTCGCCGATGCGTCCGGACAATTGCGTGACCTCGATCTCTTTCGTGTTGGGCAGCTTCGCGGTATCGATCTCATCTTGACGGCGCACGTCGAGCAGCACGAAGCGCTCGCCGCGGTCGAGTTTCGCCTTGAGCTCTTCAGGCGCGATGTCGAAATCTTTCAATGCTCCGTTCCTCTCGGTGGGAGCGTCGCCGCAAAGGCGATCGTAGTCCACCAACGCGGTGATCGTCGGATGCGTGCCGCACACCGGGCATTTGGGATCTTTGCGCACCTTGAGTTCGCGAAACCGCATCTCCAGCGCGTCGAACAGCACCAGCCGGCCGACGAGCGTTTCGCCCGTGCCTACGATTAGTTTGATCGTCTCGGTGGCTTGGATCAGTCCGATGATGCCCGGCAGCACGCCGAGCACGCCGGCTTGCGCGCACGAAGGCACGGCACCGGGAGGCGGCGGCTGCGGGAACATGCAGCGGTAGCATGGTCCGATGCGCGCGTCGAACACCGACGCTTGACCTTCAAAGCGATAGACCGAGCCGTACACGTTCGGTTTGCCGAGCAGCACGCACGCGTCATTGACGAGATAGCGCGTTGCGAAGTTATCCGTGCCGTCGGCGACGATGTCGTACTCGCGGAGGATGTCCAGCGCGTTTGCCGAGGAGAGTTTGGCCTCGTAGCCGACGACGCGCACGCCGGGATTGATGCCGGCGATCGTCCGCGTCGCCGATTCGACCTTCGGCTTGCCGACCATGTCGGTCGAATGCAGCACCTGGCGATGGAGATTATTATACTCGACGACATCAAAATCGACGATGCCGAGCGTGCCCACGCCGGCCGCGGCAAGATAGAGTCCGAGCGGCGAGCCCAGTCCCCCGGCGCCGACCAACAACACGCGAGCCGCCTTGAGCTTTTGCTGACCTTCCAGCCCGATCTCGGGCAGGATCAGGTGGCGCTTGTAGCGGCGCAGTTCGTCGCGGTCGAGTTCGATGACGGATGCCTGCATGGGAAAGAAGACTTCGACGCGTTTTGGAGCGCGCCTACGGCTCCAGCACGATCTTTCCGAACGCCGCGCCCGACTCGATCCGCTCGTGCGCGGCCCCCGCTTCCCGCAGCGGCATGACCGAATCGATGACCGGCCGGAACGTGCCGTCGGCGAACAGCGCGAGAATGCGGTCGAAATCTGCCGGCCGGATGATCCCCATCGAGCCGATGATCGAAGCGTTCTTCGTGATGAGGTCCATAGCGTTGATTTGCGCGACGTCGCCCGAAAGCGTGCCGACGACGATGATGCGGCCGCGCGGACTGAGCATCTCGATGGATTGCTGCAGCGTGGCGCGACCGACTAATTCGAGGACGCACGTCGCTCCCTGTTTGCCGAAGGCGTCCTTCACTTGGTCGACGAGGTCAGGCGCGTTGTGATCGATGACTGTTTCCGCTCCCAGCGCGCGCAGCTGCACCTCCTTGCCCGGGGCGCTGATCGCTAACGCGTGCGCGCGCTTCCAGCGCGCGATCTGCAGCGCCGAGGTTCCAACGCCGCTGGAGGCGGCGTGCACAACCACGCGGTCGCGGCCGCTCAGCGCGGTGTTGTAACAGAGCGCGATCCACGCGGTGGTGAAGGCGAGGCCGATGCTCGCCGCGGCCGCGTACGAGAGGCCATCGGGAATGCGGTGTAGTTCCCGCGCCGGCACGGTGGTGAATTCCGCATACGCTCCGTCGCGCTCGCGCCCGAGCGCCTCGAACGCGGCTACCACGCGATCTCCCTCTCGCCAGCCCGCGACGCCCTCGCCCAGCCCGGCGATCTCGCCCGCCACGTCCATGCCGAGCACATGCGGCAGCTCTTTGTGGATGAGGAATCTTCCCGAACGGTGGAAGAGGTCGGGGTGGTTGACGGTCGCAGCGCGCACCCGGATCAGCGCCTCGCCGGGCGCAGGCACGGGAAGCGGCATCTCTTCGTAGCGCAACACGTCGGCGCCGCCGCGCTCGTGCATGATCACGGCGTGCATGCTAACCGTTGAAGAAGTCACGACGTGATGCGGGCGAAGCGAACGCTTGCCGCTACGATGAGGACCGCCCCGAGTGCCAACATCGCGGTCACCGCGGGCCACAACGTGTCGATGCCGGCGCCGCGCAGCACGATGCCGCGCAGAATCTCGAGGAAGTAAGTCAGCGGAATAGCGTAGCCGAGCCATTGCATGATCGGCGGCATCAAGTCTCTTTCAAAAAAGAAGCCGGACAGCAATACCGACGGCAGCGTGCTCGCGAACGTGAACAGGATCGCCTGCATCTGGTTTTGCGCAACGCTGGAGATGAGCAAGCCGAGCCCGAGCGCCGCGATGAGGAACCCCACGCCCAGCAGCAGCAGCAGCGTAAGGCTGCCGGCGATGGGCACATCGAAGATATAGCGCATGGCGAGGAGCGCGCCGAGGAAATCCACAAAGCCGATCACCGCGTACGGCGCGATCTTGCCCAGCATCAGCCCGGTCGAGCCTATCGGCGTGACCAAGAGCTGATCGAGCGTGCCGCGTTCTCGCTCGCCGGTGATCGACAGCGCCATCAGAAAGACGGTGATGAGCTGCATGATGATGCCGATGAGTCCGGGCACGAGAAAATTGGCGCTGCGCAAGCTCGGGTTGAAGAGCATACGCGGCCGGATCTCGACCAGCATCGGCGTCACGGTGGTCCTCGACGACAACTGCGCGGATAGCGCCTGCCCAATGGCTACCGCCGCTCCGAACGCCTGTTGTGCGATGTTCGAATCCGAGCCGTCGATGAGCACTTGGATCTGGGCCGTGCGGCCGGCCCGAACGTCGGCCGAGAAGTTCGGAGGAATGTCCAGAGCCACGCGCACCTTGTTGCCGACGATGAGCCGCTCGAGTTCGGCGCGCGAGCGGGCCTGATACACGAGGTCGAATTCACTCGAACCTCGCAACGCATCGAGCGCGCGGACGGCGATGGGCCCGCGGTCCTCGTCGAAGTAGGCGGTTCCGATGTGTTCCACGCGCATGTTGACGGCGTAGCCGAAGATGATCAACTGGACGACCGGGAGCAAAAGCGCGAGGATCAGCGTCGCCGGATCGTGCCGCACGTGGATGAATTCCTTGTACAGCACCGCGCCGAATCCGCGAAAGTCGAGCGCGCGCCTCACGCCACGTCTCGCTCCCGGGTGAGCGCCACGAAAACGTCTTCCAGCGACGGCTGGATGCGCTGGATGTCATCGATGGGGCCGCATTTCGGCTCGAGATCCGCGCGCAGCGTGTCGGGCCCGACGGCTTGATCGACCACGACGTGCAGATCGCGCCCGAAAATCGTGACGTCCTTGACGTACGGCAGGGCGCGCGCCGTTGAGAAGGCGCGCATGACGTTCTCGGTGCTCACCAAGTAGCGCACCGTGCCTGGCTTCTGCACGCCGGGGAGCCGGCGCAATTCGTCGAGCGTGCCGAGCGCGATGAGATCGCCGTCGTAGATGTAGCCGACTCGCGTGCAGCGCTCCGCTTCATCCATATAATGCGTGGTCACGAACAAGGTGGCGCCGCCCTCGGCCAACTTGAACAACAGGTCCCACAGGTCGCGGCGCGCCACCGGATCGATGCCTGCCGTCGGCTCGTCCAGGAACAGGACGGGTGGCTCGTGCAGCAGAGCCGTCGCCAGCGCTAAGCGCTGTTTCCAGCCTCCGGAGAGCGAGCGAGCTTGATAACTGTAGTACCGGCCAAGCCCGGTCAATTCGACGACCTCGCGCTTGCGCTGCTGTCGGCGCTCCGGGGTCAAGCCGTACGCGCGACCGTAGAACTCTAGATTCTGGTCGACCGTGAGATCACCGTAAAGCGAGAACGACTGCGACATGTAGCCGATGGCGCTTCGCGCTTGCTCGCCCTGTCGCTCGACGTCGTAACCGTCGATGCTGCCGCGCCCCGCTGTGGGTCGGACCAAACCGCACAGCATCTTGATGGTGGTCGATTTGCCGCTGCCGTTGGGACCGAGGAAACCGAAGATCGAGCCGCGCTCGATGGAAAAGGAAAGGTCTTTCACCACGAGGCGATCGCCGTAGCGCTTGCTCAAGCCTTGGGCGACGATCGCCGCGCCGGAGGTCACGGTCCGGAGATTTCGACGGTCGTGCCGCCGCGCAGCACGCGGTCGGGGTCGTGCACGCGCACCTTCACCCCGAAGACGAGGTTGGCGCGGTCCTGGGCGGTCTGGACGTCGCGCGGCGTGAACTGCGCGCTCTGGTCGATGAATTCGACGGAGCCCGTGAAGGTGCGATCTTTGAACGCGTCCGATTTCACGCGCACGCTTTGGCCGACCGCGAAGCGGCCGAGATCAGGCTGAGCCACGAAGATCCGCACGTACGGATCCCTTTGCTCGTCGATGCTGGTCACCGAAGCGCCGGGTTGCACCAAGTCGCCGGGCCGAAGATCCATACCGCTGACGATGCCGTCGGCCGGCGATCGGACGACCATCTCGGCAAGACGAGCACGCGCTGCGCTGACCTGCGCTTGGGCAGTGCTCACAGCTGCTTGCGCTTGCGCGACCTGCCCGGGGCGCGTCCCGGCTTGCACCAGCGCGAGATTCGCCGCAGCGGCTTCGTATTGCTGGCGAGCCGCCTCGACATCGGTCGACGCAGCGCCGGATTGCGCGGCAGATAATTGCGCCTGGGCCGACCGGAAACGAGCCTGTGCTTGCCGATACGCGGCGCGGGCTTCGTCCAGCGACTGCGCCGGGATCGCCCCGTTGTTGTAGAGTTGCTGCGCGCGATCGAAGTCGCTCTTGGCGAGCGCGGTCGCCGCCTGTGCTTCGTGCACGGCTTGGCGCGCGACCGCCAAGGTATCTGGTGCGGTGCTGCGCGCCTTTTCGTATGCGGCCTGCGCCTGTGCCGCCTGCGCTGCAGCCTTGTCGACGTCTTGCGGCCGGGGACCCGCCTGCAGATCGGCGAGCGTCGCGTTCGCCTGTGCAAGCTGGCCAAGCGCGGAAGCGAGTGCGGCCTGCTGATCCTTGTCATCGAAACGCACCAAGACTTGACCGGCCTTGACGCGCTGGCCGTCGTTGACCAGCACAGCCGTGATGCGCCCGCCGACGGTGCTGCCGACTTGCGCCGACTCCGCTTGCAGCGTGCCGCTATACGTTCCTTTTGCGTTAGCGCTGCAGCCCGCGATCAAGACGGCGAGCACCAATGCGGCATATCTCACGGCGTGACACCGACGATGAACACGACCAAGAATTGCGGACCGTGCGCGCCCAGCACCAATGTCTTCTCGATGTCCGCCGAGCGGCTTGGACCCGTGATGATGACGAACTCGCCGCGTTCGCCCGCGCGTGCGCGCGCGTAGAGCGGCGCGAGCGCCTCCAGCGTCATGTGCGAGTGGAGCCGCGATTCGTCGGCGATGACGATGCAGGTGCGAGGCAGATACGGGAGCAGACGCTCGCCGCTCGTCGAGAAAGCTGCCACGACGGATCCCGTGTCCGCCAGAAGCGCCTCCGCCGCGATCACCGCGCACCTGGCGCCGGCGACCCGCAGCTTGTCGGCGTCTGCCGCCGAAAACGCCGCCCCCTCGGGCAGCCGCGTGAGCGCCCAGCGGACGGCGATGGAGTTCTGACATGCGGCGCTCGCTATCTCGCGATCCTTCAGGAACTGCGCGAGCGCTCCGGGGAGTTCCTGAGCAGTCGCTACGAAGCGCGCCTCGCCGGAGAGCGCCTTGAGTTCGTCGCGAAAACGCGCGGCGAGGGTGGCGCGGTCGGCCGCCGGCTCCGCGCCGAAGATCGGCTGCGGCTCGGGCAATGCGCGCGCTGGTTCGTCGCGAAGCGCCGTAGCGATTCGCGCCAAGATCGCGGCGCGAGGATAGAGATCAGCCATTTCGCTTTTGTCTCAGCCACCACTCTTTGAACGTCTGTTTGGCAAAACGTGGAATATCGCGCCGGCGCGACCACGCCGCCAGCGGCCCCGGCTTCAGGCCGAACGCGCCGAGCACGCTTGCACCGAAACGGGCGAGTCCCGTGGCACGGCGATAGGCCGGCAGGCTGCGCATCGCTTTGGCCCATGCGTCGATCGCCCGGCGCTCGCCCGCGTCGCCGATGGCTTTGGCTTCGACCGCCTTGTGCCGCAGGTGCACCAGCTGGTGCGGCAAGTCGATGTTCACCGGACACTCTTCTTGACACGCGCCGCAGAGGCTCGACGCGAAGGGAAGCTCAGCGGCCTTTTCGATGCCGACCATAGCCGGGGTGACCACGGAGCCGATCGGCCCGGGATACACCCAGCCATACGACCAGCCGCCGACCCGGCGATAGATCGGACACACATTGATGCATGCGCCGCAGCGGATGCAGTACAGCGCTTCGCGCGTCTTCGGATCTTCGAGCAGTTTCGTGCGCCCGTTGTCGACGATGATGCAGTACGCCGCCTTGCCGGGCTCGGGTCCGGTGAAATGGTGCGTGTACACGGAGAGTTTTTGCCCGGTCGCCGCACGAGCCAGGACGTGCAGAAACGGCGGCAGGTCCACCAGGCGCGGGATGACTTTTTCAATGCCCATGATGACGACGTGGACCGGCGGCACGGAAGCCGACAGTCCCCCGTTGCCCTCATTCTCGACCACCACGACCGTGCCGGTCTCAGCGATGCCGAAATTCGCGCCGGTCATGCCGAGACCGGCTTCGAGGTAGCGCTGGCGCAGGCGCTCGCGCGCCGCGGCGAGCAACTCCTCCGGATCGTCCGTGTACTCGATCCCAAGTTTTTCCGCGAAGAGCTTGCCCACGTCGCTGCGCGAGAGGTGCAATGCGGGCGCGATGATGTGCGACGGTTTTTGGCCTGCGAGCTGCACGATGTATTCGCCGAGGTCGGTTTCGAACGGCTCGATGCCGCCCGCCGCCAGCCGTTCATTGAGCTCGAGCTCTTCGGAGACCATCGACTTGCCCTTGACGACCGAGAACACGCCGTGCTTCACGCAGATGTCGATGAAGTGCCGTCCGCCTTCGTCGCCGTCGCGCGCCCACAGCACGGTGCCGCCACGTGCGGTGAACTGCTTCTCGAATTCGACGAGCAGTTTGTCGAGATTCGCGATCGAGTAGGCTTTGATGTCATGCACGCGAGCGCGCAGTTCTTGCCACGGCACCTGTTGTTGTGCCACGTGTTTGTCGGCTACGATGCGCTCCATCGTTGCGGGCAGACCCGCTGGGCCGTGCGGGTGGTGGAGGTCGGCGTTCACCGCTTGTCGATCGAAGTGGATCACGACGTGCTCGCCAACACCTCGGCGAGGTGCATCGTCCTCATATGTGGAGCAGGACCTTTAGGTCCTGCGTCTTCCCGCGCCAGCATCCCGCCGATGTGCATCAGACAGCTCGAGTCACCCGATACGAGCACGTCCGCTCCGGTCGCGCGCGCATTCGCGCATTTCTGCGCGCCCATGTCAGTGGAGAGCTCTTCGAACTTCACGCTGAACATGCCGCCGAAGCCGCAACACTCCTCGATGGCGGGCAATTCGACGTACTCGAGATCTTTGACCGCGCGCAGCAATGTGGTGGCGGCGTCGCCTGCGTGCAACTCGCGCCTTCCATGACAGCCGTCGTGATACGTGACGCGGTGCGGAAAACGTGCGCCGACGTCGGTGATGCCGACGTTCTCCACAAGAAACGTGGCGAGATCGCAGACGCGCGCGCCCACCGCCGCGGCGTCGGACTCAGGCGCGAGGTAGTCGTAAAAGACTCGGCACATCGCGGCGCACGACCCGGACGGCACGACGATCCACTCGTACGGGCGGAAGACGTCGGCGAAATGCTGCGCGACGGCGCGTGCCTCGTCCCAATAGCCCGAGTTGAAGGCGGGCTGTCCGCAGCACGTCTGCTCCATCGGATACTCAAAGGGCAACGCCAAGCGCTCGAAGAGCGTGACGACGGCCTTGCCGACCTGCGGGAAAAGCATGTCGGCATAGCAGGGCATAAAGAACGCGACGCGCTCTCCTTGCGAGTACCGCCGCGAGGTGCCGGCTTCGCCCATGAGGCTCCGGTGTTCTGCGCTATGCGAGCTTCACCCTCATCAGATATAGCCGCGGCGAAGAGCCGTCACGGCAGCGTGCGTGCGGTCGGCGGCGGAGAGCTTCGCCAAGATGTCGCGCACGTGGCCCTTGACCGTGCCCAAACCGATATTGAGCTGCCGCGCGATCTCTTGATTGCCGACGCCGTCCGCGATCAATTTCAAAATGCCGGTTTCGCGCGGGGTCAGCGGCGAAGCCGCAGGGTCGGCTTCGCGCGGTGAGAACCGCGCAAGGGCGACGTGGGCGATGCGCGGATCGAAATATGCGCCGCCTTCGGCGGCGATGCGGACCGCCTCCACGAGGCGTTCGGGTTCTGCGCTCTTCAAGCAATACGCATCGGCTCCGGCGGCGAGCGCTGCGATGACCTCGTGGTCCATGTCGAGCATCGTCACGATGACCACGTGGGTCGCGGGCGACTGCGCGCGGATGCGTTGGGTCAATTCGATGCCGTCAAAACCGGGCAAGCCGATGTCGATCACGGCGACATCCGGACGCTCGCGGGTGACGGCTTCAAGACCCGAGGGACCGTCTGCCGCTTCGGCTACGACATCGATGCCGGCCGATGTCAGGCTTGTGCGCAGGCCGGTGCGTACGAGCGCGTGATCCTCGACGATGACCGCTCGGATCATGCGCCGCGGTCCGGAGCGCGCGGCAGCGAGAAGCTGAAACGGCTGCCTGGTTCGCGCGGCTCAAAGCCGACGGCGCCGTCATGTTTTTCGGCGATCCGGCGTACGATGTAAAGCCCGAGCCCCGTGCCGCCCCCGCGCGGGGGTCTTCCCCCGCCGAAGCGCTGGAACAGCAACGGCCGCTGTTCCGGCGACACGCCGAAGCCGTCATCCTCTACTTCAAAGCGCGCCGTCTTGCCGTTGGTGATGGTCCTGATGCGCACGTGTCCTCCCGAGGCGGTCGCCGCTATCGCGTTGCCGACCAAGTTGATAGACGCGCGTCGCAGCTCGACCGCATCGCCCAAGACCATCGCCGGATCGCCCTCGACGGCGAGCGCGACGCCGCGCGCGCGAGCGCCCGCCTCGAGCTCGGCGCGCACCTGCCGCGCGATCTCCGCGAGGTCGACCGGCGCGCGCACCGCTGACGCCTCGCCGGATTCGTACTTCGCCACCATCAGCAGCGTCTCGACCATGCGCTGAAGGTCCTGGTTCGAGCGCAGCGTCGTATCGAGCACCTCGCGGTATGCATCGGGCAGCGCTCCGTATGCCCCGGCTTTCGCCTGCTGCATGGTGACGTCGGCGGCGGCCAGCGGCGTCCGCAGATCGTGCGCCAGCGCGTACACGAGATCGCGGATCACATCGCTCCTCTCGAGCAGTGATCGGTGCTGCGCGCCTATCTGTTGAGACTGTTCAGCGGCGTGCTCGAAGAGTTTGGCCTGAGCGACGGCGATGGCTGATTGGTCCGCGAACGACTGCAACAGACGCACCTCGTCACGAGCCCATGCTTTACTGCTGCGGAGGAGCAGCAGGCGGACGTCGCGGTCGTCCAGGCGCAGCGGCGCTACGAGCGCGAACCTCGACTCGAGCGCTTCCAGCGCATACCGCGCGACCGTGTCTATGCTTTCTTCTCCCAGAGCTCCGGCGCCGTCCCATGCGCGCGCCAAGAGCGACCGGACCTCGGCGGGCAACGGCTGTTGCTGTACCGACACCTCCTGCTCGCCCGCGCGGGCCACATAGCGCGTTGCATCGGGCGCGGGCGAATCCACCACGAGCATCGAGCGCTCGGCGTCGAAGAGCACGAGACCTTCGCGCGCCACGGCGCGCAGCACGAGTTCAACGCTGAGGCTTGCGCGCACGCGGTCGAGCGCCAGGCGCAGACTGCGTTCGCGTTGCGCCTGCTCGGCGCGCGCGTCCGCGAGGCCTGCGGTGCGCGCGAGTTCCTGCGTCTTGAGGGTCATGTAGCCCACGAGCAGGAACGAAGCAGCCAGCAAAACGCGATCGCCGACGGCGATGGCATCGAACCGGCCGCCGGCTTGGATGCCGTTGACATACCCGGCGACGGCGTTTGCCGCCTCGGCGGCGACGATCAAGCCGATGGTCAGGCGGCCGCGCAGCGCCAAGCTGCTCAGCGCGATCGGCACGTTGCTCAAGATCGCCGCGACGAAGAGCTGTGGCGTGAAAAGGTCGAGAACGAAGACTGCGAATAAAATCGCATAGCACAGGGCCGGCAGCACGGCAGGCCCTTGGTGGCCATGCGTTGCGCTCCCTGCGGCCGCGCCGCGAGAATGCTAGAAGCCGGTGACGTGAAACGCGAACTGGACAGACCGGACGCTGAGGCGCTGCTCGCTGAATACGGCGAACGGGCTCGGCTGGTGGTTTTCTTGGCGGCGGCTCCTGGCGCCGGCAAGACGCGGCGTCTGCTCGAAGAGCTTCAGCGGATGCGCGCCGCCGGACGCGATGCGGTCATCGGCTGGATCGAGACCAAGGGCCGTCCGGATCTCGAGGCGCTCGCTCGCGACATCCCGCAGATCCCCCCGCTGGTCGTCGAACGAAATGGACAGACGTTCACCGATTTCGACTTCGATGCGGCGCTCGCGCGCAAACCACAGGCTCTTGCCATCGACGAAGTGGCCCACGAAAACCTGCCCGGCACGCGCTATCGCACGCGTTGGGAGGAGGCGCTCGCGCTGCGCGACGCAGGCGTCTCCGTTCTGTGCGCTTTCAACATCGCGCATCTCGAAAGTGTCGCACCCGCGGCCGAGCGATTGATCGGTCACCCGTTGCGCTCGCTCGTGCCGGATCGGTTCTTGCGCGCCGCAGACGAGGTCGTCGCGCTGGACGTCTCGCCTCAGCTTCTGCGTAGCCGCTTGCGCTCGGGGAAAGTGGTCCGCCCGACCGACGTCGATGCCGCGTTGAGCAACGTGTTCTCCGAACGCACGCTCTACGGTCTGCGCGAGTTGCTCTTGCATACCGTGGATATCGTGACGATTCCGCACGTATCGGCGGAGCGCGTGTCGACCGCGGTCGCGTTCGTGCCCCCGGGCATTCCGGTCGAGTCGTATGTGGAGCGCTCCGCGACCGTCGCGCGCGCACTCGATCTACTGCTGGAAGTTCGGGCGGCCGGCGCCGTCGACATGACCGCGCTGCAGGACGCGGCAGAGCGAACCGGAGCGGAACTGCTCAGCGACCCCTTCGACATCGGCAAGCTGGACTTAAGCGATCTGCGCGCGAGCCTCGTCATCGTGCCCAATGGAAAAGGAGCGCGCCGGCTCGTCAACCATCGTCTGGATCGCGACGTCTTCATCATCGATCCAGCACAGACGTATCTGAGCGATCGTCCGTTTCGCACGTACCCGCTCGACACCACGGCCGGCGACCGCTTTCGGATCGGTTACGGCAAGCTCGTCGTGTATCTCGGCGCAGTCGCCGGCGCAGGCAAGACGTACGCTATGCTCGATCGCGGCAACCAATTGCGCGCCGAAGGCGTGGACGTCGTCGCGGGCTTCATCGAGACGCACGGGCGGGCCGAGACGGCCGCCATGATCGGCGACCTCGAGGTCTTGCCTCGCCGCGTCATCGAAAAGAACGGAGTCCGCTACGAAGAGCTCGATCGCGACGCGGTGTTGGCGCGGCGGCCTGAGGTCGTCCTCATCGATGAGCTGGCGCACACGAATGCGCCCGGAGCCTTCGCAAGGAAGCGCTACGAGGACGTGCTGGCGATCTTGCGTGTAGGCATCGACGTCATCACCACGCTGAACATCCAGCATCTCGAGGCCTTGAACGACACGGTGCTCCGGATGACGCAGACGCAGGTCCGCGAGACGCTGCCGGACGGCATCGTCGCGCTCGCCGACGAGGTGATCCTGATCGACGTCTCGCCGCAAACGTTGCGGACACGCTTGCGCGAGGGCAAGATCTATCCGCCCGATCGCATCGAGCGCGCGCTCTCCAGCTTTTTCACGCTCGACAATCTGGCGAGCCTGCGCGAACTCGCGCTGCGCGAGGCGATGCGGGCGCGCAAGCGCGAGCGCCCGAGAGCGCCCTTCGAGCGCTTGCTGTTATGCGCCGGGCCGCGCGAGCAGGATGTCGCTTTGATCTTGCGCTGCTCGCAATTCGCAGCGCGGCTCGGCGCCGATTTCGCGGTGGCCATGATCCTGGAGCCGCGCGATGCGTGCTCGAAGGAGCTGACCGAAGCGCTGCGAGCGGAAGCATACAAGCATTGCGCGGAATGGATCGAGGAGATCACGCCCAACCCGGCACGCCGGATCATCGAGCTGGCGCGCATGGTGCCCGAGACCACCGTCGCCTTGGCAGCCACGTTGCGAAAGCCTCGCTGGCCGCAGCGCGATGCATTCGCGCTGCGAGTGCTCGATGCGGGCGCGCGCGAGTTGCTGGTTTTAACGCGACGATAGCCGTAGAGTTTGTTGTATGTGGAATGCGAGACTTTAATGTGGTATGCCGGACTTCAGTCCGGGTCTCGTTCGAGAACCGGCGCTCGCGGCGATGCAGTTGAAAGTCCTTTAAGAACACGCTCGCCACGACATCACCTAGCATCCACCAGCGTAGGGGCCGGACTAAAATCCGGCATACCACATCCGGGGCTAAAGCCCCGGCACTACAAGCCCGGCCGCGAAATCAAACCCCCAGCGGATAGGCCTCCTCGCCGTGGAGCTCGACATCGAGCCCGCGCTCTTCGGCCGCCGGATCGACCTTCGTGCGCGTGACCAGGTTGATCAGCCACAGCATGGCGTAGGTGAAGGTGAACGCCCACGCACTGCACACCGTTGCCGCCGTGATCTGCTTGATGAAGAACGAGGTCCCGCCGAGCAGCAGGCCATCTGCTCCGGCCGGGTTCCACGCCTTGGAGGCGAAAACGCCGAGCAGCGTGATGCCGAGGAAACCGCCGACGCCGTGCACGCCCCACACGTCGAGCGCGTCGTCCCAACGCAGTTGGTTCTTCAGCGCCACGGCGTAGTAGCAGACCGATCCCGCAAGAACGCCGATGATCACGGCGGTGGTCGGCGAAACGTAGCCGGCAGCGGGCGTGATCGTCGCGAGACCTGCGACGGCGCCGGTGAGCAGCCCGACGAACTTCGGCTGCCTGCCGCGCGCCCATTCGACGAGCAGCCACGTCACTGCCGCGAACGAAGCGGCGAGGTCGGTGTTGAGGAAAGCCGCAGCCGTCACGGGGTCCACGCGCAGCTCGGATCCGGCGTTGAACCCGTACCAGCCGAACCAAAGCAGGCCCGTGCCGAGCGCGATCAGCGGCACGTTGTGCGGCCTGTTGTCGATGACGGCTCGGCGTCCGACGTACAACACCGATGCGAGTGCGGCGAAGCCTGCCGATGCGTGCACCACGATGCCCCCGGCGAAATCGAGCGCGCCCCATTTGGCGAATAAGCCATCCGGGCTCCACAACATGTGCACGAACGGGAAGTACACGAGGATGAGCCAGGCCGTGAGGAAGAGGAAATACGCCTTGAACGTGACTCGGTTGGCGAATGCGCCCGTGATCAGCGCCGGCGTGATGATGGCGAACATCATCTGATACGCGATGTGCACGACGAGCGGGATGCCCGCGTCGTTGCCCGTGAACATCGTCTGCAGCGTGACCCCTCGCAGGAATGCATACGTGGTCGGGTTGCCGATGATGCCGTGCCAATCCGGTCCGAAACTCATCGAATAGCCGCAGATGAACCACAGCACGGTCGTCCACCCGAGCGACACGAAGCTCTGGATCATGATGGCCAGCACGTTCTTGCGCTGCACGAGGCCGCCGTAGAAAAACGCGAGCCCCGGCGTCATGAGCATGACGAGGCTCGCGCAGATGAGCATGAACGCTGTATTGCCGACGTTGAACGGAATCACCGTGGCGATCATGGGCGGCCCTTAGGCGTTTCCGGTCGGATTCCTACACTATCGGCCTTTGCTATCGAGGGCGAGATTCAGTTCCAACACGTTCACGCGCGCTTCGCCGAGAAAGCCGAGCTCGCGCGGCCGTATGTGCTCGGCGATGAGCGCGTTGACTGAGCCGATCGGCATCGCGCGAGCCTTGGCTATGCGGGGCGCCTGGTAGTAGGCGCCCTCGGGCGAGATGTCGGGGTCGATGCCGCTCGCGCTTGAAGTGACAAGGTCCATGGGCACCGGCCCATGGGAATAGGGGTTCTCTTTTTTGAGGGCGGCGATCGTCGCGCGCGTCTGATCGATCAGCTTCTTCGACGTCGGACCGAAGTTGGTGCCGCCGGTCGAGGTCGGATCGTAGCCTTTCCCCGCCGCCGACGGCCGGCCGTGGAAGTATTGCGGCTTGGTCCACAACTGACCGATGATGTCCGAACCGACGACGCTGGCGTGGGCCGTGACCAACGAGCCGTTCGCCTGACGCGGGAACAGCGCAGATGCGACGAGCGTCATCAGCAGCGGGTAGATGATGCCGAGCGCGATCACGGACACAATCGTGTAGAGCAGCGCCGTCGGGATGTGACGCAGCGTGCTGTCGTTGGTGGGCGTATCGACCGGCTGTTGCATGGAGTCGTTTCCTCTACGTCAGGTGGAACGCGGCAAGCAGCATGTCGATGAGCTTGATGCCGGCGAACGGGATGATGATGCCGCCCAGGCCGTAGATGAAGACGTTGTCGCGCAGCACCAGATCGGCGCCGCGCGGGCGGTACGCTATGCCGCGCAGCGCGAGCGGGATCAACGCGACGATGATGAGCGCGTTGAAGATCACGGCCGAGAGGATCGCGCTCGACGACGTGGTGAGGCGCATGACGTTGAGCGCCTCCATCGCCGGGTACGCGGTCGCGAACATCGCCGGCAGGATCGCGAAATACTTGGCGACGTCGTTGGCGATGGAGAACGTCGTCAGCGCGCCGCGGGTCATGAGCAGCTGCTTGCCGATCTCGACGATCTCGATCAGTTTGGTCGGGTCGGAATCGAGGTCCACCATGTTGGCGGCTTCTTTTGCGGCTTGCGTGCCGGTGTTCATCGCGACCCCGACGTCCGCTTGCGCGAGCGCGGGCGCATCGTTGGTGCCGTCGCCGGTCATGGCGACAAGCCGCCCCGACGCCTGCTCGCGCTTGATAAGCTGCATCTTGTTCTCCGGCGTCGCCTCGGCGAGGAAATCATCCACGCCCGCCTCGCGTGCGATGGTGTTCGCGGTGAGCGGGTTGTCGCCGGTGATCATGACCGTGCTGATGCCCATGGCGCGCAGGCGGTCGAAGCGCTCGCGCATGGCGGGCTTGAGGATGTCTTTGAGATGGATGGCGCCCAAAACGGCGCGATCCTGAGCCAGCAGCAGCGGTGTGCCGCCGGAGCGCGCGATGCGCTCGACGTCGGCTGCGAGCACGTCCGCTCCCTCGCCACCGCGTGCGCGCACCCAGGTCCTCACGGCATCGGGGGCGCCTTTGCGGATCGCGGTGCCATCGGAAGCGTCCACCCCGCTCATGCGCGTGTACGCGGAGAACGGCACGAACGTCGAGCCACCCGGCGCCGGTCCGCCCAGGGTCACGCCGTTGACTTCCGCCAGCGTCACGATCGACTTGCCTTCGGGCGTTTCGTCCGCCAGCGAAGACAGATATGCCGCTCGATACGCGACTTTGGGATCCACGCCCGGCGCGAGCACGATCTCAGTCGCGCGCCGGTTGCCGAGCGTGATGGTGCCAGTCTTGTCGAGCAGCAGGGTATCGACGTCGCCCGCCGCTTCGACGGCGCGCCCGCTCATCGCGAGCACGTTTCGCTGCAGCACGCGGTCCATGCCCGCGATGCCGATGGCCGAGAGCAGCCCGCCGATCGTCGTCGGGATGAGGCACACGAGCAACGCGATCAGTACGGTCACGGATTGCACCGTGCCGGCGTAGATCGAGAACGGGCCAAGCGTGACGACTGCGAACAGGAACACGATAGTCAATCCGGCGAGCAGGATCGAAAGCGCGATCTCGTTGGGCGTCTTCTGGCGGCTGGCGCCTTCCACCAGCGCGATCATGCGGTCGAGGAACGTGTCGCCCGGATTCGAGGAGATGCGCACGAGGATGTGGTCGGAGAGCACGCGCGTGCCGCCGGTGACGGCGCTGCGGTCGCCGCCGGCTTCGCGGATGACGGGCGCGGATTCACCGGTGATGGCGGATTCGTCGACCGAAGCTGCGCCCTCGATCACGTCGCCGTCGCCGGGGATGAGTCCGCCCGCACCCACGCGGACCACGTCGCCCTTGCGCAATTCGGTCGCGTTGACCGGCTCCTCGCGGCCGCCGACGACGCGCCGCGCCTGGGTTTCGGTCTTGGTGCGCCGTAGAAAGTCGGCCTGTGCCTTGCCGCGGCCCTCCGCCACCGCCTCGGCGAAATTGGCGAAGAGCACGGTGAACCACAGCCACGCGGAAATCGCGAAATCGAAACCTGAGTTCTTGCCGCCGGCGAAGAACAGGTCGCGCAACCAGAATATCAGCACCGCGAGCGCGCCGACCTCCACGATGAACATCACCGGATTGCGCGCCTGCCAGCGCGGATCCAGTTTCACGAACGAATCGCGGATGGCCCGCAGGATGATCTCCCGGTCGAAGAGCGAGCGGGCTTTCGGGCGGCGTTCGATGCGACGCTGCGTGATCATGGCTAGAACGTCTTCCCCTGTAGCATCAGCAAGTGCTCGACGATCGGCCCAAGCGCATCGGCGGGGAAGAACGTGAGTGCGCCGACGATGACGATGACGCCGATCAGAAGGAACACGAAGATCGGCGAGCGCGTGCTGAACGTGCCTGCCGTTGTGGGCACGCTGGGTTTACCCGCTAGCGAGCCGGCCAGCATCACCGCGGGTATCAGGAACAGGAAGCGCCCGCAGATCATCACGATGCCCATCACGATGTTGAAATAAAGGTTGCCGCCGAGCCCGGCAAACGCGCTGCCGTTGTTCTCCGTTGTGGATGTGAAACCGTAGAGCAGTTCGGAGAACCCGTGCGCGCTGCCGTTGTTGAGCGTCGCGGTACCGATCGGCAGCAGTACGGAAATCGCCGTCGGCACCAGTGCGAAGAACGGAAGCACGAGCGCCCCGAGCATGGCGAGCTGCACCTCTTTTTTCTCGATCTTCTTGCCGAGGTATTCCGGGGTACGCCCGACCATGAGTCCGGCGATGAAGACCGTCAGCACGACGAAGAGGATCATGCCGTACAAACCCGTGCCGACGCCGCCTAACACGACCTCGCCGAGCTGCATGTCCGCCAACGGCACGAGGCCGCCGAGCGCGGTGAACGAATCGTGCATGGAATTCACGGCACCGCACGACGTGTCGGTGGTCACCGTCGCGAAGAGCGCGGATGCCGGCACGCCGAAGCGGCACTCCTTGCCCTCCATGTTGCCGCCGGACAGCCCTAGCGCGTGCACGATCGGGTTGCCCGCGGCCTCGGCGGCGTACGCCGCCGTGAAGCCGACGCTGAAAAGGATCGCCATGGCGGCGAAAAGCGCCCAGCCCTGCCGCTGGTCGCGGGCGTAGCGGCCATACGTGTAAGTGAGCCCGGCGCCGATCGAGAAGATGAGCAGCATCTCGAAGAGATTGCTGAACGGCGTCGGATTCTCGTTCGGAGACGCGGAGTTGGCGTTGACGAAGCCGCCGCCGTTGGTGCCAAGTTCCTTGATGACCTCCTGCGACGCCATCGGCCCGCCCGTGATCGACTGTTTGAAGCCTTCGATCGAGACGATGTCCTGATACGGATGGAAGTTCTGCGGCACCCCTTGCCAGACGAGCAGCAGCGCGCCCGCGACGCTGATCGGGAGCAGCACGTAGAGGATAGAGCGGGTCAGGTCCACCCAGAAGTTGCCGACGGTCTTCAGATCGGTGCGCGTCACGCCGCGAATCACCGCGATCGCGATGGCGATGCCCACGCCGGCAGAGACGAAATTGTGCCATGCCAGGCCGGCCATCTGCGAGAAGTAACTCATCGTGCTCTCGCCCGAGTAGAACTGCCAGTTGGTGTTCGTCGTGAAGCTGACCGCCACGTTCCAGGCATTATCGGGCGTGAGGTTGTCAAAGCCTTGCGGGTTGAGCGGCAGCCACGAGAAGCCCGTGAGCCATTTCTGCGTCCGGAGCAGGACGTAGAGATAGATCAGTCCGACGGCGCTGAACGCGAACGTCGCCACCAGGTACGAGACTGCGGACATCTCCTTTTTGGGATCGATGCGGCAAAGCCGGTAGATAAGTCCCTCGATCGGCGCAAGCACCGGACTGAGGAAGGTGCGGCCGCCTTGGAAGACGCGCGCCATGTAGGCGCCGAGCGGCTTGGTGATGGCGACGACGATCGCCACGAACACAAGGGTCTGCAGCCAGCCGATTGCGGTCACGTGCGCTCTCCTAGAACTTTTCGGGGCGCAGCATCGCGTACGCGAGGTACACGAGCGCGAGTATGGAAAGCACCAAGCCGGTGATCTGTTCAGCCATGTTACAGCCTCTCGCAGCCTTTGGCATAGGTGTCGAAAAGCCAAAACGACGCCAGCGTCAACGCCAGGACCGACAATTCCAGGATCAACATCAGCGCTGCACTCCGAGCTCAAGACCGATCCGGTTCTGCGTGGTGCCGGTGCCGCTCGGGCCGAAGGCCAGCCCCGGCGTGGCGCGTTGAACGGTCATATGCGAGTACTCGAGGCGGACGAACGAGATGCCGTGGCGATAGGTCGGTGTGAGGGTGAACGTCGTCCCGCCGCTTCCCGGACCGAAGCCCACGAGATCGGCGTTTGGACTCGTATCGGTGGTGGCGCTGTGATTGTTGACCTGCTCCCAGCGGGCAGCAACGGAGTAACCCGAGTTGAACGAATACGTGCCCATGAAGACGGACGCGAACGCGGTCTCGTCGTGCGTGTATCCAAGGGCGGTAGAAGCGGGCGAACGCACCCACAACAAGTAAGGCTGTAGCTGCAGCTTGCCGATCGTCTGCGTTGGGAACAAATCGTATTCGACCTTGTTGCCGACGGTCACAGTAGGATTGGAACTAGCGTTGGCTTTGGGAACGATTGCCGCGAACTGGATATTGGTGTTCGACGTAGGCGCATAGCCGAATAACGCTTCCCATGCCCTATCGTGACCCGAATAGTAGGCGTCGTTAAACTCGAGCGTGCCGCTCCATGCGCCTTGAGCGTACGACACGTGCACGCCCCGGCTGATCGTCGGCTCGAGTGACCACGCCAAGCCGCGTTGCACGTTCACGTTTTGAAACGTGAAGGGCGATTCTTGACCCAAAAGGGCGCCGAACTTTCCGGCTGCGACGCTCCACCGGTCGTTGAACGAGTATTGCAGCGAGCCTATCGGCACGACGCCGAACAGCCTTGTGTTCGCGCCGGGTTGGAGCGCCGGATTGAGCGCGAAGCCTAGCGTCGGAAACGAATACTCGCCGATCAGCGCCGAGGCTCGTAGCTTACCGGTTCCGGCGCTGGCGTTGAGAAAGAAATCGTTGAAGTCGGTGCGCGTGGCAAGATCGACGCCGCTCGGTTGATCGAGCGCGCCCGTGGCGTTGACGCCGGTGGTGTGGAAGCTCCCCAAAAGAACGATGTAGCCGAGCGACGAGGACGGCGTTGGCGTGGCTGTCGGCGTTGCCGCGGGCGTTGGCGTCGCAGCCGGCGCCGGCGAGGAGGCATAAGCGATCGCGGGCGTGCAGAGCGTGAGGCACGCGAGCGCGGCGAGGAGCGCAGTGGAGTAACGCATCAGCGCAATCATAGCACGGCGATTCGGACCCGCCTAGCCGCCCAACGGATGAGCCGAACGGATGCGCCGGACCAGTCCTTCATATCATATCTTCCTGCTTGGCGACTGGCTCCGGTCCGCCGATAATGTAGACGTGGGATCTGTCAGCCGCGGCGCGGCGCCCGTCAACCTCACGCCGCTGTACCTCACCCTCGTGGTGCTGGGCAGCATTGTCGCGCATTTCGCGGCCGAGTTCGCCGCGATGGGAAGCGACGCCCAGGGACTAGCCTTCAGCCCGCGCCATCTGTATCTCGCCATTGTCGCGGCGGTTTGCCTCTGCGTCGTCGTCGTCCGGCTCTTCGCGCTGTGGCGTCAATCCGCGGGCGGACGCGATCTCAAACGAGCGCTGCACGTCGGCATGGACACGTTACCGTTGCGCGGACGCGGTTGGAGATTCTATGCGTTGACGGTCGGCCTGCAGTTCGCGATCGGTCTGATCACCGAAATCGGCGAAGGCTGCCCGTTCTGCGCGCACGATGTGGCAGCAGGCGTGATCGGAGCGCTCGTGTGCGCTTTGCTGCTCGCCTTCGCGCTCAGAGCCGTCGCGCGCCGGCTGCCGGCCTTCGCCTTTGCCTTCACGCGCCTTTTGCGGCTCGACCCGGTCCCGTCAGCCGCGCGTTGGCTGCCGCGCCACGTGGCCTCGCGCCGCGAGTCGTCGTTCGCGTGGTTCTCTCGTCGCTTCAACCGACCACCGCCCGCTCTCCAAGTCTGATCTTCCCCACTTTCTGACTTGGAGAGTTTTCAATGCGTACTATTGTTCTTTTCGTTTGCGCGGTGAGCGCCGCGTTTGCCGCCTGCGCGGCTGCCGCGACCGCCGCGTCCACCACCTTCGTCACTGGTACCGTCACCGACAACGGCAACCCAGCTGCCGGCGTTGCGGTCTCGATAGCCGGCAACAACATCGTCCAGCGCACCGCGACGGATGACGCAGGCCGCTTCTCCTTTGGGGCCCTGTCGGTCGGGACGTACACCATCACGGCCGTCGCCCCCAACGGATCCGCCGACCTGCACATCGATCTGTCGAGCGCGGGCGCTACGGTGGCGCTGGACATCCATGCGAAAAGCCTGGGGTCAGTGACCATCACCGCGGCGAGGATGACGCGCGCCAGCGGCGGAGACCTCGTGCTCAACCAAGACCTGCTGGCCAAGGCATCGGCAGGGACCAGCCTGCCGCAAGTGTTGATCCAATTTCCGGGAGCTGCGCGCGGCGCCAACGGCGTCGTCCACCTCAACGGCGATCACGGCGACATCAACTACATCGTAGACGGCGTTTCGATCCCCCAAGAATTGAACCGCTCGCTTGGCTCCGAGTTCGACTTGAGCGACATCGCGTACATGGAGGTCATCGAGGGCGCGTATCCCGCGCAGTATGGCGAGCGCTTCGGCGGCGTACTCAACATCAGCACGCGCGCGGCTGCGGGGCCTGCCGGCGTGGACGCCGGCGCCGCGTTCGGCTCGTACGCCCACACCGATACGACGCTTGGCATGCATACGCACGTGGGCGCTGGTTCGCTGTCGTTCACCACGCGCAACGAACGCGGCGACCACGGCTTGGATCCGCCCAACTTCGACTCGCCCCACAATCAGTTCAGCAACGCCAACCAATTCCTGCGCCTGACGTTGCCGGCCGGTCACGGCAATGACTATTGGAACGCGACGATCAGTCACGCGTTTCGCACGTTCCAGTTGCCCAATGACGTCGCCAACGGCGAGCCGGCCGCGACCGACGACAACGAGTGGCAAGACGACCTGTTCGCCACCGTCCAGTTCCGGCACGCGATCGGCGATCACGGGTCGTTGTCGTTCGGCCCCAGCATGAAACGTTCGCGGATCCGCGACTTCGGCGATCCGAACAACGACTGGACTTATGGCGAAGCGCTCAACGCGGGTAACGGCGGATCGGCGACGGACTGCGCGAATGCGGTGTCGTCGGGGACGTTTGGTCCGACCACGTGTGCTTTTTCCTTGACCAGCGATCGCACGGCGACCGATTACAAGTTCAACGCCGACTACGCGCTGCGCAGCGCGGCTCACGACATACGGGCCGGCGGCTTCTACGACGCCACGAAGGTCGCGAAAGACTATCGGATAGCGCTGCAGCCGATGAATTTCCTCGCACCGATCTACGATCCGGCCAACCCCAACGCGCCGTTTGAGGTGGTGGACAACGCGCCGAACGTCGGCCAGACCGAGGCGGTCTATCTTCAGGACAGCTGGCGCGCCAGCGAACGGTACGAACTGGATTACGGCCTCCGCTACGATGCGTTCCAAGTCGTCTCGACGCAGTTCCGATCCTTCGCCGACATGTTCAGCCCGCGGGTGAAGCTCACGCGTTTCTTGGGATCACGCGCCAGCGCGTACATCTACTATGGGCGTTTCTTCACGCCGTTCTCCTTCGAAAACGTGTCGCCGCAGGCGGCGCAGTTGATCAACCTGCCGCTGCAGCCGACGGTAGCGCAGTTCGATCTCAGGCCGGAGCGCGACTCGATGTACGAGATCGGCGGGCATCTGCCGCTCGGGCGAGGCGATCTGGGCATCCGCGTGTGGCAGAAAAACGCTACCGACCTCATCGACGACACTCAGGTCGGGGTCACGCTGCTCCACCAGGACATCAACTTCAACCTCGGCCGGCTGGCGATGCAGATCCTCAACTATCAGCAGCCGCTCGCGCGCGACGGCCGCTTCTACGTGACCTTTGCGCACGAGATCTCGCTCAACAAGGGCTGCGAGACACAGCTGCTCGCTCCGTGCTTCGGATCGTCGACGAACTGGACGCCCGCGGATCACGAACAGCGCTGGCAATCGACCGCGGGCGCGCTGATCAACGACGCGCACGGCGGCTGGTTCGCCGTGGATGGCGAGTATGGAAGCGGCTTGTCGTCGGCGAGCTGCCCGCCGGGCACGCCCGGCTTTTGCAAGCGCACACCGCACACTACGTTCGACGTCGAGAAGGGCTTTCGCGTGGGACCCGCAGCGTTCGTGACGGCGAGCATCCACAATCTGCTCAACGACCGCTACTTCGTCACCCTCGCCAACGCGCAGGGCAACCACTACGCGCCGCCGCGCACGTTCGAGGTCGGGTTGCGCTTTGGCCGCTAGTCGCGCGAGCGGATGAAAGGCCGATGAATTGGTGCACAGGGACGGCGTGGCGCTCGCCGGAATCAGCAGAACAACTATGAACCGGCGCTTCGCATTGTGGTCCCTCTTCGCCGCCGTCGCGCTCGCGGCGTCGTTGGCGGCGCACGCGTTGCAGTTAGCGCTCGAGAACGGCCACCTATTCGGCGGGATCAGGTCGGCCTATTCGCATCCCGCGCAGGGTCCCATGGCGCTGGCGGCGCTCGTACTCGCGGTTTTTGCAGCGAGTCTTGTCGTGCGCCGCGTGTTGGCCGCCCGCGGCGGGCGCCGTGCCGACGCCGATTGGCTGCTCCCGGCCTTGGCCGACGTGCGCGCGCTCGGACTCGCGCGCTGCTTCGCTATCATCGTAGGCGTACAACTGTCGGCTTTTGCCGCCGGTGAATTGGTGGAGCAAGCGACCTTCTCGTACCGGCAGTTCGGATTCGCGGCATTCGCCGGCTCCGGCCACGCCAGTGCTGCGCTCGTGCAATTCGCGATCGGTCTCGTGGCCGCCGTCGTGCTTTGGTTCTTCGCTCGCGAAATCTGCCGGCACGCGCGTGCGCTTGCCGAATTCGCCGGCATCGTGGCGTCGTGGCTTGCACGTCCGGCACGCGTGCGCGTCGCACCCGCGCTGCGCTCCATCTCGCTGGGCGCAGCCACGCCCCAGCCTCCTCTTCTCTCGCGTCGTATCGCGAACAGACCACCCCCAGCCTCCACGCTCTCGTTCGCCTAGCCGGACCTCGTCGCCGGACATACGTCCGGCATACCACATCCTCAGAGGTCCGTCTGTCACTCGAGTTTCGTGGAGGTTTTTTCGTGCGTCATCACATTTTTGCGGCAGCGGCCGCGCTCATACTTTCTCTTGCGAGCGGACAGTTCGCCTTGGCCAGCACCTACGGCGCGGTTTCGGGAACCATCTCCAACGAAGCCGGCAAACCTGTGGTCAACGCATCGGTGAGCTTGAGCTCACCGGATAGCGCGGCTCAAGTCACCAAGAGCGACACTGCGGGCCAATTCTCTTTTCCTCGCGTCACCTTCGATACGTACACGGTCAGCGTTTCCGCGTCCGGATATGGCGATCAAACGGCAGTCGTCACCGTGTCGAGCGGCGGCGTCGCCACGGTCAACTTCACCATGTCACCGCGTTCCCTCGGCAGGATCGTCTCCCGGGCCAGCGCGTCGGCGCACCCGGTAAGCGTCGACGTCATCTCGACCCAAACGATCCTCACGCTACCCGGCAACAACTCGCTGGGCAAAGTGACGGAGACGGTTCCCGGCATCGTGCCGTTTTCGTACGGCGAGCCCGTATCGCACGGTTTCCACGGCCTCATGTACGAGGTCGACGGGGTGCCCATCCCGCAAACGAGCTCGTCCGAGTTCGCCGAGATCATCGACCCGCGCGACATCGATCGCCTCGAAGTCTTCACGGGCGCGTTTCCGGCTGAGTTCGGCGGCCAGCGCGAAGGCGCGGTCGTCGATATCATCACCCGGCACGTGGGAGCTGCGCACGGCGGATCGCTGAGCCTCTCGGGCGGCAACTACGCCTACAACGCGGCTAACCTCAACGACGCGTTCGGCAATGACCGCTTCAAGGTTTTCACGTCGTTCAATCTCGTGCGGAACGCGCGCGGCATCGACTCACCGACGCTGGTGCCCGAGCACGACAACTCCGATCAGGCTGACGAGTTCCTGCGCGCCGTGTACGCGCCCAACGCTCGCGACACGTTCGCGTTCGATTTCTCCAATCAATATGCGGCGTTCCAGATCCCCATCGATACCGATCCGGCACACCCGAATTTTTCGGTCCCGGGAACCGACGATAACCAACACGAGTACGACCGCTTTGCGAACCTCGCATTCAACCGCTTGACGGCTGACGGCAAGGGTTATTTCGAGATCGCGCCATGGTATCGCACGGGACGAGTCACCTACTTGCCCGATCCGGCCAAGGATCTGGCCGGCGGCAGCGCCTCATCGACCTTCCAAGATCGCCGCGCGCAATACTACGGCTTGACGACCGCGTGGTTTCGCGGCGGCCAGCGCCATAACGTCAAGGTCGGTTTCACGGCGACTCGGGAAGATTTCGCGAGCCAGTTCCAAATCCGGTTCATCGATCCGATCTTGGGATTGCAGACGTTCAACGACAACGTCACGCAACCGGGTTCCAATTTCGGCGCTTACGTCCAAGATAAGATCAACGTGTCGCCGGTGCTGACGCTCAACGCCGGGCTGCGCTACGACCACTCCACCGGCTTCACGAGCGGCTTCCAATGGAGTCCGCGCATCGAAGCCAATATCCAGGCCGACGACAAGAACACGCTGCACTTCTACTACGGACGCCTCTACGCCGCGCCGGCCTTGGAAGACGTGCGCCGCGATGCTGCGGTCGTGGGCGGAAGCGGTGGTGTGCCGGTATACGACCTCAAACCCGAACGGGATTCCATCTACGAGGGCGGGCTCGCGCACGCGTTCTCGCCCCTCGTGCGCGGCTACATCACCCTGTGGGCGCGGAGCGTCAGCAATGTGCTCGATACGACCCAACTCGGGAGCACGCCGATCTTCACCATCTTCAACTCCGACGTGGGCAGAGCCAGAGGCGTAGAGCTGAGCGTGAGCGGGCGAAGAGAAAGAGGCGACAGCTACTTCCTATCCTATGGCGTGAGCGAAAGCCTGGCCAAGGGCATCTCCGGCGGCACGTTCCTCTTCTCGCCGGCCGCGCTGCAGGGCGCGTCTAGCTTCGCGCTGGAGGATCACGACCAGACCCACACCTTGAATGCGGCGTACACGTGGGCGCTTGCCGGGGACCCGAATCGCTATCTGACTCTGGGCACGCGCTACGGCAGCGGCTTCCCGGTGCAGTTCGAAAACGGTCCGGGCCGGCTGCCGGTGCACTGGGAGGTCGACGCATCGTTCGGCCGCAAGGCCGCGCCGGGACATCTCGGCTGGGAACTCCAGGGTACGAACTTGCTGAACCATCAGTACCTGATCAAACTCAACAATGGTTTCAACACCACGCAGTACGCAGCGGGGCGCCAGATCACGTTGAAGGTCACGACGCCCATCCCCTGATGAACCAACGAGCACGCTACATCGTTATAACGTTATAAAGGAACGAACTCCACAGGGACTAATACGGACGACATGAATCGGCGACTGGCGATGTGGGTTTTGGTGGCGGGCTGCGCGCTGCTCGCCTCCTTCATCGCGCATGCCGCGTTTCTCGCGCTCGAACGCTCGCACGGCGTCGTCGTCGTGCTCGCCTACGATGCGCACAACTCGATCGCCAACGCGGCGCTCCTCGCCCTCGCACTAGCGGCGGCGTTCGTCGTCCGCCAGCTCATCGCCGGCTTGCGCGCGGGCGGCAGCGCCGAGCTGTTGCTGCCGGCCTTGTGGGGCGTGGTCCGGCTCGGCCTCGCGCGCTTGATCGGCGTGCTCGTCGGCCTGCAGCTCGCTTCTGGATTTTTCGGCCTGCTCTTCGCGCAGGCTGTCTCGCTCCACGGACGCGTGAGCCACATCTTCGGCCCGTCCGATCCCGTGGCGTTGACCGTGCAGGTTATCGTCGGCGCCGCAGTCGCGCTGGCGTTGTGGTCCTTCGCAAAGGCGGCGTGCAGCCACGTCCGCGCCGTCGCGCAGGCGGCGCTCGCATTCATCGACTGGATGGCTCGCCCGGCGCGGCCGAGCGTTGCGCATCAACTCTGCGAAATCACGCTGGGATCTTCCGTTCCGCCGCCGCCCGTCTTGGCGCGCGGCATCGCGAACCGGCCGCCTCCGGCCTTCTCAGCCTCTCCGGCATAAGCGCGTTGTAGCGGCGCATTGCGTGCCGCGCTGACGCGCCTCGATGAGAGCGTGAAGGCCGTTTTATATCATTTCGTCCGACGCGCCTCGACTCGAGGCCGGAGACTGCTTGACAAGTGTCGGCGGCGCTCCGGTCACTGACTGCCCGCCCGCGCCGGAGCGCCGCGACAGACCGCGCGTCTCGTTCGTGCAGAAATGGGCTGCACGAGCGCGACGCGCGGCTCATTTTGGCCGAGGACTGTAGCCCGCCGGGGGCGCGTCGCTCGTGCCGGCCGGTGGAGGCACCGGCGCGATGCCGATCTTCGCGCAATTCCACGGCGACGGTATCGACATCACCACGCTTTCGGGTATGAGCGCAGCCGAAGCCGGCAGCGGCTGCCGTTTGCCTTGCAGCCGTCCGAGATCGAACGCCCCCGACAGGTCGCCGATGCGAGGGTCGCCATCGCGCGGTCCTCGCGGCAGATACGGCTTCTCATCAGGTAGCGAGGCCATCGCGGGCAGACCGAAAACGGTCTCGACGAATTTCGGCACGGACGCCGTGTCGTCCATCTCGTGCACGATCGCACCCGATTTCGCGAACGGCGAGATCACGATCGCCGGAACGCGCGGGCCGTCGCCGCATGGCGCCGCATCCGGGCACTGCTCGAAGACGGGTGGCGGCACGTGATCCCAGTAGCCTTCGGAATCATCCCAGGTGATGATGATGGCGGAATCCTTCCAGTAACGGCTGCGCGCGATCGCGTTGACCATGTGGGCGACGAGCGCCTCGGAGATCTGCTGGTCGGAGTATGCGGGGTGATCGTCATCGCCGCGGAAGGCGCCGAGCGCGCGCAGCTGCGGATTCGCGGGTTCCAGTCCCAAGATATTCTTGAAGCCGCCCTTGACGAAGAACAACCCGCGATCCGGCAGCCTGCCCTCTTGAAGGTCGGTCTCGAACTGCCTGAGGTCGGCCAAATGGCGCAGCATCGTCCGGTTGGTCATGACGTAGCCGAAATATTGCGGCGCGTTGTGGTGCGTGATGTAGGTGAGATGCTTAGGATCGTTCGGGTCGGCATAACCCTCCTGGTACCAGGCCCACCCCACCGGGTCAGCTTGCGCTTTCGCGATCGCGCTCTCGTCTTGGCGCACGTCGTAGTTGTCGTTGACGACGGCGAGCGCGTCGCGCTGCTCGAGCTCGAGCAGCACGTTGACGAACGTCAGGTCCACCTGGCGATGCGCGTATGGCCTGCTCACGTTGAACGGCCCATAGTTCGGGAATAGATCGTTGACGACCGGCACGCCGGGGCCGCGGTCATCCGGGTCGGCCACTTGCTCGGGATGGCGGGCCGCTTGCGTGAGGCCGGTTTGGCCCGCGATGATCTCGATATTGCCCGGCGTCGATGGGCCGGTCATCCCTTGGAAGAAGCGATCGAACAGCGTGAAGCGATGCGCGTAGGTCCACAAGTACGGTATGGCGTCGCAGTCGATATGGAGCATGGTGGAGTCGCCCATCCCAGCCGCCATCGCCGGTGACGCACCCCTGCCCTGGTAGATGGCGGCCTCGGTCTCAACGAACCGGTCCATGCGCCCGCCGCTCATCTTCTTGACCAGCGTCTGGCGGGTATGGTCGACGTCCGCGACGTCGGGATCGGTTATCCGAAACGGCGTGACGTCCGTGCCGTCGACCGGATTCTTCTGCGTGAAGCCGTGCGCGCGCGCAGCGTCTGAGTAGACGCCGTCAGCGCCCGGATACGTGCCGAACTCGGAGTCGAACGAGTGGTTCTCTTGGTAGATGACGAAGACGTACTTGATCTTCGAGTGAAGCAGCGCTTGTATGGTCGCGTTTGGCATCGCTCCGGTGTGTAGTGCCGGGGCTTTAGCCCCGGTCTTCGAAGAAGCGCCCGTCAGCGCGAACGCCAGCCCGCCCATCACGAGCGCAGCGGCCAGCATCCTGCGCGCGCCGCTCATTGATTGAGATTAGCGGCGTTGTGCAGGTAGGCGTTGATGAACCCTTCGATTTTCGATTTGTCGACGCGGTCAAGCGTCGCCAAGCGCGTCCACGCGGTGAGCGCGATCTTATGTTTCATCCCGGAATACGGCGCCACGATCACTGCGAGACCTCCTTCTTCGGCGGCTTGAACGTCCGCGGGCAGGGGCTGCAGATGGTTTGACGGGACCTGCTGCGCATCGTATTCGTACGCGATCTGCGCCAACGCGGCCGCGACGTCCGGACATTCGCAATTGTATTGCAGCAGCACGTTGCCGTGCTCGAGCAGATGAACCTGCAGGAACTTCGGCAGCGGCGTCGGGCTCACGAACGTGTCGTTGAACAATTCTTTATGCGATCCCGAAGTCGGAGGGTCGGAGTTATAATGGAACGCGGTGGACTCCCCTTCGGCGAAATGCTTGTGTCCTTGCGCCGGGTAGTGCGTCCCCGGTACCACAGCGGGGGCGGCTTGCGCCGCCGAACCGGTCGCGCTCGCCGTGGCGGCCGGTGTTGCAGTTGACGAATCGGCGCCGCCTTTCGAACAACCCGTCAGTAACGCCGCCGATGCGACGATCGCGCATGAGAGGAACTGGAAGCGCATGGGCACGCCTTTCGTCACCCGGTGACGGGATTGTGCAAGTACGCGTTGATGAAGCGCATGATCTGCGCGCGATCCACCTTGTCCAGCGTCAGCAGATGCGTCCACGCGGTGACCGCGATCTTCGATTTCATCGCTGGGTAGGGCGCCAGGATCACGCCCGTGCCTTGCTCTTCGATGACGTGGACGTCGTCGGGCGTCGGCAGGTTGGCTTTTGAGGGCAGCAGCCGGTAGTCGTACGCTCCGGCGATATCCTTGAGCGCGGCCGCGACCTCCGGGCACGCGCAGTTATATTGCAGCAGCACGTTGCCGTGTTCGAGCAAATGGACTTGGATGTACTTGGGCAGCGGGCTGTCCGCGAAGAGCTGATCGGAGAAGCGCTCCAGGTGCATGCCGGAGGTCGGAGGATCGGAGTTATATTGGAAGCCGGCGACTTCGCTCGGGTCCTTTTTGTCGTGACCCGGATTGCCTTGGGATTTGACGAGAACGCCGATCACGACGCTCGAGTGCGGAACAGGCATCGCCATGGACTGCATGGGCGACGGTGTCGCCGGCGCCGGGGTCGCGCTTCGGTTTTGGGCTGCGACCGTGAGGTAGATGAGGACGCCCAGCGTGATCACGACCGCGGCGGCGAGCAGCAAGCCGATGAGGCGCCCGGCAGCGGGCGTCCCCGATCCGGGCTTTTTGGGCCGATTCTTTGACATGGCTGCGCACCATTCTGCCTCTCTTGCCGATAATACTGTTAACGTATTGGAGGTAGCGGTGGCATGCGTTATGCCGGCATTCTTCTCACGCTGTTAATCATCTCGATTTGGGCGGTGTGGACATTCGCGCATCTCGGCACCAGCGATTCCCACGACGTCGATTGGTGGTACGGTCATCCGGCCGAGCGCGCCGAGCGGCTCAAATGGTGCAACGAACACCCGCAGCAGCAGGATACCAGTGACTGCACCGTGCCTATCGCCGCGCAAACGCGGGCCGACATCGAGGGCCCGAAGTGAAGCTTAAGAACAGCGCGCGCACAGGCCGAAAAATTCCAGCTTGTGCTGCGTGAGACGAAAGCGCAGATTGCCGGCCAGCGAGCGCGCGAAGCCCGCCACCGAGCGGCAGGGAACGTCGTCGACCCGTCCGCAGCGGACGCAGACCGCGTGATGGTGATGTGAGATCGCGCAGAAGAGGTATGCGGTCTCGCCGTGCGCTTGCGGCGCGGCGCTGGCGGCCCCGATCCGCCGCAGGACCTCAAGCGTCCGGTACACCGTGGCGAGCCCGATGCGCACCTTTGCAGATCGCAGATGGTCGTGCAGTTCTTTGGGTGTGACGTAGCGCCGCAAATGCGCGAAGGCGGTGACGATGGCCTTGCGCGGCCCGGTGACGCGGCACGAGGCGCGCGTCAGTTCGCGGTAGACGTCGTCGAACTCAGGTCTGCCGCGCGCTCGGAGGGTCACGAGCGATTCCTTTGCGACGTGCGTCGCGCTTCGAGCACCGCGGTCAACAGCGAGCGCCGCTTGGGCGAGAAGACGAGCGCGAGGAAAAAGCAGGCGGTCGCGGTGAGCACGATGGTAGAGCCGGACGCCGCGTTGAGGTAGTACGATGCGTACAGACCGACGACCGCGGACACCACGCCGACGATTGCGGAAGCCGCCATCATCGGGCCGAAGCGGTCGGTCAGCTGGTAGGCGGTCGCGGCAGGCGTGACGAGCAGCGCCGCGACGAGCACGATGCCCGCTGCCTGCAGCGATACGATGATGGTCACGGCGAGCATCCCGAGCAGCAGGTAGTAAAGAAATCCCGTCGGCAGACCGCTCGCGCGCGCCATGGCCGGATCGAAGGACGCGAACAGCAGCTCCTTGTACAGCAGCGCCACGATCAGCAGCACGGCGCCAGTCAGCGTCGCCACCAAGATGATGTCGAGACGATCGACTCCCAACACGTTCCCGAATAGAAAATCCTGCAGATCGACCACGTAGTTGCGCACGCGCGACATGAGCAGCACGCCCAGCGCAAAGGCGGCGGTGAAGAGCACGCCGATGGCCGTGTCGACCGACACGCCTGCGCGCCGGCTGACGACGCCGATGCCGAGCGCGGTCAGCACGGCGAACACCAAGCCGCCCAGATAGAGGTTGATCTTGAGCAGATACGCGATGACGATCCCCGCGAACGATGCGTGAGCGAGGCCGTCACCGATGAACGAAAGGTTGCGCAGCACGACGTAGACCCCGACCACCGAACAGGTCAGACCGATAAGCGTGGACGCGATGAGCGCCCGCACCATGAAGTCCTGCTGCAGCGGCGCGAGCAGCCAATCCATTTAGTCTCTGCGGCCGGTGATCGCGCCGGCTTCGGGGATCAGGAGCACGTGGCTGCCGAACGTCGCGGAAAGCGTGGCGTCGTTGAGCACCTCGGCGGGCGGACCGAAGGCGATGATGTGGTGGTTCAAGCACAGCACTTTGTCGAACCATGTGGTCACGCACGAAAGATCGTGCGTGGTGGCGATGATCGTCATGCCGCGGCGTTGACGCTCCTCGAGCAGTGTGAAGATCGCGTGCTGGCTGGTCGCGTCCACGCCCGCGATCGGCTCGTCCAGCAGCATCAAGTCCGGGTCCTGCACGAGCGCGCGCGCCACGAACACCCTCTGCTGCTGACCGCCCGACAGTTGGCCGATCTGCGAATCCGCGCGATCCGCCATGCCGACTTCTTCGAGCGCGGCCAATGTGCGCTGCCGATCCGCTTCGTTTGGGCGTCTGAAGAGCCCGAGCCGTCCATACCGACCCATGAGCACGACGTCGAAAACCGTCACGGGAAACGCCCAGTTCACCGACTCGATCTGCGGCACGTAGCCGATGCGGCGATGATCCGGCGGCGGAGGCGCCCCGAAAACCGTCACGCTGCCGCATTGCGCCGGGTGCAAGCCGGCGATCACGTTGAGCAGCGTGGTCTTGCCCGAGCCGTTCGGACCGATGATCCCGATGAATTCTCCAGCGCTGACGGAGAACGTCACCGCGTCGAGCACGTCGCGCCCAAAGTAGCCGGCGCACACGTCTTCGAGCGCGACGACGACGCCGGGCGCGGCGACACTCGAATGGAATGCCTGGTGATCGCCATGGCGGTGCAAGTGGGGAGCGACCGGCGCGATCGCGTGGCTGTGATCCGCCGGCGCCTTGATGTCGGCAGGCGCGACGTGCGTGTGGTCGTGCGGATGCTCGGGTGTTTTGCTCATGTGCTCAATGCCTTGACGATTTGGGCGACGTCATAACGCAGCATGCCGTCATAGGACGACAGCTCCGGCGTCGTGCCCAGGGTGTCATCGTAGAGGTCCGTCACCGTGCGGATGCCCGCGCTCGTCGCCAACTCGTTCGCAAGTTTCGGCGAGAATTGCGGCTCGGCGAACACCGCGTTCACGTGATTCTCCTTCGCCGTCGCGATGAGTTTCGCTAGGTAGCTCGCGGAGGGTTCTTGTCCGGGCGATAGCTCGATGACCCCGACGTCGCGCAAGCCGTAACGGCGATCGAAATACAGCCAGGCGTCGTGGAAGGTGATCATGCTGCGTTTTTGCGGCGGGATGGTGCTGATCTGCTTGCGCACCCAGGCATCGAGTTGGCGCAGCCGCGCCATTTCGGCCCGGGCGTTGCGCGCGTAGTACGGCGCGCCTTTAGGGTCCGCGGCAGTCAATGCGGCATTGATCTTTCGGACGTACGCCTGCGCGTAGACCGGGTCCATCCAGAGATGCGGGTTGCCGCCCAAGCCGTCCGGAGTTCGCCCGGCCACCGGAAGTCCGGCAGACAACTCGACCCGGGTCACATGCTCGCCCGCCGCGCCTTTGAGGATCTTGGCGAGCCAGATCTCGAGGCCGGCGCCGTTCAGGAACAGCACCTGCGCAGCAGAGAGCTTGACCATGTCTTGGGGTGAGGGCTCGTAGGTCTCCGGCGACGCTCCGACCGGAACGAGGCTGTACACCAGGACGCGATCGCCCCCCACCGCTTCTACTAGCGACGCGAGCGTGGAGATGCTCGCGATGACCGTGAGCGCGTGCGAATCCTTTGGTCCGGTTGCTCGCTGCGCCGGCGCGCACCCCGCCGCGAAGATGAGCGCGCCGAGGAGCGCCGGCACAGCGCAATGCCGGGCCTTATCGAGAATCATTCTCGATAGGTTTGCTCCTTAGCCGACGAGAGCCTTTGCCCGGTAGTCGGCGAGGACGTCGCGCACGTACGCCCGCGTTTCCTGATATGGCGGGACACCCCCATAGCGCTGGACTGCGCCAGGGCCGGCGTTGTAGGCGGCCAGCGCGAGATCGAGCCGGCCGCCGAACTGATCGATGAGCCCGCGCAGCAGCTTGGCGCCGCCCTCGACGTTCTGCGCTGGATCAAACGCGTCCGAGACGCCCAGCGATTTTGCCGTGTCGGGCATCAATTGCATCAGCCCTTGTGCGCCGGCCTTGGAAACGGCCGTCGGGTCGAAAGCGGATTCGCGCCGCGCGACGGCGGCGAGCAGCGCCGGATCGAGCGCGTGGCGCTCGGCGGCGGCTCGGATAAGCCCGTCGTACGGACTGACGGTCGATTGCGCCTGACGCGCCGCCGTGCTTTCGAGCGCGCGCGGCGGCGGCGCCGCAAACCTGGCGCTCAAACGCTGCAACGTTTTAGCCAGCTGTTGCGAGAGGCTTTCAAAGCGCTTCTCCAGGTCGGCGATGAGCGTCGCGAACCCGCCGCTGACGCTGCGTGGTGTACCTTGAAGTCCTGCTTCTTCCAGCGTATCCGCTATTTCGCTTGAGTGGGATAGGTCGAGTTGCGCCGCGACCGGCGCCCTCCAGCCTGGTTGCGAGCTTCGCAGCGTGCTCGCGAGATCGGTCGGCGCGATGCCCATATGCGTCTCCTAGAAGCGGCGTTGTTCGCCTTTATATCACGCAGCAGTGCGCGATGGTCCAGTGGCGGCCTGGAGGCGGCCGGCGATATCCGCAAGCTCGGCGACCGGGTCGGGTGAGCTCTCGGTGCCTGCGCCGTCGAAGATCAGCCTTTCGATGTCGGGGCGCGCCGCAACGCACGCGTCCAGCCAAGGATCCGCACCTGGACGAAACGCCCCGATCGCGAAGAGATCTTCCGCTTGTTCCAGAGCGGCCAGCGCGTGGCGCACGACCGTCGCGGCCTGTTGATGCGCCGGCGTCGCGATGTCGGGCATCGAGCGACTGATGCTGCGCAGCACATCGATCGCCGGAAAGAGTCCGGCATCCGCCAATTTTCGGGAGAGCGCGACGTGTCCGTCCAGCAACGCGCGCAGCGTGTCCGTGACGGGTTCGAATGGGTCGTCCGCTTCGACGAGCACGGAGAAGACCGCGGTGATGGAACCGCCCGAAGCGCGCGCACCCGCTCTTTCGACGAGCCGCGCCAGCGCGCCGACGAGCGACGGAGGGTGGCCGCGTTGCGCGGGCGGCTCGCCGGCGGCCAGCGCCATCTCGCGCCACGCGGATGCGACGCGCGTCAGCGAATCCAACACGAGCAGCACGCGACGACCCCGCGCGCACAGCCACTCGGCTTGCGCAGCTGCGCTTTGCGCTGCGCCATAACGCTCCATCGGGCCCGAGTCGGAGGTCGCGCTGTAGATGCTGGTCGTGGACCACCGGCTGGAGCGCTCGAGGCGTCCGATCGTCTCCGCGGCTTCGCGAGCGCGTTCCCCTACGAGCGCCACGACGCGAGCGTCCACCTCCGCGCGCTCCACGATCCGGCGCAGCAAGCTCGTCTTGCCGACGCCTGCGCCCGCGGTGAGCGCGATGCGCTGGCCGTAGCCCAGCGGCGCGAACGCGTCCATAGCCGCTATCCCGGTTCGCAGCATGGCCTTGATGGGAGCGCGCTCATGCAGCGGCAGCGGCGGCGGCTCGATCGAGGCGACGAGTTTGGTCCCCGGCGCGTTGCTGCGACCCCACGCGTCGGCGGCGCGGCCGAGAAGCGACGGTCCGACGTACGCGCCGAGTCTTGCAAGCTGCGAGGTCGCGCGGGCGCCCGCGCTGACTCTGTCGGCGCGTTCGAGCGGCGTGCAGTGGGCGCCGCGCATGTCGATAGAATGCACGCGCGCGAGCAGCGGCCGGCCGGCGTCGCGGGCGACGAGAACTATCGTGCCCGGCTGGAGCGCCGGCACGCGCACAACGAGATGATCTGCCGCCACCGACTCGACGACGCCGGTGCGTACCCAACCGTCCGCCGCGTCGAAGCGCAGCGGTACGTCACGCATGTTCGCTCGCGGCCATTGCCAGACAAGCGGCGCGTTGCTCGATCGAGGCGCCGACCTTGCCTTCAGCGACGTCGACCTCGCATGCCCCGGGCTGCAGCGCGTCGTCCGCGACGATGTCCACGCCGGGGCGAGCAGATGCGTGCTTCGCGTCCTTGGGATGGAGTCGCACTACGGCGCTGCGCGGGCGGCCGCACGCTCGCAGAGCATCGTCCACGAATTGATCGATGAGGCGCGGATAGTGCGCGAGCGAACGACGCATTGCGCGGGCGCAAGCGATACCCGCAAAGCGCGCGGCTTCAAGCCGGAGCGTTGCGATGTCTTCGAGTTCGGCGAGCTCAACCGGCGGCGGGTCTGGATCCGCAGGCGGCGGATCTGGCGTAGCCTGCGCTGGAGCGTTCGGACCGGGATCGTCCTGAGCCGGTGTTTCGGCCCGCGCGTGCTCGATCTCGATGCGTGCGGCGACGAGTTTGCGCGGGCAAAGCGGTTCGAAACGCGCATCACGCACGTCGATCGCGTCTCAGCCACGTTTCGATCGTCGCGCGCCGCGCAGGGCTCGCCGATTGCAGCACGCGTTCGCGCGTCGTGCGCGGCACGTTTGACAGGACGTATGCCGCGGCATGCGGTGACTCCCGATCCAGCATGGCCCGCAAACGCGCCGTTTCCCCGTCCACGGGCGGCGTGCGGCGTGCAGCGGCGACGTGGGGCCAAGCAAAAAGACCAAGCAACGTCAACGCCACGGCGGCGGTCGCGGGCAGGATAGCGCGGACGAGCACGGGCCGCGGCGCCGCCGGTGTCAGCGTCACCGCAGCATGTGGCGCGAAAGGGACCGATTCCACGACCACGTCGTCGCCGGCCTGGAGGTCTGCTCCAGCGGCCGCTCGCACGAGCGCGGCGATCGTCTGCGTCTTGCCCGAGTCGACACGAGCGGCGTCAAGGAACACGGCGACCGACAGCGTCCCGATGGCATCGGGAGGCGACGTGCGACGCTCGACGACCGTATCGTAAGCGTAGTGCCGAGTGGTGCGCTCCTTATCCAACTTGCGACCGTTCTCGGTGCCGCGCTCGCGCCCCGTATCGGCGTCAAGAAGCCCATGCGGTGTCACCCGCGTGGTCTGCACGCTGTGCTCTCCGGGCGCCGCGCGTACGCTGACGCGCACGACTGCGACGCCGGAACCGAGCACGGCATCGAGCGCGCTTTGAACCGCGCCTTGCACGCGCAACTCTTTTGACGCGGAGCGATCTGCCACGACGTTCAGCACCGCGCCGGCGCCATCCACCACGGTGACGCGCTCCTCCGTGAGACCGGGGTACGCCGCGGCGACAAAGCGCCGGACGCCGGCTACGGTACTCGCGGACAAGTTCGCGCCCGGCTGAACGATCAACTGAACGCTCGCGCTCGGCGGCGTCCGCTGCGCTTGATCCGCGAACAAATCGCCCGCCGCCGGCGCGATGACGACGGATGCGTCCGCGACTCCGTCAACGCGACGCAAGCTTTCAACCAAGTCGCCCTCGATGCCCGAGCGGCGGCGATCGTCTACAACCGTTTGCGGAGTGAGCGGCCCGTCCGGGGTCTGGAGAACGTCGGCCGTAGTGGGCACGTAGCGGTGGGGCAAACCGGCCATGACGAGCTTCAAGAGAACATCCTTGCGCCGACCCGCGGCCACGTACACTTGCGTCCCCTGCGAACCCGTTTGAAACGGTTCGTTCCACAGCGTCAGCGCCTGGGCGACCTCACCTGCCTGCGTTGCGTGCAGCGGCGCGTCGAAGAGCGGCACGAATGCCGTGCCGCGCGCTATCGCGATGATGGCGGCGGCACACGCCGCGGCGGCCACGACTCCAGCACCGACCGGAGTCTTGCGCCGTCGGACCCATACCACGCATCGTTCCAGCACGCGCGGCAACGACGGCGGCAGGCGCGCCAGCATCGCTCTACACCTGGGTTTGCAGCAGCGTTGTGACGGCCGCGCTCACGCGCGATGCAGTCACGGCCGCTATTTCGAGCAACACGTCAGCCTTCGCACGCGCGACGGAGGCATCGGCGACGCTGCCGCGACCGAGCGCCACCGCGCCGGCCTGCGCATCGGCCGCGTCGAGCGCTCCGGCAACCGCGTCCAGCGCAGCGGCGAAACTTTGCGCGCCGCTACGCCCTTCCGGGAACCCCCCAGCGCTCGCTTGGAACATCGCATCCGGTGCGATACCCGAAGTCAGCATCCAGCCTCACGCCCTCTCGATGTCGACCGCCTCGATCTCCATTTGTTTGGCGGCTTGCAGCACGGCGATGTCCGCGTCGTATGCGCGCCCCGATGCGACGAGCCCAACCATCTGCGATACCGGATCGACCGCCTGCTCGCTGGCATCGACGAGGCCGGCGAGTCGCACGCCCGCGACTTGCGGCTCGTCGTCGAGCGAAACCGCAAATGCGTCAAGCGATGCGGAGTCGAGGGCTTGTGCGAACGGCGAGGCGGTCTCGAACACGGCCGCGCGCGCGTGGAACGGCGCTCCGATGCGCGCGGTGTTCGCGTTGGCAAGATTGTCGGCGATCAAATCCATTTGCATGCGCTGCGCGGCCATGCCGCTTGCCGCGATGTCGAATGCGGACTCCGGTCCGATCATCGGCGCGACTCTTCGGCGACGGTGCGCAATTCTCGCAGCATCGCGCGTTCTTGATCCGCAAGCGCGCGATAGGTCACGGAATTTTTCGCGGTCGCGGCCATCGCGTATTCGAGGCCGGCAGCCGGTCCGCCCGAAGCCAGTTCTTGCGTCACGGCGGCAAAACGCAAGCCCCCGGACTCAAGACCCGGTTCGATTGCCGGCGTCAGATCGCGCGGCACGAACCCCGGCGTGGCCGAGTTTGCGACGTCCGCCGCGAGCAAGCCGGCGCGCGCTTGCGCGAAACGCATACCTTGTTCGACCAGCGAGATCGCCGACGTGCTCATGCGGCTTAAGGTACGCGCCGCGCATGAGCGGATTTTGAACGCTGGATGACCAACTTCTTCAGAACCGTGCATCGATCGAACTTCTTCCGCTTCGCGACGCCTGCGCTGATCGCGCTGGCCATCGCCGTCGGCGCCGTGCCGGCGTCGAGCGCCGACGGCGTTGACGCCTCCACCCCGGTCCAGGTCGCGCTCCCCAGCGGATTCAGCTCGACCACCACGAGCGTCGAACCCGTTCCAGGGGGCAAGACGAAATTCGTCATCATCAATATGCTGCGCGTGCGCAACGCCAGCCGAACGGTCCCGCTGGACGTTCTCTACCGCAGGTTCTCGCTCGTCACCGACCAGGGCGACCGCTTCGACGTCAGCGCGCGGACCAAGTCGCTGCCGTTCTCGCTCTCCGAGGGGTCCCTGGGGCCGGGTCAAGGCGAAGTCGGCTCGCTTGCTTTTGAGGTGCCGGCGGGGGTCTTGCGTGCCGCCCTCATGTTCGATGCCGAGCAATTCGGGGTCAGTTACCCGACCCTTTACTAGGGTCCCCACACCCGGAAATGCCGATTATCCCATATAGATGGAACACGACCGGCGCGAGAATCCCTGGGAGAAGATCGCGGCCCGGCTCGATGAGGCGTTGGACGAGACGCGCAGCCTCACCGAACCGGCTCCTTCGACGCGCACCTCGTCGACCGCCACGAAGCTGCTCGACCTGCTCGCGCGCGCCCGCCGCGAGGTGCACGCCCGCGAATTGGAAGCCAGTGTAGCCTCGACCCGCGCGCAACGGCTGCAGGACGAACTCGAGCACCAGCAGCGGCGCGCAGACGTGTTGGCGCGCATCGGCAAGACCCTCAATGCCGTGCGCGACCTGCCGGTACTGGTGCAGTTGATCAGCGATCTCGCGGTTGAAGCGACGGGCGCGGAACGCGCTATCGTCCTGCTCCCCTCACGTCCGGACCAGCGCCCCGAAGGACGGCCTGAGCGACCAGAGCTCAGCGCAGGCACGAACCTCGATCCGCACATCATGACGAGGCCGGAATTCGCGGTGAGCCGCTGGATCATCGAGCACGTGTGCCACGACGGCATCCCGATCGTGACGACCGATGCGCAGAACGATCCGGTCGTGCGCGACGCGCCCAGTGTCCGCTCCCTGCATATCCGCTCGATCGTGTGCGTGCCCATCAATAACGGGAACATCGTGCTCGGGGCGATCTACGTCGACTCGCGCATCGGCGCCGACAATCCGCTCAATCACGATCCCGAACTGCTTGGGGCCATCGCCGAACAAGCCGCGATCACCATCGAGAACGCGCGCTCGTTTGAAGACCTGTCGCATGGTTTGGACGAGCTCTTCGCGCTCAAGTCGCAGAACGACGAGATCCTCGAGTCGATCGCGTCGGGCGTCGTGGTGCTTGACAAGCAGGACGTGGTGCGTCGATTCAACCGTGGCGCAGAGATGACGTTCGGCCTGTCGGCATCAAGCGTTGAGGGCCGGCATGCGCGGGCGCTCAACACGTGGCTGCCCGGATTCACCACGTTGCTGGAACAATTCCGGTCGACCACTGACGCGCGGACCAGAGTCGAGCTCACCGGGTCGCATGCCGAGCGCGGCCCGATCGTGCTCCAGTTGACCTTCTTCAGCATCCGCTCGCAGGCCGGCACGAGCGGCACTGCGATCGTGTTCAACGACCTCACCGCGAGTCGCGCGCTTGAATCCGCCAATCGCGCCCAACTCGAGAAGAGCGAGCGCATCGCGCGCTCCTTCGAGCGCTACTTGGCGCCGCACGTCGTCAACAGTCTGATGATGGACCCCGATGCCGTGCCGCTCGGCGGCACGCGCCTGATCTGTACGATGCTTTTCGCCGACATCCGCGGTTTCACCGAACTTTCCGAACGGCTGATGCCTGAGGAGGTGGTCGAAATCCTCAACCGCTACCTCGCGGCGACCGCGAACGTCGTCTTTGCGAACCTGGGCCTGCTCGACAAGTATTACGGTGACGGCCTGATGGCGGTCTTCGGGGCGCCGAGGCCTGCGGCCGACGACGCCCAACGCGCGGTCACGGCGGCTCGCCAGATCATGCAGCAAATCGAGCGCCTCAACGCCGCGCGCGGCGCCAACTGGCCGCTCGCCGTCAGCATCGGTCTGGCCACCGGCGACGTCGTGGCCGGCAACATCGGCTCCGAACAGCGCCTCGAGTACACCGTCGTCGGCAACGCGGTCAACCTGGCGTTTCGGCTGCAAGCCATCGCGGAACCTAGCCAGATCCTCGCCGATGCCGCGACCTACGAAAAGGTGCAAGGGCAGGTGACGGCAACGCGTCGTCAAGCCCGCATCAAAGGCAAGGTCGGGCCAACTCCGGTATACGTCCTGCACGGCTGATGAACGAAGCGCTCGCCCCGAAACCTTCCATCTCCAGCTTTAATTCGGCGCTCGACGAAATGCGCTGGTTCGAAAGCAGTTTGCTCAAAGCGCGCTTCGTCGGCATCCTCATCGGCGCCACCGTGTTCTTGCTCTTGCCGCTGCCTCAAGGCCGCTGGCTGCAGCTTGTCGGCGTTGTGGCGTGGTTCGCCGCAGGCCTCGTCGCCGCAGCCATCGTGCGGCGGGCGACGAGCGACGCCGTCGTAATTTGGACCGGTAGGTCACTCCTCGCGCTGGACTTCCTCATCGCATCGGGCATCATCGTGCTGTACATGGCGACGCTGCCCGATGTGTGGGGAGGTTTCTTGGTCTTCATCGTGATCGCCGCGGCCCGCGCACGCGTCAGCGGCGCCATTTTCATGGCGTCCCTTACCACGGTGCTGTTGACCGTCATGCGCGTGGTGCCCAACCTGCCTGAAACCGGGCACTGGGCGTCGCTGCTGGTCCAGCTCAGCGTGGCGTGGATCGTGGTCTTGACGCTCGGCGTCATTCTGCAAGCCGCGCGGCTCCAGCGCGACGCGATCGCGGAACAACGCGCGGCGCACGACCTCAATCTGGAGGAGTACGCGGCGATGAGCGAGGCGGCTCAGGCGCAAGCGCGCATGTTGCAACAGGTCATGGATCTGGCGGTCGTGCTGCTGCGCGAGCGCAACCTGCCCTCGCTGCTCGCGCGCATCTTGGAATCGACGCTACAAGTCTTCCGCTTCGAGTGCGGCGCGGTGTACGTGGCGCAACGCGACACCGAAACATACGTCTGCACGGCGACGATCGGCTATCCGCCGCAGATCGCCGAGCGGCTGCACGGACGCCAAGTCTCTTTTGCGCAGATGGGTCTGCGCATCGACCGGCGCTTTGCGATCCGCCCGGACGTCTACTATGCGCCGGTCGAGCGGCAGACGTGGCACACCGACCCGGAGTTCTGCCGCAATCCCGAAGCGCTCTACGAAGCGCGCCGCGAGACCGGCCGCTGGCACGAGGCCGACTTGCTGCTCTTCACGCTGCAGTCTTCCAGCGGCGAGATCATCGGCGTGCTGGCGGCGGACTCGCCGGCCGACGGGCGCGTGCCGTCGCAGCAGACGCTTGACGCCAGCGCAGTGTTCGTGCGGCTCGCCGCAGCTGCGATCGAGACCGTGCACTTGGTATCGGCCGAGCAGCGGCGCGCAGAAGATCTGAGCGAACAGAACGTGGCGATCCGGCGCATGCACGCCGACGCCCAGGCGATCGCGGAGCAACGGCGCGCTTACGCCCACCGCCTCGAGCGCATCCTCGACGTCTCTACTGCCATTTTCAGCGAGCACGACCTCGACACGCTGCTCAAACGCATCCTCAGACTGACGCTCGACATGTTCGGGTTTTCCGGCGGAACCATTTTGCTGCGCGACCCGATGAGCCACAAGTTCGTGCGCCGCGCAGCGGTCGGCTACTCGACCAACGTCGTCGGCGAGGAGATCCAGCCCCGCGAGGTCGAGGACAGCATGAACGAGCGCACGCGCGTGCGTGACACCTTCTACTATGCGCCGAAGGAGCTCGGCATCACGGGCGGCGTGACCCGCCATCCCGATCGCGCGTCATTGCCCCGAACCGCGGCCGGCGCTTGGCACGAAGATGACATGCTCATCTTCCCGATCTTCAATTCATCGGGGCGCACGATCGGCTTGCTCTCGCCGGACGACCCGAAAGATGGGCGCGTGCCCGGTGAAGAAACGGTGCGCACGATCGAGGTGTTCGCGCAGCTCGCCGGCATCGCGGTGGAAACGGCGCGCCTCAGAGCGGCCGCCCGCCAGCCCGTCTAACCGGGCTAAAGCCCCGGCACTACAAATCTATCTCTTGCTGAACTGGAAGCGTTTGCGAGCGCGTTTGCGCCCGTATTTTTTCGACTCTTTTTCGCGCGGATCGCGCGTCAGCAGGCCCGCCTTGCGCAGGATCGGGCGGAGGCTCTCGTCGGCTTGCACCAGCGCTCGCGCGATGCCGTGGCGGATCGCGCCGGCCTGACCGCTCAACCCGCCGCCGAACGCGTTGACGATGACGTTGAAACGCCCGACGCTGTTGGTCGCCTCAAACGGCTGACGCACGATCTGCATGAGCGTGGCACGCCCGAGATATTGATCCGCGGGTTTCGAGTTGACGGTGATCTCGCCGGTGCCGGGCAGGAGCCTCACGCGCACCACGGCGCGTTTGCGGCGGCCGGTGCCGCGCGGCACAGAGGATGGGGCGTTGACTGCCATTATATTCCTTTTAGCTGTTGCGGCTGCTGCGACATGTGGTCATGCTCCGCACCGGCGAAAACGCGCAGTCGTTTCATGCGAGGCGCGCGCAGTTTGTTGAGCGGGAGCATGCCGCGCACCGCCCACTCGATGAGGCGTTCCGGCCTGTCGTTCTTGATCTCACCTGCCGTGCGCGTGTACAAGCCGCCCGGGAATTGCGAATGCTGCCGGTAGAGCTTCGTCGTCAGTTTCTTGCCGGTCAGGTGGACCTTCCCGGCGTTGACGACGACCACGCAGTCACCGGTGTCGGCGTGAGGCGTGAAATCGGGCTTGTGCTTGCCGATCAGTACGCTCGCCACGCGCGTGGCTAGGCGGCCGAGGGTTTTATCCCTTGCGTCGACGAGGAACCAGGTCCGCTGGGCGGAGTTCTTGGACATCAAACGGGTGCGCATGTGAACCTCAGAAAATAACCTCCCGGCTGGGAGGGACACCTCATGATAAGCGAGCCGCGCGGTAGCCGTCAAGCAGTGCAGCGCTGTCCCTCATAGCGGTTCCCAGGCGTTTTGTATCCCGCACCAAAAAATGCCGGTGCATGGAAGACTTGACCCGCACCATCCGCGTGTTCCGCTCGAACTGGCAGATCCTGGTGCCGGTCATCATCGTCATCGTTTTCCTCATCGTCGAACACGCTATGAACCGGCACGAAAACCCGCACTGGCTGTGGGTCATCTTCGGCACGCTCGCGATCGGGCTCATCGCGGGCGGCGCGTATTTTCGGCGCCATGGCGTCATCGTCGTCGGTGCTGGGCTCGGCGTCGTCGCCGCCGTGCTTCTCTTCAACGTAGGCGGCGCCGCATTTTGGCTGTGGACGCTGGTCGCCTTCGTCATCGTGATCGCCGGCATTCTCCTCGCGCGGGAATGACGGCATGCTAGCCGCGCGTGATGTGCACCGCGCCTGCCGCGACGTGCCACATGACGAAAAGCGCCAGCCCCAGTCCGACATATTGCGCCCCGATCAGCCAGCGATCGAGCGTGGTGACCGGCGATGACCGGGAGAACAGCGGAGCCACCACCCAGCCGCCGTCAAGCGGCGGAATCGGCAGCATGTTGAACAGATTCAAGAAAAACGTGATTGAGGCGAGAGCGAACCAGAACGGCTGCCCTGTTTGGATCCCGGCGACGTAGCAGCCGAAGGCTCCCAACGCGCCCGCGGCTGGACCCGCCAGCGAGATCAGCGATGACATCTTGGTATTGCGCTCGAGGCCTTGCAGCGCGACGAATGCGCCCATGAACGGGATGAACACCGGGGCGCTCGGGTGCAATCCGTAGGCGCGGGCGGCGACATAGTGGCCCATCTCGTGCAGCAGGATGAGCAGCACGAAGCCGACCGCGAACGGCAATCCGAAAAACGGGATCCACAGCAGGATGGTGGCGAGCAGCGAGCCGGACGACAGCAGCAGCTTGCCCAGAATCGCGATCCACTTGAAGTTCAACAGCACGAGCAGCACGGTCTTGAATTTGACGGCGATCGCGATCAGCACCGCGCCGATGCCGACCAAACCGGCCCCCGTCTGCGAGCGCGTGCGCGGCTGCAGTTGAAATGACTGGGTTTGGTAGCCGGGGGGCAGCAGGTGCGAGTAGTCGGGCTGCGGTTGCGGGGCCTGAGGGTCGGAGTCGTTCACGTTCTTGCTATTCCGTGCGCGCGTGGGGCCGGACCTTTAGATCCGGCTAACTCCTCACGTGACGCGCGACCTTTAGGTCGCGCCGGAGCTAAAGCTCCGGCACTACACCGGGATCAGCAGGACCTCAAGGTCCTGCTCCACACAAGCAATGTTTCCGGCTGCTAAACCGGCGGATCGTACAACACGTATTCGAGGTAAAGCCCGTGCGCCGGCGCCGTGTGCCCGGCTTGCGTCCGGTCGCGCGATGCGAGGATGCGCGACATGTCGTCGGGCGAGCGCTTGCCGCGGCCGATTTCGACGAGCGTTCCGACGATGATGCGCATCATCTGATGAAGGAACGAATCCGACTCGATCAGCACGTCGATGAAATCACCGGATCGCTGCGCTTCGGCACGCTTGACGTCGCGCTTGGTTATGCCGCTCGCCGGCTTCTCGGCGCCGCAGAAAGCGGCGAAGTCATGCTCGCCCAACAACGCCTGCGCGGCGTGCCGCATGACGTCGGCGTCGAGTCTCGAGCGCACGTAGAACGCGCGGCGCTGATGCAGCGGCGAAGGCGCCAGCCGATTCAAAATGCGGTAGCGATACGTCCGCGAGAGCGCGTTGCGGCGCGCCGAGAATCCGTGCTCGCGTTCGACCGCGCGCAGCACGGCGATGTTCGAAGAACGCAACATGCCGGAAAGCGCTATCGGCATCCTTGCGATAGCCGCACTGGTCTCGAAGCTCACCACCTGCCCGGTGGCGTGGACGCCCGCGTCCGTTCTGCCGGCGCCGACGACGTCGACGCGATGACCGCAGAAGATCTCTAGCGCGCGCTCCACCTCGCCCGCGACGGTCGGCAATGCCTCCTGGCGCTGGAAGCCGTGCAAGTCGGTGCCATCGTATTCAAGGACGAGCGCGACTGTCCGCATCGCTGACCAATCGGATCTGCGTGACCACTGCCTGGGCCGCGGCATACAGTGGCGACAATGCGTGCGCGGCCGCTTGTATCGCCCGCTCATCGATCGCTTCCGATGCGCGCACGCTGTTTCGCGCGATGACGAAGAAGCGGACCTGACCCGGATTTGGAAGCGGGTAGCTTGTGGCTTCAGAGAAGCCGGCCGCACAATGCTTTGCCGCCGACAAGAACGCCTGTGCCGCCGCTCGGACCGCCGGCCGTCCTCCCATACCGAGAAAGCCGCCGCCGCTGCTGACGTACATGCTGACGGTGCCGTCCGCCATGGCTGCGAGCGTCGCGCTGCCGTTCGGATATGCCAGATCCATCAGGGCGCCCTCGACGCCGGCGGTGAGCGCGTTGTTCCGCAACTTCTCGTACGGATTCGGTGGAGGCATCTACTCCGGTCTTTGCAGCGGGAATAAAAGCACGTCGCGGATCGATTCCTGACCGGTGAGGACCATGATAAGACGATCCATGCCGAGCCCCAAGCCGCCGGTGGGCGGCATGCCGTATTCCAGCGCCTGCACGTAGTCCCAGTCAGGCTCCGGCGCTTCGGGGTCGCCTTTCGCACGATCCGCCGCTTGGGCGAGGAAGCGTTTGCGCTGATCGTCCGGATCGTTCAACTCGGAAAATGCGTTGACCATCTCCGAGTGTGCGATGAACAGCTCGAAGCGCTCGACCAGCTCCGGGTCGCGCGGACTGCGTTTCGCCAGGGGCGAGAGAATGACGGGCGTGTCGGTGACGAAGGTCGGATCGATCAAGTGGGGCTCGACCACGCGCTCGAAGAGCTTGTCGATGACGTGCGCGTGACTATCCGTCCGCGCGACCTCGACCTTAAGGCGCGTCGCTGCGGCACGCGCCCGCGCTTCGTCCAACAACTCCTCGCGCGGCAGACCGTGCTGCGCCGCCGCGTCCAGATATGCCACCCGGGCGAACGGTTTCGCGAAATTGATCGTCTCGCCGCGAAACGTCGTCTGGCCTTTGATGCCGGCCACGTCCGCGAGGTGGCGGATCAGGTCTTCGGACAGATGCGCCATCCCCTCCATGTCGGTGTAGGCCTCGTACAGCTCCAACATGGTGAACTCGGGGTTGTGCGTCCGGTCGATGCCTTCGTTGCGGAAGATGCGGCCGAGCTCGTAGACCTTTTCGATGCCGCCGACGATGCAGCGCTTGAGGTTCAATTCCGTGGCGATGCGCAATTGCAGCGGAATATCCAGGGCGTGCGAGTGCGTGACGAACGGGCGCGCATTGGCCCCGCCCGCCAGGCTGAGCAAAGCCGGCGTTTCGACCTCGACGTAGCCGCGCTCGTCCAAGAAACGCCGCGCGGCTGCGACGATGCGGCTGCGCGCGAGCATCGTGTCGAGCGATAGCCGGTTGACGATGAGATCCACATAGCGCCGGCGATAACGCGCTTCTTGATCGGTCAGACCATGCCACTTCTCGGGCAACGGTCGCAAAGACTTGGCCAGCACGGTAAGCTGCTTGACCGCGATGGTGAGCTCGCCGGTCTTGGTCGCGAACGGCTCTCCCTTCACGCCGACGATGTCGCCCCGATCGAGCTGGTCGGTGAGCTCGAACTGCGCGCCGAGCGATTCGGCGTTCAGGTAGATCTGGACGCGCCCGCTTTCGTCCGCGAGATCCGAGAACACCGATTTTTTGCCCATGCGGCGCAACGGTCCGAGCCGTCCGGCGAGCGCCGCGCTCGCACCGCTGTGCTTGCCCGCCTCGAGTTCGCCGTGCGCCGCGCGAAGCGCGGCCGCCGTGTGCGTGCGCTCGAACTTCGTATGCAAGAACGGATCGTGCCCGGATGAACGCAGCGCGTCGAGCTTGGCTCGACGCGCCTTGATGAGCTCCGCTTCGGCTGCGCCGACCTCCAGCTCGTCGCTCACTTCACCTTGGCGCGGCCGGATTTCCGGTTGGCCTTGATCGACACGACGCGCAGCTGCACATCGCCGCTCGGCGTGGTGGCGCTGACGGTTTGGCCGGGCTTGGCGCCCACGAGCGCTTGGCCGATCGGCGAATCATTGGAGATCTTCGAACGCATCGGGTCGCTTTCGGCGCTGCCGACGATGGTGTATTCGTGCTCCGTGCCGGCGGTCAGATTCTTCACCTTGACCGTGCTCGCAAGGTGGACTTCGTCGGCGCCGCCCTCGCCCTCGGTGATGATCTTCGCGCCGCGGATCATCGCTTCGAGCTTCATGATGCGGCCCTCGATGAACGCCTGCTCCTGCTTGGCGTCCTCGTATTCCGCATTTTCGGAGATGTCGCCGAACTCTTTGGCTTGGCGGATGCGGTCGTTCACCTCTTTGCGGTGGACGGTCTTGAGCTCGTCGAGCTCGGCCTCCAGTTTCTTCAGCCCTTCGGCGGTGACGACGGTCTCTTTTTCTTGCATGGTATTCCTTATTTGACGGTCGATGGAATGGCGAGTTCTTCGATGCGCGGTTTGAAATCGAGCTGTTGGAGCAAGCCGAGGTAATCAGCTTCGGTCACCTCGTCCCAGCGTTTGCCGAGCAGCGCCAAGAGCGCGGCTTCCATCACGTTGGTGCCGAACGAGCGGCCGCCGATATTCGGCGTGCTTGTGATCAGCCGCGCGACTCCGCGAGCGCGCAACTCCTCGATGTCCGCCGGCGTCACGGTGTTGGTGAGCACGGTCTTGCCGCCCAAGTCGGCGGGCATGTGCTGGCGGATGAAGTGGAAGTCGCCCGCGATGACGCTCGCCGCGGCGTAGTAATGCGGGAACTTCGGTTCGGGCGGCTTCTCCTGTTTCTTGCCGGTCGGATAGAAGAATTGAAACGGCAGCTTGCAGGCGTCGGGCAGATATCGCTCGGCGAGCGCTTCGAATTCGACGAGCGATGTGACCGGCTTGTCGACGCCGAGCGCGAAGATGAAGTCTCCGAACGTCACTTTGGCGCCGGCGG